>Ga0302243_1000023_pt1 | contig 211516 bp, 198 predicted proteins | sample AAG_UR_Met_MG_FD_193514 | JGI IMG/M metagenome (GOLD analysis project Ga0302243, IMG submission 193514) | Enriched activated sludge microbial communities from anaerobic digester in WTTP, New Holstein, Wisconsin, United States - AAG_UR_Met | ecosystem: Engineered > Bioreactor > Anaerobic >... | reverse complement strand
TATCCTATAATTATTACTTGTAAATGTTACTAATTCTGATTGCATTTGTCTAATATTTGAAGTATATATTGAGATTGTGTAATAGACATAAAAAAAGTATAATACGGTACAAATGTTTATTGGGGGATAGTAAGATGATTATTACGTTGAGACATAAAGCTACAAAGCAAGATGAAAAAAAAGTGGTTGAGAAAATAAAAAAACTCGGATATTTGCCTCATATATCAAGAGGCGTTGATATTACAATTATCGGTATGATAGGCGAATTTGCCGAAAAGTATAAAGAAAATTTCGAAGCAATGGATGAAGTAGATCATATAAGCGAAATAGAAAAACCTTATAAGTTGGCTTCAAGACAATTTAAACAAGACAACACAATTATTAAATTGCCTTATGGTTTAGAAATTGGTTCAAAACAAGTGCATATCATGGGTGGTCCGTGTGCAATTGAGAGCAAAAATGTTTTACTTGAGATAGCACAAATAGTAAAAGATGCAGGTGGAACAATATTAAGAGGCGGTGCATTTAAACCAAGGTCGTCTCCATATACATTTCAGGGATTGGGAGAAAAAGGATTAAAATATATTCAAGAAATAGGCAAGAAATTAAAAATGCCTACTGTGAGTGAAGCAATGTCAGTTGAACAAGTTCCTCTTGTAAGCAAATATTGTGATATTGTTCAAATTGGTGCAAGAAATATTCAAAATTATGATTTATTAAAAGCATGCGGTAAACAAAGAAAACCTGTATTACTAAAAAGGGGTATGGCTACAACCGTTAAAGAACTGCTTCTTTCTGCCGAATATATTTTATCACAGGGTAATTATAACGTTATGTTGTGCGAAAGAGGAATAAGAACTTTTGAAGATTCCACAAGATTTACGCTTGACTTAAATGCGGTTCCGGTTTTAAAAAAATTGACGCATTTACCTATTGTCTTGGACCCTTCGCACGGTATAGGCATAAGAGAGCATGTTCCTACAATGGCGAAAGCCTGCATAGCGGTCGGGGCTGATGCTTTGGTTCTTGAAATACATCCAAGACCCGAGGAAGCCTTATCGGACGGTCCGCAAAGCCTGCTGCCGGATCAATACAGTAAACTTATGTCAGAACTTAAGGTTTTGGCAAAAGCCGTAGAAAGAGAGATCTAATGCAAAGAGTTGCAATATTAGGCGTAGGACTTATGGGCGGTTCTTTAGGAATGGCATTGAGAAATGTCTATATAAATAAAGAACGTGAATATTTTGTTTTAGGCATTGGCAGAAAAATACGGAATTTAAAAACGGCGAAGCAAAAAGGAGCCGTTGACAAGTTTTCTACGAATATTAATGATATAAAAGACTGTGATGCGGTTTTTATATGTTATCCGGCGGATATGGTAATTGATACGTACAAAAAAGCGGCAAAAATAGTATCAAAAAAAACAATAATAACAGATATCGGCAGCGTAAAATTAAATATACAAAAAACAATAGACGCTTTAACCATAAAAAATAAAAATCTGCCTTTGTTTGTGGGTTGTCACCCGATGGCCGGTATAGAGAAAAACGGAATTCAATATGCCCAACAAAATCTTTATAAAAACACAAATGTTATAATTACGGGTAAAAAAAATAACTTAATTACGAAAATATGGAAAGATATAGGATGCAATATTATTTTTATGTCTGCCGAAAAACATGATGAACTTGTTGCGTTTACAAGTCATTTACCGCATATAATAGCTTTCAATTTTTTTAGAATGTTTAAAGAAAAAAACAGTAAAAATAAACAGTTAAAAAATATTACCGGCGGGTCATTCGGCAGCATAACAAGAGTCGCAAAGTCGTCTCCGGATATGTGGCTCCCCATATTTTTCGGAAATAAAAAAAATTTGCAAAAATTAACAAAAGAATTTTGCGACCATATGCGCAAATTTATTCATACATTCAATAATAAAAAAAATCTTCACAAACTTTTAAGAAAGAGCATAAATAATGAAAATTAATAAGATCGGCAGATTAGAAGGGGAAATAACAGTTCCTTCCGATAAGTCTATTACTCACAGGGCAATTATGCTTTCCTGTCTGGCAAACGGCGTATCGCATATTGATAATTATCTTGAAAGCGCCGATTGTATATCAACAATTAACGCTTTTAAATCAATGGGAGTTGATATAGTTCAAAACGGCAAACGTCTGATTATTAACGGTGTAGGATTAAACGGATTGAAAAAGCCAAGCAGCGATATTGATGCCGGCAATTCAGGAACAACAACAAGATTATTAGCCGGTATTTTGGCGGGACAAAAATTTAATGTAACTATAATCGGAGATGGAAGTTTATCTTTAAGGCCTATGAAAAGAATAATAGAGCCTTTGAGACAAATGGGTGTAAATATTTTTGCGAAAAATGATAATTATTTGCCGCTTACAATTCATCCTGGGGAAAATTTAAAATCAATAGATTATATAAGCAAAGTCGCAAGCGCTCAGGTAAAATCATGCGTTTTATTTGCAGGATTATATGCGGACGGCGTAACAAAATTTACCGAACCGGAAAAATCAAGAGACCATACCGAAAGAATGTTAAAAGCATACGGAGCGGATATTGTTGAAAAAGGGCTTTCGGTCAGTGTTCATAAATGTAATAAATTAACGGCGCAAAATATTAAAGTGCCGTCTGATATTTCTTCGGCTGCGTTTTTCATGGCGGCGGGTCTCATTGTTAAAAATTCAAGAATAACTATTAAAGAAGTTAATATAAATGAAACGAGAAGCGGAATAATAAAAGTGTTGAAAAATATGGGCGCAAATATAGTGATCAAAGATGTAAGTTTTGTTTCCGGCGAAGAAGTCGCGGATATTGAAATTTTAAGTTCCGATTTGCATGCAACTGAAATCGGCGGTAAAATAATTCCGACTCTTATTGATGAAATCCCGATAATTGCTCTTTGTGCGACTCAGGCTGAAGGGATAACTGTTATTTCAGGCGCAAAAGAATTGCGGGTAAAAGAAAGCGACAGATTGAAAGCTGTTGCCAGCCAGCTTTCAAAAATGGGAGCCGATATTACGGAAACGGAAGATGGACTGATCATAAAAGGCAAAACCAGACTTAAAGGCACCGATGTCGACAGTTTTAAAGACCACAGAATTGCAATGACGCTTTCAATTGCGGGGCTTGTTGCCGAAGGACAAACAACAATTATTGATTCAGATTGTGTTCAGATATCATTTGCAAATTTCTATGAAGTTTTAAAAAGTATATGCAAATAAGAAACGGAAGCAGTGTTTTATATTATTTCGGCAGATTTCTGTTTAAATTAATGTTTCTTTTTATATTCAGATGTAAATCTGAAGGTAAAGAAAATATTCCTGAAAATACAGGTGTTATAATTTCTCCCAATCATATGAGTTTTTTTGATCCGCCTCTAACAGGTTGTTTTATGAATCAGGATTTATATTTTATGGCCAAACAGGAATTGTTTGAAATTCCTGTTCTAGGTTTTTTAATCAAAAGAACAAACGCTTTTCCGGTTAAAAGAGGAATGCAGGATATGTCTGCATTCAGAAATGCTTTCTCTTTGCTTGAGAATAAAAAAGCTCTTTTAATGTTTCCGGAAGGAACAAGATCAAAAGACGGTATAATTGGTAAAGCAAGAGCCGGAGTCGGAATGGTTGCCTGCATTGCTCAGGTTCCCGTTGTTCCTGTCAAAATCGTTAACACCAATAACATGAAAAAATTTAAACAAATAATTATAAAATACGGCAAACCGGTATATCCGCCTAAAGAATATACAAAAGAAGATTATTTATTATTATCACAAAAAATTTTGGATGAAATAAAAAAGCTATGAAAGAATTATTGTTTTTTTTGATCGGAATGGTTTCTGACTATCTTTTTTTGTTTATTTTCTTTTTTGGATGTCTTATATTTTTGTTTTTGTCGTTTTATGCAAAAAACAAAATTTTAAAAAATACCGGCTTAATATGTTTTTCTATTTTTTTGGTTTTTTGTTTTTTTGAATTGATGTTTGCTTTTCAAATGGACGTATTGACCTTCCCCCCGAAAGTAGAGCCATTTAAAAGTTAGGAAAAAGAAGGTAAAATAAGGCACAAGGAGGGGAAGATGAAAAAGAGCAGATTTAGCGAAGAACAGATAATAGCGGTATTGAAAGAAGGAGAAAGCGGAGTAAAGGTGTCAGAATTGATAAGGAAATACGGGATAAGCGATGCGACATACTACAAATGGAAGACGAAATACGCAGGATTAAGCGAAAGTGATTTAAGGCGTTTGAGGATATTGGAAGTTGAGAATGCGAAATTAAAGAACATAGTAGCCGATTTAACGTTAGACGTAAAGACGTTACAGGAAATAAACAAAAAAAACTGGTAAAGCCCGAAGCTAAGAAAGAAGCAATAAAATTTGCAGTAGCAAGTTTCGGGCAAAGCGTCAGACGTGCTTGCAGTCTTGTAGGAATGCATCGCAATGTATTTGTGTATAAGAGAAAGAAGAATAATGATGAATCTTTAGCAAACAGGATAAAAGAAATAGCGATAATAAAGCGGCGATACGGCAGTCCACGGATACATTGCTTGTTAAGGCGAGAAGGATATAGGATAAATCACAAAAAGACAGAACGTATATACAAAGAAGCCGGATTATCATTAAGGGCAAAGAAACGTAAGAAAATGAGGTCACAGGACAGAAAGCCATTGATACAGGCGACAAGAGCCAATGAAATATGGGCAATGGATTTTGTGTATGATGCGTTGTTATACGGTAGAAGATTTAAGATATTGACGGTAATAGATATTTACACAAAAGAATGCAAAGCATTAGAGGTAGATACGTCAATAAACGGGGTTGGAGTAGTTGGAGTTCTTGAACGGCTAAAAGATTACCGGCAATTACCGCAATTTATCATGATTGATAACGGATCTGAATTTTCCGGGAAAGTTTTAGACGAATGGGCTTATAAAAATAATATTAAGCTGCATTTTATAAGACCCGGAAAGCCTACGGAAAACGGATATATAGAAAGTTTTAACGGCAAGTTTAGAGACGAATGTTTAAATGAACACAGATTTTATAACTTAAACGAAGCCAGAGAGATTGCAGAAATTTGGCGAAATGAATATAATCAAGAAAGACCGCATAGTTCTTTAAATGGTTTAACGCCCAACGAATTTGTTAAAAACTTAACAGCCCAAAAGATTAATTTTACTAACTTTTGATTGGCACATATTTGGGGGAAAGGTCAAAAGAAAACATATATCTTGAAAACGTAATAAATAAAACAGTTGAGCTTTTCCCGGATAAAAAAGGCTTTATTAGTGACCTAAAAACAAAATTTCTTCAAATAGAGAATCAACATATTGAGCAAATATTATCCGACGGAACAAAGCTAAATTTACGCCAATCTATTTTATAATATCATCAGAACATATAATAACAGGGGTTAGTTTTATTACTCTTTTCAAATACAAGATATTTGATGAATGGAAAATCTATGCATTTGGCGATCCGATTGATCCGTTAAAAAGAGCCTCAAACCCTCTGGAAACTTTGTAATGCCCAATACACGCAATGTTAAAAATTATTTGCATAATCTTTCAGCCGAAGAATCAAGCGCTTTATGCCCTTCTTTAAATCTCATCAAAAACTTAGGATTCCCTTCTTCTATTTCACCTAAAAACACCAATATATCATTAGATAAAATTCTGTATTTAGTTAAAGAAAATACATTAGATTTATTAACTTCAAGAATTTTGTTCAATACCCTGTAATCCATATCCGCCTGCGCCCCTTGATATCCGAATTCTGTTTTTCCCGAAGTTCTTAAAGCTGCTATATAATAAATCTGACCGAAAGAACCGTACTTGAATCCTACGTTATTTTTATAAAAATCGCTAAAATCATAACACAATCTTACGTTTGCATCACCTGCCGTATAATGCATAATGAATTTTTCGCTGATAAATGTGGAATTGTCTAATACGTTTGGATTATATTTATCCGGTTCCGCCATATATTCTGTTCCCGATGCAGGATCAATTAACGAATTATCGGTGATTTCAAAAATTTTATTGCCTCCGTTAACTATATATTTCCCTTTAATTTTGTAATCAAAACTTGTCTCGTTAATAGTATAATTAATTTTATCAAATTCTATAATTTTTCCAATTTTAGCAAAAAACACTACAACTATTTGGTTAACCTCTGAGTTTGCTGTGTATTGAGAATGTAAATTAACCGATGATTTTGCCTCGCAGCCAGCCATAATTAATAAAACCATTAACAACAAAAGTACTGTTCTTTTCATGATTACCCCTTTACCCGTTTTTAATATTTTTATTTAAATTTTAAAACTTTATTTTATTTTTGATAAACCGCGTAACAGCATCTTGCCGTTTTACGTATTCGTTGTATATTATAAATCCTTTTATATAATCAGTATCAGTCAGTCTGCCATTTGAAGCAATCCCGTATTTCTTTATACATCTATATAAAGATATTTTTTTTATGGTGAACTGTTCTAACATTTGTTTATAGTTTCCATTTTTTGTATGAAGCAATATCCATTCTTCGCTTATCAATTCTTTTGGAATATTACTTAGCTTTATTTTTAAAATATCTTTTACAATTTTCTCAAGAGACATACTTGATTTTGACATTTTCATCAATGCCGCAATTTGAGCTTGCCACATTATCAATCCGTAAGTATCCTTTGTGACAGAAAGGTAACCGATAGAGAATTTTTTTGAGAAAGATATTTTTTTCATAAGTTCTTTAACGTTAAAAAATATTTCTGAACAATAAATTTCCCAGCAGGCGCTTGCTTGTAAAACATTTTTGGGCTTCAGCGTTTCTAAAATTGTTTTTAGCTCTAAAGGGCGTTTCATTTTAAGTTCCCAGCTGGGAAGATATTCCGAAGAAAGAACATAATTATTTATCATGTCACAACAATAATATTCCGGCTTATTAACTGACTGGTTTTCAGAAATTATTTCCTGATAAAAGGCTTCACCGAAGCCATACTTTTTCTTTTCTTCTTCAGTCATTACGGCAATTTTAAAACAATGTTTTTTAATTTCAACCGTCTTTTTTGTATTTCCCATAATTTTATATCGCCCTAAACCTTTTCTTCTTTTTTTCAGTATTACTAATTGTGTTGTGCAGTTCTAATTCGTTCAATAATTGCTTCAAAGTATTTTCTCCTATCTTCCCTTGCAGGATAACCATATCCCGTTATAAACAAGTTTTTTACTTTAAACCCTGCATATTCAATCAGTTTAATATCTTCTTCTTTATATCTCATTATCGCATGCTATATCATTTTCTCCGGATAAGATAACTTGTCATATCGAATGAACACAGAAACGTACCGTCATCTGTATCTAGTTCTCCAACATAAAACCAGCAGGTTTTACAGAACTGCTCATCTACAATTTCAGCTTCAATAAAAGTGACACAGCTTTCATCCGGAGTTGTTTTTTTATTTCTTCTGCCACAGCCTTGTCCGTTATAAAAATGACAGTTTTTACATTGCCCCATAATATTACCCTCTATTTTAATCGTCTTTTATCACTGGCAATATCCCATAATTATTGTATAAAGCCGATTTTATTTATGCTGCCGTAAGTTTTAAAATTCTGTTCGCTTTGCAGCATTTTGATAATTAAATCAGAGTTTTGCATTTCTCCTGTCATTTCGGCTTTCTTTTTAACTGTAATAAAATCAGCGGGGACTATCTTGTTTAAAGACGGCATATTTGTCGGAATGTCTCCAATTTTAAAAAAATATTCCCATGCCTTTTTAATTCCGTAATCATCCAAATAGCTAAATTTAACTTTAAAGTTAAAATATTTTAAACTTGAAAAATCAATATTTTGTTTTAAATTTGCCACGCAGACAAAAGGCGTTGCATGAAACTGCATTAACCTGATTATTTCATGTTTTGCCGTTAATTCCGTTATTCCCAATTTATTATTTTCTATAAACAACAAATCTGTGTCGTCAAAAAACAGCAGAGATTTTTCATATCGCGCTCTCTCAAAAATTTTTCTTACGTTTTTTTTGGTTTCCCAAATATAGGGTGTAATAAAATTTATGGGCGCAATATTGTTTATAGTTATGTTTAACATTTGCGCCAAATGCTGCACATAAGTTGATTTGCCTGTTCCCGGCGCCCCATATATAAGCAATGAAAAATCTAATCTGTTTAAATTCTCTAACATTTTCAAATCTGTATCCGCATTTATTAACTCCATATTGAAATTAACCTTATCGCAAAAATAATTGTAACCGTCGCTAACGCCTTTATTCATAGCTTTTTGCATTATACGTATATGCGTTTTGACGGTTTCCAGCGAATATCCTACGGTTTTTGATATTTTTGCGGCATCAGTTATCATTGAAAACGGAATGTTAAAACTTTTTGCCAGTTCCAATGCATCTTTATTTTCAACCATCAATCCGTTTTCCTTAAAAATCTTTTGCCATACATTTTCTCTTTCAGCCGCTGAAGGAGGCGGCATATATATAGCGATAGTAAAACGCCTTATATAGGCTTCATCCATATCTTCAATATCATTCGTAGTCCAAATTACCGGACAAATGTTATTTTCCAACATTCTGTTTATTTCAATTTTGTTGGCGTTTGTTTTAGCAATATTATTAGGGGAAGGCCTGCGGAAAATATCTTCCGCTTCGTCAAAAAGCAGGCAAGCTGTTTTGTTGTTATGAACTAACTTTTGTATTAAGCGCATTTCAGAAAAGCGGTAATTTTGAGTTTTTTCCAAATCACCGTTTTCTTCCGCAACGGAATATAAATTTAATCCGGCATAATCTGCTAAAGTTTTTGCAAATTCTGTTTTTCCGTTGCCGGGTTCACCGTAAATTAAAATGTTAATTCCTTTATAAGCCGTATTTTTTATTATTTTAAGCGCAAGAGCAATTTCAGGCAATTTTTGAAAATCCCCTACGGATAAAGTTGCTTTCAGCGGTTTGCCTAAAATGTCTTGGATAAATTCATTGCCGTTTTTATAGCTTTTATGAATACTGTATGTAAATTTCGATATGCCCGCAAAACCTCTTTGGCCCTGCAACCCGTAAGCAGACAAATTACCAAAAGGGGATATGATATCTTCTATTGCAATTTGGGATAATTCTAAAGCATACTGTATCACTTTGATTCTGCATTTTATATTATTATTATGGGCGTCAAGCCCAAAAGCGTTTAAAAAAGATGTATATATATTGTCTCTGGCAAGCCTTATCATAAGCCCGAAAATTTCACTTTCATGCGTGGTTAAAGATAATAAATCTGCAAGATATTTTATGTTTGTTTCTAAAATACTCGGGTTCACTTCATTAATCTTTTCAGCAACACCGCTTATGCCGCTTATAATTTCCCGCGCAAAATATTCAGGTTGTTCGATTTCATGTACAGAGGTGTTTATTACGGGGGCAGGCAGATGTTTATTAAAAGCGACTATATCCTTTATGGTTTTATCATCTAATATAAAATTATTTAACGTTTTGGATATATATTCAAAACATTTGTAATCTTCAAAAGTATATTCTTTTGGCATAAAAAACTCCTTTGTCTTTTTTACATTATACAAATGCCAAACGACAGCTTATTGTCGTTTGAAACAAAGGAATTTTAATGGTTAAATTTGGCTTAAATAGTTCGAGATTTTTGTTTTAAGGATTGAGGATAGTTTTTCCGGAGAAACTATTTTAACAAACGGCATGAAGTTAAATATGGCAGGTTCTATTTCCTGGATTTTTGATATTTTTGACGCCACTATAAGGCTTCCGTCAGAATTTTCTTTTTCTATTTTTTGATACGGAACATATTTTTTGTTTTTAAAATACTTTGCAGCTTCTTTTTGAACTAACAATTTAATGTCTGCGTCAGGTTTTAATTCAAAAAATATGTTAACGCTTTCTTTCAGTGCTTTTATAACTTTTGAATTTGGAGTAAATGTTTTTTTTGTTATCTCAACATTTCGTATTTCATCTATTCGGAATTTCAATATTTTTTCTTTCCCCATAACCGCCAGTAAATACCAAAACCCGCCATACTGAACTAATTTATAAGGTTTTATGTCTTTATGGCTGGAAGTTACGGCATATTTAAAATTGATTTGAAATTTTCCGCTTACCGCCTTTTGAAGAGCATCTGCATCTTGATTAGCGGGATAAGCGGCAATATCCGGCAATTTAATATAAAACGGATTATCTGCCTTTGAAGCTAATAATTTTTGTCTTAATGATTTTAGCGACTGGCTTAAATCTTTATTGCGGACATCATTTATAAAATCTCCGAACAATACAAGTAAACCGGCTTCGTTAAGAGAAAGTTTTATTTTGGAAAGCGCAAAACCTTCAATAAATTTATAAACGCCGGGCTGCGGATTATAAACGGGGAAATCAGCCGCTTCAATATTTAACATATATCTTTGAAGCGTACGGATGCTTAAACCTAGTTCTTCGGCCAAATCTTTTAATATAACTTCGCCGTCGTCAAGGTTTTTAAGTATTTTTAATAAACTGATTATCTTGTCTTGTTTTTGCCGTTCTGTCATTTATGAATTTTACGCTCTATTAATATATTATCCTTTTATCTCATCAATACGTTTGACTAATTCTATTATATAATCAAAATATGTTTTTGCGTTTGCTGGTGCTGCGGGATGATTCACGCATAAAATATTGCGTTTATGTTTACCATTAACTCTGCCTATAGGACCACCTATGTGTTCAAAAGAATCGCCAAACATCATCTTAAATAACTCAGGTGATGCTATCGGGCCGACTGCAAAAATAATTAAATCCGGATTGATATAATCTATCTGTGCTTTCAATAAATCCCTATCAAGCCCAAAATGTTTGCTGATAATGGGATTATACGTTTTTGTTCCGCCCGGAGATTTTTTTATATTAATAAATGCTATTTCTTCCAGTACGCTTTTAATTTCTTCTATCTCGGGTATTTCGGAATATAAATATTTACCTTTTATTATTCCGTAAGATACTATGACTATATCTTCAAAAGTCTTTTTACATTGCTGATAAAATTCATGCTGCGACAATTGTACAAGCAGTTCCCTCATATTAAAATCTTTTGGCGTGTCTGAATATGTGCTTTCTTTTAATACCCATAAAATTTTTGGGTTGGCTTTTTCAAATTTTTCAGAATTAATAATTCCGTCTAATGCTATAAATTTATTTTGCCCGCCATTTCTCTGTTTATATCTTTCTCTAAACGCTTCATCAATTTCTTCCTGGGATTTGAACATTATTGCCTCTCCTATTAAAACGGCGACCATGTTCCGCAATTCGCATTGAACTGCATTCTTGATTTTTTTGTGTTACAGTATTCGCCGTCATAAAACCTGCAAGTCTTACAGAGTTTATCATCCCTGTTTTCATCTCCTGCAAAAGTTGCGCAACCTCCATTTGCCGCTTTTATAGAATCTTTGGGAATACATCTTTGTCCATCATAAAATCTGCAATCTTTACAAAAACCATAGCTCATAAAACCTCCTTATTTAAAGATTAAATTATCATTTATGCCGCCTGCATTATATCACAATTATTTCTAATAAGTATATATCTTTATTTTAAAATACGCCACATCTAATTTTTTGCTATCAATTAATTTTAATCTGTATAAATGGATAAATTCTGGCAACATTCATATATCTCATATAATTCAATTAATAAGATTAGTATACATAAGACATGCGACAGCATATTGTCGCAGTGTTGCCCCCTTGACTTCCTGCCCGCAGTAAGCGTAAATGTGTGCAGGAGGACAGTATGAATAATAGTGAGCAAAATTTAGGATTATTAAGAGCTGAATGGCAAAAATATTTTGATACGGAACCATATACAAAAGCCAGCCGGGTTTTCTTAAGCAAAAATATCAAATGGCAAAAACAGGCTAAAGAACAGGGCATAAATTTGAATAAGTTTTATAAGTTTATGGATGCCGCTTTAGCAAAAACAGTACTTGGCAAAAAGCATAAAATTGAAGTTGTTGTAAAATCCGGAACAAAACTTATCCGCTCTTTTAAAGGGAAGAAATATGAAGTGTTGGTTATAGAAAAAGGCTTTCTGTATAATAATAAAACTTATGGTAGTTTATCCGCAATAGCCCGAGAAATTACCGGCACACAATGGAATGGCAAATTGTTCTTTGGAGTAAAACGATGAGCTTTACTGAATCTAATAATACAGATTCCAATAAACCAATGGTTAAATGCGCAATTTACACACGCAAATCATCCGAAGAAGGGTTGGATTTAGAATTTAACAGTCTAGATGCCCAGCGTGAAGCCTGTGAAGCGTATATCAAAAGCCAAAAGCACGAAGGCTGGCAATTAGTTGATAAACACTATAATGACGGCGGTTATTCTGGCGGTACGCTTGAAAGGCCTGCCTTAAAAGAATTATTAAATGATATATCTTTAGGTAACGTAAATATAATAATAGTTTATAAAATAGACAGACTAACCCGCAGCTTAATGGATTTTAGCAAAATAGTTGAAGTTCTTGATAAAAATCAAACTTCTTTTGTATCTATAACACAACAGTTTAATACTACAACAAGTATGGGCAGACTTACTTTGAATATGCTGTTATCTTTCGCTCAGTTTGAACGTGAAGTTACCGGCGAACGCATAAGGGATAAATATGCCGCCAGCAAACAAAAAGGGATGTGGATGGGCGGCGTAGCGCCAATCGGGTATTATAGAGAAGACAAAAAACTATATCCTGATTTGAAAGAAGCCGGCAAAGTAAAACGTATCTTTGAAAAATATATAGAACTTAAAACAGTTCATAGGCTAAAAGAATATCTTGATAATAACAACATATTAAGCCGAATAGGTAAAAAATTCAGTAAAGGTATTTTATATAAGATATTATCAAACAGAGTTTATATTGGAGAAGTGCCTCATAAAGATAAGTGGTATAAAGGATTACATGAAGCTGTTATAGATTTAGAATTATTTAGTAATGTGCAAAATTTATTAAAAGAAAATAATTTAAATGCTAAAAGCATTAAACATTGTAAAACAGGCTCTTTATTATCAGGCAAGATATTTGATGATAAGAATAATTATATGAGCCCTGCTCATAGTAACAAAAACGGTAAACGGTACAGATATTATATAAGCCAAGCCGTTATCCAACATGACAGAGAAAGAATCGGAATAATAGCAAAAATACCGGCAGGCGAAATTGAAAGCTTTGTAACCAATGTAATAAAAGAGCTTTTAAGCGACAAAGAAACTATGCAAAGCTTGCTTAAAGAATTAGCCGTAAACATACAAAAAACTATTATTACGGAGACAGTAGACATAAACCTTAGTTCAGATATTTTAAGAAGCATAATAAGCAAAATCAAAGTATTTAAAGAAAAGGTTAAAATAAGTTATTATCCGGAACAATTAAAAGAGCTATTGTTATCTAATTATGAAAAAAGAGAATTTAAAGAAGTTAATAATAAAACTGAAACCACAATTATAAAAAATATCAAAATAGCTGTAGTCGATAACGGCAGCAAGATAATTATAGGCGCAGATTCTACAAACAAGCCAAATGAGGTGTTGATTAATGCTTTACTTAAAGGCTATAAATGGAACAAACTGCTTGTAGAAAGAAAAGTTAAAAATATACAGGAAATCTGCACTACAGAAAAAGTAACCTCAAGATATGTAAAAGACCTTCTGGAATTAAGTTACTTATCTCCTAAAATACAGGAAAGTATAATCAAAGGAACCCAGTCGCAAGACTTAACGCTTATAAAACTAAAAAGTATTACCACTTCCGACTGGAAAGAACAAGAAAAAATACTCAATATCTAACTCAATAAAACAAGAAACCGGACTGGCAAAAAGCCCTTTAGAGAATATGCGGCTATTTGGCTAATATTTTTGGCTTAAAATTCTCTGTTTTAAACTATCTGGTCAGATTACGAAGATTCCACCGACGGTACTTCTGGTTCGAATTCTGTTTGGCGGGCATATTTTATCTTTGATGACACTAAACAACGGAGAGGGAGGGATTCGAACCCTCGGTACAGGTTTTCACCTGTACACCGGTTTAGCAAACCGGCGCACTAGACCAGCTATGCGACCTCTCCATTTAATATTATTTGCTGACGTTGATTATACAACAATTTAAAAAATTGCACAACCGCACAATAGATGTTTACAGCATAAATCAAATTTGATACCATTTTTGGGCGCGAAACAGGTAAAAAAATTTATAAAATATAAATTGAATTGAAAGGAGCATCAATGAAGACAAAGCTTAATTCTATAAAAGGTTTTACTTTAGTGGAACTCCTGATTGTATTTGCAATTATAGGGATATTAAGTCTTAACTCTATCGTGGCTTATAGAAAATTTGTAAAAGAAGCAATTGTTAGCGAAGGGAAAATGCTTGTTTCAAGCATAGCAAAAATAGAGAAACTTTATCATGCCGAATCAGGCAAATATCAGCCGATTACAAATGCATCTTATAACGAAATTCCGGAAATAGACGCAAGATTCAACAAATATTTTAAAAATTTTTCAGTTCGAGTTCCGGGCGATGTGCCGGATGCAAGTTTTACGATTATTACGATATCTTCTGAAAGCCAGATTGCAAATGCCGAAGTTATACTCCACGTATTTGCAAATAAATCTAATATACTTGTTGTGAATTTTGATTAAATAAAAAAATTTTGCAGTAATTTAAAAAATTAAAAATATTTTTTAAAAAGTTGCTTAATTGAAGTTATCATGCACGTTTTTGCAAATAAATCAAACACAATGCCCCTAACTTACACGGATTTAACGGGCAATAAAACAGAAGTTGAAGTAAAATAATCCGGCTTAAAATAACTTACAAATAAAACAAAAAAAAGAACTAATTTTAAATTAGTTCTTTTTTTGTTTTTGAATATTTTTTATTATTTGTCGCCTTCTTCTCTGATCTGGACCCTTCTTATTTTTCCGCTTATAGTTTTCGGCAGTTCTTTTACAAATTCTACAATTCTCGGATATTTGTAAGGAGCCGTAACTCTTTTAACGTGATTCTGTATTTCTTTTTTCAACTCTTCGCTTGCGACATATCCTTTTGCAAGAACTATCGTCGCTTTAACGATTTGGCCTCTGTCAGGATCCGGAACGGCCGTTATCGCGCATTCCAAAACAGAAGGATGTTCCATCAGAGCGCTTTCGACTTCAAAAGGCCCGATTCTATAACCGGAACTTTTTATTATATCGTCCGCTCTTCCGACAAACCAGTAATGACCGTCTTCGTCTTTATAGGCGGTATCGCCCGTATAATACATTCCGTCATGCCATACTTTTTTTGTAAGAGCTTCGTCTCTGTAATAACCGCAGAATAATCCGATCGGTTTTTTATCGCCGATTCGTACAACAATCTGTCCTACTTCTCCGGCCTCGCATGAATTGCCGTTTTCGTCAACTATATCAACATCATACAGAGGAGACGGTTTTCCCATTGACCCTATTTTAGGCTCCATCCACGGGAAGTTGCATAAAAGAGATACCATTTCCGTCTGTCCGAACGCTTCCATCAATTTTAAACCTGTCAAATCTTTCCACTGGTTATAAACCTCGGGGTTTAACGGCTCGCCCGCGATCGTACAGTATTTCAGTTTACTTAAATCGTATTTTTTTACGTTTTCTTTTATAAAATATCTGTAAATTGTAGGCGGCGCGCAGAAAGAAGTTACTCCGTATTTTGATATGACTTCCAAAAGTTCTTTCGGCGTAAATTTTTCATAGTCATAAACAAAAACGGTGCATCCGCAAATCCATTGCCCGTATAATTTGCCCCATGCCGACTTTGCCCAGCCCGTATCGGCAACCGTCAGATGAAGTCCGTTTTCCTTGAGGTTCTGCCATGTGGCCGTTATCATATGCCCCAGAGGATATGTAAAATCATGCAGCACCATTTTAGGCATTCCGGTAGTCCCCGACGTAAAATATAATAAAAATTTATCGTCGTTTTTAGTAGCATCCAAGCCTTTTGGCCTTTCAAAAACATCTGACTGTTTTTCTATCTCTTTGTCAAAATTATACCAGCCGTCAACTTCTCCGTTTACAGCCACTTTAAATTTCAAAGTCGGAGATTTCGACTGTGCTTTATCAACTGCGCACGGAACATTGTCCGTGGCTACAGACACTATCATTTTAATATCTGCGGCGTTATTTCTGTAAACGATGTCTTTTTCAGTAAGCAGATGTGTTGCAGGTATCGGCACGGCTCCTATTTTATGCAAAGCTATAATAGCAAACCAAAATTCAAATCTTCTCTTAAGCACAAGCATTACGGCATCGCCCTTTTTTATGCCGAGCGACTTGAAAAAATTAGCCGTCTTATTGCTGTATTTTTTAATATCTTCAAAAGTAAATTCTCTGTGGTCTCCCTTCTCATCACACCATACCATCGCTTTTTTGCCCGGTTCTTTTGCCGCGATTTCATCAACGACGTCAAAACCGAAATTAAAATTTTCAGGTATTTCAACATTAAAATTATTTTTGAAATCCTCATACGAACTGAATTGTCTTTTTATATATTTGTCTTTTAACATTTTTTCCTCTTAATTATTAAAAATTACAGCCAGAAATTTCAGCTGTTTGTCGCCCAAAGCCGACATGGCGTGTTCGTATCCCGAATTAAAATACACCGAATCGCCCGGATTTAAAATAACTTCTTTGTCCTGAAAATAAAATTTCATCTGCCCTTCCAGAATATAATTGAATTCCTGTCCCGGATGAGAATATTTATTAACGTTTTTTTCTTCTTTTGCGGAATCAACGGCGACAACAAATATTTCAGATTTTTTATTTATAAAATTAAAAGCCAAATCCTGATATTTGTATTCTTTTCTTCTTTCTATTGAAAGTCCTTTGCCGTTTCTTACGACGGAAAATCTTTGAAGGCGCGGTTCTTCGCCCGTAAGAAGAGCCGTAAGCTCCACGTTGAATTTGCCGGCTATTTCATAAAGAAAACTCACCGGAATATCAACTTCCCCTGTTTCATACTGTTTATATTTTTCAACGTCTATTTTCAATTCTTTGGCAGCTTCTTCAACGGAAATTTCCGAAATTTCCCTGAGTTCCTTAATTCGCTGCGCAATTAATTTAATATTTTCAAGCATATATTCCTCCGTTAATATATAAAAATACTTTTTTTGCTTAATTTCTTATCTTTAAAATTTCAGTTCCTCCTTTGCCCTGTTATTTTTCCGGTCAATTTATAAAAAGAACGGACTTAAAAAAACAACCTTTCAGATGTTTGCTGAAAGGTTGTTTGTATTTTACGTTATTTTTCCCCTTTTTCTCAGCAAATGCCGCCAAAAACATTACCGCTGCCCGCGATAATGCCGGTAACCACAAATTTAATGCCGATATTAAGGTTTTTAAACATTTATATTCCTTATTATTAATAATCGGTATTCTAATATAAAGATTTTTAAAAGTCAAACTATTTAATTATTATTTTTTTATTCAACGGCGCAGGCCGGACATTCAAAAAACCTTTGCGTTTTAAAACAGCCGCTTCACTTTTTAAACTTCCTTTTGAGCCATGAACAAGATAAACGGACGTTTTTTTATTATCATCGCCAAGCCATTTAACGGTTTCATTTATATCGGGATGATCGGAAAAAATATCAAAGCTTTGTACGAACGCTCCGACATTAATTATTCCGTATTTTGTCTTTATCTTCTTTGCTCCTTTTTTCAACTTTCCGGCGGGAGTCTGAGGATTTGCATAACTTACAAGAAAAACCGTTACGTCTTTTCGCGGCAAAAGTTTGCGCAGCAATGAAAATGAGACGCCTTTGTCCATCATACCGCTTGCCGAAATGACAATAGAAGGTTTTTGATACCGTTTTGGTTTTGATGTTTTATATTCGTCCGGTTTTAATGTTTTCTGATCATATACTATCTTAGGGAACCATTTTTCAAATGAAGGATCTTTTATTTCATCATCATATAATTCGGTAAGTCCGTTTGACGACGGAGACAGACTGTATACCGGTATATTAGCGTCTATCTTCCCGTCATCCTTGGCTTTTTTTATTTCATATAATACTTTTTGCGTTCTCTGAAGCGCCAAAGCAGGTATCCAGACAATTTTTCCTTTCTTTAGTTCTTCGGCCAAAATATTTCTAAAACTATAATATTCATAAGCATATATACCCCTCCCCTTTCCTCCGTAAGTCGCTTCTAAAAAAATATAATCCGCTTTTAAAGCATTTTTTTTATCCGTAACGAGTTTTGAATATCCGCTTCCCAAATCTCCGGAAAAAAGAACCTTTTTTTGTAAACCGCCGTCTTTTATATCAAAAAAAATACCGGCGGATCCCGGAATATGACCGGCATCTGAAAGCGAAAAATATAAATCTTCCGACAGACCTATGATATCCCCGTATTTTATCTCAATAAATTGTTCCGCCATTTTTTCAAGATATTCTTTCATGCATTTTTTACAAAATTTACATTTTATGTTATATGTGTCTTGTAATTCTTTGGATGTTATATTTTTATTTAAAGTTTCATGATTTGTTATATTTTTAGAACAGTTATTAAACCAGTGCAAAGTGACTGTTCCTCTTTGTTTCTGCTGACAGTTTATTCTCTGATTCTCGGACCAAAAATAATTTTGAGCAATATCTTCAAAATTCCAGCCGTCATCGTAAAGTTCAAAAACAATTTTTTTTGTAGCTGAGGTACAGTAAATATTGCCTTTAAAACCCTTACTTATTAAAAGCGGTATTAATCCGGCATGGTCGGCATGTGCATGCGTCAAAACAAGAGCGTCCGCATTTATTAAGACAGAATTAATATTTTTATTGTCAACCGGAAGACCGTCTTCTTCATAAAATGTTCCGCAGTCAACAATAACGGAATGTTTGTCTGTTTTAACCAGCGCGCATGTTCCCGAAACTCTTTCGGCTCCTCCGAAATATGTTACGGAAATTTCCGCATTAACGCACTGAAACAGCAGAAGTAAAAGAATACCAAATAAAAATTTTTTCATATTTATAAACCGTACCTGTTTTTATGTCCCCACCATGCAAAAATCAAAAATTTAAAAAACAATATAAATAAAAGAGATTTCTCTATTCCCCATACCGGAATAAGAAACGCTCCTCCCAGTCCGCTTGCAAAACAGCCGCCGAAAGAATCGGCGGAATATATTTTCATCTGATTGCCCTTCTCTTTTATAATAGCATAAGCTTTTGATATATGCAAAAACTGTAAACCCGTAAGAAATCCCGTACCGGCCAGAAAAATTAAAATATACGCCCAGTTTAATTTTTGAAACTGCACGAATATGAAACATAATATAATCCACAGAAGGTATAAAATTTCGCTTCTGAAAAAAGTTTTATTCAAAGTATTAATTTTATGCCCGTATTTTGCATAAAGCATTCCCGATAAAGAACCCAGCATAAAAACTGCAATCAGAAGCCCGAACCATTTGTAAATTTGACCGGCATAAATCTGAAAAGCCCAAAAACATATCATCTGCAACCACATTGAACTTGCTCCGGCGGCAAAGGCCGTTATTTTATAAGTATGCCTGACCGAAAAAAACAAAAGCACCGGTATCAGCATAAATATATATGAATAATCAATTAAGATTTGAAAAAATTTCATTAAAAACGGCGAAAATGCCGACTGCCAGTACATTATCGAATATATCATTGCTTTTTGGTTTTTATCGGTATTTATCAATTTTTTATTTTCGGATTTATCAAGCTGAAATTTTAACCACTGTGTTTTTTGCGTATCCATTCTTTCATCAACATAATATTTTGATAAAACAAATGTGTCATATTCTATGTCTTTTAGCCTTCTTTTTAAATCAATTCTGTAAGGGATTTTATGTTTTGTGGCAACCAATATATTTTCAGAGCCCGGAATAATTTGCACAGATTCAAAAACAGTATCCAGCGCATTATATACGGACGCATTTAGTTTTGTCATTATTTCATCTGTATAAACCATTGCGCCGGGCAGTTTAAGCGCAATAAAACCGTCTTCACTTAAATTGTCCTTTGCAATTTCAAAAAACTCCTGCGTATAGAAACTGTTTAGCGCCGTGTTAATGGGAAGATCCATCCCTATTAAAACAACATCGTACATCTTTTTATTTTTTTTGAGATGTTGCCTTGCATTATCGTTATAAACAGTAATGTTTTCATTACCGAACACATATTGAAATCTTGAAATTTTATTTTTCAATATTTCTATAACATCTTTGTCTAAATCAATATAATCTATACTTGTCAATGAAAATTTTGCAATTGAAGTTAAATATTTTACTCCGCCTATTAATAAAATATTTTGCGGATTATCATGGTACAAAATGGGCAGATGTCCGAAATCATCATCTTCATAAATTGTGGGGCTTGGAACGGCAAAATTTAAAATTCCGTTTTTATAAAAAGAAAATTCTCCGTTTGCTTCCGTTAAAATATACTGCTGATTATCATAATAACTGACTTCCACCTTTTCCGAATTTTTATAATTATTAAGTATCGTTGAATTTTCTATAAAAGCGGTATAATTTGATATTACATAAACCATAAAGACAAGCAATAAAACAGTAACCATTTTAAAAACCGCTTTTTTAAACAAGAAAAATAAAGCTATGAAAATAACCGAAATTATAATGCTGAGTAAAACGCTGGTTGACACTGCTGAAAGAAAAAATGAAAAGATTATTCCGCCTGAGATAAATCCTATTAATTCACATATATATGCATTTCCGAACCAGCCGCGGTATTTTTTCAAAAGATTCTTATTTGAAAATCCGAAAATCAAGCCTACTGTAAACGCAATCGGCGCTATGGAAATAAAAGCAAAAACGGCTGACGATTTTAACGAAATCCCCTTAGTTATATCCGTATTTGTCAGCAGATTTATGCTTCTTATAAAGATAAACGACAAAACCAGCAAAACCGCCAGAATAAAAAATAATGTTATGAGTTTTCTGTTTTGATTGTTTTTTTTTGTTTTTATATATATGAAACTATAACTGGCCGCCCCGGTTGCAAACAGCCAGTTGGCAAGAACGGTCGCTATGGAAAATTCGTTGCCGTGAAAAACCGGAACAAATTCTCTTATAAAAAAAATTTGCAGAAGTATGGTGATAATACCGCACAAAATAAAATATAAAACTGACATTTTTTAACCGATTTTAATTTTACAGAACCTGTATTTATATAATATAACTAATTATGATTGAATTTGTCTAATAAAATAATTAAAATATTAAATAAGAAGCGTTTAATTGCGTCAGCGTCATATATTGTTTATTGACAAATAAGCTGTAAAAATATAAAATTCTTTATAAATTTTTTATTGAAAAATCAAACAAAAATGAAATACGTATTACAATTGTCAGTTTTATTTTTTTCTGTAATAATCCACGAAGTTGCGCACGGTTATATCGCTTATAAAAGAGGCGACTCAACCGCAAAACAGCTCGGCAGGCTTACGCTTAATCCTTTGCCTCATATAGATATTTTGGGCAGTATTGTTCTTCCGCTTATTCTGATGATTTCCAATATGCCGATATTCGGATGGGCAAAACCTGTTCCGGTAAATCCGGCCAGATTATATAATCCTAAGAGAGATATGCTTTGGGTGTCTCTTTCAGGCTCTATGGCAAATTTTGCGCTTGCAATCGCGGCGGCTTTAGGAATGTTTCTTATAAGAAATTTTGCAACTTCGGATATGCCGGTTTTGATTCCCGCATATCAAATACTGCAAACAATACTGATTATAAACATAGTTTTGCCTGTTCTTAATCTTATGCCTATTCCGCCTTTGGACGGGTCGCGCGTTATATATTATCTTTTGCCCACAAATCTTGCGGTAAAATACGACAGTATCAGCCCTTACGGATTTTTTATTATATTTGCGCTTTTATTTACCGGTATATTATGGAAAATAATAAGTCCGGTAATTTATTTCTTGATAGCATTATTAGGCGGTGGAATTTAAAATGAATAAAAAAAGAGTTTTATCCGGCATGAGACCGACAGGCAGACTTCACTTGGGGCACTATTTCGGCGCTCTCAAAAACTGGATCACGATACAGGAACAGTACGATTGTTTTTATATGGTCGCCGACTGGCATGCTCTTACAAGCGATTATGCCGATACTTCCGCTCTTAAAGACAATTCTTTTGATATGGTAGCCGATTGGCTTACGGTAGGAATTGATCCTGCAAAAAGCGTAATTTTCAAACAGTCAGACGTTGCCGAACATGCCGAATTTTTTCTTATTTTATCAATGATTACTCCTTTGGGCTGGCTTTTCAGATGCCCGACATATAAAGAGCAGATAGCGGAAGTAAAATCAAAAGACCTGCACAATTTCGGTTTTTTGGGATATCCCGTTTTACAGGCTGCCGATATTTTGATTTATAAAGCGCAGGCCGTTCCGGTAGGCGAAGATCAGCTGGCGCATCTTGAACTTACAAGAGAAATTGCAAGACGTTTCAATAATTTTTACGGCGATGTTTTGCCGGAACCGCAGGCTCTTCTTACAAAAACGGCAAGAGTGCCCGGTCTTGATAAAAGAAAAATGTCAAAATCTTACGGCAACTCAATTTTAATAGCCGAAACAAACGACGACGTCGCAAAAAAAGTTAAAACAATGTATACGGACCCTTTGAGAATAAAAGCGACCGACGCAGGTCATCCCGACGGATGTGTGGTATTTGCGTTTCATGAAATTTTTAATAAAGACTGCGCAAAAAGAAAAGAACAATGTACGCAGGGAACAATCGGATGTGTAGCCTGTAAAAAAGAATTGACCGAACTTATCTGCTCTTTTACGGGACCTATGATGAAAAAAAGAGAAGAAATTATAAACGATAAAAAACTTATTGAGAATACTTTGAAAGAAGGCGCCCAAAAGGCGAGAGAAACGGCATCCGCCACCTTAAAAGAAATTAAAAAGGCTATTAAAATATGATAAACGCTGCGGCTTACGACGTCCATCTTGATACTTTTGAAGGGCCTCTTGACCTTCTATTGCATCTTGTAAGAAAAAGCGATCTTGAAATAAAAGAGATTCAGGTTTCTGAAATTACATCTGAATATTTATCTTATCTTGAAGTAATGACAAATCTCAATCTTGACGTAGCCGGCGACTTTATAGTTATGGCTTCAACTCTTATGCAGATTAAAGCAAAACTTCTGCATCCCGACAATCAGGAAGACGCGGCTGACGCCGATATTGAACTTGATAAAATTAAAGCTAAACTTTTGGAATACCAGAAATATAAAGAAGTTTCTAAAATTCTTGCAAATAAAGAATTAAGATATTCGCAGACTTATTACAGGCCGCAGCCGATAATAGAATCGGACGATTTTGTTTTAAGCGCCACAATATACGACCTTATAGCAAGTTTTCAGGAAGCTTTAAAAACTCTGCCTGAAGAAGTAAGAGAAATAATGTACAAGGAAATCCCGATTGAAACAAAAATCAGGGAAATTCTTGACGTTCTTGAAGGAAGACAATACGTTTCTTTTACCGAAATTTTAAAACTGCAGCCGACAAGACAGTCAATGATAGTTTCGTTTATGGCCGTTTTGGAACTGATGAAAAACAAACAGATTCTTGCAAAACAGTCCGATTTGTTTGACGAAATAAGAATTTACAGAGTTTATTTTGACGAAACCGCCGAAACGGAAGAAAATCCGCTCGGACTTGAAATAAACGAACCGAAAAAAGAAGAAATTGCCGAAGATTTAAAATTAACGCCGGAAGAAAAATTTACACAAGAGGACTCCGATGGAAACCAAGGAAATTAAGAAAATCATAGAAGCTTTATTATTCGTTTCAGACAGACCTCTTACGACAAGAGAAATTAAAAATATTATTAAAGACAGCCTCTCGGAAAACGACAATATTGAAAATATACTTAATGAAATGCAGCAGGAATATTCCGAATTTTTGGACAGAGCTTTTGAATTAAAATTTGTAGCAGACGGCTGGACGTTTGCGACAAAACCGGAATTCTCACCGTGGATAAAAATTCTTCTCAAAGATAAAACAACCGTAAAACTGTCGGCTTCGGCAATGGAAGTTTTAGCTATAATCGCCTATAAACAACCTATAACAAGAGCCGAAATAGACAGCATACGAGGCGTTGATTCTGGCGGAGTAATGGATACTCTTCTGGACAGAAAACTTATTAAAATTGTCGGGAAAAAAGAAACGCTCGGAAGGCCGATGCTTTACGGAACGACTCAGGATTTTTTAAGACATTTCGGACTCAGCCATTTAAGCGAGCTGCCGGTTATAGAAAATGCCAGCGAAATAATAAAACCTCCTGAAGAAAAAGGGCAGGAACTGCCTTTTGAAGGCGATTTGCCTCAGGAAGCATCATCGGAAATTACAGAAGAAACGCCCGTAATTGAAGAAATTGAAAATGAAACCGAAGTTATAGCAGAACCCGAACCATCAGATCCGGAAAATCAAAATATGTAATAAAAAAATTAAAATAAAAAAGACACAAGTGATTTATCACTTGTGTTTTTTATAAATTATCTTTAGATCTATTTCATATTTTCTGCACTAGTACTCTTCTAAAACATTCTTTGCCGTTTATATGAGGTATATAAGATTCATTATGTCCTATAATTTTATAACCCTTTTCCAATATTCCATTTAATATTGGACGTGCCGATACAGCAAAAGGTTGTTGATAATCATTTGGGATATAGCAATTATCTACTATTAACATTTTATTATCATCATACCGTTTATATTTATCAGGAATTTCTTTTAATGGTATTATTTTTAACTGTTTATATTTTGGTCTATTGTTTATAGGAATATTTGTATACCAATGTCCTGAAGCTTCAACGAGTTCTCTTTTAAGATTTAGATATTTATCTACACGATTATATCCTGCCCACACTTGATTATTCTTAAAATAAGGTATAAACGCTTTTGTAATAGGATTAGCAATATTAGATATTATTATAAATTTCTTACCACTTTTAATTGTAATGTTCCAATAGTCTATAGCTCTTGAAAATGGTGGGTTTGTACATACTATATCTGCTTCTTCATCAAGTATTTTTAATGACAACTCAGCATCAAAACTTCCAGTATAACCTTTTGGATATTCTTTAAACTCACGAAAACCATCTTTTGTAAATATATATCCTACTCCACCTTGATTAAATAAATCAACTACACCGCCGTAGTGAGTACATATCAATTTTTTTAATCCAAGCCCTTTAAAATTTTGCAAAAAATATAAAGCAAATGCTGAAGTATTCCTATTATCAGTATCAACTGCATCATCACAATTGCAAAAAATCACTTTGTTTTTCCAAATTCTTTTATCATACATTGAAAGTTCTTTTTCAACATCTTCGTATCTGGTATAAAACTCATCATTATCTATATTTTGTGCTTTTTGCATTACATCTTTTCGAGACAAACCTCTCTCTTGAAGAGACGGTGTTGTTTTTTTGATTATTTTTACTATATGCTTTTTCTCGTCTGGTTTGATAAATATTTCTTTAACAAACATTTTATGAGATTTGATAAACTTAATATAATCATTAAATAATGAAAAATTATAAAAATATATTTCTCTGCTTTTTTCTTCTCTAAGAGTGGCAAATTTCTTTTTTATATCATTTTCCAACTGCGCCATATCTTTTGTTTCACAAACAAATAAATACTGGTAAATGTTTTCTTTGGATTTACCAGTCATATTGTTATATTCTTTCAATCGCCTTTCTATATCATTAGTCTTACCTATTTTGCATTTTGATGGTTCTAATGATGCTTGAACGATATAAACATATTGCTTCACTATTTTTTTCCTATATCTCAAAATGTTTGGTATATTACTATATTTATTTTACTGAAATTTTATGATAAATTCCATACAAACTATTATTTTTGGTCTTTAAAGGCTTTAAGATTTTAGCTGAAATGAAGAAACACAAGAGCGAAGTGTACGTTCCTTTACGGTGTACATAAGCTCTTGTGTTTCAAAATTGTAAGCAAAATATTAAAGCCGTTATCTCTTCTCTGCAACGTCTTTACTAACAAGCTCTATGAAAGCATCAACACTCATCATCCCTAGATTCTGATTGCCCCTCGCTCTTACGGCAACAGATCCCGCCTGCATTTCCTTATCGCCTATTGCCAAAATATAAGGAATTTTCTGCATTGCGTTTTCTCTTACTTTATGACCTATCTTTTCATTTCTTGAATCAAATGTAACTCTTATGCCGGCCTTTTTCAATTTTGCAATAACTTCATTGCAGAAAGGTTCGTGTTCCGCCGCTATATTTAACACTGCCGCCTGAACCGGCGAGAGCCATACAGGCAAAGCGCCTGCATAATGTTCAAGAAGAACTCCGATGAATCTTTCAAGAGAACCCATCAAAGCTCTGTGAATCATGTAAGGTCTTGTTTTTTTGCCTTCTTTATCTATGTAATTAATATCAAATCTTTCCGGAAGATTGAAATCAAACTGTATCGTTGAACACTGCCACAGTCTTCCGATTGCATCTTTTATTTTTATGTCTATTTTCGGGCCGTAAAAAGCTCCGCCGCCCTCGTCAACTTCATATTCGTAGCCTGTTTTTTTCAAAGCGTTTTCAAGAGAAGCCTGCGCCTTGTCCCAGTTTGCTATTTCGCCGACGTATTTTTTCTCCGGTCTTGTAGCAAGATAAATTTTATAATCATTAAAACCAAACATTTTTAAACAATCAATCGCCATTTTAAAAGCCGTAATAACTTCCTGTTCTAGAAGTTCAGGTTGAACAATTATATGTCCGTCGTCCTGAGTAAAACCTCTTACTCTCAAAAGTCCGTGTAAAACGCCTGATTTTTCAAATCTGTAAACCGTTCCGAGTTCCGCGTATTTTATGGGAAGCTCTCTGTAAGAATGCAGTTTTGTTTTATAAATCATCAGATGCATAGGACAGTTCATCGGTTTTACGCGGTAAGGCTTTCCTTCTATTTCCATCGGAGCATACATATTTTCGGAATAAGTCTGAAGATGTCCGCTTATCGCAAAAAGCTCTTCGCTGGCTATATGAGGAGTCATTAAAAGTTCGTAATTATTTTCAACGTGGAATTTTTTCCAGTTTGATTCTATAACGTCTCTTAAAACAGCGCCTTTGGGATGCCACAAAATAAGGCCGCCTCCTACAGCGTCGTTTACGCTGAAAAGGTCAAGTTCTCGTCCGAGTTTTCTGTGGTCTCTTTTTTGGGCTTCTTCTATTTTTTTTAAGTAATCGTCAAGATCCTGTTTTGTAAAAAACGCCGTTCCGTATATTCTCTGAAGCTGCTCTCTGTTTGAATCGCCTCTCCAGTAAGCGCCCGCTACGGACAATAATTTAAAATGTTTTATTTCGCCTGTTGATTTTACGTGAGGGCCTTTGCATAAATCGGTAAAATCGCCCGACTTGTAAAAAGAGACCGTGTCTCCTTCAACAGCTTCGGCAAGTTCTTTTTTATACTTTTCGCCTTTTTCTTCAAAAAGTTTTATCGCTTCCTGTTTTGAAACAGCCGTGCATTCAAAAGGAGAATTTTTATCTGAAATTTCCTTCATCTTCTCTTCAATTTTTGCAAGATCTTCAACGGTAAAAGGCTCTTTTCTGTCAAAATCGTAATAAAAGCCTTCTTCAATGGCAGGGCCTATCGCCACTTTTGTGCCGGGAAATAATTCCAAAACGGCGGCCGCCATAACGTGCGACGCGGAATGTCTTAATGTTTCTAAATTTTTTTCTTTTTCCATATTGCTACTTCCTTTAAGAAATCCGAAAGCCTGCAGGTTTTTAAACTTGCAGGCTTTTGATTTTCATGTTTTTAAGCAAATTTCTTTTTTAATCCGTCAAGCTGTTCTTTAAGCTCTTTCGGAATTTTATCTCCGAATTTCGAATAGAATTCTTCAATCATCGGAATTTCTTTTTGCCATTCTTCTTTTGAAACGCTCAAAAGCTTTTCAACAGTCTCTTTTGCAATTTCAAGACCTGACAAATCCAATTCTTCTATTTTAGGGAAAAGTCCGAGTTCTTTCTTTTCTCCCTCGACTTTACCTTCTATTCTGTCTATCATCCACTTTAATACTCTTGAATTATCTCTGAAACCCGGCCACATAAACTTGCCGTCTTCATCTTTTCTGAACCAGTTGACCATAAATACTTTAGGCAGTTTTTTCGCTCTGTTTTTAAAAGTCAGCCAATGCTTAAAATAATCGCCCATATTGTATCCGCAGAAAGGAAGCATCGCCATAGGATCTCTTCTTACAACGCCGGCCGCGCCTGACTGGGCTGCCGTCGTTTCAGAACCTATGATTGAAGCCGTAAATACTCCGTGATCCCAGTTTTCGCATTCGTAAACCAGCGGAATTGTACTTTTTCTTCTTCCTCCGAATATGATTCCCGATATAGGAACTCCGAGCGGATTTTCATATTCCGGCGACATCGTCGGACAGCATTTTGCCGAAACGGTAAATCTTGAATTTGGATGAGCTGCCGGTTTTCCTGAAGTTTCATCATACTTTGCTCCATGCCAGTCGGTCAGATTTTCAGGTTTTTCATCTGTCAAACCTTCCCACCACGGAGAATTATTATCGTTATCTACGGCAGTATTTGTATAAAGCGTAGGGAAAAATTTATCGCTCTTTAAAGTTTCAACCATAACGGGATTTGTTTTAACGCCTGTTCCCGGCGCTACTCCGAAAAATCCGGCTTCAGGGTTAATAGCATAGAGCTGTCCGTCAGGCCCTACGTTAATCCAGGCTATATCGTCGCCCAGCGTCCAGACTTTATATCCTTTAAGAACAGGGTCTAAAAGAGCAAGATTTGTTTTCCCGCATGCGGACGGAAAAGCGCCTAAAAAATAAGTAGTTTTTCCGTCAGGAGCCTGAACTCCTATTATTATCATATGTTCGGCAAGCCATCCTTCTTTGCGGCCAAGATATGAGGCGATTCTGAGCGAATAGCATTTCTTGCCCAAAAGCGCATTTCCGCCGTAGCCTGAACCGAAACTCATAACCGAATTTTCATGAGGAAAATGCATTATAAATCTTCTATCCGGATTAACTTCTCCTATTGAGTGATATCCTTTAAAGAAATCATCTGAATTGCCGATTCTTTCAACGGCAACGTCTCCGACTCTTGTCATTATCCTCATGCTTAACGCTACATACAGCGAATCTGTAACCTGAACGCAGTTTTTTGCATAATCAGATTTTGGATTTCCCATAACAAAAGGAATTACATACATCGTTCGCCCTTTCATACATCCTTTAAATAATCCGTTCATCTTTTCTTTTGCCTGAGAAGGATCCATCCAAATATTATTTGAACCGGCATCGTCTTTATCCGGAGTGCAAACATAGGTAAGATGTTCCGTTCGGGCAACATCGTTAGGGTTTGATCTGTGCCAGTAGGAATTAGGAAATTCCTTGTCGTTAAGTTTAGTCAGGATAGGCGTTCCGTTTACAGTCTCGGTTTCTGCCATTTTAGCCAGTTCTTTTGCTTCTTTGTCGGAACCGTTCATCCAATAAACTTTGTCCGGCGTCATCAAATCTGTTAAATCTTTTACCCACTTTTGCAACGGTGTTGTCATTTTTTTCTTACCTCTTGATTAAAAATTGAAGCTCTCTTTGCTACCGTTAAGTAAAGCTCCACTTCTTAACGGCATGCTGTCACGCCCAAACTTTTTTCTTTATCGTCGTATCTATAATTTTTGTAGGATATATGTCTTCCGTAAGTTCTTCCGGAGAGAACCACAATTTAATTTCTCTTTCGGCTTCCGAAGTATCCGACGAACAGTGGACTACGTTTTCATAAACGCCTTTCGTTGTTATTCTTCCGTAAGCTCCTCTTATTGAAACGGGATCTGCTTCTTCCGGGTTAGTGGCTCCGGCGATTCTTCTCATTCTTGCTATAGCATCTTCTCCCTGATAAACAAACGCAAAAACTCTGTCGTAGGGCGCTCCGTACATTTTGCCCTGTATATAATCTATAAGTTCGTTAAAAAAAGGTTTGTCGCTCAGCTGTTTGTAATGCTCGGCAGCAAGCTCTCTGCTGACTTTAACCGCTTTTGCGCCTATAATCGTAAGTTTCGCTTCCGACAGTTTAGTCAGAATATTGCCCGTCAAAGATTTTTTTACTCCGTCCGGCTTAATCAAAATTAACAGTCTTTCTACAGCCATTTTATTCCTCCGTAAAATAATTAATATAATTGCGTGGTATTATATAAAAAATTATCTGCTATTACAACGATATTTTGTTTAAATATTTTTGAACGCTTTCACCAAAATTCTTTTATTTATTTTCGGCGTAAACATACTTACGGCCGGAATAACAAAAAAAGGAATTATCATAGCCATGCTGGCCGAAAAAGGCGACTTGGCCGGCCCCATTGCATAAAATAAAACGATCGCCGTAGTTACTCCCGAAATCATTCCTATTTTTGCGCCCCACAAAGTAGTTCTTTTCCAATACAAGCCGTAAATATAAGGAGCCAAAAAAGCCCCCGCAATGACGCCCCATGACAACGACATCAGCGTCACTATAAACGAAAATTCGTATCTTGCTATGAAATAAGAAATAGCAATAAATACGCCGCTTAAAAATCTCATCATAACTACCGAATCTTTGCCTGAAATATTCGGATTAATCTTGCCCTTATATAAATCTATTGACACGCTTGAGGCCGATACGAGAATTAAAGAGGAAATAGTAGACATTGAAGCCGATAAAATCAAAAGGAGAATGAATGCCACAAGAACTTCCGGCAGATACGTTGCCAAAAGCTGCGGAATCATCTGGTCAAACTGCGGTTTGCCTGCCGCGCTCATAATCGGAGCGTCAAAAAAAACATGCGTCAACGCTCCCGTATAATAAGCGCATGTCGTAATTACTGCCGCAAAAAGAAAAGTCGTCCATGCGGCTATTTTTATGACTTTTTCGTTTTTTACGGCATAGAATTTTTGAATCATCTGAGGCATTCCCCATACTCCGAAAGAAGTCATAAATATTAAAGACGCCAAAAGTATATAATCGGGTTTTGCTACGGAATAAACATGTTTGTAATAATTAAGGGAAACCGTTTGAAATGCCTGCTCCAATCCTCCGGCTTTTGCAGTGAGAATAACCGTCATTGCAACTGCTCCGACAAGCATTATAAACCCCTGAATAAAATCCGTTACGGTAACGGCAAAATACCCGCCCAGTATAAGATATATTCCGGTTATGGTCATTATAATTAAAAGCGCCGAATCAAACGAAATATTGAAACTTACTTCAAATAAATATCCCAGTCCTTTAAAAACAGACGCCGAATACGGAAGTAAAAACATAAATATCAAAACTGCGGCTATTATTTTTATATATTTGCCGTCATATCTTGTATGCAAAAATTCCGGCATTGTCATTGCGTTTAAATTCTGCGACATTACCCTCGTTCTTCTTCCCAAAAACATCCAGGCCAGAAATGAACCTATAAAGGCGTTTCCCAAAGCTATCCATAAAACGTTAAGACCGTATTTCCAGCCGAACTGACCGGCAAATCCTATAAATATTACGGCTGAAAAATAAGTCGTACCGTAAGCAAAGGCGGAAACAAACGGACCTATATTTCTGCCTCCAAGAAAAAAATCATTGAGCGTAGCCGTTTTTTTCATTCCCCAAAAACCGACCACAATCATCATCATGACAAAAATGCTTACCATTATAATCGCAATCATCATCCCTCCGAAAAAAATCAGCTTAATCGTTTATTAATTATACAGTTGGTCTTCCGTTAAAATTTTACATCCTATTTCGGAAAGAACCTTTTGGGCGTCAGGCTGGTTTTCAATTTCAAGTATTATTGCGGCTGTTTTCGCGTTGCTGAGCAGAAAACCGTAACAGTCTTCTATATTTATGCCTTTTTTGGCCAATTGATTAAGCAGTTTGTTAAAACTGCCCGGTTGATTGTCTACTACGACGGCAATAATATGTCTTTTTGTAACCGTCAGCTGGCTTTGTTTTAAAACTTCAAAAGCTTTATCCGGATCGTTTACAAGCAGCTTCATAACTCCGAAATCTCCGGAACTTGCCAGAGACATTGCCCTTAAATTGATATTGTTATCCGCCAAAATTTTTGTAATTTTCTCAAGTTTCCCGGGACTGTTTACTAAAAAAACCGACAAATGATACAGCATATTTACACCTCCGGTATTTTATTGCCTGCAAAAACCAGATTTTATTTTTTTCTTAAATCAAAAACTCTTTTTGCTTTTCCTTCTTCAACCGGCAGAGAGCCGGCGTCTACAAATTTTATTAAAGGGCTTACTCCTATTTCCTGTTTTAATTCATTTTCCAGCTTATGCTGCAGTTTTTCCAAATCCTGAAGGGTTCCGCCGAAATTTTCATTGTTAATTTCAAGTTTAATACACAGTTTATCCATATAATTTTGTTCAAAAATCTCAATAATATAATTTTTGCCCGCTTCAGGTATAGCCATTATCGTTTTTTCTATCTGTATCGGGAATATATTGACTCCGTTTATTATCATCATATCGTCTGTTCTTCCGGTAATTCTCGCTATTTTTCTGTGATTTCTTCCGCAGGAACATTTTTCGCTTATTATTCTGGTCAAGTCTCTCGTTCTGTATCTTATAAGAGGCATCGCCTGCCTTTGTAAAGTCGTAAAAACAAGTTCTCCTTCCCGGCCGTCAGGTAAAACCTCAAGCGTTTTCGGGTCAACGATTTCCGGATAAACGAAATCTTCCCAGACGTGAAGACCGTTCTGGCACGGACATTCAAAAGCCACTCCCGGTCCGCATATCTCGGATAATCCGTAAGAATTGAAAGCTTTTATCCCGTAAAGTTCTTCTATTTTTTTTCTCATCTCTTCGCTGTGCGGTTCGGCTCCTATAAAAGCTATTCTCAAATTTAAATCTTTTTTTACGTTTATATTCATTTCCTCTATAGTCCGGTATAATCTCAAAGCGTAGCTCGGCAGTATGTGCATAACCGAAGTTCTGAAATTCTGCATAAACCATACTTGTCTTTTGCTGTTGCCGGGGCCGACCGGTATAGTAAGCATTCCGAGTTTTTCCGCGCCGTAATGGAATCCTATACCGCCTGTAAACAGACCGTATCCCATAGTGTTTTGAAAAACGTCTGTATTTCTTGCGCCTGCCGTATACATGCATCTTGCCGATAAATTAGCCCAGTTTGAAATATCTTCCGCCGTATGAAAAACAACCGTTGGGTTCCCTGTAGTTCCCGATGAAGAATGAAGCCTTACGGCATTTTTTAAATCCGTCGCGAGAAATCCGTACGGGAAAGCGTTTCTTAAATCTTCTTTTGTGGTAAAAGGCAGATATTTAATGCCTTCAAGATTATCAATTTTATCTATGCCGTCAAGCTGTTTTTTGTAAAATTGCGAATTTTTTGCGGTTTTGATTGATTTATTGATATGTTCCAACTGAAATTTCCAGAGCGCATCTGTGTCCATCAATTCAATTTCTTTTTGCCAAAACATAAGCCAACCTTTTATATTGTTTTTTATTTATATACAATGAGTATTATAGCAAATTTTTTTATTGCGGATTGTAAAAAAATGATTACAAAACGAATATCGGGCAATTATGTAATATTTTTGATAATTGCCTTTTTATATGCCGTTGGAAACTTTGTCTGGTGGAAGTTAAATACCCCCGTTATTGTTGTCTGCCCCGCCTCGGCCGGTCATCTTGCCGATATTGCCGGCAATTCTTTTCTTTATTTTAACGCTCCTCTTTTTACTTGGATTATAAAATTTTGCATATATTTATTCGGCAAAACATATTTTGATTTAATAATTATTTCCATAAATTATGTTTTTTTTATAACGGCTCTTTATTTTATAAATAAACTGGCCGTTTTTTTTGAAAATAAAGAAACGGCATGTTATGCGATGATTATATTTTCAATTATTCCGGCCGTATACGGAATGTCGCGCCAGTACGGGCATCAGGACTTTCATTTAATTGCTTTCATCGTTTTAAACATTTATGTTCTTTTAAAAACAAATTATTTCCAAAACAAAAAATGGACTTTGTTATACGGCATATCAACGGGCCTCGGTTTAATGATTAAAGACTCTTTTTTCATATATTTTCTTGCACCGTTTTTATATGTAATTATAACTGCGTTTAAAAACCGTTTGACGAGCAGGCAGAAAAAGAATATTTTTTTGTCGGCTGCAATATCATTTTTAATATTATGTCCGCATTACTTAAGACCTGAAATACTGAAAAAGGGGATAACCGACCCTTTCATTGAAACAGTCAATGTTTTTTCTTTTGAAAATCTCAGAGTAACGACCTTGGGCATGTATGAAAGTTTTCTTTCGCCTTCAGTTTTTATTTTGTTTGCGGCGTCTTTTATCTTTTTTATTTTGAAGTATAAAAAAACTTCAGCAAAAATTATTCTGCTCTTGTGGCTTTTGGCCCCCTGGGCCGCCGTAACTTTTATGCCTCATCACAAGCTGCTTGAATATCTTGCCGGAATACTTCCGGCGCAGGCTCTTATAATTGCGCTGTCTTTATCTTTGATTAAAAAACAATTAATAAAAATATTGATTGTTGCGGCTATATGTATTGCGGCAATAACGCAGTATCTGAGCCTGTCATATAACATCTGCAATTTAAATTTTCCGTATTTTCTGCCTTTTAACAAATATCATTATTTATATTATTACGATAAAGCGGCGGGCCGCGATATAAACGCTTTTAACGAATATATTTTTGCAAATTATTCGGGCAAAAAAATATTTGTTTACGAAGTTTACGGATTCAGCCTTTCATGCGATTTGTTAAAATCATACGCTTATCTTTACGATAAAAATATAAAATTTGATTATTACGGCGATAAAATTCAGACCATAAATGAAAATGATTATATAATGTATATCGGCAAAAAAAATCAAAATCCGGAAATAATGTACGCGGATTTAAAAAATCCCGTTATACGCAATAATTTCTATATTTATGAAAATTATGATTTTAAGATTAAAGATGAAATTTATAAAATGACAATGTTTACCGGCAAAAAAAATCCGTATAAAGGATAATTTTTATATAATATAATGTATAATAAATCCGAGAGGCTATTAAATATGGAATATAAAACAGTAGGCATAATTTTTAACGAATCAAAAGCCAAAGCTAAAGAATATGCCCGGGCAATCACAAAATGGCTTTTGAAAAAAAACATAAAAGTTAAAAAAATTACGGGCCATTTAAAACAAAATCCTAAAATCAATTTTATAATTTCTCTCGGGGGCGACGGCACGATGTTAAGGGCAAGCAGAATCGCATCCGATTTTGCGATTCCCATAATGGGAGTTAATCTTGGAACTCTCGGATTTTTGACGGATACTGACACCGAGGAAGTATATAAATCATTGGAACATGTTCTGGCAAAAGATATACGCTGCCAGGAACGGATAATGCTTGACATAGAATTTATCTCCGGGAAAAAAATTATAAAAACAACAGCTTTAAACGACTGTGTTGTACGTTCGGTATATGACGGAAGGCTGGCTTCAATAGACGCATTTATAAACGGCAATTTTTTGTGCAGTTATAAAGGCGACGGCATAGTCGTTTCAACTCCGACCGGCTCAACCGCTTATTCTCTGGCGATTTCCGGTCCAATAGTTTATCCGACACTTTCTTTATTTATTATTAATCCCATATCCCCGCATACTTTAACGCACAGGCCGATGATAGTCTCATCAGCAAATATTTTGGAATTTGCATGTTCAAAAAACTCAAAAAAACACGATTTGGTGGTTTCAATAGACGGCCAGGAAAATTACACTTTAAAAAAAGGCCTTAAAGTGAAAATTAAACTGCATTCTAAACCGGCAAAATTCATAAAAATTCACAAAGAACGTTATTTCCAAACGCTTAAAACAAAATTGAACTGGGGTGTTTGATTGCTTACGAATCTTTCAATAAAAAATTATGCTCTTATAGAGGATATTTCTTTAGATTTTAACAAAGGAATGACAGTTATAACCGGAGAAACCGGCGCCGGCAAATCCATAATAATACAGGCCGTAGATTTATTGCTCGGCGCAAGAGCGTCCGCATCGTCAATAAGAACAGGCGGCAATGTCTGCTCGCTTTCAGCCCGTTTTGATATTTCAAAAAATCCGACTGCGCAAAAAATGCTTGAAGAACTTGCCATAGAACACGACGGCGAAATCATCGTCCGAAGGAATCTTGACGTTTCCGGAAAAAGCAAAGCGTTTATAAACGATATGCCGGTAAGCGTATCGGCGCTGTACGAAATAGGCCGGCTTCTTATTGATTTTTATTCCCAGCATAAAAGCAATATGCTTTTTGACGGAAATTACCAGAGACAAATACTGGACGATGTCGCGGAAAACGCAAAACTGATTAAACGCCTGAATGAAAAATATCTTTACTTAACGAATCTTTTAAATAAAAAAAACTCACTGATGCTGTCTCAATCCGAAAGAGAGCGCATGGCGGATTTATATAATTTCCAGCTGCAGGAAATAACAAAAGCGGATTTGCGCGATGACGATGAAATAAAAATAGAAGCCGAACTGCCTAAATTAAAAAACGCCGAAAAAATACAGAACCTGGCGGCTGAAATAGCGAATAATCTTTATAAGCAGGACAAATCCGTGCTTGAATCTCTGTCTAAAACAATCAAACAAATAGATATGCTCGGACAACTCGGGATTGATACCGAAATATTATCAAAAACCATCAATGAAGCCTTTATCCAAATTGACGATATTTACAGAGAAATAAACAATATTTCTCAAAATATTGACGTTAATCCGGCGGCTTTAAACAGTATGCTTGAAAAACAACAACTTATAAAAAAATTAAAATCAAAATACTCAAAATCGGTTGAGGATATTTTAAAATACAAAGAGGAACTGGCGGAAAAAATCAAAGAATTAACCGATTATGATTTTAATCTTATTTCTCTGGAAAAAGAAATTGACGCGGCAAAAAAAGAAACCGAACTTTTATGCGAAAAAATATCGGACGCAAGAAAATCAGTATCAAAAAACCTGGCTAAAAATATTGTTACGGAACTGGAAGATCTGAATATGAAAAACGTTCAATTTGAAATTGCGATTCAAAAACAGGAAATTTCCGCTTACGGATTTGACAAAATAGAATTTATGTTCTGCGCAAATAAAGGCGAAAATATTTATCCTTTGGCTGAAGTCGCTTCCGGAGGAGAATTGTCAAGAGTTATGCTTGCCATAGCGGCTTCCCTTTCAAACCATTATCAAATATCAACAATGATATTTGATGAAATAGATACGGGAACAAGCGGACAGACCAGCCAGAAAATAGGCAAAAAACTTAAAAAAATTTCATATTCAAAACAGATAATTCTTGTATCACATCAGGCTCAGATAGCCTCAAACGCTGATACTCATATAAGCATCTATAAAGAATCCGTAAACAATAGAAATATAACGAAAGCCAAAGTTTTAAACCAAGAAGAACATATAAAAGAAATAGCAAAAATAATATCCGGAGAAAAAGTAACGGAGCACGCTTTAAAGCATGCAAAAGAAATGACTTTGCAATAAATAAAAGCTTTTATTGCCAAAATTAACGGCAAAAAATCAGATACTTAATTATACGCCGTTTTTAGTTATATTCGCGCCGCCGGAATCAGAACCTGTTAATGTAACAGAAATCCCTGCCGCAGCATCAGTTCCTGTTGTAATCGCTGTAAAACCGTTAGCATCGGTATTAACCTGAAAAGTTGTAAAGTATTTATTAGTTAAAAGATTAATATCAAGCGTTCCGTTGTTGGAAACCGCGCCTACAGTCGGCAGAAAACAGCTGTGTTCCGCATAATAAACTTTCTGTGCCGTATTTATGGCTCCAAGCGTAGCTTCGGCTTCAGTAGTCATCGCCTTTTTTGTATAGCCTTTGTAAATAGGAACCGCAACTACGGATAAAATGCCGACAATTACAATTACAATAACCAATTCTACCAGCGTAAAACCAAAATTTTTAGACATATTTTCTCTCTTAAAAAAAAACGGGGGGTACAATAAAGTACCCCCGTTTTTGATTTGATTTTTATAAACCTGATTCTATAATTTTTGATTCTCCGCTTTTTGAACCTGTAAGAGTTAAAACTATTCCATTAACATTTCCTGATGCTGGCGTTATTGCCGTAAAACCATTACCATCACCGTTAAGATTAATACTTTTAAAGTATTTATTTGAAGCGGCATCAACATCCAATACTGCCGACTGTGCTCCCGTAACAAACATAGCCCATTCCGCAAAATAAACTTTCTGAGACGTATTGATTGCACCCAATAACGCTTTCCCTTCCGTTGCGATCGCCTTCTTTGTGTATCCCTTGTAAACAGGAACTGCTACTACCGACAAAATACCTACGATTACGATTACGATTACCAGCTCAACAAGTGTAAAACCTTTCGTACTCTTCATTTTAAATCTCCTTTTTTTATTTTTATCTGGAATGTCTTTTATTCTAGTACTTCAGAATATCGACAAGCCATATTTTAAACTATTAAACCCGTTTTGTCAATACTTTTTTGTTTTTATAAGCAAAATAAATATTGCGTCAAAAAAATTATTTTTAACATAATTACAACCTGTCTTATTTATAAGCCGAATTCCGTGAAATAAGGACCGGTTTTTGTGGCCCTTATTTTAATTGTTATCCCGTTTGCCGGTACAGTACCGGCAGTTTTTGCAGTAAAAGCAGTTGTATTTCCTGTAACTGAAAAAGATCTAAAATATTTATTGGCAGTAGGTGTAATTCCAAGCATGGCAGACACCGACCCCGAAGCAAAATGAGAAAATTCTGAATAATAAACTCTTTGCGCCGTAAGAACCGCTCCTAACAATGCCTTTATTCCCGTAGCCATTGCTTTCTTCGTGTATATTTTGTAACCAGGAACTGCTCAACTTATAAAACGCAGACTATGCATCTTTACGATTCCCAGCTCAATCGGAATAAAACCTTTAGAACGCATCATCTGTCTCCTTTTATTTAATATTTTAATATTATAATATATTTTGATTTCAAATAAAAAAGCCCGGCGTTAAACGCCGGGCTTTTGTTAAATCATTTGTTTATTTTTTTTTGCCTTTTTTTACAACTTTCTTCGCAGCTTTTTTCTTTGCAACTTTTTTTACAGCTTTCTTAGCTTTCTTCGTTCCGCCTCTGCTCATTTTCGCTCTTGAAATATCGCCTGCTTTGTCAAGGAAATACAGATATCCTTTTTCTTTCTTTACGCCGGCTTTTGCAACTTTACTCGGTTTTCCGCCTTTCTTGCCGCCTCTTGCCATCTGAGCTCTTGAAACATCGCCGTTTTTGTCGATAAAATAGAGATATCCGTCTTCTCTTTTTACGCCAACTTTGAAAACTTTTTCTGCCATAATTTTCCTCCTAAGGAAATGTTACTGCTTTTATTATAAACCAAGAAAGTCAGTAATAACAATCAAAATGTTTTCTTAGTTATTCTCTATAAAATCAACAATTTCTTAACAACTGCCGCTATAATATATTTTTTATTTTGATTTGTCAATATCTTTTATTCTCTATAAATTTTTTATTTTCTCTCGGGAACAAAACCCTGCGTCTGAACGCCGTCATAAATTTTGCGATTCTATATAGTGATGCGCGCTTACTGAAGCCGTCGCTCCGTCGCTTACCGCGGTAACAACCTGTCTGAGAGATTTTTTTCTTACGTCTCCGCAGGCATAAATTCCGTCAATTGCGGTTTTCATCTGTTCGTCGGTAAGAATATATCCTTTTTCGTCCAGCGCTATTTTATTATTCATTAAAAATTTTGTGTTCGGCGTCCATCCTATAAAAATAAAAACTCCGTCTACCGGAATTTCTTCCGCAGCGGACGAATTAACGTTTCTTACTTTTATTTTTTCTATTGTTTGGGTTCCCGTTATTTCTTCAACGACCGTATCCAAAACAATTTTTATCTTCGGTTCCGCGGCGACTCTTTCCTGTAAAATTTTTGCCGCCCTGAATTCGTTCCGTCTGTGAATTAAAGTTATTTTGCTTGCGAATTTAGTTAAAAACAGCGCTTCCTGAAGCGCGGAATTGCCGCCGCCTATAACGGCGACTTCTTTGTTTTTAAAAAACGGTCCGTCGCAAGTGGCGCAAAAAGAAATTCCTCTGCCTATAAAATCTTCTTCCCCCTGAACTCCCAGTTTTTTAAAACTTGACCCGCTTGCGATAATAATAGTTTTCGTTATATATGTTTTATCGGTAAGAATAACTTTCTTCAGCGTCTCGTCGGTTTCTATTGCTACAACTTCTCCGTATATGATTTCAGCGCCCGACGTTCTGGCCTGCTGCTCCATTTTTGAAGTCAGTTCAAAACCGTTGATGCCTTTATCAAAACCCGGGTAATTTTCAAGATTATCCGTAATTGCAATCAAGCCTCCGCAGCCCGCTTTTTCAATAATAAGAGTGCTCATCCTTGCTCTTGACGAATAAATCGCGGCACTGAGACCGGCAGGACCGCCGCCTATAATAATTACATCGTATATCATAATTTGACCCCGCAGTTATTTTTCAAGCAGAATTTTTATATCCTGATCCCATTGTGCTTCAAGACCGGGCATATATCCGACATGCTTGTTGGAAATGTTGCCTCTTGCGTCTATCACAAAAAAAGACGGAATGCTTCTTATTTTATAACTCGCCATAACATTTTTGTCGCCGAGCAAAACTTTGTACGTGATGCCGGATTCTTTAACAAAATCTTTCACTTTTTGTTCATCCTCGCCCACGTTTATCCCGAGAAAAACGACATTCGGATTGTCTTTGTATTTATTGTATAAGCTTTCAACCGCCGGGATTGACTGCCTGCAAGGGGGACACCACGTCGCAAAAAAATCAACAAAAACGACTTTGCCTCTGAAATCGGAAAGAGCAACAGTTTTACCGTCTAAATCTTTTAATTTAAAATCATTGCTGATCAAAGAACGTCCCGAAGACGGCGCGCATGAAACAAAAAACAGGCATGCGGCGATTATCGCCGCAAATTGCTTAAATAATTTCATCCAAATCCCTCTTTATGTCGTTTTTAGGCTTAAATCCGACTATTTTTCTGACGGGTCTTCCCTCTTTAAAGATAATCAGGCACGGTATAGACGTTATTTGGAATTTTGAAGACAAACTCATATTTTCATCGGTATTAACTTTGCAGACTTTTACTTTTCCGGCATATTCGTTTGACAATTCGTCAACTATGGGAGACAACATTTTACACGGACCGCACCACGGCGCCCAAAAATCAAGCAGCACTGGAACATCCGATTTTGTAATTTCCTTTTCAAAATTTTCTTCATTGATGTGCAATTCCATTGTTTGCCCCCTGATTGTTTTTATGAAATTATATAAAAAGAAAAAGCATGTATCAACTGTTAAATATTATTTAAAAAAATTTGATACAATATCGTATATGAAAAATTTAACCAAATGTTTTTTTGTATTTGTTACCGTGTTATTTTCAGCCGTTTCTTCGCACGCGTTTATATCCGAAGCGGGTCTCGGGACCACAGCCGCGCAATTTTTAAAGCTTCCCGTGGGAGCAAAAAATGCGGCGATGGGAAACGCTTCCGCCGGCAATCTGTGCGGAAGCGACGCAATTTACTGGAATCCGGCCAATCTTTATTATCTTGACAAAAATACGCTGTCTTTTTCCCACGCCGTATGGTTTGAAGACATTAATTACGAATGGATTTCTTTTGCGGTTCCGTGCGGGAAGAAAGGAACTTTCGGCGCCGCGCTGCAGTATGTTTCTTACGGCAGTATTGACAGAATAAATTCAAGCGCCCAAAAAGACGGTTCTTTTTCTCCGGTTGATATGGCTTTATACTTAACTTACGCAAAATCCTACGGCAGTTTCCAATTCGGAGGCAATTTAAAATATATAAACTCAAAAATAGAAAATTCGGCGACGGCCTTTGCGGTTGATTTGGGGACAAACTGGAATCTTCCGGACAATAAAACATCGGTGGCCGCGGTCATCTCAAATCTTGGAACAAAAATGAAGTTTAACAATGAATCGGAAAATCTTCCGTTATTGATTAAAACCGGCTGTTCAAGTTATGTTCTGGACAATATGCTTGTGGCTTTGGACATAAATTTCCCCAACGACAACAATATTTATTTTAATCTCGGAACAGAATACGAAATTCCGGTCAAAGGAACAACAGAAGTATTCCTAAGAGCGGGTTATGACGGGCGAAACAAAGACGTTCCCGGATTTAACTGGCTTAATATGGGATTCGGCATATCCCATTCGGATATTTCTTTTGATTACGCTTTTGTTCCTTACGGGGAAATAGGAATGACTCATTTGTTTTCTTTGGGAATTAAATTCGGAGAGGTTATAAAAAAATAAATTTATGATTATAGGATTGACGGGGTCTTATTGTTCGGGCAAAGATACGGTAGCCGAATACATTGTAGAGCATTACGGATTCGGGCATTTTTCGCTGTCGGATGAAATCAGGCTTCTTATGAAAGAAGCCGGCATTGAACCCACCAGAGAAAATTTAATAGCATTCGGAACAAAATTGAGACAAAACGAAGGCAACGATGTTTTGGCAAAATCGGTAATAAAAAAATTTGAAAACGGCAAAAATTACTGCATTACTTCAATAAGGCACGGCAAAGAAGTTGAAAAGCTTAAAACCGTAAAAAATTTTGTTTTAATAAATGTTGACGCTCCGGTAAAAATCAGATTTGAAAGAATGCTTAAAAGAAAAAGACCGGGGGATCCTTTAACTCTTGAAAAATTCAGCGAACTTGAAAAAAAAGAATCGCAGGTTTCCGGATCCGGTCAGCAGCTGGCTTTATGCGCGTCAATGGCCGATATGATTTTTATTAACGATGCGGCAAATCTTTCCGAATTATATTCTAAAATAGACAATTTAGTATCGGATTTAAAATTAAAATACCATGAATGATTTTGACGTTATAATAATCGGAGCCGGCGCTTCCGGACTTATGGCCGCAGGCAAAGCAGGCGAAGAAGGCAATAATGTGTGTCTGCTGGAAAAAAAATCAAGACCGGGCATAAAACTGTCAATTACGGGAAAAGGAAGATGCAACATAACAAACAGCGCCCAAATTCATGAGTTTACATCCGAATTCGGCAATAACGGAAAATTTCTTTTCAGCGCTTTTAATAAATTCTTTAATTCGGATTTGATCTCATTTTTTGAAAGACACGGAGTTGAAACGAAACTTGAAAGAGGCGGCAGATATTTCCCGTTAAGCGATGACGCTCACAGCGTTGTAAATGCGCTGATAAAATACGCAAAAACAAACAACGCCGTAATAAAAACTTCCAGCGAAGTCGTAAAAATTACAAAAGAAAAAAACCTGATAAAAGAAATTATTTTGGCAAGCGGAGAAATTTTACGGGCAAAAAAATATATTCTTGCCACGGGCGGCCTTTCTTATCCGCAGACGGGCTCGACAGGCGACGGATTTAAATTTGCCAAACAACTCGGACATACCGTTATTGACCTGTCTCCGTCTTTAGTCCCTCTGGTTTTAGACTGTCCGTATTTAAAACAATTAAACGGTTTAAAATTAAAAAATATTGAAATAACCGTTTTGGCGGATGATAAAGAAATAACTAAACTTTTCGGCGAACTTGAATTTACGGTTTTCGGCATGACCGGTCCGGTAATTTTAACGGTAAGCGCCTTGGTTTACGGTTTATTACGGGATAATAAAAAAGTTGAAATATCAATTAATCTAAAACCGGGCCTTGACGATGCGCAGCTTGACGGGCGGCTTGTACGGGAATTAAATAATTTCGGCAGTCTTCCCGTAAGAAATATGCTGAAAGAACTTATTCCTATGCAGCTTACCGGCGCTTTTATGGAGACTGCGGGTATTAATTACACAAAAAAATGCTGTGATATAACAAAAATTGAAAGGCAGAGAATTTTTGAAAGTTTAAGAAAATTAAAATTTAAAATATTATCAACAAGGCCTCTAAGCGAAGCAATAATAACAAGAGGCGGAATATCTTTGGATGAAGTGGAACAAAATACAATGAAATCAAAATTAATTGACAATTTGTATTTATGCGGCGAAATTCTTGACTTAGACGGACCGACAGGCGGTTTTAATTTGCAGGTTGCATTTTCAACCGGTTATCTTGCCGGCAGCAATACGGAGGAAGCTTAGAAGCTTAGCGGCTTGGAAGCTTGGTAACGGCAACTACAACATCGGAAGCTTAGCAGCTTAGCGGCTTGGAAGCTTGGTAACGGCAACTACAACATCGGAAGCTTAGAAGCTTAGCGGCTTGGAAGCTTGGTAACGGCAACTACAACATCGGAAGCTTAGAAGCTTAGCGGCTTGGAAGTTTGGCAACAGCAACTGCTGTCTTTTGCTCAGCTTCTTAGCCTCCAAGCTTCTCAGCTTCTGTCGTCAAGGGAGATATCGTGAGTGTTTTTGAAATTACTATGTTATTATGTTTTGCAAGCGCATGGCCTTTTTCAATTTATAAATCATATAAATCAAGAAACAATTCAGGCAAAAGTATAATTTTTTTATATATTGTTTTGGCAGGCTATATTGCCGGAATGGTTCATAAATATTTATATAATTTTGACGGCGTTTTTTATTTGTATTTATTTAATTTTTGTCTTGTCGCAGCCGATACGTCCATTTATTACAGAAATTACAGACTGTCAAAGTGAAAACAAAAAAAGACAAGATTTTTTTATTTTCTTGTCTTTTTTACATGGTTGCGGGGGTAGGATTTGAACCTACGGCCTTCAGGTTATGAGCCTGACGAGCTACCGGGCTGCTCCACCCCGCGATTTATTTATAGAACATACGCAGATTTTACTTTTTTATTTATTCTTTGTCAAACAAATTAATGCACTATTGAAATAAAAAATAAAATTTGAGATAATCGTTTATTGAATATAAATTAAAATTTTAAATGCGGTTGGTATTATGGGTTCAAAAATATCGTTGTTTATAGGATTTTTTCTGGCTTTCGTTATAGCGCACTATATATTCTATTCGTTTTACTCGCGCATAACCAGAAACCACGTTTACAGCGGCAGCTTAGGCGCTATTTTCCTAGTCGTAGGCGTTTTTGCCTCTTTTATATGGACGGCTTTAATTTTCAGCAATAATTACCGCGGCCTGCTTTTCCCTATTACGACAATCCCTTCGGCATTAATCGCTCTTGTAATGTTAATCCGCATATTTGTCGCCATGTTTGTCAAAAGTTCACAGAAAAAAGGGCATTTTGAAGACGAACAAAAAAAATATCAGGAAAGCTATCTCAGTCTTACGCGAGGCAGACATTACGATTACATAATCAACATTTACAACAGCAAAAGCAATCCTCTTGTAACGCAAAGGGATTATGAAATAGCCTGTATTTACAGCAAAAAAAGCGCAATTATTGACGTATTAAAAGCCCAAAACAAATATTATGAACTGGCAATATATTATTTTTTGCAGAATAATTTTAAAGAATCCATAAAGTGGTTTGATCTTGCCGGCGAAAGCAATTCAAATTATAAATTCTTTTACAATAAAGGCTTATGCCTTTTTCATCTTGAAAATTATGAAGAAGCTGTTGAAACTTTTGATAAAGCGATATCGTTTTCCCCCAATCCTTACGCCTATTTTAACAGAGCGCTTGCAAAAGCAAAATTAAACGATGTCTCCGGAACGGTTCAGGATTTAAAATCGGTTATTGACGATAAGGATATAAGAAACTCCATAAAAATTAAAAGAAAACTGGAATTTATAGAAAAATTTATCGCTTCGGCTTATTGAGGATAAAATTATGACATATCAAAGAAAGAAAGATATAAACTGGCTTAATTATTCTTTTTTACCGTCCATTTTGCAAACTACGCCCAATGCGATGATACGAAAACATATTCAGGAATACATCAATACTCTGCCTGACGGATTTGCCGACGTAGCGGGCGGCATTTATGACATAAGCGAAAATGCGGTGCAAAGATTTTCAAGCACCATAAACACCATTGAACTTCTCGGCAATATTTTTGATTATAAATTATGCCTGCCGATAGACACTATCACAGTTTCAAACGGAAATCTGCGTTCGGTTCTGTCGTATCTTGACGAACTCAGAGAGCCGCAAAAAAACCCGAAAACGGCGCAGGCCTGCGAATACCGTTCAAGCGGCATAAACAAACTTTCCGTTTCGTTGTTTGACAAATCGCTGGAACTGCTTTTAAAATCGCTTGATCTTGACGATACCGATTTTTTTGTTAATCTTCAGGTTGCAAAAATATATATGTACTGCAATAACAGCGAACAAAATCTTGTTAATCTTGAAAAAGCCGGAGAATACTTCAGAAACGCGCTCAGATACGGACAGGCGGAACTTACCTCGCCGAGACTTATAGGAAAATCAAAAGAAGCTTTTGAAATAAAGAAAATGGTTGCCGAAATTGCGCTGCATTTTGCGGTGCTGCATTTGATAAACGCAAACGAAGCGTATTTTAAAGAAAATGAAATTTTAACCGATTCAGTTTCGGATAACTATAAAAAAATGCACGAGGCCGCCGTTTTGTCGGACACAATTTATCCGACGCTTGAAGCAAAATATTTACAGGCAAAAGCCTGTATATTAACCGGGAAAGAAAAAGAAGCTCTTGATATTCTTACAAAAATAATCCGCGAAGATTTAAAATATATATACCGTATAAGAAAAGATGCGGATTTTGAAACGGTATCGGAAATCATTGATAATTCTCTTGAAACGATAAATTCTCAAAAACCGGAAAATAATTTCATTAAAGCCTTTGAATTTATAACAAAAGGCAAAGTTGATCCGGCAAAAAAATTAATCAGAAAGCTTATACTTGAAGAACAGGATTATTTTGACAGATTTGCGGCAAAATGCTTTGATCCGGTAAGAAAAGATATTGACGGGTTCAGATTTTTAAGCATAGTCAATACTCTCTCGCCTCTGCCTATGGCCGATCTTGATTTTAAATAAAATTTTATTTTCCGAGTATTTTCATTGCGGTATACGCTATATACTCAGCCGCGACAGGAAGCGCTTTTTCGTCAATATCAAAATTTTCGTGATGCCACGGATATGATGTTTCAGCGCATGATGAAGTGCCCGCGTAAATAAAACAGCCTTTTACTTTTCTAAGATATTCGGCAAAATCTTCGCCGCCCATTGAAGGTTCTCTCAACAAACATACTTTATCTTTTCCCAATAATTCATTTGCCGATTGTTCGCATATTTTTACTATTTCGTCGTTATTTATAAGAGGAGAGCCGAGCGCTTTGTAATCAATTTTATAACTAACTCCGTAAATTTTTGCCATGCCGTCAAGTCTGTTTATAATCTCCCGTTTTATCCTATCTCTTGTTTTATCGTTTAAAGTTCTTACGGTTCCGACGATCTTAATTTTACCGCATATTATATTGTACCTTTCTCCGCCGGATATTTCGCCGACGCTTACAACGGCCGGTTCAAGCGGATTTATAACTCTTGAAACTATGCTTTGCAAAGATAATATGAATTCCGACGCGGCCAGTATCGCGTCTTTTGATAAATGAGGATAAGCTCCGTGCCCCGTCAAGCCGTCTATTTCAACCTTAAATTTGTCAACGCCTGCCATCATTGCTCCGTATTTTAATCCTATTTTGCCGGTTTTAATCCACGGGCTTACGTGAACGCCTAAAATGGCGTCAACCTTATTTTTTGAAAGAACTCCCTGCTCTATCATTCTTCTTGCTCCGCCCGAGGCTTCTTCATTAGGCTGAAATATAAACTGTACTTTTCCCGAAAATAAAGATTTCTTCTCCGCAAGCAGTATTGCCGCGCCGAGCATTATTGTAGTATTGCCGTCATGCCCGCAGGCATGCATTACGCATTTATTTTTTGATTTATATGAAACTTTATTTTTCTCGGATATGGGAAGCGCGTCTAAATCCGCCCTTAACGCAATTGTTTTTTGTTTTGCGACGGTTTTAGCAGAGCCTTCTAAAATTCCAACTACTCCTGTTTTGCATAATCTGTAAGTTTTAATTTTATATTCTTTTAAAATTTTTTCAACAAGACCGGCAGTTTTAAATTCTTCGTTTCCGAGTTCCGGATTTTGATGGATGGTTCTTCTTATATTTTTAAGTTTTTCAAATAAATTCATTTGATTCTCCTGACAGCCTTTGGAATATTATCTATTATATCGCTTGCCGTAAGCGAAACTTGCGTCTTTTTTCCGGCGGCTATATCGCCCGCCAAACCGTGAATATAAACGGCAGTCGCGACTTTGAGCATTAAATCACTGTTTTTGTTGCATACAAACGCAGCAATTATGCCTGACAAAACATCGCCGCTTCCGGCGGTAGCCATTCCGGGATTGCCGGTTTTATTTACATAAAACCTGCCGCCGTCGGTTACGACCGTTTTATATCCTTTCAATACGCAGATTGTACCATTATTTTTTGCAAAAATCCCGGCATTTTTTTTCCTTGCCGCAGGCGAAGGATCATATTTTATACCCGATATTCGCCCAAATTCTTTCGGATGCGGAGTAACGATAACGTCGGCTTTTGCTTCTTTAAAATCCTTAACAATTCCTTTTTTACGGTTTTTTTCAAACACATTTAATCCGTCGGCGTCTATAACAACGGGAATTTCATATTTTTTTATTATCTCTTTTATTATCCCGCGCAGAGCTTCGCTTTTTCCCGCTCCGCAGCCGGCGGCGACCGAACTTATTTTTATCTCTTCAATAAATTTCATAATCGTTTTGCCGGCTTTTGCCGACATTTTCCCTTTGTTGTCGGCAACAGGCAAAAGCATTATTTCCGGTTTTATATTTGCGGCAACGGCCGCATAACAAGATTCGGGAAATGCAAAAGTCACAAGTCCGGCTCCGGAGATAATTGCGGAATTTGCGCAAAGAACTCCCGCTCCCGGCATATTATACGAACCTGCCACAACCAAAACATGCCCGTAATTATTTTTATGGCTTTTTTTGTCTCTTTTAAAAATATTATGAATTTTCATTTTATTTTGACGATACTGCAACGGCGACCACAATATCTCCGGTATGAGACAATGAAACGTCTATATACGGAGCTTTCCTGTTTTTTATAAAAACCTGCGGTTTGCCTGAATCTTCATTTTTTATAAAGATATCTGTAATGACGACGTTTTTTTTATGGTTAACGGCTTTCCAAACCGCTTCTTTGGCGGCAAAACGCACCGCAAAATGCTGGGCTGATTGTTTTTTTGATTTGCAGTAATCTATCTCTTCTTTTGAAAAAACTCTTTTAAGAAATGCTTTGTTTTTTATAAGTTTTGAAAATCTTTTAACTTCTTCAATATCTATTCCTATTTTCATGTTTTTACCTATAAAAACAAATGTATCCACTTTAAAGTGGATACATTCTTATATTTTTGTTCAAATTTATTAATAATACATGTCGCTTGCAGAAATAACCGAGTCTATTTCCACTTTAATCTTCGTAAGTTTAGGTTTTGACCAAACTTTTTTCTTATCTTTTTTCATTATCATTCTCTCCAAAAAAAGTAAATAATATCGTTTACCATATTATTATATATTACAAATTTACAAAAATCAAGTGGTTTATACCGGTTGTCTTTCTGGATTGACAAACTAAAATTCTTATGCTATACTGGCACTCAAATAATATGAGTGCCAATTAAGGAGGCTGTTATGAATATAAATAAATTTACGATAAAATCACAGGAAGTTTTAGCCGATATGCAGGAACTTGCATCGCAATACGGCAATCAGGAAATTACTCCCGAACATTTGCTTTACGGATTATTAAAACAGGAACAGGGAGTCGTAAGTTCCATAATATCAAAATTATCCGCCGCCGGCCAAAACATACAAAATTTAATTGAAAAAGACGTTTTAAAATCAATTGAATCAAAGCCTAAGGTATCCGGAGCAAGAAGCTATATTTCGCAGGATCTTGAGAAAATATTTTCGGTATCGGAAAAAATAGCAAAAGATTTAAAAGACGAATTTGTTTCAACAGAGCATCTTTTGATGTCAATCGTAAGTTTTACTAATCTTGAAGCGGCAAAAATTCTAAAAAAATACGGGATAACCCAGGACAACGTTTTAAAAGCTCTCGTAGAAATAAGAGGAAATAACCGCGTAACGGACCAAAATCCGGAAGACAAATACCAGTCTTTGGAAAAATACGGCAAAGACTTAACCGATCTTGCCAAAAAAGGCAAACTTGACCCCGTAATAGGAAGAGACGAAGAAATAAGAAGAAGTATTCAGGTTTTATCAAGAAGAACTAAAAATAATCCCGTTTTAATCGGAGAACCGGGCGTAGGCAAAACCGCCATAGTTGAAGGGCTTGCCCAAAGAATAATATCAAAAGACGTTCCGGAATCGCTGAAAGATAAAAAAGTCGTGGCTTTGGATCTCGGGGCTTTGATAGCGGGAGCAAAATACAGGGGAGAGTTTGAAGAAAGGCTTAAAGCCGTTTTAAAAGAAATCCTGGCGGCTCAGGGAAAAATAATTTTATTTATTGACGAACTTCATACTATCGTAGGAGCGGGCGCGACCGAAGGAGCGATGGACGCCGGCAATATGTTAAAACCTCTCCTTGCCAGAGGCGAATTAAAACTCATAGGAGCGACAACTCTTGACGAATACAGAAAATATATAGAAAAAGACAAAGCTCTTGAAAGAAGATTTCAAACCGTTTATACGGGAGAGCCTTCTGTTGAGGACACAATCGCAATTTTAAGAGGACTTAAAGAAAAATACGAAGTTCACCACGGAGTAAAAATCAAAGACTCGGCTCTTGTCGCGGCCGCGGCTTTGAGTTCAAGATACATTACCGACAGGTTTCTGCCGGACAAAGCGATTGATTTGGTTGACGAAGCCGCCAGCAAATTAAGAATAGAAATTGATTCAATGCCGGCCGAACTGGATACGGTTGAGCGTAAAATAACACAGCTGGAAATTGAAAAACAGGCGGTTAAAAAAGACGCCGAAGCAAAAGAAAGGCTTGCGGCTATAGAATCCGAAATTGAAAAACTCAAAAATTCGTCAAGCGCGATGAAAGTGCACTGGCAAAAAGAAAAAGACGCGATATCAAAAATAAGAAAACTTAAAGAAGACGTTGAAAAACTTAAAATAGACGAACAAAAAGCAGAACGAAACGGAGAACTCAACGCCGTCGCCGAAATACGCTACGGCAAAATACCGCAAATTCAGTCCGAACTTGACAAAGAAAACAAAAAACTGCACTCTCTTCAAAAAGAAAAAAAGATGTTGAAAGAAGAAGTTGACGATGATGATATAGCCTCCGTAGTAAGCAAATGGACCGGAATTCCGGTTTCAAGAATGCTTGAGGGCGAAATGAAAAAACTTCTTGAAATGGAAGACAGATTACATAAAAGAGTTATCGGGCAGAATGACGCCGTAACTGCGATATCAAATGCGGTAAGAAGATCCCGTTCGGGCATTTCAGATCCTAATAAACCTATGGGTTCTTTCATATTCCTGGGGCCCACGGGCGTCGGGAAGACTGAACTTGCAAAAGCTCTTGCCGAACTTTTGTTTGACGACGAAAAAAACATCGTAAGAATAGACATGTCCGAATACATGGAAAAACACGCCGTTTCAAAACTTATAGGAGCTCCTCCGGGATACGTCGGATTTGAAGAAGGCGGACAGCTTACGGAAGCCGTAAGAAGAAGACCTTATTCCGTTGTTCTTTTTGACGAAATAGAAAAAGCGCATCCGGAAGTTTTTAACGTAATGCTTCAGCTTTTGGACGACGGAAGGCTTACCGACAGCCGCGGAAGAACGGTTGATTTTAAAAATACTGTCGTAATAATGACTTCAAATATCGGCTCCCAGTGGATACAGGAAAGTTCCGATTATAACGAAATTAAAAAGAAAACCGATGAGGCATTGCATGCTCATTTTAAACCGGAATTTTTAAACAGAATTGATGAAATTATTATTTTCAGGCGCCTTGAAAAAGAAGATTTAAGAAAAATCATAGATATACAGCTGGCTGCTCTTGCGGCAAGGCTTGCCGAAAGAAAAATAACTTTCGTTTTGACGGATAAAGCAAAAGATTTTATATCCGAACAGGGTTATGAGCCGGCTTTCGGAGCAAGACCTTTAAAAAGAGCTTTGCAGACTTTTGTTTTAAATCCTTTGTCCTCAAAACTTATCGCCGGCGAATTTTCCGAAGGCGATAATGTCAAAATTGATATTTCAAAGTCATCAGCGGAACTTATTTTTAAAAAATTATAATTGTAAACCTATTTAAAATCAATGGTTGACAATTTTGCCTGAAATATTGTACTTTATTGACAGCGGCACGTATAATTGTTATATTTGGGCGTGCTAAAACTAGTATTGTTACGGATTTAAATACCGCTTTCATACTAGTTTATTCTTTTGTCTGCGGGGTAAAATGAAAAAATTAATATTAATTGCCGTTTGCGTATTGTTGTCAGCGTCAGTTGTAAAAGCCATTGAAATGACTCCTGATTTTTATATGAGAATACGATATGTGGCTCAGGATTTTGAAAATAATTATAAAGATTTAAATTACAATACTTTCAGAATAAAAACTTCAATCGGTTTAAAAACCGATTTTAACGAGACTTTCGGAGCATACGCAAGGCTTATGAACGAAAACAGGCCTTATATATATAATATGCCCGGCAAATCAAGCGATTACAATATAAACGAGTTTATATTTGAAAGTTTGTATTTTGACGCAAAAAATCTTTTAAACGATACTTTGGATATACGGTTCGGGAGACAGAATCTCTTTTACGGCGACGGTTTTATGGTATGGGAAGGAACTCCCGGAGACGGATCAAGATCAATATATTTTAACGCCGTAAAATTTACAGTCAAAACCGATCCCGTAACGATAGATATTATAGGCCATGCCGGAACGAAATACGAACAGTATCTGCCGGTTTTCAACCAGACAAACCCTGCGACAAAATTGAATAACAGCGCTGAACAGTCGGCGATGATATTCGTAAAAAGCAATCTTTCCGATAAAGTATATATTGAACCTTTTTATGTGTTTAAAAACGAAAATATAAACTATTATGAAAATATACATACTTTCGGCAGTTACGTCAGATATAAAAACTTCCCGTGGACTTTAAGAGGCCAGTTTGCCGGACAAATCAGAGACAATCTATCGGAAAAAGGCGCGGCTTCCGGAGGATACGGATTGATAGAACATGAAAAGGTATTTTTTAACGATGTTGTTTCTTTCGGGGCAATATATCTTTCGGGAGACGACGAAAATACAAACGCAGACGAAGGATGGGACAATTTATACGGAAGAGGAATGTTCATCTGGTCGGATTTATTATGTTTTCTTTATCTGCCGGAATCGGGCGACGTAGGCTATTGGACCAATCTTCAAATGTATCAGGCCCAGTATAAAATAAATTTCTCTGAAAAGTTTTGCGGCTCTGTTCTTTACGCTTTTCTTTACGCAAATGAAAACGTAAGCGGAAGCATCTACGGAACCGGCAAGAACAGGGGAACGCTCGCTCTTGCAGAACTTGGATATAAATTTAATAAAAATGTAAAATTTCTAATATACGGAGAATATTTTAAAGCAGGCAATTTTTATAACGGCGACAAATTAAAAGACGGTACTTTTTTAAAGACGGAATTAACTTTGATTTTCTAAAAAAAGGAGGCGGCTGATGAAATTTATAGACAAATATTTCTATATGATTTTATTTTTATTTGTCATATTTTTATTATTCGCCGTATCTTTCTGGAATATTTTTATAGTGCCTCTTCATTCTGAAGTGTCGGCAAACGTATCGGGGCTCGTGGCTCAGGAAGAAAGAATTTTATATGCGTTTTTTGCGTCCGGAATAGAGCAAAACATTGAAAACGAAGAACCCGACGCGTTTAAAAAACAAAAAATGGCGGAAATAAAGAAAACATACCGGGCTCTTTTATATGAAGATAAAAGTCTTTGGCTGAAATCGCAGTCTTTCTGCAGAATTGAATACGAATTCATGGAAAACACGGAAAAACAATTTTTTAAAATAATGTTTATATGGTTTGTCTTGTTTATTTTATTTTTGACTCTGGAACTGGCAAACAAGGTTGACTTAAAAAACATTATTAACAAAGTCCTTCTCATTTTAATAACAACGGTTCTTTTAATATACGTTGACAGCGCGAATGTTGACGATAATTTTTTTCTTCTTATGAAAACGGCCGTTTTTCTTACTTCTTTTTATTTTGTTTACGGTCTGGCCGGCAGATTTAAAACAAACGCGTTTTTCTGGATTTTTATTATAATAGGAATCGTATTTAATCCTTTTATTCCGGTTGTTTCAAAAATTTTATTTTTGGGCAATATAAACTTATATTCGGCTGCTGTTTTCATAATGTATTTCCTGTTTTTATGCAGACAAAACCTCTATTCCGGACATAATAAACGCATCTGATCCGGGCCGTCGTCCGCCTGCCTTAAAATTTTTAAATCTTGACAAAGTAATTATACTTGTGTATAATTATACGCATGACCAGACCATCTCACAATATTGATATATTATTGTTTGAAAAGGGGCGGGAACTGCTTCTTGAAGTCGGCTTTGATAAATTCAGCGTAAGAACCTTATGCAAAAAAGCCGGCGTTAATTTGGGGATGTTTCATTATTATTTTAAAACAAAGGAACGTTTTATAGAACTTTTGATTGAAAAAGTATTTGAACAGTATTTAAACGAACAGAAAGAAGCCGCAAAAAAACACGCCAAAGCGATAGACAAGCTTAGGGCCGTTATATGCCAAAGAGCTCTTACCGGGCTTAAAAACAAAAGACTTCTTTTTATATTCTTTAAAGAACTCATAAACAGATCTTTTTATAAAATAATAAAGAGGCACAGAAAAGAAGAGTTGAAATTTCTTGTGCCTATAATAGAGCAGTGCAAAAGAGACAAAGACATATCGCGCGACCTTGAAGTAAAATTCATACTGCCTCTTTTAATACCGTCCGTTAATTTTGCGGTAGCAACGGAACTTTTTAAAACGGAACGCATAGAAGAAGACGGCACTATCGTAAATTCGGCAAAAGCGGATTTTAACAATTATATACATAATTTAATAGACATTATATTCAGGGGATTAAAATGAAAAACAAAAACAAAAAAATAATATTTTTTATTTTTTTATGCGCTTGCATATTTTTAACGACATCATCTTTCGGAGATTTTTTAACTGTTGACCAATATGTTAAAAAAGTGGAAGAAAACAACAATACTTTGAAAGAAATAGATTATCAAATAGAGGCAATTACAAAAAAATTCAAAGAGAGTTTCAGGGCTTATTCAATGTCGCTCGGGGCGAATATGGGTTATGCGAACGATAAAACAAGAGCTTACAATTCAACTGCCGGAAATTTTTCGGACCAGGAAATAAAAGCCTTAAATTTTGACGTTTCGCTAAACAAACAGCTTGAAACGGGAACTTTATTGTCGGCAGGCTACGGAGCTAATCAGTCTTCCGTAAAATATATACTGCCCGAATATACGACAATTGATATGGCTCCTTATATTGCTCTTGAACAGTCTCTTCTTAAAAATTTCAAAGGAGATCTTACAAAAATTTCAATAGCAAAATTTAAAGCGTCGGCGGAATCTCTTTTATATCTTCAAACATATAAAAAACAACAAATTCTTTTGGGCGCAAAAAAAACATACTGGGCTCTGTCGTATGCAAGAACCGTAAATGAATTCAGAAAATTATCTCTTGAAAGAAGTAAAAAAATTCTGGATTGGAATACATCCCGTTACAACAGGGATCTTGCCGAAAAAAATGACGTTTTACAATCAAAAGCCCTTTATAAAGGAAGAGAACTCGCTCTTAAGCAGTCTCAGTATGATATTATTACGGCTTCCAGAAATTTTAACGAAATGTTAAATATTTCTTCAACCGCGGTAGACTACTCAATAGAATCTATAGAAAATCTTGAAAAATACTTTAAAGGTATTACGGAGCTTACAAGAGGAACCGGCAGAAGAGCCGATGTTCTTTCTTCTCTTGCAAATGTTGAAAGTTCAAAATATACTGCGGAAGAAAAAAACAAATCAATCGGAGCGGATTTAAAATTAAGCGGAAAATTTGCATTTAACGGCGCCGATTCGTCTTTCGGCGGAGCAGGTTCGGAAATGGCAAAACTTAATTATCCGTCATGGGCATTGGGATTGTCATATTCATTGCCTCTTGATTTTTCAATTCAGAAAACGGTAAGCGAAGGTTTTGACGCCGAAATAAAAGCGACAACAAAACTTGCAGAACAGACAGAACTTGCTGAAAAAAACGATTGGAATCAGTTAAACGCAAACTGGAAAAATACGCTTGAACAATATTATATAGCAAAAGAATTAAATCAAATACAGCAGGAAAGAAATATTGAAGAACAGAAATTATTAAGAGCGGGAAGAAGCACAACATTTGAAATGATACAAAGCGAAGACGACCTTGACGACGCGGTTCTTGCTAAATATCAAATGTCCATGGATTTAATTTTTATGCTGCTGGAAAGTCAAATGCTTTACGATACACAAACTATTACTTTGGAGTAAAAAATTATGAATTTAGCAAAAATAGCAATCAGAAGACCCACATTTATATTTGCATTACTTACGGCTGTAATAGTCGTGGGGTTGCTTGCGATGAAAACTCTGCCCGTAAGAATGTTTCCCGACGTTGAATTTCCTTATGTAGCCGTTACCATACAATATCCGGGAGCAGGCCCTGAAGAAATAGAACTTTTGGTAAACAAAAAAGTTGAAGATGCCATGAGTTCGGTTTCTGGGATAAAACATATTTATTCTACAAGCATGGACGGCTATGCTGTCGCCTATGCCGAATTCAATCTAAGCAAAAACCCTGATATAGCTCTTCAGGAAGTAAAAGACAAAATAGCCGAAATAAGAAACGATTTTCCTACAGACATAAAAGAACCTGTAATACAAAAACTTGATATGAATTCACAACCCATACTGCTTATTACCCTAAGGGCAGACCTTGAAAGAAATGAAATTTATGATCTTGCCGATGATTATTTTAAAAAAGAGCTTTCCAGAATAGACGGCGTTTCAAAAATCAGCATTTTCGGAGGAACAAAAAGAGAAATTCACGTAAATATTGATAAAAATAAGATCAAAAAGCATGATATGACTCTTACCGCGGTTGCAGGCAAAATTGCTCTAAACAGCACAAATATTCCGATAGGACACTTTTCAAAAGGGGCAAGCGACATATCATTTAGGACAATAGGCGAATTTCGTTCCGTAAAACAAATAAGCGACGTTGTTGTAAATTTTGTAGGCAACGATATCCCTGTTACGGTAAAAGATATCGGGAAAGTTGAAGATTCAACAGAGGAAACTTATTCATTAGCAAGAATCAATGTAAGAGAAAACGGAAAAGTTAAATCTGAAAATACTCTGATTTTAGCTGTTTATAAACAATCAAAATCTAATGACGTTAAAATTTCTGACAGTTTAACAGCCAGAGTAAACGAACTTAATAAAAAATCAGGCTCAATAGAAGGGAATCCTCAATTAAAAGTAGTAAAAGATGCGGCATGGCCGGTAAGAGCAAACATCCAGGACGTTACGGCTACAATATTTGAAGGTATATTTCTTGCAATAGTAGTCGTTTATTTCTTTTTGGGAAGCTGGAGATCAACTTTTATTACGGCTCTTGCTTTGCCGAACAGTTTAATCGGCGCATTTATTTTTATGTCTTTGTTTGATTTCAGCATCAATGTTATATCCCTTATGGCTTTATCTCTTACGGTAGGGCTTCTTATAGACGATGCCATTGTTGTGCGAGAAAATATTTTCAGGCATTACGAGGAAGGTGAAGATCCCGTTACGGCGGCAGAAAAAGGAACAAATGAAGTTGCTCTTGCCGTTATAGCAACAACTCTGACTGTTATAGCCGTATTTTTACCTATCGGGTTTTTATCAGGCATTGTCGGCCAATTTTTCAGAGAATTCGGTTTGACTGTAGTATTTGCCATGATAATATCGCTTCTTGACGCATTGACAATAGCTCCTCTTCTTTCGGCATATATGATAACCAAAAGAAAAATCGTTGAGAAAAAACAAAATATTTTTGTAAGAATTTTTCGTATGCTTACCATAGTATGGTTTAACAGGCTTTATCATGCTGTTGAAAGATTTTATGAAAAATCAATAAGATACATTCTTAACAATAAAAAGAAAGTTCTTTTGGCAACCGTAATTATATTTTTCTCATCTCTTTATGTTGCAAAATTTTTACCTGTAGTATTTATGCCAAGCCATGAAAACGGCGAATTTGTCGTAGCTCTTGAAGCTAAACCGGGAACTTCTTTGGATTATCTTGACAATCATTATGTTAAAGAAATAGAAACAGCATTGATGAATGAAAAAAATATAGAGTTTAGCGTAACCATGTTAGGCAACCCTCAGCAGAAGGAATTGAATAAAGCGAGTATTTTCGTAAAAATGATTCCTGATAAACAAAGAAAAGTTTCCACAAGCCAAATGAAGCAAATTTTAAGAGATCTTCTTAAAGATAAGTTTGACAAAGATTTTATAATTTCGTTGGACGATATGGGAGCTTTCGGAAATGAAAAATCCTTTTCCCTTATGCTTTACGGAGATGATACCGCTACTCTGTCTAAAACGGCAAACCATCTTATAACCAAATTCAGTAATATTGACGGCCTTCTTGATATTTCAACTAATTTCAGAAGCGGCAAACCCGAAAAACAGGTTGTAATGGATCCTGCAAAAATGCAGGCTTTGGGAGTCCATTCGGTAACTGCCGGCAGTGAATTAAGAGCTATGGTTGAAGGAGTTCTGCCTGCAAAATTCAGAGAAAACGGACTTGAGTATGACATAAGAGTAAAACTGCAGGATAACCAAAAAGATATTATGAGCGCATTTGATGATATTTATATAGGCAACACCAACAATAAACTTATAAGACTGAAAAACGTTTCTTCACTTGTAAACGCAGAAGGTCCGACACAAATAACAAGACGTGACAGATCAACCTATATATCAATTCAAGGCAATCTTTCAACACATGCAAATCTGCAGGGTATACAGAAAAAAGTTGAAAAAATCATAAAAGAAGAAAAGGCAAAACCGGAAAATGCGTTTATGAAAGATTTAACTTACGATTTTTCAGGCGATTCGGAACAAATGAAAGAATTATTTACAAATATGATAATAGCGGCTTGTCTTTCGCTGTTGTTTATATATATGGTTCTTGCAAGCTTATATGAATCTCTGATAACGCCGCTTACGATCATGGTCGCTCTTCCTTTGGCGATAGTAGGAGGACTTCTCGCTCTGTATATGACAAGCCAGTCAATAAGCACGTTTACAATGATAGGATTTATAATGCTGCTCGGTATCGTTGCCAAAAACTCAATTCTGCTCGTTGACTATATACAGCAGATGATGAGAAAAGGCCATGACATAAAAGAAGCCATCGTAATCGCGGGCAAAAAAAGATTGAGACCTATTTTGATGACGTCCGTCGCATTGTCAGCCGGCATGCTTCCTACGGCAATGGGATTAAGCGAAGTCGGAAAATTTAGAATGAGTATGGGTATAGTCGTAATAGGCGGTATTGTAAGCTCTACTGTTTTAACATTACTTATAATTCCCGCAATATTTGAATATCTAAATTCATTCAGAATGTGGTCAAGAAAATTACTGGGAAGACCTGAGCAAAGAATGATAGATAAAGAACATGCCGTTAACCAATAAATAAAAAAGATAACCGATAAACCGGCTTTGAAAAACAGGCCGGTTTATTTTTTTGCCTGAAAAATTGTAATCAGTTTAAAATTTTTATATAATCACCGATATAAAATGTATAATCTTCAGCAGATTTTATTATACGTCTCTTCTCTGGCCGCAGTCGCTCTTGCGGTATTCGTTTTCATAAAAAATCAAAAAAATACCGTAAGCGTTTCTTTCGCAGGTTTATGCGCCGCGTCGTTTTTATGGCTTTTTTCATACGCCCGCATGCTTACGGCTTCGTTTGAAACAGTCTCGGTTTGGATTAAATCAGGTACGGTCGGCATGATTCTTGTTCCGGCATTTTCAATGTTTTTTATATTGTCTTTTATAAAAACTCCTGTCAAAAAAACAACTTTATGGGTCACAGCCGTTATTACGATAATTTTTACCGCTCTTGTTCTGTTCTCTGATTTATTTATAAACCGCGTTACCATTAACGACTGGGGGCCTTATCCGCGGGCGGGCGAACTTCATTTTTTATTTATTATATACTCCGTTTTTATTATTTTATTCGCGCTGCATAAAGCGTACAAATATATTAAAAGCGACGACATTACTTCAATAAAAAAATATAAAGTAATATACATAATTCTCACTTATTGCCTGTTTACGGTTCTGTTTATATTTGACAACCTGTTTTTTTACAATATCTTCAAATTTGAGCCGATTACGCATTTGACAATGCTTTTTTGTCTGTCAACGGCCGCCTTGATTATTTCAAATTACAACCTTGCGAATTTAAAAGTTTTATCAATTAAACTGGTTATTTTTTTATTTATGCTTCTTCTTGTATTGTCGGTTACAAGCCACATCGCAAAATTTTCAAATAATATTTTTCTTTCAAATTTATTTACGTTTCTGCTTACGATAAGCTGTTTTATGCTTTATAAAAGAATCATTTTAAAAGCCGAAGACCTGCTTTTGGCAAAAAGCAAACATTACCAAAATCTGCTTCTGCACGCGGCAAGCGGAATGGCTCAGGAGCACAATCTTGAAAGACTTTTGAAACTTATAGCCATTATCGTATTGAAAACAATAAAAGTAAATTTTGTCGCGATATTTCTTGAAAACAAAGAACAAAATAATTTTGAAATCAAAATTTTAAGGTCTTTTTCCAGTTCCGCAAACGAACTTTTATTTTCATACGATTACGAACATCCGTTCATTAATTACATACGCCATAAAGAAAATCCTTTTTTATTTGACGAAATACCGCAGTATATAGCAAATTCCGTAGTGCTGCCTTTTAAAGTAGCCCTTGTTATTCCTTCGTTTTACGAGGGCGTAAAAGGTTTTATGGTAATAGGCGAAAAGAACAACAAAGATATTTTTACAAGAGACGACATAAATATTTTTAAAATGCTTGCAAGGCAGACTTCTCTTGCAATGGGCAACTGCCTGTTTTTTGACGAATACAAGCAGGCTCAGGAAAAAATATTTACGGCCGAAAAACTCGCCTCAATAGGAGGACTTGCCGAAGGCGTCGCCCACCAGATAAGAAACAGGCTTCACCAGTTTTCGGTTCTGACAGGAGATTTAAAATACGAAATTATAGACTGTCTTAAACAAAACAAGGAAATAGCGGACAATAAAAATCTGACCGAAACTTTTGATTATCTTACAAAAATATCAGAATCGCTTGAAACAAACGTCAAGAAAACAAACGATGTCGTCAGCAGTATTTTAAATTACGCCAAAATTGAATCAAAACAGCTTATGTTTGAACATTTCAAATTCGGAGAAATCATTGATTTGTCTTTTGAATTATTAAGCGCAAAACATAAAATAACCGACATGGGCAATTTAAAAATTATAAGAAATTTCAAGGATGATTCAACCGTTTTCGCCGTACAGGCCCATATGATGGAAATAGTATACAACCTTATTGACAACGCTTATGAGGCGATTTGCGAAAAACATAATATTTTAACAGGCGAAAACTTAAAAAACTTTGTTCCGGAAATCGCTATCGCGCTGTCAAAAAAAGACAAAATAACGACGATTCACATATCGGACAACGGCATAGGAGTGAAAGAAGAAAACCTTTCAAAAATATTCGTCCCGTTTTTTACGACAAAATCATCAACGAAATCAGGAACCGGAATAGGCATGTACATCGTCAAAAGAATTATCGTTGAAAACTTAAAAGGAAGGATATGGATAGAATCAACTTATATGCATGGAACCGACATATTCATTGAGTTGCCAAACATATAAACTTTTGTTATACTATGCGGCAGTTGCCGATATCCAATCTGATTTTGAGGTTATCCGTGAGAAAAAAGATACTTATCGTAGATGATGAAGAAGAAATTTTAGCTTTTATGGCAAGGTTTTTAAAAAGACTTGATATTGACAGCATTACGGCGATTTCCGGCGAAGAGGCGATAGAACTGTATAAAAAAAACACTTTTGACTGCGTTCTTCTTGATATTCATCTGGGAGGAATGAGCGGAGTGGAAGTTTTAAAAAACCTCAAAAAGATGGATCCTAAAGTAAAAGCGATGATTATAACCGGCAACATATGTTCGGATTTAAAAACGGACGTCCACAACCTCGGCGTTCTTGACTACATACAAAAACCCATAGATTTGTCAGATTTTAAAGAAAAAATTCTTACTTATATTAACAACCAATGAAAAGAAGAAAAAATTTCAAAGAGTATCTGTCTCATGTCGCAAAACAAATGATTTTGATACACGACGCCGATCTGTTATCAAAAATGATCATCCGCACGGTTACAAGAACTCTCGGCGTTAAATATTCCGGCTTATTCCTTTATGATAAAAACTCTCAGGAATATATAATAAACGTATCAAGCGGCAAAAAAGGCCTGAAAATCCCGGTAGGCTTTGCAAAAATCAAAAATACAAGACCCATAATAAAATTTTTTTCCGACAATAATCTTCTGCCGGATGAAAAAAAAGATTATCTTCTGGATTCTGAGATAAAAACTTTCAAAAGAAAATATAAAAATAACAAAAAGATTATAGATTTCATTTATAATCTTGAAAACGACATATCTCTTTACCATGCCAAACTCATAGTGCCGGGATTTTTCAGAAATAATCTGCTGGTTGTTTTTTTTATAGGAAATAAAACCGACGGAAAGAAATTTACCAAGGGAGAAATAGATTTTCTTACGGTATTGTCGTCCGACGTCGTTATGGCCATAGAAAACGCAAAACTTTTTGAAGATACAAAACAGCAGCTTGAAGAAAACAAACGCCTGCTGCTCAATACTGTTGAAGCCCTTGCAAACGCGATAGACGTTAAAAACGAATACACGCACGGGCATGCCGAACGCGTGACAAAATATTCAATGATTATAGCCAAATATATTCCAAAACATCTGAAAGTGGCATACCAGTCTTTTGAAGATTCCCTCAAAATAGCGGCATTGCTGCATGATATAGGCAAAATCGGAATTCCGGAAAACATATTAAATAAACCTTCAAGCCTTACTAAATCCGAAATGGATATGATAAAAAAACATCCCGTAATGGGAGCAGAAATTCTTGAACCGATAAATGAATTTAAAATAATTTCGCTCGGAGTAAAATACCACCACGAAAGATACGACGGAAGAGGATATCCGTACAATCTCTTGGGAGACGAAATACCGCTGATAGCTTCCATAATATCCGTAGCCGACGCTTATGACGCGATGTCCAGCGACAGGCCTTACAGAAAACCGATGAAAAAAAATGAAATCGTCAAGGAAATTATATCCAATAAAAACAAGCAATTCAGCCCCGTCGTAGTGGATGCTTTCATGCAAACCGTAACATTTAACGAAATATAAACAGAGATTGTTAATGAAATTAAGATGCATTTGCGATAAACCGAGAAACTGCGCGACAAATATAGCTTTGGACGAAATTGTGTTCACAAACGATTTGTTTGTGCCCACGTTCAGATTTTATACATGGACGCAGGCCGCTTATACTATAGGTTATTTTCAAAAATTTAACGATATAGCCAACTCAAACGGCTATCCCGTAGTCAGAAGATTAACGGGCGGGCTGACGGTTCTGCACGAGAAAGATTTGTCATTCTCGTTCATAGCTTCCGATGAAATATGGCCGCATATTTACGATCAGGAAAAAACTTACAGAATGATACATGAAACATTAAAGAAATCTCTCGCTTTTTTTAATATAATATGTGACAGAAAACCTGATGTCTCTTGCGTGAGTAAAAATATTTCATGCGTTGATACTTTTTACAAAGACGATTTGTTTTTAAACGGCAGAAAAATAGCCGGTTCTTGTCAGAGAAGAAGAGGAAAAAGAATATTGATTGAAGGTTCTCTTCATCTGGAATTTGATCGGCAAACAATTGAAAAATTTTCAGCCGTATTTTTTAAAAACGCCGCCGAAATTTTAAATTGCGAAATAAGCGTTGAAAATCTGACGGATTATGAGACAAACTCGGCTGCGCTGCTTGTAAATTCAAAATATAACGCCGATAAATGGAGCAGATTGTTTTAATATGATAACTGAAAATTATTACATTATCTCTTTTACCGTCGCTTTTGCCGTATCTCTTGCGGCAACTTTGTTTTTCAGGTTTATAGCGGTCAAGTTAAATATCTACGATCATCCCGTAACGGCCGTTAAAACGCACAAGATAAGCACCCCGTATTTGGGCGGGCTTGCAATATGGAGCGCATGGACCGTTTCTCTTGTAATTATACGCTTGTTCACACATTTTCCGACCGGCACACTTACTAATATCAGAGCTCTTTTGATAGGTTCTTTCTTATTCTTATCTCTCGGTTTGTTTGACGATATAAAAAAAGGCGGTCTGGGGTTTAAAATCAAATTTTTGATACAGATAGCCGCAAGTCTTGTGGCAACCGTAGGATTTGACATAAGAATAAGTTTCATTGACAATTATTTTATTTCGGTCGCGTTGAGCATTTTGTGGATAATAGGATTGTCAAACGCGTTTAACATTATAGACATTATGGACGGCCTTTCATGCGGCATTGCGGCCATCGCGGCTTTTTTCTTTTTCTTTATCGCGCTTCCCAGCGAAATGCTTTACGTAAATTTTTCAGCGATAGCGCTTGCCGGAGCATGTCTGGGTTTTTTGCCTTATAATCTGTCAAAAAAAAGAAAAATTTTCATGGGAGACACCGGCAGTTTGTCAATAGGCTTTATTCTTGCGACGATAGCGCTTGGAACCTCGTATACAAAATTAAATTTTATCGGCGTATTCGCCCCTTTATTAATACTGGCCGTGCCTATATTTGAAACGGCTTTCGTAAGCATGGTAAGAATTAAAAACGGCAAATCGCCGTTTCTTGGCAGCAAAGACCATTTTCCTTTAAGACTTGAAAAAATGGGATTGACAAGAAAACAAATACTTATAACGGTTTATGCGGCATGCGCTGTTTTAGGCGTATTTGCTTATCTTTTTGTAAATCTGGCCGGGATTTCATCCTTTTTTATTTTGCTTTTTTTGGTAATAATTTTTATATTTGCCGCTTACAAACTGGCAAAAATTAAAATGGACTGAATATGACTAATAATATTGTTATCGGAGGCGGAATAAGCGGACTTTCTTTCGCTTATTTTACAAAAAAGCCTTATATTCTGTTTGAACGGTCAAATGAAACCGGCGGACTTTGCAAATCAATAAAAGAAGACGGTTTTACTTTTGATTATTCCGGACATTTTATACACATAAAAGATCCGGCCGTGAAAAATCTTCTTGAAAAACTTATTGACCAAAAACTCCTTACCGTAAAAAGAAACGCGGCTATATACATAAAAAAATCTTTTGTGCCGTTTCCGTTTCAGGCGAATTTATATTATCTGCCCGAAAAAGAAAAACAAGACTGCATTGACGGCATAAAAAAAAGAAAAAACATAAAAATTTATAACGATATGCCGTTTATAGACTGGGCAAACGCGATGTTCGGAGCCGGCATAACAAAACATTTCATGGCGCCTTATAACGAAAAACTCTGGAACTGCGATTTAAAAAAACTGACAGCGGCATGGACCGCCCCTTTTGTTCCAAAACCCGACGCCGACAGCATTTTGAAATACGCCTATGAAAAAAATGAAAACGATTACGGATACAACAGTTCGTTTTATTATCCCGCCGAAAACGGATGCGGGCATATAATAAACGGATTTTATAAACACTTAAAAAACAGCGTCATAAAAAATGCAAACGTAAGCGAAATAGACTATAAAAACAAAACAGTATGTTCAAACGGAAGATATTTCCGTTATGATAAACTTATTTCAACGCAGCCTCTTCCGGAACTTGTAAAAATGCTCAAAAACGCTCCTGACGCGGTTATAAAAACGGCAAGTAAACTTAAATGGACTTCGGTTCGCTGCATTAACATAGGAATAAAATATAAAAAAGAAATTCCGGCAAATATAAAAGGCAGACATTGGATTTATATGCCGGAAAAACAGTTCCCGTTTTACAGAGTCGGAGTTTATTCAAACGCAAATCCGAAACTTGCTCCGAAAAACTGTTACGGGCTGTATGTTGAATTTTCAGGCAAAGATAACGTTTTCTTAAACTGTTCCGATACGATAAAATATTTAAAAAAGGCCGGCATGATAGGCGACGGCGACGAGATATTAACGGCAAATATCGTTGATATGCCTTACGCTTACGTAATATTTGACCAAAACCGCCAAAAAGCCGTTGATACGATAACAGACTTTTTAAACTCAAACGGGATATATACTCTGGGCAGATACGCCCGATGGGAATATTCTTTTATTGAAAAAAATATAACGGACGCAAAAAAACTGGCCGAGCGGCCGGAGTTTAAATGAATAAAATAAAGGTATGCATTATCGTAACAAAACTTGAACTCGGCGGCGCGCAGAAAGTCGCGATAGATTTGTGCAAAAAGACCGATAAAGATAAATTTGAATTTTTCATGATATGCGGAATGGGCGGAATACTGGACGACGAAACGTCCGGTGCCGTAAAAGTTTATTTTATAAAAGATTTAATACGCGAAATAAATCCTTTAAAAGATTTTAAGGCGGGAATTGAAATATATAAAATTTTAAAAAAAGAAAAGCCCGATATTGTGCACACTCATTCGTCAAAAGCGGGGATTCTGGGCAGAATTACGGCTTTTGCGGCAGGAATAAAAACAATAATACATACGATACACGGATTTCCTTTTAACGGTACTCAGTCTTTTTTTAAAAAAAATTTATATATATATCTTGAGAAACTGTGCGCCGCCGTTTCAACGGTTTTAATTCCGGTAAGCACGGAAAATATTAAAAAAGGGCTTTTTTATAAAATCGGGAAAGAAAAAAAGTACCGTTATATACGGCTTGGAATTGACATTGAAAATTTTAAAAATTTAAATCACGCGCCTTTATTAAAAAAAGAGCTCGGATTGGAAGAAACCGACAAAATTGTAACGACGATAGGCCCTTTTAAACCGCAGAAAAACCTGCCTGATTTTATTAAAACGGCAAACATCGTTTTCAAAAAAGATCCCTCTTTTAAATTTATCATTACCGGAGACGGCGAAGGAAGACCCGAACTTGAACGATTGATAGCAACGTACGGTCTTGAAAACAGAGTAATTCTTCTGGGATGGCGCAGGGACATTTCAAATATTTTAAATTCCAGCGATTTTTTTGCAATGACTTCTTTATGGGAAGGTCTGCCTATTTCAACAATAGAAGCGATGGCATGCGGGCTTGTTCCGGTGGTAAACGACGTTGACGGACAGCGCGAAATCGTAAAAGACGGAGTAAACGGATTTTTGGTAAAACCTTACGATGCCGAAGATACAGCGGCAAAGATTTTATTTTTGGCAAAAAATCCAGAGATAAAAGATAAGATGAGCTCAAACGCGAAACAGACGATAGATGAAACTTTCGGAATTGATTATATGATAAAACAACACGAAAATTTATACCGCGAATTGACCGGTTTTTAACTAACGGATGATGACAATTTTCCCTTTATGTTTCTTTCCGCCGTCAATATAAATAATCCAGATATAAACGCCGCTTGAAACAAAATTATATCCGTTATCTTTTCCGTCCCAATGAATCGTATGGTATCTGTCTTCTGTTGTGTTTGTGTTTGGCAGCGGAATAATTTCCGGAAGAGACCACGCTTTTCTTCTGACAAGATTTCCCAAAACGTCATATATAACAAGTTCGCCGGACACCGCCGATTCGTCATCGCCGGTAAATTCAAATTTAATCCATCCGTCCGTATCAAGACTGCCGTGTTTTTTCGTGTCTCCGGTTGCGGTAAGAGACTGCCCCGATTCCGGTATCCACGGATTAGGAAAAACTTTTATTTCGGCCGTCAAAACGGCAGACGTCAAAAAAATCAAAATTAAAATTAAGTTTATTTTTTTCATTTTATATAGATGAAGATTAAACAAATTTTACGGCTATCTGATTCTGTCAAGAGCCCTTTTTGCTTCGGCTTTGTCAGGTTTATAATATAACGCTTTTCTTAAGTATTCTCTGGCTTTTTCCATATCGTTGCTGCTGTATGCGTTCATTCCCTCTTCATAATATTTCTGGGCTACGGACTCTGCGACTCTTTCAAGTTCAAACGTCGCCGAAGTGTTGCCCGGATTATATTCCAGCGATTTTTTATAGAACTGCGCCGCTTTTTCAAATTCGTTTTCTCTGAAAGCGTTAAATCCTTTTTTGTAATATTCTTCCGAAAGGCTGAAACTCATCTTTGATATGTAATTGTTTGCGTTTTTATAATATTCGTTAAATTCGTATTTTTCCGCGATTTCCTTTGCCTTTTTAAAATATTCAACCGCAGCTTCATATCTGCCTTTTTCGTAATTTTTAAGACCGTTTTCAAAATAGCCTACAAGTTTGCCTTTTACTTTGTCCTGTTCTTTTTCCAAAGCCGTCAGCCTTTTGTATTCCGCTATTTCCTGAATATTCTGTTCGGATTTATCTATAAGCTGTCTTACGTCAAGCCTGTGGGGAGCCGCGACAATGACGGCTTCAAAATATTTTATGGCTTCTTCATAATTGCCTTTGTTATAATACTTCATAGCCTGATCGTAAATTTCGTTTGCTTTATCAGACGCTATTTTTGACAGCTGGTTGTCAACGTCAACCATCTTTTCTTTTGCAAGCGCATTCTGCGGATCTATATCCAGCAAATATTTTAAAGAATTTTTCGCTCTGACCAAATCTCCTTTTTTATAGAATTTCTGGTATCTGCCCCACAGATAAACGATTCTGTCGCTGTTGATGTCTCTATCCTGCAGAGCTTTGACGTCGTTTGTCGCGGTTTCAATATCTTCTATTGCTGATTTTGCGACTCTGTTCTCCGGATCAAGAGCCAAAACTTTTCTGTAATATTTGTCGGCTTTTACGATGTTGTTCGCTTCTCTGGCTTTATTGGCCTTTTTCATATATTTGTTTACTATTGAAAAATTATAGTCGTCTATTTTTTCAAGTTCGTCTATAGTTTTCTTTAAATATTCCTGCGAAGGCCTGTGGTCGGGATAAACGGAAAGAATATCGTCAAACTGCTGTCTTGCCTTTACAAAATCTTTCGCGTAAAAATTTGCCTGCGCCTGCCTGAAATGCTCGTTCAAATAATATTCGTAAGCCGCTCTCTGGTTTGAAAAAGAACCGAAAGCAAAACTTAAATTAAAACTGTGGGTTGCATTTAAATCCAAAGACGGAATAAACGCATAGTCAAAAGTTACGGTCTGGAATTGTAAGCCGATACCCATTCTTGTATTGTTCAACAAAGAGTCTCCGCCTAATTTGACGCCTGCTCTTAATGTCATAAAATAAACAGGGCTTATCGCAAAACCCAGTGAGGTAAAATCTTCGTAAATTTTCTGGTCGGTAAAATCAAAAGCCAGTTTTAAATTATAAAAATTAAGATTGCTGTATCCCAAACCGACTGTCATCATTTGCGGTAATTCTGAAGGTGTTTTAACAAATTTTTCTGATGTCCCTAAATTTTTTAAAGCAAAACCAACAGTAAAATTTCTCATTTTAGGAACTGTTAAAATACCTCCGATATCAACTGCCAATGTTTCGGATATATAATCTGCCAATGTACTTCTCATAATTTTGAAATTAATACCTACTCCGCCGTTATCTATAAACACAGGAAGATATTTTCTGATAGGAAGCGCATACGTAAGAATTGCTCCCATATCGGTTGTTTTACCCATACCGATGATTGGGGTTCCTGCATTGTCGTAGTATTTATCGGTATTGTAATCAACATACATCAATGACGCTCCGAAAATACCTATGCTTGTCGCAAATCCTATTGAGGCGAAATTATACTGTATGTCTCCGGTAATATTGGAGCCGCCGACCGAAGCGACGGTTCTGTAAAGACCTACGGTTGAAGCCGGATTGATTACCGTTCCCGTCATAACGTTTGAAATAAGAGCAACTCCGGCGTCAGCCATTGCGCAGGAAACCGGATCGGGATTTAACGCATAAATGATTGAACTTGCGTAAGCGCCGGTGTTAGCGAAAAGCAAACCTGCCGTTAAAATTACTGCTGCCGTTTTTTTTATTATCATATTGATAGACCCTTTTTTAAATTATATCAAACTTTTTTATTTTTTTCTTACGCCTGGAACAAATTTAAAACCTCTTCCGAAAATTGTAACTATTTTATCGCCCCAGCTTCCCAAGGCCTGCCTTAGATTTTTTATGTGGGTATCTATCGTTCTTGTTGTCACTGCGACATTATATTCAAAAACATTTTCCAAAATAAAATCTCTTGAAAGAACTATATTCGGTTTTATCAAAAACATGTGAAGAAGATCAAATTCTTTAGGTCTTAATTTTATTTCTTTTGAGTTGAGTATTACGGTTCTTGCGTCCAGATTCATTGTAAGCCCGTCGGTTTTAATGGAGTTTGATTCCTGTTTTCTTGAAACGCGTCTGAGCAGCGCTTTTATTCTTGCGACAAGTTCCTTATTGCTGAAAGGTTTTGTGATGTAATCGTCGGCTCCGACGCCAAGCCCTATGACTTTATCGGTTTCCGTGGATTCAACCGTAAGCATTATGACCGGAATATTTTTTGTGGACGGATCCGAGCGCAGCAGTCTGCATAATTCTATGCCGCCTATCTGCGGCATTTTTACGTCAAGAATCACAAGATCCGGCTTTGATTTTAAAATTCTTTTATATCCTTCTTCGGTATCGGCGCATTTTATAACTTTAAAATTATCGGCTTCAAGAACGTCGGCGACAAGTTCTCTGAGTTCTTCTTCGTCGTCCACTATAACTATTTTATTATTTTCTATCATTTTGCAACCTCGCATAATAGAATTTTATCTGCCGTATTTCCTGCGTTCAAAAACATAAGAGCTTTTATTATTTTTCTTGGCCATTTTCTTAAGTTCGGAAGCTCTCTGCGCCACATCTTCAAAGTCAACGATATCGGCGATGTTTGTGGCGATAATACTTATTGATACCGACATTATCGGAAATTTTTGTATATTGTCGTTTCTGTCAATTGAAACGATATAACCTTTTTCTATATCCTCTTTGTTGTAAAAATCCTTAATGCCTAAATCAAATAATGCTATTACTTTTTCGGCTATCGGGATGCTTAAATCTATCGGAGATATTATCACAAAATCGTCTCCGCCGATATGCCCTATAAAACTGTCGCTTTTGGCAAATTCTTTTACGGCTTTTTCTAAAACGCCGGCCGTAAATCTTATTACGTTGTCGCCCGCGAAAAAACCGTATTTATCGTTAAAACTTTTAAAATTTGACAGATCAAAGTACAGTATCGCAAAATCGCTTTTGCCGCTTATCTTTGATTCCACGTATTTTTGTATTGAAACATTTCCGGGAAGCGACGTCAACGGATTAACGTCCAAACTCTGTTTTTTTCTTTCCAGAATATTTTTTACTTTTGTAAGAAGAACCGAAGATTTAAACGGTTTTGTTATATAATCGTCAACTCCCAGGCTCAGTCCCTTAATCTGCTCGGTGTCTCCCGCCAAAGCAGTAAGCATTATTACCGGCAGATTAACAAATCTGGCTTCTTTTCTGATAATCGCCAATACTTCAAATCCGTCCATTATCGGCATTGAACAATCTAAAAGAACAAAATCAGGATTCTCACTATATATTTTATCCAATCCCTCTTTGCCGTTTTCCGCCGTAACTACCTCATAGCCTGCCATAGTGAATATATCATACAGCATTTCTTTTAAAAAAGGTTCATCGTCTATTACTAAAATTTTTGTCATAATTATTTTGGCAGAACAAATTTAAATGTGGTTCCGCATCCCAAATCGCTTTCGGCCCAAACGTATCCTTTATGTAATTTTATCATTTCCGCAACTATCGTAAGCCCGAGCCCCGTGCCTTTAGGCCGTTTAAACTGTCCGTCCTGTACCTGAAAAAATTTCTCAAAGACCATATCAACCTGATGTTTTGGAATTCCTATCCCGTCGTCTTTGACCCATACTTCAACATATCCGTCTCCGTATCCGGCCGAATTTTCCAAAACTTTCAGAGTAATATTGCCGTTTTCTTTCGTAAATTTCATGGCGTTGCTGACAAGATTGGTTATAACCTGTTTGAGCTTTTCGGAATCGGCGCTTATTATTATCGCCGTTTTGAAAACTATATCCAAACTTATCGTTTTTTTCTGCTGTACGGCAAGCGGCTGAAACAAAGACACAATTTCGGAAATAACGGCGACGATATCCGTATCGGATTTTTTGATTTCCAGTTTGTCGGCTTTAATTTTAGCCAAATCAAGAATGTTGTTTATAAAATTCGTAAGCCTTACCGTGGCCTGTTTTATTATATGCAGCCCTTTTAACTGCTGTTCCGGAGGATGCCCCTGTTTTAGTCCGTCTATAAGCAAATCGCAGTAGCCGTCTATGGCGGATAACGGCGATCTCAGCTCGTGCGAGACGCTTGAAACAAAACTGTCCTTCATGGAATCAAGTTCTTTTACCTGTTTTGCCATATTGTTAAACGTATTGAATAAAACTCCTATTTCGTCTTTTCTTTTTAATTTAAGTTCCACGTCAAGATTGCCTTTTGCTATCTGTTCCGACGCTTCGGTCAGCAATTTTAACGGTTTTGTAAAAGTATATCCCAGAAAATTTGCCAAAAGAATCCCTATTATAATCGCCACGTATGAAACGATTTTTATCTGAGAGGTCATTTTAGAAATGCCGATTTTTATTTGTTTTTCCATCTGGTCCTGTGAAAAACCGACGACAAACGTACCGATATTTTCACCGTCAATTTTTAACGGGACCGAAGATTCGTAAATTTTTTCGCCGCTTAAAGAATAATAATATTCGGAATATTCCGTTCTTACTTTTTTTATTCTCTGTCTAAATTCCGAATCAATGTTTTTATTATTATCTCTGGAAAGGTACATATTGACATTATTGGCGTTGATATATCCGGCATAAACTACGGCGGGATTATATGTTTTAATCAAAAGCTCAATCGCGTTATATACCTGCAATTCGTCTTTTAATTTCAACGCCTCGTTGCACATTGAAACAAAACTTGTAAGAGTTTTTTCTCTTGTTTGCGAAAACTGGTGCGTAAGAAAATTTTTCTGGGTTACGTATATGTTATATGAAACGCCTATGATGACCAACAATAAAAGGATTGAAACGTACAGGGTAAACTTAAATCTCAGACTCATCAAAAATACCCTTTTACAAAAAAATAACTTCGGTCTGCCGCATGAAAAATACGGCAGACCGGTTTATATGATAAATTATTCGGCTTGTTCTAATTCCAAAACTGCGCCTTTGCCGATTTTTCCGACTATAAAATTATAAATCCATGCAACCGCGATTACGCCTACAGACATTATCAAGGTATAAAGAACGATGAAGATCAACCAAGACAACAATTTTGCTCCGAAACCGAGATTAGCCGCTAATTCCGTCGGGAATATAAAGAACGTGAAAATACCGATCAATGCTCCCAACAATGCAAATACTACCGGGAAATTCTTAAATAAAGAACTTACGACAACACCTTTTATTTCATACTTTGCCATGCTATCCTCCCTTTATATTTTAACAACGCCTTTTTTCCTGCACACGAGTAATTATACTAGACTAATCTTTTTCTGTCAACAGGATTCTATTTATAAGACGCTTTCATTTCTTCAAGAGAAATACCCTTATAATCCCCGCTGTGTCCCGTCGTTCCGAAATCTCTCATCTTGCCCGCGATTACGCCTTTTAAAGCTTCTCTTGCAGGGCCTAAATAATCTCTCGGGTCAAATTTCTCGGGGGTTTCCGCAAACACTTTTCTGATTGCCGCGGTAATTGCAAGTCTTCCGTCGGTGTCAACATTTATTTTCGTTACTCCCAGCTGTATGGCTTTTTTGAGACTTTCCATAGGAACGCCTGTCGCTCCCGGCATCTTTCCTCCGTATTTGTTTACGGCGTCAATCAATTCCTGAGGAACCGAAGAAGCTCCGTGAAGAACTATAGGAATATTTATAAGAGATCTGACTTCTTTTAAAACGTCAAAAGCAAGTTCTTTTGACCCTTTGAATTTATACGCTCCGTGTGAAGTCCCGATGGCGATAGCCAATGCGTCAACTCCGGTTTCTTCAACGAATTTTTTCGCTTCCTTAGGATCGGTTAAATGAATTGAACCGGAACCGACTCCGTCTTCAATTCCGCCGAGTCTTCCGATTTCGGCTTCAACGGTTACTCCGAATTTATGGGCGTATTCAACAACCGATTTTGTAACTGCAACGTTATACGCGTAATCCGACGGAGTTTTTCCGTCTTCCATAAGAGAACCGTCTATCATAACGGATGAAAATCCGAGCGATATGGCTTCTTTTACGGTGGCAAGCGAATTGCCGTGGTCAAGATGAACAGCTATCGGAATTTCAGGATTTTCTTCAACTGCGGCAAACATGATATGTTTCAAATACGTAAAATTAGAATACTTTAATGCGCCTCTGCTTGCCTGGATAATAACAGGCGACTGCGTTTCTTTAGCGGCGGCCATAATAGCCTGAACCTGTTCCATATTGTTCACGTTGTAAGCGCCGACTCCGTAATTTTTCTTTCTTGCTTCCTCTAAAATCTGTCTCATAGGTACTAATGGCATTTTTACTTCCTCCCTGTTTTTACAGTATTTTTTTTATTTTTTACTGGCTTTTTTAATGATTTTGTTTCAATCTTTTCCTCAAAAACTCCCATCGCCCTGAATTTCTCGTATCTGTCGCGGGCAATATTTTCTTTTGACATTTTTGAATATTCCGAAAGATATTTGTTTAGCGCTCTTTTTATATTCATCGCCGTTTCAACCGCGTCCATATGCGCGCCGCCTACCGGTTCTTTTATAATTTCGTCTATGACTTTATTTTTAAGAAGATCTTTTGCCGTAATTTTAAGAGCCTCGGCCGCTTCTTTGGCTTTTGCGGCATCTCTGAATAAAATAGCCGCGCAGCCTTCCGGCGATATAACGGAATAATACGAATTTTCAAGCATTAAAACTTTGTTTGCGACTCCTATGCCGAGCGCTCCGCCGGATCCGCCTTCGCCTATCACTATGCTTATTACGGGCACTTTTAAAACAGACATATCTCTTAAATTTCTGGCTATGGCCTCAGCCTGGCCTCTTTCTTCGGCCGCTATTCCGGGATATGCTCCGGAAGTATCTATAAACGTAATTATAGGACGGTTGAATTTTTCGGCCGTTTTCATAAGTCTCATGGCTTTTCTGTATCCTTCCGGATGAGCCATGGCAAAATTTCTTTCCATATTTTCATGAACGGTTCTGCCTTTCTGGTGGCCTATGACGGCAACCGGCGCATTGTCAATCGCCGCAAGTCCGCAAACCAAAGCCATATCGTCGCCGTAAGCTCTGTCGCCGTGCAGTTCAACGAAATTTTCACAGATTATTTTTATATAATCCATCGTATACGGTCTGTTAGGGTGTCTTGCAAGCTGCACTCTCTGCCATGAAGTAAGCGAACCGTATATTTCTTTTTTCAGCTTTTCTTTTTTTTCTTCCAAGTCGGCTATTTCGCCGGAGAAATCAATCTTACTGTGTTCGGCCGATACTTTTAAACTTAAAATTTTCTTTTCAAGTTCAATAACGGGCCGTTCAAAATCCAAAACAAATTCTGTCATTAATATACCCTCTTACACTAAAACTTACCCTGATAATTTATTCTGAAAATTCTTTCGCATCCGTATCTGGTTTCATCAGAACTTGTTAAATTTCTCATGGCAAAATCTATGTTGAATGATTCCGTTATCCATAATTTTAAACCGCTGTTTAATCTGGTCATGTCTCCTTTTCCTATATTGTCGCACTCAATCATAAACATAAGAGTATCGTCTATCACAATAACGGAGGAGTTTACAAAACCTATAAGTCTTGACTCTTTAAAATCGTTTACGTTGACGCCGGCGTTAAAATTAAGATCCGGAAGAAAAAGCTCTTTTCCGATTACCGCATAAACGCCTTTGCCTTTCTGCATAAATTCGGCGCTTGTTTCATCGTAGAAATAACCCTGTCCGTCATATCCTATTGAGAATCCCGGCCATTTTGCGTCTCCGGCGTATATATTGAATTTTAACTGTAAAGACGGCGGCGCGACTACGACGTTTCCTACGCCTATAAGATTGCTTATTTCCCAGCCGACTCCCAAATTAAGAGATTTGAATATTCCGAAATTTAATTTTGAAAGAACTCCGCCTCCGGCAAACATTCTGAACTGCATTTCATATCCGCCGTAATCAAGTATTGAATGCGCAGGCGTATCTATAAGTTCGGTGACCGGCGCAACGGAACAATACCCTGCCCCAACTACAAAAAACAATAATGCAAAAACTAATATTTTTTTCATTTTTATATATTCTCCGTACCTATAAATTTCGTTTTATATTACCAGTTTTTAAAAAGTAAATCAAACAAACAACGGAAGCTTAGAAGCCGGGCAGCTCAGAAGCTGCGCAACGGCAGAGACACGGCAAAAACCTATATTTTTTACAAATAATATAAACTTTTAGACTCACTTTAACAAATCCGCAAGCTTTATGTATTGCTGTAAATCTAATTTGTCGGGCCTTGCCATATAATCAATGTCTGACTTTTGCAATAAGGCCTGAGCGGTAATTTTGTCCGACTTCAAATATGCCGCTAACCCGTTAAGTATTGTTTTTCTTCTCATTGAAAAACAATGTTTAATTAAAGGGAACAGTCTGACCGCCGGCTCTTCAGGATTTTTATTTACAAACTTTGCAACCGATGACATTACTTTCGGTTTAGGATTAAAACAGCCTGGCGGAACGTCAAATAAAAACTCCGCATCGGCGTAATATTTTCTGAATATTGAAATATATCCGTAATCCTTTGACCCCGGACCGCTTACAAGTCTGGTTATTACGTCTTTTTGAAGCATAAAAACGGCGGAAATAAAATGAGAATACGGAAGCAGTTTTTGCACAATAGCCGTACCGACGTTATAAGGCAGATTTGCGACAACTTTAAACGGCGCTTGAGGCAGTTCAAATTTTAAAAAATCTTTATTTATGACCGTTACGTTATGATCGTCACGGTATTTCAAAACGAGATTATCGGCCAATTGTCTGTCAATGTCAACTATTGTCAGGTTATCTGTCAAATTTTTCAAAATATCCGTTAAAACGCCTTTTCCGGGGCCGATTTCAATAATAAAATCGCCTTTTGATATTGAAGCGGATTTTACAATTTTATTTGCGATATTGGCGTCAATCAAAAAATTTTGGCCGTTCGGCTGTCTCATTTATTTAACCGCTTTATCTGATTTTTTTTATTATCTCGGGCAGAATAAGTATTATTACCGCCGTATTCGTAATTATCGCGGCTACCAGCGCGACCAATAAAATAGGATGTGCTATATATTCAATAGGATAATGCGTTACAGCCAGTTTATGCAGCGCCGTCATTAAAAAACCGAACAGCCACCATATTCCGACAAAATTAAAAACGGAGTCAAACCGTCTGTAAAAAGCCAAAGCCGCAACGGGCGATATCAAAAGAATATTCACTGCCAGTTTTATCAGTTCCAGCCTTTCAAACATACGGTCCCCGTTTAATTTATTTCGTTAATTATACCAAATTCCGGCGGGCATACAAATTTATTGCCGGTACAAAGTTATATTTACGATCTCCGATTTTGAAAACAATCTCAGAGGCGGCCCCCACCATCTTGTTCCGGACGTTACATAAACATATTTGCCGTTTTCATTATATAATCCGTAAAAATGCCTGAAAATTATCTTTTCAATAATATCAAAGGGCGGAATCTGGCCGGCATGAGTATGGCCTGAAAGCTGCAGCGTAAACGGATAGCGCAAAGCCTTTCCGAAAGCTTCGGGCTGATGGCTTAAAAATATAACCGGTTTTGAAAAATCAACGCCTTCAAAAGCTTTGTCAAAATCATATACATTGGAATTAAATCTTTTGGATTCTTTGAAATCCGATATTCCGGCTATATAAATCATATTATTTACGGCTACATTTTTATTATCTATTAGTGTATAACCTGCTTTCTCGGTGAAGGTTTGAAATTTATCAATTCCGCGGTAATATTCATGATTGCCGCTTACAACAAAGATTCCGTAATTAGATTTTATGTTATGCATATCATAATCCTGATACGTATCGGAAATATCGGAATCTACTACATCTCCGGTTATCGCGACAATATCGGGGTTTAAAGAATTAACCGTGTCAACTATTTTTTTTATTTCTTCCGGTTTTGTAAGAATATTTATATGGATATCGGATAATTGGACTATTTTAAATTTATCAACCGGCAGGTTCGGCACTTTTATTTCAATATTTTTGATAGCCGGCGAATTTACTTTGACATTTATATAGGAATGTACCGCGGACAAAAAAATCAACGCCAAGGCCGCCGCCGTAATATAGAGTCTGATTTGCGGATCTTTAAAAAATATAAATAAAATATTTCCCGCCAATAAAAATGTAAAAGCTATTGATAATATTCCGACCCATATATATGCAAGTTCAATAATAAAATTAAAGTTTGTAACGGAACCTGCGTATTTATGCAGAAAAATCTGGTTAAAAACACCAAAAAAAGCTAACAGACAAATTATCAGTAAAAACCAAACGGATGTATTATGGTTTAACCGTAAATCCGTTGATACTCTGTGAAATATATAGTAATGAGCGCCCAGATATACAATTAAAAACGATATAAAAAACCATCTCATTTCAAATCTCCATTTTTAAATTACAATTTTAACTTTTCAATTTATTTCTAAGCCATAAAGTTGCTGCCAGCGTCAATATGCCGCCTAACGCTGTCGTAATTTGCGGGCCGAAAGCATACGCAAGATTGCCGCCGAACAAACTCCCTATCGGAGTAAATCCCAAAAAAGCCGTTATAAAAAAACCTATGATAGTGCCTCTGTATTTGGCAGGAGCATGTATTTGCATATATGTGTTAGTCAGGCTCATACCAACCACCATACAGTAGCCGGCAATTGCCAAAAAGAAGCATGATGTATAGACATTGGCAATTGAAGCAAATAAAATCACAACCGCCCCTAAAACTGCCGAACTGTAACAAATCCATGATCCGATATTCTCCGTACTTTGTTTACCTGCAACCGTAATTGTTGCAAATAGCGCCCCGCATCCTATGGAAGACATAAACAATCCGAGTCCGTTTGCATCCATAGCGTAGACTTCTTTAACAAAAACCGGCATAAGCACCATAGGAAAAACCGTTACTATTCCGTTTATCGCAAGAAGTATCAGCATTGCCGAAATTTTATTGTCGTTTTTAATAAAATTCCAGCTTGCAAAAAACTTTTCTTTAAATGTCTCAACCTGTTTTTCTATCAGATGTTTAATCGGAATAATATGCGCAAGCGCTATAAATACCGCTATATAAGAAATTGCGTTAAATAAAAAACAGTACCCTTCTCCGAACTTCGCGATAATAACGGCGGCTATCGCGGGACCTACAAGCCTGCCCATATTGAAAATCAGAGAGTTTAAACCTATGGCATTCATTAAATTTTCTTTCGGCACCAAATCAATTATAAACGACTGTCTTATAGTCATATCAAAAGCATTTACAATCCCTAAAAATGTCGATATTACAAGAATATGCCATAATGCTATATGATTTGTGAGTGTCAGGTAAGATAACAGCCCGGCCTGAATCATCAACGCGCTTTGAGTTATAAAAAGCAGTTTTTTTCTGTCATACTTATCGGCAAACGAACCGGCAAAAGGCGATATAATTAAAATAAAAATCTGGCTTAAAAAAGCGACAAGTCCCAGCAAAACCGCGGATTTTGTAAGGCTGTAAACAAGCCAAGGCAGCGCCGTCATCTGAAGCCAGGTTCCCATAACCGATATAATCTGGCCGAAAAAAAACAGCCTGTAATTTTTTATGTTAAGTGATTTAAATATAGTGGCGCTTATCATAATATCATTTTGGTTTCAGCAGACATTGTCTGGCTTTAATCATAAAATCAACCGCCGCCGGACAAAGATAATCCGGATAAGTCCACGGCAATTTTACAAAACCTTCTTTTTTATATATTGTCGTAACTTCCGCGTATATTCCTTTTGCCAGATAAATCCTGTGGCTGAAATCTTTTGTTGAAGCAAGAATAATATTTGCCGGCGTTATATATCCGGGATCAATATTTATTATTCTTTTATTATCTTTTGCCAAACTGTCTTCAATATCATTTGTCATTACTTTAATATCCGCCAATTTATCGGGATTTAATAATGTTTTAAAAGAAATCCACTGTCTTTTTAAATTATCTCCCATTTCGGGATTATAGTAAGTTGTAAAATTAAAATCGATTATGCCGCTTTTAATATCAATATCGTTTTTAAATTTTGATTCCAGTAATTTATAAATTTCATCGGTGTCGTATGTTGAAGGGAAAAGCAAACCGCAGAAAAATTTTGATAAATTCGGATTGTTTATTTGCCCCATAATATTTTACGCTCCAAGTTTTTTACAAGCCGCTTCAAAAACATCTTCAACCGATATCAGTTTCATGCAATCGACTTTTATGCATTTTCTGTTTCTGCACGGCTGGCACTTGACTTTTTTCTGCATTATCAAAGTATTGCCTTTAAAAGGCCCCGTTCTTCTTGCGTTTGTCGGGCCTAAAATCGCGATTGCATTGGTATTGAGAGCCGTGGCTATATGCATAGGGCCGGCTTCGTTGGCTATAAACAAACTGCATATTTTAAAAAACGCCATAAGTTCTTTGATATTAAGCTTACCCGTCAAATCAATAATATCTTTTGTCGCGGACTGCAAAATTATTTCTTCATTGAGCCCTTTTTCGCTTGCTCCGCCTTCTTTGCCGCCGACCAAAACAATATTTGCACCGTATTTTTCTTTTATTAAATCTATAAGACGGGCAAATTTTTCCGTCTGCCATCTGCGCGAAATCCATCCGCCGCCGGGATGAACCGCCACGATTTTTTTACTTAAATCGACTTTTTCTTTTTCCAAAAGTTTTTTGAGCGCTTCAATATCAGACTGAGGAACATCTATGCCGTATTCCTGTTCGTCCGTATCGCATTCAAGATATTGCGAAACGGCAAGATGCCTTTCTATGCAGTGGGTATCTTCGGATTTCGGCTTTATCTCTTTTGAAAAAAGCCACGACAGTTCACGCATGCCGTTTGTGGACGAAGAAGCCAGTTTAAATTTTGCTCCGGCAAGCTTAACTATAAACGCGGATTTGAATAACCCGTGAAAATCTATGCTGAGATCGTATTCGTTTTTTCGCAAAAGTTTATAAAATTTTACTATATAAGCCGGTGAAATTTTTTTCCTGTCAAAAATAATTAAATCGTCTATTATTTTACTGCCTTTCAATATTTCCGCGCATCGTTCGTCGACAAACCAGCTTATATGAGCGTGCGGATACTGTTTTTTTATCGCGTTTACGGCAGGAAGAGCGAATATAACGTCGCCCATTCTGCTTGGCTGAATTATTAAAATTTTCGGTTTCGGGTGATTTTTCAGATATTGTTTAACATCGCGGCTCCGGGCGTAATTTGCGGCAAAATCAGTCGTTTTATGCAAAGCTTTTTCAAGTTCCGAAGTTTTTTCTTCAATATTGTCTTGCGGCAGAACATAAACGGGCATTCCGTATACGATTGTAATTTTAGAAAACGGCAGAGGTATTTTAAATTTATCCCATGACTTGCCGATAATTATATTTTTATCGGATATTGCGCTTATCGGAATTATCGGGATCTGAAGATTTTGAGCCAAAAATAAAATTCCCGGTTTTATTTTATGCCGCGGCCCTTTCGGTCCGTCAACGGCAAAAGCGGTTATATGACCTTCTTTCGCATATTTAATCAGTTCGGTCAATGCTTTTCCGCCGCCTCTTGAAGACGAACCCCTGACGGCTATATATCCGAATCTGTCGGCGATGCGAGCAGGAATTTCACCGTCTTTTGACATGCTTATCATAACCGCCACGTTTAAGTTTCTGTTGATATAAAAATTGGCAAGCAGATCTCCATGCCAAAATGCGCATACGCACGGTATTTTTGTAACATCAACGGCTTTTATTTTTTTTATTCTAAACGTTAAGCCGATAATTTTTAAAACGGCTCCGGCAACGAAAGATAATATGTTTAATTTATTCATTTATGTATCTGTTTATAATTTCTATGTTTTTATTAATCGCGCCTTTATGCCCTTCAACAACCTGCAAGCCTTTTTGTCCCATATCGTGTCTTAATTTTTCATCGGCAAGCAAAAGATCTGTTTTTTCCAGCAGTTCGTTTTCTTCCGATACTTCAAAAGAGCCGCCGGCCTCTTTCAAAAGTTTTGACTCGCTGTCAAAATTATACATATATCTGCCGAAAACCACAGGTTTGGCATAGGCCGACGCTTCTATAGGATTCTGCCCGCCTTTTTTTATCATTGAACCGCCTATGAATACTATATCCGAAACGGAATAAAGCATCTGTAATTTGCCGAAAACATCCAATATCATAATATCTTTGACTGTTTTATCGCCTTGCGAAAACAAAGAATATTCCGTTCCCGTTTCATTTATCATACGGGCTATTTCACGGGCTCTTGATATGTACCTGGGAGCTATTATCAATTTGAGACTGCCGTATTTCTTTTTTAGTTTGGCAAAAACATTCAGCAGCATTTTTTCTTCGCCGTTTCTTGTGCTGCCGGCTGTTAAAATCAAATCGCCGGCTCCGTATCCGAGACTTTCTCTGTCCGTTTTTTCGGCAGTCCAGTCTCTGTCGTATTTTATATTGCCTGTTATTTCGACTTTTTCGGACGAACCGGTTATTTTGACGAATCTTTCATAGTCCTGACCGTTTCTCGCCAATATGCCGGAAATTAAATTTAAAAACTGTTTCCAGAAAAATGCCGTTAATTTATAATACGGAAACGCCGTTTTTGAAAGTCTGCCGTTTACGGTAACGATTTTTACGCCTGCTTTATTAGCGCAATAAATTATATTAGGCCAGAATTCCGTTTCAACTATCAGAAGAATATCGGGCCGTATTTTTGAAATCGCTTTTGAAACAAAAGGATAGATATCAGCCGGCGCAAGCGCGCAAAAATCAATCCCTCTCAATTTAGACACATACTCTCTTGCGGATTTTGTAATTACGGTAACGACGATATTGTAGTCTTTTAATTTTTCAATCATAGGTTCCACGGCTCTTGCTTCGCCGAGCGAAGCGCAGTGTATCCATACGGTTTTTTTGTTTCGGTTAAATTCCGCAATATCGTACAGCGCAAGCCTTTCTTTTATTTTGTAAAAAAAATCTTTTCTGTTTCGTTTGCCGGATAAAGCTATGCCCAAAAGTATCGGAACAAGAAAAATTAAAAGAAAAAAGTTATAAAATATTAAAAAAAATTTAATCATTTTGTTTTTAACTTACAATAAAAAAATATATTCGGCCGCAGTCATAAAATTTAAACAGCCCAAACCGCCGCCGTCGGTTATATAATTATTTTTTACTTCTTCTCTTTAACGGAATCCAGTAAAAAACTCCCGTAACGGTATATTCGGGAGTAAATTGCCCGTTTTCCGATACCGAAACATTAATTTTTTCTGCCGGAAGAATTTTAGAAATATCGTTATGTTTATCCTGCGGAAGTTCTATGCCTCTTGAAACTTCGCATTGTTCGTCGGCAGCTTCCGATACTATAAGTTTTTGAACGAAACTCTTTGACTGTTCAAGCGTGTCTGCCGATATTGCGGAGACTATCTGGGTTGTATACTGCCCGAAAATATCGGGTCTTTTTTCAAACTCTTCTTTTAAAGAGTTTCCTATAGTAAGAATATAATAACTTGCCGCAACCCATCTGCCCGGTATATCGGGATTATCAAAAGCAAATGTTTGGTCGTCTTTTGCAAAAGTTTCGTAAACAACCGCCGGATTTATCGTTTTGCCGTAAAAATAACACGCCCTTTGAACGGATTCTTCAATATCAATGCCCAGTTCCGGCATATTTAAGAGCTTGCGGACTATTCTTGAAATTTCTCTCGGTCTGATATTTATTTTAAAATTTTTAATTTTTTTCATATTCCCGTACCGGCCAGTCTGCTATTTCTGCGTAACGGCATTATTTTACAAAAATATGTCTTAATACGCCAAATCAATTTTTTTACATCTCTTTTCTTCCGGCAATCGCCCTTGCGATAGTGACTTCATCGGCGTATTCTATATCGCCTCCGACCGGAATGCCGTATCCCAATCTTGAAACTTTTATGCCCAGCGGTTTTATAAGCTGGGCAAGATATACTGCGGTGGTTTCGCCTTTTGAATCCATATCCGTGGCGAGTATGACTTCCGTTATTTCATCTTTTTTCAGCCTGTTTAAAAGTTTGTCTATTCTTATATCGGCAGGCCCCACCGCGTCCAAAGGAGAAAGCGCTCCGCCTAAAACAAAATATAATCCGTTGTAATCTTTTACTTTGCTTACGGCTATCAAATCCTGCGGAGTTTCAACGACGCATAAAAGATTTTTTTCTTTCATATTGTCGCAACATATCGGACAGGGATCCGTTTCGCTCATATTATAACATACGGAACATATTTTGATTTTCTGTTTTGCTTTCTGTATGACTTCTATAAGCCTGTCAATTTCGTAAGACGGGCTTTTAAGTATATGATAGCATAATCTCTCGGCCATTTTCGGTCCTACGCCCGGCAGTTTTTTTACAACTTCTATCATTCGTTCTATTGATTGCGGTCTGTTCATAATTCCCCGAATATATTAAAGATTCTTTTAACATACTTGTTTAAAAACAATTTGTTATTCTTCGCTTTGTTCCCTATTAAAATCCGATTTGTTTATTTCTTCGGTTTCATTTTGTTTCTGAGTGTTTTTTCTAATCGCTTTGCCGGAGAATTTCTTTGCTATATTTTCAATTTTTAACGGAACGGCGGTCTTTGCCGTTTCTTTTAAATCTTCAACTACAGTAAATGTTTCTTTCGGCTGTTCCGGTTCCTGCTTTGTGACAATATCATCCTCCGGAACCGTAATGCTTTCATCAACGGACATATTAACGTTTACATCTCTTGCCAATTTCCTTGATATCAGTTTTTTAATCAGTTCGTCATACGACTTTACCATGCTTAAATCATATTTGTCTTTGAATACTAACTGTACCGCGTTATTGTTCAATATTTTTATTATCGCGGATTTGAATATAAGAGCTCTCATCGGATGCTTTTGGGAAAGCTCACAAATTATGTCTTTTGCTATGGCAAGCATATCGTAATCCGTTGTTTCTGACATTGTTGAGGCGTCATTGTTTTCCTGCGCAGTTATATCTTCCGCGGTTTCTTTGGCTGCGCAAGATTCTTTTGCGCCGTTTATTAAACTAACATTGCCGGCTTTATTTCCTATTTCGTCTATTTTGGAGATTAATTCGCCCACACTGTAATAGGGTTCTGCCATTTTTAACAGATAAATTTCCAAAAGTATTCTCGGCTGGTCGTGCTCTTTCATTTCTTCAAGCGCTTTTGAAATAAGATTGCCGAGTCTTACAAAACCGGGTATAGTAAAAAACGTTTTTTGTTTATTGTAAAGGTTTTTATCCGAAGAAGGAATATCGACTATTTCCGGATTAACGGAATATATCATGAGCTGCCTGATATGATCCCTTAAATCTTTGGCAAACTGCAGCATATTATATCCGTCTTCATATACTTTTTTACAAGTTCTTAACAATGATTCGGCGTTGTTGTTTGCGATATCTTCGGTGGTTTGGGCGACAATTTCTTTAGGCAAAAGGCCTAGAAGATTTCTCATATATTCAAAAGTAATCTTGCCGTTTGACGAAGAAATAGCCTGATCAAGAAGACTCAAAGCGTCTCTCATTGAGCCGCCGGCCGAATTCACTATTATTTCCAGAGCGCCGTCGTCTATTTCAAAATTATCTTTTTTCGCAATGTTTTGTATCGCCTCGGTTATTTCTTTTGCAGACAAAAGTCTGAATCTGTACTTTTGGCATCTTGAAAGAATCGTAGAGGGCGCTTTCTGCAATTCGGTCGTGGCAAGTATAAAAATAACATGGGCAGGCGGCTCTTCAAGCGTTTTAAGCAGAGCGTCAAAAGCCTGCGGCGTTATTCTGTGAAATTCGTCTATTATGTAAATTTTGTATCTTGAAGACATCGCTCCGAATTTGACGTTGTCCCTTATTTCCCTTATTTCGTCTATTCTGTTATTTGAGGCGCCGTCTATTTCCAAAACGTCCAAACTTTGGTTTGCGCTTATTTCCAGACAATTTTTACATTTGCCGCACGGTTCGGACGATGAGCCCTCCAGACAGTTTAGCGCTTTGGCAAAAATTCTCGCCATAGTCGTTTTTCCCGTGCCTCTGGGCCCGCTGAAAATATAAGCGTGCGCGACTTTGTTTTCGGCAATCGCATTTTTAAGAGTCTGTGAAATGTGGTTTTGTCCCACCACTTCGGCAAATGTCGCCGGTCTGAATTTTCTTGCCAACACCAAATATGACATATATAACCTCTTTGAATTATCGTTTATATTATTATGAAAAACTGAACCGGTTTTACTCGCATTTTAACATTTGCAGCTGTAGAGGCTGAGTATTTTTGATCCGTTCTTTTTCCTTTTCCGCAGCCAGAAAATCTATTACTTTATTATCTTTTAAAACCACAACCTGATAACCCCAGTTATAAGGATTGCCTCGTAAAACATCCGAAGGAATGCTTACGGTATTCCCGTTTTTAACAATATTTTTTACAACCGTAAGATCGTCAACGTAAAATCTGTAAACGCCGGCTTTCTCTTTTGTCAGTCTTACCGCATATTCCCAGTAATTATTCTGGCTAAAAAAACCGTCAGCTCCTTTTAACATAACGTCACAGCCTGCATCGGTCAGACCGTTCATATCTATGTAAATATCCACCGTGTAGGCATCGGAGTCATCCGTAATAACGGTAAAATCCACAGATTTATCCGTTTTTTTAACGGCAAACGAAATAACCGTTCCCGTGCTGTTTTGCAAAATATATCCGTCTTCGTTATTTTTAAATCCGAATTTATTTTGTTTATCGCAGTTACTTTGAGCGGCGTTTTCATTTTCCGCGGTTATATAAGCCATATCAGAAGCAGGGATTTCTTTGTCTGATAATTTAAAAATGTTAGAATAAGAAATATTAAATAGCATCAAAGATTTATCATTGTTTTTAATGACGCCTTTCATTATGTCCGCGCTGCACATATTGAGAAATTCACCGTAAATATCTTCATATAGTTCGGAATTTTCCTGATCGTCAGTTTCACGGCCGGCAAGCGCGATTTTAACAAGTATTTCCTGCGGCAGCTGCGTTTGCTCAGGCAAAACAAAATCGTCAATATTTTCTTTTTTGTCTTGTTTAAAAAGTTCAATTACATCTGAAGGCGTTAACACGTCGGTGTATTTGCTGTTTTTAAATATATTCACAAGATATTCAAGCAGCCGGTCGTTTTTTATCTGCGCCGCAGTAAGATAAACCGGAATAATTTTTTCTTTTCTCTGCAAAAGCCATTTTTCTATTTTTTTGTGGTCAGACGGGAAATCCGTATAGGGTGCAAATACAACGATGCCGTCTTGCATGTATATGCCTCTTTTTATATCGGCCGGATATTTAAACGCGCACCATGCTATATTATATTTATTAAAATATTTAAAAGTATCGCCGGTTGCATAAAAATCATCAAGAACCAATCCGTATTTTTCTTTTTCAAAAAGACCTTCTATTTTTTCATTGTATGAAGACAGCATTTTTTTTAAATCTTTTGTTCTGTCAAAAGACATTGAATCGTTTATTTTAATCTCTGATGATAAAACCGGGAAATACGGTTCAGGCTCCAAAATCAGAGTCGGTTCAATTTTATCGGCTGCGATGAGCTCGTGCACGTATTCGGGCAGTTCTTTTGAAACGTCAAGTCCGGCCGTAAAAGAAAAGTTTTTTGAGCCTATTATCTTTTTGACTGTTTTTTGCGAAAGACCGTCGGTTGTCTCAAAGAAAAAAACAATAGCTCTGTCTTTTGCAAAAAGATTTGCAGAAAACACGCCTAGAAATAACATTAACAAAAGAATTTTTTTCATACGATTATTATACCATTTTACATTTAATTTTATTATATTTTTATGAACATATGGATTTTAAATTTTTTTTGCATACTATTATGATGGCGTCTTATTTTAAAAACTTGTTTTCATCAACTTAATCAAGGATAAATTCTTGTTTCCGGTTTAAATTCGTTTTTTCTTTATATTCCGGCTGCTTGTTTTTTTCAAAAAAATAATTGCCTATAACAAGATAATCCATTTCGGTTCTCATAAAACATTTGTAGGCGTCTTCGGGAGAACAAACTATCGGTTCTCCTCTTACATTAAAACTTGTGTTTATCAGAACCGGGCATTTTGTTATATCTTTAAATTTTGAAATCAAGTTATGATATCTCGGATTTGTTTTTTCGTTGACCGTTTGAAGCCTTGCCGAATAATCTATGTGTGTAACCGCGGGTATTTGGGATCTTTTATAATATAATTTTTCTTTAACGGAAAAATCATCGTAATTGTCAGGCGGAGCAAAACAAATATTTTTCTTAACCTGAGCCGTAAGCAGCATATAGGGGGATTCCGTTTCCGAGTCAAAATAATTTTTCATGTCCTCAATAACAACCGAAGGGGCAAACGGTCTAAAACTTTCTCTGTATTTTATTTTTAAATTCATTTTCATCTGCATATCGGCATTTCTGGGATCGGCAATTATTGAACGGTTGCCCAAAGCTCTCGGTCCCCATTCCATTTTACCCTGAACCCATCCGACAACTTTACCGTCTGCGATAGCATTTGCCGTTTTTGCAAGCAATTCGTTCTCATCCTGTATAAATTCGGCTTGCGCATTATATTTTTTAATTATCTCTTCCGTTTGGCAATCACAAAATTCAGGTCCTAAAAATGAACCCTGCATAATGTCATTATTTTCATCTGTTTGTCTTTGTGAACCGAAGTAAATATATTCTGTGGCAAGAGCAGAACCTAATGCTCCGCCGGCGTCTCCCGATGCAGGCTGAATCCATATGTTTTTAAACAATCCGGATAATAAAATTTTTGAATTTGCCACACAGTTTAAAGCAACTCCTCCCGCTAAACACAAATTGTCACTGTTTGTTAATTTTTTTGCAGTCTCTGCCATTTTTAAAACAGATTCTTCGGTAATTTGCTGGCAGGCAAGCGCAAAATCGCAGTACTGTTGGTTCAATTCTTCCTGCGGGTCTCTTTTTTTGATGCCGAATAAATCAAACCATTTATCATTTTTTGTCATCCTCATGCCTGTGGAATAATCAAAATATTGTTGATTCAGCCAACATGAACCGTCTTGTTTGATATCTATAATATTTTCTTTTAATTTCTTTTTATATTCTTCCGTGCGTTCGGATTTTTTGTTGCCGTACGGGGCAAGCCCCATTAATTTATATTCGCCGGAATTTACTTTAAAGCCCAAATAATATGTAATTGCGGAATAAAATAAACCCAGCGAATGGGGAAAATTTAATTCTTTTAAAAGAGTGATATTGTTATTTTCGCCGTAAGATATTGAAGCGGTTTCCCATTCTCCCACGCCGTCTATAGTTAATATTGCCGACTTATTATAAGGGCTTGCAAAAAAAGCGCTGGCAGCGTGTGACAAATGGTGAGAAGGAAACAGTATTTTTAATTTGGTCTTATCATATTTTTCAGCCGCAGACAATTCGTCTTCTATAATTTTATACAAAAACATTTTTTCTTTTGTCCAGACGGGCACCGCCCGGCTGAAAGATTTAAAACCTTTAGGCGCGTTCATATAATAAGTCATCATTAATCTTTCAAATTTAAGCCAGGGTTTGTCATAAAAGGCGACGGCGTCAAGTTCGTCTATTTTTAATCCGGATTGCCGCAGACAAAACTTTACCGCGTTTGCCGGAAATGACGGGTCATGTTTTTTTCTCGTAAAACGTTCTTCCTGCGCGGCGGCAATTATCTTACCGTTAATCGTCAGCGCGGCAGCAGAATCATGATAAAAGGCTGATATCCCTAAAATTTTCATATTATCCCGTTACTAATTTATTTAAAGTTTGCAAATCGTTAATTACTATTCTGTCAATATTGCCTGCATTAACGGTTTTATCCAAAATATCTTTTGATGTCTTATAAAAAACGGCATTTCCTTTTATAATATACGGATATTTTAACTTATTTGTTCCTGCTTCAATTATTTGGCTTTTACATATTTTACTACATATTTTTGTATATTTTAAATTAACTGCCCCGCAATATCTCGTTGTCGTAATATTAACATAAGGGTAATAAATACTCAGCTTTATTTTTTTATCTGTTTTAATTTTTATACCCCACGGCAGTAAATCAAGTTCATATCTTTTTATATTATTTTCTGTCATAAAATCTATCACATGCCCAACATCTAAAAAACTTTTTTGAAAATAAGTTTTCAATGTCAGCGGAACTTTTTTTGCTTTTATAATCGTCTTTTTGCCGTCAATGACCGCTATTTTTATTTTATTCTGCGTGTTTTGGATTATATTTTCGGCTATGGGATCTTTTCTCTGTTTTGTAAGCAATCTGCCTAAAACAGGCTGTAAATTTTTATATTTTAAAATTAAAGAAAGCGTACCCCAATCATTAAAAACAATTTCTATATTGCGTTTTTTATTATTTAAAATATGCAATAAACTATCTGCCGTTTTCACTTTGTCGTTCGTTATGTAGGGTAAAACAAACACAAATTGAATATTATTTTTCAATGCCCATTGAAAAGCTTTATTTATGTGTTGTTTTGCCGGTATTATATTTTGGCAAAACTCATTGCCGAAATACAAAATATCAGGTTTTTGTATTTTATTTAAAACCCCAATGTTATCGGTCAGAAAAGCATATTTCATAAATTCCCGCATAAACATATTTTTGGATTGCACTTAACTTTTTTAAACCGTTTTAAGAGCTTTTTTGCAGATGCAATATATTCTTTATTGCTTTTGCTGTCATCAACCGCTTTAAGCAGCGTTTTCAACATTGATATATTGGTTACTCCCGTTCCGTTAGAGCCTCTGCTGTCAACTTTTAAAGATATATTTTTAATCCCTTTCAATCGGTAAAGCATACATATATTGCAATTAAAACCCATAGTTTTTGCCAAATCGAATTTATCATGTTTTGTATTGTCGGTACTAGTGTACAATTTTTGTGAAAAATTATTTAAAAGTTCGCAACAGCCGGCTCCTGAAGTAGTAATGTCATATTTTTCAATCTGCATTATATGTTTACCGGACTGTTTGTTTTTTGTTTTTTCAAGACAATGAAAAAATGAACAGTACCCGTCAATAAAAAGACAGCCTCCGGTTGAAACGACAAAAATTTCAAATTCCAATTTTGGATATTTATTAACCATTTTTGTTATTTCATTCGGATTTAACTGTCTGTCTAAAACAATTCTTGTTGCACCGAACTTTTGATAAAATTCGACGGCATTATTATTTAAGGGTGTTGCCAGAGTTGATATTGTTATATTTTTTTTAAATTTCAATTGTTTTAGAAGAAGTAGAACGCCTATATCGTTTACTATAACCCCGTCTATAGAATCTTCGTCTGCGATTTTTTTGATATTTTTAACGAGCCACGGATACTGTTCCTGTGTATAATATCCGTTTAGAGTTATATAGGATTTTATACCGTGTTTATATAGTTTTCTTGCTGCTGTTTTTAATAAATTAAAACTTGAAAAATTAACGCCTTCGCCTCTTCTGTTGACCGTTGTAAAAGCGACGGGCCATTTTTTGTTAAATTCGGCGTCATAATATCCGCAGTAAACTTCATCCAGGCCGTTTTCAACGAGTTCTGAGATATTATCATTCGGGTTTAACCCTATAATGGTTTTAAATTTATTTATCATTGTTCAGAGGACAACTGCCTTGTTTTATTTTATTTAATTTAAACTTTGTAATTATATCCGTTTTTAATTTTTTTAATGATGTATAGTCAGTAAATTTTACAGATCCCGTTTTATTGGCAAAAGCCATACATGGAACGATACTGCCGTCCGGGAATATATCCACCGGAAATTTTTTAGAACAATCATTATAATTAAAATTTACCACATTTTGCTTTAAATATTTCTCTTGCTTTGAATTAAACATCCCTTTGAGAAAATGGCCGCAATAGGATGATATGATTGCAAATTTATTGTCTGCCAAATATTGGCAGAAATTAAAAACCGCGCCGCCTTTATCAAGAAATTTTTTATGATGCGTTGAGTCAATGGCAACTCTTATTTTTTTTATTTTATATTTTCTTAATATTTTTATTATTCCGTCAAAATCTTTGATTTTAAAATCAGGATACAGCGTAATTGAAGCTATAACGTTATCTTTAAAAGATTTTTTTATTAAGTTAAGATTTTTTAAAATAAGCTTTTGTGTTTTTTGGTCCGCGACAGAAAATGCGCCGACATTCCACACTAAAATAATATTTTTTGCGCCTATTAAATATTGAATATTACTAGTATCGGTAATAAGATTTGAATATACTCTGACCATTGATTTGTAGGATTTTAAATACCCGGATATTATAGGGAAATCTTTGGCAAGAGTCGGTTCTCCTCCGAGTATTCCTATTGCAGGTTTATTCTTACCATAAAGCAAATTTATATGTCCGAGATAACTTTTAAAATCAGAAAATGACATTTCGTTTTGTTTAGCCCTCAATCCGGCCGGCACAAAACAAAATTTGCATTTTGACAAACATTGAGTTGTTAAAATAAAATTCATTTTTATCCGTTCTCCGGCAATCCGTACAATACTGTTTCTTCCAAATTATGGCAGTAATTTCTTAAGTAAAATTTATACTTACTGTTTATTTTATAAATTTTTTTCGGAATCTCCCAAATATGCGACGGTTTATGATAAACGCAAATGGCAAGAAGCGAGTTTTTTTCAATTAATTTTTTAGAACCTTCTAAAGCATTGAGTTCGGAACCCTCAATGTCAAATTTTAAAAAACATGGAACTGATATAATATCATCCAGTCTTACCATGTTGCATTTTTTAGTTAAATTATTTTTTTCACACAGAAAAGAAGCCTTATTGTTCCCGTTTATAATAAAAATATTGTCTTTTTTCTGTTTATCGGATAACCCGCATTCATAATAATTTATATTGCTGTAATTTTTTAATTGTTTTTTTGCGGTTTGCATTATTATATTGTTTGGTTCAAAAAAATAAATATGTTTATAATCCTTGTTTTTTCTAATATACTCTGCCGTTGTTGACCCGTCGTTGCCGCCGCCGTCAACAAATATATCTTTTTGAGGATATTTAAAAATAAATTTTTCAAAATACAATTGTTCATGAGGCGCGGTAATGGCGCTTAACGGCTTTATATCATAGGTTTTACGATATTCTATTATGCCTTTAAGAACTTTTAATGATATTGCATCCGAAAACAAATTATGCAAGTTTTCATATTCACTTATATTATTATAATACTCTTTAAAAAAATTATTAAACCAAAACAATTCAATATCAAAATACTGTATAAGAATATGTAAAGGGATAACGAGAATGTTCCCTTTTTGCGCATAATCTTTATATTGCGTCATAAATTTATGAATTTCTGCGGTATTGACTCTTTTTTCAGCAGCCATATCTTGTATATATTTAAATCCGCCTATATAAACAATGGTTTCTTTTCTTTTATGAAACTGCCGGATATCGTAAATTTCAATGTTTGGCATAGGCGTTATATTAATATAAGGAACCGCAACAAAACCTTTAACTTTAATGCCGTGTCCCTGTAAAATCTTCACAAATTCATTATCCAATTCAGATGAAAAAAATGACCCGCAGATAAAAACCTCTTTTAAATCTTTTAATGATTTATAATATGGTTTGATCAATTTTGCTTTCATGTTTTGGAACTCTTTTTCTCTATTCATTTTTAGCCAATACCGTTTTTAAAATAAACACTTCTTTTTCTGTAAGTTTTTTCTTATTTTTATCCAACCCCAATTTTTTATGAATATTGCAGAATAATTTAATGAATTGTTCAAACCGCATATCTTGCGGCAAAAATATAAAATTATCGGGATTATATTTTTTATACTTGTCTATAAACCGGCTGTATAAAAACATCTGGGCGTTATGAAATATATCCTTCTGCAGATTATATTTTGTTCTGTCGGTTTCAACAACCTGTTTTTTATATTCTTTTAAAATTTTCAAGCCGTAATAAGGCGTAAGCAGCCACAGTTGTATTGCCGCTCCCGTCTTTTGAAGTTTTTTTGCAAAATTAAAAGTCTGCATAATATCTTTTTTTGTTTCAAACGGAATTCCCGACATAAAAGAACACGTAACTTTAAATCCGTATTCAAGTTCTTTTTTTACGGCGCCGAATATTTTTTTGTTGTCATTATCCTTAATGTTTTTATCAAGGTTTTTTCTTACTGCGGCGCTGCCCGATTCTATGCCGTGATAAATGCTGACGCAGCCGGCTTTTTTCAGACAGACGAGAATTTCTTCGTCAATACTGTCTATTCTTGCAAGACAGCCCCATTTTAATTTCAAAGGAATCATTTTGCCGCACAATTCTTTTATCCATTCTTTATTCAAAGTCAGGCAATCGTCGCCGAAAATAAAATTCTTAACGCCGTATTTTTTTTTCAGCGCAAGCAATTGTTTTATTATTGAATCAATATTTTTTCTTCTTTGATATTTCCATATTGAATTGCCGGAACAAAATCCGCATTTATACGCGCATCCTCTGCTGGCCGTCAGCCATACGTTTTTATTGTTTTTTAAATTTTCGGAAATTAAATCAAACCGCGGTTCGGGCAGACAGTTTAAATCCAATAATTCTCTTTCGGAGTTATTCTTCGGTTTCCCGTTTTTGTCAATATATGATAGTCCTTTGATGCGTTTTAAATTTTTTTTGTTTTTAATGCCGGTTAAAAGTTCGGTTAAAGTTAATTCTCCTTCGCCGCGCACGGCAAAGTCGGCTTGCGTTAATTTTAAAACGGATTCCGCCCCAAGACTCGGCATTACTCCGCCTATAACTACCGGAATTTTTGTTCGGGATTTAAGTTCGCGGGAAAGTTCGCAGACAAACGGAAACTGCACCGCGTTGCAGGTTATACAGACAGCGTCCGGTTTTTCTTTTAATATTTTTTTTCGGCTTTCTTCTATCAGATTATCGACTTTAAATTTGTTTTTTATTTCAAAATTTAAATCTAAAATCTTCGTATTTTTAAATCCGTTGCCAATTAAGTACGACGCCAGCTCTACAAGATTAAGAGGGGGATAATTTTGGAAACTCCAAACTGGATTAACTATCAATACTTTCAAGCGGCCTCTTTTGCTAAACCAATTTATATTTCGGATCCGTCAGATAATTAATCCGTTCTCTGTTTTTTAATAATTGGCCGATTTTATCATCCACCAAAACATCGGATTTTCTGACGGGTCTTATCAAACTTATGCCGTTTATAGTTTTGCATCTGCTTAAAGCGACGTAAAGCTGGCCGGGAGCAAACGCTCCGCAGCCTAAATCAATCATAACGTTATCAAAAGTTTTGCCCTGGCTTTTATGTATCGTCACAGCCCACGCAAGTTTAAGAGGATACTGTGAAAATGAACCTGCTTTTTCCGTATCTATCTGTTTTAATTCTTCATTCCATTTATATTTAAATAATTCCCATTTATAAGGTTCAACTTCTTCCGTTTTGCCGGTTTCCATCTGAACATAAATTATATCGGTATCAGATTTTAAAGATTTGATTATTGATTTAATAATTCCCAGAGTTCCGTTGACCCATCTGTTGCCGGAATCGTTATTTAACATCATCACCTGGGCTCCCACTTTTAATTTAAGCTGGTAATTTACCGGAAAATTTACCGTATTTTCTATGTCTTCGGTTTCTGCCGTAAAAATATTAGTTTCTCCCGGAAGTTTTTGCAGATATTTTTCATTATAAGTTTCAGCGGAACGGTTTGTCGTCGTAAGATATACCGACAACTTTTTATTGACGAAGGTTTTGCCTACTCTTTTATTTAAAACTTCCATTGTTCTGTCATTTACGGAATTATTTCTTACGGCGTTTAAAACATCAATAAATTCACTGTCTACCTGTCTGTATATTTTTTTAAATTCTATTATGTGACAAAAAGTATCCTGCAAACTTTTAGCGCTGAAAAAATAAGGACTGTCGTAATATCCTTTAAAAAGATATTGTTCGTCGGCGGTAACAACCGGCGGAAGCTGGTGTAAATCTCCTATAAAAACCATCTGCGCGCCGCCGAACGGCAATTTTGATATTCTCCCGTTAAGCCTTAAAAATTTATCAATGCAGTCCAACAGATCGGCTCTTAACATTGACGCTTCGTCTATAACTATTGTATCTATGTTTTTATACATTTCCTGCTTTTTCTTTTTTGATATTTTTGCAAGAGTTATATCTGTTTTAAATTTAAAGAAAGAATGTATCGTTTCTCCGCCTGAATTTAATGCGGCTACTCCTGTCGGAGCAAGTATAACTGTTTTTTTACCGCATTTTTTTATGCATTCTTTAAGAAAAGTGGTCTTTCCTGTTCCGGCTTTACCGGTAATGAAAATATTATCATTTGTTTCGGTTATTAATTGTTGGGCTTTTATAAAATCTTCATTAAATTCTATAGTCATGGCAGATGTGGATTATCCTTATTTGTCAATATTTTTTTTATATCTTTTTGTTTTTATGCACAACTTGTCAACAAGCGTCTCTATTTTACTGTTTTTCGTCTTCTTTTAAAAAACTAATTGATTTTTCAATTATTTTATTATATTGTTTTTGAGGCAAACTTAACATATTGTTGCGATTTAACGCCACTTATGCACATCCGTGTGTTACTTTTTCAACATATTTGATATTCTTTCCAATTCCTGTAAGTTTGTATATTCAAAAATCACTTTGCCTTTTTTACCGTTTCCTGTTATTTGAACCTTCGTTCCGTACAACCTTTGAAGGTCTTCCGTAAGATTTATAACTTCTATATCCTGCCCTGCGAATCTTTCTTTCGGCAGTTTAGCTTTCTTTGTCAAATTAACCGCAGATTCTATTTCACGCACGCTTAAACCGTTTTCTAAAATTTGCTTTACCAATTCCTGAATTTTTTGTTCGTCATCTATGCTTGCCAGCATTCTGCCGTGGCCTGCCGATATTTTGCCTTTTGATATCAAATCCTGAACGTCATCCGGAAGATTCAATAATCTCATTGTATTTGTAATTACCGAACGCGATTTTTTTACCGCTTGCGCAATCTGCTCCTGAGTATATTGATATTCTTCCTGATATTTTTTATAAGCAAGAGCCTCTTCTATCGGATTTAAATCTTCTCTCTGTAAATTTTCAATTAACGCCAAATCCAATCTTTCTTTGTCGGAAGCCGGGTTTGTTATTATCGCCTTGATTTCTTTTAATCCCGCTAATTTTACAGCTCTTAACCTTCTTTCGCCGGCTATTAATTCATATTCGCCCGGAACTATTGATTTTGTTACGATTATCGGTTCTATCAGCCCGTTTTCTTTTATTGAATCGGCTAATTCTTCCAATTTTGACTCGTCAAAATTTCTTCTCGGCTGCTGGCTGTTCGGTTTAATTTTATTGATGCCTATATTTATGAAATTGCCGGCGCTTTCGCTTTGTTTATGAGCCGTAAGCGGAGACAATATTGCATCCAGCCCTCTTCCTAATTTTTGTTTTGACATTATTTTTTCTCCTCGGGTAAATTTTGCTTTGATAAAAATTCCCATGCCAGATCCAAATACGCTTCGGTGCCTTTGCACGACTTATCGTAAATCATAATAGGCTTGCCGAAACTCGGAGCCTCGGCCAGTTTGACCGTTCTCGGAATTTTTGTTTTATAAACTTTATCTCCGAAATGTTTTGTAACTTCTTCTGCGACCTGATGCGAGAGATTCGTCTGGTTGTTAAACATTGTAAATAAAACGCCTTCCAGTTCCAAATTATAATGCTGCATTAAAGCAAATATTGTTTTTGACAGCTGCCCCAACCCCTGTAAAGCAAAAAATTCGCATTGCATAGGGATTATAACCGTATCGGCCGCGACCAAAGCATTTATAGTCAAAAGACCGAGCGACGGCGGACAATCTATAATAATGTATTTGTAAACTTTCTGAAATTTTTCAAGCGCCAATTTTAATTTTTCTTCTCTTTTAGCCATATTAACAAGCTCTATTTCCGCGCCGCTTAAATCTACCGTCGCCGGCGCAATATCAAGCCAATCCACCTCGGTAGTAACTAATACGTCTTCCAGCGCAACTTCATCTATAAGCACATTGTAAATTGATTTTTTTATTCCGGTAAAATCTATACCGAGCCCGCTGGTTGTGTTTGACTGAGGATCCATATCAATTAACAAACACTCCTGTCCTAAGTGAGCCAGACTTGCCGCCAGATTAATTGCCGTAGTGGTTTTTCCTACGCCGCCCTTTTGATTTGCTATTGCGATAACCTTGCTCATAGATATCCCCTTAATAAGATTAATAATTTCTTATCAAAACTTTTGTAAATCTGTCCAATGCCCTGTACATTTTTGTAATAACATGCATATCGGCGCATTTTCCGCATTCTTTTGACAAATTCATTTTTTTTGCGGACATATTTTTTCTTATTTGGATTGATTTTTTTGAGTTCCAAATCTTATTAAAACTATTTTTAAATATATTGCCGGTTTTTACGCCACAAAAAATAGAATTTTTTACGTCGCCGTTTACTTCTATGCACGACGATATCCAAGGCACCAGACAATAAAATTCATCTTTTGATATTTTAAGTTTTTTTACCGGTTCCGGTTGAATAAATTTATCGTCTACACAAACATTTATTTTATTTTTTAAGGCATTTTCTTTTATTTTTTTTAAAATATCCGGCAATAATTTTTTTATTTTACCGTCGTTAAGAACGCTGTCGGCTCCGTTTGCAATATCTGATTCAAAAAATATGTTTTTTATGCCGTATTTCGTTAAAAATTTTATCATCTCGCCCAGATACTGATAATTTTGTTTTAAAACAACATAATTTACCGTCAATAATTCAGGCGCTTTTTTTTGTTTAAAATCGGTAAGAGTTTTTATATTTTTTAACAGTTTTTCAAAATTTGAGCCCTGTTGTATTTTTTCATAAACTTGTTTGCGCGGGGCATGTATTGATATTGTTAAATCAACCTTATATTCAATAAGTTTTTTTATTAATCTTTTATTTAAAAGTAATCCGTTTGTAACTAAAATTTGTTTTATTCTGAGATTATGAGCTAAATCCAGCAACTTTTCAAAATCAGGATGCATTAACGGCTCGCCGCCGATCCATTCAACCGCCGTTAACTGTTGATTATCTTTTAGTATTTCGGCAATTACTTCGTAGGCAAGATATTTATCTCTGTTTTCAAAACCGTTGCAGCACATTATACATTTTAAGTTACAATTTGTAGTAATGAAAATTTGTAAAAATTGCGGCTTGGATTTCAATTTGCAGCTTTTATTTGACAGTTCCAGAAGATTTGTTATGTAATTAGTTGTTTTCATGGCAAATTTTTAATTTGTTTATATATACATGCCGCCGTTTACGTGAATAATTTGTCCGTTAATATAATTTGCTTTATCTGAACATAAAAAAGAAACAATATTGGCTATATCTTCAGGTTCTCCTATTTTATTGCCGCCTGCGGCTAACGAAGCTTCTTCTCTTGTTTTATTGCCGAAGTAATCGGTATATATAGGGCCCGGAGCTATCGCATTGACGAGAATATTTCTTTTTTTTACTTCATTGGCCAATGCTCTTGTAGCACCTACCAGTCCGGCTTTTGCGGCCGCATATCCTACGTTAACGTCTGCACTGAATGCGCCTATTGAAGTTATATTGATTATTTTGCCGCCTTTATTTACTATCATATTCGGCAAAACATTTTTCGTTAAATTATAAAAACCGCCTAATACAACGTCTACAATCCCGTTCCAATCTTTTTCCGTAGTTTTCAAAAATGATTTTTTAACTCTGTGAGACGCATTATTAACCAATATTTTTATTTTTTTATTTTTTATATGCGGTTTTAATTTTAACATCGTCGATTTTGAGTCGGAAACGTCAAATTTAAGCAATTCGCATTTTCTGCCGAGTTTTTGTATCTCGCGACAGACTTTTTTAGCTTTGGAATTATTTGATTTATAATTAAGCAAAATATCATATCCGTCTTTTGCAAGTTGTTTTGCGATACTTGCTCCTATTCCTCTGCTGGCTCCGGTAATCAAGGCATACTCATTGTGATTCATGAATACTCCGTTTCTTTATGTTTCATGTGAAACATTATAACTTATTATTTAAATTTTTTGCAAGTTGTTTTAATTCCAGCAATTCATCATAATTTTTTTGCCGTGATAAAAAATAAGTTTTATTTTGAAAAAGCGGTTCTTCCTTAAAAAATGCATCAATATATGCCCAAGTTGCAGTATACGGTATGGGGCTATATTCCGAAAATGATATTTTTGCTCCTAAATCATGCGCAAATTTTATTGACTCTTTAATACTGTTTATATTTTGATTCGGAAGCCCCATTAATAAATACACCGTGTATTCACTTTTATTATAACCTGATTTTCTTAAAATTTTAATTGCCGATTTAAATTCCTGATTTGTTATCTTATGGTCGCTATATTTTTGTTCATGCTCGTCTGCCGTTTCTAAACTAAACCGCGGATTTATAAGTTTCACATGAAACATTAAATCAGCTAATTTTTCATCAATAAATTTTGCATGCAATCCGTTGGGAGTATGTACATTAAAAATTTTGTTATCATCTAATATTTGTTGAAACAATATTTTTATATGCCTGTTTGCATTATAAAAAAGAGCATCGTCATAAAAAACAACATTTTTAATATTTCTCTGACGGGTTAATTCATATATTTCATTTTTTATCACATCAACTGATTTGATAGAATATGTTCTGTTGCTTAAGATCTTTTGAGCGCAATAAGAACAATTAAAAGGACATCCCATACTTGTTCTTCCGGCTATATATTCCAATTTCGGATATAAAGAATAGTCCGGAATAGGGAAAGATGAAAAATCATTAACAATATCAATATTAATATTATATTTACTTAATACAGCCATTAATCCGTGAAAACCTCCTGATACTATATCGTCAATATTTTTTATTGTTTTGGCATGTTCAAAACATAAAGTAGCATAAACTCCGCCAAGTATGATCGGCGTATCGGGAAATATTTTTTTAAAACTTTTAACCGCCTCTTTAACTCCGATATACCAATACGTCATAACAGACCCTATGATTATAACATCCGGCGGATTTAAAGTTTTAAAATAATTTTCAGCCGTATCTTTGGGGATACCAAAACGAAAATAATTTCTTTTTATGTCATTTATAACTTTCGGCTTTTCAACCTGTTCTTTTATATAATGTCCGCACCCGTATTCATTTGACTCTGTATTTTCAATTAAAGATGACAATCTGTCCATATAATCAAAAAACTCTATTTCTATATTCTGTTTTTTTAATATTGACGATAAATAAAGCAAAGCTAACGGCTTTGCCCATAAGTCGTATGCCGCAAAATCATAAACCGGAGGATTTACCAATAAAATTTTTTTCATTTAATAACCTTATTGTTTCATGTGAAACTTTATAATTTTTTTTATATTTACGGGAATCTTGTACAGCCCGTATTTAGAACTTACAAACAAGTTTTCCTTTTTTGCATCAAATCTGGCTTCTCTTAACATAGGTACAGCAAAACCCTGCCATATTAAATTATCCGAGCCATCCATTAAAAACATATCAATATCACCTTTTATATAAGAAGGCGCTATCAATATATTTAAATCATCATCATATGTAATATTTTTAACTCCGTAATTTGTTTTTATTTTTCTTTTAAGCTGATATGTTTTTGCATCATAAACATATATTTGCCCTTTTTGGTGATATGCTACATAAATTTCTTCATTTTTATCAGATATCTGGATATAGCCTTGCATAAGAGGAGCTTGTATTTTTTCTATTTTATTATTATCTATTGAATACTCTATTAAAAAATTTTCTTTCAGCCAAAAAGATATAAGACATGATTTTCTGAACTTATTAATTACGGCATAATCGGATCTGTCCGGAATATTTGACGAATAAATAATGTCAAAATTATTGAGATCCAATTTATATAATTTACCTTTTTCTAAAACTAAAATAATAATTCCGCAGTCATTGTCAAATACAATTCTGTGACCGGATTGGATATCTTTTGTAGGAGCAGCTATTTGTTTTATATTTTTTAATTTAAAATCATCGTTTAAAACAAATAAAGAACCTGAAAATTCATCATAAAAATAATATTCTTTTTTGCTCTGATTATAAACCGCTCCGTCAAACATTCCTTCGCAAGATACAGGATATCTTAATTTTTTTTGCGAATTTAAATCAATTTCAACTATTTCTTTTTTACTTTTGTCATTGCTTATTATTCTATTTTTAAGGCTGTCGGCATTGACTATATAAAAATCTCCTGAAGCAACAAGTTCGTTTGGACTTTGGATTGATTTTTCAATGTTTATTTTAGATATTGGTATAAAAAGAAATACTATGTTTAATAATGTGAAAAATATTATTTTTTTTGCTAAATAGAATTTATGTGTAATCAGATTTAAAATATGATAACCAAAAAACACTTCGCCCAATATCGGCAGCAGCAGAAGTTCTTTTATAATTTTATTATGAGCTTTCATATATATATTTATATATATAATTGCCAAATATACAAAAAAAAGCATTAAAAGGTATATATAAGAACAAACTAAAATTTTGTTGATGGTAAGAAGCCCGTACGCTGCAGCCATAAAAATCGTATTAGTTATTACAACAATTTTGTCTTTTTTGGAAATCAGGCAGGCAAAAAATGTAACTATGCCCGTTAAACCGGCATAATAAAAAACATATACGCCGTAAACAATATACGCCGACAAATACTGTAACAGTTCTATATATAAAAATGTTATGTTAAAAAACATTCCGGTATTTACATTTTGCGGAATTAACATCATATATAAAGAGGGGAAAAAATTTTCAGAAAACATCAATTCGGCGTTTATAAAATACCACCCCAAAAAAACGCAGCAAATCAATGTTATTAATCTTGCGGCACAGAATATTAATTTGTAAAACATAATTTACGCCCTTATTTTGTTACGATATATTTGCCTATTATAATAAAATCCAACGGTGTTGAATAAAATATGTCAAGCGCGTCCGACGGAGCGCATGCAATAGGCTGTCCTTTTTTATTTAAACTTGTATTTAGCAAAACGCCTGTTGAAGTTTTCCGTCTGAAACTGCTTAAAATTTTATAAAAAACCGGATTTATATTTTTCTTAACATTTTGAATTCTTGCGGTATTGTTTATATGTACTGCCGAAATTATATCTTTTTGTTTTTCTTTTTTCACTTTTACATTGACTATCATATGTTCCAGGTTTACTTTTGTTTTAGGCAAATCAAAATAAATATGCATATCTTCATCAAGTACCGACGGAGCAAACGGCTGAAACAATTCTCTGTTTTTAAAATCTTTATTTAATATATCTTTTACCTTTGGATTTTTTGGATTTGCCAATATTGATCTGTTTCCCAGCGCGCGCGGACCGCATTCCATTCTGCCGTTAAAAATCGCTCCTATTTTCCCGTCAGCAAGAAGACTTCCCCCAATTTCTTCTATCCCCGACGGATAATATCTATATTTTATTTTATTTTTCAGAAGAATCCGCTTGATCTGCCGATCTGAAAAAGCAGGCCCTAAATATAAAGTGTCCATTTTTTTTATATTTAAACTTTTAATTTTGTTTGCGATATATAATGCTCCGCCCAACGAAAGACCCGCGTCATTTGCAACAGGCTGAACAAACATATTTGAAAACAAATCAGAATAGGCTATCCGCGAATTCAATTCGGCGTTAAGCGCCACTCCTCCGGCTAAACATAAATTATTTGACGTATAATGTGATCTCCTTAATTTTTTTATAAGTTCAAAATACGCTTTTTCCAAAGAAGTTTGAGCGGACTTTGCGACTGACAAATAAAAATCGTTTATTTTTTCATCCTGCTTTCTAAAAGAGCGCCCGAGCGTTTTTATTAAATATTCGGAAAATAACGGTTCCTGTCTTGACGGATTGGTTTTGCCGGGCATTATTCTTGAATCTAAATATTTTGTGTTAACATTATATCCGCCGTTATTTATTTTTAAAAAATCATTGAAAAGAGAAGCAATTTTTGAATCATAGCCGGCCAACGCCATAGTTTTGCATTCATCATTATCATACTTAAAGCCTAAATACTGCGTAACAGCCGCATAAAATAGCCCCAGAGAATTCGGTTTTAAATAACTTTCTATTTCTTTTATGCCTTTTTTATCCGCATACCATAAAACCGTGCTTCTGTTATCGCCCGAAAAATCCGCCGTAATAATAAAACTGTTTTCAAATCCGCTTGTATAAAAAGCAGAGGCCGCATGTGCAAGATGATGGTCTATCAAAAAAATATCCGGGCAGTATCCGAATTTAAAATTAAAAAAATTAGTAAGTATTTGTTTCATTGAATCATACGTCGCGCCGGCAAAAACAACGCAGTCAACGTCTTTAATATCCAATCCTGCCTGTTTCAGGCAGTATATTATCGCATTTTCAGGCAAAACCCCTGGAGCATGTTTGATTCTTATAAATCTTTCTTCTTCGGCGCACGCCGTTATTTCGCCGTTTGAGATGATCGTTGCGGCCGAATCCTGGTTGCCGGGTCTTGTGCCGCCGCTGATACCCAAAATATTTTTCATTTCCGCCTCGTATTTAAATCTAATCTGAAACAAATCATATCATATAATGACCATATTATGTCTTTTATTTTCCCGAAATGAGATTTGCCTTTGTGTCTGGGATTATACTCTGCTTGCGCAATTTTTACGTTCATTTTTTTATATTTTGCTCTTAAAAGCATCTCCGGCATAAAAAATCCCGGACTTTTTGATCTTGGCATTACCGATTCAAGAATTTGTTTTTTGATTATCACGGTAAAATTCATATCGCGAAAATCTTTCGCATTTAAAGGGAATAACATATGCAGTAAAATTTTATTTAATAAAGAAACGGTTTGTCTCCATGCGGACGCGCCCGAATACTTTCTTCTTTCTATATTTAATAAATCAAAAGGCTTGTTGTTTTCCAAAAGAGTTCTTATATTTTCAGGTGATAAAGGCAGATCCGCAGAATTAAAAATTAAATACTCGCCGGCCGCTTTTAAAAAACCGTCGTATAAAGAACTGCCCAAATTTTGATTATTTACATGTTTTAAAACGATGATATTTTTGTTTTTATCCGCATAATTGGATATAATTTCAAATGTATTGTCGGTGCTGCCGTCGTCAACTATTATCAATTCGTATTTATCAAAATCTTTTTCAAGAACTTCCAAAGTTTCTAAAATTGCGTCGTTAATCAGGTTCTTTTCGTTATAAACAGGTATGATTACGCTTACAAATTCTCCGCTTTTATTCATATAAAATACCGTTTTAAATTACCGGCCGATACGGCTGCGCTTAAAAACTTCTTTAATATCTGCGCAGATTTTATCAGCCTGTTTTAAATATTGTTCCGGCAGACTTGTAGTTACGGCGACGCAGTACATTTTTGCAGATTTTGCCGATTTAACGCCGTACGGAGCATTTTCCACTACCATACATTGCGACGGACTGACATTCAAAAGATTTGAGGCCGTCAGATAAGGTTCCGGATGCGGTTTGCCTTTTTTAACAATATCGCTTGAAATTATTGCGTCAAATAAATTGTAGATTTTCGCAGGCAGGATTTTTACCGCGTCGGCTTTTGCGGAACCCGTCACAACGGCGGTTTTGTATCCCTGTTTTTTTAAACCGCGGATAATTTCTTCAACTCCGGCAAATATATACGGTTTAAAATATTCGTTAAATTTTTCCGCTCTTTCCCGCGTTATTTTTTTTATTTTTTCTTTCGTTATCTTCCGTTTTGCTTTTTTAAAAAAATACTCAACGCAAAGTTCGCTTTTTTCGCCTTCTTTGCCGTATATTTCAAAAGGAGTTACTCTTATGTTATACTTTCTCATGGTCTCAAACCATGAAATAAAATGATACGGCATGGAATCAACCAAAATTCCGTCCATATCAAATAATACGGCTTTAAACTTTTGCATTTTTGCCCAGTCTTCTTAACAAAAAATATTCATTATACGGTTTATCATCCGTAATAACCGCGTCATTATTGTAAAATTTCAGTATTTTATCTATTGATAATTCACTCAATAATCCTATAAACTGAACGGTGTTTTGCAAATTTTTTTCACAGTCAAGCCATTCCATTAAATCTTTAACCGCTTTTTCCGGCATTTTAGCCACAAGTTTATCCGGTAAAAAATCTTCTATCGGCGAATTTGACGCTATAAAAAAAATGCCGTTGCCGCTGGGGATTATAAAAATTTTTACATATTTAAATTCGGCTGTCAAAGCTCTTATTACAGGGACAGTCGTATCGTGCTCCAGACCTGCCGGCAGCCACTGCTGCAATATTCCGTCTTGTTTAAGCCTGAGTTTTACCGCCTGATAAAATTCAGTTGAATAAAGAAGTCCCGAACTTGAGGCCTCTATCGGAGGCGGAGGGTCCAGCGTTATCACGTCAAATTTTTTATTTGTTCTCATTAAATATCTGCGTCCGTCGTCTATAATAATTTCGCCGTTCGGATTTTTCAGCACTTCTTCCGCATCATCGTGATACAATCCGAACATGTCAACAACGCTCGGCGTAAGTTCAACAGCCGTTACGTTCACATCCCATGACAAGAGAGATCTATATGTTGTCCCCATACCGAAACAAATTACAAGCGCGTCTTTGGGCTCATTTTTACAAAAAGCAAGCGGCAAATGCGCCATTAGTTTTGTAACTGTTGTTAAAACCGTTATTCCCATACCGTTTACAAGCAGTTGTGATTCAAATTTATTTGCATTATTTTTCATACCAACAACAGTGGCAACGGAATCTCTTTTTATAATTTGAGTCCTTCCGGGAATGTTTTTAAACGGCACCTCGTATGTATTACTGTATAATGCGGCAATTCCGACAACCGACACAGATAAACCCGATGAAATTATTTTATTTATAAATCTAAATTTTCTTATAAAAATAAAAAATAACAATGTATACGGAACGGACAAAATAATAAGCGTTGTTTTTGCCCCCAGAGCCGGCAGTAAAAAATAAGAAACGGCAATTGGTCCCAAAATACATCCTATAACGTTTATCGCATAACTTTTGCCGACAAGTTTTTCGTTACCGGATGAATATTCGTCAATAATTGAAGGAGTAAGATATCCTAAAGTTGCGCATAACGGGAATATTGAAAGAACTACCTGCAATAAATACCGATATACATTGTCAGCTTGTCCTAATGATTTTATGTTATACTTAAAAATCTGAGGATCGTTTACCAATATGGGAAAAAATGCAAAAACTGCAAGCATAAAAATTAATGTTCCGGTAGATTTGACTCTGTTTTTTGCGGCATCGCGTCTGTACAAAAATGCTCCTAACCATGTTGCGGCCATATATCCTGCCAATAAAAAAGAATATGCATATATCATTGTTCCTAGAACCGGCGCAAAAGCTCTTGTCCATGAAACTTCCATTCCCAAACATGAAAAACCCGTTATAAAAAGTATAAGAAGATTTATTTTTGATTTTGCCGAACCGGAATCATTGACGGACTGAAAATTAAATACTTCCGTATCTGTTCTTGCCGCCTTTCCATTGAAGATTTTATAAGCTATCAATGCTGTAATACACGCTAAAATATTTGAAAACCCGGCTATGATAAGAGTCTTATTAAAACCGAAAGTTTCAACCCATATAATAGTTGTAAATAGAATTCCGCACAATGCGCCTATAACGTTTGCCGTATATAAAAAACTGAAACTTTTTCCTTTCATTATTGATAATTTTTTCAGGTAAGCAACCGCAAAGGGAAACGTAACGCCCATCGCTAAGCACCATAAAAGCATGGAAAGCGTAAGAGCCGCCGCGGATAAAAATAAATATACGGTAGAATCCGATTGTCCGGCCGAAAATAAAATATTTTGAGAAACGCCGAAAAGTTTTGGAACAGTCAATGCTCCGGTCGCGATAAAGCATTCTGCACACGCATAAAAAACAAGCGGAGAAGTTTTAAATTTGTCCGAAAGTTTTTCTATATATTTGCCGCCCAGCCAAGACCCTAAAGCAAGTCCGAGCATAAAAACCGATATCGCTACAGACATTACCGGTAAAATAACGCCGAAATGGGCAAAAGCAAGTCTTATCCATACGGTCTGGTAAACCAATGCGCTCAGACCCGATAAAAAAAACATCAAAAAAAATAAAGCCTTTAATTGTTTATTCATTTTTTATCTTTTTTGGTTAAATATTATTTTTACAAACCGAGAGCGGTTTTTTTATCAACAATATTTATGCCGTTTGATTTAAGAACCGATATTGCCTTATCAATATTTTCAAATTTAAAAACCATAAGGGCTTTATCGGTGGCTTTTTCCACAAATCCGTACATATATTCAACATTTATATTATTCCCGGCAAGGGCTTTCAACGCTTTTGCAAGTCCGCCGGGTTCATCGGGAACTTCAACGGCTACTATTTCGGCCGTCGTCGCTATAAAACCGTTCTTTTTTAATATTTCTTTTGCTTCTTCGGGTTTATCCAAAACTACTCTTAAAATCCCAAACTCCGGACTTTCTGCGATAGTTAAAGCTCTGATATTAATTCCGTTATCTCCGAGTATTGAACAAACGTCGGCAAGTCTTCCTTTGGTGTTTTCAATAAAAATTGAGATTTGGTTTATTTTCATTGTTTTTCTCCTTATAAACTTCTTTTATCTATGACCCTTTTAGCTTTGCCTTCGCTTCTTTCTATCGTTTTTCTTTCAACCAGTTTTATATTTGCACCTATTCCGAGAGTATTTTCTATACTCTTTGTTATTTTTTGTTTCAAATCGGCCATAGCTTTCATCTCATCGCTAAATACTTTTTCGTCAACTTCAACCCACACTTCAAGGCAATCCATCTGTTCTTTTCTGTCAACAACTATAAGGTAGTTGGGCAGTATGTCTTCAACCTGCAAAAGGGCATATTCCACCTGAGTCGGAAATACGTTTATTCCTCTTACTACTATCATATCGTCGGTTCTTCCCGTTATTTTTGAGGTTCTCGGCGCCGTTCTTCCGCATTTGCACTTTTCATGCGTTATCGTGACAATATCTCTTGTTCTGTATCTCAATAAAGGAATAGCCTGTTTCGTCAGCGTAGTAATAACAAGTTCACCCGGTTCTCCGTCTTTAACGGGTTTATCCGTTTTCGGATCTATAATTTCGGGATAAAATACGTCCGACCATATATGAAGTCCTTCTTTATACGTGCACTCCTGTGAAACTCCGGGTCCCGATATTTCGGATAATCCGTATATGTCGGTTGCGATAAGTCCGAGAGAATCTTCTATTGATTTTCTCATTCCCTCGCTCCACGGCTCTGCTCCGAAAATCCCTATCTCCCAACTGCTCTTTCTGGGATCCAATCCCATCTCTTTCATTTCTTCAGCTATATACATTGCATAGCTGGGGGTACATGCCAAAATTCTCGGTTTAAAATCCTGCATAAGTTTTATCTGTCTTTTCGTCTGTCCCGAAGACATCGGCATAATCGTAAGCCCCAGTTTTAACGCTCCGTAATGAAGGCCGAGTCCGCCGGTAAAAAGTCCGTATCCGTATGCAACCTGTATCATGTCGCCTTTGTTTCCGCCGGCGCACGCTATTGATCTTGCAACGCCTTCGGACCATAATTCCAAATCATCCTTTGTATATCCTACAACTGTAGGATTGCCCGTCGTTCCGCTTGAAACGTGAATTTCAGCGACGTCTTTTATATCTTTTGAAAATAATCCGAACGGATATGCGTCTCTTAAATCGTCTTTCGGAGTAAACGGCAGTTTTGATATGTCTTCTATGCTTTTAATATCTGAGGGTTTTACTCCGAGTTTATCCATTTTTGATTTATATACGGATGAATTTGTGTAAACATAGTCAACAAGTTTGACAAGTCTTTCCGACTGGATTTTTTTTAACTCTTCTTTGCCGGCGCATTCCATTTTTTCATTAAAAATCATTTTTGCCCTCTCTAATGCTTATTTGCTCTTGCCGCTCTGAAAATTTCAAAATTCTTTTCCGTATTTTTGCCTTTAAAAACTTCCGTCATGGCTTTTAACCAGCTTTCTTCTGTCAAATCAAGATACCTTGACAGAACTCCGAGCATATAAGTATTTATATATTTTTTATCAGATATATCTTTATCCGCTTGCAAAAATTCATTAAGAAGATCAACGCCGTCTTTTTTGAGCATATCTGCCATTCTGTCATGTTCTCCTTTATGAAACGAAACGAGAAAATCAGCCTGTGCTTTTTCAATAATCGGTGAAAAAACTTCTTTGCCCAGCCTCAGATGGGATTCAACCGAACCGCCTCTCTGAGCCATTCCGTGCACTTCTGATTTTTTTGCGTGATATCCGTCAAACATTGCGGCTCTTCCCACAATTTCCGAAGCCGTCAGTATTCCCTGTCCGCCGGTACCGCAAAATAATATATTTATTGTTTCCATATTTTTTTCCTCTGTTTTATAAACGGTTTGTATCTTTTTTTGCCGACGTCAGCGCGCCGAATTTGCACATAGCGACGCAGACATCGCATCCCGCGCATAATTCCATATTTAATTGAATATCGCCCGACTCGTTCTTAAAAATAGCGGGACAGTCAACGCTTACGCACATATAGCATTTTTTACATTTACCGGCATCAAATTTCGGAGCCGGGAGTTTTGTTCTGTCTATTAACTTACATAATGAATATCTTACGATCAAAACCGACAGTTGGTCTTTCGGCAGCAATTCTTTAAGTTTTATATCAATACTTTCGCTTGACAAATCTACGACTTCAACATGATCGGCTCCGCATACTTTGCATATAGCGGCTAAATCAAGTTTTTTTGTTTTTTCGCCTTTTGCCGTCACTCCCGTCGCCGGATTCGGCTGAGCTCCGGTCATGCCGGTCGTTCCGTTATCTAAAATTAACAGAACTCCTTTACCTTTATTGTAGGCGGCGTTTATGAGGCCGGTTATTCCGGAATGAACAAACGTTGAATCTCCAAGCACTCCGACTGTTTTTTCATGTCCGATATATCTTGAAAAACTTTCAAATATCGTTACGCTTGCGCCCATACAAATAGTTGAATGCAGCGCCGCAAGAGGAGGCAATGATCCGAGTGTATAACAGCCGATATCTCCGCTTACCGTCACTTTTGATTTTCTAAGCGCCACAAAAACGGCTCTGTGCGGGCAGCCGGGACACAAAACAGGTTTTCTTGACGGACCCGGATAATCGGTTTTCGGATTTCCTTCAATTACGTCTTTTATATTTTCGGGTTTCAGTTCGCCGACTCTGTATGTGTAATGTTTGCCGAAACATTTTATGCCCATCTGAAGCAGATGCTCTTCTATAAACGGTTCGCTTTCTTCAACTACGGCAACTTTTTTGACTTTTGAAGCAAACTCTTTTATTTTTTTATCCGGAAACGGATATACCATGCCAAGTTTTAAAACAGAAGCGTTCGGATATTTTTCTTTAACATAAAGATAAGTTACTCCGTCGCAGACTATTCCCAACTCGTTATCTTTTAATTCCGCAACATTTAAAGCGCTGTTTTCGGAATATTCCTGAAGTTTGATTAATTTTTCTTCCAAAGCAATATGTTTTTTATATGCGTTGGCCGGCACCATTACGTATTTGGGGGGATTAATTTCAAACTTTTTTTGCTCTTTTTCGGTTCTTTCTTCAAGTTCAACGTTTTCTTTGGTGTGGGATACTCTGGTAGTCATTCTGAATATGACCGGAGTATCAAACTGTTCGCTTATTTCAAAAGCGGTTTTTATAAACTTTTTAGTTTCCGACGGAGAACACGGCTCCAATAGCGGAGCTTTTGCAAATTTTGCGATAAGTCTTGAGTCCTGTTCGTTTTGAGAAGAATGCATTCCCGGCTCATCGGCGGTAACGACAACAAAACCGGCATTAATTCCGGAATACATCGATGTCATTAAAGGGTCCATCGCAACATTTAGTCCTACATGTTTTGACGAGTAAATTGACCTTACACCCGCAAAAGACGCTCCGAGCGCGACTTCAAACGCGACTTTTTCGTTAACCGACCACTGCGCGTCAATCTCTTTGTACTGCGTAAAAGATTCCAAAATTTCCGTGGCGGGCGTTCCCGGATAAGAAGCGGCAAATTTTACTCCGGCTTCCCATGCTCCCTGGGCAAGAGCTTCATTACCTGATAAAAATTTAATATTTTTTGTATTCATAACTTTATGATTTTATATAATTTCAACTCCTTGTGCAATTTTTACTTTAATTCTTCCTTTTGTAAACGGCAATTTTATTATTCTCGTTAATTTCGTCATTAAAATAAAAAATTGTTGCCGTATCAAAATCTCTATCCATAATTTCTATCTGACTCCTCAGCTCTTCGCTATAGTGCCACAAATAGTTTTCAACATTTATGTTCTGGAATTTGAGTTCATAAACAAGCCTTGGGTGGTTGTCAAATATTATTTTCTGTCTCCGCAGTTCATTTAATTCCATAAAATTTCCTACAATAATAACAATTTCATCCTCTTTTGTAATTTCAAATTTTTCAATATTGCTAACGTTACAGTTCATATCGTTTAACAACATGCAAACCCTAAAAGCTTTGTTGTTGATTGCAGCATCCATAGTCACGTATACCGCATAATGTGATGCGGGCCAATCTCTATTTATGCGCTCTATTACTTTTGATATTTTTTCACACCTGTTTTTAACATCAAAATTCATTATGTTTTCAGTAGCCGCATTGTAATACATCAAATCAATCCCGTAAATTTTTGTCCGCATTCTTGAGAATAAATCCGTAGGATAATATGAAAAATTAACATACTGAATTATTCCTATAATTATCAAAAAAGTTAAAATCATTTTTTTTATTTTTAGGCGCGTTAAAAATATTGAACACACTAATATTATCGGGGCAATAAATCCGGTGAAATATTCTGTCAGCTTATGATGTGGCATAAAAAATATTATTGTCCACGGAATAAATATCCATAATAAAATAAGTGTTTTATTTTTATTGCGGTATTTTTTTATAAAATATACCAGACCTGTTAAAAAAAGCAAAAATATCGGCAATGACAGTAACTCCTCATATAAACAAAGCGTCATTACTCGTAAACTTGCTAAAGAGAAAATCGGAGCTACTAATGTAATTGGATCGTATATAACTTTTCTTATTGCATATGGCTGATAACAAATCCATCCGGCTATTAGACTGCAAACCAGTAAAGATATTAATATATTTACTAGTTTTTTTATTGCAAATTTTTCTTTCAGAGCAACAAAAACTCCCCATAGAAACGTTGGAATCAAATAAATTAAAATTGTGTCTTTTATCAAAAACCCTATTGCAAACGATATGCCATAGATTATTGACCATTTTTTATTCTGAAAATCATTTGTTTTTATTAAGCAATATATGTTAAACGTCATTGCTGCTATCAGATGATAATCTTTATGTCCGAATTGTCTGGAAAGTCCGTATACTGCAGGCACCAGCGCAAATAGTATCATTGCTATATTGCCTGTTTCTTTTGAATCTATTTCTTTGCCTATCTTATAAATAAAATATAACGGTATTAAAAAAAATATATAATTTACGCTTACCGTAATACCATCGACATTTTTGTTGCCGAAAACAGAGAGTAAAAAGTCAAAAATCCATATTATTAAGGGATTATTACTTTTATGTGTATTGAAAATATATAAAAAATGAACAGCTGCCGAATCATAACACGGAAAATTCGGTGTATTTATCTGCCACCATATAAAATTTGTTACCGCGTACCATAACGCTATCAATATAAAGATTAATATTGATGAATTGTATTGTATTTTTGGGAACAGTTGTTTTTTTTCAAACATATCGGCACCATTAATTTCAAATTAGTTATTTATTTTTCTTTTAAAAATTCTGATTTTATTGCTCTCATCTTTTATATTATTATAAAAAAAAGTCGTTGCCGCCATATAAAACTCTCGATTTATCTTTTTCTTGTTTTTTTTCATTGCAACCGGCATTTCACCTACTAATACAATAGCATTTTGGTCTTTTTTAAGATTAAACTTTTCAATATCTTTAGGCAAACATCTCATATCCTGCAACAGCATCGCGGACCTAAAAGCTTTACTGTTAATGACTGCATTATCATTTACATATACAGAAAGTTTTGAGCCCTGACACACTTTATTTATAAAATCCACAAGCTGCACTATTTTTTGTGAATTGTCTTTTGCATTGCAATTCATTATGTTTTTATAATCAACACGATAATACGGGAAAAATGTTTGATTTATAGTTACTCCCAGTGTTGACAAAATACTTTTTTGAAAGAAAGAAAAATCAATGTGCTGAATTATCCCGACAATTATTAAAGCGGCCAATATTATTTCTTTGACTGTATTTTTTTTGATATGCGTTATAAAAATTGCTCCTATAAGTATCATGGCCGGAATAAAACCTGCGCAATATTCAGAAACCTTATAATGCGGCATCAAAAATATTATCGTCCACGGCACGAATATCCATAATAAAATAATTATTTTATGTTTATTGCGATACCTACTTATAAAATACCATAATCCCGCCAAATATACCAGAAATATCGGAAGTGATAAAAGTTCCTCATAAAGGCCGAACATCATTATTTTTATGGTGCTAAAAGAAAAAACAGGTCTTGTCTGCACGACCGGATCGTTTAAAACTTTATGTATCGCGTAAAAATCAAAATAATAAATCCCTGATACTAAAATGCCGATTAGTGACGCCAATATTATATTGATCCTTTGAAAACTGCGCGGTTTTTCTTTAAATGCCTTAAATAATATCCACAAAAATGGCGGTATAAAATACGCCAAAAAATATTCCTTTATCAACAATCCCAATCCTGCGGATATTCCGTAAAGTATTGCCCATTTTCTGTTTTTAAAATGATCCGTCTTTATTAAACAGTATATGTTAAACGTTATTGCCGCTATTACATGATAGTCTTTATGTCCGAATTGTCTGCTCAGCCCGTATACGGCCGGAACCATAGCAAACAATATCATCGCTATTTGTCCGGTTTCTTTTGAATCCGTTTTCTCGCCTATTTTATAAATAAAATAAAGCGGTATTAAAAAAAATACATAATTCACTGCGATTATTATTAAATCGGATTGCTCTTTGCCAAACAAGAAAAACATAAATCTCATTATCCACGGTATTAGCGGAGGAGAGATGGTTTCATTTTTAAAAACATCTAAGAAATGAACCGCTGCGGTATCATACCATGGAATTACCGGAGTGTTGATATGCCACCATATAAAATTTGTTACCGCGTACCATAACGCTATAATGGTAAAAATTAAAGCCGTACTGCCGTATTTCGCTTCTTTATAGGGAAACATCCCATAAACCTGCCTGTTTTATACAAATCAGATTTCCTGCCGTATTTATAATTACACGGCAGGAAATTTTATATTTTTACCGCTTTTATTCTTCGTCTTTCTCCGGCTTTGCGGTTTCAAGAGCTTCCTGAACTTCAGTATCTTCGGATTCCTCTTCTTTAACAACGGTCGCTATTGCAGCCACTTTATCGCCCTCTTCAAGTCTTACAAGCCTTACTCCCTGAGTATTTCTTCCTATAACCGATATTGACTGCACTTTCAGCCTTATCGTTATTCCGTGCTCGGTTATTATCATTACCTGCCCGTCATTCGCCTTCATTATATTTACGACATTTCCGTTTCTTTCGGAAGCATGCATATTTATAACGCCTTTGCCCGCTCTTCTCTGCAGACGGTATTTACCGACTTCCGTTCTTTTGCCGTATCCGTTTTCGGATACCGACAGAAACACGTCTTCCGGCGCCAATACTTCCATTCCTATTACTTCGTCGTCATCTTCCAAATCTATGCCGTTAACGCCCATTCCTGTTCTTCCTATGGCCCTAACGTCTCCTTCTTTAAATCTTATGGCTATTCCTTTCTTGGTGGCTATTATAACTTCAGGATTTTTTTCTATTCTTTTAACGTCTATTAAAACGTCTCCGTCCTCAAGTTTTATCGCTATGATGCCGGTTTTTCTGGGGTTGTCAAATTCCGTAAGGGCGATTTTCTTTATCACGCCTTTTCTGGTACACATCAATAAATATTCGTCTTTTATTTCTTTTGCGTCAAACGATCTTATCGGAATTGCGGCCGTGACTTTTTCTTCCGTGCCCGTCAGCTGCAGAAGATTTACGATCGCCTTTCCTTTAGACGTTCTGTTGCCTTCCGGTATTTCGTATACTCTTGTCCAGTATAATCTTCCTCTGTTTGTAAAGAAAAGCATGTACGAATGAGAAGACGTTACTATAAGTTTTTCTACAAAATCTTCTTCCTTCGTGCTCATTCCGGTAACGCCCCTTCCGCCGCGCCCCTGCGTTCTGTAAGTATCTACCGGAATTCTTTTTACGTAACCGGTATGAGACATCGTAACAGCCACTTCTTCTTCCTGAATAAGATCTTCAATGTTAAAGTCGGCTTCCGCAACCGTTATTTTTGTTCTTCTTGCGTCGCCGTACTGCTCTTTAAGCTGAATAAGTTCTTCTTTTATTATGTTTAAAACTTTTCTTGCGTCTGCAAGAATTGATTTGAGCTTTTCAATAGTTTTGATAATTTCAATATATTCGTCGTCTATTTTTTTTCTTTCAAGCCCGGTCAGCTGCTGCAGTTTCATATCAAGTATCGCCTGAGCCTGCAGTTTTGACAGTCTGAACTTTTCAATCAAATTGATTCTTGCCGTATCGGTATCCGGAGACTGCCTTATTGTTTTTACTATCGCGTCAAGATTATCTATGGCTATTTTCAAGCCTTCCAAAATATGCGCTCTTGCTTCGGCTTTGGCAAGTTCAAACTTTGTTCTTCTTGTTATTATTTCTTTTCTGTGTTCAACAAAATGGAACAGAAGTTCTTTTATGTTCATAACTTTCGGCTTATTGTTTACAAGCGCCAGCATTATCACGCCGAAAGAAGACTGCATCTGCGTATGTTTGTATAACTGGTTTAAAACAACCTGCGCGTTTGCGTCTCTTTTAAGTTCTATTACTATTCTTATTCCGTCTCTGTCGGATTCGTCTCTTAAATCCGAAATACCGTCTATTTTTTTGTCCTTTACAAGATCGGCTATTGACAATATGAGATTTGTCTTATTGACCTGATAAGGAATTTCATTGACGATAATTGCTTCTCTTGAGCCCTTCATTTCCTCTATTTCGGTTTTGGCTCTCATTTTAACCGAGCCTCTTCCGGTTTCAAGATATTCTTTTATGCCGCCTTTGCCGAGAATAAGTCCGCCCGTCGGAAAATCCGGTCCTTTTATTATTTTAAGAAGTTCTGAAAATTCAATTTCCGGATCATCTATATAAGCTATGGTTCCGTCTACAATTTCTGAAAGATTATGAGTGGGGATATTCGTAGCCATACCTACGGCTATGCCCGACGATCCGTTTACCAAAAGGCCCGGAAGCTTTGAAGGAAGGATTAACGGCTCTTCAAGTGAACCGTCGTAGTTCGGTATAAAATCAACCGTGTTTTTATCAAGATCCGCCAGCATTTCGTCGGCAATTTTATCCATTCTTACTTCGGTGTATCTCATTGCCGCCGCCGAATCTCCGTCAATACTTCCGAAGTTTCCCTGCCCGTCTACAAGCGGATATCTAAGAGAGAATTCCTGAACCATTCTCACCATCGCGTCATAAACCGCCGTATCTCCGTGCGGATGGTATTTACCGAGCACGTCACCGACGACTCTTGCCGATTTTTTATACGCGGTATTATATTTTAATCCCATCTCTTTCATCGCATACAAAATTCTTCTGTGAACGGGTTTTAAACCGTCTCTCGCGTCCGGAAGAGCTCTTCCCACGATAACGCTCATAGCGTAATCTATGTAAGAAGTTTTCATTTCATCTTCAATATTTCTGGACATTATGTTCGCATTTTCCATTTCTGCCGGCGTCTCAACGGGTTTGTTTTTATCTTCTGCCATGTCATTATCCTCTTATATGTTAATAATTTTTATCAAAATCAAAAGTTAAATATCCAGATTCGTAACGTCCAAAGAATGCGTCTGAATAAAAGCTCTTCTGGGTTCTACTTTATCGCCCATAAGAGTGGTAAATATTCTGTCGGTTTCAACGGCGTCTTCCAATTTTACCTGCAGCAAGACTCTCTTATCGGGATCCATCGTAGTTTCCCAAAGCTGTTCCGGATTCATTTCCCCCAGACCTTTATATCTTTGTATCGTGGCGCCTTTTTTACCCAGTTCCCTTACTTTTTCTATAAGTTCTTTTGTTGACTTTAAATCTTCAATGTCATTATTGCCGGTAAGCCTGTAAACCGGTTTTACGTGCTGCGTTCCGTAATGTTCAAGATGCAGCCCTTCGTTTTCAAGTTTTTTGGCAAGCGAATCTATTCTGGGCATTTCCCATAATTCTTTATATTCCGGAAGTATTTCTTCGGTCAGCCCGTCAACAGGCAAATCGCCCTGCTGCTGCTGAAGCTGCCTTCTTCTTTCGGCAAGTTCGGCTTTAAATTCTTTCCATTCTTTATCGGAATAAATATATCTTACCTTTTCCTGATCAATCACTCTGAAAAGCGGCATTCTTCCTTCTTTTTTAAGTCTCAGATATTCTGTCCAGTTTATTCCTTTCTTTGTCATTTTTTTAACAAGTCCGTCAAGTTCGGCTATATTTTCAACTATCTGCGTAAGTTTCTTTTCTTCTATTTTGTCGCCGAACGGCTGTCCGTCTTTCAAAAATACCATCGTAAGCCCATCAAGCCCCTGCTTAAACAAAAATTTGTCAAGCTCTTCGTCGGTATGAAGATACATTTCTTTTTTATTCTTTTTAACTTTGTACAGAGGAGGCTGCGCTATGTAGATATATCCTTTGTCTATAAGCTGCGGCATCTGCCTGTAAAAAAACGTAAGCAGAAGCGTTCTTATATGCGCTCCGTCAACATCGGCATCGGTCATAATTACTATTTTGTGGTATCTTGCTTTTTCAATGTTAAAGTCCTGTTCTTCTTTTCCGATTCCCGCTCCTATGGCGGTAATCATCGTTCTTATTTCTTCGTTCGTCAAAATTTTCGTAAGTCTTGATTTTTCAACGTTTAAAATCTTTCCTCTTAAAGGAAGAATCGCCTGAAAAGCTCTGTTTCTTCCCTGTTTTGCGGAACCGCCCGCCGAATCTCCCTCAACGATAAACATTTCCGTTTTTTGAGGATCTCTTTCGGAACAGTCGGCAAGTTTGCCCGGAAGCGAAGCCGAATCCAGCGCTCCTTTTCTTCTTGTAAGCTCTCTTGCTTTTCTTGCCGCTTCTCTTGCTTCGGCGGCGTTTATCGCTTTATCAAGTATCTGGCTTGCTATGCCGGGATTTTCTTCAAGAAACGTCGTAAGCGCGTCACCGACAAGCGATTTTACTATGCCTTCAACTTCGGAGTTGCCGAGTTTTGTTTTCGTCTGACCTTCAAACTGGGGATTGGGCACTTTTACCGAAATAACCGCGGTAAGCCCTTCTCTTACGTCGTCTCCGGAAAGAGCAAGGTCTTTATTTTTTGAAAGTTCGTTTTTCTTTATGTAATCGTTTACGACTCTTGTCAAAGCGGAACGGAATCCGGTAAGATGCGTTCCTCCCTCAACGGTGTTAATATTGTTTACAAAGGTAAAAAGCTGCTCATTGTAAGAATCGTTGTACTGCATCGCCACTTCAACCATTACGCTGTCTTTTTCTTTTGAGAAAAATATAGGCTCTTTGTTTATAACCTGTTTATTTGTGTTAAGATAACTTACAAAAGTTTTTATTCCGCCCTCATAATTAAACGTATGTTCCTTGTCCTGTCTTTCATCTATGATTGTAATGTGTATGCCGGCATTTAAAAACGCCAGTTCTCTAAGCCTGTTTGCAAGCGTATCAAACGAAAATGTCGTAACCGAAAATATTTCAGGATCCGGCAAAAATGTTATTTTTGTTCCTCTTTCTTCCGTTTTTCCGACTATTTCCAGTTTTGTAAGCGGTTTTCCTTTTGAATATTCCTGCTTATAAATTTTGCCGTCTTTGTGTACTTCCGCCGTAAAATTTATCGATAACGCGTTTACGCACGACGCTCCTACTCCGTGCAAGCCTCCTGAAACTTTATATGAATTTTTATCAAATTTTCCGCCCGCGTGCAGTATCGTCAAAACGACTTCCAGCGCCGATTTATCCTTATATTTCGGATGCGGATCAACCGGAATTCCTCTGCCGTCGTCCGAAACGGTCACAGAATTATCCGGATGTATGGTAACGTCTATATTTTTGCAGTATCCCGCCAAAACTTCGTCTATTGAATTGTCAACTATTTCATAAACAAGATGATGAAGGCCGGCGCCGGACGTTGAGCCTATGTACATGGCCGGTCTTTTTCTTACTGCTTCAAGACCTTCAAGAACCTGAATCTTGGAGGCATCGTATTGTGAGCCTGCCTGTTGTTTAATTTCTTCGTTTGCCATTTCTTTCTCCCTCGGCTGTATATATTTTTATTTTATTTCACACTTTATGTTTTTTATTAAATTTTTGCCCAGATACTGGTTAATTTTTTTTATTATTTGTTTTTTTCTTAAATTCAAATCGTTGATGTAAGCCGTTGCCGGCGCGCGGGCGAAAAGAGTGCCGCTTTTGTATCCGCAAAGTTCAACCTTATTATTTCCTATTTCCTGCTGCCATACGGCTATTATGACGGAATATTCCTCTCCTATGCCTAAATGTTCCTTCAGTATTTTCATTATTGCCGATGTTTCTATTTCTTTAACGGCGTTCATTTTTATCTCATAGGCATAACAACGCAAATGTAATTTTCGTTGCTTTCGGGCGTTAAAACCACGGGGTTCTGAGACGTTGTATATGAAAATACGACGTTTGGATCTTCTATATTCTGCAAAATATCTTTTATATAATTCGGATTAAAATTTATGTCTATCTGGTCTCCGCCGTATTCTATTTCTATTTCGGTTTCGCCCGAGCCAAGGCCGGCTGTATTTGCGGAAATCGCAAGCCTGTTTTTTTCAAACGAAAGTTTTATGGCCGAGGTTTTATCGGACGCAATTTTGCCGCTTGTAAGCGGAGCCATCTGTTTTACCGCCGCCATCATATCTTCCGTCTTTATTTTAATTTTTGAATTTGATTTTTTCGGAATAACCTGTTCGTAATTCGGAAATACGCCTTCTATGAGATTAGCCTGAAATGTTATATCTCCTATTTCCACGGCAATCTGATTGTCCGAAAAACCTAAAGTTAATTCTTCAACCGATTCATTTAAAGAAATCAGTCTTAAAATATCGGCGACCGCTTTCGTCGGTATTATTGACTTGCCTGAAATTTTTGCGTCAAGCCCTTTTTCGCATATATACGCAAGCCTTCTTCCGTCGGTAGAAACCGCCTTGATTTCTCCTTTGTCTATTATAAGAAAAACTCCGTTTAAAACATATCTCTGCTCGTCTTTTGAAACGGCAAAGAGGGTTTTTTTCAGAAGAGAATTTAAAACCGCAGCCGGGATTTTTATTATATTTTCTTTCGGAAATTCCGGCAGTGTCGGATATTCTTTTTTATCTATACCCATCAGCGTGAATTTTGATTTTGCCGATTTAATATTTATTTGTTTCGTTTCGTCGGCTTTTATTTCTATGTCTCCGTTAGGGAGTTCTCTTATAATATCGGCAAATCTTTTTGCCGGTATCGTAACTCCTCCTTCTTTCTGCACGTCGGCTTTTATATAACAATTTACTCCTATTTCTAAATCCGTAGCAGACAATTTTACTTTTTGTCCGTCTGTTTCAAATAAAAAATTTGAAAGCACCGGGAGAGTTGCTTTGGATGTTATTACCGGTTGAACTAATTGCATCCCTTTTAACAATTCATCTTTTGAACAAATTACTTTCATTACCGTGTCCTCCCTTTTTATATAAAGAATAAAACCTTAATAATAAGCCGCTGTATACTGTGTATAATTTTTTAAAATTAAAAAACCGCTTTATTTTTCAATAATTTTTTAAAATCAAATAATAAGGATAACCTGTGTAAAAAATAAAAAAGTTATCAGACTTATCAACATCAAAAAAGTTTTACAGTTAAAACCGGAGAAATCGGAAAACTTATACACATTTATTCTTCGGTCTTAATTATCTTAATAAGTTTATTTACGTGAGCCGCAAAATAAGCGTCAACTTCAACTTTTTCTTTAATCTTATTGCATGCGTGCATAACGGTCGTATGATCTTTGCCGCCGAAAGCGTCGCCTATTTCAGTAGTGGACGCGTCGGTCATAGTTCTTGCCAGATACATCGCTATCTGCCTCGGCATAACAATCTGAGAGCATCTTTTTTTGCCCTTTAAATCTTTTACGGCTACGGTATATTCGTCGGCGACAATCTGCTGTATTTTATCTATCGTTATTTTAATGTCTTCTTCCGTTTTGATTACGTCTTTTAAAAGAGTTTTTACCGTATCAAGCGTAAAAGGAGTGTTTGTAAACTTTATAAAAGAAGTAACTCTTAGAAGAGCTCCTTCAAGTTCCCTTATGTTTGATTTTATCTGTTTTGCTACAAATAAAATTATATCGTCGGGAACCGCAAAATTTTCTTCTTCCGCTTTTTTTCTTAAAATTGCTATTCTTGTTTCAAGATCCGGCGTTTTTATATCAACGGTATTGCCCCATTTAAATCTTGAAATAAGCCTTTCTTCAATTTTATTTAATTCGTTCTGAGGTCTGTCGGAGGCTATTACGATTTGTTTGCCGCTGTCTTTGAGTTCGTTGAATATGTTAAAAAATTCTTCCTGAGAACTGTCTTTATCCATAAGAAATTGAATGTCGTCTATAAACAGGCAGTCAAGGTTTCTGTATTTATTTTTAAACGAAGCGATCTGCTCCGAATCGCCCGAACGTATTTTCGCGATAAACTCGTTTACGAATTTTTCGCACGACGTGTACAGAAGCCTGAATTTCGGATTCTGCTGTTTCATTGCGTTTCCGATAGCATGCAGCAAATGCGTTTTTCCCAGACCCACTCCGCTGTAAATAAACAAAGGGTTAAACTGTTTGCCGGGATTTTTTGCCACCGCTTCCGCCGAGGCTTGAGCAAATCTGTTTGAATTTCCGATGACAAATCTGTCAAACGTATATTTTGAATTTATCTGATCTTTAATCGTTGACGATAAAGGAACGTCGGGATGAATGGGAGTTTTTTCAATATTTTCTATTATCGGAATAACGTCTTTCTGTATCTGAAACGCGATTTTAACGGGCGTAACGTAAAATTCGCTGAGAGTTTTTTCAATTATATTCTGGTAATTTTCCTCTATTCTTTTTGAGAAAAAAATATTCGGAACCGATAACGTAAAAAGTCCGTCCACCAATGATACCGGATAAGTCGGTTTAATCCATAAATTTATCGTTTCCTGTCCGACCGTGCCTGATAAGTTATCCACAACTTTTTTCCAGGCGTCCTGTATAGAAATATTCACATTATCCCCAAGTTTTCCACATATAGATGAAAGCAAAAAATTTAAAATTTTTATGATTTGCAACAGAGATTTTTTGCGCCGCAAAAAATATCCCGTCACCGATAATAAAAACTATATAAAATTAGTATAAAATAGTCAAGCAAAAACAATATATTTTTTTACGGAAATTTTGCGGACGTTTTTCAAAAAATAAATTTTAAACAAAATTTATTGTTCAGCCTGCGGATAATAATAAAAGTTCAAAAAATTATAATCTTTTTGCCGCGAAAATAACGGCTTCTTTCATTGAAGAAATATCGGCTTTATTTTTTCCGGCGATATCAAAAGCCGTTCCGTGTCCGGGCGAGGTTCTTACAAACGGCAGCCCCGCGGTTACATTTATTATTTTTTTGGCGTTGATTGTTTTAAGGGGAATCATTATCTGGTCGTGGTACATTCCGACTATCAAATCGTAATTTTTTTCGTTAAGCACAGCCCATACGGCATCAGGGGCAAAGGGTCCGCAAATATTATATTTTTCTTTTTTAAGCTGTTTTACTGCCGGCATTATAATTTCTTTTTCTTCCGTTCCCAAAATTCCGTTATCGCCGGCATGCGGATTTAGAGAGCAGACGGTAATTGACGGATTTTTTTTGTAGCGGTTTAAAAAAGCCTCGGCCGTTTTTATTGTTGAAATAATATTTTTTTTTGTCAGATTTTTCGCAATTTTATTTAAAGGCAGATGCCTTGTAACCATCACGCAGTTGATTTTTCCGCAAATCATCATCATACAGTAATTTTTTGTATTTGTAAGTTCAGCCAAAAATTCCGTATGGCCCGGCGCTTTCAATCCGGCAAGTTTGAAAGATTCTTTTGATACGGGGGCGGTTACAAGCGACTGTGTTAATCCTGTCATACACCATTGAGCGGCTTCTTTAATTGCGCTGCAGGCGGCTAATCCCGATATTTTGGACGGTTTGCCGAGGGCAATATTTTGGTTAAAATTTGAGGAATATACGAATTGCGCCGCGATTTTATTATTTTTTGTATATTTTTCTATAATTGTTTTATCGCCGAAAACAACAGGGCTGCAAACCCGTTGAACTTCCAAGGAGTTTACAGCCCTGAAAACTATTTCCGGCCCGATTCCGGCCGGATCTCCGATCGTTATCGCTACTTTCGGTTTAGACATTAAAAATTACCAAATCTGGTTAATTTTTATGCTGGCTTTTGCTCTTAATTCCGCTATCCATACGTCATAAGCTTTTTTCATATTCTGCTGGTACAAAACTTCTCCCAAATCTTTCTTTACGTCGTCAAACGTAAATACAGAAGACGCTTTCTTTTCTTCAACTCTTAAGAAATGATATCCGAAATCCGTTTTTACGGCGTCTTTCGTCCATTCTCCGACGTTTAAATTAAAAACTACACTGTCTATTTCTTTTGCCAGATCTCCTTTAACCACAAGGCCCATATCTCCTTTTCTCTGTTTTAAAACAGTGTCTTCGGAATATTTTTCAGATAAATCCGCAAAACTCAGCTTTCCTTTAAGAAGTTCTTTTTTTATGTTTGCGACTCTGTTCTGGGCGGCTTTAACTTCTTCGGTAGTTGAGGTTTTAGGGCATTTTACGAATATCTGTCTCAGTCTTACCTGTTCGGAAGACATTCTCTTTAAAAGATTTGCCACGTATGCTACGACTTCTTCGTCTTGTGCGGAAATACCCGGGTTTTCGCCGGCCATTTTCTTTCTTACGTTATCGTAAAATTTCTTTACATCGTCTTCGGAAGGCTGTTTTACTTTTGATTTCATTACGCCTTCAATAAATCTCATGCTCATCAGCTGTTCTTCAAGTTTCTTTTCAAACTGTATCTGCGTTAAGCCTTCTTTTTTTAATTCTTCGGTAAAAGCCGCTTCATTCGGGAATCTTTTTTTTACCTGAAGCAAAGCTTCGTCAATTTCTCTTTTTACCACTTTAATTTTTGATTTTTTGGCTTCCTGCACCAAAAGTATTTGGTTGACTTTTTCTTCAAGGATTTTATTTTTTAACTCATTCAGTTTAGCTTCTGTCTGTTCGCTCGCCGGCATCGCCATTCTCTGCTGTTCAATTATGGGAGTTGCTATCTTATTATATTCCGAACTCATTAAAGGCTCGCCGTTTACTACTGCAAGCGTTTTATCCACGGCCTCCTGAGCCAACGCAGTTCCCGACATTATTGCCAATACCAATAAACCAAACAACGCTTTTTTCATTTTTTATCTCCTTTTAGTTGGTGAATTCGCCTAAAATTTCATCTTTATTTTCATCGTTAGCCGGCGCTTCTTCCTGATTTTTTATGCCGCTGAGTTTGGCATAATCAACCGTAACGTTTAGCGTTTTCTTTTTGTCGTCAAACCAGCCTTCAAATTTTGTTTTTGAAAGAAATTTCTTAATTTCTGCTTTGGCGGTTTCTTCCGTTACGGCAGGCAGTTTTTCTTCGGATACTTTTGTGATTATATGAAATCCGAAAGGCGTTTCTATTACTTCGGAAATCTCTCTGGTTTTAAGATTAAACACGGCCTTTTCAAATTCGGGGACAAGTTCTCCTTTTCTGAAAGGGCCTATAAGTCCGCCCTTTTCCGCGGAAATTCTGTCGGTGGACACTTCTTTTGCTACTTTGTCAAAAGATTCTCCGCCTTTTATTCTTGCAAGAGCGGCGTCGGCGTCTTCTTTGGACTGAACGAGAATATGTTTTGCAATGACGGCTACGGGATTTGTAAAGTCGCTTTTGTTGTCTTCGTAATATTTATTTATTTCGTCTTCTGTCGGCGTAATTGAGGTCGTCTGCAAATCCTTCAAAAACATTTCCATCAAAAGCCCGTCTTCGTAATCTTTAAACTGTTTTTTCTGTTCTGCGGCGAAATCTTTTATCGCTGTTTTGTATTCTTCTTTTTTATGTACGCCCGCTTTTTTTGCATATTCCAAAAGCAGTTTTTCTCTTACCATAAGATCTATAAACTGTTTTTTGCCGGGCTCTGTATTTATATAAGACTGATAAGCAGGAGGAGTAGCTTCCATTCTTTCAATAAAATTGTTAACCGTTATATTTTCATTTCCGACTTTGGCTATAACGTCTTCCTTTTGTTTGCAACCGGCAACCATTAAACAACTCAACAAAATCAACACCGCAAAACCTCTGACTTTCATCTCATTCTCCCGGGAAATCTCTATTTTTTTAATTCTATACACTTATTTTTTATTAAATCGGAGATTATCGCCTTAACGTCTTTTTCTATAATTTTTCTGTCGCCCTCGTAATCGTCCGTAATTTTATCTATAATTTTTGACTCGTCCAATCCGCCGTCTATCAGTTTCCAGACAACGCTGCCGGATTCGTTTAAGTACATCGGGTCTTCTTTGGGAACAACTATTACAACCTCTCCGTCAACCTCCTGCCACAAAACTCCTTTTTTTATAGCATATTTCATATAAAATCTCAACCTCCCGTGCGCAAATTAATCGGCCTTATTTATTCCGTCAGCGGCTGCGTCAATTTTTAAAACGGTAATATCGGCTCTTCTGTTTAAAATTCTCGTTCTTATATCCTGGTTCGGCGCCGCCGGTTTTGCTTTTCCGTAGCCGGCCGCCTGAAGTCTTTCGGGAACGATGCCGTTTTTTATAAAAAAATCGTAAACGGCCTGAGCCCTTTTATTTGAAAGTTCCAAATCATTTTTTGTTTTTTTGCATTCAACCGAATCTGTATGTCCTTCAATTAAAACGTTATTGGCGGGATATTCTTTTAAAAGCGCGGTCATGGTTTCAAGCGATTTTAACGCCGAATCCGTCAAAACGCCGCTTGCCGATTTAAAAAAAACGGTATCTTTTACGGAAGCCGCCAAAGCTTTCGGTTTTTCTTTAACCACTATGTCTTCAACGTTGCCCTGCGCGTCGCATTTTATTACCGAAATGCTTTTTGAAAAAACGCTTACGTTGCCGGCGGTATCGCTTGTTTGAAGCACGGGTTTATATTCTCCGGCGGGAACAAGTCTGTCGTAAATATCGTCTTTGCCGTCCCATGTTATGTTTTGCTGGGCGGCGCTTTGAAGAGTCCAAGATTTAATCGCCGTATTGTTTTTTGCGTTTAAAATTTGAAACGTTGTTTTGTTTAAATCAACTCCCATTTCGTCGCTGATGCTTAAAGAAAACACGATGTTTTCCAACAGCTTGTCGTCGGATATAACGGCTACGTCCGTAGACGATTTTAACAGCGCAAGGGGAGGAGTAACGTCAACGGTTATATTGCCGTCTTCAACGGTAACTTTGTCTTTTTTCCATATTTCAACGGTAAATATATACTTATATTTGCCTTCGGCTATATCGCCGTCTTTTATTCCGTTCCATGTTATAACAGGGGGAATAGTTTCTCCGTAGGCGGTGAAAGCGTTTTCTTTTCTTGAATTTATAATGTCAAGCCGCCATTTTTTTACTTTTACATTTTCATTCAAAACCTGTATTTCAATAATAAGTTCTGCCGGCATATTTACGGTATTGCCCGGCGCAAATAGTTTGTTTTTAAGGGTTATTTTAATAAAATCGGCGCCTTTGTAAACGCCTGTTTTTGTTGAAACGACGGAATTGTTATTGACTGCCGTCTGCTGAGGAATTTCAGCAACGGCCTGTATTACTGTTTGCTCGCCGGCATAAGCCGAGCCTGTAAACAAACATAATGCGGCTAAAATACAACTTTTAATTTTGTTCATAAAAATGTTTTCGGGCCGGAAACGGCTGTTAAAGCCGGTTTCCGACCCGATATAAAAAACTGCTTTTATTTTTTCTTTGCTTTAGCCTGTTTTACCGCCGCCTGGGCCGCCGCAAGTCTTGCTATAGGAACTCTGAAAGGCGAACATGAAACATAAGTCAGCCCGGCATTGTGGCAGAATTCAACCGATTTAGGTTCTCCGCCGTGTTCTCCGCAAATACCTATCTTCATGTCTTTTCTCTGTTTTCTGCCCAAAGTAAGACCGGTCTTAATAAGCTGGCCTACTCCGTTCTGGTCTATAGTCTGGAAAGGATCGTTTGCGAGAATCTTGTTGCCGAGATAGTCACCGATAAATCCGCCCATATCGTCTCTTGAAAAACCGAAAGTCATCTGCGTAAGGTCGTTTGTACCGAACGAGAAGAATTCCGCCGTTTCGGCAAGTTTGTCAGCCAATAATGCGGCTCTCGGTATTTCTATCATAGTACCGAACATATAAGGAATCTTTTTTATTTTCTTTGCTGCGCATACTTCTTTGTATACTTTTTCAACAATGGCTTTCTGGTGTTTAAGTTCATTTTCGGAACATACTACGGGAACCATTATTTCAGGATATACTTTTTTGCCTTTTGCCAAAAGTTCGGCAGATACTTCAAATATCGCTCTTACCTGAGCTTCAGTTATTTCAGGATAAGTTACGCCGAGTCTTACGCCTCTGTGGCCCATCATCGGGTTGCTTTCATGAAGAGCTTCCGCTCTTTTCTGGAATTCGTTAAGACTGATGTTTAAGCTCTTTGCGATAACTTCCTGCTGCGCTTTTTCTCTCGGTATAAATTCGTGTAAAGGCGGATCCAAAAGTCTTACTGTTACCGCGTATCCGTCCATTGCTTCCAAAGTTCCCTTAATGCTGTCCTTAATGAAAGGGAAAAGTTCAGCCAAAGCTTTCTTTCTTTCTTCAACTGTTTTTGAAACAATCATTTTTCTCAAAGCAAACAAAGGCTTATCCGAATTTTCTCCGTAGAACATATGTTCCGTTCTGAAAAGACCGATGCCCTCTGCTCCGAAAAGCCTTGCTTTCTTAGCGTCTGAAGGAGTGTCCGCATTTGTTCTTACTTTAAGTTTTTTAACTGAATCGCAGAGTTTCAAGAAATCAAACAGTTGCGTATTATTTGTCGCGTCAACCATGGCCAGTGAGCCTTCGTAAACGTTTCCTTTTGTTCCGTTAAGAGTTATAAAATCGCCTTCTTTATATTCTTTTCCGCCGAGTGTCATAATCTTTTTGCTTAAGTTTACTTCTATGTCACTGCAGCCTACTATACAGCATTTGCCCCAGCCTCTTGCAACAAGAGCAGCGTGCGAAGTCATACCGCCTCTTGCGGTAAGAATAGCCTGAGCCGCTCTCATACCTTCAACGTCTTCAGGGTTTGTTTCTTCTCTTACGAGAATAACTTTCTTGCCTGCTTCGGCCGCTTTAACAGCGTCTTCGGCTGAAAATACTATGGCTCCGCTTGCGCCGCCGGGACCTGCAGGAAGACCTTTTGCTATGATTTTTGCATTAGCTTCGTTCTTAGGTTCTATAATCGGATGTAATAATTCGTCTAACTGCGCCGGAGAAACTCTCATAACGGCTTCTTCTTTTGTTATAAGCTTTTCTTTGTACATATCAAGCGCCATTTTTACCGCAGCCGGACCGTTTCTCTTTCCGACTCTGCACTGAAGCATCCAGAGTACTCCTTCCTGGACGGTAAATTCTATGTCCTGCATGTCTTTATAATGTTTTTCAAGTTTCTTTTGAATAGTAAAAAGCTCTTTATATGCTTTAGGCATAACCTGTTCAAGAGTTTTTTCGGTTTTGTTCTGAATACTCTGAGAAGCTACATTGATAGGAGCAGGAGTTCTTATACCTGCAACAACGTCTTCACCCTGTGCATTGACCAGATATTCTCCGTAGAATCTTGAATCGCCGTTTCCGGGATTTCTTGTGAAAGCAACGCCGGTCGCAGACGATGTTCCCATATTTCCGAACACCATGGACTGAACGTTAACCGCCGTACCCCATTCGTCCGGAATTCCTTCAATTTTTCTGTAAGCGATGGCTCTTTTTCCGTTCCATGAAGAAAATACGGCTGAGATTCCGCCCCAGAGCTGTTCCATCGGATCGTCAGGGAAAGGTTTTCCCAAAACTTCTTTTACTTTATCTTTAAATTTTTCGCAAAGAGTCTTTAAATCTTCGGTGTTCAAATCCGTATCTTGTTTTGCGCCTTTTTCTTTTTTTGCCGCGTCCATTATTCTTTCAAGCTGTTTTCTGATACCCATATCGTCGGCAGGTTCAATTCCGCCTGCTTTTTCCATAACAACGTCGGAATACATCATTATCAGCCTTCTGTATGCGTCATATACGAATCTTTCGTTTTGAGTTTTTTCAATTAAACCGGGGATTGTTTTTGTGGTAAGACCTACGTTTAAAACCGTTTCCATCATACCGGGCATGGATGATCTTGCTCCGGATCTTACTGATACGAGCAAAGGATCTTTTACGTCGCCGAATTTTTTGCCCATAACTTTTTCAACGTTTTTGAGAGCCGTTTCAACCTGTTTTGCAAGTTCCTTCGGATATTTCTTTTTGTTTTCATAATAATAAGTGCAAACTTCCGTCGTGATAGTAAATCCCGGAGGTACCGGAAGTTTAAGAGCTTTATGTCCCGCCATTTCGGCAAGATTGGCGCCCTTTCCGCCCAAGAGATTTTTCATGCTGCCGTTGCCGTCAGCTTTTCCGCCACCGAAAAAATAAACAAACTTAGCCATTGACTAACTCCTTTATATATTTTTTTTGACAAGAAGACAATAAATATTTTAATTTTTAATATAATTTAGCGTTCATTCTATCAATTACAAATTTTCGTGTCAACTCTCAAACAGTGTCTTAAAAATGCCGTAAATGTTTGACTGTTCAACGTTTTTTTTATATACTTCTTGTCCGTTCATTCAAATTGGATTTGGTGTGGTGCCCGAATGGCTAAGGGGACAGTCTGCAAAACTGCCTTGTGTCGGTTCAATTCCGACCCACACCTTATATATATGTATAAAATGCCCAGTTAGCTCAGCTGGTTAGAGTACTTCCTTGACATGGAAGGGGTCAGAGGTTCGAATCCTCTATTGGGCACTTTTTTACTTTGTCTTTTAAGCGCTTTTTGATTTTTTTTGAACTTCGGATACCGTGCTCGCTACCGCTCGGCTGTGCTAGGTATACCTCGTCCAAAAGAAAATCAAAAATCATCTTAAAATACTTCGTAAAAATAATTTTTGCTTGGTCTTTTTATTTTTTGCGGTGTTGTTTCGGTGTTCGGGTACCTCGGGCTCCGCCCTTTACAGTACACGCTCACACCTCAACGCCTAGCAAAAAAATAAAAATACTGCACAAAAAAGTCAGAGAGGATTTTTGGTTTATGCTGACAATGGCAGAAAAGCAAAAATACTTCGTAAAAATACAACAGCGACTTCTTTTAGATGCGCCATTAGCTCAATTGGTAGAGCAAACGGCTCTTAACCGTTAGGTTATAGGTTCGATTCCTATATGGCGCACATTTCTTACTCGTCTTTTAAGCCCTTTTCAATTTTTTTTGAACTTCGGATACCGTTCTCGCTACCGCTCGGCTTTGCTAGGTATACCCTTGTTCCAAAAAAAATTAAAAATCATCTCAAAATACTTCGTAAAAAATTTCCGCTTGATTTTTTAATTACGATTTACCATTTTATGCTACACCTTTGTAATTTGCTCCCTTATGTACCGCCCGTTGCACTCTTGCTTACGTACACCGTAGTCGCAAATTACTTCGGTTCGCTATAAACTGATAAATCTCAAACGACAACCACAAAAAAAGTAAAAAACTTAAATCACTTCGAAAAATCTCGTTCAAAAGAACATTGCTTTATTTAGATAAAACTATTAGAATACTATAGTCAAATTTCATATTTATAAGATGGTATTTAGTAGTTCCTAAAAAAGTTTTTGCATTGATATTAATTGAAAAATTATTTTTAACAATAATCATATTTCATAGGAGATCTGCATGACAAAAACATTAATAACTAGAATTTCAAACCTTAAACAATATGACGAACGAAACAAATCAATTCTTTGGAAAGATGACAGTATTAAAAATCAAAAGCGTTGGACTCGAGAAGGCGTTTACGGTAAAATTGATATAGGCGATAATATTATATTGATAATAGAAAAAAGTCAAAAAGAAGCAGTTTTTATTGGTAAAATTTCAAATATAAATAAAGATAAAAAACAAATAGAATGCAATAATATAGAAGAATTTAATTGCACTAATGACCAATTTTTGTCTCTCCATAATATATATCCGGAGCATATTCGGCAGGTAAAAGCCAATTTCCCTCCATTTATACATCCTGATTCAATAAATGTAGAACAAATCAAACAAGATATTAAAAATAAGCAATTTGTTAAATTTTATATTATAAAAAAATCAGAATACAATAATCATATTAAAAATTTTCATAATAATGATAGAATTATTTTTATAAACGATAATGAAAAAATAGATGAGGCTAAAATTTACATTCAAGATAAAAGCATTAACGAATTAGAGGACATTCATAATATTAGTGTCAAAGGGTTACAGTTAAAGCAAATATTAGAAATTAATCAAAAAACAAATAAGCCTAATAACATCAAACGTATAAAAGAAGTTATACAACATATAACTAACGAAGGATATTATGAATTCAAAACATTTTTCTCTTATCATGATGCTTTAATAAATGAAAGAACATACGGTAATTCCAACACATATACTATACGTGATACAAATACTAATAATATAAAAGAAACCAAACATTTAATTTCAAATGATTCACAGTCATTAAATCAAATATTGTATGGACCTCCCGGTACAGGTAAAACCTATAATACTATAATCAAAGCCATGGAGATTATTAATAAAACAAAATATGAAAATGTTTCCGAGCAAGAATATTATAAACTCAAAGAAGAATTTGAGAAATTAAGAGAAAAAGGACAAATAGCATTTATAACTTTTCATCAGTCATATTCTTATGAAGAATTTGTTGAAGGAATAAAACCGTCCATTAATGATAATGATGAAAATGTTGATGTAAAGTATGGTTATAATGTTGGAATTTTTAAAGAAATTGCGAATAATGCATTATTTGAATGTTTAAATATCACAAAAGAACAAAAACAACAAGATATTGAATTTGATAATATTTTAGAGCAGTTTAAAATTAAATATCCTAATGGAACAGATTTAAATACTATCGAAAAATCAAATTTCAAAATAGTTGACTATATTCAAAATTCAATAAGGATACAGCCAAAATCTGGTTCAAATATATATTCAATATCATTTATGCCATTAAAGGAAATGTACGAAAAAGATAAGATTGAAAATATTAAAACTCCCAGTGAACTAGGCAAGAAAATGAAAGGGAGATTTTCAGGATTAACCTCCTATTATTTTAGTGTATTAAAGGAAATAAGAAAATTTGATGGCATTAAAATTACAGAAAACGATTATACTACGAATAACAATGTAAAAATAGAAGAGTATTATAGTGGCAAATTAGAATTAAAAAAAGAAGGAACTTTGCCACATGTTTTAATTATAGATGAAATAAATAGAGGCAATATATCAAAAATATTTGGCGAATTAATAACATTAATAGAACATGACAAGAGAATAGGGAATACACATCAATTAAAAACAATTTTGCCTTATACAAAAAATATTTTTGGAGTTCCTAATAATTTATATATTATAGGGACAATGAACACTTCCGACAGATCAATAGCATCTGTTGATATAGCATTGAGAAGAAGATTCAAATTCATTGAAATTCCACCTAAAAAAGAATTAGTAACGGCAATAAATATTAAAGGAACAAATTTCCAAGATATTTTTGAAGCATTAAATGAAAAAATAACAATTTTATTAGATTGTGATCATCAAATAGGGCATAGTTATTTTATGATAGACAGAGTAGGAGATAATATTCAAGTTTTAAAAGATATTTGGTTTGATGAAATATTGCCATTGTTAAATGAATACTTTTACAATGATTGGGAAAAACTTCAAGTATTGTTGGGAAAAGCCGGCGATAAGAATTCTTTTATAATTAAAAAAGATTGCAGCAAAAAATATAAAAATAGCTTTAAAGATATTATGGATGAAGATGAAATGTGTTGCTATAATTTTGTTGTAAAAGAACAAATGGAAGATGACAGTTTTAAAATAGCATTATCAAATATTATTGAAAAAACAGAAAAAGAACAGTGATTCAATGAAGATTATTACTTTATTTGAATATCAAGAATATAATGATTTAAGAAATGATGTAAAAAATAAACTACAATCGTTTATTGAAAAAGATGAAAGATTAAAGGATGTTTTTGTCTTTACAAGCAAAGGGATTAAGGCTAATCAATATGTTGGTGTGCTAAAATATAAAAACCTTCAATTTGAAGTTTTACCAAAATTATTAAATAAAGATGATATTGATATAGCAGAAAAAGAAATTGTTTTAAAAAATCTTTTATATATGCTGTCTTTGACTAAAAAACTTGATATAAAAGAAACAGATATCGCAAAAATTTCTGAACACAGCAATCCATTTTTAGAAATACTGATAAGTATTTATGCAAATTCTTTATTTGAAAAATTAAAAAAATATGTGCCAAAAAACTATGTTATAAAAGAAAATAATTTAAATTTTTTGAAAGGCAAAATACTTTTTCATGAACATATAATTAAAAATTCTACAAATAAAACTAAATTTTACTGTCAATATGATGAATTTTCTGAGAATAATTTATTAAATCAATTGTTTTACTATGTTTCACACCTTTTATGTTTGCTGACATCCGTAAATGATAGTAAGAAAAAATTAAAATTTATTTTAAATTTTTTTCATGATATCCATTTAAAAACAATTAAATATTCAGAAATTAAAAATCTTAAATTGACTAAACAACAAGAATTGTTTGCGAAACCTTTTAATTTAGCAAAAATGTTTTTAGCAGATGCTTCGATTGATATGAATCAAAACAAGGTTGATTCTTTTGCTTTATTGTGGGATATGAATAAATTGTTTGAGGAATTTATTTTTGAATTTATAAAAAAATATAAACATGAAATTAATCAAAGATTATCTAATATAACGGCTCAGAAACATAATAGATTGTTAAAACATATTGAAAGTCAAGAAAGTGTAGGGAATACTTATGTTGACATATTCTTGGAATATGAAAATGTAGATAAAGCCATAATATTAGACACAAAGTATAAAAATCACAATGGTAGCATAAAACATTTTAATAATACCGATATATTTCAAGTTTTAGCGTATGAAAGTCTGCATAACACAAACAAAGCAATTTTATTATATATCACAACGGAAGAATCAAATAAAAAAATACATTTCTATAAGTTTAATGATATAGAAGATAAATATGTTATTACTGCAACAATATATTTAGGCAGTAAAAATTTTCAAACAGACCTATCAAAACAATTAAACAAAATATTAAGAGAAGTTTTAAAACAAGAGAACTTTTCGGAATAAAATAATAAACAGTGAGTGGTTTTTTGAACTTAACAAATTGTTAAGGGTTTGAGTATTAATAAATCAGTGTGGTTGTAGTTGAATCAGAAAAACTACATTTTGTTCAAAAGAAAATAAAAAATCATCTTCAAATCTTTACTTATGTGCTGTAAAGTATTAAAAGTGAAATGCAAAACCAATGTTAAATATATTTTGTGTATCAATGTTAGTATTTGTATATTCTGAGTAAGATACAAGTAGAGTGTTGTTTTCTGTTATCTTAAAGCCGAATTGTAAATTTAATTCTGAATTAAAGCCCCTGTTGTTTTTATAGGTGTCAAAATAGTTATCATAGGTTGAAATAATTTTTAATTGAGATATAGGTTTAATAACAACTCCTATTTGAGGAACGCAGAAAAAATTGTTTGTATCTTTATATCTGTATCCGATTCTCGGCATAAAATACGGTGTTATTTTACCTTTATAAAAAGAATATGCCAACCCCATACCATAATTTATTGTTGGATTAAGATTAGTGGTTGTTTCACACAAAGAATTTTCAAATGTAATACTAAAATATTTAGAAATATTATCTTTCAACATCAATGAATTAGAGTCTAAGATTGATTGTAATTTTATTAAATCTATTTTTTTAATAAATAATTTGTTTGTATGCACAGTGTAGTTTGCAGTGATATCAAAAAGTTTTGTTTCCAAATCGTCATAATATGCCGGAGATGGTTCAATTAAATTCTGATAAACAGGAGTAAACTGAAATTCTATAGAATCTTCTATTAATTTACTATAAGTGATGGCAAATCTGCTTGATTTATTTGCATCAAGAATATTCATATTTTTTATTTTTATTTTCTCGTTGTATAATTTTGTTGGGATTAAATTTATTTTAGATATTGTGTCTAATTTCTCAAATTCTTTAAGATAATCAATGGGAGTGTTAAATGGTTTATCTAATTGCAGAAAATTTTTATCTTTTGCTATGTTTAATAAGTCTACAGTAGCAGTTGCACAATTATAGGTTATAAATTTATATTTTGTTTGAACTTCTTTTAATTCCCATAAGTGAAGAAGAAAGAACTCTTTTTCTTCTTTTGTTAATTTTATTTCAAATTCCCAGATAGATCTGTTTTCTACAAAAAGATATCTTGAAACTATATCTCTGTAGGGATTTAAAATAAATCCGCCTGATAAATTCCCGGTCAAAGCTTTGCAATAAAATTTAAAAGGTCCTTTATCAGATACTAGTGATGTAAAAGTAATAGCGTGTTCAATATCTTTAGTTCCATCGTTGCCTGATATTTTTATAAACAAATGCCCCATCATTGTAGAAGGAGAATGATTATTCTCGGAAGCAAAAACAAGATAAATATTATCTGCGAGCACTTTCTTTTTAAATTCTTCAAAATCTGGGGCATTACTATTTTTTAAATTTTGCAGAGAAATATTTAAACTTTTTTCAATAAACCATATTCTTGCCGGATATTTATCGAAAACATTAGTTGGTGAGTCAAAAATTTTATCAACAAGAGAAAACATTTCTTCTTTTGGATTTTTGTATCCGTTTTTTGAAATAAAAAAAGTACTGTTTTTGTTTACAATGCTTTTACCATTACTATAGTGTAGTAATCTTTTCCATGTTTGCTCATAATATAAAGAAGAGTCGGTTATTTTTTTAACCAACTCTTCTTTTGTAACTGCAAAAACATTTAAACTGTTAAATAATAAAAATAAAATAATAAATAATTTTTTATTTTTGTTGAACATTTTTTTTCTGTATTGGGACTGTAACAGTATCATCATATTGCCACATTGCGCCAGAAATGGCGTCAGTTGTAGACCCTAGAAATCCTCCCAAAACAATATTGCCCCAGAACCAACCATTCATCCTTGAAGAGACTCCCATACTTGATTGTTCGTACTCATTTGTTTCTTTCACATCAATATTTATTGTTTGTTTAGCTCTTTTTACATTCAATATAGTTGGGAGAACAGTATTTCCTGTTCCTTCAGATGTCATTATTGTGGATTTGACTTCTTGTCCATTAGATGTTCTAATATTTATGGATTGTCTAGATCCGGAAATAATGCTTGCACATCCTGTAAAAACAAAACTAATAAAGACAAAAAGACAAAAATTAAATAGATTTGATTTCATTTAATGCTCCTTATCTGGTATTTGATACTATGTTTCGTTAATTATACATTAAATTTGGGGAGATGGGAATATACGATAAAATATTTTTTGACTTAACAAATTGTTAAGGGTTTGATTATTAAAACTTAATATCTGTTTATTACAATATAACTATGGGACGGTATATTCTATAGGAGTTGTGATGAGTAATTTTATTGTTTATTCGGTTGTCGGGCTGGGTGGTGTGGTGTTTTTGCTTATGATTGTTTTGCTTTTTCGTGCAGTTATACTGTGTGAAAATGAGAAATGTTCTTCGTCGGGTCTTCGGATGAAAAATTATTCCAAAGCCAGTTTTTTAAATGCTTTATCAAGAATGTAAAACAATCTTTCCAAATTATGAATTACAAAAATTGCAATCTACATACATATTATAACTAATGTATGTGGATTATGAATAATCAATAATAAACAACTTGACAAAGTGTTGAAAATAATCTACACTTTGTTTGGAAGAACAGAGGAGTTTTATGATAGTTATAAAACAAACGGATGTTTTTGAGAAATGGTTTAAAAAACTAAAAAATTTTGAACTAAAAAACATTATCATTGACAGAATGTCCAGAGTAAAACTCGGAAATTTTGGAGATTTCAAAAATTTAAAAGGCAATTTATTTGAATTAAGGTTTAATATACAGGCTGGTGTAAGAATTTATTTTACTAAAAGAAACGGAGAAATAGTTTTATTGTTAAATGCAGGAGATAAAAGTTCTCAAAGTGAAGATATAAAAAAGGCAAGACAACTTATGGATTTGTATGATTAGTATGGAGGAATAATATGAAAAAAGCAAAAATAACAAATTTTGATGACAGCGTCATAGCGGATTTTAAAAAAAATCCTAAGGCTCTTTCAAGTTTTAAAGATTTTGTTGTCAAACAGTACAAAAAAGACAAAGATTTTGAAGCGTTTAAAGAATCTTTAAAATTAATCATTAAAGCGGAAAGAGGAACGGCTACAAAAATAGCAAACAGCGCTCATATTGACAGAACCGGTATTTATAAGGCTTTATCTCCGAAAAAAAATCCGAGAATAGATACTTTTAAAACGATTTTAAACGGTGCCGGGTTTGATATAAATATTGTTAAATTGTAAAAAATAGAAAATTTGATATAATAAAAATGTCTCCCGACACACTTATATCCGGCGAGAAATTGCCGGACGTGTCGGGGGGTTTTTTTATTTATGCTTTAACATTCAAGTATTTCGGGTTTATAATTTAATTTTAAAGTTGTATTTCCAGCTTAACAATTTTTTTAAAATTTTGTTATTCAAACTTAATATTTGCTTATTACAATATAGTTGCAGTAAATTCCCTTAGGGGAGGTTGTGATGAGTAATTTCAGTATGTATTTGGTTGCATGTGCGGCATGCGTTTTGGCTTTCAGTTTGGTTGTTTTGATTTTTCGGGCGGTTATACTGTGTGAAAACGAGAAATGTTCTTCGTCGGGTCTTCAGATGAAAAATTATTCCAAAGCAAGTTTTTTAAACGCTTTGGCAAAAATGTAATTTTCCTGCTTTAAACTTCTGCCAAATTTTCTTTATGCCTAAATTTTTAGTCTTTACAAATACACTTTAATATATTATAATTCAAAGTGTAAAAATAAAATAAAATAAAGCAAAATAAAATAAAGGAGGGTTATTATGAATTATATTGAAACTATAAATAAACTTTTAAAAGAAAATAACGGAATAATAACATCCTCACAAATAATGGCTAATAATATCGCCAGACAATATTTGAAATTAATGCTTAATAATAATCAAATCTTAAAAGCGACAAGAGGCGTTTACATTACCAAAGGTGCTTTAGAAGATGAAATGTATATTTTTCAACAACGATATAGAAAAGGTATATTTTCTCATGATACCGCTTTGTATATTCATGGCTTAACCGATAGAATGTTAGATAAATATATTATGACATTCCCGCAAGGTTATCATATAAATTCATTAAAGGATAACTTAATAACCATAAAACAGGCAAATCCGAACATATATAATTTAGGCATAGAAGAAAAATTATCGCCTTTTAAAAATAAAATAAAAGTTTATAATATGGAAAAGACGTTATGTGATATGGCAAGAGGCAGTAATATTGACGATGCCCAGCTTTTTATACCTGCCATAAAAATGTATATTTCAAAGAAGAAAAAAAATATTCCGTTACTTATGGAATATGCGGAAAAATTAAGAGTAAAAGATAAAATTTTAAAATATTTACAGGTATTATTATGAACTTTTCAAATGTTATGCAGTTTAAAGCATATATAAAACAAAAGGCTGTGGAAAAAAATATTTCTCCGCAGCTTGCTTTACAAACCTACATGTTGGAATGTTTATTGATAAGAATAGCACATTCTAAATATAAAAAAAATTTCATATTAAAGGGCGGTTTTCTAATATCAATTATTGCCGGTTTAAATTCAAGAACCACTATGGATATTGATGCAAGCATTAAGGGAATAAAAGTCAGTCAAAAAAGAATAAAAGAGATATTTCAGGATATATGTAAAATAGATTTAAAGGATAATATACGGTACAGTATTGTAGAGCTTTCAGATATCAGAAAGGATGATGAATACGGCGGCATTAGAGTGTCAATGAAAGCTGACTATGATGTTTTGTCGGTTGCCTTGTCGGTTGATATAACAACAGGGGATAAAATAACCCCGCGGGAAATAGATTTTGCTTTTAACCCTTTTTTTAATAATGAAAAAATACATATCTTAACTTATAATATGGAAACATTTCTTGCCGAAAAAATAGAAACAGTTATATCACGTGGCATTGCCAATACAAGAATCAGAGATTTTTATGATATATATCTTTTATTAAAAATAAAAATAGGACATATTGATAAAAATACATTCCAAAAATCATTAACGGCAACTTGTATAAAACGAAACAGTTTGGAAGTTATAAAAAATTATGAAACTGTTTTAAAACAATTGGAAGAAGACCGCCAAATTCAAAAACTTTGGATACAATATCAAAAGAAATTTACTTATGCCAAAGACATTTCATTGATTGAAATTTACAGTCTGATCAAAAAATATTTAAAAAATATAAATTTTTAATTTAACAAATTATTAAATATTTGCTTATTACAATATAGTTGCAGTAAATTCCCTTAGGGGAGGTTGTGATGAGTGATATTATTTTTTATTTTGCTGTCGGAGCGGTAAGTTTTTCGTTTTTTCTTACGCTTGTGTTTCTTTTCTGCGTTATAATCTTTCGTGAAAATAAAAAATACCGGACGGAATCTCTTTCTGTCAAAAATTATCCCAAAATCAGTTTGTTAAAGCCGTTCAAAGGCGTTGACGACTGCATTGAACAAAATCTTGAAAGCTATTATAAACTTGATTATCCGGACTATGAAATAATTATAGGCGTTGAAACATTAAGAGATCCGTGCGTTTATTTTATTGAAAAAGTTAAACGCCGTTATCCTCATATTAAAACAATAATAATCGCCACGGGTTTGCAGAAAATGTTAAATCCGAAAGTTGACAGCCTTGCAAAACTTGCGCAAAAAGCAACGGGAGAAATTTACTGGCTTAATGACGCCAACACAAGAGTGAAACCGGATATGCTAAAAAGGCTTGTAAACGAATACGAACGCAATAACTCAAAAATAGTGTTTTCTCCCATTAAAGGAACCGGCGGCGATTCAATAGGAAGCATTATGGAAAACGCTTATATAAATCTTTTTTTATCGGGCGGAGTAATATCGGCATGGAAACTTTTCCGCAAAACGGTTATCGTCGGCAAATCAATGTTTATGGAAAAAGCAGCGCTTGATAAACTCGGCGGATACAAAATATTCGGCAATTATCTCGCCGAAGATTACGTTATGGGCGAAATTTACAGAAAAAATAAAATCTCCGTTTCAACTAACTGCGTGTGGGTAACAAATTACAACAGATCAACAACATCGGTAAAAGATTTTACGGGCCGCGTAAGGCGCTGGTGCGCGATGAGGTTCAGGCTTGAACCGTTTTTTTATATCGGAGAAATTTTAACCAATCCCGTCGGAATAGCAATAACTGCTCTTCCTTTTTTGGGGATAAGAGGCTTTATTCTGCTTGGAGTAGCCGCAGTTTTAAAAATCATTATAGAATACGCGTGTCTTTTCGCGATAAATAAAAAAGACGGCCGCAATAAAAAAATACTTATTCTTTATCCTCTTCTTGTAATTTATAAAGATATTCTTCTTCTTATTATATATCCCGTTCCTTTTTTAAAAAAGACCGTTATGTGGAAAGGTAAAAAAATTTTTATAGGCAAAGGCAGTCTTATAAGCGCGATAGATTTTGACAAAAACTACGCCTGATATTATTTGTACAGAAACTCTTCAAAAGTTTTGCCGTTAAGTTTATTTTTAATGAACAAATAGGAGTAGTGTAAATCGGTTAAAGATTTATTTGTTATAGTCAAGTCAATATCCGGTCCGGAAAAATTAAGATTGTCGTTTAATACCATTTCGATGATTTTTTTATCTATATTGCTTTTTTTGCTGACCATATCAATCGTTTTTTCTTTATTATTTTTTGCCCATAAAACAACCTGCTTAAAAATACTGTTAATTTTGTTATAAGTATCGCGGTCTTTAATTTTTGCTATTGTAAAAGAATAAAATTGTTCGCTGAAAAGAATATTATATTTTTTAGATAATATTTTTTTTTCAGCCCACGGGCTCCAGTCAAGAAAAGACGTTTTGTCTTTGAGATTTTTTTCAAGTTCAATAGGAGTGAAATTAATATTGTATACCGGCGCCATTTTTTCAATAATCATCGGAGTAGAAGCGCCCGTTCTGAAATAAACGGTTTTAATGTCATTAATTGAATTTTTTGTTGATATCAAATAAACCCTGCCCAATGAGCCCAGAGAATTTATAATTTTATACCGGGGAAGCTGCCGTATATGCAAAAACGGCTGGTAGGAACAGCTGAAAGTAACTGTTACGTCTTTATTCTTGCAGATTTCATTCTGTTGTTTGCCGCTGTCAAAATAAAATACTTTCCCTTTTACGCCGTTTTGGCTGAAAATATCGGTATTTTCAAGAATAAGCCCGACCATACAATGCAAAGGAGTATTTTTGGAACAACCGACGGAAATATCTGTTTCGGCGTAAATATTGGTTATACAAAAACAACATAAAAATAAAGCCGGCAATAGTTTATTCATTTTTTAGTATTTTTTTTACTTCGGGGTATAGAGCTTCCGCCATTTTCAAATGACCATATTTGCTGGGATGAAAATGGGCAAGTTTGTCAAATAACGTCTCGTCTTTGTTTTCTCCTCCCCATAAAATATCAAAATCTATATAATTTAATTTATTTTTTTTGCATAAATCAATTAATGACGAAGGATATCTTTGATCTATATAAAGATCGTTTAGCTCCGGAGAATTTCGTAAAATTTTATAATTATACGGCATTCTTAAAAAAACCGGCGTAAAGTTATATTGTTTGCCGAGATTAACAATTTCCGTTATGTTATTTTTATAATCTTCCAAAGAAACTCTGGGTATTAAAACAGGCTTGTTCTCTGCGGAAAACAATTTTATTTGCCAGTCCGATATTACTTTTTGCGCCAGCAGAAAATAATCGCTTTTATAAAGCAGTTTAAATAACAGATGTTCAAATTTATTATGTATAAAAGCCCGGTCTTTTTCCTGTTTAAATTCTTTTGCCGAGTCATTGTTATAGCTGACAATTATAATATCAGGCTTAAATTTTAAAATACTTTCTTTTATAATCAATAATCCCTGATATGTAGTATGTCCCGGACAGGCGGCGAGAATTACTTTCGCATTAATATTATCACTAAGCAATTTTTGTTCCAATACTGATGAAAAAGTATTTTCGTATTTTAAATAATGCCCGAATGAGGAAGAATCGCCTATAATAAATATTCTTTTTTCCGCCGGATGCTTATCAATGGTTAATTCTCCGTAATATCTAAACCCGTTTTTATCGGTCGGCACAAGTTCTTTTTCAGGAATTTCTTTTAATTTTAAATTACTTCTTGTAGTGTAAAATCTGGTAGGATGAGGAATAAATTCCGTTAAAAAATTTGAATTATAAATATATGTTTTTAAAGCAGTTTCCATAATCAAGAAAGAAATTATGCAGGCAAGTACGGGAAAAAAAACATTTTTTTTATTTTTAAAAAAAAGAAAGATTAACAGATAAATATTAAACCAAACAATAGTTGCCAAATAAAAAGTTTTATGCGCGTGCTGCGTTGAATAAACAGAGTTCTCGTGGATTAAAGGACCTTTCTTCCAGTTTTGATACTGTAAAGAAAAATCACCTGCAAAAAAATATATGAAAATTAGAAAAACGTTAACAACTAAAAATAATATTAATATATTTTGAAAAATATTTTTTTTATTGTTCATTATAATTATCGTAGATCTTGCCTGTTAATTAAAGCATTTGTAGAAGACAGTATTTTTATTGCTTAGCGTACATTTAGTTTTTGAAAATCGGGGTGACTGGATTTGAACCAGCGACCTCTCCCACCCGAAGGGAGCGCACTAGCCATCTGTGCAACACCCCGATTATATCGCAAGGGATTTAAACCGTACTCTATTCTATCAAAAAAATAAAAAAAATAAAAAACCCCGCGGTTAAACGGAGTTTTTTATTTTGAAAAATATAACGTTAAAATTTAACTTTTGTTCCGATTGTAAACGTTGCGCAGGGCATTTCCATAATTCTGCCGCCGTCTCTGTCCAAAAACATATAATATTTTTGGTTTGTTATGTTTTTGCCTTCAACAAAAAGCCTTACGGTTTCGGTTACGTCGTAATTTAATCTTGCGTTTACCACCGCAAAATCGTCAAGCCTGTTTTGTTTGTAGTTTGCCGCATAGTATTCGCCTACAAACATTGCGTTTGTATTAAACGAAAATTTATTTACTTTAACGTTTAAACCTGCGTCTATTTTATTTACCGGACGGCCCTGTGTATTTTTGCCGGCGTCAAAATAAGTATATCCGAGTCCTGCATTTAAATATTTACTGAATGCATAATTTGCATCAATTTCACAGCCTTTAAATTCATATTCGCCTGTATTTTGGAATTTACCGCCGCTGTTGTCTATGATATTTGAACCTTTCATTATAAAGCCGGTCATATTGAATTTGAAATCATAAGATTCGGCGCTAAAACCGATTTCATAATTATTTACTTCTTCGGCTTCTAAATTTTCATTTCTTGCCGGCACAAGATAAAGTTCGTTCAAGTAAGGTGCTCTGAACCCTTTGCTGTACAACGCTTTTACTGAATAGACTTCGGATAATGAATATTCAACGCCGGCTCTGGGTGCAAAAAAACTTCCGGAAATTTCATCGTTATTAAACCTTGCTCCGGCAACGCCGCTTAGCTTTTCCGTAAAATTATGTTTATCCAAAGCAAACGCCGACCAGTCATACGTTTTCCAGCTGTTATGAACCATATATACCGGTCCGGTCAACAGTTTCCCTTCCTGCTGTCTGAATTCGGCGCCGGTTTTTAATAAATTGTTATCTGACAATTCAATATTGTAATTTGTCATTATGCCGGACAGGCTGTCCTTTGAATGCCAGCCGTCCGAAAACTGATGATCGCCGTAGTTGGTATATATTTTAACGGCAATATCCGATTTTGAAAAATTTTTGTCGTAATTTAACTGTACGCTTCCTCTGTCATAATCTTCCCAATAGCCTGCCGCATAAGGAGCGGGTTCATGTTTTAATCCGAAATATTGTTTTGCTTCAACTGACACAGCCGAGCCGTCTTTAAAACAATAGCCCAGTTTTTCGTAATAGTCACTTGCGTTATAATTTGCGTTATCCAAATGTCCGTCTGAAATATATTTATTTGCAGAAACGGCGTAAATAACGTTATTTTGAACGCCGCCGAGATAAATACCGGAATTCTGCGTATTGAAAGAACCGGCGGAAACATCAATTATCCCCTCAAAAGGCTTTGTCGGCTGTTTTGTTATTATATTAATAGCGCCGCCTAATGCGCCCGAACCGTATAATACCGAATCAGGGCCTTTTATAACTTCAATTCTTTCAACGTTTGCCGCAAGCATTGAATGCGAAACGCCGCATCCGAACAAAGACATTTTTTCAGGCTTGCCGTCAATAAAAAGAGCTATTTTTCTGCAGCTGTCGCCGATTCCCCTTATGACCGGATCGGCTCTTCCGGCGTCTCCGGTGGTTTGTACCAGCACTCCGGACATTTGAGATAATAAACTAAAAGCCTGCGCAGAACTTTTGTTTTCAGCTTGTTCAGCGGTTATTTCGTCTTTTGTGACAAGCATATCCTGTTTTTGCCCGTATTTTTCAAGGCTAAGGGTTACGTCAGCTCCGTAAACGGAAACGGCAAAGTAAAATAAGACAGGCATAATTAAAATTTTTTTCATAATATTTCTCTTTTTTATTTGTAATACATTTATTAAAATTCGTGTTACTATATAAAATTGTTCCGGGATTGTCAATAAAACAAATTAATTGTTTGAAAATATTCTTGATTTGCCGTGTTTTACGCCTTTTGTGGATTTAAGCATATGGCCGAGCTTTTCTATTTTGGATTTTGAGCCTTTTACAACTATTATTTCAAGGCATGTGTTATGATCTATATGGACATGCTGTGATGATAAAATAATATCGTGGAAATCATGCTGGATTTCGGTTATTTTATTCAGCAATTGTCTTTTGTGATGATCGTATATCATGTCAATGTATCCGACCGATAAAGTTTTGTCGTCGGATATTTGAGAACCGTCTACGGATTCGGCAATTAAATCTTCTATCGCTTTTGAGCGCGTAGGATATTTTTGTTTTCGTATAAGGGAATCAAATTTTTTCAACAGCTCTTTGTTTATTGAAACGCCGAATCTTGTTAATTTTGACATTAGCTTCCTCTTTTTATTATTTGGAGCATATTCTAATATATAATATTTTGAAAAATTTTTTAAGACATTAAAATTTTTGTATAATAAACTATCATGAAAATAATGCTTATAAGGGTACATGTTCATACATTACAGCTTATACCGCCTCTCGGACTTGGATATATTTCATCGTCTCTGGATAAACACGGAATAGAAAATCAAATAATAGACGGACTAAGAGACAATTTAACAAACGAAAATATCCTTGAAGTGATTAAAAAAGAAAAACCCGAAGCCGTAGGAATCAGCTGTATGACGGCTGAATATAACGTTGTTGCGGATCTTTCAAACATTATCAAAAACAGCGGCTTAAAAGTCAAAGTTATTATAGGAGGAGTTCACGCTACTATTTTCCCTTATCAGACTCTTGTTGATTCGCAGGCCGATTTTGTAATTTGCGGAGAAGGCGAAAAAGCTTTTGTTCAGCTTGCTATGAATAATTTTGACAATGAAGGAATAAAAGGAGTATATTCTCTCGCAGATTTGAAAGAAAACTCCGATAATATTCAATTTGCCGAGTATGAGGAAAATCTTGACAATCTTCCTTTCCCCGCATGGGAAAAAATAAGGCCTGAAACGTACAGGCAAAGACCGGCCGGTTTGATATATAAAAAAATGCCGATAGGTTATGTGATGACAAGCCGCGGATGCGTCTGCGCCTGTACTTTTTGCGCAAATCCGTTTTTATCAAATAAAAGGGTTAGATTTAGAAGCATAGAAAACGTAATTGCCGAAATTAAACTTCTTATTGAAAAATACGGCATTAAAGAAATAAAATTTATAGACGATAATCTTGCCTTTAAAAAAGAACATATAATGAGTCTTTGCAGAGCAATTATAGACAATAATCTAAAAATAGCATGGGGTTGTACTTCAGGGCTCAGAGCAGCAAATCTTGACGAAGAAATTGTTTCGGCAATGAAAAAAGCGGGATGTTATAATTTTAATATAGGAATAGAAAGCGCGGATAAAAATATATTGGCGGTCGTCAAAAAGCAGGAGACGCCGGAACAATTTACCAGAGCTATTAATCTTGCTCATAAATATAATATAGTCTGCGGCGGTTTTTTTATTTTCGGACTTCCCGGTGAAACGAAAGAAACAATGCAAAAAAGCATAGATTTTGCAGTAAAGTCCGAACTTGCGCTTGCCACGTTTAACGTACTTGATATTTTACCGGGCTCGCAGATGTGGAAAGATTTAAATTATAAATTTAACAGAAACGAAATAGAAAATTCATATTCTCAGCCAAGAGAAATTTATGAAAATATCACAGGGAAAGATATTATAGAGATGCAGAGGAAAGCGTTAAGAATGTTTTATTTCCGGCCAAAAATATTTTTCAGACTTTTAAAGTTCATAAAAAAAGAACCTGTTTTTTATTTTCTTGAAAGGCTTTTTAAAAGAGTTGAAACATAAAGAGGTTTGATGAAAATAGCATTAATAAGGATTTCAATATCAACATTTCAAATGCTGCCTCCGTTAAATCTTGGGGTATTGTCAGTTTATCTTGAAAAACACGGCATTGAAACAGTCATAATTGATGCTTTAAAATACGGTCTTGATAATGAAACCGTTATGAAAATTATAAAAGAAGAAAAAGCAGACGCCGCCGGTATAGGATGTATGACAGCCGAATACAATCAGGTCTGCGCGCTCTCAAACCTTCTAAATAAAAATGGAATTAAAGTTGTTATCGGAGGAGTGCATCCTACGGTTTTTCCTTATCAGACTCTTGTTGATTCAAAAGCAAATTTTGTAATCTGCGGCGAGGGCGAAAACGCTCTTTTGCAGCTCGCTTTAAATAATTTTGGCAATCAAGGAATAAAAGGCGTATATTCTCTTGAAAATCTGAAAGATGAATTATCGGAAATAGAATTTGCTGAGCCGGTTGAAAATCTTGATAATATTCCTTTTATATGGAGTAAAATAGATCCCAAAGATTATAACAGCAGGCCGTCCGGTCAAATATATAAAAAAATGCCGATAGGATATGTAATGGCAAGCAGAGGGTGTGCGTATAAATGTTCTTTTTGCGCCAGCCCTTACGTTTATAAAGGCAAAGTAAGAATGCGTTCTCCGGAAAACGTAATAGCCGAAATGAAATATTTGATTGACCGCTGCGGCGTGAGGGAAATAAAATTTCTTGACGATAACATTGCGCTTAAAAAAGAATACATACTAAAATTGTGCCGCTTGATAGGCGAGAACATAAAAGTTCCGTGGGCATGTTCCACAGGATTAAGGGCTACAAGCATAGACGAAGAAATCGTGGCCGCTTTGAAAAAAGCAGGCTGCTATAATTTTAATATCGGCGTTGAAAGCGGCAACGATTCTATTCTTAAACGCGTCTGCAAGCAGGAAACTGCAGCCGATTATCTTAAAGCCGTGAAACTTGCCAAAAAATACGGGATGATATGCGGGGGCTTTTTTATTTTCGGGCTGCCCGGCGAAACGAAAGAAACTATGGATAACACAATAAAATTCGCAAAAGATTCGGATCTTGATATTGCGATGTTTAACATCCTTGATGTTCTGCCGGGTTCGGCGTTATGGAAAGAACTTGATTTTAAATTCGACAGGAATAATCTCGCAAATTCATATTCCCAGCCGCGCTATCTGCCTGACGGGCTTACGTCAAAAGATATTATAAAAGCCCAGAGAAAAGCGCTTATCGGGTTTTACGGCAGGCCTAAAATTCTGCGGAGGCTTTTGCCTTTTTTAAAATTAAGCCCTATAATATATGTTTTAGAAAGAATTTTTAAAAAAGTAAAAAAATAACGGAGACCGATATGATAGAATACATAAAGAATAAAGAAAAGCTTCTCGCCGTAATAGTAAGGGCAAATTACAAACAAAAGGAAGGAATAGAATTTTTTACTCCGCCAGATTCCACCCAGCAGATCGGCTGCGTCTGCCATAAAAAAGGAACGGTTGTCGCCGCCCACGTTCACAATAAAGTTAAAAGAGAAGTTTTGTACACACATGAAACTCTTATCATAAAAAGCGGAAAAATAAGGGTTGATTTTTATGACAATAATAAAAACTATGTTGTAAGCAACGAGATAGAAAAAGGAGACGTTATTTTGTTTACAGACGGTGCCCACGGCTTTAAATATCTTGAAGATACGCAGCTTATAGAAATAAAGCAAGGACCGTATTTAAAAACAGAAGATAAAATAAGATTTAAAGGTATTAAAGACGATGAGGTATTATTAAAATGACTCATGAACAGCAATGTCCGATTTGTTCGTTCAAGGGTATAATGAAAAATATTGCTGTTGTCGGCAATTCAAATCTTTTTTTATGCCCCGCCTGTTTAGTTGAATTTTTATTGCCGCAGATTACGCTGGATGAAACCAGAAAAATGTATAATGAATATTATAAAGATTTCGAGATTAATAATTCTCAAATATCAAATTTAAAAAAACAAACTTTTTTACAATATATTAGGTGTTTAAAAAAGTATAAAAGTGGCGGTAATATTTTAGACATCGGGACATGTAGCGGTTTTTTATTGGAAGTAGCCATGAATGAAGGATTCAATGTTTTTGGGATTGAGCTTTCTGAATATGCGGGCAAAATCGCCGAAAATAAATTCGGCAGTGATAAAATACATACCGGAACAATTCAAACGGCCAATTTTGAAAAAACATATTTTGATTTAATAACAATATGTGATGTTTTAGAACACGTCCAAAACCCTGTGGAAACATTAAAATTAGCTTGCAAATTATTAAAAAAAGATGGATACATAATGGTGGTAACTCCAGATTACAGATCTATAGTATCATACGTAGTAAGAGCCACAAGACAGAAATATAAATTTGAGCATTTATATTATTTCAATATTAAAACGATTGAAATAATATGTGAATTGGCGGGTTTAAAAGTTATTGATAGAAAAGCAGTACGGAAAACGGCGACAGTTAATTATATACTAGCTTATCTTAAAGGATATGGGATGGTTCCATTGAATTATATATTTGCATTATTAAATTTAATTCCTTTTATTAAGAGGATTGACTTTGAAATGCCGTCAGGCAGTGTTATGTATATATTAAAAAAAGTGTAAAGAAATTATATGAATAAAAAATTTGTACCGGTCTGTACCGCATATTTATCCGGCAATGAAAAAAAATATATTAACGATTGTATTGATACCGGCTGGATATCATCAGCCGGAAAATATATTGTTGAATTTGAAAAAGCATTTGCAAAATACTGCGGCTGCAAATATGCCGTTGCCGTCACAAGCGGAACAACGGCTCTTCATCTTGCATTAGCTTCTCTTGGCATTAAAAAAGGCGATGAAGTCATAATTCCTTCTTTTACAATGATAGCATGTGCATTTGCGGTTTGTTATACCGGAGCAAAACCGGTTTTTGTCGATATTGACGAAAAAACATGGAATATAGACGTTTCAAAAATAGAAGAAAAAATAACAAAAAAAACAAAAGCGATAATGCCCGTTCATATTTTCGGAAATCCCTGCAATATGAAAGAAATTATAAGGATTGCAAAAAAATATAAACTGCACATTGTTGAAGACTGCGCCGAGGCTCACGGAGCCGAGTACAACGGGAAAAAAGTCGGCAGTTTTTCGTCAATATCGGCATTCAGTTTTTTCGCCAATAAAAATCTGACTGCAGGCGAAGGCGGAATGGTTCTTACAAACAATAAAAAATATTACGATAAATGCAGATATTTGAGAAACATGAGCTATTCACTCACTAAACCCAGAACGTATGAACATGACGAGATAGGGTTTAATTATAGAATGACGAATTTACAGGCAGCGATCGGGCTTGCCCAGACCGAACTTGCCGACAAATATAGAGCTATGAGAATAGAAAACAACAGACTTTATAAAAAATTTCTTTCCGGCGTTGAAGGAATAATTTTTCAGCAAGACGAAAAAAATTCAATTAATGTTCATTGGATGAACGCAATACTTATTGATGAAAAAAAATACGGAAAAACAAAAGACAGGCTGATGAAGTTTTTAAAAGAAAACAATGTTGATACAAGATTATTATTTACCGGCATGCATAAACAAAAAAGTCTGAAACAATACGGATGTAAAATAACTGGGAATTATAAAAATACTGAAAAACTTACAAAATCCGGATTATATCTGCCTTCTTCTTCAAATCTTAAAACAACTCAGATAGAATATGTATGTAATTTAATAAAAAAATTTTTGAAAACCGGCAATTGATCACTTTTTAAATTTGCTTGCCAGTAATCTGAAGAAACCGCGGATTTTTATTTTGAGTTCATCAATGCTTCTAAGGTCAAGAATTGATTTTAATATATATCTCGGTCTTAAGAAAAACCGTTCAAAGGCTTCCTGCTGCATATCAAGCAGTTCTTTTCTTGTAAAAAATTCTTCCCAGTAATCGATATAAAAATCCTTAGTGGGATTTTTACAAAATTTCTCCCATCTTGTCGGATCAATAAGTTTTTTTTCAATGGCTTCATAATAGACAGGCGTTTTGGGGTACAAAGAAAGCACGCTGAAAACGGCATAAGTCGGTTTTATAGAAATACAAAAATCTATACTTTTTTTAATGTCTTCTTTTGTTTTTTCAAATTGGAATCCTAACATATAATCGGCTACAGTCTTAATTTTAAGATCATTGCAAATTTTAAAAGCATTTTTTATTAGGGCAACGGTTGTTTCTTTTTTTATATATTTTAACCCTTCGTCTGTTCCGGTTTCCACTCCGAAAGACACCATGCTTAATCCCGCTTTTTTTGCAATTTGCAAAGATTCTTTTGTGATGGTATTAACTCTGCCTCTGAAATCCCACGTAAATTTTAATTTTCTGGATAAAACTTCATTTGAAAATTCAATAATTCTGGTTGGCGTTATATTAAACATATCGTCGTAAAAGTGGAATTCTTCATAGCCTTGTTTAATACAGTCTTCAATTTCGTCAACGATGTTTTTTATGCTTCTGGATCTGTATTTTTTGTGAGGAACGTCACAAAAAGTACAGTGATAAGGACATCCTCGGCTTGAAACAATAGTGGTAAATTTTTTTGATACGCCTACGGTGCTGAAAAATTCAAGATGGGATATAAGTCTTCTGGCGGGGAAAGGCAATTCGTCAAGATTGTCAGTATAGGCCGGAATCAAATCCAAATCATACAGCAAAAGATTTTTATTATTGGAGGCATTGAGGTACTTAAATATGGAATTTTTTGTATAAACGCCTGTGATTTCTTCTATTGAGACGCCTGCGGCAAGTGCTTTTGCAAGTTGACAGAAAGCTTTTTCACCGTCTCCGAGAATTATTGAATCTATATTTTGCAATTCAACGGCTTCTTTCGGAAAAACCATTGTATGATGTCCGCCCATGCATATGTGAGTTTTTGGATTGATTTTTTTTATGATGTCGGCTGTTTTCACAATATCAACAAGGGCTACGGAAAAGCTTGAAATACCGACAAGATCTGGTTTTATTTCTTTAATTTTTTCTTCTATCGTTTCATAACTCATTTTTTCGGAAACGCAGTCAAGAAGATAAGTTTTATGTTCGGGAGCGTATTTTTCAAGATATGCTGCTATATAAAGAATTCCGAGCGGCGGGAAATGACCGAAATCGGGCGAATCTAAACACTGCGTTCCGTCTTCGTATGCAAAATTTTTTATTAAATTGTCTTCAGGCGGATTTATTAAAAGAATATTCATTTAAAGCGACACCCCTTCGGATTTCAAATCGGCTTCAAGCATAAGTCTTACGATTTCTTTAAAGGATGTTTTCGGTTTCCAGTTAAGAACTTTGCGCGCTTTTGAAGCGTCTCCGACAAAAAGAGAAAAATCCCCTTTCGGTCTTAGTAAGCGCTGGTCAAATTTAACGTATTTTTGCCAGTCAAGATTTACAAGCGAAAATGCTTCTACAAGAAAATCTTTTACGGAATAAGTCTGGCCTGAAGCGATGATATAGTCATCCGGCTTATCCTGCTGAAGCATCAGCCACATAGCTTCAACGTAATCTTTTGCAAAACCCCAGTCTCTTTTGGATTCAATATTGCCAAGATATAAAAAATCCTGTTTTTTTGTTAAAATTTTTGCGATGCTTTTGGTGATTTTTCTTGTCACAAAATTTTCCGCTCTTCTGGGACTTTCATGGTTGTACAAAATGCCCGAACAGTTGAACATGCCATATGTTGAACGATAAACGGAAGTCATAAGATAAGCGTATAATTTTGATACGCCGTAAGGGTTGACCGGATTTAAGCGCGTATTTTCATTTTGCGGAGTCTCTGAAGGCTTTCCGAATATTTCACTGGAACACGCCTGAAAATATTTTGTTTTAATTTGCGATATATTGATTGCTTCAAGAAGTCTTGTAACTCCCAACGCCGAAACGTCTCCCGTATATTCAGGTATGTCAAAACTTACGTAAACCTGGCTTTGTGCGGCGAGATTGTAAATCTCGTCCGGCCGTACTTCTTCAATGACTTTTATAAGGCTCAAAGCATCGGATAAATCGCCGAAATGCAGAAAAAAACGTTCGTCAAATTCGCAATTATCCACAATGTGCCGGACTCTGGCAAGAGTTGGACTGCTGCTTCTTCGGATAATACCGTGAACTTCATAATCTTTTTCCAACAGCAAATCTGACAGATATGAACCGTCCTGCCCGTTTACGCCTATTATTAAAGCTTTTTTCATTAGAAATCTCCGTTACTCAGAACAGATTATATAAATTTTTTAAATAATTGTTAAGTTCGCAAATTTTGCAATCAGTTTTTTCCATTGTCCGTTTCCGAATAATACCACTAATTTGAGGTCGTCTCCGGAGCCTGATTTTTCAATAATTTTGCCGTTTCCAAAAGTCGGATGCATAACCATAGTGCCGATAGAATACGGGGTGTTATCGGCAATTTTAGGTGGTTCGTCAAGCTCGATAAATGAATTTTTCTGCCGGTATTGCGGTTCCTGTGAAAAATCTTTTTTATAATTAAAATTTGATGAAATATTGTTTTGTGCGGATCTTGTTGAAAGTTGTTCTGTAAACCCTGCTTCCAGTAAAAATCTTGAAGGTACATTCCATTTTGTTTTGCCGAAAACAGTTCTCTCGCTCGCCCAACTCATATATAAATTTTCTTTTGCTCTTGTCATTCCCACATACATTAATCTTCTTTCTTCCTGAAGTTCGGTTTGATCATAGGCAGATTCGCCTATCGGGAATAACCCTTCTTCAAGCCCGACTATAAACACATTTTTAAATTCAAGACCTTTTGCCAAATGTAAAGTCATCAATGTAACTTTATCGGAAGCATTTTCCCATGAATCAATATCGCTTACCAATGCAATCTGCGATAAATATCCGGAAAGTGTCTGGTCGGGAGATCTTCTTTGGAAATCTTCAATGGCAGACACTAATTCCTGAATGTTTTCCGCTTTGCTTTTAGCTTCAGGATTATCCGAAAGTTCCAATTCTTTTAAGTATTCTGTTTCATTAATAACCATTTCAACAATGTCTTTAACTGTTTTAGCTGATTTTAAATTAATAAATTTCTGAACTAAATTTCTAAAATTATTTAATCCGGTTAAAGAACTTTTTGTAATAAGTGTGGTATCAATAAATTTTATGGCTTCAAAAAGAGATATTTTTTTATCATTGGCAAACTCTTCCAGTTTATCCATGGAAGTTTTCCCGATTCCGCGTTTTGGTATATTAACAATTCTTTTAAAGCTGACATTATCGTTCGGATTATGAATTAATTTTAAGTATGCCATTATATCTTTGATTTCCGCTCTTTCATAAAACTTCAGAGAGCCTACGATGGCATAAGGAATACCGCTTCTTCTTAAAGCATCTTCCAGGGCTCTGGATTGTGCATTTGTCCTGTAAAATATTGCAAAGTCCGATAAATTATGATTATGATTGGACTTATTTATTAAAATCATATCAACAGTTCTTAAAGCTTCATCATTTTCATTCATATTTTGGAATACATTTATTTCACCGGTGTTATCATTTTTCGTCCATAATTTTTTGTCTACTCTTTCATTGTTGTTTTTGATAACAGACCATGCCATTGAAAGTATTTTAGGAGTTGAACGGTAATTTTCTTCAAGTTTTACGGTTTTACATGCAGGATAATCTTTTTCAAATTCCAATATGTTATTGATATCGGCTCCGCGCCATGAATAAATACTTTGGTCATCATCACCGACTACACAGATGTTATGATGTTTTTCAGCCAGCATTTTCGTAAGCAGATACTGTGAATGATTTGTATCCTGATATTCGTCAACCATAATATATTTAAATTTATCCTGATATTTTGCGAGGATTTCTTTATGATCCTGCAGTTTTAAAACAGTCTGCATTATTAAGTCGCCAAAATCCAATGCTCCGTAACGTTCAAGTTTTTCCTGATATAAACGGTATATTTTTGCTATCATCTGCTGGTAAAAATCACCGTCGGCAATAGCTTTGGCTTCAACATCCAGAGGCAGATTTAAATCATCTTTTGCTCTGCTTATTCTGTTTACAACCCAACTCGGTTTATATTTTTTTTCATCAAGATTTAATTCTTTTAAACATTCTTTTATTACTTTTGCCTGTTCGCCCATATCATAAATTAAAAAATCAGGGCTTAATCCGAAATTACCCGCTTCAACTGACAATATATATGTACAAAAAGCATGAAATGTTGAAATTCTTACATCTCCTCCGCCTGTACTGGGGGCCAGTTCCTCAACACGTTTTTTCATTTCACCGGCCGCTTTATTTGTAAACGTAACGGCTAAAATATTATAAGGTTTTATCCCTTTTGACAATAAATATGCAACACGTTGCGTAATGACTCTTGTTTTTCCCGTGCCTGCTCCGGCAAAAATTATAAGAGGTCCTTCAGTATGTAAAACGGCTTCTTTTTGTGATGGATTTAAATTTTTCAGTAACATTGGCTTCAATTTCAGTAAAAGATTTTAGAAAATTCTACTAGTTTTCAGTTTCTTTTACAAGGAAAATTTCGGAGTTAAAAATATTTTTTGCTATAAAATTATAATTTTGTACAATTAACGTACAAACCATAACGCTTTTTGGAGAATTAAAATGAAAATTCTTGTTACCGGCGGCGCCGGTTTTATAGGCTCAAGCGTTGTTGACGCTTTAATATTAAAAAATCATAAAGTTACGATTGTTGACAATTTATCAACCGGGAATTTGAAAAATGTAAATAAAAAAGCGAAATTTTATAAATTTTCAATAACCGACAGACAAAAAATCAACGGAATGTTTAAAAAAGAAAAATTTGACGTTGTAATACACCACGCCGCTCAGCTTGACGTGCGCAAATCCGTTGAAGACCCTTTGTTTGACGCGGACGTCAATATTAAAGGTTCACTCAATATTCTTGAAGCCTGCAAAAATACAAAAGTAAAGAAAATAATATTTGCTTCTTCCGGAGGAACAATGTACGGAGAATGTTCCGGAAAAGCTCCGGATGAAAAAACGCCCGTCAATCCGCTGTCTCCTTACGGAGTTGCAAAAAATTCGGTTGAAAATTATATTAAAAGTTACGCTTCCATATACGGGCTTAAATATACGGTTTTAAGATACGCAAATGTTTACGGGCCTCGGCAGGACCCGCACGGAGAAGCCGGAGTAGTGGCTATATTTATAGGGAGAATGCTTAAAAATGAACCCGTAAAAATTTTCGGCGACGGCAGACAGATGCGTGATTACGTTTTTGTATCCGACGTAGTTGAAGCCAATCTGCGCGCTCTTACAAAAGGCGAAAATGAAATAATAAATATAGGAACGCAGACAGTATTTTCGGTAAACGCTCTTGCAAAAGAGATTGCGGCTATAACAAAATACGGTCACAAACCGGAATATATGCCGAAACGTTCAGGCGAATTGTTCAGAAATTTTTTAAATATTTCAAAAGCCGCAAAAGTATTGAGATGGAAACCGCGCGTTGATATCAAAACCGGTCTTAAAAAAACGGTTGAATATTTTATAAAAAAATAAACGGGAGAAATTATGAAAATTTTTATTAAATCTGTTTTTTTGTTCGCTTTATTTTTGTTTTGCTCGGCGTATCTTAACGCGGAAACATTCCAAAATATCTGTAAAGACGGGTCTTTAAAGGTGGTAATGAAAGCCGTAAAAGAAGGCGGAGACGTCAACGGGCTGACAAAAGATTTGCAGACTCCGTTAATGCAGGCAAGCAAGTATAATAATCCAGAAGTGGTTCAGTTTTTAATAGAAGCCGGAGCCGGAGTCAACGCAAAAGACGAAAAAGGCAGAACTGCCCTGATGTACGCCTGCGAAGAAAACAGGAATGTTGAAGTTGTAAATGTTTTAACAAGAAAACGCGCTGATGTAAACGCCGCCGACAATGAAGGCAAAACGGCTTTGATGTACGCGTGCGAAAGCAATCCGAATATTAAAATAACCGCAGCTTTGGTTGAAGCCGGAGCCGATGTGAAGGCAAAAACAAAAACAGGCTTAAAACCTCTTGATTATGCCGAAAAAAATGAAAATAAAAAATCGGCGGCATTGATAAAAACTATATTATTGCAGGCAGGAGCCGCTTCTCAGGATTTATCCGATTTGGAAAAAATATGATGCTTGAACAGTCGGCAATCGTACAGTTGAATATGGTCTCGGAAATAGGCCCCAAAAAACTTATTTCTTTAATAAGTTGTTTCGGCGGCGCTGTTAACGTATTGAACGCCGGCGCGGACGAACTTAAAAAAACAGGCAATTTAACCGAAAAGGCCGCGGCAGCAATAAAAAAAATTTCGGATTCCGGCGCAATTGACGAAGAACTCGGCCTTGCCGAAAAAAATAACGTAAAAATCACAACATATATAGATCCGGAATATCCGGCTCAGCTTAAAGATATATGCGATTTCCCGCCCGTTCTGTATATTAAAGGAACATTAAAAAAAAACGATAATATTTCGGTTGCCGTTGTCGGTTCAAGAAGACCCACAAATTACGGGATATCGGTTACGAATCATTTTTGCCGGTATTTCGCGCAAAACAATATCTGCGTGATATCAGGACTTGCAAGAGGAATTGATACGGAAGCGCACCGTTCGGTATTGAAAAACAACGGAAGAACAATCGCGGTGCTGGGCAACGGACTTCTCCATTATTATCCACCCGAAAACAGAAAACTTCAGGATCAAATAGCCGCGGATAATGTTTTAATAAGCGAATTTCCAATGAGGCAGAAACCGGATAAAGCATCTTTTCCCAGAAGAAACAGAATCATAGCCGGTCTTTCAATGGCGGCGGTCGTAACGGAAGCCGCTCTTGAAAGCGGAGCCGTGATTACGGCAAAATTGAGCTTGGATTACGGAAGAGACGTTTTTGCGGTGCCGGGTTCGGTTTTTTCCAATTATTCAAAAGGGCCGAACAGTCTTATAAAAGACGGATGTCTGATAGCTTTAAATCCCGAGGACGTCGTTGAATCTATGCATTCTTTATCCTTATGGGTACGCAGGCAAAAGAAAGAAAAAAAATTGACAACGAAAAATATAAATGATATTACTAACACTCGCAATTTGGCAGTTTTGAAACTTATAGAATCAACAATTGACGGAATGTCGGTTGACGCTTTAAGCGAAAGCATGAAAATAGACATACCGGAACTGGCTGTTATTTTGACCGAGTTGGAACTTGACGGATTTATAAGAGCGGTACCGGGCCAGTTATATATAAGAAACAGATAGAACCCGTAAATTTTTTGCTGTTTTTTTATTGGAGTTAAAATGAAATACTTGGTAATAGTAGAGTCTCCCGCTAAAGAAAAAACAATATCAAAAATCCTTGGAAAGGACTATACAGTTAAAAGTTCTTTCGGCCATATCAGAGATCTTCCGAAAAGCAAAATCGGAATAGACACGGAAGATAATTTTAAACCCACGTATATAGCTGTTCCAAAGTCAAAACAAGTCATAGCAAATTTAAAAAAAGCCGTTGAAGCCGTTGACCATGTATATCTTGCGACTGATTTTGACAGGGAAGGGGAAGCTATCGCATGGCATCTGCAGGAACTGTTAAAATTAAAAGATGCCGAAACAAGCAGAATAACATTTCACGAAATAACGGCCGAAGCGATAAAAAGTGCAGTTAAAAATCCCAGAAAATTAGATATGGCTCTCGTTGACAGCCAGCAGGCCAGAAGAATTTTGGACAGACTGGTAGGTTATAAACTGTCGCCTTTATTATGGAAAAAGATAAAAAGAGGATTGTCCGCCGGAAGAGTTCAGTCGGTCGCCGTTATGATGATCTGCGACAGGGAAGAAGAAATCAATAAATTTATTCCGGTTGAATATTGGTCAATCACGGCCGAACTTCAAAAAACCGATATAGCTTTTAAAGCCAACCTTATATCAAAAAACGGCGTAAAATTTGAAAAGCTGTCAATAAAAAACAAACAGGAAGCCGATACTATATTAAATGACCTGCAAAATGCGAAATACAGCGTAAGCAAAGTTGAAAAGAAAGAAAGAAGAAGATCTCCTTACGGCCCTTATACCACTTCAACTATGCAGCAGGATATTTCAAGAAGAATAGGTTTTTCCCCTTCAAAAACAATGATGATAGCGCAGCATTTGTACGAAGGAGTAAATACGGGCTCGGAAGGAGTAGTCGGTCTTATAACATATATGAGAACCGATTCGTTAAACGTCGCAAAATCGGCTCAGGATGAAACTTTAAAATTTATAGAAGCGCAATACGGCAAAGGGTTTCTGCCTAAAACACCGAGATTTTACAAAACAAAATCAAAAGGAGCTCAGGAAGCCCACGAAGCGATCAGACCTACTTCCGTGCGCAGAACTCCTGAATTGATGAAAGAATATTTATCGTCCGACGAATATAAACTTTACGACGCAATCTGGAAGAGATTTGTGGCAAGCCAGATGGCTGACGCCGTTTACGATACTACAAGCGTAGACATATCGGCCGGCGACTGTATTTTCAGAGCGTCGGGAAGCGCGCTTAAATTTGAAGGTTTTACTAAGGTATATTACGTCCGTGACGAAGACGAAAAAGACGATTTGAAACTTCCCGTTCTTGAAGAAAAAGATATTTTGAATTTATTAAATCTTCTTTCCGAACAGCATTTTACCGAACCGCCGGCAAGATATAACGAAGCAAGTTTGATTAAGGCTCTTGAAGAACACGGAATAGGCCGTCCGTCAACGTATGCTCCGACCATTAAAACGATTCTTGACAGATTATACGTCAGGCTTGAAGCGAAAAAATTTATTCCGACGGATCTTGGAATAGTTGTAAACAATTTTTTAAAAACGCATTTTAACGATGTCATAAATTATGATTTTACCGCCGATATTGAAGAAAAATTTGACGATATAGCCGAAAGCAAAGTAAAATGGCAGGAAGTTATTAAAAAATTTTATGCTCCTTTTGAAACGGATATAACGACCGCCGAAAAAACGGCGCAGAGGCAAAAAGTAGAACCGAAAATGACGGACGAAAAATGCCCCGCGTGCGGAAAGCCGATGGTTATAAGAGACAGCAGAAGAGGCCCGTTTATGGCGTGTTCCGGCTATCCGGACTGCAAAACGACGTTCTCCGTTGACAAAGACGGAAAAAAAGTAAGCAATGAACCCGAAGTCACCGACGAAAAATGCCCGAAATGCGGAGGAATGCTTCTTAAAAAAAGAGGGTTCAGAGGCCCGTATCTCGCCTGCGAACATTATCCGGACTGCAAAACGACTTTTTCAATAGATAAAAACGGCAACAAAGTCATAAGACCGGAGCCGGAAAAAACCGATATCAAATGCGCAAAATGCGGAAGCCCAATGCTTAAAAGAATCGGGAAAAGAGGACCGTTTTTAACTTGTTCGGCTTTTCCGAAATGCAGGAATTTGCAATGGATAAAACAGGAACCGAAAACAACGGCGGAACCAACAACAAAGAAAACAACAAAACGGAAAAAAACAAAGACGCCAAAATAGAACAGTTTATTCGGTATCTTCAGGCAGAAAGAAATTATTCCGTACATACGGCAAGAGCGTATGCGGCAGACATGCGAGGTTTTGCCGTTTTTTTAACAAACAAACATAATTCCGTCTCTTTTGAAAACTGCACGAAACAGACCGTCAGGGATTATCTGGCTTTTCTTTATAATAATAATCTTAAAAAAAGTTCAATAGGAAGAAAGCTTGCAGTTTTAAAATCTTTTTATAAATTTTTGGCGATAAATTCGCGGATAACAACAAATCCGGTGTCGGCAATGGCGACTCCTAAAAAGGAAAAAAAGATTCCGGTTTTCTTAACCGAACAGGAAATCCTAGATTTGTTTGATATTCCGCAGCTGCCGTTAAGAGATAAAGCGATGCTTGAGCTTTTGTATTCGTCGGGCATAAGAATTGAAGAAATGATAAATTTAAATCTTAAAGATCTGGATATAATATCAGAAACGGTAAAAGTGTTCGGAAAAGGCGCAAAGGAAAGAACCGTTCCCGTCGGCGTAAAATGTTTAAACGCGATTAAAGAATATCTTGACTTTCGGCGCGGCGCGGGTCAAAGCTGCAAAACGGACTCTCCCATGTTTTTAAATAAATACGGAGGACGAATCTCTTCAAGAGGAGCCCGCAAGGCGCTTCACGGCTGGTTTATTAAAGCCGGTTATTTAAAAAAAGTTTCGCCTCACACGATAAGACACAGCTTCGCGACGCATATGCTTGACAGAGGCTGCGGAATAAGAACTGTGCAGCAGATACTGGGCCATAAAAATCTGGCGACGACGCAGATATATACCCATGTCACTCTTGAAAGTTTAAGAAAAATTTACAATCAGGCGCATCCGAGAAAATAAAATGACAGAAAATATTAAAGCTCTAATGGAAGATTTCGGCTGTAACGAGGATGAAGCAAGACAGGCGCTTGAGCTTGCCGGCGGAAATCTTGAACAGGCCATAATAAACATAGGAATAATGTTAAAGTACATTACCGCCTACAAAGCCAAAATAAATTTTAAACAGAAAAGTATTTTCGGACTTATTCATATAATCGCAAACAGCAAAAATGCGGACCTTCTGAGATTCAGTTCGGTTATGTCTTACAATCCGATAGTTTACGAATATCCCGTTTCCGTAGACTGGTTTTCGTTTGAAAAATCAATTTACTCGTACAGACTGACTCCGGGAGTAATTGAAAATTACACAAAGACAATAGATACGGAATTTAAAGATTTTATAGCCGAAAGGCTTAACAGACAGAAAATATTAATGTCGGACGATATGAAAAATCTTTTTGAAGAATTTTTTGTGCTTGATGATATAGAAATAGATATAGTAGCAGAAGAGCTTACGCTCAGAGAATTCAGAAAACTGCCGAATTACGAAAATGTAACGAGTCCCGGCACGGTCAATTTTGCAGAAGTTGAGGATATTAAACTTGAAACTATAATTCTGGAAGATACCGCCGGAAAAAACGTTGAAAATATTATTCCGGGAGACGTTGTGCTTGCGATAATAACCGATACCAGAGACATCGCTTATTATATCGGGCATTTGCTGGGAGCAAGAAAGGAAAATGAGATGATTCCGATGCCGGCCGCCGTCAAGAAAATAGAAGAAAATAAGGATTATTTTGAAGTCAGTTTAAAATATGCCGACTTAATAACGGGAGTGTCGCAGATAAAAAAAGGAAGAGTTTTAAAAGTTCTCGGTGCAAAAAGACAGCCGTGGTGGAAAAGTTTCTCAACTATTTTTACGTTCAGCGAAGAATCGCAAAAAAAATAACATAAACATAAATTTCAGTCGGTTTTTTAAAAAAAAAATTTGGGAAACACTTGATTTTTTTTTAAAATTGATTTATTATATAGACGTAGTATTTGTAAAAGTTCTTTTTTTTGGATGTTCAAAAAGTCTCTTTTTGAGACGAGAAAAAGGAGATTAAACATGCCTTGTTGCAAAAAAGCCGCAAAGAAGAAAGTTGCAAAAAAAGTTGTTAAAAAAGCTGCGAAGAAAAAAGTAGCGAAGAAAAAAGTTGCAAAAAAGAAAAAATAAAACATCCAGATTATCGATACAAAAAAATCCTCCGCTTTAACAGCGGAGGATTTTTTACGGCTTTAAATTTTATATAATATGGGCATGGGTCAGTTTCAGGAAACATCTGCCGGCGCAATTATTTACACGGTAAAAAACGGCGATATTTTATTTTTGCTTGTTTATTCGGCGAAAAATTTGCAGTGGGGTTTTCCGAAGGGACATATTGAAGAAGGCGAAACGGAAATACAGGCGGCCAAAAGAGAAATATTTGAAGAAACCGGAATAAGCGAATTGGAATTTGCCGGTAATTTTAAATGTACGGATTCGTACAAAACAAAAGGAGTTCTTCCGCATACGCTTGGTAGTATTATTACAAAAAATGTTATATACTATCTCTGTCGCGCGCAGAGCGATTTCGTTGACAGAAACAACGGAGAAATTGAAAAATGCGGATGGTTTGATTTTGAATCGGCAACAAAAGTTTTAAAATATAGTGCGCAAAAACTAATGTTGAAAAAAGCAAAAGATTTTTTACAAGGGGGAAAAAATGAATCCTGTATTAAGCAATAAAACATTCAGCAATCTCGGTTACGGGCAGGAAACTATGACCGTAAAAGGAACTATAAATAAAAGTTTCCTGTTGTGGGCTATTTTGGCGGCGGGAGCCTATCTCGGATGGACGTCTCCGAATGTCGTTATGCCGTTGGTCTGGCCGCTTGTGATAGTGTCGTTTGTGCTTGCAATCGTTACTGTTTTTAAGAAAAATATATCTCCGTGGACTTCGCCGGTTTACGCGTTTTTAGAAGGGTTGTTTTTGGGAGTCATTACTTTAATTTTTGAAAAATCTTATCCGGGCATCGCGGTCAACGCGATTTTTCTTACAATCAGCGTTTTATTCTGCATGCTTTTTGCGTTTAAAGCCGGATATATAAGAGCGACGAATAAATTTTATGCGGTTGTAGGCGTTTCAACGTTTGCGATCATGCTTCTTTATATTGTTAATCTGGTAATAAGTTTATTCGGCGGCGCCGGCATTCCTTTTCTTTATTCTTCTTCAACATTCGGAATTTTGTTCAGCATTTTTGTGGTCATAATCGCTTCGTTAAATTTGATAATAGATTTTGACATCATTCAAAAAGGCGCAATGTCGGGAGCTCCTAAATATATGGAATGGTACGGCGGGTTTGCTTTAATGATAACTCTGGTATGGCTGTATCTTGAAATATTGAGATTGTTGACAAAACTAAGAAATTAAAATGACGGTAAAACTTACGGATACGTCTTTTTTTATATCTTCGACAGAACCTCAGAATCTGCCTCAAAGCATTTCCGAGGTTGCTTTTGTCGGAAGATCAAACGTCGGAAAAAGTTCGGTTATAAACGCAATATGTAATAAAAAAAATCTGGCCAGAACTTCAAAAACGCCCGGCAGAACAAGGGCTATAAATATTTTTACGCCGTCAAACGGCAGATGGATTGTTGATCTTCCCGGTTACGGTTTTGCAAAAGTATCCGAAGAGGAAAAATCTTCTTGGAAGCAGATGATAGAAGAATACATAACGGGCAGAAAAAATCTTAAAGTTTTATATATACTTATTGACGGTCTTGTCGGTCCGATGGATCTTGATATAGTAATGGTTGAATGGGTTAAATCTTTGGGTGTTAAATTTAAAATTATTGTCAATAAAACTGACAGGATTTCAAATTTAAATTTAGAACAACTAAAAAGTGATATTGCAGAAAGTTTACAAATTTCAAAAGATTTAATATATTGTGTAAGTGCTAAAACCAAAGCAGGTATTGGCAATATAATAGGCGATGTAGGGAATTTATTGTTGTAAAAGGAGACAAAAGATGAAAAAGTTGATGTTGGTGGCATTGTTTTTAGCAGGTGGAGTTTTTATTTCAAGTTGTGCAACCGTTAAGACTCCGTTGGGGGGATTGATTTACACAGATGTTAAGGCACCTGAAGCAGTTACTTCAAATGCAGGAAAATCTAAAGTTGGTACAGCAATGGCAACCTCTATTATGGGATTAGTAGCACAAGGTGATGCAAGTATTGAAACAGCAGCAAAAAGTGCAGGGATTACAAGAATACAACATGTTGATTATCATTCAACATCAATTCTTGGAATTTACTCTACATTTACTGTAACGGTTTACGGAGAATAACCGGCAGTACGAATCAAATAAAAGCAGAATCAAATTCTGTTTTTTGCCGGTATTCGTATTTGTAAACTTTAGTTTCTAATTGAAAAATTTTTTTGTAATAACTATTGTCGGATTCATAGTCGGGTTGATTATTTCAGGTATAGGGATTGATATATATTCATACATATCCCGTTCTGTCAACAGATTTTCTGTTGCAAGAACAATCTCTAAAGCCGAGCAAATGGTTGCCCAAGACAGGTATACCGAGGCTATTGCGTTGTACGAAAAAGCTTATGCTAAAATCAGCTCGGCTATGAATGATGATAAAAGTGAGATTCTTGTTGCAAAAATAAAAAACAATCAGGGGCTTTGCCTGTCAAAAAGATTTGAAAAGACAAAAGATGTTCTTGATTTTAAACAGGCGCTGTCGCTGTTTGAAGAAGCATATGCGGTTTATAAAAAAATAAAAAACGGCGAACTTGCCGATCAGACCGAACAAAACATAAAAATACTGGAAAAGATGGCTGAAGTTTAATTAATCAAAATGTTAAACTATTACGGCACGGTTATAAGGCCTCCTAGCGAGGCTGACAGTTTAATATTGCAGGTCACTCTCGGATGTTCCGACAATTCGTGTATTTTCTGCCCGGCTTATAAAGATAAAAAATTCAAAATTAAAAACATAAGAGAAATAGAAAAAGACATAGCGACCGCCGCAGCATATTATCCCGAAACGCGCAGGGTTTTTCTTGCCGACGGAGACGCCTTAATAATTGCGCAGAAAGATTTGCTGACAATTTGCGACAGAATCATCGCGGCATTTCCGCTTGTTTCAAGAATATCAATGTACGCTTCCGCAAAAGCCGTTGAATTAAAAACAGTTGCCGAATTAAAACAATTGCAATCCAAAAAAATGTCTCTGGTTTATATAGGATTTGAAACCGGCGATGAAGATGTTTATAAATTTACTCAAAAATACGGTTCTGTGCAAAAAAACATTGAATCGGTTTTGAAATTAAAACAGGCCGGGATTAAATCCAACGTTACGGTTATTCTTGGTCTGGGCGGAGAAAAGTTTTCTTTAAAACACGCCGAAAATACTGCTGCTGTTTTAAACAGAGCCCGTCCGGAACAAATAGCTGCGCTGACGCTGATGATTGTAAAAAATACTCCGCTGTATGAAATATGGCGTTTAAAACAATTTCATATGCCCGATGAATTTGCAATATTAAAAGAATTAAAAACATTATTGGAAAATATGCTGGATTTTAAATGCCTATTTTTCTCAAATCATGCATCAAATTATGTTCCGGTATCGGCGAGATTCCCGAAAGACAGACAAAAAGTGATAAATATTTTGGATAAAATTATAACTCAATCCGACAAACGCTTGTTACGAAACGAAAATTTAAGAAATCTTTAATCGGTTAAACCTAAAAAAATTGCTTATAATTTAAATATATTGTTGAAAAATGATATTAAAATATATAGAATATGACAGATATGAAAAAAATTTTACCGGTGCTTGCATTTGTACTGGTGCTTATATTTTTGTACGCTCCCTTAAGAGTATCGGGAGAACAGAAAGTATCAATCAGCGGAAAATTTATCAGAAACTCTGCTTCAGGACTTCCGCTAAATGATATTCAGGTAAAAGTTACCGGCACCAAAGAATTAATTATAAGAACCGACAGAAGCGGCAATTATATCGCTTATAATTTGCCCGCGGGCGGCAATTATACCGTTACGCCTTTTAAAGCCGGTTTTTTGTTTGCTCCCGAATCCAAAACATATACCAACCTTACGGCAAGCAAAATCAATGAAAATTTCGGAGTATCCGAAAGAACGTATTCAATAAGCGGCAAAGTTATAGTCGGCGGCAAGCCTTCAAAAGGCGAAATAATAATGATTAACACCAGAGCCGTTAAGTATTTTACAAATGAAGACGGTGAATATTTTATAGATAATCTCTCTTATGAAGGCCCTTATACGGTTACGGTTGAATCAAATAGAGTTGTTTTTGAACCTTTTAAAATTGATCAGCTGGACAAAAATGTTGTTTACAATTTTGAAAAATCCATCAAAGCGATGGGATACGTTACTTCTTCCGGAAAAGGAATTGCCGGCGTTGAAATAGCAGTTAACAATAAAAGATATAAAACAGATGAAAACGGGTATTATGAAATCAACGGTCTGGCGGCCAACGGAAGCTATATACTTGCGGTTATAAATTCCGAAATGAATCCGGTTCCCAAATTTGTTGAGCTGAAAAAAGTTACGCAGGATATTGATAATGTAAATTTTTCTTTAAGCGGTTCAATTTCCGGAACTGTAAAAATGAGCAACAAACCTTTTGCCGGAGCTTTAATTAAAGTAGAGTCATCCGACCAAACCGAAGAAACAAAAACCGATAAAAACGGCGCTTATAAAATAAATAAACTCGGTCTTCACAGAGATTACGCCATATCAGTTTCAAGTCCGGGCTATATGTTCAGCCCGAAAGACAGAACAGTAAAAAAACTGGCGAACCAGACGGGAGGGCAGAATTTTACCGCCTCAGTTCAAAAATACAAAATATACGGCGTTGTTACCAGAGGCACAGCTTTTGTCAAAGACGCTGAAATTTCAATAGGCGGAATTTCAAAAGTTGTAAAAACAGATGCTCAGGGAGCGTATTCTTTTGACGGCCTGACTGCCGGGAAAAATTATTCCGTTTCGGTAAAATCAAAACAAATTAAATTTACGGAATCAAAAAAAACAGTAAACGGAATAAGCGGCGATACAGAGATTAATTTCGACGGATTACTTTCAATTTCCGGCAAAGTTACAATTGACGGAATGCCTTTGGAAAACGCAAAAGTTCTTTATGATTTTAATTCTTTTGTGTTAACGGATAAAAACGGAAATTATACAGTTGACGGGTTAATGCCTAATCAGGTTTACACTATTGAAGTTTCAAGCAATGATTATAAATTTACGCCGAGCATTTTTACGTCTGAACGTCTGAAGGAATGTCTGACTGATGAGGATTTTAAAGTCGTCATTGATTATAAACTGAAAGAAAAAGAAGAAAAACTTGCCCGAGAAGAAGCGGCAAAGAAAGCCAAAGAGGAAGAAAGATTAAGGAAAGAAGAATTAAAAAGAATAGAAGCGGAAGAAAAAAAGGCCCTTAAAGAGGCCAAGAAGAAAGCGTTGGAAGAGGAAAAAGCAAGAAAAGAAGAACTTGCAAAAGCGGCTTTGCAGGAAAAAGCAGCCCGCGAAGAAGCGGCAAAACAATCTCAGGAAGAAAAAAAGAAACAGGCGGTTTCCGTTAAAGAAATAAAAGAACCGGTTATAAATGAAGATGAAATTCAGATAGCGTTATTGCAGGAAAAATTAGCCGCTAAAGAATCTGCAAAGAAAGCCAAAGAGGAAGAAAGGTTAAGAAAAGAAGAGTTAAAAAGAATAGAAGCTGAAGAAAGAAAGGCCCGAGAAGAAGCCAAGAAGAAAGCGTTGGAAGAAGAAAAAGCAAGAAAAGAAGAACTCGCAAAAGCGGCATTACAGGAAAAACTTGCCCTTAAAGAAGCCGAAAAGAAAGCAAAAGAGGAAGAAAGATTAAGAAAAGAAGAGTCAAAAAGAACAGAAGCGGAAGAAAAATTAGCCGCTAAAGAATCTGCAAAGAAAGCCAAAGAGGAAGAAAGGTTAAGAAAAGAAGAGTTAAAAAGAATAGAAGCTGAAGAAAGAAAGGCCCGAGAAGAAGCCAAGAAGAAAGCGTTGGAAGAAGAAAAAGCAAGAAAAGAAGAACTCGCAAAAGCGGCATTACAGGAAAAATTAGCCCGTGAAGAAGCGGCAAAGAAAGCCAAAGAGGAAGAAAGATTAAGGAAAGAAGAATTAAAAAGAATAGAAGCGGAAGAAAGAAAGGCAAGAGAAGAAGCCAAGAAGAAAGCGTTGGAAGAAGAAAAAGCAAGAAAAGAAGAACTTGCAAAAGCTGCATTGCAGGAAAAACTTGCCCGTGAAGAAGCCGCAAAGAAAGCGAAAGAAGAAGAAAAATTAAAAAAAGAAGAACAGAAAAAAATAGAATTGCAGGAAAAAATTAATCAGGAACAAAAAAGAAGATTGGAAATGCAGGCTCAGATAGCGTTGCAGGAACAGCTTGCTCAGGAAGAAGAAGCTAAAAAACAGGAATTGCAGAATAAACTTATACAAGAACAGGAAAACAAGAAAAGACAGGAAGAAGAAAGACTAAAAAAAGAAGAAGAAATCAGAATAGCCGAACAACAATTGGAACAGGAAAGATTAAGAAGAGAAGAACAGAAAAAAGCGGACCTTCGCGATAAACTTACAAAAGAACAGGAAAAGAAACAAAAACAGGAAGAAGAAAGACTAAAAAAAGAAGAAGAAAAGAGAATAAAAGAACAGCAGAAAGAGCAGGAAAAACTTGAAAAAGCAGCCGAAAAGAAAAGAATAGCGGAAGAAAAATTAGCCGCTAAAGAAGCGGCAAAGAAAGCCAAAGAGGAAGAAAGATTAAGAAAAGAAGAATTAAAAAGAATAGAACGTGAAGAAAAAGAATCTCAAAAAATACGCCCTAAACAAGATAAAAAAAGAGAATCTCAACCGACGCCGGCGGCAGTTGCTCCTGCGACGGATAAAAATGCAAAGCTTTCAATCGCGGGACGAGTATTAAAGGGCAGATACGGCGTCGCAAGAATACAGATTAAGCTTTTGGCTGACGGCAAAACGGACACTTTTTTAACCGATAAATACGGATATTATTTAATTCCCGATCTTGAAAGAGATAAAGATTACGTCGTTACCGTCGTTTCCGACAATAATGTTTTAAATATTTCGCCTAAATCCCGCGTATATAAAAAAATAAACGGGGACTTTACAAATCATAATTACTACGTAGTTACTGAAAAATAAAAAATACTTGGTTATGAGTTTATGAAAATGAAACAAATAAATTTAAAAGTATCTCACGGATACCCTATAATTTTTTTAAATAATTTTAATGATTTTTCCGCCCGGTTAAAAAAATATCTCATTCAAAAAAAAGTTTTTATTATTTCCGATACAAACGTCGCGGCTTTTTATCTGCGTAAAATTGAACAGCTGTTAGAAAAAGAAAAAATTGACGTTAAATCGTTTGTATTTAAAGCCGGAGAAGAGCGGAAGAATATTAAAATTTTAACGGACATAGTCAAATATGCGACGGCTTCCGGCGTAGACAGGCAGCATACGGTTATAGCGCTCGGCGGCGGAGTCGTCGGAGATATTGCCGGATTTTTTGCGTCGGTTTATATGAGAGGCCTCAAATATATACAGGTTCCCACTACGCTGCTTGCCATGGTAGATTCTTCGGTCGGCGGCAAAACGGGAGTCAACACTGAAAGCGGCAAAAATATAATAGGAACTTTTTACCAGCCCCAATGCGTTTTAATAAATACGAAATTTTTACAGACTTTAAATTCAAGACATTTGAGAAACGGCATGGCGGAAGTCATTAAGTACGCCGTAAGTTTTGACGTTAAATTTTTCAGGGAATTAAAATTGATTTTTGAAAAGGCGTTTATATCCGAAAAAGATTTTGAAAATATTATTTATAAATCGTGCAGCTTTAAAGCCGATATTGTCCGTAAAGACGAAAAAGAAACAAAGGGTTTAAGAGAGCTTTTAAATTTCGGACATACTTTCGCCCACGCTTTGGAGACGGTAACGGAATACAAAGAATTTCTGCACGGAGAAGCCGTCGCAATTGGAATGCTGTTTGTATGCGAGCTTGCCGAAAGAATGTCTTTTGCAAAAAAAAATACGGCGTCCGTTTTAAAAGAAATGCTTGCGGCAGCCGGTTTTTGCCTGAATATAAATAAAAAATATGATCCGGTTAAATTTTTTGCGGTAATGAAAAGAGATAAAAAATCCGTTTCGGATAAAATAAAATTTGTTTTGCCGAAAAAAATCGGACGGATCAAATCTAAAATGGAAGTTGACGATAAAGCAGTATTAAATTTGCTTAAGGAAGTGTTAAAATGAAAAAAATATTAATTATTAACGGACCGAATTTAAATCTGCTCGGAACAAGAGAACCGGAAATTTACGGGAAATTTACGCTTCCCGATATTGAAAATAAATTGAAAGACTTTGCAAAAAAAATCAATGTTGAAATTGAATGTTTTCAGTCAAATCACGAGGGAGAAATTGTAGATAAAATCGGAGGCGCGAAAAATAATTTTGCCGGCATAATAATAAATCCGGCCGCCTATACGCATACTTCGGTAGCCATAAGAGACGCCATATCGTCGGTCAGAATGCCCGTGATAGAAGTGCACATATCAAATATATATTCAAGAGAACAGTTCAGACACAATTCTTTTATAGCACCGGTTGCCGTCGGACAGATATCAGGACTCGGAATAAAAGGATATTTACTGGCATTGGAATATTTCAGCGGCAAGTAATGATATCAATTATCAAAAAACTTTAATCAATCCCGAACCATGTTGCCGTTCCAAAAATCAATACAAGGCGGGCCTTCAGTGATTATTAAAAAAGTGAATTTAAAAACCGGATTTGACAAAATTTTTCATTTTGTTAAAGATAGACCGTATCCGTTCTTTCTTGACAGCGGGCAACATTACGATAAATTCGGAAAATTTTCATTTATAGGCTTTGACCCGTTGGCGGTTTTTAAAGCAAAAGAAGACAAAATTGAAATTATTGAAAGCAACAGTTTGCATGAATTTACAAATTCAAAGTCTCTGGATATTTTTCAGAAATTTTTTGATAAATATGAAAAAAATCATAAAAGCCCTTTTCCTTTTTCCGGCGGATTTGTAGGTTTTTTATCTTATGATTTATGCCGTCAAATTGAAAAAATTCCGTCTCTTGCCGAAGATGATAAAAATATTCCCGACATATGTTTCGGACTTTATGACGGTATTTTTGTTTATGACCATAACAGAAGAGAATGTTTCATTGTCGCCCACGGCATAAACAAACCGGCAGAAAATATAATAAAAAATTTAACGGCAGCAATTCAACAGGTAAATAAAAACATTAAATCCGTTAAGGCACGGCAGGAAAAAGTAAAACACAAAATTACTTCAAATTTTTTAAAAGAAGAATATATTAAAAGCCTCGGCAAAATAAAAAAATATATTAAAGACGGCGATATTTATCAGACTAATTTAACGCTGCTCTTTGAAACGGAATATAAACAGGAGCCGTGGTTATTATATCAACGGCTCAGAAAGATAAATCCCGCGCCGTTTTCTTCCTTTATTGATTACGGCGATTTTCAAATAATATCAAGTTCTCCCGAAAGATTTTTTCGTGTTGAAAACAGAAAAATTCAAACAAGACCCATAAAAGGGACGATTGCCCGCGGCAGAAATAAAGAACAGGATCTGTTGAATAAAAAAATACTTTTGAACAGCGAAAAAGATAAATCTGAATTAATAATGATTGTAGATGTGGCACGAAACGATTTAGGCAGAATATCTAAAATGGGAACCGTAAAGGTGGAAGAACTGGTTTCATTGGAGCAATATCCTACGGTTTATCATCTTGTATCAACCATTACCGGAGAATTAAGAGAAGACGTTAAATTTTCGGATATTATAAAAGCAACTTTTCCGGGAGCTTCAATTACGGGTGCTCCGAAAATCCGCGCCATGGAAATTATTGACGAGCTTGAACCGACGCGGAGAAATATTTACACGGGCTCAATAGGTTATCTGGATCTTAACGGGAATATGGATTTTAATATTGTAATCAGAACTATAGTTTTAAAAGACGGAAAGGCTTTTTTTCAGGCAGGAGGAGGCATTGTGTGGGATTCCGATGAAGAGTCGGAATATGAAGAAGCAATTCTTAAAGCTAAGGCTTTACAAAAAGCGATGGAAGGTTAAAAAATGAAAATATGTTTAAACGGCAGGATAACGGATAAAAATCCGGATTTTATTTCAGGAGCAGGATTATTTTACGGATACGGGTTATTTGAAACGATTAAAATAACGGATAAAAATCCGGTTTTTATTAAAGAACATTATAGAAGATTAAAAAAAAGTTCCGCATTTTTGAAACTTAAATTAGATATGACCTTACCGGAATTTATTGAAAACAGCAGAAAATTGATAAATATAAATAAAATACGGGAGGGCGCGCTGAAACTTTTATTTTTCAAAGGAGCAAAACAAAACCATATATTGATTAATACCGATTTGAAAGTTTATAATCCGGGAAAATACAAATACGGATTGTCAATAAAATTTTCAGAAAGAATAAAAAATGAAAAATCTTTGTTGTCCGGACATAAAACTTTAAATTATCTGGAAAATATTTTAGAAAAAATAACAGTTCTTAAAGAGGGTTATGATGATGTTTTATTTTTAAACGGCAGAGAAAATATCACCGAAACCGCATGCGCCAATATTTTTTTTATAAATAAAAATAAGATTTATACCCCCTCGCTTGAATCAGGGATATTGCCGGGAATAGTCAGAGAAAAAATATTGCACATTGCAAAACAAAAAAATATTCCGCTTACAGAAGGCTTTTTTTCTCAAGATGAACTTATGAAGGCCGATGCGGTATTTCTTACAAATTCATTGATGGGCGTAATGCCGGTGAAATCAATTAATGGTAAAAAATTTAAATTAGACAATGAAATTTTCGGAAACATAAGCAGTTTATATAAGCGGTTTTTAAAAATTTAAAAAATCATTTACAAAATAAAAACACCCCGCCGTTTGACGGCGGGGTGTTTTTCAATGATAGCTAATTATATTTTTCTTATGTTAGCTGCCTTAGGTCCTTTGTCTGATTCTACAACGTCGAACTCAACACTGTCGCCTTCAGCAAGTGATTTGAATCCTTCAGATTGTACTGCTGAATAATGTGCGAACACATCGCCAGATCCATCATTGTTGGAAATAAATCCATAACCCTTTTGGTCGTTAAACCATTTGACTTTACCTTGTGCCATTTACTTCTACTCCTTGTTTATAGTTCATTTACGAACTTTTTCTGGGTTTTTTCAAACCCACGGGCATATTAAAGTATATATTTAAAACTTTGTCAAGTGCCTGATGCGTAAAAGGTAATCTTTACTATAAATTTTTTATTTTGTAAAATCTCAAAACTTATAAGCGGTACCGTATTTTGTTTACGGGGGAAAAATGATAAAAGCGGTTTATCTGAAAGATAATGTTTGCGAATGCGAATTAAACGTTGATAATTTGGGAAAGATTTATAATTCAAAACCGAATCTTCTTTGGGTTGATCTCAGCCTTGAAAAAGGAGATCTCGCAACCGATGAAATAGCTTTGCTTTCCGAAACTTTCCAATTTCACGAACTTTCAATAGAAGACTGTCTGTTTCCTTTATACAACCCGAAAGTTGAAGAGTTTAACAATTACATATTCGTAAACATACACGGCATTCGCCAAAAAACTATGAATATCGCCGATTTTGATGAATCTATATATGAACTTGACATATTTATCGCGAAAAATTTACTTGTAACCGTTCATACCGAAGAATTGGAATTTATAGATATGCTTATGCAGAAAGCGAAATTGAAACCGCAGATAGAATTAAAAAATATGGACAATCTGTTATATAACATTCTTTCAAAAGTTGTGGCAAATCTTGAACTTACCATGGAAAAGATAGGCAACAAAATAGATTTGCTGGAAGATAAAATTCTTGAGAACGCCAAACAGGAGTATATGCAGGAGATACTTGATTATAAAAAAGTATTGCTGTCTCTAAAAAAAATTACCGACCCGCAGCAGTACGTATACAGTTTTTTTTCAAGAGGCAACAGCGAATATCTTCAGGACAGTTATTCCGCATATTTCAGAGACATAACGTATCAGCTTGACAGATTAAATAAGACAATAACGGCTTCGTCGCAAATGATAGGGTCTCTTATTGTCATATATATGTCGGCGGTTACTTTAAAATTAAACGAAATAATAAAATTTTTAACGGTTATAGCCACAATTTTTCTGCCGATACTTATTATCGCCAGTTATTACGGAATGAACGTAAACTTTTTGGAAGTTGACGTGTTAGGACCGCGTGGCACCTGGTTTTTTGCGATATTCATAATACTTGTCGCAACAATATTCCTTTATTTTTATATGAAAAAGAAGAAATGGTTTTAATCCCTGTTTAAAAACAAAAATATTCCTAAATTATGAAATTTGATTTGAATTGTAAAATCAGTTTAACCGTTACAATATTATTTTTAATGTCGCTTGCGTTTTGCTATGTCCTTAAAAACCAGCACTATAAAAAAGAATTGTTTAAATTTATCGCCGACAATAATTTTTCGGAAGGCAATTATTTTCAGTCGTCAAAATATTATAAAAAATTGATATCAATGGGCGACGGCGACGAAGACGTATATAAAAATATGGCGATATCAATGATTAAGACGGGTTATTACGACCGCGCCATAGAATACCTTAAAAAAGTTTTGAAAAAAGATAAGTCTTCCGACGTGTATTACGCTCTGGGCTACGCTTATTACCAAAAAGCCCAGACTCTGGATTCGCTTTCGATATTTAACAAAGCGATGGGATATCTTAACGAAAGCATAACGTTAAATAAAGATAATAATCTGGCGTACAGGCTTATGGGCAGAATTTTTGAACATCTGCAAAAATTTGACAGGGCGAGAATCTGGTATAACAAAGCTTTGATAAACGTAAACGATAAAAGCGAACTTTATAATTTTATAGCTTATACTTACAAAGAGGAAGGCGACTTGGATAACGCCGTTAATTTTTATAAAAAAGCCATAGAGAGCAACGATAAAAATATTTTGGCATACTGCGGACTGGGTGAAATTTACAGACAGAAAGAAGATTTCCAACAGGCGATAGAATGCTACAATCAAGCCATAAAGACCGATACCGGATATATAATGCCTTATTATAAAATAGGCCGGATATATTATGAAAAAAAAGAGTATGAAAAAGCGCTCGGCTGGTATTTTCAGGCCCTTCGTTTTGACACAAAAAACAATATAGTAAATTATTACATAGGCAAGGTTTATAAAGATACGAATATGCCGTCCAAAGCGGCGGAATATTTTAAAACAGCGGCGTACTGCGGCAATGACGACGCGATAAAAGAACTTAAGGAAATGTCGGAGCGCTGAAATGTTTTATACGAATAAGAGACTGTTTTTTATAATTTTGTTTTTATTGTCGGTTTTTCTCGGGTATTTTATAAACCAGAAAATCATACTTATGGGCATATTTGAAAACTTTTTCGTTTTAACGGCCGCCGTGTACATAAGCATAGCTGCAGTGTCTTTTGCGGCGTCTTTTGCGGCCGGAATCATTATAAAAATATTGGTCAACGCGGTTTCTAAAATTTTAAAACAGGAAAACTCATACAGCTGGAAATTTGTTTTGTGGCTGAATTTTACCGTTTTTTGTTATGTGCTGGTATTTGGAATTTTTTTAATTTCAATAACATATTAAATATTGTATAATATACGCCGATGTAAACATATGCCGACATAGCTCAGTTGGTAGAGCAATCGCTTCGTAAGCGATGGGTCGGAGGTTCAAATCCTCTTGTCGGCTTCTGTGTTTATCTGACGAACCGGGGCAAAAATGTTGTCCGATATAATAAAAAAAACTTTTTCAAAAATACTACAGTACGGCGTTCCTCTTTTTTATTTTTTGGTTGCGGTAAGTTTTTATCTCGGGACTTATGATTCCGCCCAGATTAAAATAACCATAGTTCAAATCGGCGGAATCTTTTTAATCTGTTCATGGTTAATCTTAAAATTTGAAGAGAATTTATTTCCGACTTTGCGGCAAAATCCGGTTGTCGCAGCGCCGGTGCTTTTATTTCTGGTTTCAGGCCTTATTTCATATTTATTTTCATATTTTAATTACGCTTCTCTGAATGAATTTTCCAGAAGGCTTATATATTGTCTTTTGGCTTTAGTTATAGCGGATGTTTTTAACGACAAGAAAAATGTAAACAGACTTATAAATTTTTTAATATCCGCCACATACATAGTCTGCATATATTCCGTTCTCCAGTTTATAGATATAAATTTTTTCCCGCCTCCTCCCGACAAAGGTCTTGATCCTTTTGCATGGCGGCAGGCTTTCGGCCCGAAAATTTTTTCAACTTTCGGCAACCCAAATTTCTTAGGCGATTTTCTTGTTGTTATGAGCCCGATAACGCTGGCTTTATTTTTTAAAAAAAGAAAATTTCATCTTTTATTTTTGTGGATTTTGATAACTTTTTCAACCGTAGCCACTTATTCAAAAGGAGCATGGATAGGATACGGTCTGGGTCTATTAACTTTCGGATTTTTATTTGTTAATTTTATTCTCAATATAGAAAAATCAAAAAGAATTTTTATACTTATAATAATGTCGGTTCTTACCATAACCACCGTTTCCGGAGCGATATTTATACAGATGAAAAAACGTCCGGACAGCGCTTCTTTCAGAACGTGCACATGGCTTGCCACCTGGGAAATGATAAACACAAATCCCGTTTTGGGAACGGGAATAGGAACTTTTTATCTGACATATCCTTCGTTCAGAAGGCCCGAAATATTTTTTATTGAAGGAGCCCACAATACCGAAACAGACCATGCCGAAAACGAATATCTGGAAGTTTTTTACGACGAAGGAATAATCGGAATAGGCATTTTTCTTGCTTTGCTTGCGTTATTTTTGACTCTCGGCCTGAAAAATCTGGCATATTTCAGAAAACGGAATTTAAACGACGGAACCATGGCTTATATACAGCTCGGCGTTTTAAGCGCGCTGGTCGCTCAGCTCGGGCATAATCTTGTATGCGTTTCTCTGAGATTTGTTTCTTCCGGCGTAATGTTATGGATGCTTATAGGTCTTACGGCGGCGATATCTTTTCAATATATAAAGAAAGAAAAAATAGATATTGTTGTATTTCCTTCCGTTATAAAAAGAATAATGCAGATAATAATATTTTTAATGATGTGTTATCTTATATTTGTGTTTTACGGTTTTTTCCAGGCTGATAAAACGCACGCAACGGCAATTTATTATTCAAAACAGGGCAGATGGAACGAATCGCTTGAATATTTTGATAAAACTATTAGAAAAAATCCGTCTTTTATAATGCCGAGATATTTTAAAGCCAACAATTATAACGACAGATTCCAAAACGATGACGTAAGTAAAGCGTTGGCGGAATACGAAAGTTTATGGAAGCTTGCGCCGAATTACGTTCAGTCAAAATTTCTGGTAGGCGCGCTTTATACTAAACTGTGGGCGGAATATAATCTTCAATATAATGGGTTTCTTGCCAAAAAAGACGAGAAAAACGCGGAAACGGCGTTAAAAAACAGAGACGACAGTTTTCAAAAAGCGGTAAGATATTATAATGAGTATGAATTAATAGATCCGATTTTTCCGGAAACGTATTACAGGCTTGCATGGCTTTATGTGCAAAACGGAGAATATCAAAAAGCGCTTGACGAATATCAAAAACATCTTGACGCTCCCGGCAAACTTATAAGAAACGCGGATTACTGGAAACCGAGAAGGAAAAACGAATATGCGTTTACTTATATAAATATGGGCAGTTTGTATTTTATGATGAATAATCTTGACAAAGCAGAAGAATGTTTCAAAAAATCGCTTGAACTGGTCCCGGACAGTCTTGAAGGATTAAAAAGTCTTGTCGCCCTTTATAATAAAACAAACCGTAAAGATGAATTTAATAAAACGGTTGAAACGTTAAAAAAACTATACCCTCAGGATAAAGTTGTTTCAACGCTGGTTTTAAAAAAATAACGCAGCTCCGTCTTAAAAATCATTTTAATTAGCACTCTCAAACATTGTGTGCTTGACAAACCAAAATATCTGTGTTATAATTGGCACTGTTATAAAGCGAGTGCTAAAAAATATAATTGTTTTGAGCGGGGAGAAATGAGACAAATTGCGGAGCACGTTTTAAAAGAAAGAAAGTCTAAGGTGCTGTATGCCGTAATCCACCAGTTTATAAAAACGGGCAAACCGGTTGGTTCAAGCGTTTTGGAAAACGAATATAATTTTGATTTATCGCCGGCCACTTTAAGAAGTTTGATGGCGGAACTTGAAAAAGAAGGTTTTTTAACGCATCCGCATACTTCCGCCGGAAGAATACCGACCGACGCAGGATATAGGGCGTACGTTGATTCTATTATAGAAATGCAGAGACTGGCAGTTATAGAAGAAGAAAAGATAAGAAAAGAATACGAAAAAAAGACAAAAGAAATAGACGCGTTGTTGTCGCAGACGTCAAGAATTTTATCGGGTCTTTCGCATTATACGGGTTTTGTGGTGGCTCCGAAAATTGAAAATAACGAAATAAGAAATATTGAACTTATACAGATTTCAAAAGACCAAGTTTTGGTTGTTCTTCTGACTAAGACCGGAACGGTTAAAAACAAGATTGTCAGCATAAGCATAGATGCCGACGATTTGTATGATTTGAAAAAATTTCTTAACAGGAAATTAAGAGGAATGTCTCTTACGGAAGCCGGCAAAAGAGTATTGGGCGAAATACAGCATTATGAGAACAAACAGAGAAATATGATTGAATTTGCAGGATGCATAAGCAGCGTTATAGACAGCATACAGGACGACATATATATGGACGGCACATCAAATGTATTATCAATTCCTGACTTTAAAGACTTGGAATCGGCGCGTTATTTGATGCAGTTAAATGAAGACAGAGATAAATTAAAGATGATAATAGGCAAAGATTTAAATAATAAAATTCAGGTAAAAATAGGCGAAGAACAGAAAGATTTAAGCGTAATAACAACGTCATACAGTTACGGCAATAAAATTATAGGAGTTTTGGGAATTATCGGCCCCAAAAGAATGGAATACGAAAAAATGATATCTCTGGTTGATTCCGTTTCAAAAGTAGTCAACGGATATTTATCGCAAATAGGAGAAGAAGACGATGACGAGTGAAGAACAAAAAAAAGAAACGGAAGATATAAATCCGGAAGCGCTTGAAGAAATCGCAAGAGAAGAGAAACTTTCGGAACTTGATATTTTAAAGCAGTCTGTTGAGGAAAAGCAGAAAAAAGCCGAAGAATATTACGACCAGCTTTTGAGACTCAAAGCCGATTTTGAAAATTTCAGAAGAAGAACGGAAAAAGAAAAACAGGATTTTTTAAATTGGGGCAGAGAAAAAATTCTTATAAAACAGATAAGCATATATGATGTTTTTGAGCAGGCTTTACAAAGCGTTAAAACCGGTAAAAATTTAGACAGCATAATGGTCGGGCTGGATATGATTCACAAAGAATTCGCTAAAATGCTTAAAGAGGAAGGCGTTGAAAAAATAGAATGCCTTGACAAAAAATTTGACCCTCATTTCTGCGACGCGCTGGCGTACGTTGAGTCGGACAAAGAGGAAGGAACGGTGCTTGAAGTATATCAGCCGGGTTACAAATTCAACGGCAAATTAATGAGAGCGGCGAAAGTAAAAGTGTCAAAAGCGCCGGAAATACAGAAGAATGAAATTTTGGAAGACGAAAAGAAAGAAGAGAAAGCCGATAACAACGAAAATAAGGAAGAAAATAAATAGAAAACGGAGGGTATCATGAGTAAAATTATAGGAATAGACTTAGGAACATCAAATTCTGCGGCGGCGATAATGGAAGGCGGAAAAGTAACGCTTATCCCGTCGGCTGAAGGAACGACGCTCGGAGGAAAAGCGTTTCCGTCGTATGTTGCTTTTACGAAAGACGGACAGCTTCTCGTCGGAGAACCGGCAAGAAGACAAGCGGTCACAAACCCGGAAGGAACGGTTTCGGCGTTTAAAAGAAAAATGGGAACTGATTTTAAATACCAGATAAACGGCAAGGAGTTTACTCCTCAGCAGTTGTCGGGATTTATATTGCAGAAAATTAAAAAAGACGCGGAAGCTTATCTCGGCACTAAAGTTGAAAAGGCGGTTATTACGGTGCCTGCTTATTTTAACGACCACCAGAGACAGGCGACAAAAGACGCGGGCGCAATAGCCGGTCTTGAAGTAGTCAGGCTTGTAAACGAACCTACGGCGGCGTCGCTTGCTTACGGTATAGACAAAGTCGGCAAAGAGCAGAAAATAATGGTATTTGATCTTGGCGGCGGAACTCTTGACGTAACCATTATGGAAATGGGCGCGGAAGGAACTTTTGAAGTATTGTCCACTTCCGGCGACACGCAGCTCGGCGGAACAGATATGGATAAAGCGATAATCAATTACATCGCAGATACTTTTAAAAAAGAAAACGGAATAGATTTAAGAAACGATAAAATGGCGGTCCAGAGACTTCAGGAAGCCGCAGAAAAGGCAAAGATTGAACTTTCAAACGTTCTTGAAACAGACATAAATCTTCCTTTCATAACGGCCGATGCTTCGGGTCCTAAACATTTGACAATAAAACTTTCAAGAGCAACTCTTGAAAATTTCGTTGATCCTATCGTCCAGAGATGCAAAGCTTCAATAGACCAGGCTCTGTCAGACGCGAAACTTTCAGTTTCAAATCTTACGAAAGTTATTCTCGTCGGCGGTCCTACAAGAATGCCTATCGTCCAGAAGTTTGTTGAAAAACACGTAGGTTCAATAGTTGAAAGAGGAATAGATCCGATGGAATGCGTATCTAACGGAGCCGCAGTTCAGGCAGCGGTTTTGACGGGCGACGTAAAAGACATTCTTTTGCTTGACGTTACTCCTTTAACGCTTGGTCTTGAAACTCTCGGAAACGTAAGAACGCCGATCATTGACAGAAATACGACCGTGCCGGTAAAAAAATCGCAGGTTTTCTCAACTGCGCAGGATAACCAGCCGGGCGTTGAAATACATATTCTTCAGGGCGAAAGACCTATGGCTAAAGATAACGTTTCTTTGGGAAGATTTATGCTTGAAGGAATTCCGCCTGCTCCAAGAGGCGTTCCTCAGATAGAAGTTACGTTTGATATAGACGCAAGCGGTATTTTGCACGTAACCGCAAAAGATCTCGGAACGGGAAAAGAGCAGTCTATTAAAATAAGCTCGTCAACGAAATTGTCAAAAGACGAAATAGACAAATTCGTAAAAGAGGCGGAACAGTATGCCGACGACGACAAAAAGAGAAAAGAAGAAATAGAAGTTAAAAACGAAGCCGATAATTTGGTATATGCGACAGAGAAAAGTTTAAAAGAACACGGCGATAAAATTTCTCAGGAAGAAAGGCTTCAGGTTGAACAGGCTATAAACGAAACGAAAGAAGCTATTAAAGGCGGAGTTATAGATACAATAAAAGCGTCAAAAGAAAAGCTTCAGACGGCGTCTTACAAACTGGCGGAAGTCGTTTACAAGCAGGCTCAGCAGCAACAGCAGGCAGGACAGGCTCAGGGCGGCGGATGCGCGGATGGCAGTTGCGGTTCGCAGGCGGGAGCAGGACAGCAACAGCAGAATAATGGGGATAATGTTGTGGATGCGGAAGTGGTAGACGAAAACAAGAAGTAATTATTGCGACCGAAATATTTCAGCTGTGACTTTGAGTTTTCAAACCTTATGTACCGTTTCACTTACGTACACTTCGGTTTGAAAACTCTTTGTCTCGCTTGAAATCTTTCTAGTCGCTAAAAGCACAAAGAGTCAATATAAAATGAGTGGTTATGAAATAACAAATTTAATTATAAATTTTTTTACTGCTATCGGAACTTGCGGAGCAGTAGGTGTTGCTTTATGGTTGTCAATTCCAAAAAAAGAAAAAGCAGAAGGGTATTTTAAAATAGATTTTCATCATGGTGCTGGGACGATTGTATATTTTTCTATTCATAATATAGGGGATAAAAATATCAGGATTGATCCTACAATGGGAATGTATTTTAAATCGAAAGATAGCAATGATGCTTATTATACACCAATGGATTGTGATAGATGGATAGCTATACCAAGAAAAACAAAAAGAAATTGCAGTATAACTGCATATTTTGGACAATCCAACATAGATAACGCAAAACATATATATGAAGAAAAAAGTAGCATTATTTGTTTATATACTTTTGATGGTACAGAAATAGAATTAACTAAAAAAGAAATAAATTTTTAAAATATAAGTTGTTATGTCGTTAAAGATATCAAGATTTTAGGCGAGATGAAGTATTGAAAAGGCGCGGTGTACAAAGTAAAAGCGAAGCGGCGGTACATAAGCTTTTGCAATACGAAATCGCAGGCAAAAGATTGATATCGTCTTAAATAGAAAATTCAAAGTTGCAGCAAAATACTGAAGTCGATATTTGGCTGTTAAAGGAAACGAGATGAAGAGAGACTACTACGAAGTACTGGGCGTTCAAAAAGGCGCATCCCCCGATGAAATCAAAGGGGCTTACAGAAAATTGGCAATGAAATATCATCCTGATAAAAATCAGGGCGATAAAGTCGCGGAAGATAAATTTAAAGAAATAAACGAAGCATACGACGTATTGTCCGACGCCAAGAAAAAACAGACTTACGATTCGTTCGGCCATGAAGGCGTAAACGGCATGGGCGGCGGAGGCGGAGGATATCAGCAATACGGCAACATGGGAGATATGGGCGATATTTTCGGAGATATTTTCGGAGATATATTCGGCGGAGGAAGGTCAGGCGGACGAAGAGGAAGCCAGAGACAGCAGAGAAGAGGCGAAGATTTGCAGTACGAGCTTGAAGTTTCGTTTCTTGACGCTATGAACGGAAAAGAAGTTGAACTTAAAGTTCCCAAAAAAGAAACATGTTCAACGTGCGGAGGAAGCGGAGCAAAGCCCGGCACTTCAACAAAAACATGTCCTAAATGTAAAGGCAGAGGGCAAATCAGCGTAAGTCAGGGTTTTTTCTCATTTGCGCAGACATGTCCGCAATGCAGAGGCGAAGGCCAGATTATTGAAAATCCGTGCTCGTCATGCAGAGGAACAGGAACAGTCCAGACTACGCATACGGTAAAAGTAAAAATTCCGCAGGGCGTAACCGAAGGAACTACTTTGAGAGTTTCGGGCGGCGGAAACGCAGGGCCTAACGGTTCGCAATCCGGAGATTTGTACGTTATTATAAGATTAAAACAGCAGGCAAACTTTCAAAGAAGAGAAGACGATTTATATACCGAAATAAAACTCACTTACGCGCAGGCGGTTTTGGGGCTTGATTACGACGTTCCCGTTCTTGAAGGAACCGTCAAAGTAAAAATAGCGCCCGGTACTCAGCCCGGTACTACGCTCAGAGTGCGCGAACAGGGATTTCCGAGGCTCGGAAGAAGGGCAAAGGGCGACCTTTTTGTAAAAGTAAACGTTCATGTGCCTAAAAATCTGACAAACGAACAAAGAAAAGCATTGTTTGAATACGCAAAATCAATGGGTGAAACGGCTCCCGACGCAAACTCCAACAGCGACGGGATTTTCAAAAAGATATTTAAATAAAACGTTATTTCACCTATAATTCAAATATCAGGCATCTTACATTTGTTCCTGTCTATTGCCTTTAAAAACAAAAAATGGTATAAGACAGGGATAAACAAAGGAGACAGCGCTATGCAAATAAACATCACAGCAAGACATTTGAAACTGACTGATGCAATTGACACTTATGTCAGGCAAAAAGTGGCGAAAGCCGGCAAGTTTTTTGACGGCGATAATGTCATGGCACACGTAGTTTTATCGGTGGAAAAAAACAGACAGATTACCGAAGTCGTGTTCAGCGTGGGCGGCAAACCGTTCAGAGCAAAAGAAGAATCGGAAGACTTATACGCCTCAATAGACCTCACGGTAGACAAACTTACCAAGCAGCTCAGAAAACAAAAAGAAATTTCAAAAATCCACAGATCGGAAAATCTAAAAGTATTAAAATCAAAAAAAATAAAATCGGAAGTATTCTCGCTTGACGCGATGGAAGACTCCAGAACAAAAATAGCCGAAATTAAACGATTTGACGTAAAGCCCGTTTCCATTGAGGATGCGATAAGCGAAATGGATTCTTTTAATTACAGAGTTTATATGTTTTTAAATTCGTCAACCGACAAAATAAACGTTTTGTACAGAAACGACAGCGGTTCTCTTGTAATGCTTGAACCTGAATTTTAAAATTGAAAATTATAGAAGTTTTGGGAGGAAGTGTAATGAATATCATGGATTTTTTGAGCGAAGATTCAATTATTGTTGACCTTAAAGCTCAAAACAAGAAGGACGCGATTATTGAGCTGATTGAACATTTGAAAACAACAAAAAAGGTTAAAAAAACCGACGAAATCGTTGAAGTCGTTTTAGAAAGAGAAAAATTAGGTTCTACCGGAATCGGACAGGGCGTTGCCATACCCCACGGAAAGACCGACGTATTAAACGAACAAGTAGGCGTTTTGGGAATATCTAAAAAAGGTTTGGAATTTAATTCTCTTGACGGAGAACCTGTATATATCGTATTTCTTTTGGTAGGTCCGGTTGAAGTTACGGGGCAGCATTTAAAAGCTTTATCAAGAATTTCAAGATTGTTTAAAGACAAATTCTTAAGACAGGCGATTAAAAACGCGGAAACAAAAGAAGAAATAGTTAAAATTATACAGCAAGAGGACGCCTATTGATGAAAGTGCTCAAAGTAGGCACTTTTTTTGACGAGAAATCTCGCGATTTTAAATTAGAAATAATTGCAGGGGCCGATGGACTTGACAGGCTTGTCACGGTTCCCGACGTAAACAGACCCGGGCTCGCTTTTGCCGGGTTTTTTGAACATTTGCCTTATGAAAGAGCCCAGATAATAGGCATAGCCGAGTTTACTTTTCTCAAAAAATTATCGCGCGAACAGCAGATTGATATTTTAAAAAAAGTTTTTTCCCCAAAACAGGTTCCGTGCTGCATAATAACAAGAAGTTTTGACCCGCTTCCCACAATGATTGAAGTTTTCAACGAAATAAAAGTACCCCTTTTAAAAACGTCTTTAACCTCAGCCCAGCTTTTGGGCGATCTGATATATTATTTTGACGAAAAACTTGCCCCGTCGGAAAAACTGCACGGAGTTTTATCAAACGTTTACGGTCTGGGCGTTTTTATAAGAGGAAAATCCGGAATAGGAAAATCAGAATGCGCGCTTGAACTGGTCAAAAGAGGACATATGCTCGTGTCCGACGATATAGTTGAAATTACAAAAAGATCCGGACATATTTTAATAGGAAAAAGCGCCGGAATCAGCAAGCACCACATGGAAATCAGAGGCATAGGAATAATAGACGTGCAGAGAATGTTCGGCGTGGCTAATATCCTTGACGAATCAAAGATAGAACTTGTCATAAATCTTATTGAATGGGACGCGGCGAAAAATCACGAAAGGCTCGGCATAGACGAGCATTACACCGATATTTTGGGAGTAAATGTTCCGGAACTTACGATTCCGGTAGGGGCCGGAAGAAATCTTGCGATTATAGTTGAAACCGCGAGTTTAAACCAGAGATTAAAAAACCGCGGACATTTTTCGGCGCTTGAATTAAGCAAAAAATTAATAGCCCAGATGAACAAATCAAAAAATGAAAAGTAATTTTCTGATAATTTCCGGCATATCCGGCGCGGGCAAAACCAAAGTACTCAACATACTTGAAGATTTCGGTTTTGTATGCATAGACAATATGCCCATGGATTTTATTTTTAAATTCATAGACTTGTGCAAAAAAGACAGAAAAAAATATAAAAACGTCGCTTTAAGCGTTGACATAAGATCCGGCAAAAACATTTCAAAAATATCCGGCATACTTAAAAAGTTAAAAAACGAAAAAATCAAAAACGAAATATTTTTTTTGGACGCGGACGACAATACTCTTTTAAAAAGATATTCAGAAACGAGAAGAAAACATCCTTTGGGCGGGCTTGTAAAAGAAGCCGTCGCCAGAGAGCGCGAACGTCTTGAAATTATAAGAAATCTTGCAAGCCGCCAGATAAACACGACCGATATGACGATAGGACAGCTTAAAAGTATTCTTGCAAATTTAACGGGCGCGTCGCTCGGCGGGAAACGGATGTTTTTGACGGTAATGTCGTTCGGGTTTAAATACGGCATAGCTCAGGAAGCCGATATTGTATTTGACGCGAGGTTTATTTCAAATCCCAATTATGTAAGCTCGCTGAAAATGAAAACCGGAAAAGACGCTGCCGTTGTTAAATATATTGAGAAACAAAAACAGTATAAAACTTTTTTTAATAAGATTTCAAACCTTTTGAAATTTTTGATACCCGGTTATATAAAAGAAGGCAAAAGCCAGCTTACGGTAGCCGTAGGCTGCACCGGCGGCAGACACAGATCCGTGGCTGCAGCAGAAAAACTGGCCAAGTTTTTCATAAAAAACAAATACAAAGTAACTCTGTACCACAGAGACATATCAAAAGCAGGCTGAAATGAATTATAAAATCGTTGCAATCGGCGGAGGAAGCGGGCTTTCAACTCTCTTAAGAGGGTTGAAAAAATATCCTTTTGATATAACCGCGGTCGTCGCGGTTTCAGACGACGGAGGAAGTTCCGGCAAATTAAGAACCGAACTCGGCGTTCTGCCGCCGGGCGACATAAGAAACTGTCTTGTTGCGCTGTCCGAAGAAGAAAGCCTGATGGCAAAACTCTTTCAATACAGATTTCCTAAAAAAGGGTCGCTGTCGGACCATTCGTTCGGCAATTTATTTTTAACGGCTTTATCGGAAGTGTCAGGCGGATTTGACAAAGCTATCGCAAACGCGGGAGACGTTCTGGCAATAAAGGGAAAAGTTTTGCCCGTGTCGCTTGAAAATGTTTCGCTCAAAGCGACTCTTATTGACGGCAAACAAATAAAAGGCGAAAGCAGAATTTCAAAAAGCAAAAACGCGATAAAACATGTTGAAATTTTCCCTAAAAACGCGAAAGTTTCAGGTAAAGTCGCCGATTCCATAATGCAGGCTGATTTTGTAATACTCGGGCCAGGCTCTCTTTATACGTCGGTAATAGTAAATTTATTGTTTGACGGCGTTATAGGCGCTTTAAAGAAAACAAAAGCAAAAAAAATATATATATGCAATATAATGACGCAGATAGGAGAAACGGCGAACTTTAATTTAACCGATCATATCGCCGCCATAGAACAGCATTCGTATAAAGGAATACTTGACGCAGTTCTTGTAAACGCCGGAAAGATAGCCGCGCCTGTCGCAAAAAGATATGCAAAAGAATTTTCTCTTCCAGTTGAAATTGATACAAACAGATATAAAAATGTTAAAATAATAAGGAAAGATTTTGTTTCGCATACTCAGTACGCGCATCATGATTTTGAGAAATTGGCAAAAACAATTTTTTCCTTAATCGGCGAGGATAAAAGAAAATGATAAAAATTTTAATAGTTTCGCACTGCGGGCTGACGGACGAGCTTATAAGAACGGCTGAAGTCATCGCCGGACGGCAGGATAATTTGTATTCCGTAAAAAAAGATATAAGCGACGACAATCTGGTAAGTTTACAGGAACGGATTGCAAATGTTTTAGAAGAAATAAACGATAAAGAAAAAGGAACCCTGATACTTACGGATATGCTCGGCGGAACTCCGTGCAACGCGGCGCTTCCTATGTGTAAGAGATTTAACGTTGAAGTTTTGACGGGCGTAAATCTTCCTATGATAATATCGGCTCTTTTTGCCGGTAAGACGGCGCTTAACGCCAAAGAACTGGCGGATAAAGTTTTGGCTGACGGACAAAAAAGCATAGTAAACGCAAAACAGCTGTTAATGTCAAAATTAAAATAACAGGATAGAAGATTTTAGCGGTCTTTTTTGGATATTAAGAGCCGGCTTATTAAAGCAAATGTTGTTGTAGTTGCCGAGCTTCCAGACTTCTAAGCTTCTATTTTTCAGAGAGGTGGTTATAGTGGGGATAGAAGTTATCAGAATAGACGACAGGCTTATACACGGCCAGATAGTCCAAGGCTGGCTTAAAACTGTTTTCGTCAACAGAATACTTGTTGTTTCAAACGAGGTTGCAAACGACGAAATGCAGCAGGCGCTTCTTTCAATGGCGATGCCGAGCACCGTTGAATTGTCCATAAGAAACATTAAAGACGCCAGTTACGAAATAATAAACAACGTATACGACAATGAAAAAGTAATGATACTTTTTTCAAATCCCTGCGATATAGTAAAAATGATAGAAAACGGCGTTAAATTCAATTCCGTAAACGTCGGCGGGATGCACTTTGTCCACGGGAAAAAACAGCTTTTGTCAAACGTATCGGTTGATGCAAACGATATCAGGGCGTTTATGAAAATGATATCCTGCGGGATAGAACTTGAATCAAGAATTTTGCCCAACGACGAAAGACATAATATTTCAGACACTATAAAAAAAGAGGCGAAAAATTTAAAAATAGATTAAAAAAATGAAAAAAATAAAATTTATATTCGCAGTTCACAATCACCAGCCGGTCGGTAATTTTGAATGGGTTTTTCAAAAAGGATACGATAACGCGTATAAACCTTTTATGGATGTTATGCTTAAACATAAAAGCATTAAATGGAATCTGCACGCAAGCGGCATTTTGTGGGATTTTCTTTTAAGCAAAAAATCGTACGTTTCAAACATAAAAAAATTAATAGCTAAAGGGAATCTTGAAATTTTATCGGGCGGATATTACGAGCCAATTTTATCGGTAATTCCGCAAAAGGACAGAATCGGGCAGATAAATAAACTCTCGCAGTTTATAAAAAATACGTTCAATTGTAATCCTGCCGGAGCCTGGATTGCCGAACGAGTATGGGAACCGTCTCTTGTTAAAGATTTAACCGATGCCGGAATAAAATATGTGGCGCTTGATGACGTTCATTTCAGTTCTTCCGGGCTTGACGTTAATTCTTTAAGAGGATATTACACTACTGAAGACCACGGAGCGCCGCTTAACGTATTTCCGATAAGCCAGAAATTAAGATATTTTATCCCTTTTCATGACGTAAACGTATGTATTGATTATTTCAAACGTATGGCCCAAGAGGATAAAGAAACGGTTCTTGTAATGGCCGATGACGGCGAAAAATTCGGAATGTGGCCCGGCACCTACAAGCATGTTTACGAATACGGCTGGCTTGATAAATTTTTGACGGCTCTGGAAGAAAATTCCGATATTGTGGAAACGGTTACTTTCAGCGAAGTTTTAAACTCTATAAAACCTCAGGACAGAATTTATCTGCAGACCGGTTCTTATTTTGAAATGTCGGAATGGACTTTACCTGCTCAAGTTCAAGATAATTACGATGATTTAGTCAGACAAAACGAAAATAATGATAAATTTAAACCGTTTATAAGAGGCGGGTTTTGGAGATCTTTTTTAAGCAAATACGACGAATCAAATAATATGCATAAAAAAATGATAAGGACAAGCGGTAAAATAAATTCGCTTATTGAAAAAAGCATATCCGCATCCGGTTTATCGGACGCGTTATATGCAGGACAGTGCAACTGCGCTTACTGGCACGGAGTTTTCGGAGGTCTTTATCTGCCGCATTTGAGAAACGCCGTTTACGAACACCTGTTAAAAGCCGAGAATATTTATAACGAATCTGCGCAGGTTAAACCTTTATGGCATAAATCGGATTTTGACTGCGACGGCATGGACGAATTTCTGTATGAAAGCAAAATTCAGAATATTTACGTCAGGCAGACCGGCGGAACGATTTTTGAATTTGATATTTTAAAGAAAAATTATAATTTATCAAACGTATTAACAAGGCGCTACGAGGGCTATCATAAAAAACTTAAAGACGCGATATACAATAATAAAGTATCGGATTCTCAGGAATTGGCAAGCATACATTCGGATGAGATAAAAGTTAAAGAACTCGGTCTTGAGAAACATCTCAATTATGACTGGTACAGAAAAGCTTCGCTTGTAGACCATTTTTTTCACAATGATACGGCATACGACGATATTTATCCCGTAAAATTCAAAGAGCTGGGCGATTTTGTTTTAGGGCGCTACGAAATCGGCGTTAAAGAAGGGAAACTTGAACTGTCAAGAAAAGGAAATGTATGGATTGACGGCGTAAGCTCAAAAATAGAAATTAAAAAAATAATAAAGCCTCTTAAAAAAGAAGGATATGAAGCCGCTTATAAAATAATAAATAACAACGATAAATCTCTTGATCTTACGTTTGCGGTTGAACAGGTTTTTGCTTTTTCAAATAAAACGCTTGACGACGCCGCGCAGGCGGAAAACGTTTCTTCATGGACAAGAAATGACGAAAACATCGGGATATCCGTAACTGTTTCAAGTTCAAAAAAAAGCGCTTTTTGGACAGCGCCTATAAAAACGGTCTCAACTTCCGAAAACGGATATGAAAAAACATATCAGGGAACCGCGGTTTTTAACGTATATAAATTTTCTTTAAAACCGGGCGCAGAATTCGGATTTACGTTGACGGTATCTGTTAAAAACGGAGAAATAAAGTGATTGAAACTCTTATAGGCTTATCCGTGCTCGGCGCATTTTTGAGCCTGGATATAACAATGTTCGGGCAGTTTATGGTTTCAAGACCGATATTCGCCGGCCCTCTTGTAGGATATATTCTGGGAGATATAAATACAGGATTTTGGCTCGGGATGATAGTTGAAATGATGTGGATAAACGCGATTCCTCTGGGAACGTCAATTCCGGTTGATTTAACGATGATGACTATATTGTCCGTTTCTTGGAGCTGTCTGCATTTTAAAGGCAGCCAGGATGCGGCGATATTCGCGCTTGCGATTGCGGTTCCGTTTGCGTATTTATACAGAGAAGTTGATATAGCCGGAAGACTTTTCAACACAAAGATAATGCATTGGATAGAAAAAGGAATTGAACAGGGCAAAGAATACAGAATATCGTTAGGTTTGTATTCAGGACTTGTTCTTTTTATATTAAGGGCGGCGATAGTTTATTTCGTGTTTATGGTGCTGGGCGGACTGATATATATAAATATGGCGGTATATATTCCGTCGGGACTTGAAATAGCTTTTAAAAAAGCCTGGTATTATCTGCCTGTTTTCGGGTTCGGTTTGGTTTTGTACAATTTTAAAAATATTATAGGAATTCCTTTTTTAAAAAAGAAAGATGAATAACTCAATAAACGCAAAATTATTTATCAGAACGTTTTTTGTCCAGTCTTTGTGGAATTTTGAAAGACTGCAGAATATCGGATTTTTATATGTTTTGTATCCCGTTTTTAAAAAATTATATCCGGATAAAAATAAAAGGAAAGAAGTCTTGTTGAGACACATCGGTTTTTTTAACACAAATCCGTATATGGCAAACATAGTGTTTGCAATGATTATAAACGCCGAAAGCGAGATAGCAAGCGGCAGATCCAAAAATACAAAAAAACCCGAGATTTTAAAATCGGTAATATCGGGTCCGATTGCCGCGATAGGAGATTCCTTTTTTTGGGGGACATGGCGTCCGGTTACGTCGTTTGTCGCGATACTGTTGTCTATTCTTGCGATTAATATGTTTGACGCAGATTATTTATGGGTTGCGCCAATCGCGTTTATATTTTTGTATAATGTAGTGCATATTTTATTCAGATACTGGATTTTGTTTATAAGTTTCAGGCTGAACGAACAGATGATTAAACTTGTGGCAAAATTTGAACTTACCTATATAGGCGATATTGTAAGGCTTATAGGTCTTGCGGCAGTTGTGGCGACTTTATATTTTTATTTTGATTTATTCGGATTCAGTCCGGCCGTTAATATAGGTTTTTACGATTATTCAATACCCGAAATAGGAATTTTCGGAATAATTTTGCTGTTCAGTTTTTTATTCGGCAAAATGAGACCTGTTATAATGTTTTACTGCGCCATATTATTCAGTTTTGTGATCGGTTATTTAGGATTGTGACGGAAGAAATTAATCTTTGTCTTTTAAGGAATATTTATGACGGAAAAAAAATTAAAAGTTATCAATAAACTGGGGCTTCACGCAAGGCCGGCTTCAATGGTTGTACAGTCGGCGATGAAATTCCAGTCAACAATTACCATTATCAAAGACGAATATACGGTGGACGCAAAAAGCATAATGGGGCTTATGATGCTTGCGGCCGCAAACGGAACGGAGCTTATATTCAGGGCGGACGGAGTTGATGAAACTGAAGCGATAAGCAAAATGGAAGAAATATTTAATAACGGGTTCGGAGAGGAAATATGACGCCAAGCGACAAAACAAACATTATTTTAACGGGCGTTCCGGCTTCGCCGGGAGTCGCAATAGGAAAAGTTTTTTTGTTTGAAGACGACGAACTTGTTTTAACAGAAAAAACAATACCGAAAAACAAAATAAAAGACGAAATAATCCGTTTGAATCAGGCGATTGCCAAAACAAAAGCAGAACTTCAGGAAAATCAGGCCGAACTGAGCAAAATGCTCGGCAAAAATTACGCCAAAATTGCCGACGCCCACATGCTGATTTTAAACGACCCGATGCTTAATAAAGATACCGTCGCTCTAATCAACGAAGGAAACAGCGCTGAATTTTCAATTTATAAAGCGACCGAAAAGATAACGAAAGCTTTTGATTTGATTGACGACGAATATTTCAGAGAAAGAAAACACGATATTGTTGACGTCGCAAAAAAACTTATGAGGCATCTGCTCGGCAAGCAGAAAAAAACGCTTGCGGATTTGGATTCGGAATCAATCGTTGTTTCAAAAAATCTTACGCCTGCCGATACTGTTTCAATGAGAGAAGTGATGGTAAGAGGCTTTGCCACCGATACCGGCGGCAAAACTTCGCATACCGCGCTTGTGGCCCAAAGTCTTGAAATACCGGCCGTGGTCGGTTTAAAAAATATTACGTCGCAGGTTTCGCACGGCATGTCTATAATAGTAGACGGCAGTCAGGGTATTGTAATTTTAAATCCCTCAAAAGAAACGCAGGAAAATTATAAAAGAGAACACGATATACAGGCTGCGACCCAGAAAAATCTTGAAAAACTTAAAGATTTGCCCGCAACCACAATTGACGGCAAAGAAGTTGTTTTAGGCGCAAATATTGAAAATCCCGACGAAGTCCGTTCGGTTTTAAAACACGGCGCAAACGGCATAGGGTTATACAGAAGCGAATTCATGTATCTTACCAGAAAAACTCTGCCGACGGAAGAAGAACATTTCAGCAATTACAGCAAAGTCGCAAAAATGATGATGCCGTATGAGGTTATAATAAGAACCATAGATCTGGGCGGGGATAAAATTTCAAAACTCGGTCTTATGAATATCGGACAGGAAGCAAATCCTTTTATGGGATTAAGAGCAATAAGGCTTTGTTTAAAGTATCCGGATTTATTTAAAACCCAGCTTAAAGGAATTTTAAGAGCGTCGGTCAGCGGCAACGTTAAAATAATGTATCCTATGATATCCCAGATTGAAGAAATAAGACAGGCAAACGATATTTTAAACCAGGCAAAGATTGAGCTGAGAAAAGAAGGCAAAAAATTTGACGAAAACATACAGGTCGGCGCGATGGTAGAAGTCCCGTCGGTTGCCGTAGTAGCCGATATTATAGCCAAGGAAGTTGATTTTCTTTCAATAGGCACAAACGATCTAATCCAATACACGATGGCGGTTGACAGGGTAAACGAAGACGTTGCTTTTTTATACGATCCTCTGCATCCTGCGATTTTAAGATTATTAAAAACAATAATTGACGCCGGACATAACGCCGGCAAATCGGTCGGAATGTGCGGGGAAATGGCCGGTTCGCCGGAATTTTCAATCGCTCTTTTAGGACTCGGGCTTGACGAGTTCAGCATGTCCGCGATACAAATTCCGAAAATTAAAAACGTTATAAGAAGCGTTTCAATGAAAGAGGCAAAAAATCTTGCCAACGAGCTTTTGAAATGTTCGGACAGAGCCGCGATTTCCGGAGTAATTAAAAAATTCAAATACAGATAATATAACGGGAGGATAAGATGAAAAAAAGTATTTTTGCCGTAATAATGATATTTGTTTTGACGGCGCCGTCGTTTGCTTTATCAAAATACGACGGGAAAACGGAAGCGGATATAAAGGCGGGCTTTATGATAAATCCGTCGTTAAAGACCGATGCCGGCACAACCGATATGAATATGACGTTTTCAATAGGAACGGATTTTTATTATTACGCGGTTCCTTCAATAGCAATAGGGTTCGGAGCAAACAATATTTTCGGAGCAAAAGTAAAAGACGGCGGAGACGACGCAAAATATGAATTTTCAAATCTTTACTTTGCGTTAAAACCTAAAATATCTTTTGACGATTACAGCATTTATTATATCGGGCAGATAGGATACGGACTTATAAGAGCGACGGATTTTGCCGGCAGCGTTGAAAACGGTTTGTATTTCGGCATAGGAGTCGGGGTGGAGTACGAGTCTTTAATATTTGAGATTTTGTATTCAGCAAATAACGGCAAACTTACGGCCGGTTCGGATTCTTCAGATATAACATATTCAACTTTGGCTTTAAACATAGGATACAGGTTTCATTATTAAAAATGCCTGAGGAGGCAAAATGAAAAAAAGTATTTTTACAGTGTTGCTGATGTTTGCTTTGGTTTCGCCAGCGCTTTGCGAAACGCTGGAAGTTGTCGGTAAAGCCGGTTACGGTTTTAATTCAAAAGTAGATAACAGCGGCACAAACATGGATGTAAACAGTCCTTTTGTTTTGGGCGCAGAAGGGTATTTGTATCTTCTTCCTTCCGTCGGAATCGGAGCCGGAATAAGCAATGTTTTTGACGCTGAAGTCAAAGATTCAAACGGAATTAAAATGGGTATGACAAACGTTTATGTGTCCGTAAAACCGAAAATAGGATTTATAGCTAATGTTTATCTTCTAGGACAGGTTGGATACGGAATTGTAAGAGTTACAGATATTGAAAAAGCTGACAGCGGAATGTACTGGGGCGCGGGAGCCGGAGTGGAATTAATGTCATGGGTTGTTGAAATATTGTATTCAAACAATAAAATGACTATCAAGCCTTCTCCGTCAGACCCTCAGTTTGACGTTACGCATTCTATGGTAACTTTAAACGTAGGTTATAAATTTGCAATATAAATATGCTACAATGCAAACAAGGCAGTAAAGTTGATGTTGGTTCTTGCATTGCCTGTTTTGGCAAGCGAGAAAGGCGCTATGGAAGCTGATGCAAAGTTGGGGATAGGATTGAATCCTACCGTAAAACCGGATAACGGCTCAAGTATGGATTTAAACATGGCATTGGGATTGGGCGGCGATTTTTATTATTACGTTGATCCTTCAATAGCTATAGGCGCCGGTTTAATGTATGGCCTTGAAACGGCAATGAAAGATAATTCTGATGTTAAAGTCGGTTTTACGAATATTTATTTTGCGGCAAAACCTAAAATGGCTTTAGATTCAGAAATTTTCAGCTGCATTTACGGTTTAGTGCAAATCGGATACGGAATGCCGAGAGCTACTAATATTGACGATATAAAAGGCGGATTATATTGGGGTATAGGCGCAGGAACGGAAATAAAATCGTTTATAGTTGAATTGATTTACGGTTCAAATTCCGGAGAAGCTGAAGGCGGCAATAAATTTACCGCTACGGCAATTAATCTTAATTTAGGTTATAAATTCGCGTTATAATAAAATGAATTTTAAAACAAAAACCCGTGTCTTAAACGATACGGGTTTTTTGTTTTTTATGCATATCGGGCGCTTAAAACGGCGTCAGATATTATATGATTTTAAAATGTTTTATATGCCGGAGGAGAACGAATATGGTTTTCTTTAAAAAGTTTTTTTATTTTTGCGCGCCGCTTGTTTTTCTGTCAGCGGCATTTTTGTTTTTTGTTGATGACGCCGGTTTTGCATGCAGCAGAGTATTGTCGGCAAATAACGGTCAGGCTGTTTTAGTGGGAAGAAATATGGACTGGCCTGAAAATGTAGACAGCGCTTTATGGTTTTTGCCGAAAGGAATTAAGCGCAGCGGTATTGACGGGCCAAACGCCGCAGTATGGTCTGCAAAATACGGCAGTATAGTTTTGGCGTCCTCCGTAAAAGGACAGTCTTTTGCCGCCGACGGAATAAACGAAAAAGGTCTTGAAGCAAATTTGCTCTGGCTTAATGAAAGCGATTACGGAAAAAGGGACGAAACGCGGCCGGGATTGTCAATAGCTTTATGGGCTCAGTATATTCTTGATAATTATTCTACGGTTGAAGAAGCGGTAACCGCGATCAAACAGGAAAAAATCCAGATAGTTGACGTCAATATTCCTATGTATATTCCGACCGTAGGAACAACGATAACAAAAGCTTCTCTTCATCTTGCCCTTGCGGATAAAACCGGCGATTCGGCCGTTATAGAATATATAAACGGCAAACCGGTTATATATCATGACCGCGCCTATACCATTATGACCAATTCTCCGACGTTTGACAAACAGCGGGAAAATCTTAAACAGTATCAGGGATTCGGCGGAGATAAATCTTTGCCGGGGACTTCTCAGGCGACGGATCGTTTTGTTAGAGCGTCTTTTTATATGAAAAATTTGCCGCAGCCTAACAATCTCAGAGAAGCGCTTGCTTATGTTTTAAGCGTGACAAGAAATGCCTCGCAGCCTTTTATAGTTTCGCTGGATCCTAAAAATCCATACACTGCCGCTACGATATGGCGCACATTGGGAGATTTAACGAACGGATATTATTATTACGAGTCAACAATCAGCCCTTATCTTGTCTGGGCGGATTTTGCGTCATTTAACGGTATTGCCGAAGCGATGAAAATAGATTTAAGCAAAAATCAGGATTATCACGGCAACGTTTCAAAACTTTTCAAAAAAGCGGATCCGTCGGAATTAAAAGTGCCTAAATTTGATTGACGAAAGTTTTTTGCCTGACAACGGCATTAAAAACCCCGCGCTCAAAACCGCGGGGTTTTTCTTTTAAATTAATATTGAAAATACTGGCAAAAACCCTATAAAATGTTATACAATACGTAAAATGATAAAAGTGGAAAATATTTATAAGTCGTTCGGCCCGAAACAAGTTTTAAGCGGAGTTAATTTTGAAGTTAAAGACGGCGAAACGCTTGTCATTATAGGCGGCTCGGGAACCGGCAAAAGCATTTTGCTTAAAAATATCGTCGGACTTATAAAACCGGATAAAGGCGCTATTTTTATTGACGGCGTTGATATAACAAAAGCCGATAAATTCGCTCTTTACGACATTCAAAAAAAAATGGGATATTTATTTCAGGAATCTGCGCTTTTTGATTCTCTGACGATAGAAGAAAACGTGGCGTTCGGTTTAAGAAATTTAACGAAATTGACCGAAACCGAAATAAAAGAAAGAGTAAAACTGTGTCTGGCAATGGTCGGACTCAACGATATTGAACATTTAAAACCGTCGGCAATTTCAGGCGGCATGAAAAAAAGAGTAGGGCTTGCAAGAGCGATAGCATATCAGCCGAAATATATTTTTTACGACGAACCGACGACAGGCCTTGACCCGATAATGTCAGACGTAATAGGCTCTCTTATAATGCATTTAAAAAAAGAGCTTAAAATAACTTCAATAGTCGTGACTCACGATATGCAGTCGGCTTATAAAATAGCGGACAGAATTTTAATGTTGTACCAGGGCAAAATTATTTTTAACGGAACGGTTGAAGAGGTAAAAAATACGCGTAACGAATATGTCAAACAGTTTGTTGAAGGGCTTATGCAGGGGCCTATCCCCGTTGAAATGTCTTTTGATTTTGAGGAGAAATAATTCGTGACTAATGAATCAAAACTCGGTTTATTTGTAACTTTGGGAATTATCGCGGTCGCCGTTTCCATAATGCTGCTGGGGAATTTTGATTTTAAATCAAAATATACCATAAACGCGTATTTTGAAAACGCTTCGGGCCTTCCGAAAAAAGCGAAGGTAAAAATCGCCGGAGTTGACGTCGGACATATAAAAAATATTATTTTGGAAAATGAAAAGGCGAAAATAATTTTAAATATTTCTTCGGGCGTTAAAATATATTCCGACGGCGTCGCCAAAATAGTCGCGACCGGCATTATAGGAACAAAATATATTGAAATCGTTCCGGGTACTGCTTCAAATAAAATGCTTACGGACGGAGATTCAATAAAAACGCTCGGATCAAGTTCTATTGAAGATATGATTGCCGGCGTTGTTGAACAAGTAAATAAAGTTTTAAAGAACGTATCTTCCGGAGTAAACGAAGACTTCTTTAAAAATCTTTCCGATACCGTTAAAAATCTTAAAAAAGTAAGCCGGACTATAGCCGATAAAGAAAAAGAAATCGCTCAGATAATAAATAATTTCAATAAATTCTCGGGCGATCTTGCCGAAGTGACGAGCCAAAACAAAGAAGATATAAGAAAAATCGTTCTTGAAATTAAAAAAGTATCAATGCAGCTTGACGAATTTATGACAAAGATAAATAAAGGCAAGGGAACGATCGGAACTTTGGTTAACGACGAAGAAATGGCGACCGAATTGAAACAGACGGTGTCAAGTATTAAAACTACGGTTGACGAACTGAAAGCTACGTTCGGCAAAGCCAGCCGCCTTGAAATTGACTGGGAATATATGTACAGATATGACACGAGAGCCGAGAAATCTTACAACGATTTCGGCATCAGGTTCAGACCGAATCCGAATAAATTTTATTATCTCGGTATTTCTAATATCGCCAATTCAAAAGACGTTTTGCCCGAAGACAGGGAAAATATAAATAAACTTGACGCTTTGTTGGGTTTCAGATCAAAATATTTTGAAATTTACGGCGGAGCCATAAGATCAACAGGCGGACTCGGCGCGGGGTTCAGTCCCTATAATCCGATAGCTGACACATACAGAAAACTTTATTTTAATGTTGAAATTTTTGATACGAATTCGCAGACTACCGATAAAAAACCTAACATAGCGGCGGGAGCGAGATTAGGGGTATTCCATTGGCTGTATGCCGGCGTTCAGGCGGAAAATATAACGTCCAAAACGTCATGGATGCCTTATGTTAAAGTGAAAATTACGGATAAGGATATTTCTTCTCTATTCGGAGTTGCGGCTATAGCCGCAACAAGCACGAGCACTAAATAATGAAACCGTCTAAAATAAAAACAGTTTTTATGTGTCAAAATTGCGGTTATGAGTCTGCAAAGTGGCTCGGCAGATGTCCGGGATGCAGTAAATGGAACACGTTTGTTGAAGAAAAGCAGGCGGCAGGGACTTCTTCTTCATCCGCAACAAGACAGCTTACGGGTTTTTCTTCGGGTACGTTTGCGTTAAACGACGTTTCCGTTAAAAGTTTTGTAAGAGTCAAAACGAATATAAAAGAATTTGACAATATGATCGGCGGCGGCATTGTGCCGGGTTCTCTTACCCTTTTGGGAGGAGCTCCGGGAATAGGCAAATCAACTTTAATGCTTCAAATTTCAAGCGCGCTTGCAAAAAACGGAACGGTTTTGTATATTTCGGGCGAAGAATCGCTGTCGCAGATTAAATCTAGAGCCGAAAGATTAAAAGTTAATAAAGACGGCATTTTTTTAGCTTCCGAAACAAATTTAGAAAATATTATTGACGCCGTAAATAAAATAGAGCCGCCGTTTTTAATTATAGATTCCATACAGACGATATATCATCCGGAACTGTCCGGAGCGCCGGGTTCGGTCGGGCAGGTAAGAGAATGCGCGGCGGAACTTTTGAGAATCGCAAAATCAAAACATATAACGGTATTTCTGCTCGGGCATGTTACAAAAGACGGAGATTTGGCCGGACCCAGAATTTTAGAACATATAGTTGACACCGTTTTATATTTTGAAAATGAAAAACAGCAGATTTACAGAATTTTAAGAGCTTATAAAAACAGATTCGGGCCGACAAGCGAAATCGGCATTTTTGAAATGAAAGGCGACGGACTTGCGGAAGTTTCAAATCCTTCGCTCATATTCATAGGGGAAAGGTCAAACAACGTCGCAGGAAACGTCATAACGGCCTGCGTTGAAGGAACAAGACCTCTTCTTTTGGAAATACAGTCGCTTGTTTCAAGAACGAATTTCGGACTGCCCAGACGCATGGTTTCGGGATATGATTTAAACAGAGTCATAATTATAACGGCCGTGCTTGAAAAAAGAATGGGAATTCCTCTTGAAAACCAGGATATATTTATAAATATAGCAGGCGGAATAAAAATAAAAGAAACAGCCTCGGATTTAGCGATTGCCTGTGCGATAGCTTCGGCAAACGCCAATTTTACGTGCCGTTCGAAAACGGTTGTTTTCGGAGAAGTAGGGCTTGCCGGCGAAGTCAGAGCAGTAAGCCAGATAAGAGAAAGACTTTCGGAAGCCGAAAAACTCGGTTTTGAACAGGCGATAATTCCTAAAAGTAATTTAAAAAGTTTGGAATACAAGGGCAAAATAGAAATCAGCGGCGTTGACACCGTTCAGGCGGCTGTCTCGCGCATAAAATAGAATTTTTGAAACAAAGTTTGTAAAAAAGGAGTTTGTGATGATAAGATTTTCAACAGCCGGCGAATCTCACGGACAGGGGATTCTTGCCGTTCTTGAAGGAATTCCGTCGGGGCTTAACATAAATACCGAAGATATTGACGTTGATCTGGCAAGACGCCAAAAAGGATACGGCAGAGGCCAGAGAATGAAAATAGAAACAGACCACGTGACTATAATCTCAGGCGTAAGGCATGCCAGAACTCTAGGTTCTCCTATAACTCTGTACATAGCTAATAAAGACTGGGAAAACTGGAGATCAATAATGTCTCCGATATCGGTTGATTTGGACGGTAAAAGTTTGCTCAAACCCAGACCCGGCCACGCCGATTTGGCAGGGCTCACAAAATACGGAGTATCCGATTTCAGGGATATTTTGGAAAGAGCGTCTGCAAGAGAAACGGCGGCAAGGGTTGCGGCCGGCTCGGTATGCCGAGAATTGCTGAAAGAATTCGGCATTAATATTTATTCTTACGTTGAACAGATAGGAGGAGTATCGGCAAAAATTTCTTCAATTCCGAAGGAAAAGATGCAGCATGAAGCCGAAATGTCTTTTGTAAGATGTCCGGATAAGACCGCTTCAAAAAAAATGATACAGATCATAAAAAAAGCAATGTCAAAAGGCGATACTCTGGGCGGAAAAATAAGAGTCATCGCGGAAAATATTCCGGTAGGCCTGGGAAGCCATACGCAGTGGGATATGAAATTAGACGGCCGTCTTGCGCAGAGTTTAATGGCTGTTCAGGCGGTAAAAGCGGTTGAATTCGGCATGGGAACGAAATTTGCCGGAGTTTTGGGATCCGACGCCCATGATGAGATTTTTTATTCAAAAAATAAATCTTTTTACAGAAAAACAAACAGGGCCGGCGGAACCGAAGGCGGAATAACGAACGGCGAAAATATTGAAATTTCATGCACGATGAAACCTATACCTTCTTTGGTAAGGCCGTTGAGATCCGTTAATTTAGGTTCAAAAAAACCGGAAAAAGCCGAGGCCGTAAGAAGCGACGCGTGCGCGGTACCTGCATGCGGAGTAGTCGCGGAGGCAGCCGTTGCTTTTGAACTTGCAAAAGCGATGAGAGAAAAATTCGGCGGCGACTGCATGGAAGATATGAAAAATAATTTTAATTTGTATATTGAAAGAATAAAAAGAATATAAATTATTATTTACATAAATAAAAAAAATAGTTGTTAAATTTTAAAAAATAAAAACAGGAGCGATAAAATGAAAAACATTTGCAAATTATTTTTTGTTGCAGTCTTTGTATTGTGCTGTAATATTTGTTACGGAGCTTCGGCAAACGATACAAAACTTACCAAAAGCATATATATTTTTAATTCACATATAGTGGAATTAAAGAATGACGGGACGGTAACAGCCGGAGGATATAATTACTACGGACAATGCGATGTTTCCGATTGGAAAGATATTGTTGCGATAGCCCCTTCAGCTTTTCACACCGTCGGGCTGAAAAAAGACGGGACCGTAGTAGCTGTAGGGAAAAATAAATTCGGAGAATGCAATGTCAAAGACTGGAAAGATATAGTTTCCATAGACTCGTCAAGATACCATACAGTCGGATTGAAGAAAGACGGAACAGTAGTTGCAACAGAAGTTAACAACAATAAAAAATTCAGCGTTTCCGGATGGAAAGATATAATTCAAATTTCAGCAGGCATCGGCATTACTATAGGTTTAAAGAAAGACGGAACAGTAGTTGCAACCGGGGATAATCAAATGGGTGAATGCAATGTTAAAAATTGGAAAGATATTATTTCAATAGATGCGGGTTTTGGCCATACTGTCGGGCTAAAGAAAAACGGCACGGTAGTGGCAACGGGATTTTCGGGTGACGGCAGATGTAATGTAAAAAACTGGAGAAATATAATTGCAATTTCAGCCGGAGGCCACACTGTCGGACTAAAGAAGGACGGAACGGTTGTGGCGGTAGGGCATAATAAAAGCGGACAATGTAATGTCGGAAGCTGGAAAGATATTACGGCGATATACGCCAATCTCGGTTATACGGTGGGCCTAAAAAAAGACGGATCTGTCGTTTATGCGGGTGACAAACACGGAAGTTTAAAAATTTTTGATAATAAATAACGGAGAAAAAAATGAAAGCGCTGATTGAAACGTCCATGGGGACTATTGAAATTGATTTATTTGAAGACAAATCGCCGGTTACAGTCGCAAATTTCGTCGGTCTTGCTGAAGGAACGAAAGAATTTACCGATTTAAAAACGGGCAAAAAAACAAAAAAGAGATTTTATGACGGTTTGACTTTTCACAGAGTTATCCCCGATTTTATGATACAGGGCGGCTGTCCGCTCGGAACAGGGACAGGCGGACCCGGATACAAATTTGAAGATGAGACGAACAACGGTTTAAAGTTTAATAAACCGGGTCTTCTTGCCATGGCAAACGCCGGTCCCAACACAAACGGCTCGCAGTTTTTTATAACGGAAGTAGCGACGCCATGGTTAGACGGAAATCATACTATTTTCGGGCAGGTTTCAGGTATTAAAGATTTGGAAATTATAAAAAAAATTGCAAGAACCGAATGCGATATGAGAGATAATCCGATTGATCCGGTTGTTATAAATAAAATAACGATAGAAAAATAATACGGTATTTTTTCAAAGGCAGGCAACAGAATGAAAAAAATAGTATTTGTAGCTGCGCCGCAAAAATTCAGAGACGAAGAATATATTGAACCGAAAGAAATACTTGAACAGGCGGGATTTGAAATAATAACCGCAAGCACTGTTGTCGGAGAAATATACGGGAAAATAAAAATCAGAGCCGTAAGCGATATTTTAGTTAAAGATATAAATACTGATGATTACGAAGCCGTAGTTTTTATAGGCGGGCCCGGAGCGGCCGTTTATTTTAATGACGGATTTGTTCATGAACTTGCAAAAAAGTTTTTGAATTCCGGCAAAATTGTCGCCGCAATATGCATCGCGCCTGTAATTTTGGCAAACGCCGGTATTTTAAAAGACAAAAAAGCGACTGTTTTTCCCGACGGAGCAGACGCTTTAATTAAAGGCGGAGCCCAATATACGGCGAAAAACGTTGAAAATGACGGAAATATTTTAACCGGAAACGGGCCTCAAAGCGCAAAAGAATTTGCCAAATTTTTAATAAATATGTTAAACAAACAGAAATAATTTACTTCATAAATAAAAAACGGCGGCGGGATTTTAAAATTCCTCCGTTTTTTTATTGTAAAGTTTTTCAAAAATTTCACAAATAATTCATATCTTTTTCAATGAAAAACTTTATAATATATATGCAAGAAAAAGCGTTTACATCAGGATAGAACGGAGGCGGATATGCTCAAAGACAGAAGAAAATATCAAAGAAAAGAGATTTCCTGCTCTACCAGCGTTATGGCGGCCGAGACGCAATATGTTTTGGGAGAGTGTTTCTTTATAAACGTCTGTGAAGACGGATTTGCCATTGAAACCGACAGCATACTTTCAATAGGCGAAAAAATTTTTATAAAAATTGATGTTCTTAACGATACTGTTTTTTTGACGGGCGAAGTAATAAGGATAGACAAAGGTTTTTTTGAACCGTTGTACGGCATAAAAATATGCGAAGAAGAATGCGTAAATCTTGACCTTTTCAAAACATATATCAAATACCAATTGAATTAACCTGAAAATTCGCTGCAAATATCTGATAAATTAGGCGGTTGCGGCGTTTTTTTGTATTTTGCCGCGCTTATATTCTATTGCAAAAAACGAAAAAAAAATGATATTATTAGCAACTGTAAAGTTTACAAATAATTTACAAAGAGTTTTCGTTTTTTTTAATTTAATAAATTATACTGTAAACGGAAAAAAACCGGAATATAAGCAAGGAGAAACAACAGATGTCGGGAGGAAACATGCTGAGCGAAAGAAGACAATTTCCCAGAAAACAAGTTTCCCATTCCACAAGCATTTCATCTGCCCAGACTCAGAATATTTTAGGTGAATGTTTTTTGACAAATGTCAGCGAATCGGGTTTTGCCATAGAAAGCGACTGCATATTTAATATCGGTCAGAAAATATTTATAAAAATCAATATTCTAAGCGACGTTATAGTTTTAACGGGAGAAGTAGTAAGAACGGATAAAGGTTTTTTTGATCCGTTGTACGGAGTTAAAATCTGCGAAACTGAAAGCGTAAATCTTGAAACTTTCAGATCTTATATTAGGCATCAGTTAAATTAAGAGGGCTGCTTTGAGAATTATAAACGGCAAAGAAATATCGGAAAAAATAAGGCAGGAACTTAAGCTGCAGGTTGAAGAGTTGACAAAGAAAAAAGGCAGAGTGCCCGGTCTTGCCACGATACTTGTCGGCGAAGATCCGGCAAGTAAAGTTTATATAGGTTCAAAAATAAAAGCCTGCGCGCAGATAGGAGTAAAATCTTTTCATAATAATATGCCGGCCGGTTCCACCCGGGAAGAAATAATAAACTTAATAAATAAATTAAACGAAGACAAAAATATTGACGGTATTCTGCTGCAGCTGCCGCTTCCGGAAAGATTAAATCCGGACAAATGCATTGAAGCTATTTCGCCGGCGAAAGACGTTGACGGCCTTCATCCTTACAATGCCGGGATGCTGACGCTGGTAAAATCATGGCAGGCTATAGTAGAGCAAAAACTGCTTGTGTCATGCACTCCGATGGGAGTAATTTATCTTTTAAAATATTCAAATATTGACATAAAAGGCAAAAACGCCGTTGTTATAGGAAGATCAAATCTTGTCGGTAAACCCGTTTCTATGCTGATGCTTGCAAATAATGCGACCGTGACGATGGCGCATTCGGCCACAAAAGATTTGCAAAATATAACAAAACAAGCCGATATATTAATATGCGCGATAGGCAAAGCCAATATGATTAACAAAGATTTCATTAAAGACGGAGCGGCCGTAATAGACGTGGGAATTAACAGAGTAGACGGAAAACTGTGCGGCGACGTTGATTTTGAATCCGTAAAAAATATGAATATAGACATAACGCCCGTTCCGGGCGGAGTAGGCCCGATGACGATTACTATGCTTATGCACAATACGGTTTTAGCTTTCCAAAAATGATGAAACAAATAAATTTAAATCCCGTTAAACCGTCCGTAAAAATTTTCAGCCTGCTTGAAAAAAAAGGATTAATAAAAACTTTTAAGCCTACGGCAAAAACTCTTCAAACGCGCACTAAAACCGGCGCGGTTGATATTTTATACACGTCAAGAAAATGTTACGGCGCTCACAGACTGATGTGTATAGGCAAAAGAACAAAATCCGTACAGCTTTGCTGGCATAAAGATAACGAAGATTTTTTATTTTTAAATCCGCAAAATACCGATTACCAAAAACTGTATCTTGTTTTTGCTTTGGATAAAATATATACTTTTTTGGCTAAACTGAAAAGAGGTAAATTGACGGATAAAGATTTTATTACCGTTGAAATTCCGTATAATAACCCTTATTTAAGTTTTTTTACGGTATTGAAAAATACGGTGCACTGCGAAGTCGCTGCGGATGAACAAAAACAGCATCCCGTTTTTTTTGTAACCGAATCTTCAGGCTTAAAAAATAATAAAATAGTTCACAAAGATATTAAATTTTGTATATGCGAGGCTGATTGATGGAACTTTCTGTTATAGTCAATATTTTTGTTCCGGTTATTACCGGACTTTTGTATTTCGGCATGGCTTTGGAAGTTGAAAGAGTAAGCAAAATAAGAAAGATTATGTTCGGCGAAATAGGCTATCAGAAACTTTTTATCGCGTTTATTTTATTCGGGATTTATTTTATAACAAGGCCTTTGCAGAATATTATGGGGCCGCATCCGTGGCCTATGATTATAAATTCGGCAAGACAGTTTTTTATAATGGCCGTAATCGCTCCTTCAGTTTTTGTAAGCATTCTTCACTGGGTGCCGGGAGAGGGCGGCGCTCCGAAATCATCCGAATTTGCCGCTTATGCGATAGGCATTTGCATGGGAATAATTTTTGTTTTGACCAATTCAATGGCGATAGACGGTTCAAAAATAATAGGCAGTATGGGCCAGTGGCTCACATTGTACGACGCAAAATGGTTTTCGCAAGGCACAAGACAGATTCAGCTTGTTCTTATACATCTTATAGTGCAGCTTATATCGCCTGTAGGGCTTATAATTCTTGCAAGCGCTTTTGTAAGGCACAGAAGGCATAATTATATGCTCGGAGCCGTTTACACAAACATGAAAACAAAATGGAGATATATGGAAACGGGTCTTATTATTATGGCTCTTTCAATAATAAGCGCCGGAATTACGGCGCTTTTCGGAAGATATTTTACATATCTTTGGGTAATATATTTTGCAGGTTCAATAGTATCAGGCGGTTTTGTTTTGTACAGCATAAAACTTGCGCCCAGAGATAATCCTTCAGATTTAAAAAATGTATAAAACCGCCATTCTGCTTACGATATCAAACATATTTATGACTTTTGCCTGGTATGGTCATCTTAAATTTAAAGATAAAGCTTTATGGATAGTTATACTTGTCAGCTGGCTTATAGCTTTTGTTGAGTATTGCTTTCAGGTTCCGGCAAACAGAATCGGACATTCCTATTGTTCCGCGGCGCAGCTTAAAGGATTGCAGGAAATAATAACGCTTACAGTATTTTCTTTTTTCAGCGTTTTATATCTTAAAGAAAATCTCCACTGGAACCACTATGTCGGCTTTGTTTTTCTTATCGTAGCAGCGCTTTTTATTTTTAAGAAGTAAGAATCATATCTTCTTTACTTCAAATCTGAGCGATTTTATTAGTTTTTTGTCTTCTTCAAAAGATATGCCAGAGGTAGTCAGCATATCGCCCGAAATAGCTGCGTTTGCACCGGACATAATCATTCTTTTGCCTTTATCTTTGAATAATCCCCTGCCTCCCGCAAGACGTAATGCCGCATCCGGCAGAATGAAACGGGCTATCGCAATTGTCCGGCACACGTCATCTTCGTTGATAATCTCATTTTTTTCCAAAGGAGTTCCTTTTATGGGCGTTAATATATTTAACGGAATTGTTTTGATATCCATTTTTTTTAAATCAAAAAAAACGTCTATCCTGTCTTTGAGATTTTCGCCAAGTCCCATTATTATTCCGCTGCATACTTCAAGACCGGCTTTTTTTGCGTTTTCTATCGTTTTTATTTTATCGTTATATGAATGCGTTGAGCATACTTTTGAAAAATAAGTTTCGGATGTTTCTATGTTGCAGTGATAACGGGAAATCCCAGAATTTTTTAAACGCATAAGCTGTTTTTGGGACAGAAGTCCGTGCGATGCGCATAACGATAAACCGCAGGTTTGCGATATTTTTTTATATGTTAAGCATAGTTTCGTAAGTTCTTTATCCGTGAGGGCTTTTCCGGAAGTTACGACTGAAAATCTTAAAATTCCTCCTTTGTGATTTCGTAAGGCGTCAGCACTGATTTTATCTCCGGAAATTAAAGGATATTCTTCAATCTTTGTCTTATAATGCGCCGACTGTGCGCAGAATCTGCAGTTTTGCGGGCATCTGCCGCTTTTACCGTTTACTATGGAGCATAAGTCAAAAGAATTGCCGCAAAATTTTTGTCTGATTTCGTTCGCGGCCCGGCATAAATCCTTAAAGTCGGCATTAATAAGCGACAATGCTTCTCTTTTTGTGATTTTGTGTCCGTTTAAAATTTTTTGTTTTAAAATCATTATATTCATGATTTTTAAAATAACATATAATATTTATATTGTCAACCAGATAATGTAATTAAGTTGACAATCTGTTTTATAATTGATAATCTTAACTTCTCAGCTTCTGTTTTGGAGGATATAATGGAATGGGTTCTTATAGGACTTACAATAATTTTATGGGGGATATCTCCCGTTTTTGACAAAATGGCGCTGAATGCAATAGATCCTGTGCTTGCGGTTGCAATCAGAATGATGACAGCCGGTTCAATAATGTTTATATA
>Ga0302243_1000022_pt1 | contig 212826 bp, 156 predicted proteins | sample AAG_UR_Met_MG_FD_193514 | JGI IMG/M metagenome (GOLD analysis project Ga0302243, IMG submission 193514) | Enriched activated sludge microbial communities from anaerobic digester in WTTP, New Holstein, Wisconsin, United States - AAG_UR_Met | ecosystem: Engineered > Bioreactor > Anaerobic >... | reverse complement strand
AGGAAATATAGCAAAAGCAATGGAAATAGCCGATAAAGAATATCTGTGGATTATATGTGATGATGATAAATATGACTGGTCTAATTGGAATGAAGTCGAACAAGCAGTAAATAAAAATGAAGACGTTATTTGCGTCGCAAGATACGCGATACCTGAAGAGAAAATCGATTGTACGGAATATCATCTGTTACAATTAACTTTTGTACCGGCCATCATAATAAAAACATCCGTTTACAACGATACTAATATAAGAAATTCTTTTGATAATATATTTACTTTATTTCCTCACTTATTTCCGATTATTTCTTTTATAAATAAAAACAAAAAAATTTATATTTTGAACAAGGCTGTTGTTGATAACGGTATGGATGTAATCAATACCGATTCAAGTTATATCAGAGGTGTAAAATCTGATGATTTATGCAAAAGAACAAGAACAATGTCATGGATAACCGGGTATGCGAACGTATGTTCTATGATACAAAACAAAGAACTAAAGCATAAAACAATGATATGCGCAATAAATTTTATTCACAACGGTTTTAAAAAGTTTTATAAAGACATCTATTTTGCATATTTTGAAAAAGGAAACTGGATGCAAATAACAGATATTTGCCTGGCATTAGATACTATTCATTGCCTGAAATTATTTTTCTTTGCAAGTCTAATTTACATAAAACACAAAATTCTTTCCTCATATTCGCAAGATGATAAGTTATACATAAACTTTTTATGGATAAAATTTAAATTTAACAAATATAAAGACCAAAAACACACGATGATACAAATATTAGGAATTAAAATAAAGAAAAATTCTCAAACAAAAAAATTATCTTTTTCTTTAGGAAAATAAATGAGCATACAAGATAAACTAGGAATCATATTAATTACATATAACAGAAAAAATTATCTGCAGCGGACTTTTGACCAGATTTTTGCAGATAATTCTCCAATTAAAAATTTTGATATAACTATTCTTGACAATAAATCCACAGACGGAACATCAGAGTTGATTGAACAATATGGAAAAAATTTTCCAAATATAAAACATATCATTCACAATCATAACATTGGCGGAAATGCAAATATTGTCAGAGCCTTTGAACTTGCTTCAAAAGAATATATCTGGGTACTTTGTGATGATGATGTTTACGATTGGTCTAACTGGGGTGAAGTGGAAAAAGCGATTTACAATAATGAGAATATTATTTGTTTAGCAAGATATGCTCTTCATGACAGTAAAAAAACTGAAGCAATAATTCTTCAGCTCACTTTTGTACCGGCAAATATAATAAAAACTTCACTTTTAAATGGCAGCATGATAAAAAGCATGTACGATAATATTTTTGCTTTTTTCCCGCAGCTTCTTCCTACTATATACGCCGTTAACAATAAACTTAAAATTTATGTTGTAGAAAAACCGATCGTACATAACGGAATGGACCCAAGAGCCATAGATTCAGGATGCCAAAGGGGCACTGAAAAACAATACATGTCACAAAGAAGCTTAACAATGACATGGATAACAGGATATGCCAATCTATGCTCAATGATACAAAATAAAAAATTAAAACATAAAACTATGTTATGCGGAATAAATTTTATACACGGTAATTTTTCTAAATTTTGTAAAAACATGCATGCTTTATATTTTGAAAAGAAAAATTGGTTTCAAATAATAGACATAATATCGCCATTGGATACGGTAAGCAAATTAAAATTATTTTTTTCTTTACTAAGAAGACATTTTATAGGTGCCTGTACTGAAAATGATTCTTTTGTCGTAAGGCTGTTATTGTTTAAAATTAAATTTAAAATAAAAAAATATATTGAAGGCGATTATATAGTTATTGATTTTAATTTTATGAAAGCAAAAAAACATATAGAAAAGCAGAATATTCTGCTGAATATTTTTCACAGAGAGTTCAAAATAAAATAATCAGCAACAAGATATTACTCACGGCATACAAAATACTGATAACTTTTAAACATAATGAATTTAATATCCTTAAAAAAAACAATAAATATTCCAAATCATTATTTTGTTACGGCAAGCGCATGGATATCAAGAATAAGCATAGCTGTAATACAAATATTCACAATAAGAACATTATTCATTTATCTTGGACAAGAGAAATATGCCGCTTACATCATCATTTATTCTTTACTGCCTTGGTGCAATTTAGCAGATTTTGGGATAGGAACTGCCTTACAAAATTACATTTCAGAATCAAGAGTTAAAGGCAAAGATTACAAAGTTTATATAAAAACTTGTTTTCAAATAATATTACTGGTATTTATTATTTTAATACCAATTCTCATGTTGTTCTCCAACTATTTGCAAAGTTTTCTGTTAAAGCACTACTTTTATATTCATGAAATTCAAAATATAAATATAATACTTATAATTTGTTTTATATATATAATCTCATCTTTTGTAAATATTTCGATTAAAATATTATATGCCATGCAAAAAGGAGTGATACCGAATATTTTACAGATGATATCCTATATTATCTCTGCAGTTTTTATTATAACTTTAAATAAATTTTTTGCAGACACAAGCAGCATAACAATTGCACTGCTGTGTTTTTCTCTGCCTCAAATTTTCATTATGGCAATACCTTTTATTAAAATATTCAAGGATTCCATTAAAGATATTACTACGCTAGACTTGCCGATTTTTAAGGATTTTGTTATACGGGCTGTAAAGTTTGGAGGCTTTGCGTTCATGGCTTTAGCAGTTTTACAAATAGATTACTTTATAATGGCAAGAACAATAGATCCTACATCTATTACAACTTACAACATATTTAATAAAGTTTTTATCTTTGCTTTTTTTATATATTCATCTCTTTTATCTGCTTTTTGGCCTGTAAGTTCTGAATTATTTAATAATCACAATTGTATTAAATTAAAAAATTCGCTAAAGAACTATACTTATATAGGAATATTTTTTATGTTTTTATGCATAATATTTGTCTATATTTTTAAAAATTTCATAGTTAAAATTTTGGCGCCTGATATGTCTTTTAGCTTGAATTTATCTTTCTTTATTTTATTCTCTTTATATTATACACTGCGTGTAATCAGCGATACTTATGCAATGTTTTTACAAAGCATTAATGTGCTGAAAATTTTTTGGATATATACTCCGATTCAAGCGGCAATAAGCATTACTGCACAATATTTTTTATCGCTGAAATATGGGCTAAACGGCATAATATTAGGGTTAATTTTATCTTTTATTTTCACAAGCGCTTGGATATTACCGTATAAGTCTTATAAAATTTTTAAATCAAAAAGCAATAATTGACTTAAGAGCTTCATATAAAGTATTTTTTAATTATGTATAATAAAAAAGAAAGGAAGGATTGCCATAAATGTCTATAAAAGACAAGTTACAAATAATATTAATTACATATAACAGATTCCTGCATGTTAAAAAAACTTTTGAACAATTTATTTTAGCTGACACTTCGCCGGTTAAAAATTTTGACATTTTGGTTTTGGATAATAATTCTACGGATAATACGAAAAATTATGTCGATCAGTTAATGAATTCTCATCCAAATATTAAATACTCTAAAAACAAATACAATTTGGGGATATCAGGAAATATAGCAAAAGCGATGGAAAGCGCCGACAAAGAATATTTGTGGATAATTTGTGATGATGATATCTATGACTGGTCTAATTGGGATGAAATAGAAACTGCAATTAAAAACGATAAAGAAGTTATCTGCGCTGCCAGATACGCCATTCCAGAATCAAAAAAGGATCAAATAGAATACCAGTTGCTGCAATTAACTTTTGTACCGGCCATCATAATAAAAACATCCGTTTACAACGATACTAATATAAGAAATTCTTTTGATAATATATTTACTTTATTCCCTCATTTATTTCCGATTATTTCTTTTATAAACAAAAGCAAAACAATATATGTTGTAAATAAAGCCATTGTAAACAACGGTATGAATTTAAAAAATAATGATTGCAGTTATATACGCGGCGTACAATCTGACGAGCTTTGCCAAAGAACACAAACAATGACATGGATAACAGGATATGCCAATGTATGTTCAATGATAAAAGATTCGAAATTAAAACATAGAACAATGTTATATGCTATAAAATATATCCATATTAATTTTTCAAGATTTTGCAGAGATATGCATAGATTATATTTCGAGAAAAAAAACTGGTTCCAAATAATTGATGTTTCTTCTCAATTAGATTTGATAACCAAAGTAAGATTATTATCTTCTCTTTTTCGAAGACATTTTATTGGCGCTAATATAGAACATGACCATTTTGTTATACGGCTGTTGCTGTTCAAAATTAAATTTAACATAAAAAAATATATTGAAGGCGATTATATAATTATTGATTTTAATTTTATGAAAGCAAAAAAACATATTGATACAAAATATATTACATTGAATATTTTTAACAAAAATTTTAAGATGAAATAATGAATAACATATTATTGTCGATATGCATACCTACATATAACAGAGCAGATTATCTTGATAAAGCAATCCTATCTATTATCAACAGCAACGGTTTTGGAGACCAAGTTGAAATTGTTATATCTGATAACTGTTCAACAGACAACACAGAAAATCTGTGCAATCAATTGGCTAAAAAATATACAAATATTAAATATTACAGGCATTTGAAACCTACTGATATTGCTGATAGAAACTTTATACACGCAATGTCTTTAGCTTCAGGAGAATACATAAAATTAAGCAATGACAGCCTTACTTTCAAAAAAGATACTCTCAAATATATGCTTAAAGAAATAGAAGCCAACTTAAAAGACAAAGACACTTTGTTTTTTCATATGACAAGGTTCGGCAAAAATAAAAATGGCAGCAAAGCAGTTCCAATTAAAAATTTAGATGATTTTGTTAATACCCTTTCAGGCGATATGACATGGATATCAAATTTTGGCTGTTGGAAAAAAGATTTTGAAAAATTGGAAGATAAAGAAAAATATATAAGCACCCAATTTATGCAGGTTGATTGGTCTATGAGACTTTTTATGCAGAATAACTTTGCATATTTATATTCAAATAATTTTTATAATCTTCTGCCTATAAGCAAAAAAGGCGCCGTTGATTTATTTGAAATTTACGGGAATAAATACATTTCTGTTTACGAAGATTACTGCAAAAACGGATTTATAAAAAAATCTACAGTACAAAAAGAAAGAAGAAATACATTTTTTAAAATACTCGCGCCTATATATATATATTCTGCATATAAAAAAGATAAATTTTATAAAAAAGATAATTTTTTTGGTTTTGTAAAATTTTTCAGTTTTGACTTTATATTTTATATACAGTTTTTCACTGTTCTACCTTATCACTTAGCATTTCTAGCAGTAAGAAAAATCATAAGGTTTTTAGCAAAAACCGATAGACAAGGCATTTAGTACTTATTTAAAATACCGTCTGTAAAGCCTTTTAGTCCGCTTTTAATTTTACCTATTTTATTATCTTCAAACAATGCTATTTTAACCCATCCAAGTATCGTACCGCCTAAAAGATACCTTGTTGTCGTATAAGGAGCATAAAAAAAATATTTTTTGAAAACGTAAACGACATTTCTTGCAAGATAATATTTTCTTTTTTCATTGTGGTTTCTTGTTATAAAAAACATTTTCTTCAATGATTTTCCGATTTCATGTACAAACGGAACATTTGCGGCAACTTTTATTTTGTAACCTTTTTTACCTAATCTGCAGCAAAAATCGTTATCAACCTGCTCTATAAATAATTTTTCTTCAAAAAAGCCTATATGGCTGAAAGCTTCCGCTTTTATCAAACTTCCTGAGGTTAAATTTAAAACTGCATTTTTCCAAAGGATATCTTTAGAATTTTTTATATTAAGCCCTGTCGTACTGTCTTTAATTAAAAGTCTTTCAACCGGCGTTGGAGCAATCATCATAACATTGTTTTTGTTTATTAAAGTTTCATAACCGGATAAAAGAATATTATAAGTATTAGGATAAAATTCACTGTCCTGATCAAGCGTTAATATCCATTTATACTGTTTTGACAAAGCATATTTTACGCCTTGATTCAAAGCTTTTGCCACACCGTAATTATCATCGTTATATATTATTTTAATCTGATTTTTTTCCAGCGATTTAAGAATTGCTTTTGAATTGTCCGAACGGCTGAAATTATCAACTATCACAATTTCATCCGTTTGTTTAGTAATTGAATCCAAGAGCCTGATTATTGATTCATCAGGCTCATAAGAAACTATAACCGCGCATATTGATAGTTTATTTTCCATTTAATTAAAAATCTTTTTAAATATGCTGTCATTGCTCTGGACAGCATCTCTCGGTATCTCGCCCATAGTCTTTGCATATTCAAACAAAGCTTTTTTCTGATCATTATTTAAATTTTTAGGAATACTGATATTAACTTTAACATATAAATCTCCCCTTACTTTTCTTCCAAGTTTAGGGAATCCCTGCTCTCTGACTCTTAAAATTGTTCCAGGCTGCGTACCGGGAGCTATCTTTAATTTTACATGACCTTCCAATACAGGAACGTCAAGTTCCATGCCTAAAACAGCCTGAGCATAAGTAAGTTTTATTTCGGTATGCAAATCGTCTTCTTCTCTTGTAAAGTTAGGCTCCTTTCTCAAATGTATGATAACATATAAATCGCCAGGCTGAGATCCGTTAGGACCTGCATTGCCGCCGCCTGAAACTCTTAATGAGTTACCATCATTGACCCCCTGCGGAATTCTTACTTTTACCGTATGAGACGTTTTTACTGTGCCTGTGCCTCTGCAAGTAGGACACGGATTTTCTATTATTTGCCCTTCTCCGTTGCATCTAGGACATGTCTGGCTGAAAGAGAAGAATCCCTGGCTTACGCTGACCTGTCCCGTTCCTCTGCATTGAGGACATGTTTTTGCGGATGTTCCCTGTTTAGCTCCGCTTCCTCCGCATGTTGTGCATGTTTCTTTTTTAGGAATTGTTATTGAAACTTCTTTGCCGCGCATAGCGTCAAGAAGAGAAATTTCTAAATCATATCTTAAATCTTCGCCCTTTCTGTACTGTCTTTGTCTTGAAGACCTGCCGCCTGATCTGCCGCCTCCGAAAATATCTCCGAAAATATCTCCGAAAATATCGTTCATATCTCCGCCATACTGCTGATACCCGCCTGCTCCTCCTGCTCCGCCCATACCGTTGACGCCTTCATGTCCGAAAGAATCATACTGCTGTTTTTTTGTAGGATTAGACAATACGTCATAAGCTTCGTTTATTTCCTTAAATTTATCTTCCGCAGCTTTGTCGCCCGGATTTTTATCAGGATGATATTTCATCGCTAATTTTCTGTAAGCACTTTTAATTTCATCTGCAGATGCGCCTTTCTGCACACCCAACACTTCATAAAAATCTCGTTTCATAATATTCCTTTTACATTACCATATCTAAACACTACTAATAAAATATTTATAACCGCTTCATGCTTTTACTTTTTTTACAGAAAGTATTTACGATTAATATATTAAAAAATACAAAAGTGCAGCCTAGTCTCTTTTTTTGACAAAGGCTTTAAGATTTCCGATGAACCGAAGAATTTTGCGACCGTAGTGTACATTAGTGAAACGGTACATAAGGCCGCAAAATTCAAAGGTGTAATCAAAATATTAAAGCCGCTATAAATTACTTCTTGTTTTCGTCTACTACTTCCGCATCCACAACATTCTCTCCGTTGTTGCTACTCTGCTGCGGTTCCTCCGCCTGTTGCTGCTGCTGAGCCTGCTGCTGTCCTGCCTGTTGCTGCTGTTGAGCCGCTTTATAAACTTCTTCAGCCAACTTGTGCGAAGCATCTGAAAGTTTTTCTTTAGCTTCTTTTATTTTTGCGATATCATTAGTTTTTATAGCTTCTTTCGTATCATTTATAGACTGTTCTATTTTAAGCCTTTCTTCCGCTGAAATTTTATCGCCGTGCTCTTTCAAACTCTTTTCGGTGGCATATACTAAATTATCCGCTTCGTTTTTAACTTCTATTTCTTCTTTTCTCTTTTTATCGTCATCGGCATACTGTTCGGCTTCTTTTACAAATTTATCGATTTCATCTTTTGAAAGTTTTGTCGACGAAGAAATCTTAATAGACTGTTCTTTGCCTGTTCCCAAATCCTTTGCAGATACATGAAGAATACCGCTTGCGTCTATATCAAAAGTAACCTCTATTTGAGGAACACCTCTTGGAGCAGGAGGAATACCGTCAAGCATAAATCTGCCCAAAGAAACGTTGTCTTTTGCCATCGGTCTTTCACCCTGCAGCACATGAATTTCAACGCCCGGCTGATTGTCCTGAGCTGTTGAAAACACTTGTGATTTTTTAACAGGAACCGTAGTATTTCTGTCAATAATAGGCGTTCTGACATTGCCGAGAGTTTCAAGACCGAGAGTAAGAGGAGTAACATCAAGTAAAAGAATATCTTTTACTTCTCCGGTAAGAACGGCAGCCTGAACGGCAGCGCCGTTACATACGCATTCCATAGGGTCTATTCCTCTTTCAACAATTTTACCTACGCAGTCTTCTACAAACTTCTGAACTATCGGCATTCTTGTAGGACCGCCGACGAGTATAACTTTTGTCAAACCGGATACTGAAAGTTTTGCGTCGTTAAGAGCCTGATCTATTGAGCTTTTGCATCTCTGAACTATAGGATTTACCAAATTATCCAAAGTAGCTCTTGAAAGTTTCATCGTCAAATGTTTAGGACCTGTAGCATCTGCCGTAATAAACGGAAGATTGATGTCTGTTTCGAGAATATTTGAAAGCTCTATTTTTGCTTTTTCCGCTGCTTCCTGAAGTCTCTGGACAGCCATTTTGTCATTTCTTAAATCTATACCGTTTTCTTTTTTAAACGTATCGGCTATATAGTCTATGAGAGCTTTATCCATATCAGTTCCGCCGAGCTTTGTATCGCCGGAAGTAGACAAAACCTCAAATGTGCCTTCTGTGCCCATTTCCATTATCGTAACGTCAAGAGTTCCTCCGCCGAGGTCAAAAACTAATATTTTCTGTTCTTTTCCTACTTTGTCTATACCGTATGCAAGAGATGCCGCCGTAGGCTCATTTACAAGTCTTACGACTTCAAGTCCGGCAATAGCGCCTGCATCTTTCGTAGCCTGTCTCTGATGGTCATTAAAATATGCAGGGACGGTTATAACGGCTTTTTCAACCGTTGTTCCCAAATATGCTTCTGCATCCTTTTTTATTTTCTGCAAAATAAACCCTGACAGCTGCTGAGGCGTAAATTCTTTCCCGTTAATTTTATATTTATAATCTTCGCCCATTCTTCTTTTAAAAGCTGAAATTGTTCCTTCCGGATTTGTTACAGCCTGTCTTCTTGCAGGCTCACCGACTAAAAGCTGTCCGTCTTTTGTAAAAGCAACATAAGACGGAAATGCTTTACCGCCTAACGTCGTACCTTCGGCAGAAGGAATAAGAGTAACTTTTCCTCCTTCCATTATTGCCGCTGCAGAATTTGATGTTCCTAAATCTATTCCTATAATTTTTGACATGACACTCCTCCTAATTTTCTATATTATTTTTCTTTATTTTCCTGTTGCTCTTCCTGCTGTTCGTTCTCTTTTGCCTCATTGTCAGCTTTTGCGACTTTCACCCTTGCGGCTCTCATAAGTTTGCCGTTTATTTTATATCCCGGCTGGTATATCTGCAAAATCGTTCCTTCCTCTTTGTCTGATTCGCAATGGTCCAAAGCTTCGCAAAAACTCGGGTCAAACTTTTTATTCAGACAGTCTATTTGTTCAACTCCTTCTTCCTTAAGCATTTTCGCAAATTCGCTTATTATCATTTCAAGCCCGACTTTTATGCTTTCAATGTTCTGTCCCGACCTTACGCTTTGCATAGCCTGGCAAAAAACATCATAAATGCCTATCTGTTTTAATAAAATTTTTTCCCTGCCCCAATTTAAGAAATCGTGTTTTTCTTTTTCAGCTCTTCTTCTGAAATTTTCAAAATCTGCCTTGAGTCTTAAAAGCTGGTCATAATATTCATCGGCAAGCTTCTGCTTTTCTTCAACAGACTGTTTCAGAATATCTAACTCCGAAATTTTTTCTTCTCTTGCAATATCTTCAACATCCTGCTGTTCAGGTTTTGCTTTTATATCTTCCTCGTGTTCCTTTATTTTATCGTTCATCGTCGTCTTCTCCCATTCTTAATAAAAATCCGTTTACTATTTTTGACACGGAATTAACAAGCGCCATCATCTTTTCATACTCCATTCTTTTAGGCCCTATAATTCCCAAAACTCCGATTGTTTTATTTCCGTCAGAATATGAAGTCGTTATCACGCTTAAATCTTTCAATTCAGAAGCACATTCGCCTCCGATTTGAACTTTAATCTTAGGCACTTCCAAATCCTTTCCTATTATTTCTATAAGCCTGTCTTTATGTTCGTTTAAATTCATAAGACAACGCGCAGTTTCAAAATCGTTAAAATCAGGAATGCCTAAAACATTAGAAGTACCGTTCATGTAAATATCATCCTGTATATCTTCTATAACGTTGCTTATATATCCTGCAAGCTTGAACATCTCCTGCTGCTTCGACTGATATTTCTGAACCTCAACTATAATTCTCTTAGCCGCTTCTTCAAGAGAGAATCCTCTCAGCTTGCTGTTTAAAAACTGCTTTAACTCGTTTAAATCTTCACTGTCGATGCAAATATTTATCATCTTATGCTTTACAAGCCCTGTTTTTGTAAGTAAAACTACCAAAATTTGCTCGCTTGAAATCTGTATAAGCTCTATATTTCTTATTTCGTTATGTTTAGCTTTAGGCGCCATAACAAAACCCGTATAGTTTGACAATCCTGATAATATTTTTGAAGTTTGAGAAAGCAAACTGTCAATTTCCTTTGTTTTCTTCTCATATTCTTTTTTTATTCTTTCTTCTTCTTCAACAGCCAGCCTTTGTAACTCTATCAAAGAATCAACATAAGCCCTGTATCCGGCATCAGTAGGAATTCTTCCTGCAGACGTATGCGGATGAGTTAAATATCCGTCCCTTTCAAGCTCTGCCATCAAACTTCTCAATGTAGCAGGCGATAAATTAAATTTATAGCCCTTTTCGAGAGCGCTTGAACCTACGGGCTTGCCTGTTTTTATATACTCATGGATAACGGCATGCAGAACCCTGGACTTTCTTTCCTTTAAAATGTTTTCCGAAACTTGTCTCATAATTTTTTACCTATATTAAAAACAACTTTTTTAGCACTCAATTACTAACAGTGCCAAATTATAACACAGACAATCTTTTTTGTCAAGTTTATTAACGTGGAATTTAAAAAAGAGACCCTGTTTTTACAAAAGAAATGATAACAGGGGCAAATAGTAATATAAATATCGTCGGCAGAATAAGCAATGTCATCGGTATAAGCATTTTTACCGGAGCTTCGTGCGCTTTTTTCTCCGCAACAGAAGCATTCTCTATTTTTATCTGCTCTGAAATTTTATTCAAAGCATCCGATATGCCAAGACCTGATTCAAGCGACGAATTAACGGCTCTTACAAATAAATTCAGCTGTTCCAAATTATATTTTTCCGCCATTTCGTTCAGAGCATATTTTACGTCTATTCCAAACGAAACTTTTGAAATTATAATCTTTATTTCTTTTGACAGCGTCCCCTGCAATATTGAAGATATTTTTATTAAAGCGTTATTAAAATCAACTCCTGAAACAATCATCACGGATAATAAATCCGCAGTATTCGGCAGTTGTTTTATTATCATCGCCGTTTTTTTTCTGTTTTGCTCATAAATCTTAATATAAGGCAGCATAAAAAATAACAGTCCGGCACATATTATGATTATTATATCAAAACCGAGCAGAAAAAATACAATTAGACTGCTTATCAACATCGCAATAATTTGCAAAATAAAAAAAGCATACCCGTTCAAATTAGTATAAGGATAATCCAATGTCTTCAACATAACTTCAATTTTGTCGATATAAACAATGAAATATTTTGATTTGATTTTTCTTAATACTTTAACAAACGGCTTAGTAAATGAAAGAAAAAATGCCAACATAAAATAATTATCATGTTTTTTTACATTGTACTGTTTCATCTTATCTGAAAAAACAGCAGAAACATCAAATACGGTATTTATTGCTATTAGCGAAAGAATAAAAAAACATAAAGTTCCCAAAAATAAATACATCAAATGTCTATCTCCGATATTTTTCTCATAAAAAAAGAACCTAAAAGCATCATCAGCAAAGAGACAAACAAAATAATATTGCCTATCAAAGTCGTAAATAAAGCGCCCATCATTTCAGGTTCTGCAAAATATACAAAAAGAACAATAAAAAACGGAACAACGCTTATGATGTTGCCTGACATCTTCCCCTGCGATGTTAAAGCTTCAACTTTGGCATAAATCACAAGTCTCTGGTTTATTGATTTTTCTATTTTATCAAGTATGTCTGAAAGCTTTGCTCCTGTTATATTTGAAACTCTTACCGAATCTATAAACAATTTGTACTGCTCGCTTTGAATATTTAAAGATGAATCCCTGAGAGCTTCATCAATGCCGATGCCAAGAGAAACTCTGTCGGATATTCTTTTAAACTCTCCTGACAAAGGCTGCTTTATCTGAACAGAAACAGTATCTATAGCCTGCAATACCGACTGCCCTGAAAGAATAACGTTTCTGAATATTCTTATTGATTCAACAATTTGTTTATCTATATTCTTTTTATAGTCCTGCTCTTTCTTTTTTCTGAAAAGCCATACAAAATAAACAAAAACTATGCCGAGCATAACAGAAAATATGACATTCGACACAAACGAAAGAAATAAAAAAACGGCTGCTGCAGCCAAAAAATTTATTTTCGACGAACGTCTTTGCGGAACAGCGACTGCTTTTTTGTTTTTCTTGATTTTTTCAAAAATGAATAAAAACGACGCATATACAAAAATATAAAAACTTATGCCGAAACAAATCAAATAGAAACCGGACATTAACAACGCCCTTTTTCGGAAGAAATAAGTTTTACAAAAGAATTTTTCTCAATATCATATTTGAAGACAGGAATAATTTCATATAAATTGCCGTCATTTTTTTGAAGCAGCGAAATTTCGGATATTTTTCTGCCGCCGTCAGGAAATCTTTTAATTTGAATAATAATATTTACGGCTGAATATATCATTGAAAGTATTGCTTTTTCAGGCAAATCAACGCCTGCCATTATTACCATAACAAGAAGTCTTGAAACGGCATCTTTACACGAGTTTGAGTGAACGGTAGTCATTGAACCGTCATGTCCGGTATTCATCGCCTGAAGCATATCCAGCGTTTCTCCGGAACGGCATTCTCCGACTATGATTCTGTCAGGCCTCATTCTCAACGCATTTACAACCAGTTGTCTTATTGTTATTTCCGATGTTCCTTCTATTGATTTCGTTCTTGTTTCAAGTCTAACAACATGATTTTGCTGCAACTGAAGCTCTGCCGAATCTTCTATGGTAATAATTCTTTCATCATCTGAAATAAATGAAGATATTACGTTTAACAATGTAGTTTTCCCGCTGCCGGTCCCTCCTGAAATCAGAATGTTCTTTTTATCTTTAACAGCCTGTGACAAAAAATCCATCATTTCAGGACTTGCGCTTCCGAAGGAGACAATATCATCGGCCGAAAGTTTGTGCTTAGCAAATTTTCTTATAGTCAAAACAGATCCGTTAAGCGCAACGGGAGAGATAACAGCGTTAACTCTGGAACCGTCTTTCAATCTTGCGTCAACTATAGGAGAAGCCTCGTCAATATGCCTTCCTACCGAAGAAGCTATTCTGTCTATAACTGTTCTCAATTTATTTTCATCGTGAAATTTAGCTTCAGTTTTTTGAAGTTTTCCGTTTTTTTCGACATAAATATCATGACAACCGTTAACCATAATTTCTGTTATTTCATTATCGTTAATAAAATCTTCCAAAATACCTAAACCCAAAATTTCGTCCGAAAGCTCTTTTATTAATTTTTGTTCGTCGTTAAAACTTATTTTTTCATCGCTCAGTCTTAACAAACCTTCTATCTGCATTTCAATTATATTTCGCAGCTTTACCTGATCCTGTTCCTTTGCATATTCCTGCATTCTCACAATTAATTCTTTATGGAGCTTTGACTTAAGTTCCTGATATCCTGATAAACAAACGCAGCTCGGACTATCTTTTTTTGGTGAAGCGCTTTTAAATTCATAATGTTCGATTTTAGTTATTAAATGATCCAGAGCTTTTACAAATTTGTTTGATTTATCGTTAAACAAGAAATTTGCGTTAAGGACTTCCTGCTTAATCTTGAAAGATAAAGGCAAAACAGCCATATCTTTGCGAATAAAACCGTACTCTTCGTTATCCATATCATAATTAGTTTCTATATCGAACATAACCGGAAGGATCTTAAGTTCTTTTGTTTTTTCAGAAGAAAATTCCAAATAAAGATTCTTGCAGTTTTCAAAAGAAGTCGGCTCTTTAATAAAAGAAACCAGTATTATATCAGCAATCTCCAAGACTATTTTTTTAGATTCTGAAGATTTATCCTGTATTACCAAGATAACATTATCATATACGGAAGATAAACACTCGAAAAAACAATTTAAATTTTGCTGTTCAAAAACATTATCTATATCTCTGACGCATAAAATTTCATTTTTTGAATCAAGATAAGTTCTGATCATTTGCGAGTTAATATTTGTCCCGAGATTTAAAATTTCGTCGACATACTTTATGTTATCTTTACCGTAAACAGACCAGAGAACATCGCTTTTTGAACTTCTCATATCAACAATCACGGAACTTTTATCATGATAAGAGTATAAATTAGCAATTCCGTTTAAAAGAGTGTTTACGTATAAAGGACTGTCTATTTGAATTACCGATATAATTTTTTTATTTTTCATTTTATTTTAAAGAATATCTGTTAATTATTTCAAGAGCTTCTTTCTGCGACTTTTGAATTTCTTTTGCGTTATTCGGCTGCTTGATTGACGATTTTGACGCATCTTTAAGAATATCACTTATTTTAACAGGTTCAAGATGACTGATGCTTAAATCTCCGGCAGGCCTTAAAGCTATCTTTATAACGCCTTTTTCTCTGGCAAGCATTATCTCCTGCGCTTCGGTAATTGAGACAGCCATTGTAACCGGCAAATTTACAGTTATATTTTCATTTTTTAGGTCTTTTATCCCGCCTATTACATCATTTCCTACAGCCAAAACCAATAAATTCTGGGCAACAACAACGGAAGATTCAGAAAACGATTTATCTTTATTTTCATATTCTATTATTGATATCAAATCTATCCTGCTGCCAGGAGAAATTATTCCGGCGACCTCATCTCTGTCAAAAATCAAGGTTACGGCTCTTTTGTTATCCGGTATAGTGTTCGATATTCCCGCATCTGACGTAATAGGCAAGATTTTTGTTGAAGTAATCTGTTCGCCCTCTTCAAAAGCCACTATGGACATAAAAGAAGGATTACCTTCTATATAAAAATCTTTTATCGATGATATATGTTTCGGCTGCGCATACTGCTTAGGAACGAGCTTTTCTTTAAGCATTTGCGAAGTTATTATTTTTCCCTGTTCTATTTTAGAACCGGCAACAATCACTTTTACAGGTTCAGACATGGATTTATTTCTTTGTCCTATGTCATACAAATAAAGAGACCCGAATATCGTTGACAACAAAGCCAGAATTATTGATATTAAAAAAGTTTTTTTCATATTAATTGTTTACGTTTGCTTCTTGAGAAATTTTATCGGCTGAAGAGGTAAAGATTTGATTAACATTCTTCCCGAATAATTTAACGCCTACTATCGCAACAATTACAATTAATACAACGATTAGAATATATTCAACCATCCCCTGCCCTTTATTGTTTTTTAACATGATTATCCTCCCGATTTTTATTTTACAACCTGGTATGTATGTTATTTTTACATCCGCTTCCAGACAAAACAGATGATTTTACGGTTATATCAAATGTGCTTAAACCGGTAAAACGCATAATTAAAGGCAGATTATAAGAGTATACTATCTTTACAGTTGAAACATCAGCATCCGGAACAAATAAACCTTTCAACAAACCGTTTATATCATTAAAAATTTTGGAAACATCTTTAACATCTATATCTATCTTTGGATAATCTTTTATTTCAACTTTTATTTCTTTAATGCTGTTGATATCCAATCTGCGGCCGTCTATCATTCTGTGAGTCAGATAATTTTCTATATCTTTTTTTATATCTTTGGCATTGATTGATGTATTGGCTATAAGATCAGTACCGTATCTTGCCGCAGAAATAAGCTGCTGCCATGTTAACAAAACTCTTGCGAACCAAATAACCGAAACTATCATCACAACCATCAACGGCAAAATAAAAACAGCTTCAACAAAAGCATTCCCTGTTCTATTTTTCAGCATAGGCAGACATTTTGAAACCGGAAGTGTCTAAATTTTTAATTCTTTCCATAATAAAATCAGGCAAACTGATTTCTTTCTGTTCCTGAACAGTCATATCTTTAATAATAATTTTACCGTTATTAAATTCATTTCTGCCGAACACAACTGTTTTCTTTGCTCCGAGTTTATCGGCAAGTTTAAACTGTGATTTTAAACTTTTATTCAAAAACGGACCTTCTATTGTTATATTTTCAGACAATTCAATATTTTTTCTTATATTGTTATTGTTCAACATTAATTCATTTGCAAATGTAAAAGCCTGAGGAAATAAATCTTCATCGGCAACAGCAATAAAAACGACATCATCAGTCTTAACCGTTTCAAAAAAACCGTTCTGTTCACAAGCCATCAAAACCCTTTCACAGCCCAAAGCAAAACCTACGCTAGGTATCTGCTGTCCTCCGAGTTCTTTTACCAAATTATCATATCTGCCTCCGGCGCATAAAGCATCCTGAGAACCGACTGAAGAAGAACGTACTTCAAAAACCGTTCTGGTATAATAATCCAGCCCTCTTACAAGTTTATCATCGACTATATAATCGCATCCGACGCTTTTAAGCAATGTCTGCACCTGACTAAAATGGTCGCTGCATTCGCCGCATAAACACTCTTTCATTGAAGGAACATTCTGAAATTTAGACGAATCGATTTTACAGTCAAGAAGTCTCAAAGGATTTTTTTCAAGCCTTCTTTTACAATCTTCGCATAAATCGCTGACTGATGAAAAATAATCTACAAGTTTCTTTCTAAACTCGGCTCTGCAGCCGGCGCAGCCCAAAGAATTCAAATGAATTTTAATATCTTTTATATTTAAAGCAGATAAAATTTCTTTTGCGACTAAAATAATTTCAGCGTCTGCGTTAGGGTTAGGGTTTGCAAGGTACTCGGCTCCCATCTGTGAAAATTGTCTGTATCTGCCCGCCTGAGGTCTTTCATACCTGAACATTTCGCCTGAATAAAAAAACTTACCTATAGGCTCTGTCATGTCAAACCTGTGTTCAATATATGCTCTGACAAGAGATGCTGTACCTTCAGGTCTCAAAGCCAGTTTTCTGCCTTTTCTGTCTTCAAAAACATACATTTCTTTCTCGACAATATCCGTTGCTTCGCCTATGGATCTTGTAAACAAAGAAGCTTCCTCGAAAATAGGAGTTATTACTTCTTTAAAGTTATGTTTTTTAAATATTTGCCTCGATATTGAATCCAATTTTTCCAAACCGAGAGCCATTTTTCCGTAAATATCGTGTGTGCCTCTAGGTGCCTTATATGTTGCCATTTTCTCTCTCCGAACTGCAGTTTAATGGTCCTACTTTATCGGGCGGAACAAGAATGCCTCCCGACATTATGTATGTAATTGCTTCTTCCACGGTAAAATCCGTTTCTAAAACTTCTTCTTTCTTTATTAATATTAAAAATCCTGTAGTAGGGTTTGGCGTAGTAGGCATAAATGTCGTTACATATTTTTTGTTATTTATTGTTTTTTCTCCGGTTGCAAAAGCTACGCAATAAGAATCCTTATTCGGAAACGGAATAAAGACAACTTTTTGAAAATTCATCTTTTTATCATTATTTGAAAAAAATGAAGTTAACTTTTTTAATGATCCGTAAATGCTGCCGAAAAGAGGAATTTTAGAAACTAAGTCTTCAAACAATGAAAATATCTTTCTTCCTATAAACTTTGTAGTGAAAAAACCGACTGACCAGATTATTACCAGAGTCAAAAAGAAGCTGGATACCTTAGCCAGCATATACACCCACGACTTATCTGAAATAAAAAATTTAAAAGCAGGCAGCAGATAAGGCATCGAAAAACCGCTTGTCCAATTAAAAATCAAAACAATAACAAGCGCCGTAAGCCATAAAGGCAAAATCATAAACAAACCGGCTATGAAATATTTTTTACAGAAATTTTTTGTACCTTTAAAGTCATGCTCGCCATGCTTCAAGTTTATTTCGTTATTTTCCGTTGACAAACTTTTCTCCGGCAGAAATTAATTTTTTCAATTTATCGTTAGATGAGGCTTCCGCATACAACCTGACTATCGGTTCTGTTCCGGACAATCTGAAACCGATCCAGGCAGATTCATCAATAATAAACTTATAACCGTCGAGGGTTATAACTTTTTTTATAGTCATTCCGCCTATTTTTGACGGAGTAGATTTTTTCAAAGTTTCTTTGAATTTTTCCATTGTTTCTTTAGGCAGACGAAAATTCTTTCTTGAAGTAACAATATTTCCCGTAAGTTTATTTATATCTTTTAAAATCGCACCCAGAGATTTTTTATGAACCGCAACCGCTTCAGCCATAAGCAGGCAGGCAAGAATTCCGTCTTTTTCAGGAACATGCCCTCTTATCGTAAGACCTCCCGATTCTTCGCCTCCGATAATAAAATCATTCGGATTTTCAATCATAAGTTCTCCGATATATTTAAATCCTACCGGAGTCTCTTTTACTTCGGCACCGAGTTTTACTGCAAGTCTGTCAAGCATATGGCTTGTCATAACGCTTCTTACGGCAAAACCTTTCCATCCTCTTGTTTTGCTTAAATGGTAAAGCAATATAGGTATAACCTGGTTAGGAGTTATAAAAGTACCGTCTGAATCAATTATTCCGAATCTGTCTGCATCACCGTCAACGGAAAGCCCGATTTTATAAGATTCTTTTTTTATTATTGATTTCAGTTCTTTTAAATTTTCTTCATTAGGCTCAGGAGAATGCCCGTCAAACAGAACATCTCTTTCTTTATTTATAACTTTTAATTTTATCCCCGCGCCTGACAGCAAAGTATCGAGATAATCATCTCCTGTTCCGTGAAGAATGTCAACGGCAATTTTAATTGATGACTTCTTCAAAGCTTTAAAATTAACAAGTTCTTTTATTCTTTTTATATAAGCAGGTCTAGGGTCATAATATTCAATTATTTTCGATTTAAGACCTTCTGATAAAGACACGGACTTAACGTCCTTTATCGTGATGCCAGCGCAATATTTTTCTATTTTTTCAGTAGTTTCGGGAAGAGCAGGTCCGCCCCATGAAGGAGAAAATTTTATGCCGTTGTATTCAGGAGGATTATGACTGGCGGTAAAATTAATTCCTCCCGCAAGTTTGTTTTCTATAATATCAAACGCCACTACAGGAGTAGGCGTATTTCTTTTGCAAAGCAAAGCTTTTATCTTATTTCCGGCCAAAACTTCAGCCGAAGCGACTGCAAATTTTTCAGACATAAATCTTGTATCATATCCGATTATAACGCCTGCGCCTTTCTTATAATCTTTTGCGTCATTAAGTATATAGTTGCAAATTGCCTGCGTAACTATCTTAACATTGTCAAAAGTAAAATCGTCTGCTATAATGCCTCGCCAGCCTGATGTACCAAACTTAATCATTGTCTTTTTCTCCTATTATTTCTGCCACTGTCTAATTTTATCCGTATACATATCTATAAAACCTTTTGCGGTTGTTTTATCTTTTGCTTCCGCCCAAATATGGAAATAAGCTTCGTCAGGATCCGGAAGAAGCAACACCCAGCCGTTATTTAAAAAAATCTTTACACCGTCAATAAGCTCGGTTCTTTTATCTTTTGTACTTTCTATTGCATTTCTCATTGTCTGCCCTTTCTTGTCCCATGAGCACGGAATAGCGGTATGAAAAACCTCAAAAGAAGGAATCTCTCTTCTTATTCTGCTTATCGTCAAATTATTTTCAGTTAACATTTCTATCAGTTTTCCTATTGAATACATTGCGTCAAAAGCCTGTTGGAATTCAGGGAAAATAAATCCGCCGCGGCAGTCTGCAACAAAAATAACATTTTCATCCTTGGTCGCATTCATAATATTTCTAGGACTTGTACCGGTTCTCTTAACCTTAAAATCAAATTTTTCGGCAAGCTCGTCGATAACTGACGATACCGTTACAGGAACGGCTATAGTGCCTTTCTTATAAGTTATCATAACAAGATATGCCATAACAAGCATAGCCGTTTCATCGTCCATTATTTTGCCTTTTTCATCAACCAAAAATAATTTCTCGGCGCCGTTATCTATAAGGAAACCTGCGCTGGCTTTCAAAGTTGTGACAATATCCGACAGCTGATTTAAAGATTCTGAAAATTCTTCCTTTGTCTTTGTTATTTTTTTAGCGTCTATATATGCATTTAAAGCAACGACATCCACGCCTAATTCTCCCAATATTGCAGGAAACACCATTGAAGCCGATGAATGAGCATAATCAATAACTATCTTTATTTTGTTTATAGTCTGTTTTTTCTTTATTATATCCAAATAACCAGTTTTATAATATTCCAAAGCCCTCGGAGGAATAGTAATTTCTCCGACTTCATCCATATTGGCTCTTTTAAAATCTTCTCTGAAAAACAATTGTTCTATTGATTTTTCCTGATTTATTGAAATATCACCGCCGAATTTATCAAAAAATTTAATATCTATCAGTCTTGCGTCATACGGAGACTGTCTGATATGAATTCCTCCTATTTCACCGTCATTGCCGATTTCATATCTTGCGACAGGAATAGAAGAACTTAACATATCTCCGACATTAACGCCTGCAGACAGCAAGCCTGATATCAAACCTCTTTTTATCATTCTTGTAGTTCTGTGGTCGTCTCTTGATATAACGACATACGCGCCGCTTCCTACATATGCGCCGTAAGCTGAACCTATCTTTGCTGCAAATTCAGGCGTTATTTCTATATTTCCCAAACCTGTAATGCTGCCGTATGCATTGAAGAGAGCTTTATTCCATCTTTCTCCCCATACAAGACTTGACGACAAAATAGCGCCTTTTTCAACTATTTTATGAGGCCATATTCTCAAATTAGCTCTTATGGTAGCATCTGAGCCTATATTACATTCATCTGCAATAATCGTTCCTACCTGGACGGAAGATCTTTCTCCTAGTTTTGTGGATGCGCCGATAACAACTTCTTTCAAACTTGCTTCGCTGCCTACTGAAACGCGGTTCCACAGCACCGAACCTAAAACAAGAGCGCTCTCTCCTATAGTAACGTCAGAACCTATTACAGATTTACCGATTCTTGCCCCTTTCTTTATGATCGTATTATTGCCTATAATAACATTGCTGTCAAAAATTACGCCTTCTTCAATTACGGTATTTTCGCCGACAATCACCGTTTTACCGTCTATTTCTTTTTTTTCACCCGGCACTTCAATCTTAACCTTTCCGTCAAGAATATCGTAGTGGGCAAATCTATACTCATCATGATTGCCTATATCTTTCCAGTATCCTTCAGCTACATATCCGTATAAGCCTTTATTTTCCTTAAGCAGTCTAGGATATAAATCTTTTGAAAAATCAACGTCTTTATTTTCAGGTATATAATCAAAAACTTCAGGTTCAAGTATATATATGCCAGTATTTATTGTATCTGAAAAAACTTCGCCCCATGACGGCTTTTCCAGAAATCTTTCTATTTTGCCGTTTTTATCGGTTATAACTACTCCGAACTGCAGAGGATTTGAAACCCTCGTCAAAACCATTGTTGCAATCGCTTTTTTCTCTTTATGAAACGCTATCGCTTTCGATATATCAAAATCAGTTAATACATCTCCTGATATAACGAGGAAAGTTCCGTTTATGTTATCTTTTGCAAAACCAACGCTGCCGGCAGTACCGAGATCGGCTTCCGGTCTTAAATATTTTATATTTACGCCTAAATTTGAACCGTTTCCAAAATAATTTGTAATTATTTCAGGCTGGTAATACAGCATCATCGTCAGATCTTTAAAATTATATTGCTTAAGCAATTCTACAATGTGGCTTAACATCGGTTTATTGGCTACAGGAGCCATTGGTTTAGGAATACTGCTTGTGATAGGTCTGAGCCTCGTGCCAAAACCCCCTGCCATGATGACAGCTTGCATTTTGCACCTCTCAAATATATTTTTTTGCATTAAACGTTATATTTTTAGATTTTACAAGTTTTTGGCTTTTTTATCAAGAAAAAAACGATATTTTATCGTTTTGAGGAATATTTTTGCAATGTTTTATAAATATTGTCGTTTAATCTTACCGTATTTGACAAAACATAATATTCGGCTTGCTTATAAGAAGAAAAAGAATTTATAAATTTATCCGATATTTCGTCATCTAATGGATTGAGAAGAAAAGCTTTATAATAATACTTTCGTGCCAAATCTAAATTATTTTGTTTTTCATAAGACATAGCGGTAAGAAACCATATTTTATCCCTCATATAGACAGGATTTATTGTCTCGGCTTTCTTAAACTGCTCTACTGCCTTCCCATATTCTCCGTTAGAAAAATAGGCAACGCCCATATTATACACCGTTCTTACGTTGCCGGGACTTTTTAAAACGGCATCAGCATAAAGAGAATAAGCATTGTTGTAAGATTCTCCTCTCTGATATGAAATCAGCGTATATAAAGAGAATAAACACGCCGCAAAAGCATAAATAATTTTTTTGTTTGCGATTTTTGTAAGTTTATATATTGCCGCAGAAAACAGAATTGAAACAGGAACCATAGACAGGTATATATATCTGTCGGCGACAGTGTTAACCAGCGGGACGATATTGCTTACGGGCATATATGAAATGACTGCAAACAAAATTAAAAATTTAATGTTTCTGTTTTTTGTTCCGTATAAAAGAACATATGACGAAATCAGAATAAAAACAGCCGAAACAGCGTATGCCGAAACAGACGGTTTCACGACATAATCGACTGAAAGGTTTACCGGATAAAGAATATGGATAATATTATAAAACAAAGATGTTACTATTGTGTTAAAATATGTAAAAAAATTTGAAAGAGGAGTAAAATTACCGTCTAAATTAGGATATATTGTATAAAAAAGAGGCACCGGAAATCTTGTCATCCAAAAAAACAAAAACAGAAGTATTATTACGAAAAAAGAACCGACTGAAAAAAATTTTAATCTTCTGTCGTCATATAAAAAAACAGACAGCAGAAGCAAGACAATCGGCAATATTATCGCATTTTCTTTTGTAAAAAAAGCGCAGCATACGGCTGCGAAAACAGCCGGGTAAAAAATTCTGCCGCTTTTATTATAATTCTGCATAAAAAGAACCAAATTCAACGCAGCTAAACAAAAAAACACAAGCAGCAAATCCGCTCTGAAACTTATGACATTAACCGTTTCGCTTTGAACAGGATGAAGAGAAAAAAATAATGCCGCAAAAAACGGATAAATCAAATATTTACGGTAATTCAGAAAATATGCAAAGATAAAAACAAGTACGGAGTTTAATGAATGAATTAGCAGATTAACAGCATGGTATCCTGCAGGATTTACTCCGAAAGCCGCATAATCAACTATTAAAGAAGCTACGGTAAGAGGTCTTGCACCGCAACGGATAGGCAACACATAAAATAAATTTTTAGGATTAAGAACCTCTAATAAATTATTAAAACTTTGGACAAAAACATTGCCGATTATTAAAGTAAAATCATCTAAGACAAACAGATTGTTTACAATGTTTATTCTTAACAGAACCGAAATAAAGAAAACGGCAAATACAGATATTGCCAACCGGCTTTTCAAAGTCATTTAGGACTACATTAATTCCATGTTAATTTGTTCCATTAACGTGATAAGTTTAATATTTTCAGGCTGTAAAATATAACCGAGTTCTATGTAATCTTTTGCCTTACCGTATCTGTTATACCTTATATTTCTCAAAGCTTCACGATAATACATATCGATTCTTTTCGTATTTGTTTCCTGTATTATATAAGCTCTGCTCATACCTACAAAATCTTCAAATTTCGGATATTTGGCGGCAAGCTTGCAGATTAATTTGCTGGCTTTTATAAATTTACCGTTTTGAAAATATTCAAGAGAATTTAAAAATTCTTTTCTGTCATTTTCATTTTCAATAGTCGACGCAATTAAATTTTTTTCTTCATTGAGTCTCATAATATATGAGTTGACATCTTCGTCAGGAATCAGCGATGAAATTTTCTTGACAAACAAAAAGCCTTCATAACAGTTTCCGTCTTTAACAGCTCTTTTTAACTCTATAGAATAATCATTAACGACAGACCTTTTAAAAAAAGAAATTTTTTCTCTTAAAACTAAAATTTTGTTTCTTAATTCCATTGCTTTAATATTGTCATATGACACATTTAAGACATTATTTACATATTGTTCGGCTTTGTCCAATTCATCGTGGAAATAAGCATTTTTTGCTTTAGACAATTCTTTGTTTATATTTATTTTCTTTGATTCCGCTCCGGTACCTGTCTGCACTGTATTCCCGGATGTATCTTCATTATCGTAACTTTTTATTCCGGCTAAGGAAAAAGACGAAGCTAAAACAATTAAGAATCCTGAAAACAAAATTTTTTTCATTATCATTTTATGAACCCCAATAATAATTTTTTATTTTATTAAAAATAATTTTTAGTTTATCTATTAAAGAAATTTCAGTCTTATCAAGCAAGACGTTTGAATCAAATGCGGATATAACGGTTATATCTTCATCCTTATAAATATAATTCATATTAGAGCCGACCATCTGAGTTAATTTTTTTCTTCCGTTAATCAAAGCTTCTCTGTCTTTAAGCATTGTTTCAATAGTTTTCAACAACGAGTCAATATTCAACGGCTTTACCATATAATCATATGCGCCCATTCTCATTGCTTCAACCGCAATTTCAACAGAACTGTAAGCAGTTACGACTATAGGAATGAGATCGGAAGAAATAAGATTTAATTTTTTTATTAAATTTAACCCGTCTATATCCGGCAGTCTGTAATCAACTATTAAAACGTCAAAGAACATGTCTTTAACCAAAGATTCAGCTTCCAAGCCCGTCTCAACGGCTTCAACCTGCATTCCGACGGCTTCCAAAGACGCTTTTAAACTCAATCTTTCGCTCGGTTCATCTTCTATAATTAATACTTTAGTGACATTTCCGTTTTCCATTTATAAAATCCTTAATTTACAATTTTTGCTGTTATAAAGATTGTGAGCTCATATCTGCCTTTATTTTTTGAATGTCCTTTAAACAAATATCCTACTATTGGAATATCTCCGAGTAAAGGAAGTTTATTTACGGTGCTGTCTTCAGTTTCTCTTATTAAGCCGCCTATTGCCGCTGTTTCCCCGCTTCTTAACATTAAAGTTGTAGAAGTTTTGCTTGTATTTATAACAGGAGTATTATCTGTACCTATAGTTTCACCTGTTCTATAACTCTGTTCAGGAGAAACCGACAATACGATGGAACCGTCTCTGTTTATTTGAGGTTTTACTTTAAGTTTAATACCGACTTGTTTAAAAGCAGTCGTTCCTGAAATATCTCCTGTAGAAGAAGACGTAGTTTTACTTTCCAAATACGGAACTTCTTCGACTATATCTATTGTTGCTTCCTGATTGTTTAAGACAAGCAGTTTAGGATTTGACAAAACTTTGGCTGTTTTATCTTCCACACCTGCTTCTATTATCGCATTAATATTCCAGTCGCCTTCCAAAATAGAAACACCTATTTTACCGAAAGAATTTGTTAATCCCAACCCTGCTGAATTTCCTTTTATCGTATTGAATACTAAATTATTATTTCCGGTTACAGGATTTACTAATCCGTTTCTGTATGTATCGCTGAACTTCGTACCTAAAGCAAAGCCTGTAGTCAAATTGACATCAACTATTTTTGCTTCAAGCATAACCTGCTGCGTAGGAACATCCAAAGATCTTATAAGAGATTCCATTTTATCCAAGCTGTCGGCAAGATCGGTAATAATGATGGAATTTGTTCTGACATCCGAAACAATTTTTCCGCCTTTTGATAATCTTGTTTCAAGTATCTTTTCCAAATCGCCAGCCTTTGCATAATTACAGAATATTACTCTGGAAACTGTAATATGACTGCCGTCTGCTTTGCTTTTTATAACATAGATATTTGCATCGCCCTGTTTTACATAGTACAAATCATACGTATCAAGCAATGCGTTTAGCGCTTCTTCCGCCGTAACGTCTTTCAACGATAACATTATTTTTTTATCATATAATGTCGTATCTGTAATAAGTCTCATACCGGTTTTCATGCTGAGAACATTGAGCACCGTATATAAAGTTGTTCCTTGGAAGTCTATAGATATTAAACCCATAGAAGTAACTTCTTTGTCATTTTTCTCATTTTTGTCACTTTTGTCATTGGCCGCAGCAAAGACAGAACCGGAACATGAAACTAAAATAGCAATCAAAAATACAAGAATTTTTTTCTTCATTTTTTCTCCCTAGTTTAACATTTTTATTGTATAATTTTTTCCATAAAAATCAACTGTTATCGAATTTTGGTCTATCTTTATAATTTTTGCACCTTTATAAACCGAGCCTTTAGGATAAAGCTGCCCTTCTATTATAACGATAGGATTCTTAGATTCATACATTATTCCTTCCAATACTATAACCGGAGCCTCTCTGACTATAACAGGCTGAGCGGATGCAACTTTTTTAACGACTTTTTCCTGAACAAAACCTGAAATAAACGGATTTCTAGGAACAGGAAGCAAATCTCTCCATGTAGGAATATATCCTACGTCCATAGCCGCAAATATCTTATCGGATATTTCTTTAAAATAACCCTTTGCCGATATTTCATCTATTGACTGCTCTACTCTTCCGCTGAAATAATCATTTACTGACGAAGAATAAAGAACAGGGCTGCACTCAACCGTCACACTGCCGTTATATGAAACAGAAACGCTTGAAACTGCAGAAAACTTTTCTATGTCAAATAAAAATTTGTAAATTTGGTCATACGACGCCTTTAAATCAAGAGACAATAAAATATTATTATTCTTTTGTATCTGTTTTATGTTTTCTTCATTAACTTTGATTTCATATTGTTTCAGCAATTTTATTATCTGTACTTTATATCTGTTTATTATTTCGTCATTTGGTATAAAATAGTCCTGATATTCAGACACAGTCTCATTGATTTTTTCTTTCTGCTCGTCAATACTTCTTTGTATAGTCGAGAAATCGTTTAACTGCATATTTATATCATAAAATCTGTTATAAATAACTTTCTTTTCATTCAGCATATCGCTGTATTTGGCATATACAAAAATATATATTATCGCCATAATAACAATAAATATAACAAGATTTACAAAGAAAAAGACATTTCTGTTCGTTATATTAATATTCATATAATCACTTCCTTGAATATATTGGCATATTAATTTTCAATAAATTAATAAGCTTGCCGTCAATTTTATCTTCATATAGAAGCTCTATCTTAACATTTTTATCAAAATAAAGACTTCTGTCAAAAGCCATTTTTAAGACATTTTCATAATCGTAAACATTTTTTAATTCTTTAAGTTTATTATTTCCGAGAATCAAATTAATCAGCATATTGTTATCTTTTGCAACTAAAGTCGTAACTGTATCGTCATTAGGTAAAAAATTTCCAAGCTCTTTTAACACCAAACCGTAATTAGTGTTATTCTGAAGCTGTTCCTTCATGGCAGTCAGCTTAAAATAATACGCATTCCATTCTTTCTCGACTGCATCCATATTATTTGACTGTCTTTTTTCTTCTATTGATTGTTTTATTTGTTTTATATTTTCATTATATTCGCCTATTTTTTTATATAAAAAAGCGGATCTTACGATGAAAAAAATTATTGCAATTTGAACAAGCAAGTTTAATATTTTACAAATTTTTAAAAGATATATTTCTGTTTTGTTTTTCTTTACAATATCTGTTATGTAGTTAATTTTGTACATTATCAAACTCCTTCTCAATTGCTAATCCTAATGAAACCGGCATAAAACATCCGTAATTTTGATTTACATATCCGGTCACATTGTTATCAATTAAAGGATTCCATTTATTAGTTGCTATCCCGAGAGTATCGCCGATAAAGTTATCAATGCCTTCCAGCATTGAGCCTCCTCCGGTAATAACAACTCTGTCAACGGCAACTATGTACTGTCTTGTAATACAATGTTCTATTGTTCTGAATATAGCTTCGAGCAACGTGGCGGTGCTTTTTTTAAGCACATTTTTTACGTTAAAACCTATATCATCCCATAAATCGGTTCTTCTTTTGATTTCTTCAGCAAGTTTCTCGGGAATAGTATATAAATTTGCGATATCGTTCGTAACATCTTTTCCGCCGAATCCGACATCTCTCATAAAAATCAACTCTTTATTATTTAAAACGGTAATATTCGTATTTGTATGCCCTATATTTACCAAAATAATACTTTCGGTATTTTTATAACTAGGGCCGAACATATTAAAAGCGTTTACTAATGCCAGCGATTCCATCGTAACTCCGGCAAGTTTTAAATTTTGAACATTCTTTATAACATTAACTTTTGAATAAATATTTTCTCTAGGTACCGCTGAAAACAAGACATTGTATTCGTCTTCGGAAATATCCTTAGTGATAGTAAAAGAAGAAAACATTTTATCCAAATCTTCGTTGATAGACTGTTCAACTTCAAGTTTAACTACGTTTTTCAAATTCTTTTTATCTATCTTTTTAGAAAGCAAAAGATCCCTGTTTATCAAACTTTGCCCTCCGACGGCCAAAAAGCTTGCATCTGAATTAAGCTTCAATTTCTTTAAAAGAGACATCAATGCCATTTTCTGCAAAGCAGAATCAGGAGATGACATTGTCATAGCGCATAAAATTGAAAGGCTGGATTTTTTACCGTCGTTAACAACCTTACATACTTTAACAAATTTTGATCCCAAATCAATTCCTATCAAAGCTCCCTCCATCCTCTAAAATGCTTTACATTGTTGGTTCCGTCATAAACGGTATAAAAATAATATGCCACTGTAGATGAAATTACTTTAAAATTAACAGTAGTTGAAGATATCCCTGTTATAGCATAATAATTATATGTTTTTCCATATTCTTCCGATACTATCGGGAGACCAGGAACCGCATTAGCGCTTGCAAGTCTGTTACAAACAGCCTGAGCATAAACTCCCGGGAAAATAGTCTGGTCATAGTAATTACCGGAACTGTTTATATAAACGTTTATAGGCTGCCAAGGCATCGCCAAAGAACTGAAAGCATTATTTGTTTCAGGATAATTCAAATTAATATAACCTCTTAACATTTCAATAGCGCCTTCCGCGGCATAAAAAGTTCTGGTCCTTGCCTGGTCTACAGTATTCATCATATTTTGCAGCATAAACATTTGAATACAAATTAAACCTATAATAGTCATTATAAGCATTGCAACAACAGTTACAGGTAATATTGAACCTTTTTTTTTAAACATTATAAGAGATACCTTGATGCAAATTTAAATGTTCTGATTTCATAATTAACTTCACCGTCTGCCAAAACTTTATTATATATCAAACCAAGGCTTATGTTATCCATTATACCAGTTTTATCTTCATAATAATATATGGCATTAACATTTTCCAATATTACTTCCGTTCTCACCAACGTATTGCCGGTATAACTTGCTCCTGCATTATAAACTTTCATTACCAAAACTCTGTTTGTACTGGGTATGCTTGCCTCGGTAGTAGGAGGATTAAAAGCTAAAGCCGCGCTGTTCGTAAAAGCTCCGGTAGTAAAAGAATACTCGTCAAGCCTGTAAAAACCAAGATTTTCATCATAATATCCGAATGAAAATTTTGAAGGAAGCATCTGCACGTAAACAGCGTTTTCTATCGATTTCTTTATCATGCTTTCAAAAAATCTCGTATTGTTTTTCTGCTGAGAAACATCAAACAATTTCGAATAAGAAGTATAAGATACCGTCATCATTGTATAAACAAAAAAGATTACAATAGCCGAAAGCACTATTGACACTATTACTTCCACAAGAGTAAAAGCTTTTTTATTTTTAACTTTAATCATTTTCCCCATTCTTGCGCAAAATGTGTTTTTATGGCAACCCTGTTCCATGAAGCTTTTTCTGCGCTTGTGGCGGAACTTGACCACGGCCATTCAGCTAAAACAATGCCTTCCATACTGCTGGTAACCGCATGTCTCTTGAAAGTATAAGTATACATAACAACTTTACCGGAAGGTAATGATTCGCTTGATATAGTCACGGTTCCGGAAGAAGGCGAAGTAAAATATGCATCGCTTCTTTTGTCTTCCATTATTTTTATCGCATTACCCAAAATTCTGTCATAACTGGAACTTTCCGCTTCAATTCTCCACGCAGCCATAAAAAACGACATTCCGTAAACCATAACTATTGAAGTTATTATGACGGAAACAAGCACTTCTATCATCGTTAAACCTGAATTTTTTCTATAAAAATTCTTGAAAAACAGTGCCACTCGTTACTCCTATATCGTAAATACCTCTGACAGTTATTCCTGATCCTTGATTTGTTCCGTAAGCGCTTACATACATAACATTACTGCTCACAGTAACGGTAAAAGACTTAAAATATTTGTTTTGATTAGTATCTATATTTAATTCTGTTGATGCAGTTGTGCTTGAAACTATAGGAAAATATGTAGATTTTCTTATTCTGTACATTTTTTCCTGTGCAATAATTTTTTCAATGAACATATGTCCTTCATTAGTTATGGCAATTCTCATATGATCTCCGCCGTAAAATCCCCATAACAGAACCAAAACGGATATAATTATTACAACAACCATACATTCTATAAGAGATACGCCGCGATTATTATATATTTTTTTTATCATAGTTTACACAGACTGATTAACCATAGCATTTGCAAGGTTAAATATAGGCAAATAAAGAGCAATAACGGCAATACCGACAATAAACCCCAAGAAAATAATCAATACGGGCTCAACAACAGAACTCAAAGTAGCAACAGCAACATCTACTTCGTCAGAATAATAATCAGTAATTTTATCAAACATTTCCTCAAGCTGCCCGGACTTTTCTCCTACGGCAGTCATTCTTACAATCATCTTAGGGAACAAATTATATTTATCCATCTCGGATGAAAACTGTTCTCCAGTTATAATTTGCTCTTTTATATCAGATATTATTCCTCTTACATAGGTATTTGAAACCGTGTTTGACGCTATCTGCACGGAAGAAATAATATCGACACCGCTTTTTACAAGAGTCGATAATGTCTGAAAAAATCTTGCAAAAATCATTTTAGTATATATAGGGGCAAAAATAGGAATTTTAAAAAGAAACTGGTGCCATTTTCTTTTACCTTCAGGCATTTTCGTAAAAACTTTAAAACCTACAATTATAGCGACTAAAAGAATTATAAACAGCGGCATCTTTTGTATTAAGAGATTGCTGAAATTCATAACCATTTTTGTAGGCAACGGCAATTCTGCGCCGAAAGAAGCAAACATTTCCTGAAATTTAGGAATAATGCCTAAAACTAATCCGAAAAAGACAAACACAAAAAAAGTTCCGACAAATACAGGGTATGATGCTGCTGATTTTATTTTTCTTTTTAACTTAACCGAATTTTCAAGAAATCCTGCCAAATCTTCCAAAACTCTGGCCAACTTACCTGATTTTTCTCCGACCATTATCATAGAAACAAATGCGTTATCAAAAATTTTAGGATAAGCAGCCAAAGCATCCGATAAGTTTTTACCTGATTTTACATCTTCGGAAATATTTACCAATATTTTACTGAAATAAGGATTTGTAACCATCACTGCAATATCTGAAATTGCATCCAATACGTTTACGCCGGCATTTACAAGAGTTGACAGCTGTCTGCAGAAAATAGCAATTTCAGCGGTTTTAACCTTGCCTTTTTTCTTAGTTTTTGACTGCAGTTTTGCATCCAAACGCGAAAGAAAATTAGAACCTTCACTGTCTTCTATGGAAAAAACAGTCAATCCCTGGTTCTTCAACTTTGATATTGCGCTTTGCTTTGATTCCGCTTCTTCAACTCCCGATACGGTTTTACCGGAAGCATCCATTGCCTTATATGAATATTTTGACATTTTTTAATCCACCTTTAACGTAACTGATAAAACTTCCTCTATTGTAGTTCTTCCTTCCTTTAATTTATTAATAGCGGATTCTCTAAGCGTTACAATTCCTTCTCTTTTTGCAATTTCTCTCAACTCGCTGTCGCCAGCATTTGATATTATAGCCTTTTTCATGGCAGTTGTAACGTTTAACATTTCAAATATTGCAGTTCTGCCCTTATAGCCTGTACCGTCGCACTGTCTGCATCCTTTGCCTTTATAAACCTTTACGGATCTGTCTATTCCTAATTTTTTATATACAGAGTCATCCAAATCCAAAACTTCTTTTTTACATGCCGTACATATAGTTCTTACCAATCTTTGCGCTATTATCAAGTTTACCGCATCAGCCAACAAATAAGATTCAACGCCCATAAAAGACATTCTCGAAATTGTGCTTACGGTATCGTTTGTATGCAGCGTTGAAAAAACAAGATGTCCTGTAAGAGCGGCCTGTATTGCAATCTGCGCCGTTTCTTTATCTCTGATTTCTCCGACCAGAATAACGTTAGGGTCTTGTCTTAAAAACGTTCTCAAAATTGCCGCAAAATCAAGGCCTATATCGCTTCTTACATGAACCTGGTTTATTCCTTTTAATTCATACTCAACAGGATCTTCAGCTGTAACAATATTAATATCTTCTTTATTTATGTAATTTAAGGCAGAGTAAAGTGTTGTCGTCTTTCCGCTGCTTGTAGGACCTGTAACCAAAACCATCCCGTAAGGAGCATTTATCGCTTCCTTAAAAAAAGCTAATTCTTTCTGTGAAAAACCTATACTGTCAATATCCAAAGATGTGGTTCCTTTGGCTAAAATTCTCAAAACTACTTTTTCTCCCCATATTGTAGGAAGAATTGAAACTCTGATATCTACTTTGTAATTTGATATTTTGATTCTGCATTTACCGTCTTGAGGCAATCTTCTTTCCGCAATATCAAGCTCAGACATGATTTTGATTCTGGAAACAATCGCCGCATAATATTTCTTCTGAGGCGCAGGAAAAACATTTAACACGCCGTCAACTCTCATTCTCAAAGATACTTCTTTTTCAAAAGGTTCCAAATGAATATCGCTTGCTTTCTTTGTTATAGCGTCAAAAAATATAGAGTTAACATATTTTATAACGGGAGCCGAATCCGCATTTTCTCCGGAAAAATCATCTTCAATTTCATCCTGTTTCTTATCGCTTATTTCCTCTTCGCCTATTTCGGCGCTCAAAGAAGTTCTTACGTAATATTTTTCAATAAATTCTTTTATATCGGCTTCTGACGATAATACAACGGATATTTTTTTACCGGCAAGTTTTTGGACATCATCCTTATAAACTACGTTTGCCGGATCCGCCATTGCAACGACCAGCACATCATTTTTTATATCCAAAGGAACTGCCAAATATTTTCTTGCTATTTTTTCAGGAATAATGCTTAAGACGGACTGAACAATTTGAATGTTTGATAATCTGCGGTATTCTATACCGAGTGAAATCGATAAAGAATTAAGCAAATTGTCTTCTGTAATATACCCTTTGCGAAGAAGAACCTGTCCCAACTGTTCTTTGTTTTCTATGGATTCTTTAAGAGACTCCTCAAGCTGTTCTTTAGTTACATGTTTTTCTTCTAAAAGAATCTCACCAAGATACTTCTTTTTCAAAGCTTCTAGTACCATGTAGATCTCCAATTTGCAAATATTATAATACCCTCGAATTATATATGAAATCAATGTGTTTGTCAAGAAATTCATCTCAACAGACACGGCTCTTTCTACATCGGAAACTAAACCGTTTAACGAATACATTCTGTTCGTGTTTGACAGTCAAGCGGCAAAAAAGATAGAATTCCTTAATATAAAAAATCACACAAAAAAAGGATCAATAAAATGGCATATTCAGGATTAATAGAAAAATACAGACAGTACCTTCCGGTAAGCGAAAAAACTCCGGTAATAACGCTTCATGAAGGAAATACTCCTCTTATACCGGCAAGAAACCTTGCAAAAGCAATAGGTTTCCCGGGCATTATTTACTTTAAATACGAAGGTCTTAATCCTACAGGCTCTTTTAAGGACAGAGGTATGACAATGGCTGTTTCAAAAGCCGTTGAAGAAGGCAGCAAAGCAGTGATTTGCGCATCTACGGGAAATACTTCAGCTTCAGCTGCGGCATATTCTGCCAGAGCCGGAATAAAATCGGTTGTTTTAATTCCTGAAGGAAAAATAGCTTTGGGAAAACTATCCCAGGCAGTAATGCACGGCGCGACAGTTCTTGCTATAGACGGAAATTTCGACGTAGCTTTGGAATTAGTCAAACAGTTAAGCCAAAACTATCCGCTGACTTTGGTAAATTCCGTTAATCCTTACAGAATTGAAGGACAAAAGACTTCTTCTTTTGAAATTTGCGAAGCTCTTGAACAATCTCCTGATTATCAGTTCATGCCGGTCGGCAACGCCGGTAATATAACAGCTTATTGGAAAGGTTACAAAGAATATAATTCTTTATTCCCTGCAAAATATGCTCTGCCTAAAATCATGGGATTTCAGGCAGAAGGTTCCGCACCTATAGTAAGAGGATACCCTATTGAAAAGCCTGAAACTCTTGCAACGGCAATAAGAATTGGCAACCCTGCTTCATGGAAAACAGCCGTAGCGGCAAAAGAAGAATCAGGCGGAGTTATTGACATGGTAAGCGATGATGAAATAATTGAAGCGTATAAAATGATTGCGTCAAACGAAGGCGTTTTTGCAGAACCTGCATCGGCATCTTCTTTTGCAGGTCTTTTAAAATATGTAAGAAAAGGATATTTCGAAGGACAGAAAAATTTAAAAGCCGTTTGTATTTTAACAGGTCACGGATTAAAAGATCCGGACAGAGCAGTGATATGTTCAAGCAAACCTAAAAACGTTAAAGCAAATATGACAGACATTATAAATGCAATAGGACTTTAACAGGAGAAGAAATGTCAGAAGAAATTAAGAAGCAGGAAATTAAAATTGAAATAGACGACCAAACAGCAAACGGGACATATTCAAATCTGGCTCTTATAACCCATTCAGAAACTGAATTTGTAATAGATTTTATTTTTGTTCAGCCTCAAAACGGCAAAGCAAAAGTCAGAAGCAGAATTGTAACCTCGCCTCTTCATGCAAAAAAATTTTTGGAAGCTCTCAAAGAAAATATTGCAAAATACGAAACAAGATTCGGAGATATAAAAACTCCTGAAATTCCTGTTGCTGAAAAGTCAAAATTTTACAACTAATAGGATAATCATGAATATAGAGCTTATATGTTCAGGAACTGAACTGTTAACAGGAAAATTAAATACCCATGCATCTTTCATAGGCGAACTTTTGTCAAATCTAGGGCTTGACTTATCACTTATTACAACTGTAGCCGACCGGAAAAATGAATTTGCAAAAGTTTTATCGCTGGCAAAAGAAAGAAGTTCCGTTATAATCGTTACCGGCGGACTTGGTCCTACATTTGATGACATAACAGTAGAAACAGCATCTGAAATACTTGGAATTAAAACATATAAAGACGAAAAAGTCAGCGCGGCCATAAGCCAGTTATTCGAAAAAAGAGGCATAACAAATCCGCCTCTTAACAATGAAAGGCAATCATATATTTTGGAAGGCGCAAAAGTCCTTGAAAACAGATTTGGTACGGCTCCGGGACAAATGCTGCATTTTGAATATACGTCGCCGGAAAACAAAAAAATAAGAAAAACGATATTCCTTCTTCCGGGTCCTCCGAGAGAACTGAGACCTATGTTTGAAGAAGAAGTTATGCCTTATTTCAAGAGTTATCAATCGGGAATGAAAAAAACATTAACTCTTCATATTTGCGGAATGGCAGAATCTCTCGTAGATGAAAAAATTAAACCTGTGCTTGAATTATTTTCAAATGACAAAAGCATTGAATTCGCTATTCTTGCCCATCAGTATATTATAGATATTAAAGTCTCGGCAAGAGGCGAAGATGAATTGCTTCTTGATGATACAATAAATAATATAAAGAACGAATTTATAAACATTTTAGGCGAAAACATTTTCGGATATAATGATGATACTTTGGAAAAAATTGTTCAAAAACAGCTTATCGAAAATAAAATGACAGTATCTGCCGCCGAATCATGTACAGGCGGTATGATAGCCGCCAGACTTACAAATAATTCAGGCAGTTCTTTGTGCTTTAAGCAGGCTGTTATCAGTTATTCAAACGAATCAAAAATATCTATGCTGAACGTTAAAGAAGAAACATTAAAACAATTCGGCGCCGTCAGTGAAAATACTGCAGACGAAATGTTAACAGGAATACTTAATTTATCAGGGTCGGATTACGCCGTATCCGTCACGGGCATTGCCGGGCCAAACGGGGCAAGCGAAGAAAAACCTGTCGGCCTTGTTTTTATAGGCGTTTCATATAAAGGCAAGAATGAGATTTTTAAATACAAATTTTTTGGCACAAGAGCAGATATCAGAGAAAGAGCTGTAAATGTAGCTTTAGATTTACTTAGAAGAAAAATACTGAAAACAAAAAATTCCAAAGGAAAATAATGGGAAGATTTTTAGGCATAGATTACGGGAAAAAGAGAATAGGGCTGGCTTTATCTGATATATTGGGCATGATGGCACAGCCTTTTGATGTCATAGAAAGCAAGGGATTAAATAATAACATTACAAACATCTTAAAAATAGCAGAAGAAAACGAAGTAAGCTGTATAGTTGTAGGAATACCGGTAAATATGAATTCAAGCGAAGGCGAAATGGCAAATATTGCAAGGGAATTTGCCGAAGAAATGAAAAAAAGAACCGATATAAAAGTTGAATTAATCGATGAGAGGCTGACTACCGTACAGGCAGAAAGAGTTCTTGTTGAAGAAGCAAATATATCGAGAGAAAAAAGAAAAAATTTAAGAGATAAAATTGCCGCAACTTTTATTTTGCAAACATATTTAGACATTAAATCAAACTAAATTAAAGTGTAAAATATCATGGAATACATAGTAGACGGATACAATGTAATAAAATACAGTGATTTATTCAACGCGGAAAGTCTTGAATTTTCAAGAAACAAACTGATAAATTTTATACTAAAATACCGTCCTAACGGCAACAACAAGATTACAGTGGTTTTTGACTGCAAAAGCAAAAATCCTTATGAATTTGACGGTTCGGCACAAACATCGATTAAAGGCATACCCGTCATTTTCAGCGAAGGGCAAAAAACAGCAGACGATGTAATAGTAGAGTATATTGAAAAATCTGAAAAGCCGTACAATATAGTTGTAGTTTCAAACGATAAAGGAATATACAGACGGATAGGCGGTAAAGGAGCAAAAAAAATGCCTGTTTCAGATTTTATCCGTATCAGAGACAAAAATAAAACTTCGTCTAAAATTCCTCAAACAGAAACAAACCGGCATGATTATTCTGAAATAAGCAAAGAACTGAGCGATATATGGCTAAAAAAAAGATAATATTATTAATATCCGTATTTCTTATAACAGCTTTGGCATTGTTGTTTTTTTATAACAATAATAACGCTGTTGTTGAAGTGGTAATACCTAAAGGAGCATCGCCTAAGCTCATAGCGTCAAAGCTTAAAGATGCAAAATTAATTTATTCGGAAAATTTTTTCGTAGCATTAATAAAGATATCAAAATATTCAAAAAAATTAAAAGCCGGACGATATGAATTCAATTCAAAAGATTCCGTATTTAAAATAATAAAAAAGGTTAAAAACGGAGAAAATTCAAACATTAAAATAACAATACCGGAAGGATATAATATCAAAGAAATCGGTTTGCTGCTTGAAGAAAAAAACATTTGCAAAGCGGCAGATTTCATAAAACTTGCAGATACAAAAGAGATGGAAGGTTTTCTTTTCCCTGATACTTATTTCATTGTTCCGCCGGCTAATGAATTTGATATAATAAACATGATGAACGGTGAATTTGACAAATTTTTTACCCAAGACATGAAAAACAGATGCAGTCAGTTAAACATGTCCGTTAAAGAAATTATCACATTAGCTTCAATTATAGAAAAAGAAGCTATTGCAAAAGAAGAAAGACCTGTTATTGCAGGCGTTTTTATAAACAGACTTAAGAAGAATATGAGGCTTGAATCTTGTGCCACAGTATTGTATGCTATGGGAATAAAAAAAGAAAGGCTGTCTTTTGGCGATTTAAAATTTGAGTCTAAATACAATACTTATAAATATAAAGGTCTTCCTCCGGGACCTATATGCAATCCCGGAAAAGAATCTATTAAAGCCGCATTATATCCGGCAGAAACAAATGATTTGTTTTTTGTATCAAAAGGAAACGGGACTCATTATTTTTCAACCACGTTCAACGAGCATATAAAAAACAAATTAGCATCTAAAAAGAAGGCTATAAAATGACAAAAAGAAAAGTATATTTGGATCACAGCGCAACAACGTATGTAAGAAAAGAGGTTATTGAAGCAATGATGCCGTATTTCTCTGATATTTACGGAAATGCCTCTTCTTTCCATCAATACGGACAGGAGAGCAAAAAAGCTTTGACACAATCAAGAGAAACTTTTGCAAAATTAATAAACGCCGAATACAGTGATGAAATCATTTTCACAAGCTGCGGTACAGAATCAGATAATATAGCCATAAAAGGCGTTCTCCCGGCTAATCATGGCAGACATATTATTACAACACAAATAGAACACCATGCAATTTTATATACATGCCAGTACCTTGAAAAAAAAGGTTATAAAGTCGATTATCTTTCAACAGACTCTGCAGGCAAAGTCAATTTGCAAGAAATAAAGAATATAATAACCGATGAAACTGTTATTATCAGTATTATGCACGCAAATAACGAAATAGGAACCATTGAACCTATTGCAGAAATAGGACAAATGCTGAGAGAAATAAACAAAACCAGAAAAAATCCGGTTCTGTTTCATACAGATGCAGTACAGACAGCAGGGAAAATAAAACTTGACGTGCAAAAATTAGGCGTTGACTTACTGTCGGTCTCAGCCCATAAATTTTACGGACCTAAAGGAGTCGGCGCTTTGTATGTAAAAAAAGGAACTAAAATTGAACCGTTATTCCAAGGCGGACACCATGAAAACAATTTAAAACCCGGAACTGAAAATATTGCAGGGATAGTCGGTATGACAAAAGCTCTTGAACTTGCAAATAATGAAATTTCTGAAGAAAATCAAAAAATATACGGATTAAGGAAAAAATTAAAAGACGGTATTTTATCAAAAATACCCGAAATTACAATAAATACAAATACGGCCGAATCAGTTTCCAACGTATTAAGCGTAAGTTTTAATTATATTGAAGGAGAATCTTTGCTTCTAATGTTGGATATGGAAGGAATTGCTGTTTCAACAGGCTCGGCATGCGCTTCAGGTTCGACAGAACCTTCACATGTTTTAAAAGCAATCGGCGCAAGCCCTCTGGCTTCTCAGGGAACTATCAGATTTTCTTTGGGAAAACAAAATACTGCGGAAGATATTGATTACGTTTTGGAAGTTTTACCAAGAGTTGTAGACAGAGTCAGACAAATGTCTCCTGTTTGGAATTCAAAGTTTGAAAAATAAGAAATGTTATTTTAAAATTCGTGTAAGATTTTCAATGTTTTATCTTATTATCAGCGACATCCGCCAAAAATTTGTGCATTTTTACCAAAGCAAGAGTATCTAATTTACAATATTCCAAAAGATTTTTTTTGGTTTGTTCGATTTTATCCTGATCGTATAATCCCATAGCCATATATGCAAACGCAGACAAAGCGACTCCGCCTTCGGCTATTTCCAATTCAGTGTAATCCATATCAGATATCATAACCGGCAAGACCTTTTTTATGGAAGTTCTTCCGTGAAAATTTTTATCATAATAATTCATTCTTAAAATCTCTTCAAAATCTACTATTCTGTCGCATATTGCCTGCAATTGATCTTTTAAATCAGGGCATAGTTTTATTAATTTCGTAATTATTTGATGTTCAAAAGAAGAATACGTAATAATACTTCCATCCGTTCCAAGCACTTCCGTTAATTTTTCCGCAATTGTTTTTCTGCAGTCTTTCATGTGATCGGCAATATATTCAAAATGGCCTGTTACATTGCCGGGCTCATCACATTTATGTATTGAATACTGCGTTAAAATTTGAGTATGCGGCGGGATATTGTCATACAAAGGATATATTGTCATAACAGACTCAAAATCAAGATAATAGGCTGGAAATTTTATTTTACCAAGTCCTTCTTTTAAACCGGGACTTACAAAAATTTTATCCTTCATAACACATTCTTTGACAATCTTCTGCATATCAGTCAATTCCGCATCTTCAGGAATATCTTTTATCTGAAATATCCCTAAATCGCACAACTTGTCAAAAACAGTTTTTGATAATCTTGGAAGATCAAATATATGATATTCAATGTTTTTCCCCGTACATTCCTTAAACATTGAACAATTTTTACAAGCCATTTTTAATTTCCCGCATTGAGGATTATCTGCCTGTAAAATTTCTTTTGAATAATTTAACAGATTATTAAATTCATCGGCTTTTGTGAAAACATCAAAACTGCAGTCTACTGTCGTAAATAACTCGTCCAACGGTTTTCCCAAACGAAAATCTTTAGACAACAGCATCATCTGCGCTTTTGATATACATTTAATTTGTTTTGAAATTATTAACGCTGAATATGCCATGTCGGATATATATTTGTTTTTCCATTTGTTTCCCGACTTTACTTCTATAATCTGCCATCCGTCTCCTGATCTGCAGATTATATCGGCTTTGGCAACAAAGCCTTCATATTCAAAGACTGGTTCAAAAATTGTTTTTACATTTTTATCCGACAGCAGTCTGCGTGTTTGATTTACCGCGTCTTCCATACGTCCCGACACCTGAACGCCGTCGGGAAACAGCATTTTTGCCATATTATGAATATTTTTTGCTTCCAAAATCAAAAAATCATCGCTTAGAGAAGAATCTTTACTGACCAAATTTCTGTAAAAATGCCATGCAAAAACAGGACACTCAAGAGATTTAAGAAAAAGCGATTTATTTATAGGTTTCATATTAAGGAAAAACTTTATAACAGAATTTTATTCTTTTCATCCAATTGCCTTTTCTTCTCTTCCAACAATTCCACAACACTGTACGGGACTTTTATCTTGCCCATTAAAGGCGTATCGTTGCCGTAAGCGCCGTGACAATCAGAACCGCCTGTGGCAATTAAATTCATCTCTTCGGCAATACTTAAAAATTTTTTTACAATGTGCTGCGGATGTCTGTTATGCCATGCTTCAATCCCCATAAGACCGTCATTAATAAGCCCTTTAAAAATATTTTTATTACTGTAATGTCCGTAATAAGGGTGGGCTAAAACGGGAATTCCGCCTGCTTTTAAAATTAAGCCTATAGCATCTCCGGGCGAGATATAATGTTTTGGAACATACGCAGGTTTATCTATACCTAAATATTTCTGAAAAGCATCCGATATTGATGAAACATATTTGCCTTCCAGCAAAGCTTTTGCAAAGTGAAGTCTTCCTACTATTTTTTCTCCTATAGAAGCAATTAATCCTTCAGGGTTTAATTTTATTCCTATAGACTCTAATTTTGAAAATATTTCTCTTGCTCTCTGTTTTCTGACTTTCTTAAATACAGACAATGCATCTTTAAAAGACTGGGACTGCCAGTTAATATAATAACCGAGAATGTGCATTTCGGTTCTGGTTATATTCCCAAGCTCGGCAGACAATTCAATTCCGGGAATAACTTCAACACCAAATTGTTTGCCCGCTTCCAACGCTTCCTGTATACCGTCAACAGTATCATGGTCTGTTATGCTTATTGCCGACAGACCTATTTTGGAAGCATACTCAACTACTTCAAATGGCGTAAAAACACCGTCAGAATAACTCGTATGTATGTGCAAATCTACAAAAAAATCTTCATGTTGCATTTGTTATAACAGCTCCGATGCCAAACCAGCAAGAATACTTCTTTCGCTCTTTGAAAACATTAAATGCCCGTAAATAGGCTGACCTTTAAACCTTTCGACTAAATATGTTAATCCGTTTGACGAAGCATCCAAATAAGGATTATCTATTTGGTAAGGATCGCCGGTAAGGACTATTTTTGTTCCCGTACCTGCTCTTGAAATAATCGTTTTAACTTCATGAGGGGTAAGATTCTGGGCATCATCTATGATTATATACTGCTTAGGCAGAGATCTTCCTCTGATATACGTCAAAGAATCGACTTCAATTTGCCCTGAACTAAAAAGATAGTCTATTTTTTCTTCAACTTTTGAATCTTCATGCCCCTTATCCATCAAAAATTCCAAATTGTCATTTATAGCGCCCATCCAAGAAACTAATTTTTCTTCTTTTGTACCAGGTAAAAAGCCTATATCTTTACCCATAGGAATTATAGGCCTTGCTATATATAATCTTCTGAATTGCCTTTCTTCTACTGTTTTTTGAAGCCCTGAAGCCAAAGCAAGCAAAGTTTTGCCTGCGCCCGGCAGTCCTATCAGCGTGACTAAACTTATCTCATTGCAAAGCAGCAGTTCCAATGCAAATTTTTGTTCAATGTTTAACGGCTTTAATCCCCACGGCTGAGCGTTAATATGAAAAAGAGGCTGAAGCGCTTTGATGTCAGGAGAGTATTTTGCAAGAGCACTTTTTGAAGAGCCTGCTTCATCTTTCAGAAATACGCATTCGTTAGGATAAAAATTATCTTTTACGGCTATTTTACCGCTTTTATAAAATTGGTCAATTTTTTCGGAAGAAATTTTTAACTCTCTCCATCCGGTATATATTTCATCCATCTTTACTTTTGATTTCTCATAATCTTGGGTTTTTATTTCAAGAATTTCAGCTTTAATCCTGAGATTTATATCTTTCGTAATAAAAATTACATTTTCGCCTTTCTGCTTTAAATACAAAGCTATAGAAAGAATCTGATGGTCTGATTTTGAAACTATGAATTCTTTAGGAAATTCAACCTGTCTCATCATTTCTATAACAAGAATACCGCCGTTCTTAAGAGCGACGCCCTGAGAAAGTTTACCTTTCCCTCTTAATCCGTCCAATATTCTAGATATCAAACGGGCGCTTCTGCCTCTCTCGTCATTAAGTTTTTTGAAATTATCCAACTCTTCTATTACCGTAAGCGGGATTACTACTTTGTTGTCTTTGAAAGAAAAAATAGAATCAGGGTCATGCAGTAAAACATTTGTATCCAATACAAAAGATTTTGTACTCATTTCATCCCCCTTTTTATACTCTTATTTTACTATATCTTATATTTATTATAGCCAATTAGAGCTGAAATTACAAATATGATTTTTTGTGATTTGCCGGCTTTTTATTACCGGAAAAACAAATTTTATTGACGTGAAAACAACGTTAATTTATTTTTTGTTATTCGTAAAATTTTCTGATATCAGGAACAAAAACAGCCGCTGCTTTTTTATCGGTTTTTAAAATATATTCCGTTAACTCCTGATGATTTTTGTCTAGAGCATAAAACAAATGAGGAATTGAAGGAAAATAGAAATTTACATACATAAAAAACTTTGCATCCGAAGAAACAAAAGAAACTTTGCTTTTTGACAATTTCTCAATATCATACTCTATATCATGTATATAATTTCTGTATTCGTGAGCTTTGTCATAAGAATAATCGCTGAGGAGGAATGACGTGTAAAATCCTTTCTCGGAAAAAATATTAAGATATTCGATTTCCGAAGCCTCTATTAATATATGTTTTTTATCCAATTTATGCTTATCTGCAATTCTTTCAAGCTCATGCAACGCTTTTTCTTTATTGCCGTAAGATAAATTTTTAAAACTTAATAGAAAATATTTTGATTTTAAACCTGAAATATTTTGAAACATCTCGTCTAAATTCGCATTACCGGAAATATTTTCAGGACTCACGTTGAAATAACTTCCGTCTTCGTTAAAATTTACGTCTATTTGAAATCCGTCATATTTATCAAAATAATGCAACAGCCTTTTTTTATTATTTACTCTGTAAAGCCAAATTTTATTTTTAATTTCATTTATATTTTTTGCCACGCTGCTGGGCTTTATTTCATAGAACAAACTTTTTGTCTTATCTATATCAGGACTTTCCAAATTTGACAATTCCGGTATTGTATTTGTCAAATGCTGTATGCTGTACGGTCTGTTTTTGAATTTTTCGATATCTTTAACGATATCGGGTCTGTTTGCCTTATAAGCGTCAGAAATCCACAAAACGAAAGGTATTTCATACATGTGCCTCGTTCCTATAAAATCGGCATGCGCGAAAGTGCTTTTTTCATCTTCATAAACGTCTTCTCCATGGTCGGAAAAATAAAGCATATAAGACATATCTTTCTTTTGAGACAGTTCATCAATAATTTTTTTCAAGACATAATCGGTATATAATATTGAATTATCATACTCCGCAACCGTTTGCGTTCTCCAATTACTGTCATTTTTAAAGACGTTAAATTTTTCCGGATATCTGTCCGCATAAGGACCGTGGCTTCCCATTAAATGAATAAAAATAATTTTCTTCTCGGAAGTATCCGCAAGAGCTTTTTTAAGAACAGGAATCATTTCCTCATCATAAGGAGATTTTAGAGACTCCCAAGAAAACCTGTTAATAAAACCGCATTTAGCCGCATCCCTTGCTATCAAAGTTATCAGTCCTGCCTTTCCCCATCCTGAAAAACTCTGGTTTGAAATCCAAAACGTTTTAAAACCTGCATCATTAAAAAAATTAATGATTGATCGTTTTGACTGAAAGAAATTAACGTTATCATAAAAAGTTAAAGCTTTTGTAAGAGAATCCAGGGTCTGGGCATTAGGAGAAACGACATTATCAAAAGCATAAACATTGTCTGTTTTTGAAAGCAGAGGAGTTGTTTGTCTGTTATAATTATATATGCCCAAATGTTTCCTGTCAACGCTTTCTCCTATAACAATTACATATGTCTCAGACTTTGTAGTTTTATCCGAGTCAACAGAGATAGTCTGAATATTCTGAAATTTTTGTATTATTCTTTCGTTTCTTATTTTTTTAAAAACACTTTTTTCTTCATTAAATAATCTGTATCCGTTCAACAAAATATTTGTATCGTAAGAAACAAAAATTTTCACAAGACAGAACAATATGCATATAAAACATATTTTAAGAAATGCGAAATTAAATTTATATATACTTTGACTGTAAGCAATATTTTTAATTTTAATCAGAACAAAAATGAAAACGGAAACAAACGATAATAAAAGAAACAATATTTTTAAATTAAAAAAATGTTTTATAAAACCTATCGTCTCCTGTAAATTTGAGTCAAACACCGCATTAAGGGATGAAGAATTTATTACGTCTCCAAAAAGAATGAAATGAGAAAGATTTAAAAAATAAGGAATATAAAGAAAAACAAACAGTAAAACGACATATAGTTTAACTCTTCCCGGGAAAATAAAAACCGGAGTTAAAAGAGCCAAAAAAGTTATCGGATAAAAAAAAGAAAATTCTTTAAAAAAATAATACCCCGAAAAAAATACAAAAGAAATATATAAAAAAAACAACAGTATTTGTTTTATATTATTTTTAAGTTCTATTGATTGTTTTTCATAAAAGGAGAAAAGAAACATTTTTTACCATTTTTTGACAGGTTATATTTATCTTTTTATTATTGTATAAAAAAGCATATATGTTTTCAACAATTAAAAAAATCAGTTAACTCATTAACATTAACGACAGCCTGTAAAAAACAAAAAATTATTTGTGATTATTTTGACAACGAGTTATATAAAAAATGCACAGCTCTGCATTTTATTTTATTTGATTGCCGCCGTAAAAATAAAAAAAATCCAGCCAAAAGACTGGATTTTTGATTTATATAACAAAAGCGGGCAATGGGACTTGAACCCACGACATTCTCGTTGGCAACGAGACGCTCTACCACTGAGCTATGCCCGCAAAACGGCACTATTATGCTGGGGACGGGAGTTGAACCCGTATCCGGTTAAGGACACGCACCTCAAGCGTGCGCGTATGCCAGTTCCGCCACCCCAGCAATCAATCCTCTTTTATTTAGGCTGTTGAGGAGTAGCTGCCATAGGTATATTTGAAACCTGATTGATAACAGACTGCATACTCATTCTTGATGACATTAGAGTCAATGTAAGCGAAGTTACCATAAAAATAACAGCACAAGCCACTGTGACTTTTTTTATAAATGCCATACCAGAAGGTGCACTAAATATCTGATCAGACCCCCCGCCACCAAAAAGACCGGCCATCCCTCCGCTCTTCCCGGCTTGAAGGAGAACAATAACTATCAAAGCCGCACAAACTATAAAATGTAATGTTACTATAAGATAATATATTATCATAACTTCTTTATTCTATAAAAATTTTCTTTTTTTTTCAAGAGTTTTATTACAGACGCTGTACAATATAATTTATACAGCGTCTGTAAAACTATAATTATTTTTCCGGCAATACAGCTATACCAGGAAGTTCTTTACCTTCCAAAAATTCCAACGATGCTCCGCCGCCTGTAGAAACATGAGAAATTCTTTTATCTACTCCGGCTTTTTTAACTGCAGAAACAGAGTCGCCTCCGCCTACTACAGATATTGCTCCGTTGTCCGTTGCCTGAGCAACCAACTTAGCTATTTCGACGGTACCTTTTGAGAACTGGTCAATTTCAAATATTCCGAGAGGTCCGTTCCATACGATTGTTTTTGCATTTTTTACGACATCAGAAAACTCTGCAATTGTCTTTGGACCGACGTCAACGCCCATAAAACCTGCTTCTATGCTTGTAGATTGTGTATTTTTTACGATACCGTCGGCAGGAACAGTTTTATTTGCAAAATCAACTTTATCCGCAATAACATGATCTAAAGGCAATAAAAATTTAACGCCTTTTTCATTTGCTTTTTTAAGCAAATCTTTAGCCAAATCCAATTTATCCTCTTCAACTAAAGACTTACCCGTTTCTATTCCCTGGGCTTTCAAAAACGTATATGCCATTGCTCCGCCGATTATAATTGAGTCAACTTTATTCAAAAGATTCTCGATAACGTTAATTTTGTCCGAAACCTTTGCTCCGCCGAGAATTGCCAAAAAAGGCTTCACAGGTTTATTTAAAGCGTCGCCTAAAAATTTAAGTTCTTTTTCAACCAAATAACCTGCAACATTTTCTTTTGTGTATTTAGTGACTCCGACATTTGAACAATGCGCTCTGTGAGCCGTTCCGAAAGCGTCATTTACAAAAATTTGATTATCGCAAAGAGAAGCAAGTTCTTTTGCATAAACTTCAGCGCTTTCTTCTTTACCGTACTTTGTCTCTTCTACGCGGTAACGCGTATTCTGAAGTAGCAAAACCTCTCCGTCTTTTAATCCTGATGCTATTTTTTTTGTTTCTTCGCCTGTTACTTTAGGGTCATCAACAAATTTTACGGTTACGCCTAATCTTTCCGATAAAGCCTGCACTACAGGAGCCAAAGACATTTCAGGCAAAGGCTGTCCTTTCGGCTTGCCCAAATGCGAACAAAGAATGACTTTTGCGCCTTTTTCCAGCAATTTTTTTATAGTAGGAAGCGCCCCGTCAATTCTTTTGAAATTTTGAATAACGCCTTGTTTTAAAGGTACGTTGAAATCACAGCGAACCAATACTTTTTTACCGCTTATATCTTTTAAATCATCCACCGTTTTCTTATTTAACATTGCAGCCTCCATATTTCTATCTTTGTAAAAAATTGGGTTCAGTAGTAAAAAGCTGAACCCAATTTAATTTTATCACAACAAAAAAAGCATTTTAATTATGCTAATTCTGCAAAAAACTTAATTGTACGAACCATCTGGCTTGTATAGCTGTTTTCATTGTCATACCAAGAAACAACCTGTACCTGATATGTATCATCATCAATCTTTGCAACCATTGTCTGCGTTGCGTCAAACAATGAACCTTCAGAAATACCGATAACATCACTTGATACCAATTCTTCTTCGGTATAACCGAATGATTCTGTAGAAGCTGCTTTCATAGCTGCATTGATAGCTTCTTTTGTTACATTTTTGCCTTTAACAACTGCTACCAAAATAGTCGTTGATCCTGTTATAGTAGGAACTCTCTGTGCTGAACCGATTAATTTTCCGTTCAATTCAGGTATTACCAAACCGATAGCTTTTGCTGCACCGGTTGAATTTGGAACTATTGAAGCTGCTGCTGCTCTTGCTCTTCTCAAATCGCCTTTTGGATGAGGTCCGTCAAGGGTCATCTGATCTCCGGTATAAGCATGAACCGTTGTCATAATACCGCTCTGTATAGGAGCAAAGTCATTAAGAGCTTTTGCCATAGGAGCCAAGCAGTTTGTCGTACAAGAAGCTGCCGATATAACTGTATCCTTTGATGTCAATATATTGTGGTTTACGTTGAATACTACTGTAGGAAGATCATTTCCTGCCGGAGCTGATATAACAACTTTTTTTGCTCCTGCATTAATATGAGCCTGTGCTTTTTCCTTTGATGTATAGAAACCTGTACATTCAAGAACTACGTCTACGCCGATTTTTCCCCAAGGAAGATCAGCCGCATTTTTCTGTGCATAAATTTTAATTTCTTTTCCGTCAACTATGATAGAATCTTCGCCTGCTTTTACTTTACTTGCCAAAGCATATGTGCCTTGTGCTGAATCATACTTCAACAAATGTGCCAACATCTTAGGGCTTGTCAAATCGTTGATAGCAACTACTTCATATCCCTTTGCTCCGAACATTTGTCTGAATGCCAAACGACCGATACGTCCAAAACCGTTAATTGCCACTTTTACTGCCATTTTTGATTCCTCCGCTGATTTTATTAAATATAAACTGCTATATTTTTTATATTATTTATATTCTAAGATGTTATAAAAATATAATAATCTTGTCAAACTTTTAAGTTTATTCCCAAAGATATAAAAACTACTTGCAAACTTCAGCTATTAATCTTGAATCCGTTCTCTGCTCTATATTGTTTAATTCTTTGTATTCGCTTATGCTTCTTGCACATTTCTTTATTTTTGAAAAACCCGCGTCTTTTAATCTTCTTTCAAATTCTTCCCAGTTATAAAGCCATTGATGACCCCACCAGCGGAAATACACATTAAGAAACTCGGCTCTTGTTACAAGTTCCGTACCCATAACAGCGCTGAAATCGGCAGGTCCGTAATCAGGGTTTAAATAAACTTTAACTATATCATCCAAATCCGGCATTGATATCCTTATAACGCCCTGAGGTTTTAAAATCCGCTTAAATTCATGCAAAAGCCTCAAGCTTTCCTCAATACTGAAATGTTCAAAGAAATGCTCATTATAAATAAAATCAACAGAATTATCTTTAAAAGGCAGTTTCTTTCTTAAGTCCCAGTGCAAATCTAATTTTTGAATATCATTGTAGGAATTATTATCTATATTTATCCATCCGTCAAAATAATTTCTTCCGCAACCCAGATGAAGCATAACTTTAGCATTTTGTTTTTTTTTAATTTCGTTCAACTGTTTCTGCTGCAAAAAAAATAACCTGATATCACCGGCTATTGATTTGATAAGATTCATTAATTCCTCCAAAAACATCTTTTACAAGACAGTTACTTCGAAAATACCGTCATGTTTGTCAACATTGCTTACAGTAATATAATTATCGGTTAAAGCCTGTCTGTTCCTTAAAGAAACGGCTTTTCTTTTCTTACCTGTAAATTTTGAATTATATTGTTCCCTTAAAACAAGATCTAACGCCAACAATTTGTCAGTCCTTGCTTTCAGTTCTCTTCCTTCATAGACTCTTTTCAAGTCAAAAGCTTTTGTCCCGGCTCTTTTTGAATAAGGGAAGACATGCAGCCTTGCAAAATTATTTTCTTTCAAAAAATTATATGTCGCAAAAAAATCTTCGGATGTCTCTGTAGGAAATCCGCAAATAACGTCTGTCGTAACCGCTATATCAGGAATAATTGTTTTAAGAACGTTCATTTTTTCCGAAAAATCAGAAACAGTATATTTTCTGTTCATATCTTTTAAAATCTTATCGCATCCAGATTGCAGAGGGATATGCAGATGAGAACATAATCTTACAGGCTCTTCTTTCATCAAACCTATTAAATCATCCCCTACCTCGTTAATTTCTATAGATGAAAGCCTGATTCTGAAATCTCTTTTTATTGAATTGAATATTTCTCTCAGCACAAAAGCTATACCCATATCATGCCTGCCGATATGAATCCCTGTTAAAACTATTTCAACATATTTATTATCCAGAAGCCTGTTAATCTCAGAAATAATACCGGAAACAGATTTGCTCCACATAACGCTTCTGGCATAAGGAATAATACAATAAGAGCAAAAACTGTCGCATCCGTCCTGTATTTTTAAAAAAGCTCTGGAATGATTGTCAAATGTTTTTATTTCCTGTTCAACACCCTCAAGCATCTCTTCTTTCATCTTTATTATAACCGAAGGGAATTCCTGAACGATGCGTTTTTGTGAAACTTTTGCGTAACAACCGGTTAAAATAATCTCAGCTTTTGGATTTTTTAACTGTATTTTTTTTATTAACTGATCGCACTGTTTATCGGCATGCGCAGTAACTGAACATGAATTGATTATTATAATATCGGCAAATTCAATTTTATCTGCAGGCTGATATTTTTCAGATATAAACTTTTCCTTAATTATCTGGCTTTCATATTGGTTTATTTTACAGCCAAACGTATAAACGAAGACTTTTTTCACGGTATAATCCTAATTTTCAACATATGATACTGCCAAAGACGAAGCAACTATCGCCGCAGTCTCAACTCTTAGAATATTTTTACCAAGAGTAACTGTTTTAAAGTCACATTTAAGAGCCGCATTTATTTCTTTTTGTTCAAATCCGCCTTCAGGTCCTATAAAAATATTAATATATGTGATTTTTTCATCAATACCGCTTAAAATTTTGGATATACTGCGGCCGTCTTCACATTCCCAAGGCATTATATTCAACGTGTTTTGCAGCATATTGCCGTTTAAAAATTTCAAAATTGATTCAAAAGTTTCAATTTTTTCTACCGGCATTATGTCAGCTCTCGAGCACTGAGAACTTGCCGACAGAGAAATTTTTTGATATCTTTCAAATTTACTTTTCGATATTTCAGATACAACGCTTCTGGAATATATTACCGGAATCAGTCTGTATATGCCGATTTCGGAAGCTTTTTCTATAAGCCATTCAAATCTGTCGCCTTTTGGTATTGCGGTGTACAAAGAGATTTTGACTCTTGGATTTTGAAAAGTTTTTGCGGATATTACAGTACCTGTTATCCTTTCTTTTGTTACATTGTCTATTCTTGCCAGAAAAGAATTTCCAAGCCCGTCAAAAATTTTTATTTCATCTCCTGAAGAAAATCTTCTGACATTAGCAAGATAATGAAACTGCTCTTCTTCTATAGTAAAAGTATTTTTTTTTATATTTTTAGGATTAACATAAAAATGTGGCATTTTGGTTTTCCGGATACAAAAATAATTATTATTTTTGAACTTTAACTTCCAAAGACATGTCTAATGACGGAGCAGAATGAGTCAGCATACCAATCGAAATTCTTTCTATTCCGAGTTTTGCATACTCTTTTATAGTTTTGAAATCAACGCCGCCTGAAATTTCTATGGCAGGCTTATATGTTTTTGTTGAATTTTTTCTGATAAGAATTATCATTTTCTTCAGCATCTCTTTATCCATATTATCAAGCATTATAAAATCAACTTTTGCATCAATGGCATCCTGCACATTTTTTTGGTTCTCGCATTCAACCTGTATTAAAAGTTTTTTATGTTTTTTTCTGATATCTTTAACTTTTTCGGATAAGTTATTTATTAAAGCCAAATGATTATCTTTTATCAGCACCATATCAGACAAATTCATTCTGTGATTCTGGGCACCGCCGCATCGTACCGCATACTTTGAAATGTCGCGGAAACCAGGTATCGTTTTTCTTGTATCGTATATTTTGGTTTTTGTGCCTTTCACAACATTTGAAAAGACATTTGTCATTGTGGCTATACCGGAAAGCTTCTGTAAAAAATTTAAAGCCGTTCTTTCGCCTGACAAAAGAGGACAGGCATATCCGTGCATAGTAAGTATTACATCACCTTTTTTAACTTTGCTGGCATCTTTCATAAAAACTTTAAATTTAAAATTTTTGTCGAGTTTTAAAAAAACTTTTTTAAAAATATCCAAACCGCATAAAACGCCGTTTTCTTTTGCAATTAAAACAGCTTCGGCTTTTACATTTTTAGAAACTATGTTTTTTGATGTTACATCGTCATCAGCATGGTCTTCTTCGAGAGCTAAAGATATTACTTTATCCATATTCATAATTTTTTTATTATATAAAAAATTTTTTTTCTTTACAATTATTTATCAAAATTTGCTATATTAAAAAACATCATGAAAATATGTTTTATATGTCACGCAAATATCTGCCGAAGTTTTATGGCACAGGAATTTCTCAAAAAACTTATAAATGACGACGGACGAAAAGATATAGAGGTAATTTCGAGAGGCACTTATGTCTTGTCGAATTTTTCCGTACCGCAAAAAATCAAAGATTTTCTCAAAGAAAATAACATTGAATATTCATATCACACGCCTATGCAATACGCCAAAGAAGATTTGGATTCAAGCAACTTTATTTTTGTAATGACAAAAGACCAACTCAAATTAATAAATGACAAATACGCCCAATTCTCTGACAAAACATATCTTTTTATGGATTTCTGTTTCGGCGAAAACAAAAGCATGGAGGATCCTATTGATAAGAAAGGGCCTTCTTTCAATAAAATAGCAGCCAAAATAAAAGAGTCTGTTTCTGTTTTATATAACAGAATAAAAGCAATATAATAAAAAAATCCGGAGTTTTAAGCTCCGGATTTTTCAAATATTTATTTTTTAATTTTTTTTAATTAGAACTGCAGTTTTATGCTTGCTCCAGCCTTATTGGAAGTATAGTCCTCATTGTCCACATTAGACTGTCTGTCTCTGAATTGATACCATACGCCTGCAGAAAATTTATCCGTGAAATTATATTCAACACAAGGAATTACTTTAAACAAGTCATCATTTCTTTCAATACTGTTAACAGATACAGGATAATTCATATTTTCATAAGCCACTAAAACAGAAACTTCCCATTTTTTATAAATTTTTTGTTTTAATTCCATTGAAACTTCTGTAGAAACATAATATCTGTTTGCCCCGTAAAGAGTTTCCTGCATTTTCCTTTCTCCGCTGAAAATAACGGCATTCTGCGTTGTAGGATTATATGTAACCGACAATAAATAACCACATAAATCAACATCTTTTTCCGCACCGGCTAAATTTTCGTCATAATTTCTCTGATCATAAGAAATCTGAGCGGTACCCTTGACTTTCGGAGCTATCTGCCCGTTAACTCCTGCTATGTAGCTGTTACCCAAAGAATCACTGTTTTTATTTTCCTGATAGTGAATGCTGGAAAACAAGTACTCTACAAAAAAAGAAGTTTTCGGAGACAAATTATAGAACAGCTGTACGCCGGAATTCCAACGGTTTCTGTTTAAATATTCATATTTTTCTTCGACATATTTGTCATACAAATCAGACATTACAAAACCTATTGAAAACATCTTCTCAAGCGAAGTTCTGAATTCGAAAAGAGCGGTATTGCCTATTCTCTCAGCTCTGTCAGTTAAATCTGAACTTGCAGGGTCAGAAGTATATAAAAGGCTGTCTTTTAATACAAAATTATTATTTTCAAGCATTAAATCTAATCCGCTGTTAAAAAAATCGTTTTTTGAAGCATTTTCAGTATAAGCGTTATATCCGACATTTGCTTTTGCAAGAAAATCCATACCGGTGTTAGGTATACTGTTGAAATACTTTGCAAAAAGCTGCGAAGAACTTATACCTGAAGATTGTTTATTATCCTTAGTAGAATATATATTGTCGTCATAACCTATATTTTCCAAGAACAAAAATGATAACGGTTTTTCAGCAAATGCCGTAGAAACAGCGGAAACAAATAATAGACTTAATAACAGTACTGTCTTTTTCATAAAATACTCCTAATTAACGTGGGGCTGAAGGACTTAAAATAACATCCTGTTCTGCTTGTTCGTATTGAGATTTTTTTTGTAAACTTATAGGTACAAAACCATCCTTTACAACATTAGAATCTAATTTCAACTGATAAGAGCTGCCCTGTGAATAAAAGCCGACATTTCCGTCTTTATCAGCAACTTCAATATCTCCTTTTTCAACATACAACTTTCCTGTAATGGAATCTATCGTAAAAGAAGACGAACCTTTAACGGTCACCGTTTCAGCTCCTATTTTAATTTTAAAATCAGAACCTGTTATAAATATACGGTTATCTTCATTAGCCTGTGCGCATCTTATCGACAATTTTTGTCCTTCCGGAATAAAAATGACAGTATTCTGATACTCGACAGAAATGTTTTTAACAGCATCAATATTCAACGTGCTGCCTGCAGGATATTTTTGTGCTCCTGACTCACTGCGAACCAATATATCAGCACTTGATATTCCGACAAATAAGAAAAATGCGAAAAAAGCACTTAAACACTTTTTCATGTTTCAACTCCTATATTAAAAGCTTACAATTACCATAATCCAATAATAATGATAATTTACCTGTTTAGTTTATACAAATATATTTTATTTGTCAAGATAAAAATTTCATTTGTCATATCTGAAAACAAAAACATTATAAGGTTTAAAAACAATATCATTAACATCAAGCGAAGAACCGTAAATCATATTAAAATTCTTATTAAATAAAAAACCAGGAATTTCCAAGTATTCAGACGTAGGATTAATCACAAAAACATACTTTTTCCCTTCATATTCAAAACTCATAGCTTTTAACGGCATTTTTACTTCACCGGGATTTTTTATACGCAAACCCTTATCAAAAATTTTTGACACAAATGAGATTTCATGAATTACGTCCGAAATATTTTTCCAGTCATCCGGTCTTGATTCAGGAAGAGGAACTCCACACGACGTATAAGTAAAATAGAACAGCCCTGAAGCTCCGTTAAAAACAGCATCATATGACATAAACCTTATTTCATCTTTATAAGGGAACCGTCCTATCCTTTTATCGTCCGAGCGATATTGTTTGTATTCTTTCCAGTCAAAAAGTTGGACAACTCCCCAGAGAGGAGTGTTTTTTCTGTCTTCTTTATCCAAATTCTGCCTGGCATAAGATATGTTTTGCCCGAAAGATTCTAAAGGTAAATGAGGAACAGGATACCAATCTACCATTAATATATCTGCTGTGTCATAATACGGCACTTTAGTAACGCCCTGTCCTATGACAAAAACCGTCCTTTGCCCCGGAAAAGATTCTTTAACCTTTACGTCTAAAGCTTTTAGCTTTTCTCTTGACACACCCCAAACATCCGGTTCATCATATAGATACCATGCCGACACAGGATAGTTTCCAGCATCTTTTTTATATGTACTGTCAATTATCTTATAAGGATAAGCTAATAATTTAACGTCAAATTTTTTCGCTTCGGCGGCAAGATTATTAATGAATTCAGGGTCTTGTTTGTAAGTTTGTATAGAATTGAATCCTGCCTTTTTTATAACTGCGACATCAGCGGTATTTTCAACTCCGTATATACCTACCGGGAAATCAGAATAAGAAAAAACTGTTAAGAAAAATAATACGGCTAAAGATATTAAATTACTGCGAAACATGCTTATCCTTAATAAACATTCTTCTTATAGTTTTGAACAGTATTTCCAAATCTAAAAAGAAAGAGTAATTTTTTATATACCATAAATCATAAGCGAATCTGATTATGGCATCTTTAAAATATTCCTCTTGTTCCTCGTCATTTTTAAAAACCGGTTTGGATAAGACGCAATAAACAGGAGGCGCTTTGAAATTAAGCTGAGCCCAGCCGGTCAACCCCGGCTTTATTATTACTCTTAACGGATGATTAGGAATAAATGCATTAAGATATTTGTATTCTTCAGTCCATACAGGTCTAGGACCTGCAATGGCGATATCGCCTTTCAAAATATTTAAAAGTTGCGGAATTTCGTCAAGTCTGAATCTCCTTAAAATATTGCCGAGTCTTGTAGGTCTTTCCGTATCTGAAATCATGGTTCTGAATTTATATATGTATATATCTTTTTCTCCTATTCCGACTCTTTTTTGCAAGAAAAACGGCGGCTGCTTATCTATAAATTTTATTAAGATATAAATTATAATTCCTATCGGAAGACAAAACGGGATCAAGGCAAGAGAGATAGTAACGTCAAGAAGTCTTTTGATTACAGGATAAAACATATGTTTTTCTCTAGCGCTTACTCCCAAAAGCAGCCACATATCATCTTTCAATCCTTCTTTAGGAACTTTTAAAAAAAGCTCCTCAAAAAAATCCAAATCTATTTTTAATAAAGTTCCTCTGTTGATAAATTTTTCCGCAATCAACTCGAGCGTTTTTTTATTGTTATATAAAAGCTTATTCTGAAGAAGAACCAAATCTATATCTTTGATATCTATATTAATTTTAGAATTTTTAAATTCTTCAATATCTTTAAACTCATACGACAGATTATAATTAGGCAAAGATAAAAGTTCTCTCTTTATTTTATTTAAAGCCGCACCTGTGCCGAAAGAAATTATGTTCGTTTTTGCCAAATTAAGGACAGTATAGAGTTTTCTGGATATATAAATATATACAAAGTATATTATGAATACATATATTAAATTAGTTTTGGGAGTAACTATGTTAACGATATTAACGCCAAAATATATGCCTGTTGCGGAAAAAAGAAACGTGATTATAAAAGCCATTGCAATATTTATATAATCTTTTTGTCTTTTATATAAAGTTTTTAGATCATAAAACGAAAAAATAAAAAGGACTATAGTTATAATAAAAAAGACAGGAATCATTACTTTACAATTATTTATAAAAAAAGGAACGGTAAAATCGAGATAACGTACTTTTAAAACGGCAAAAACCGTTAATAAGAATATAAGTAAATCCAGCAACAAAATATAAATTCTCATACAGCAGCACATCCTTTTATATTAAAACAATCCGACAGTTTATTATAGCTTTTTTTTAAAAGTAAATGCTATAATTTGCGCATAATTTATGAATAACTCTTTTTTACCTTTTTCAGTCTTAATGTCAGTTTACAAAAAAGATAACCCTTTATGGCTTAGGGAAGCTCTTGAAAGTATTATAACCCAGACTATTAAGCCTGACCAGATAGTTTTAGTGATTGACGGATACATTGGAGAAGAGTTAGAAAAAGTATTGTCTTCATATTCAGACAAACTTGATATTCTGCGCCTTGAAAAAAATGCAGGATTAGGAACGGCTTTAAACAAAGGTCTTGAAATATGTAAACATCCGCTTGTAGCAAGAATGGACAGCGATGACATAAGCCTGAGCACCCGTTTTGAACAGCAGCTTTCGGCTTTTGCTTCAGACAATCAGCTTTCTGTATCCGGCGGATACATTCAAGAATTTGACCATAAAACAAAAAAAATCATTTCAGTAAAAAAAGTACCGTTGTCAGAAAAAGAAGTCAGAAAATTCATAAAATTCAGATCTCCTGTCAATCATCCGTCAGTAATGTTTAAAAAAACAGACGTTTTAGCCGCAGGAGGATATCAGCCTTTGCATTTTATGGAAGACTATTTTTTATGGATACGTATGATAAATAAAGGATTCAAAATATGCAATATTCCGTTTATTCTTGTAAATATGAGAACAACTGACAGCCTTTATTCAAGAAGAGGCGGATACAAATATTTTTTAAGCAATAAAGCAATATATGATAAAATGCTGCAATTAAAGATGATAAGCCGTCTTGTATATCTTTATAATATATCTGTACGTTTTACGGCTCAGGTGTTAATGCCTAATAAATTAAGGAAATTTTTCTATAAGTTTTTTTTAAGGTAAAAACTGTATAAGAGGATTTAAAAATGAGCAATTGTGTAGAAAACAATTTGTATTGTAACGGATGCGGAGCCTGTTTTTGTATTTGTCCTACCCATGCCATAAAAATAGAATTGTCACAATTTGGTTTTTTTAAACCTGTTTTAGATAAAAAGAAATGTATTTCCTGCGGCAGATGTCTGCAAATATGCACAAAGTTTAAAACTAATTATCCAAAAACAAAAGAGTTTACCGAATTCCCTTTATACGCCGGATGGAGTCTTGACAAAAAAACACAGTCAGAAACTTCAAGCGGAGGAATAGGTTTTGAAATTGCCAAATGGGCAATAAATAATAATTATAAAGTCGTCGGAACAATATATGACGAAAAAGAAGAAAATGCAAAAACAGCCATAGCGTCAAGAATTGAAGAGATTGAAGCTTTCAAAGGTTCTAAATATCTTCAAAGTTATACAGCTGACACATTTAAAACAATTATTGAAAGCAAAGATAAATTTGTTGTATTCGGCACACCGTGCCAAATTGCAGGGCTGCGCATGTTAGCTAAAAAGAACAACTGTGAGGACAGATTCATTCTTATTGATTTTTTCTGCCACGGAGTGCCAAGTTATTTATTATGGACAAGCTTCTTAAAATGGTTTAAAGACAAAAAACACGTTTCAAAAATAACGGGGATACAATTCCGCAACAAGAAATACGGCTGGCATAACCATACAATGAAAATTGACACAGAAAACAAATCTTATTATTTAAAAAGAAAAGACAACCCTTTTTATACTCTTTTTTGCAGCAACTTTCTTTTAAACAACGCATGTTATTTATGTAATTCAAAAATGTCTTTTTATTTTGCCGACATACGTATAGGCGACTTTTGGGGAAGTCCTTTTGACGACAGGGAAGACGGAGTGTCTGTTATCGCTTTATTCAGCGATAAAGGCAAATCACTTATAGAAAACCTTGAACAAGAGAAAAAAATCACTCTTATACGACAAAGCCACAATATCTGCATGAAAAACCAAGTGTCTTTCAATAAATTTTCATTTAACTTATATCAGCAAAAACAATCAATGTTAAATTTATTGAAAGCAGGAAAAGACATAATGTTTGTTGCAAAAGAATATGTTAAAACTATTCCTCTAGGGAAAAAAATACTTCTTGCTGTAATAAATACTATGCCTGATTTTATTATCAGAAAAATTCGCAAAATATATCACATCTATAAGGAAAAATAATGTCTGTTGTAAGAATACTTCAAATTTTATCTAATATAAATTGTGACAGCGGAGCAACAATTTTAGTCCTTAATTGGCATAAAAATATAGATAGAGAAAAAATACAATTTGATTATTTATATTTTTTACAAAATAAAGATTTAAATTTTGAAAATGAAATAAAAGAACTTGGTGGGAATATATACAAATTGCCGTATCCTTCATTATTTAAACCTTGGATATTTATAAAAGCTGCGATATTCTTTTTTAAAAATCACAAATACTCAATATTACATTCGCACCTTACTCAGCTGAATTTTTTCTATTTCCCTATAGCTAAATTTTACGGAACTAAAAATATTATAGTGCACAGCCACAGTACCATTTATTCCTCAAACAAATTGAAATCTTTGACAAATAAATTTTTATTTTTTTGTTCTAGAAAATTCATAAATTATAAAATCGCAATATCAAAAAATGCAGGTGATTTTCTGTTTGGCAAAAAATCAGATTATTTTATTATACACAACGGTATAGATACCGAAAATTTTTCTTTTAACAATAAAATAAGAAATGCAAAAAGATTAGAGTTAAAGATTGAAGATAATTTTGTTATAGGTCATGTGGGAAGATTCTCCAAAGAAAAAAATCATATTTTAATAATAAAAATTTTCAAAGAATTATATAAAAAAAATCCAAAATCTATTTTACTACTTTCCGGGAACGGACAGCTTGAAAAAGAAATTAAACAAAAAATCAAAGATATGTCTTTATCAGAACAAGTAATTTTTACAGGTATAGAAAAAAACATAAACCAAATTTATCAGGCAATGGATGTATTTTTATTTCCATCATTAAACGAAGGCTTCGGGTTATCACTTATGGAAGCTCAATGCAGCGGATTACCTTGTTTTATATCAAATACTATTCCTGCTGAAGCAGTAGTTGTTAACACAACTGTACTCCCTTTATGCGCAAAACCTGAAATTTGGGCCGAAAAGATTTTGAGTCAAACTTTCTACTTTAAAAGAAAAAATGAAAGCATTATTATAAAAGACAAAGGGTTTCATATAACAGAAACTGTAAATAAAATACAGAATTTTTATTTACAAATAACAAAACAATGCTAAGATACTATATCTTTTTATCAATCATTCTTCTGCAATCTTTATTATTTCGATCGCTTAAACAAACAAAATCCATCAATTTCATATTTTTGTTAACAACTTTTATTGAACTGTTATTTATTGCAGGTTTCAGATCACGATTTGTAGGTGCTGATACAGGCAATTATATAAATATATTTAACCTTATTTCTTTTACAAAAACATTACCTGACATATACATGGAACAGGGTTTTTTAATGTTTACAAAAATATTAACAGATTTGTCATCCTCAAGTCAAAGCTTACTGATAATTTCAAGTTTTATTATTCTGACATCAGTATTCCTTTTAATATATAAATATTCTAAAAAGCCATGGCTTTCAGTATTAATTTATGTAACAGGCCCGTTCTTTTTCCATTTGACAGGTATGAGGCAATCCCTTGCAATAGCATTTGTTTTATTTTCTTTTCATTTTATTTTAAACAGAAAGCTGTTAATGTTTATTCTTACAATAATTATTGCTTCAACATTTCATAAATCAGCATTATTATTTATGCCAGTATATTATCTATTCAACCTTAAACTCAACAAAAGGAATATATTAATCGCTTTGTTTCTAACAGTTTCTTCTTTTATCTTTTTTAATAAATTTTCCGATATATTTTTTTATTTTTTCCCTCAATACGAAACATACACCAGCAGCGTTTATTATTATGGAGAAATCAAAAGCGCAAGTATTTTTAAAACAATCATTGCAGGGATATATATATTATTCGGATTTTTAATTTGGTTTTATAAAATCGTTCCAAATAAAAATGACTTTGAACCTAAACAATATTTTCAAACGAAACTTTTATTATATTTTTCTTTCATTGCTTTTTTACTTCAGTTTATTTCAATAAATGCGACTTTACTTGAAAGGGCAAGCATTTTATTTTCATCATTTGACATAATTTTATATCCAAATTTAATATCCATGGTAAAAGATAAAAATTTAAAAATATTTTTGATATTATTTTTAATTTTTTGGGTTATTTTGTTCTCAAGTATAATATTGATTTTTAGAAGCGGATGGACAGGGTGTATTCCTTATACCTTTGTATGGGAAGTTTAAAATGAAACAAATTATAAATGTATTAATAATTTTTATAGTAAATTTAATTACACGTAAAAAACATATTTTTGATTTAAAAGACTCAAAGAATATATTATTTGTACGTTTTGATAATAAGCTAGGAGATACTGTAGTTGATACTTTTTTTATCAAAGGCTTGAGAGCACAAGCAGCAAACGCAAAAATCACGCTTTTAATCAGAACACCTTACAATGAACTTTTGGAAGGCAATGAAGATATTAATGAGATAATAACTCTTCCAAACACTAAATATATATATGCAGCATTAAAAATGATTCTTAAATTAAAAAAAAATAAATACGATGTAATTATAGACATTCCTTACACTTTATCAATTAAAAGAATACTTTTTTATAGCATTTTAAAACCAAAAGCTATGGTAGCAGTAAACAACTCCAATTACAAGTTTGTAACCCATACGTTGCAGATAGGTGATGTCTTTCAATATCAACAACATATATCGGAACTTTATTCATTAACAATAAATATGTTTGGTAATCAAAACTATAATAAAGGATATTTTTTATTTTCTCGAAAAGACATAAAACGTTCCGTTGAATTATTTTTAAATGACAATAACATAAAAAATGAAAAAATTTTATTTTTTAACACTGAAGGCTCAACTGCTGAAAGAAGTTTATCAAATAAAAAAATCACAGAGTTATTGTTTTTGATAAACTATAATTTTAAAAATTTAAAAATCATTTTATCTGTATTTAAAAAAAATATAAAAATACCACAGAATACAGATATTTTTTTATATAAAGCGGATTCTTTATTGGGTCTTGTTGAAATGATAAAAACATCAAATTATATATTAACTCCTGATACAGGCATAGTTCATATAGCTGATGCTTTTAACAAACCTATGGTAACTCTTAATTGGGAAAAAACTCCATTTATTTTCTTGTCAAAAAACAAACAAACTCAAAAATTAACTGCACCAAATAAGAAAAATATAAATCATATAGATAATAGTTTAATCATTACTTCGTTAAAAAATATAATATACTAATTTACAATCTGATTTATATTGCTAAAATTTACCAACTTCTTGAATAAAAATTGTATAATCTTAAAAGAATATTTTGTGTTTCACAGGTTGACTTATTATGAATAAAATTAAAATATTATATGTAATGAATCATTTTTCTGTAGGAGGAGGCGAAGCTTTTTGCTCTAATCTGGCTCTTAATCTGAACAAAAATATACAAGTTGATTTTGCTGTTGAAAGTTTTGATGAAAAGTCTTTTTTTTATCAACAGTTAAGTGCAAAAAACATTCACTTTTATAATTATAACTCTATTAAAAAAAAACATAGTCTTCTGACTTTCTTCAAATTATTTTCTTTAATGAAACAAGGAAATTACCAAGTAGTACATTCTCACAGAGATTATTTCAACGGTTTTATATTACTAATAGCTTTCTTCGCAGGAATAAAAAAAAGAATTTCACATGCCCATTTATCCAAAGGAAAAACGACTATGGCAGGTAAAATTTATGAAAATATACAGAAATTTTTAATTCTGTGTTTTGCGACTGATTTATTAGCTTGTTCTCAAATATCAGGTAAATTTTTATATTACAAAAACGCAAAATTTCAAATTATAAATAATTTCATAGAATGTGATAAATTCGTATATAATATAAATTTGAGAAATTCGATAAGAACAAAATATAATATCACAAACAAATTTGCTGTGGGACACGTAGGGAGATTTTCAAGTGAAAAAAATCACTCTTTTTTAATAGATATATTTTCAGAAATTCATAAAAAGAACAATAACTCTGTTTTATTATTAGTCGGAAACGGTCCAACTGAAAGTAGCATAAAACAAAAAATAACTGCCTTAAATTTAACCAATAATGTCTTTTTTACCGGATTTATAAGCAATGTTAGTGACTTATATCAAGCAATGGACTGTTTTGTTTTCCCTTCTTACCATGAAGGGTTAGGAATTGTCGCCATAGAAGCAGAATGTACAGGATTGCCTTGTTTTATTTCAGACGGTGTACCTGAAGAAGCAAACATTGTAAATACAACAAAAATTTCATTATTGAAGAATTCTAAAGAATGGGCGGAAATAATTTTAGAAAAAACAAATAATTTCGAAAGAAAAGATTGCTCTCTAAAGATAAAAGAAGCAAACTATGATATAAAAAATATTATAAGCAAACTTGAACGGGAATATTACAAATAATCATGAAAAGAATAGGAATATTAACATTTCAAAAAACTCATAATTACGGTGCATTATTACAAGCTTACGCATTGTGCACAAAGATATCACAATTCAATAATAATTGCAGTATTATTAATTATTATTCACCGTATTTTAAAAAAATTTATGGTTTAACACCAAGAAAAAATAATTTAATAAATTTTTTTAAAAATATGATTACCTTACCAAAAGAAATCAACAAATATTTTAAATTTAACTCTTTCAGAAAATACTTAAATTTAACTGAACCTGTATGTCCTGAAAATTTAATAAAATTAAATGATAAATTTGATATATTTATTGTAGGGAGCGATCAAGTTTGGAATGAAAAATTACAAAACAATGACTTAAACTATTTCTTAAATTTTGTACAAGATAATAAAAAAAAGGTTGCATATTCTGCCTCTTTCGGAATAAATTTCCTTAATGAATATCAACAATCCAGATATAAACCTTTATTATCAAGTTTCAGTAAAATTTCAGTAAGAGAAAAACAAGCTCAAGATATTATGAGAAATTTGTTAAATATTAATGTTTTAATGACATTGGATCCGACTTTATTATTAAATATTTCCGAATGGAAAAAAATTGCAATATTACCTAAAACTGACAACTATATTCTGCTATATTTAGTTCATCATGACAAAAAAATAATAAATTTTACTTATGATTTAGCAAAAGAAAAAAATCTAAGAATTCTTTTTATATCATCAAATATTATAAAAAAAATTAAAGCTGAATATATATTTCCTACACCTCAAGAATTTGTGGGATATTTTTTAAAAGCTAAGTATATTGTGACAAATTCATTTCATGGGACATGTTTTTCAATAAATTTCAATAAAACTTTTTTTATTGATTTATTGCCAAAAGAAAATGCATCCGTTAATTCACGTTTAGAAAATATTTTAGATATATTTCATTTAAAAAACCGTTTGATTGATAACATCCAAAGTTTTCCAGATAAAGAAATTAACTTTGAAAATACCAATAAAATTTTATTTAATGAAAGAGAAAAATCTATAAATTATCTAAAAGAATTTATTATATAAAATGAGTAGAACTAAATTTTTTATTAACAACTCTCTGGCAATGATACTCCAACAAACAGTAAACGTTGCAGTTGCTTTTATTATACCGCGGTTTATAATTACAGCATACGGTTCAGAAATAAACGGATTGATAGTCTCTATCACGCAATTTATATCTTATTTCATTCTAGTAGAAGCAGGTATTTCAGGAGCTTCAATTTACGCATTATACAAACCATTAGCAGAAAAAAATATTACATCCATTAATGGAATTCTATCTGCCAGTCGAAAATTTTACTTAAAATCCGGCTATATTTTTATTATTTTTACTATAATACTAGCTTTATGCTATCCACTACTTGTTAATAGTTTATATCTATCAAAATTCGAAATAATAATTATTGTTTTTTCTATAGGCGCAGGCGGGGCTGTAGATTTTTTCACATTATCTAAATATAGAGTCCTTTTAACTGCCGACCAAAAAAGCTATATTATTTCTTTAGCAAACATTATTTCAAGTATTATAAAAATAGTTTTAGTGATTATTTTTTCTTTACATAAATTAAATATTGTGTGGTTGCAAATATTTTTAATATTTTCAATATTTTCTCGTTCAATAATTTTATATTTATATACAAAAAGAAATTATATTTATTTAGATTTCAATTCTAAGCCGGACAATGAATCTATTAAAGACAGATGGAATGTCCTATATTTGCAACTCCTTGGGAGCGCTCAAGTAAGCGCACCAATAATAATAGCAACCATATTTACTTCTCTTTACCAAGTGAGTGTTTACAGCATTTACAATATGGTAATTGGCGGCATCACCGGGATCCTAGGTATTTTTGTTTCCGGACTTGCAGCTTCTTTTGGAGACGTTATAGCAAAAAAAGAGCAAAAAACTCTCCAGAAATCTCATCAAGAATTTGAATTATTTTACTATATTGTCATTACTATTGTTTATTCTGCTGCTTTATTATTAATTATTCCTTTTATTCAACTATATACGAAAGGTGTTTCAGATGTAAATTATATTCTTCCTTTATTAAGCTATCTATTTGTCTTGAATGGACTATTATTTAATATGAAAACTCCGCAAGGAATGTTAGTGATTTCGGCAGGAATGTACAAGCAAACAAAATGGCAAAGTACAATACAAGCTGCTTTGATATTGCTAATAGCACTACCCCTGACACCTTTTTTGGGTCTTTACGGCATTTTAATAGGATTGATATTTTCTAATATTTATCGTGACATTGATTTATTATTTTTTATTCCTAAACATATTACAAAGTTAAATTATAAAGATACTCTGAAACGAATGCTTCTTGTTTTATTCAATTTTATTATAATATCTCTGTCAATGATATTTGTTAAAATTAAATGTGATAATTTTTCAGACTGGATATTAAAGGCATTTATTATTACAATATTAATTAGTATCTGGGTATTTATTACTAATTATATTTTAGATAAAAAAAACATAATAAATATATATATAAGATTTAAAAATTTAATATTAGGATAATAAATGATAATTTTAAAAGATAAACATCATTGTTGTGGATGTTCTGCATGCAATAATATTTGTCCAAAACAAGCTATATCTATGCAAGAAGATATTGAAGGCTTTTTATATCCTATAATAGATGATAATAAATGTATAAACTGCAATATTTGTATTAAAGTATGCCCTATATTAAATAATAAAAAAGAAAATAATTTATCAGCAATATACGGATGTAAAAATAAAAATATTGAAGAACAAAAAAAAAGTTCATCCGGCGGAATATTTTCATTATTTGCTAACTATATATTAGATAATAACGGTGTTGTCTGCGGAGCAGCTTATAATGAGAAATGGGAAGTAATTCATAAGTTTATAGACAAAAAAGATGATTTAGATAATCTGCGCAGATCGAAATATGTACAAAGCAATATAAATAATACATATACTCAAGCTAGAAAATTTTTAAAAGGTAATAAACTTGTATTGTTTTGCGGAACTCCATGTCAAATAGCCGGATTAAAAAATTTTTTGAATGAAGATTATGAAAATTTATATACAATGGATTTTATTTGTTTTGGTGTACCTTCACCAAATGTATGGAAAATATTTTTAAAACAAAACTTTGACATTAATAATATTAACTTAATTAATTTTAGATATAAAGAATTTGGTTGGGATAATTTTTATTTAAAAATACAAACAAGGAGTAAAAATAATTTATTGAATTTGTGTAAGAATTTCCATAATACATTAAAAAAACACTTAATAAAATTATTGAATATTCAGTATTTTTTTTCTCGTTATTACTATCTATCATTCTTTAAAGGTTTCTTACAGAGCCTTTTTTTAAGACCTTCTTGCCATACATGTATTTTTAAAGGAGTTCAAAGATGCAGTGACATAACCGTGTACGATCTATGGGGTGTTAAAGATATAGCACCTGAACTATATGATATAAACGGAATTTCAGGATTAAACATCAACTCTGAAAAAGGAAGATTTTTATTTGAAAAAATAAAAACTAATTTATTTTTTATATTTTTAGATTATAACCAAGTTATAAAAAATAATCCTCGTTTTTTAACGTCAAGTGAGTCTCATAAAAAAAGAAATGAGTTTTTCAAAAGATATCAAACAGAAAATTTAAATAAATTAATCAATACTCTGCTAGGTGAAAGATGGCTGTTATTAAAAATATTAAAAGCTGTTACAAAGAGAGTACAAAAATTTAAACATTATAAATAACTTTTACTTATTGTTATCACTACTATAATAATGGTAACTCTTATAGTAACCGTACTTACCGTAGCTCAGACTGGCAGGCTGATACTGAGTTATAACCCCGCCTAAGATTTTAATTCCTGCTTTTTGCATTTTATCAATTGCATTTTGAGCCATTTTTGAATTTGTTTTACCGTATTTAACAACAAACACGGCTTTATTAATATATTTACCCCATAATAAAGTATCGCTTACAGGCAAAACTGCGGGACAATCGACTATAACAGTGTCGTAATTTGCAACAGCCCATTTAACAAAGGCTTCAAGCAAAGGTGTATTCAGCAATTCTGACGGATTAGGAGGTCTTGTTCCTGAAGTCATAACAAAAAGATTTTCAACGTCTGTCGGCTGCACGTTAGAAGAAAAATCTCTTTTTGTCTGATTTTCATCCCAAACATTGCTTAATCCTTTTTCTGTTGAAAGCTTAAAAACTTTATGAAGTCTTGAACGGCGGAAATCTCCGTCTATCAATAAAACTTTTTTATCCGTTTGAGAAATTGCTACCGATAGATTTACGGCTAAATGGCTTTTACCTTCTCCCTGTACAGAACTGGCTATTAATATAGGAGCTTTTCTATCGTCGGATAAAGCAAAATTCAACATAGTGCGGACATTTCTTATCTGCTCAGCCATTACAGAATTTCCTTCTTTAACCATAATTTCATATTCTGATTTAGCTTTTTTATTTTTATCGGTAGGTATGAAGCCAAGAAAAGCAAGTTTTAATTTGTTTTGTAAATCATCGGAAGTTTTAATACTCTTATCTATAAATTCCAAAAAGAAAATTACCAGCAACCCTAAAATAAAACCGCCGGTTAAACCTATAACCAAATTAATTATTTTATTAGGTCTGAACGGGAACTGCGGAGGAAGAGCCTCGTCTATTATACGTATATTATTCCCTGAAAATTGTCCTGAAAGCTCTATCTTAATACTCTGAACCAATCTTTTAGTTTCAAGTTCTGTTTTTATTCTTATGGCATCAAGCTGATTTTGCAGAGAAATTACATCAGGATGATTTTTTGTATACTTTGCTATCGCTTTAACATACTGTCCGTATAAACTTATTTCCTGTTCTTTTAATCCTTTTATAAAATCGCTGTTTACAACCTGAGGCATTGAATTCAGAAGTTCCTGCTGTTTAGGACTTCTTTCTGTCGCTTCTAAAGCGGAAATCACTTCTTTTGCTATAGATATCCTGTTATTAATATTATCTGCCACAAAAGTTACAGCTATAGTATTTGCTATTTTTGCAACTAATTCCTTATCATAAGACTTTATTTCTAAATTTACCAAACGACTTCTTGTTATAGGAATTATTTTTATTTTATTTCTCAATTTAAACCATCCGTTAGGATTTTTAAATTCCTGATATTGGTCTAATCCCATTTCTTTATGCACTTTTTCCAAAAGAGATCTTGATTCCAAAAGTTTATATTGCGTTATATAATAATCTTCATCGCTTGCCCATGACCGAAAAGATGTCGTATCTATTTTCCCTGAATCTTCTCTGTCTATCATCATTAACACCGATGATTTATAAACAGGCTGCATAAAAAAATTCAATAATACTGATATTACAAGCCCTATAAGAATAAAACCTGCCAATAGCCATATATGTTTAAGTATTACTGAAAAGTAATATGCAAAATCTATTTGTTCATTGTTTATATTTTCGGAATTGTTTAAATGTTCAGACATATTTATCCTTTAAAACATGCTTTGCGGAACAAAAATTATATCTCCGGGCATAAGAGAAATATCCAGAGACTTGTTCCCTTGTTTTGTTATCTGCGTTATATCAACTTCAATACTTTTTTGTTTACCGTTTTCCATTCTTAAAACCTTAACTTTTGAAATATTCGCAATATCAGTAAAGCCTCCGACAGAAGTTATTGCTTCAAGCACAGTTAAAGACTTTTCAGGAGGTATTTCTATTGAAGAAGGTTTTTTAACCTGACCGAGAACATATACGGTTTTATTTCCGTATTCTTTTATCAGCATAGAAATCTGAGGATTCTTTATAAATTGCTTAAGTTCCTTCACAAGAACGTCTTCTGCCTGTGCGACAGAATATCCGCTTATTTTTAGATTTCCGATTAAAGGGAATGTTATAGTTCCGTTACCGCTTATTCTTAAAGTTCTGTTCATCCCGTCTTCCATAAAAACAGTAATTTCCAACAAATCTCCAGGCTGCAAAATATAATCATTTGAGTTTTGTATTTGCGAAATATCGTTTAAAACCTGATTATTAATCTGTTGTTCTTGCGGATTCTGTTTTATATTTTGATTTGTATCATCATGAGAAGGCATAGAAGCGCATGAAATAAACATACATCCGATAAATGAAAAAAACACTATTTTTAAATAAATATTATTCATAGCTTGATATTCTATAAAAAATATACCAAAACTTCAATTTACGGATGAAAGATTTGAATAAACTTTTGATATTTGTCTGCTGAAAGGATATTTTATCAGAAAATCTTTTGACGTTCCAAGTGCCTTTTGATAATAATATTGTCTCTCTTGAACTGAAAAAGAATTGTTAAATGCCGCATTATAATAAAGCAAAATTAATTTTTCCAAGTATCTCGGATTATCCGTCAGAGATATTCCTTCTTCATAATATTCTATTTTTGCATTAGGCGATAAATTTTCACCAAATACAAAATATTTCCATGCAAATGTGTTCCTGGCAGAAACATATATCATACATATGAGCATAATTATCAGCATACTCTTAAAATATATCGTCATATTAAATTCATATATTTTATTTTTATGGAAAGAGGCTGCCGACAATAAACCGAGAACGCTGAAAAAAACGAAGGCATTAGCAGGTATATGCAGATGAAAATCAACTAAACTTCCGAGCAACAAAGTAAAAGATGCAGTCAATAAACCAATAAAGCAAATTTGTTTTTCAGTTCGCAAAAACTTAATTCTTGACAGTAAATTGTAAATAAGGAACGATACAAGTATAATAAGCAATACACCGGCAGGGTACCCTATTCCAAGAATCAATTCCAGCCAATCGTTATGCAAGTGTTCCGGATAAGCCTCTATAGGCGTTTCCAGATATTTATTTACGGCAACAGGGAAAGCTGCAACACCAACACCCGTTAACGGATAATCCCTAAGCATATCAAAAGCCGATTTATACAGAATTTTTCTTGCCTGTTCGGAAAAGCCTCCGTGATATCTTCCTGAAAAAGAATTTATAGAATCAAAATTTTTTAAAATACAGAATGATAATATCACGAACAAAAAGATGAGTACCGCCGTATATTTTATTTTTCTTTTGGATTCTTTCGGCAAATAAAAAGCTGATAATACGGAAAAAGAAAATAAAGAAATAAAAGTTGCAAGCATAGCGCCGCGCGAACGGGTCAAAATGACACAAATCAATAAAAATATTGAAAGCAGAATTTGTATTGCCTGTCTTATGATAAATTCATTTTTTTTATTATCATATAAATATTTTTTATATTTAAAAAAACCGGTGATTGTGAAAGTCAACGTAATAAAAAAAGACATTGAAAAAAATATACCGGCGCTGTTTCTGTTAACAAAAGGGCCGAAAGCGCTGAAAATAGTCTTATCCAAAAAAAACTTTATGTATTCTCCTTTTGGGAAACAAACCGAAATGACAGCGACAACACCTGCCGAAAGAGAAAACAAAAATAACGCTTTTGTAATTTTTTTATAACTTTCAAATAATTGCGTAACTGCTGTAAAAAGCAAAAAATAGGTTAAAAAACTCATCAATTCCGTTAAAGTGTAAAAACGGCACAGCGTAAAAGGTAATATTGAAACAGGCTGTGTAATAGAACGGGGATTAAAAAGCTGAATTACAGAATAACTTATCAGAAAAATAAAAATACAACTTACTACTGCGGCTGAAAAAGAAATAACTAAGGAGCGTCTTTTAAATAAAAAATATACGATGATTAAACATATTGCCGCCTGCATTACAAGAAAAGCCCAAGGTTCTGTAGCGGCAAAGCTAAGAGGTGTAAAAAGCGACAGCATCGAAAACAACAAGTATATAAATATATCCACTTTTTTTTCTATAAAATACGATTTTTTATAATTGACATATATATTGCTTTATTTTTAAAGAAATACTTCGGAAATTTTAAAAACAGGTCCGTCTTTGCAGACCATTTTATATTCTTCGCCTATCTTAACCGCGCATCCCTGGCAATTGCCTACGCCGCAAGCCATCTTTTCTTCTAAAGAAGCATATCCTGATAAATTTAAATCTTTAGCCAATGATATAACTTTTTTCATCATGGGTGTAGGTCCGCATGTATAGACGATATTGTTTTTATTGAGTTTCTGTTGAAGCAAATCTGTTATAAAACCTTTATATCCTCTGGAACCGTCTTCGGTTGAAACAAATATTTTCCAGCCTAATTTTTTAAACAAAGAAATACACAACAATTCTTCTTTTGTTTTCACTCCGTAAAACAATTTCCCTGTTTTTTTCAGACTGCTTGCCAGGCAGAAAATAGAAGCAATTCCTGTTCCGCCGGCAACCAATACAGGTTCAGAATCTTTTTTTAATGAAGGTTTCAAATCATAACCCTGACCAAGCGGGCCCAGAACCTTGATTTTTGTACCTTTAGATAAAGAAGCCAGCTTATCGGTTCCTTTCCCTAAAACTTTGTAAAGAAAAGATATTTCTGAAGTTTTTTTATTTATATGATATATGCTCAGAGGTCTTCTTAAATAAACAGATTCCAGCTTTATCATGCAGAACTGGCCTGCAACGGCAGCTGATGCAATTTGTTTTGAAACCACTTTGAATTCATAAAAATTTAAACAAATTTTTTTATTTTCTTTAATTTCTAATTGATTATCCCATCTTTTTGAGACCAAGCTATTTTTCCTCCGACAATAGTCATAACAGCTCCGCCTTTAAATTTTCTTCCGATAAAAGGCGAATTTTTGCTTTTTGACAAAATATTTTCTTTTTTATATTCATAACTGTATTCAGTATCTATTATTGTGATGTCGGCTATTGAGCCTACAGCCAAACTGCCTCTTTTTTCCAATGAAAAAATTTTTGCCGGATTAACGGTCATTTTAGCTATTGCATCCTGAAAAGACAAAACCTTTTTATCTACAAGCTCATTTAAAACAAGAGACAATAAAGTTTCAAACCCTATTATTCCGAACGGGGCCAAATCAAATTCTTTATTTTTGTCTTCAAAAGTATGAGGCGCATGATCAGTCGCAATACAGTCGATAGTGCCGTCGGCAAGACCTTCTTTAACGGCATCTACGTCTTTTTGTCTTCTCAACGGCGGATTCATTTTGTAATTTGTATCGTAAGTTTTTACGGCATCGTCAGTTAAAGTGAAATAATGAGGACACGTTTCACATGTTACGTTTAATCCTTTTTTCTTCGCCTGTCTTACAAGCTCTACAGAACCGGCAGTCGACACATGAGCTATATGAAGACGTCCAGATGTAAGTTCGGCAAGCATAATATCTCTTGCAACCATAACATCTTCGCTTTGGTTAGGAATTCCTCTCAAGCCTAAAATCATAGAATTTTTACCGGCATTCATTACTCCGTTTTTTGATAATTCTTTATCCTCGCAATGAGCAATTACCGGAATTGAAAACATTTTTGTATATTCCAAAGCTCTTCTCATTATCTGAGAATTGCTGACAGGAACTCCGTCGTCTGAAACTGCGACAATACCGGCTTTTTTTAATATGCCTATTTCAGCCAGTTCCTGACCTTGAGAATTTTTAGTTATGCACCCTATAGGGAAAACATTAACTTTTCCTTCTTTCTGTGACTTCATAAGAATATATTCCACAGACGGTGCATTGTCCGTAACAGGTTTTGTGTTAGGCATGCAGAAAACTGTGGTTATCCCGCCTTTGCAGGCAGATCTTGTACCTGTTGCTATTGTTTCTTTTTCTTCCTGTCCGGGTTCTCTTAAATGAGAATGAATATCAATAAGACCGGGGACAGCCGTTTTATTTTTACCGTCAATCACTTTATCGGGAGTCCCTGACAACTTTGAAACTATTTCACCGTTTTCAATAAATATATCTCCGACTTTATCGGTTTTATTTGAAGGGTCGACAACTCTGATATTTTTAATTTGAATTGACATGTTTTTTCCCCTGTTTAATTCTTGCCGCCGCAAGCAGATACAATACAGCCATTCTTACGGCAATACCGTTTGTAACTTGTTCGTTTATGACTGCCGACGGACTGTCTGCAACACTTGAAGATATTTCTATTCCTCTGTTCATAGGTCCGGGATGCATAATCAAAACATCAGGTTTTGCATTTGCCAGTCTCTCTGATGTAACCTGATACAATTCAACGTATTCATGCACCGAAGGAAAAAGATTTTCCTGCTGTCTTTCCATCTGAATTCTCAAAATATTAACAACATCAACACCTTTTATGGCTTTATCAAGATCATAAAAAATCTCCACGCCCAAATCCGTAATATTTTTAGGAATTAAAGTCGGAGGTCCGACAACTCTCAATTTTGCGCCCATTTTTGTCAATGCCCATATATTTGACTTTGCAACTCTGCTGTGTAAGATATCGCCGACTAAAAGAATCTTCAATCCCTCTATCTTTTTCTTTTTTTCGTAAATAGTATATAAATCCAGCAGTCCCTGCGTAGGATGTTCATGAAAACCGTCTCCGGCATTTATAATTGACGCGTTTAAATTTTTTGCCAGTATTTCAGGCGTTCCTGCAAGGCTGTGTCTTATTATTATAATGTCAGCCTTCATTGCTTCAAGGGTTTTGCCGGTGTCTATTAAACTTTCACCTTTAACGACGCTTGAAGTGGCAGTTGCTATATTTACAACATCGGCTGAAAGCCTTTTGGCGGCAATTTCAAAAGAAGTTCTTGTCCTGGTAGAAGGCTCATAAAACAAATTTACAACTGTTTTGCCTATTAAAGCAGGCGCTTTTTTAATTGATCTTGTAAATAAACTTTTAAACGGCTTGACGGAATCAATAATAGTCTGAATTTCTTTTTTATCTAAATCTTCCAAACCTAAAAGGTCTTTCCTATTAAAAGGCATATCCCCTCTCTGTTAAAAATTAATTTAATCGCAAATGTAAGCCACGTCCTGACCGTCAACTTCGCTTAATTCAACACAAACCTGTTCTTTCGTATGGTATGATAAACCTGTAAAATTAGCTTGTATCGGAAGTTCTCTGTAACCCCTGTCTATTAAAACAGCTAATTGTATTGATTTTGGTCTTCCGTAATCTTTTAAAACATCAAGAGCACAACGAATGGTTCTTCCCGTATATAAAACATCATCTACCAATATTATATTCTTAGCGTTTATATCAAAAGGAATATTAGTATCTTTAATCGTAGGAATATCCGCCCCCATCTCTCCCAAATCATCTCTGTACAAAGTGATATCAAGAATTCCGAAAGGAATTTCCATATTGATATTTTTTACAGCAAGAAGCTCTTTTAAAAGCCTTTTCGCAAGATAAACGCCTCTTGTCTGTATACCTACAACCGCAATTTCAGAAATATCAATATTTTTTTCTAAAATATCTTTTGCCAGTTTATTGATCAACAATTGTATTTTGTTTGAATCCGCAATAATTTTTTTATTTTTTTCTGCCATCTATTTTTTCATTTCCTCTATGTATTTAACATAACCTATTTTATTTAACTTTTCATTTTTTTCTATAATTGCCGCAGCAACATTTTTTTTATATTCGACAAGCTGTTCGGCAACAGACGCATTATTAAGCGCAAGTATCTGCAAAGCCAAAACAGCCGCATTTACTGCTCCCGCCTTGCCTATTGACACACATGCGACAGGTATTGAAGGAGGCATTTGCGCTATTGAAAAAAGAGCATCCATGCTTGATAAATTTTTACCGTCAATAGGTATGCCGATAACCGGCAAAATTGTTTCCGAAGCTACAACGCCGGGTAATGCAGCTGACATACCGGCTGCAGCTATGAAAACTTTAACCCCTTTCGAAACAGCCTGCTGAACGCAATCTTTAACCAATGACGGCGTTCTGTGTGCAGACGCAACATTAATTGAATAAGAAACTTTAAATTTATCAAAAAGTTTTAAAGTTTCCGAAACTACAGGCAAATCGGAATCCGAACCTATTATTACAGCCACTTCTATTTTTTTATCCATTTTTTAATGCCCTCTGAGCTATATCTTTTCTATAATGCATTTTCATAAACTTAACTTTTTCAACAGCTTTATAAACTTTATCTATTGCAGATTTTATATCTTCGGCAACAGATGTCATAGCTATAACTCTGCCTCCTGAAGTTACAGGCTCATTTTCCAAATCCTTTGCGGTTCCTGCGTGAAACACAATTGCTTCGTCTTCGGATATTTTATCAAGGCCGTATATCGGTATGCCGGTATCATATTTTTCAGGATATCCTCCTGAAGATAAAACTACGCATACAGACGCTTTATTTGACCATTTTATATCAATTTCATTGAGTCTGCCTTCAAGTATATGAACCACTATATCCGACAAATCCGTTTCTAAAAGAGGCAAAATCGCTTCGGTTTCAGGATCTCCGAATCTGCAGTTAAATTCCAAAACATAAGGCTGCCCTTTAACTATCATAAAACCTATGTACAATACGCCCTTATAATCTATTTTTTCTTTTTGAAAACCGGTCAAAATTTTAGGCAATATATCGTCATTAATACTTTTTATCAATTCAGGTGTTGCTATAGGCGCAGGAGCATACGCCCCCATCCCTCCCGTGTTAAGCCCCGTATCACCGTCACCGACTCTTTTATGATCCTGTGCCGGCGGCATTATCGAGAAATGTTTTCCGTCGGTAAAAACCAAAACAGAAACTTCTTCTCCTTCAAGCCATTCTTCAAAAACTATTTTTGTTCCTGAATCGCCGAAAACTTTATCCTGCATCATTGCCTTAACGGCATCTTCAGCCTCTTGCTTATTTTGACACATTACAACGCCTTTTCCGGCTGCAAGTCCGTCGGCTTTAACAACTATTTTTTTATTGTCTTCCCAAGATTTTAAAAAATTATGAGCAGACTTAAAATCATCAAAAGCAGAATATTCGGCTGTTCTTATACCGTATTTTTTCATAAAATCTTTAGCAAAAGCTTTGCTTGATTCAAGCATAGCGCCTTTTTTTGACGGACCGAATATTTTCAAATTTTTACTGTTAAAATAATCAACTATTCCTTTTGCCAAAGGAACTTCGGGCCCTACAAACGTATAATCAATTTTTTTCTGTGTTGCAAAATATGAGAGTGAAACAAAATCATTAACGTCAATATTAAGTACTTCCGCCTGCTTAAATATGCCTGCATTTCCGATTGTACAATAAATTTTTTCAACATTCGGACTTTTGGAAAGTTTCCAAATGATAGAGTGTTCTCTTCCGCCGTTACCAATTACAAGGACTTTCATGAAAATACTCCGGTTTAGAAAATTTAAAAAATATATCTGTCAAAAAACTTAACAACAATCAAAAACGTTATAAAAGCCACTATAAAAGTTCCTATCATAACGTACCAGTTTGCCTTTATTATTGATTTTATATTATTTCCGCCGTTTTCTTTCATGGCATATTGGCATCTTATTTCCTTGCTCAAATCTGCGTAATCAACAAACTTCGAACAAAAATCCTGCTCTTTTCTCCACTTGCAGTCAACCATACAAAAAACTTTGCCTTCGCCGTTAACGTCGACATTATTGTCGCCCTGGTAAAAACAAGTAATACAACTTTTCATTTCTGTACCGCCTTAAAATTATTTTAAATATTCTATTGCATTTTGAAATATTTTTTTACCCCATCCGTAAACACCGTCATAACCTTCTCTTGCCGGATGCTGTAAAGAATATATATATCTTTCAGGATGAGGCATTAATCCGAAAACATTTCCCTGCTCGTTGCATATACCTGCTATGGCATTGAGAGAACCGTTTGGATCTAAAGGATAATCAGCCTTCGCTCCGTTTTTGTCACAATATCTGAAAACAACCTGAGATTTTTTTTCTATTTGTGCAAGAATTTTTTCATCGGCAATAAACTTGCCTTCGCCGTGAGCCACCGGCAAAGATATTACTTCAGGCAAATCTTTTGTCCAAAGACATAAAGTTTTGTCATTTTTCTTTTCGGTTTTCAAATATACCCATCTGCATTCGAATTTATTAGAATCGTTATATGACAATGTTGAAATTTGTTCAAATTGTTCAGGCTGAGGCAAAAGTCCCATTTTCACAAGTACCTGAAAACCGTTGCATATACCGATAATTGGCTTTTTGCTTAAAGCAAATTTTTTAATATTATCTCCTAATTTATTTTTCAATTCATTTGATAATATTTTACCCGAAGCTATATCGTCGCCGTAAGAAAATCCTCCCGGTACGGCCAAAATATCATAAGACATTACTTTATTTTTATTGTCTATCAGTTCATTTATATGAACTCTGTCAACATCTGCTCCGCACAACTCAAATGCCGATTGAAGCTCATAATCACAATTTGTTCCAGCCGTCCTTATTATAATTACTTTTAATTTCTTCATATTTTTTACCATTGCAATGTTTTTTGCCATGCCTTTTGTAAATTTATTATATTTTCTTTTATTGAAATTTTTGATTTTTTAGATGTCAAAGTTAAATTTTTATCATCAGATACGCATCCTATTTTTGAAAAAATATGCCCTTTGAATATTTTTTCAAAATCAGATGAATTTTCAGGTTTTACTTCGACAATAAACCTTGTGTTAGATTCCGAAAACAGCACTTCAGCCAGCGTCATTTTATTATCATCAACTTTTATTAAATCAGCGTCTATCGTCACACCCTTCTCACCGGCAAAAGCCATCTCGGAAACAGCTGTAATAAATCCGCCTTCAGAACAATCATGACATGCCTCAACAAGACTTTTCACAATGGCAGAATTAACTTTCTTTATCAATTTTTTTGAATTTTTTATATCCAGTCCGGGTACAAAACCGCCTTTAATATTTTTGTTTTTTGCGTATACAGAACCGCCCAATTCATTTTTTGTCACGCCAATTAAATATATATAATTCCCTGAATCTTTTAAATTCATCGTAACAGTATTGCCGACATTATCTATTACTCCCATCGCAGAAATTAAAAGAGCAGGCGGTATTGAATATGTTTTGCCCGCAATAGTATATTCGTTATACAAACTGTCTTTGCCGGAAATAAAAGGTATGTCAAACCCTTTAGACAAATCATAACAAGCCTGGCTTGCTCTTACCAAACTACCTAAAATTTCAGGTTTATTTGGATTTCCCCAACAGAAATTGTCCAATAAAGAAATTTTTTCAGGGTCTGCTCCTACGCATACGGCATTTCTGATAGCTTCCTCAATCGCTGAAGCAGCCATTTTATATGTGTCAATTTTACCGTACTCGGGATTAAGCCCGTTTGATAAAACTATTGCTTTCTTTGTATTTTTTACGACAGTATAAGGCCAAATAACAGCCGCATCAGAAGGACCTGAATTCGTAATTGAGTTGCCCTGCAGCGGTTTCACTACAGTCTGTCCCTGAACTTCGTGATCGTACTGCCTTATTATATAATCCCTTGAACAGACATTTATATCTGCCAAAACATTCTTTATATCTGAAGATAAAACAGCCGCCGATACTTTTACCGGAGATTGCTTTTTAATAACTTGTTCTTTCCATACAGCCTGTCTCGTAGGTTTAGGAACTCCGTCATGCAGGAAAGACATTTCCATACATGCTACCTGTTCCCCGTTATAAGTCAAAGTCAATTTCTTATCATTTGTGAATTTACCTATAAAAGTTGCCTCAACATTTTCTTTCTTGAATAAATCTAAAATTTTCTTTTTATTTTTTGAAGGTACCGCAAAGACCATTCTTTCCTGCGCCTCTGAAATCCATATCTCCCACGGCTTCAGCCCTTTATATTTTAAAGGCACTTTTTCAAGTTCAACTACAACGCCTGTTTTTTCACCGAGTTCTCCGACAGCGCTTGAAAGCCCGCCGGCTCCGCAGTCCGTAACGCCTCTGTATAACTTCAAATCTCTGGCTTTAAGCATTGTGTCCAAAACTTTTTTTTCGACGATAGGATTACCTATCTGAACGGCGCTTACGTCAGATTCTTTATCAAGTTCAACAGACGAAAAAGTCGCTCCGTGAATACCGTCTCTGCCTGTTCTTCCTCCAACAACCAAAACCAAATCTCCTGATTTTACTTCTTTGCTTGTTTTATTTTTAGGTATTATCCCCATTGTCCCGCAATAAACTAAAGGATTTGCCATATATCCTTTATCAAAAAAAACAGCTCCGTTTACGGTAGGTATTCCCATTCTGTTACCGTAATCTCTCACGCCTGAAACAACGCCTTTAGCTATTCTTTTGGGATGATGCATCCCCTCCGGAACTTCTGAAGATTTTGTATCAGGAAGCCCGAAACAAAAAACATCGGTATTGGCAAGCGGCTTTGCTCCTAAACCTACTCCCAAAATATCTCTGATAACTCCTCCTATGCCTGTTGCGGAACCTCCGTACGGTTCCAAAGCGGAAGGATGGTTATGCGTTTCAACTTTAAATGCAACACCGTTTGTTTTATCAAAATCAATAACGCCTGCATTGTCTTTAAAAACCGACAAGCACCATTTTTTATTTAATTCAACTGTAGCTTTAAAAATAGTTTCTTTAAGCAAATTTTTATATTTTTTAGTAACTTTTTTACCGTTTTTTTCTTCGCAATATTCAATATTCCCGGTAAGAGTCTTATGCTTACAATGTTCACTCCATGTCTGAGCTATAGTTTCAAGTTCTACATCGGTAGGATTTCTTTTAATATTTTTAAAATATTTCTGAACTTCTTTCATTTCAACAAGAGAAAGCGATAAAACGTTTTTCTTGCTGAGTTCAACCAGCTGTTTATCGTCAAGATTAATTATTTCTATTATATTTACATTCATTTTATTAAATATTCCTGAATCAAAGTGTTTGCGAGCAATCCTGTTGCGATTTTCTTTAATTTATTTGAATTCAGTTCCCCTTTTAAACGATATTTTTTGCCCGTTTTAACAACAACTTCCTCATCTATGCCCAAATCTTTTATTGCTTTAACGACACTTTCGCTTACCGTATCCGTAACGCCTGACTTAAACCATACTTCTATTGAATTTTCTTCTATCTTTTTCTGTTCCGGAGTTTTATATTCTTTTATGCAAAAATCCTCTGTTATCTTATCGCTTAAAAGTTCAGAAGCTATTATCTCCGCCTGTTTAAGCGTTATGTCTCCGGCAATTCTGTATACGGCAATATATTCAGCTGTTTTTATGCCGTTAATGCCGATGCCTTCTATATCTGATACAGTATGAATACCGTGAGGATCAGAAAATCCTTTTTTTGTTTTAATCTCAATCTCAAATATCATTTAAAAAGACCTGCCCGTTATTTTTTCATAAGCTTCTACATACTTAGCTTTTGTTTTATTTATTACATCTTCCGGCAGTGAAGGTACCGGAGGCTGCTTATCCCATTTTATCCGTTCAAGATAATCTCTTACAAATTGTTTATCCAAACTATCCTGAGAAACGCCTACAGCATATTTGTTTTCTTCCCAAAATCTTGAAGAATCAGGCGTAAAAATTTCATCTATTAAAATTAATTTACCGTTATAAATACCAAACTCTAACTTTGTATCTGCAAGAATTATTCCTCTTGACAGGCAGTACTGGCTGACTTTTTTATATAAAGTTATTGAAACTTCGCTCAACTGGGCGGCTAAATCGTCGCCTATTCTTTTAGCAGTCTCTTCAAAAGAAATATTTTCATCGTGCTTCCCGCCTTCTTCTTTACTTGAAGGCGTAAAAATAGGTTCCGGAAGCTGTGAAGATTCTTTCAATCCTGAAGGCAATTTGATTCCGCAAACAGTTTGTGATTTTTGGTATTCTTTCCATCCTGAACCTGCAAGATACCCTCTGACTATACATTCAATATCTATTCTTTTTGCTTTTTTTACAATCATAGATCTGTCTCTCAAGAACTCATATTTCTTAAGCTCTTCAGGAAAATTATCAAAATTACCAGTAATTATATGATTTGGTATTATACCCTGAACAAAATCAAACCAAAACATTGATAATTTATGAAGAATTTTACCCTTTTCAGGAATAAGAGAACCCAAAACATAATCAAACGCGGAAATCCTGTCGGTAGCTACTATAAGAAAATCGTCTTTATAATTAAAGACATCTCTTACTTTTCCTCTATGGAACAGTTTGGCTTCTGCAATTTCATTTGACCCTATCATAATTGCTCCTTATTGTATATTTTTTAGTCTGTAAATTCAATAAAACCGCGTATTTTTATTAATTATTCACAACTTCAAGTTCAGATATATTTTTAGACATAGGCAAATTTATCACAAAAGTCGTTCCTACACCGTACTGCGACCTGAAAGATATATCGCCTTTATGATTCTCGACTATCATTCTCTTTACCACGTAAGAACCTATCCCGGAACCTGATCTGCTTGACGGTTTTGTCGTAAAAAAAGCCGAAAATATTTTTGCCTGATTTTCCGCTTTTATTCCTATACCGTTGTCTTTTATATATATTCTTGCATTTTTATTGACATACTGTAAAGTGATTTTTATCTCAGGTACAAAATTTTTATTGATTTTATCATCTTTAAAATCATATAGCAGATTTTTTTTCAGATGATCTTCTTTTTCTAAAATTGCTTCAAAAGCATTATCTATACAATTAAAAATTACTTCCTGAATCTGCGATTTAACACCGTAAAGTTTGTCGTCTTCAGGAACTTCAATAATTACCGGAATTTCTTCTTTTTGATGTTTTACTTTTATCAATCCGACAGACTGTTCTATAATTTCCTTTAATGAAAAATATGAAAAATATGTGTCTTTTTCAGTGGTTTTTGCAAAATTCAAAATTCCCTGCAAAACTCCGTTTGTTTTTTTAACGTTTACGCCTATTGAATCGGCTATTTCTTTAAGATATCTGACCATTTCTTCAATTTTAGGTTCATGAGAAACAAACGGTTTATAATCATTTTCAAAATTTTCTATTTCCATTCTCAATTCTCCGCCCACCATAGCGAATTGATGAAGTCTGTTTTTAATCTGATGAGCCATTCCGTCTGCCATTCCTCCTATCGAAGCTAATTTCTCGGCTTCAAATAACCTTTCCTGCTGTTTTTTGGATTTCTCCAAAAAATTACAATTTTCTATTGCAAGCCCGGCTTGGTTAGATAATGTTTTAAAAACTTCTATATCCTGCGAAGAATAAATTGATTTATTAATTTTATCCCCCAAAATCAAAAAAGCAACTAATTCGTCTCTTAAAATAGACGGAACTATTAAATTAATGCCGTCAGATAAAGGAGCAATTTCATTTTTTAAATTTTCTTTTAAACTTAAAAACATTACGGGCTGTTTCTCTTTAACCATGTACTGTATAATTTTGTTTTCTTTCTTGTACTCTATTTTACTTAAGCCGTTTTCAAATCCTCTGTTTGCAATATTGAAATAAACATTTCTGTGCTCATCGTAAACAAATAAACTTACAAACTGTATTTTGACGGCTTTTTTTATCATCCTGACTATAAGATTTGATAATTTTCCTAAATCATGCTGTTCTACCATTCCTTTTGAAGCTTGTACCAAAAACTGTTGATATTTTTCCTGTTCAGACAATAAAATTTTTTCAGCTTTTCGCTGTAAATATCTGAAAAATATAGGTCCTGCCGTAGAAAAACCAAAAAGCAACAAAGAAGCAAAAAACCACATCTTTGTATAAAATCCTATAAAGAAAGGGATACCCAAAACCAAACAATATATCAGAATAAACAGAGAGCTTTTCACCAAAGTTATTTTTATATCTAGATATCTATATTTTGAAATTGAATAAACAACCGTAGCACACCAAACGATTAACAATAAATCATGAGGTATAATTTCAACCGGAATATATGCGGATAATACATGCATTCCTCCTGCAATTAAAGCTATCGAGAAAGCAAATGCCAGAAATTTTAATTGTTCTCTTTTATACCCTGTAGATGTTTTATATTTATCAAACAGCAAAACTATAGAATAAGGGCATAATGCAGAAAAAAACAATATGTATACTACATATAAAGGCCCCGGAATAACATGAGCATTAGGAGCATGGGAAACTATTCCTTTTATGAATAAATTTGAATAAGAAAACATCGTAAATACAAAAGATATTATATAGAAACTTCGTATTAAATATTTATTGATTTTACGTTCATGAATATCAAGAGTGACAAAAACGAAATGAAAAAAAGCAGGAGGAGTAAACAATGCAAAAATATATATAAATCTTCCGTAAAACAAAGCCAGTTCATAATTACTAATAACAGATACAATAAACGGGAATATAGCCCACATTCCTATTACAAAACTGACAATAGAAAATCTGGTATTCAATTCTGATTGTCTGTTGTTAACGAAAGACAATATTGCAAAAGTTATACAAAAGACAAATGCCGCTAAAGATGATACTGCAAAGAATATCCACATTTTATTTACGGTTTTTTCTCGCTTTTTTTATTCTTTCAATTGTTGCATCATCGACAATCTTGCCAAAACTTCTGAAATTAGCCAACTTAAAACCGTGCTTTGCAGCTAAAGCATTTATTTCTATTATTTTTTCATAAGAAATTTCTCCGCCGCATGAAAAACTCTCAAATCTTCCCTCTAATGCCAAAATCATTGCTTCTGATAAACAGGCATATGCAACACCAGGAGGAAGAGCAAGATACTCAAAATCTACAGGGCTTGGAACTTGGACAAGACCTCCGTCAATAACTAAAACATCTGTTTGTTCCGCATCGCTTGCAGTTATATTATGAGGGACTGAAATATCACAAACAATACAGCCTGCAGGTAAATCAAAAACACTCAGTATTTCGCTTGGACAACTTGTTGATATTACAACTATATCACTGTTTTTTACGGATTCTTTCGGATTAACATTGCATTCTATTTTAGCACTAACACCTTGCATTTGTTCTAACTCAGATTTTAATTTCTCCAACCTTTCAATATTCCTCGCCGAAAGAACAAGGGTATCAACTTTTCTTGCCAAGAAACTGGCACAAGCTTTGCCGATTGACCCTGTGGCTCCTATTATAGTAATTTTTGTATTTTGAATGTTTAGGCCTATTGATTCCGTAGCTTTTATTGTCGCTTCTATAGCCGTAGAAATTGTATATGTAGTTCCTGAAGTTACAGGAGTATTAACTGCTTTTGATATTAACACACCCCTTCTGCCTACAGGTGATAAGTATGCTCCCAACCCTATTAAACTGACTTTCATCTTCACGGCCAGCTCAGCCGCTTTAATCGTCTTATCCAAAACAAATTTCGGATCCATATTTAAAATTTGGTCACAAATAAGAGGGACCATTATCATTTCACATAAAGCTTCGCTTCCTGTTATTGATTTTATTTTTGCAGATTCCCTTTTTATTGGTTCCAGCCATCTCAATGTTCTTTCTACAAATCTTTGATTCATTCTTCCGATTGATTCTTCTTTTATTCCTTTTTTAAACAAAATAGGCAAATCAAAAGGATGGAATAAAAAAGCAAATGTATTCATTTTGAAATCCTCTTTTTTAAAGCGTAAAGCATACCTTTTGTAGCTTTTTCGGCTTTTTTATTATAAATATTACCAAAGAAATGTTCAAAATTAGGAACATTCCATTCATATGTCATTTCTAGAGAAACCCAAGTTTTTTTACCACTGTCCTGATAAACATTCCATTGTCCGCTTCTCAAATAATCTCCGGATAACGATTTAAATTTAACGTTGTATGTCTTATCATTGAAGACAACTTCTTCAGTCCACTTAATTGGAACACCGTCAAAATCGACATTCCATTCCGTATGAAGAATATTTTCTTCTTGCTTCAATATATCAATTTTTTTTACCGAATTCATAAAATCACTAAAAGACGTAATATTTTTTAAAACTTCATAAACTTGTGAACTTGATGCAGGAACCTTGATTTTATAATTAAAACTTGGCATTAATAACCTCCTAAAAAATTATTAATTATTTTAAATTTTACAATCACTAGTTACATTATAAATTATATCCGTTTCTTTTATACTTTTCCCATCGGCAAAGTTATAACAAAAACGCTGCCTACGCCATATTGAGATCTAAAAGATATATCGCCTTTATGATTTTCGACTATCATTCTTTTTACGACATAAGATCCGATTCCTGAACCTGATCTGCTTGACGGTTTTGTCGTAAAAAAAGCTGAAAATATCTTAGGTTGATGTTCAGTTTTTATACCAATGCCGTTATCTTTGATATATATTCTTGCATTTTTATTTATATACTGTAAAGTAATTTTTATCTTTGGAATAAACACATCGTTTTCTTTGAGATTTTTAGCATTTTCCAGCATAGAATTCCTTAAATATTCTTCTTTTTCCAAAATGGCTTCAAAAGCATTATCTATACAATTAAAAATTACATCTTGAATCTGCGACTTAATTCCGTAAAGTCTGTCATTTTCGGGTAATTCCAAAAGCAGAGGAATATCTTCTTTCTGGTGCTTAACTCTGATCAAACCTACGGATTGTTCAATTATTTCTTTCAAGTAAAAACATGAAAAAACTATGTCTTTCTCTGTAGTTTTTGCAAAATTTAATATTCCCTGCAATACATTGTTTGTTTTTTTTACATTCTTAGAAATAGAATCTGACATTTCTTTCAAATATTCAACCATATGCCTGACATTAGGTTCCTTATCAATAAAAGACTTATATTCTTTTGCAAAATTATCTACTTCAAAACCTATTTCTCCGCTGACCATAGAAAATTGATTAAGTCTGTTTTTTATTTGATGAGCCATCCCGTCTGCCATTCCGCCTATCGAAACCAATTTTTCTGCTTCAAATAATTTTTTTTGTTGTTGTTTTGATTTTTCTAAAAAATAACAATTTTCTATTGCAAGCCCGGCCTGATTAGACAATGTTTTAAAAACTTCCATATCCTGTGAAGAATAAATCGATTTATTAATTTTATCTCCTAAAATCAAAAAAGCGATTAATTCGTCTTTTAAAACAGACGGAACTATCAAATTGATACCATCTGTAACTGAACAAAAAACTTTCTGCAAATCATCTTCCAGTTCCGTAAAAAAAAACGGTTTTTTTATTTTTTTTATATATTCAATTACTATATTATCGGCAAAAATTTGACTTTCTTTATTTGTTCCTAATATTCCCTTACTTGCTACACAGTAATATTTCTCTCTGTTTTCATCCTGAATAAACAGATAAACAAATTGAACTTTAACATTTTTATTTATAATTCTTACTATAAGGTTTGACAACTTATGTAAGTCTTGCTGGTTAACCATTCCTTTTGAAGCTTGAACTAACAAGTGTTGATATTTTTCCTGTTCAGACAATAATATTCGTCCTGCTTTTTTCTGCAAATATCTGAAAAAAACAGGACCTGTAGTTGAAAAGATAAACAATATTATTGACGCAAAAAACCATTTTTCAGTAGCAAGTCCGATATAAAACGGAACACCTAAAACACACGCATATAAAATTATTAATATTCCTGTCTGAGTTAAAACTACCTTTATGTCCATTAGATTGTATTTTATTACACACATCGCTACAACAAATATAAATAAAATCATCAATATGTACGCAAAAGGATAAATTTCTATCGGATATTTAGCAATATAATCGACACTACCAAAAGATGTAATTATAAAAGCTGTTATCAAATATTTAATCTGCTGCTGTTTCATGGCGCTGAATGAATTATTATAACTGCTTTTTATAAGTAACGATATCGCATAAAAGAACATTACAACGAATTGAAGCAATATCAAAAAATATAATTTTCCGGCTACTGGATAATATCCCCAAAAACAAACCTTAACTCCGCTGTAAAACCACTTAGTCAAAAAATCTATCAGCATACACGGAATTATACAAATGTAAAGAATTTTTATATGTGTTTTATATGTTTCATTTTTTCCTAAAAAAGCAACTACAAAATGAAACATAAACACAGGTATGAACAAAATTCCTATAAATCCAATCTTTGCAAAAATATAAGCATCGGAAGCTGTATTTGACCAATACATCATGGAAAATGAAAACATCCATACAAAAACCGACAGACAAAACAGTAAATATACAAAATTCACTATATTTTTTCTGTTTTTTAGATAAACATAAACTCCCATAACCAAAAAAAGAATCGATGTTATAGTCGGAAATAATGCATAAAAGTTCATTTTTCTACACTCTATAAAAATAACTATTTAAATTAATAAAATGTATATCTTAAAAATTATGATTTCATAAAAACAAGCAAAAACTTTACAGCAACATTTTTTATAAATTTATTCTGTTACACAGATCTGCTTAATTTCCAATTTAAGTATTGACTGATGAATTCATCAATATCGCCGTCCATAACTTTCTCTACCTGGGACGTTTCATATTCTGTTCTGTGGTCTTTAACAAGTTGGTAAGGCATAAAGACATAAGATCTTATCTGGTTACCCCAGCCTATTGCGCCTTTTTCGTCGTAATGTTTTTCATAAGACTGTCTTTTTTTGTCCTGTTCATATTCATACAATCTTGCTTTAAGAAGTTTCATAGCCGTAGCTCTGTTTTTTATTTGAGATCTTTCTGTCTGAGACTGGGCAACTATATTTGTAGGCAAATGCGTTATTCTTATTGCGGAATCAGTAGTATTTACATGCTGACCGCCGGCTCCGCTTGCCCTGTAAGTATCAATTCTTATGTCTTTATCTTCTATTATTATTTCAATATCGTCGTCAATTTCAGGTATAACGTCGACTGAAGCGAAAGATGTATGCCTTCTTTTGTTCGCATCAAACGGAGAAATTCTAACCAACCTGTGAACGCCTGTTTCTGCCTGTAAAAGTCCGTAGGCATACTCTCCTTTGATAATAAAAGTTATGCTTTTTATTCCGGCCTCATCTCCGTCTAATATATCAACGGTGCTGAATTGAAATCCTTTGTTTTCCGCCCATCTTGAATACATTCTGACCAACATTTGCGCCCAATCACACGATTCAGTGCCGCCTGCGCCTGCATGTATTGACATGATAGCATTACTCTTATCATGCTGACCGGAAAGTTTAGTTTTAATCTCAAGAGTTTCTATATCTTTTTCTAACTCTATTATGTCTTTTTCCAGATCTTTACTTAAATCTTCTTCATTTTCATCTTCTATTAATTGCTTAATTTCCGATAAACTTTCAACTCTTGAATTTAAATTTTGCCAACTGCCTACCAAATCTTTCAAACCGTTTAACTTTGACATTGTTGCTTTTGCTTTATTTTGGTCCTGCCAAAAATCAGACGCTAAAACGATTTCATCTAAATCATTAATCTCTTTGACTTTTGAATCAATGTCAAAGAGACCTCCTCAAAACATCTGTCTTTTCCTTTAATTTCTCAAGCATCGTCTGCTCCTATAAGACAAAAACTAATATTATAATAAACAAGGTAAACGCCGAACATAAGTAAGAAAATCCGTCGCCTATTCTGTCGTAAATTGTGATATCTTCATTCTGATATGCATCGCTTATAAAACTTAGATTCTCATTTATTTTTGTTTTTGTAAGCACATTACCGCTTGAATCTATTACAGCCGATATACCCGTATTTGCGCTTACTATAAGATTTTTTCTGTTTTCAATTGCTCTAAAAATATTCATAACAAAATGCTGGTACGGAGCAAACGAATCAAAAAACCATGCATCGTTTGTGTGATTTGTCAATATTTTAGAACCGTTAACGACTAATTTCCTTGATAAATCAGGAAAGAAATTTTCTGAGCATATCGTAGCCCCAACGGCAAGATTATTATATCTGAAAATCTGCATAGCTTGACCTTTTGAAAAATCCCCGAGAGAATTTAAAACACCGAAATATTTTGCCAAAATTTTTCTAAACGGAATATATTCGCCGAAAACAACCAAATGATTTTTATTGTGAGAATTTAATATTGTGCCGTCTTGTTTTACGGCAAAAATCGAATTATAAATTAATTCATTATAAAAACCCGGTGAACCTATTAACGTCAGTTTTGAAAAAGAAGAAATATCGTTTACAGTATTTTGCAATTTTAAATCATTCTGTAAATATCCAGGCAAAGCCGTTTCCGGATAAATCAGAAGGTCGATATTTTTATCTTTAAAATACTCGGCATTATTTCCTAAAGTCTGTAAAATATAATCAATATAAGAATCATTCCATTTTTTGTATTGGTCTATATTAGGCTGTACGACTCCGACAGAAATTTTTTCGCCGTATGTCGGGTTATACTTGCCGATTCTCACTGACCCGTAAAGTATAACGGCAAAAAACAATGCTGCCGACAAAACCAAATAGCGTTTATTTTTTGAATCTTGAAGCCAATAATATAAAAGCATATTTATAAAAACAATAACAAACGATACGCCGTATACTCCGGCAATATCAGCTATTTGTATTATATGAACAAACGAAGATTGTGAATAACCGAGAGAATTCCATCCGAATCCGGTTAAAAAGTAAGTTCTGATAAATTCAAGTGTTACCCATGCGCATGCTCCGAAGAGTGAAGACAGCACAGGATGAAAATGTCTTCTTGAAAAACTAATAATTCCGGACCATAAAGAAAAATAAAGAGATAAATATGCCCATAAAATGCCGGATGCCGCAAACGATTGTATGTAAGAATTTGTATTATATTCAAGAACGGAAAAAATCCAGTATAAAGAAAAAGCGCTGCATACCATACCGGATATAAAACCATATATTAAAGAATTCCTGACACAATTTCTCAGTGAACAGTATATAAGAGGTATAAATGCTATCCACGCTAAATAAAAAGCATTAATTTTAGGAAATGACAAAGCTATTAACAAACCAGATAATATTGACAGAAAAAAGTATTTAAGTCTGAATTTTCTCACATTAAATCCGATTGTATTTTTTTAATTATTTGCTCCGCAACACTTCTTATATTTTTTGCCGCTGCCGCATGGGCACAAGTCATTTCTGCCTATTTTTTTAATGTCTTTAACGCTGACTTTTGTTTTTTCTGCATTCGAAGAAGATGAGATTTGAACAGATTCTTCCTGCTGTTTTTGCACAGGTCTTGCCGTTACGTTAACCTGAACTTTAAAAACATATTCTATAGTAGCTTCTCTGATTCTTTTCATCATACCGTCGAAAAGGATAAAAGATTCTTTCTGATATTCTATTTTCGGATCTTTCTGGGCATAAGCTCTGTAACCTATACCTTTTTTAAGCTGGTCTAATTCGTAAAGATTTTCTTTCCATGCAAGATCAATCATCTGCAGCAGAACCATTCTTTCTATATGTCCGAGCAGTTCGGCTCCCAATTCTTCCTTTCTCTTACCGTATGCTTCATTTATCTTTCCAAGCAGTATTTCTTTCAAAGCTTCTCTTGTCAAATAATTTAATTCTTCAGGATTATTCATTTCAAATTTTATAGAAAAAGATCTCATCATCCAAGCATAAAAATTCTGCCATTCCCACTGTTCCGGATAAGATTTTTCAGGAGCCCACAAATCTATCTTTTCCTCTACAGATTCCAACAGCATATCCTGTATTGTAGTCGATATATCTTCGCCTTCCAAAATTTCATTTCTCAGGCTGTAAATAGCTTCTCTCTGCTTATTCATAACATTGTCAAAATCTATAAGCTGTTTTCTGATGTCGAAATTCATTCCTTCTACTTTTTTCTGGGCATTTTCTACAGCCTTTGATATCCAAGGGTGCTGAATATCATCGCCTTCTTTAAGCCCGAGCTTTTGCATTAAAACGGACATTTTATCCGAGCCGAACAGTCTCATCAATTCATCCTGCATCGAAAGATAAAATCTTGAAGCTCCAGGATCTCCCTGTCTTCCCGATCTACCTCTCAACTGATTGTCTATTCTTCTTGACTCGTGTCTTTCAGTGCCTATAATATATAATCCGCCTGCTTTTTTTACAAATTCGTTATTTTCAACGTCTCCGGCTCCAAGAACGATATCAGTTCCTCTTCCGGCCATATTTGTTGCAATAGTCACTGCGGATTTTGCGCCGGCCTGAGCAATAATCTGAGCTTCCAACTCATGAAATTTAGCATTAAGAACCTGATGAGGAATACCTTTTTTCCTAAGGCAGTCAGAAACTTTTTCAGATTTTTCGATTGATCTCGTACCTACCAAAACAGGCTGTCCGGCTTTCCAGCATTTTTCTATGTCATCAACTATAGCATTGTATTTTTCTTTTTCGGTTCTGTAAATTACGTCAGGATAATCTTTTCTGACCATAGGATTATTGGTCGGAACTTCAACGACTTCAAGCTTGTAAATTTCCCAAAATTCGCCGGCTTCCGTCAAAGCAGTACCGGTCATACCTGCAATCTTTTTATACATTCTGAAAAAATTCTGGAAAGTTATGGTTGCAAGAGTCTGGTTTTCTTCGGCTATTTGCAAATTTTCCTTTGCTTCTATAGCCTGATGCAGTCCGTCTGACCATCTTCTGCCAGGCATAAGTCTTCCCGTAAATTCATCAACGATTATAACTTCTCCATTTTTTACGACGTAAGCGACATCCCTTTTATAAAGTTCGTGGGCTCTTATAGCTTGCGTCAAATGATGCACCCATTCAGACTGCATATCTTCATATATATTTTTTAATCCTAAAACTTTCTCGGCTTTTTGTACGCCCTGTTCCGTCAAAACAACAGTGTGATTTTTTTCGTCTATTAAATAATCATAGCCTTTTGACAAGTCTATACCGTCATATTTTGCTTTTATCTCTTCGGATTCCGTAACATGACGGCCGCTGAGCATAGGAACAATTTTATTGGAAATATAGTATTTATCAGTTGATTTTTCGCCTGCGCCGGAAATAATGAGAGGAGTTCTGGCTTCGTCTATCAAAATAGAGTCGACTTCGTCGATGATCGCATAATGTAAAGGTCTTAAAACTCTCTGGTTTTTTGACACAACCATATTATCTCTTAAATAATCAAAACCTAATTCATTATTTGTAACATATGTTATATCGCTGTTATATGCGCCCTGTCTTTCTTCGTTTGAAACATCATGGCATACGCTTCCGACTGTCATACCGAGAGCATTATATACAGGTTCCATCCATTCTTTGTCTCTTTTTGCAAGATAATCGTTTACCGTAACTACATGAACGCCTTTCCCTTCCAGAGCATTCAGATATACGGCTAAAGTAGCTACAAGCGTTTTACCTTCACCGGTTTTCATCTCTGCAATTTTGCCCTTATGAAGAATATATCCGCCTATCATCTGAACGTCAAAATGTCTGAGTCCGAGAGTTCTTCTCGAAGCTTCTCTTACGCAGGCAAAAGCTTCCGGAAGAAGAGAATCCAGCGTCTCGCCTTCACCGAGTCTTTTTTTGAATTCCTGCGTTTTGGCTTTTAATTCTTCATCGGAAAGTTTTTCTATTGAAGGTTCTAATGCGTTTATTTGGTCAACTATTGGTTTTATTTTTTTAATGTCTCTTTCATTCTGCGAGCCGAAAATAGCGCCGATCAATTCTTTAATCATCCTAAAACTCCGTAAATCAATAAATTTTATCCTTATGATTTTACATCTTTTATATCGAAAATTCAATGAATTTTAAAAGCCGATATTATTATTTTTTTATTCTGGACATGAGATAAATGCCTATAACGCCGAATATGATATTTGGAAGCCATGCGGCAAGCCAAACATCTAAGATCTGATTTTCGCCAAGAGACAAACAGACAGCTCTGACGCTCCAATAAATAAAAGAAAATATTAACGCAAAAGTAAAACTGATAATTTTACCGAATTTATTGCCAAGCCCTAAAGCGAAAGGTATCCCGATCATCATAACTATTATATGGCAAAAAACGTTCGCAAACCTCATATCATATTTTATCTGTTCTTTTAAAGTTTTTTCTCCGAGCATCTGCCTTTTTTGTATATATTCTTTGAATTCTTTTAAGGTCATCTGCTCATATCTAGTATTCTGCACTATAAAATCGCCCGGTTTAACGGTTAAACCGAAAATTTTACTTTCAAAATATCTCTCATTCCAGTCTTTGCCATGATTAAAATTTCTCTCGACTCCGTTTTTTAACAGCCAGCCGCCGTGTCTGTAATAAGCTTCTCCGACGACAATATTGTTTTTAAGATAAAAATTATCGTCATATTTATCGACAATTATATTTCTCATATAGCCGTCTTTTACATTAAGATACCCGACTGACATCCTTGAATTGTCAGGGAGAGCGACTATTAAATTATAATATTCGTTAATCGTATTGGACGGTTCTTTCTTTTTTATTTTTATATTCTTGGTGTATTCAGCTTTTACAACCGTATGAGGTATTATAAATTCTCTCGCTGAAAAATCTATTATACCTATACAAAGTCCCAGAAACATGAAAAGAGCTATTAATCTCCAGGTATTTACTCCTGCAGCTTTAATCGCCGTTATCTCATTTCTTTTCGCAAGTTCACCCAAAGAAAAAAGTAACGCCAACAAAACTGAAACGGCAAAAACATCTATAATCCACCACGGCAGGCTTAAAAAAAGATATTCCACGATCAAAGAAAACGGAGTTTTTTGTTCCATATAAAAACTCATTTCTCTGAAAAATTCGGAAATCATAACAATAAAACCGAATGCGAATGTGGCAAAAAATAACGGTTTTAAAAATTTTTTTGTAATATACCAATATATTATTCTCATTTATTTTTTACCCATCTTTTTAAACAGAATAAGTCCGGCAAAAGCAATCACAAAATCCGGCAGCCACATTATATAACGCGACGGGACATAACCTTTTTCCCCGACATTCAATGCCATTACCAAAAACATATAATATACGAATATAACAAATAAACTCATACCGAATCCTATAGCTTTTCCTCCCTTGCCGGCCATAATTCCTATTGGTATTGCAACTATCGCGAAAACGACAGGCGCAACGGCAAGAACCCATCTCAGCCAATATTCGTTGCTGTATGTATAAATCTGAGGATCATTATCCTGAAAAGTTTTAAGTTTTGCTCTTAATTTTGAAGACGTCATTTCTCCTAAAGAGACATCATCAAAATTTATGCTGTCTCCGAAAGGTATAGAAAATTTATATGTGCTGAAATTCATATGGATCATACTTCCTAATTTATTAGGGTCGGATCTTTGCCAATATCCGTCGTATAGTTTTAACGTAATAATATTTTTTTCAACCGATACTGTGGCTGACGACGAAGCTATACGCCAAGGGATGCTGGCGTCATTTTTATTTTTTTCATCCTTTTTATCAGATTTTTCTTCTTTCTTATCTTTTATTTTTTTTGCTTTATTGCCGCTTTCAATATAATTTTTAGGATCTTCGTTTTTATCGTCATCTACGAATTTATAAATATTAACGCCTGACAAAGTATTTGTTTTTGAATTGACTTTATGCGCGTATATTCTGTATCCGCCTATATCTGTTATCGTTTTTTCGTCAAACTTTGCCAAAGGCGTCTTGGTAAGAATCTGTTTATACAATGTCCTGAAATACATATGTGTCGAAGGCGACAAAGAGTGGTTAAAATAAATAAGTCCAATGCTTATAAAAACAACAAAAATAATAATAGGCATTGATAAAGTTTTATAATTCACGCCGGTTGCTTTCATCACGGTAATTTCATTGTCTTCGGAAAATCTTCCGTAACTCAACAAAACTCCGAACAAAATAGCCATGGGAATCGTAAGAGATAAGATATTCGGTATTATAAGGACAAACAATTGAAATATTAAGAAAAAGCCGACGCCTTTTGATAAAAATAAATCAACCAATTGAAAGATTTGGTCCAACAACAGTATAGCTGAAAAAATAGTAAGTCCGAATACGAATGAACCTATAAATTCTTTAACAATATATTTATGAAGTATTTTTATCATGTTTTATGAGTAAATCATTAAAATAGGAAACCTTTTTCAAAAGCATTTCAGCATTTGAAAAAAGCGGCAAATATTATTTATATTTATGCTATCAACAACAAACAGTTGTTTACAAAAATCAGTTTAAACCCGGAAAATTCATCCCGCCCATAAGTTTCTTTGATTCTTCTGCCATAGCATCTTGGGATTTCTTTATAGCTTCTTGGAAAGCTGACAGCATAAGTTTTTCAATATCCTTCACAGACTTCTGGGTAATATCTTCAGGAAGTTTTAAATCGATTACTTCATTTTTAGCATTCATTTTAATCAAAATGCCCTTATAATTTATATCTATAACTTTAGATTTCAGCACCTTTTCCATCTCTTTCAATTTGCTTTTCATCGACATTGCTTCTTTAGCCATTTTAAAAAGTTCCATAATGTTGTCTCCAAATAAATTTTATTAATTCTAACAATTTAGCCCGTTTTTTTCAAACGCATATTTACGCCGCAGCCAATATGTTACGCATCCTTTCAATAGAAACCTTAGTATCGGAAATATTTGTCTCGACTTTAACAGACGGAAGTTCTTCAGCAATCATATTTCGAATATCTGCAGCTGTATATATTTGCTCTACTATTTGAGACAATAAATACTGATATTTATCCGACTGGGGATCATTAGCAGTCAATTCCGTCAATGTTTTTATTACTGATTCTTTTGATTCAAATTGCGGATTTCCTTTATCTTTCACGGATTTAAACAATTTATAAAGAACCATTTTCTCATCTTTGTTCATATCAGACAGAGAAACGACCATTGACTTCAATATTTCGACAGGAATTGCAGATAACCCGTCTCTGCCGTTTAATGACGCTTTTATATCTCCGGTAAGCGTATAAACAATCAACTTTGTAATTCCGCCGACAGAATCATTTAAAGTTTTTTCCGCCGATTCCTTTTCGTTATCTGTTTTTCCGTTTAATGCGAATTTGGCAGATTCTTTATCAATTACGGAATTTGCAATAAAATCCGATAGAAAATTTTTAATTTCATACAATGAATTTTGTTTTCTTGTAATCATTATCTGTTTTGCGACATTATCGGCAAAATCAAAAAGTTCGCGCTGGTTTTCATTATCTTTTATTTGCTCGTGAAATTCTTTATAGTCCGATGCCCGTCCTGACGTCAATGAAAGATATTCATTTATTTCATGAGATGCCAATTCATCTAACAGCAAACTTCTTTTTTCCTGAACGCTTTCAAGAGATTTTAAAAACATTTCGCTTATATAAAGCGTAGCTTCATCGCCGGAAACTGCCAGCGTTGCAAAAGAATATGTATCTTCATTCAATACCAAATCTGCATTTGTTGAAACTTCAATATTAACTTTTGAAACGCTTAATTTATCGCTTATTTCAATTTTAATTCTATCCGTTTCGGACTGTTTAAGATAAGGCGTTTCTTTTGATAAAAGTTCTCCGTTATCATTCCGTCCTTGTTCATACAAACTCAACAACATCTGAGTAAAAAGCACAGGATATTCGTTAAGAGCAGAGATAAAATCTTCATTCTGTCCGACCAACTCTGTTCCTTTCAATATTTGAGGGACAAGCTGTGAATGAAACTGCGCCGCATAACGTACAAGTTCTTCTACATTATTTCCTAAAGACATCAACGGAAGAGGATCTTTTGCCCTTAAAGATTCCAAACTGACAAAAGTTCCTGATTCATTTTTATTTTTCTTTGAAGAAATATTTTTTATCCCCTCTATCGAAAACAATTTTTTTATCATTTCTGAATCAGTTAAAGAAGATTCCAAAACATATGTTTTTACTTCTGTTATTCTCCCTTCTGAGTCTTTTATATTGAAAACTATCTTATTTCTGCCGTATTGAGCAGGGTCTGACAATTCTTTTATCTTCATAACTCTGTTTATTTTATCGATAACCTCTGCAAAATTATTAGTTTCTATATTTATAAACGTATAGAAATATGTCTTTATTGAATCAAGGTTTATAATCCCGTATGCAACGCATTCATATAATTCAGATGCATTCGCCAGTTTATAATGATTTGCAACATCAACAGATTTAACTAAGAAATGGGAAAGATTTACTTTATCTAATCCGTAACTTTTTAAAATATGCCGCAATGTTGTAATAAGAAGTTCCAAATTATCCTGAAACTGCTGTTTGTTTAATCCGTCAGTATTTTCCTTAGAACTTATCTGAGCTGCGATTTCTTTAGCCGTAAGTTCTTTCATGTCAATTAATTCAGAATTATTCAATAGGATTGAAGACAATTTTATAATGTCAGCAGGTTTTATTTTCTTTCTTAATTCAGTTAATGTTTTAACTTCCTCAGTTTGTTTTTTCGAAGAATTTCTTCTTTCATACTGGAGTTTGGATCTCGTAGTATGAAAATCTTCCTGTTCCTGCGGAATTTTCATACCTATGCTATCTTTAAATATTTTGTATCTTTTTATATTTTCGACCTTAGCGTCAGCTTCCAAAGCATCTCCGTATTCATCATAAACAGAAACTTCGCCTCTGTCTGAAAATTCTTTGAACATACCTAAATCATATACGGTAGAACCTTTCGGCAGCACCTGAACATATATTTTATCGTTATATTCGACAAAGCATGTTATGATATCGTCAAATTGTGAAGCAATTCTTTTAAAATTATCGGATACATCATATGTAGTGACAAAATTATCGGAAGTAAAAATAAATTTTTTAGATTCCTGATTGTCTTCGGAAGGAGAATACATATAATTTAAATCAACTGTATGCGCAAAAATATTTTCCAGATAATTTGCATTCCATCCTGCGCCCATTTTGTATATGTAATGCGAAGCCGATATTTTACCAGTGTTATAAAGTCCGTAAGTTTCGTTATTGTAATCAGTTTCTTTATACAAACAAACTTCTGAAGGAATCAACAGCCTTTTGCCGTTTATAAGTCCGTTCATTTTTAATCTGCTCTGCGTATTGTTAGGATTAATTTTAAGATCGGAAAATATTGTCTTGTTTTTATATTTCTCCAGCATTTCTTCAACTTTTTGATATTTCCCGTCTTCTGAAATTATATGAAGTCCGACCAAATCTTTAAGATTTTCGCCGAACAAATCAAACAGCCAGACACACGCCGAATATTTATTTTTAAACAATTCCTGATTTGACGACAAATAATCTCTTAAAGTCTGGTTTTTAGCATTATCGTCTTTTGATTTTTCATTTTCGGCTCTTTGTATCATAACCGATATAAATTCTACAAACTGCGAATTCTGGAATATTTGCAGTTTAAAGTTTTTAATTAAAGCGTTACAGAATTCTTTTTCTTTATCAGTCTGCACTGAAAATCTCTTGTTTATGATAGACAATATGTCTTCTTTCATTTTTTCATAATTATCGGTGTAAGAAATTTTTTCGAAATAAACGCTCTTTACCATATCTGCCAGCATATCGCTGTATTCCCTCAGTTCTTTGTCATTATCGAGAAAAGTTTTCCTGTCTTTAAGAATAAATGTTATAAAATCCTTTTCAATCTGCGTCACAGGTTTTATATCCTCGTCATTTACTCTTTTTGAATTGATTTTCTCGTATATACTGTACAAAGATTTTGTTCTGAACTTTATCGTTACGTTTTCACCGCGTAAATATTTCGTAAATTGTTTATAAATCGTTTCATTAATATCGTTTATTTCAGAATAAGTCTTACCGTATAAACTTTTAATTACGCTTAATAAATTTAAATATTCTTTAGGATAATCGAATTCAAACAACGTATTTCTTATATACTCATATATCTCGCTCTGTCCGAATCTTTTTGACAAAGGCAGGTAAACCGTGTATATTAATTTTTTATCATCCTGATTATCAGAATATTGGGCTTTAGTAAGCTTATAAGCAAGAAGAGCAAGCATTGTGTCAGGCGTTTTTGCGGTCGTTATAACGGCATTCCAATAATTCTGAAGAGATCTTTCTCCGTCAAGATTTGAATATACCGGAAAGTCTCTGTCTATTTTTTTTATATTATCCAAACTTGCAAAAATATCATCGGTATATTGGCTTATATACTGTATATTTTTCAACTTGTTTCTTATTTCTTCGCTGTCTATTTCAACAAGAAGAGACATTATCTTGGCTTTATTCCATATCTCCTGATTTTGGGCTTTATCAGCTTTTAAATTATAAGTCATCCATTTAGATATATGCGAATAACTGTCATAGGCTTTTCTGTATGTGTCAACAGACGAAACATTATCATAGAAAAATTTCTCTATAGTAGATAATACATCGCCGTAATTATCAGCCCTTTTTGCAATTTTTGTGATAGTTTTAAAATTTCTTTTTCCTGCCGTCTCAGGCTTTACAAATTCGTTTATCAAGTCTCTCTGTTGCTTCTCTTCTTCTGAAGAAATAGTCCATGTATTATTTGTTTTTACATACCTGTATCCGGATAGAATCATCCAAGCTCTGTATAACCTGTCAAGCTTTAAATTTTCCGCATCGTTTCTCATTATGTTTTTTTTGATAAAAGAAATCTGCTCTTCAACGCTTCTTGGAATTTTTGCCATATCAATTTCATTTTTATCACGATTGTCGTATACATATTGGAAAATTATTTCTTTTAATTTCGATTCAAATGCCATCAGCGTCCATCTGTTGCTGAACGATTCGCTTTCGGTGTGCGACTGTACAAAGGAATTACCAAGTTCGCCGTGTCCTTCTTTTGAAATAGGATAATATTGCTTTGTTACGACCGATAAATCTTCCAAAGTTTCTTTACCTCTGGAAACTGCTTCTTCAATAACTTTATCCATGTATTTTCTGTAAAGAGAATTATTAGTGTTCCCGTCAATAGGTTCATAATCTAAAAACACCGCAACGTCTTTTTCATCCACAAAAGTATTTATGTTTCTTCTGCTTATGCGCGTTGTTGAATATTTCAACACATGATAATTATTAAGCCCCATTTTTTGAAGTATCGAAAAATACAAAGGCGTAAAATATGCTTCTATTGACCTTGCCGTAAAGCCGTCCGGCACTATAACATCGTAATAGATATCCGAATCAGCCATCATATTTCCTTTGACTAAAGAACCGCCGATTATTATAAGAAATAATCTTTCATCTATAGGTATTCCGTCTTTCTTCAGTATATTCAGCGCAAGTTGTTTTGCTTCCTGCATTGCGGATCTTATATTTCCGCTGTATTCTTTATTTGCTTTATCAAGCGCAGCCTCATCAAAATATTTTTTGTTGCCGTTTATTTTTTTCACAGCTTCGTCAAAAACTTGTCTGTATCCGTCGACTTTTGCCCTCAAAACAGTTACAGCCTCGTTAAGTCCCGGCTCATTAAGTTTTGACGCATATTCATGTTTGGATTTTGTTTTTTTATCAACAATAGAAATTTTATATTTATTTGCATATTCGGATATGAGTTTTCTTTCCTGAAAATTCAAAGTGCTGATTCCGGAAAGGTCTATAATTGAATAACCTTGAAGCGAAGCGTACAATATAAGAAAAGGAACATTATCTTTCCAATCGTCATATTTTGCTTCCATTACCAAGCCTTTGCCGTCTTGTTTTTCTTTCACAAGATTTTCAAGATCGCTTTTTTTATATACTTGAAGTATTTCATTTTTACCGGCAGCATCCAATATTTTTTCATTTGACAGACACATCAAAAGATAAAAGATTTCATAAGATGAAACTTTTTTGATATTTTGCTTCTGCTCTAAAATATTATATATGCTTTTTATAAGCTGTTTTTTAGAAGATTCGTTTAATCCTTTAATTATTCCTTTAAAAACGTCTTTGTTTTCAGACATAAGCCTTATAAGCCATGGAACAATGTATTTTGAAACATTGCCGTTAAGGTCGTTTATTATATTATTTAATATTGAACTGCCGTCGCTTTGAGGCTCTATTATTAATTCATAAGCCATATTTGACAATAAATTTTGCTCTGATTCTTTTGATAAATCAAAGAATACGCAACCCTGCACTTTATTTGATTTTGACTTCATAAATAATTCATAAATTCTGTTAAAAGTGTCGCTTTGCTTCGACATGATATCATCGATAAATAATATATTCCTGTTTTGCACCGATTTTGGATCGTCTAAAAAGAATTTATCATCATATCCCGTACTTTCTAAATTTTCGCTGACTATTGTTATCTTCACTTTTATATTTTTGGCATTCTCTGAAGTTTGGTCGAGTTCCATACGGTGGATTATTAAATTTTCAAGTCTGTTCTTTACTGATTCGGCAATATCTTTCATGTACTTTTCGCCGTCTGACTGCCTGTAAGAAATAACATATTTATCCAATATACCCGATATTTGTTTTATATCTGAATTTTTATTTATTTGCACTCTTTGTTCTTTTTCAATCTGCTTTATAATTTTATCCGCAAGTTCATTTATATATTGTTTCGTAACATCCTGAACACCTATTCTGATATTTAAAAAATCTCTTATTTTGTCGGCCGAATAGTCTTTCTTTTCTGACAAATCACTTACCGAAATAACATTTGAATATTCTGAATTACTGTCATTTGTTTCTTGGATAATTTTATCCAAAACATCCAACAATTCTACCTGAACAGCATAATGCTCCTGTGAATATCCCTGTTCTTTGAGAAAATCATTAAAATCAGCTGAATATACAAATTCATGGAAAGTACCGGTATTTTTGGATTTATTATTAATTTTTACATAAGAATTAAAAACTTCGCTTTCTCCCTGCAAAGCAATTGATTCAAGTTTTTCGTGATTTAACAAATTTTCAAAAAATCTTAATACTTCCTCATCGTTTCTGTCTTCAAGCTTCTGCATCAACGCATCCGCTATAAAAAATTCTTTTGCCCTGTAAATTCCGTTACCGTCTGTTTCTCTGGCAACATAAACCAAACATCCGTAGTCCTGCGTTCCTCCGTATCCGTCGGCTTTTGCGCCTATAAGTTTAGGCGAAGTTCCTACAACAATTTTTGCATTCTTAAATTCTTCCTGCCCGTAATCCCTAAGAACGGCAGAAAGTAATTTTTCCAAACGTTCATTAGATTTAACTTTAGAAGAAACTCTAAACAAAGAAGCAAAAAATTTATCCGCAAATTCAGGAAGCAAAATATTATGTTTTCTTAACAAATCTGCAGCTTTTTGATTTTCATTAATATCTTTTCCGCTCATCATTTGTTCTATTTCGTCTCTTACGGATATACCAAGCATACGTGACACTGAAGAAAGAGTCAAAGCTTCTTTAACAAGAAGTTTTATATTTTTACCCAAAGCCGTAGAATTGCCTGAGCCGGCATTGCGGCTTAACTCTTCATTATTTTTTATTGAAACTTTTCCGTTTTTATATTCTATTTGATATTTTATCCCTGCGTCGCTGACAACATCTAAAACAGCTTTATCGCCGGAAACAGTAAATCTTATAGAGTTCTGAAAATTATTTGCCCGAATAATTTCATTGATATATGAAGATATTTTTTCCCAACTGTATCCGTCGTTTCTGTAATCCTTAAGGACAGACGCCAAATTATTTGAAAATGCAGGAGCCTTTTGTTCCAATAAAGGTTCGCCGGCTATGGCATTTCTGTCCGCTTCAGCCTGCAGAAGCAATGAATCAGAATAGCGTTGTTCATAAGTATCGTCTTCACTTTTAACGTAAGGCGTTATGGTTATATACGAAATTTTATCGTTATCCAAAAGATCGTTTATTCCTGAAGTGTGAAATCCTCCGGCTACAATAACCTTGATTTTCTTTACTTTCGGAAGAGAATTCAAAACGGCGTTTATATTTGCATATCTGCCGAAGATTTGTGTTTTATTGGACGAATCCCCGTTATAGTCTTCAATTAAAGTTTTTACAAACAAATTGTTTCTTTCGATATTAAGATTGTTAAATCGTTCGGCTGTGCCGGAATATTCGTATAATTCAAAAAAATCATCATCTCTGACATATTTTAAATATGAATTGTAAAATTTACGTATATTATTTTTATAATATTCATATTCTTGATAACTTATATTTGCCGTAAGCAAATTTCTATATGCCGGAAAAAACATATTCAAGAAAACAATATCTTTATTTGCGGAATTTGTAGAATATGAAAGCAATAGATCGCCGATCATTTCTTTTTCTTCCTGCACCAAATCCAAAGGATCTATCAAAGAAGCCAGTTCTTTCAATTTAATCAATCTGAACAAATCAGGATATTTTCTGTATTTGTCATCGGAGCTTACTTTCATGCTGATATAGGAAAAAACTATATCCATATTTAAAAAATTATCGGACTCTTTAATTAAATTTGAATACTCCTGAAATGAAACCGTTCCTTTTAAAGAAGACAGCAGATACTGAAGCTGTTTTTTTATCTGGTTTTGGTCAGTTTTCAAATTTTCAGAAAGGATAGCTCTGTAAATAGAGGAATTCACATATTTATTCGGATTAATGTTTGCTTTTTCAAGTTCCTTTGTAATCCTTTTATAAAAATCAGAAGAAGAAATTTTCTTGTCTGTATATCTGCCGTATAACCTTAAAACTTTTTTTTGATCCCCGTTAAGATATATTCCTGAAAGCCTTTTAATATTTCTATATTTAATCTTTAGTAATTTTTCAATAATTTCTTTTTTTTGAAGCAAAGACGCGATATTGTTTATGCCTTCATCATATACAGCTTTTTCTTCTATCGGTTTTAAAATTTTATTATTCTGATATCCGAAATATTCGCTCCCGCTTATGCCGGATTCCATATACAAAGTGTTAATAAATCTGTCGGCATTTTCTTTACCTGCAGCTTTTATAAAATCGCCAAATTCAATATTTTTGGAAGCCCCTTCAAGATAAAACTCTATATTTTTATACCGCTTATCAAGAGATGTAAGAAGTTTATAAATATTTTCCTGAACTTCTTTGTTATTGTGCAAATCCTGTATATTTATAACAACTGTATCCGTGTCGTAAAAATGTGCTGAAGTGATTTTCCCGAAACTGTCAAAATTATACAAGTTCGGAGTTACGGCAGATGACAGCGCCTTGACAGGGAAAAGTGTTACACATAATGAAAGCGATATAAATACTGAAAGAATTTTTTTTATCTTTATCATACTGCCCTCCGAAAATAATAAAGGCTGACAATAATTGTCAGCCTTTGCTATTTTTATCCGTAAAAATAAACAAATCATTATTCGGAACAATTTCCGCTATATATGAATTTAATCTCATTTCATATCCCGTCAGTCCGCTTCGCAGGAAGACTGTTTTATAATTACTTAAAAAACCGCTGTCAAAAAAAATGTCCTCTTTCATATCAGCATAGTGTGTACATACTCTGCAATTTGATGCTTTTTTAAAAATAACAAACTGAGAAAAGACATTTGTATTTATGCTGTACGAATTCTGTTTTTCCGCTTTATTTTGAGATGTCTGCCCTGAATTGCCGTGCGTTAATACAGATTCAAAAACATTTTGCATTTCTTCGGCAACAAAAGAGCTGATATCAAAACTTCCCACATTGCCGTGCATCCGCAAAACATCGGCAGGCAAGCTTGCCGATAAATTAAAAAGCAAAATAGAAACAATAAAAATACTTTTTATTTTTCTCATAAAAACCTTTTAATTTGATGTAACCGGAACTTCAAAAATTACAGATCCTTTACTATCTAATAGTATAACTGATTTTATCGAAAAAAGCTTATATTTTTGCAAATTTTTCACAATTTCGTCAGATATAATTTTTTTGAGTAAATCTTCAGTCCCTATATTGTCCGAATCTTTAGATGAAAGATAAATTGTTCCGTCTGTTATATATCCGAATCGCAGTTCCAACGCATTTATCAAAGGCGTTAAAACGGGATTTTTTCTGCCGATCATATTAATCTGAGAAATCGTAAGCCTTGCGACATACTCTTCCTGCGTTATATGATGTTTGTCATTGACGGCCTTTTCTGCCATTTCGGGACCTTCAAACTCAAGCAGTTGCCTCTGTTCGTAGTCTCCCCTGGAAATACGCTGATAAAAATACCCTTTAACATCATCTATATTCTGAAACATTCTTAAAGATACGTTATAAGACGGATCATAAGCCGTTATGACCATTATTTTTATGTCAGCATCCGAACTCAAAGCAACCCGTGTTATTGCAAAAACAGCATTCTGCAAGCTCATAACAGCATCACTGACGACTTTTGTATTTGAAGACGTAAGCCCTTTCATCTCCATATCAAGATAAAAAGTGTCTTCTATTTTTACAAGTTTACAATCCTGTCCTGATTCTTTTTTTACAAGTTTTTTTACATCATCAAGCAATCTGTCTTTAGGATATGTCGGCGCACAGGAAGAAAACAAAAAAACAGCCAATAAAAGCTTTACTGATAATTTAAACATTTTGTATGTCCGGCTGTTTAACGGCTTTATCTCCCGCAATATTAGTATTTATATAAGATTTATCTTTATTCTTACCGTATTTTGCAAAAATTGCATCTATGTCATCATAATCAAGTTCTTCTTTTTCAATTAACGCTTTTGCCATTTCATCTACAATATCCCACTGTTCAGTCAAACAAATATTAACCTTTTTCAGACACGAATCCAAGATTTTCATGGTTTGCTGATTTAATTTTTCTTTTAAATTAGTAGACATGTTTTCTTTCGGTATGACTGTAAAATCACCTATAAATCCGTCTTCGCCCATTCCAAACTGCCAAACCATTGCATTGGCTATTGCCATTGCTTTTTTAAAGTCGGAAGATACTCCCGTTGAAGTTGTACCGTACTTTATTTTTTCTGCGCCGTATCCTGCAAGACTGACAATAATGTCAGCTATGAGTTTTTCTTTGTTTTGGGTATGAAGTTCTTCCTTAGGATTATGCGAAACTAATCCCAATGCATCTCCCCTTGATTTTATTGTGGCTTTAAAAACATCATCCGTAGGATGAAGGAAATACAATGTTGCGGCATGTCCGGCCTCGTGATAAGCAGTCATCTCTTTTTCTTTATCGCTCATGCTTATATGACTTTCAAGCCCTAAATCTATTCTGTCAATTGCATCAGAAATATCGTCTATATCAATAATATCTTTGTTTTTTCTCGTAGCTATAAGAGCGGATTCTTTTATTATATTCTCTATTTCTGCAGGAGACTTATAAACCGATTTTTTAGCCAGTCTTGAAACATCTATCTCCGGATCAGCCTTAACTTTTTTCAAATAAAATTTAAAAAGTTCCTCTCTTTCCTTAAGATTAGGCAGATTTATATATATTTTTCTGTCAAATCTTCCCGGTCTTAAAAGAGCTTTATCCATAACGCTTTCATTAGCGTTTGTAGCGCCTATAACGACTATGTTATGCCTTTTGCTGTCAAGTCCGTCCAGTTCGACAAGCAGCTGATTTTGAGTGCTGTTTGTTTCTTCCCCGCCGCCCATATATGAAAAAGTTCTTCCTCTTCCTATAACTTCTATTTCATCTATAAAAACGATACAGGCGCCTTCCGCATAAGCGAGTTTTCTTGCTTTCTGAAATAACTGTCTGACTCTGGAAGCTCCGACTCCGACAAAAACTTCTACAAATTCACTGCCTGATATGGATAAAAAAGGCATTTTTGATTCTGTAGCAATAGCTTTTGCAAGCAAAGTTTTACCGCAGCCCGGAGGCCCCATAAGAATGATGCCTTTAACTATTTTACCGCCTATTTTCTTCACTTTTGCGCCGTCTTTTATCAGCTGAACAACTTCCATAGCTTCTCTTTTTGCGCCTTCAAGCCCTATAACATCGCTGAATTTAACATTAATATCAGAAGCTTTTATTCTTTTCTTCGTTATCTTCCCGAATCCGCCTTTCATAAAAAACAGATATGCCCCGACAAATACCATAGCATGCATACCGCCTATAAGAATCTGCATAGGAAGCGTAGCAACTGTCATATTTCTATAAAACGACTCAAGTTTGCTGAGACCCCATAAAGTCAGCAATACTAAAAGAAGTATTGATAATGCCACCAAAATCTTGCCCCAATTATCCATAAAAAATATTCTTAATTTTCTCATTAACAACCCCTGTTATTAAAATACGTTCTTTATATTATAGTATATTTAATCTGATTATCAAAAAAAACTCGGACGGAGAAATACCGAAATATCCCCCCGTCCGAACAGATCAATTTGTTATATTCTATTCTGCTTTAAGCCGCACTCAAAATACCTCTGATATTTTGAACGTTTATCAATTCAACTTTCGTCGTTCTTAACTCGGTATTTCTGTCGGCATATAAAGGCAGTATTTCTATAATTTCATTTATGGCCTGAGGACTGTTTTTATTAAAAGCCTCATTTGTCAGGAAAGAAACTCTTTCCAGCAGTTTCTGTTCAACTTCAGAAGCCGTCATGGAATCATTCACGCTGAAAAAATCCTCATATTTAAGAGAAGAATCTATATTATTTATATACTTTGCCGTCAAAGCCTTTGCAAGTATCTCTTCAAGTCTGTGGTCTTTTAATCCTTCATACGCCTCTTTCTGTCTTAATAAATTAACAGCCAGCATTCTTTCTAAAAGAGTGTTGATAAAAATTTCTTTTTCGTTTGCGTTTTTTAAACCGTTATAATACATTGCAATAGAGCTTGCGTCATTTATATATTTTGCCAGCAGGCTGTATTTATCCGTATCTTTAGCTTTTATTATATCTATAAGAGCACCATCAGAAATCTGAGGTATTTGATTAAAATCAAAATTATTTGCAGTCTGCCTTACAAAATCAACACTTCTTTTTTCAAGCATTTCTTTTATATTCATAGCTGAATTCAAGAATGTAAATATACCTGATGACTTAGCTATTTTATCCTTAAACAAACTTACTTTTATTATTGATATTGAACCGTCAAATCCCTGAACCTGGTCAAAATTTGTAACAATTTTTGTATTTACGTCAGTTCCGGAAACACTGTCAAAATATTTACCGTTGGCAACATAAGAAAATATTCCATATTGAAAATACTTATTAAAATCTGTTGTCTCCGGCTGGTCAAAAACGACGGAAATATCTTTATTTTTACTTTTCGCTTCCTTAAGAATCTGCATAAATTTTTCAGCCGTAAGTTTTTCGATTTCTTCTTTTGATTTAGCATCTTTTGAAACATCTTGTCTGATAAGCTGGATAATTCTGTCCAGATATTTATCCGTAAATAAAATTTTTGAATCTGTACCGAGGTTATCATTTTTAACATAAAGTTCTATAGATGACAACAAATCATTGTATGACATTATATTATCCGCATTATCATCAATAAATAAAGCTATATTTTGATTAATTGTTATCGCTTCAACTTTTTTATTATTCAACAGTGATACTTCTTTTTGAATATCAATGATATTATTTGTTTTCAAAGCATTTAAACCTGCCAACGGATTTCCGCTCTTTGAATATTTGATGTCAGAATCAGGATTATTTAAATCAATTTCTATTATATCCACATTTGCGCTGATTTTTTTATTGGATTGAGAAAACTGTCTTGTTTGTCTGAAATTATTAACGATGTCTTCATAATTTGCTCCGTCCGCAAACAATACAGACGCACCTTTATATCTGCCAAGCCATCCTTTAACTTCTTTACCGTCTTTTGATTTAAATTTAACCGATATCGGTTTAAAATCAAATTCCTGAAAATTGGAAGGCTTATCGTTTATAACAAACATAGGAACAGCTTTTTGAGAATCAGCAATATTCAGCTTCCCTGATTCGGAAAACTTCACTTTTTCAGAACCGTAAAGTCTCACAGCTTCCTGTAAACCTGAAGATTTTAAATAAAAATAATCTATCAATGTGTGGGTAGTTATATTAGCCATCAGACCTGTTATTAAACTTATCAAAGGTATTAACAAAACAGGCGCTGCCGTAAATAATAAAATATTGAACGCGGTAAAAGCTGCTATGAAAGTCGAATAAACAACTGCTTTTGCGCCTGTTTGCCCAGGCTGCGTTTTATGATTTAAAACAAACTTAACAGGATGTATTATCGAATAAAAAGTCTCTTTTTTCAATATTTCTTTCAGCATATTCCACATTGAAATTTCGCCCTTTAATATTAAATCATTAACAGCGCCGAAAGTTTCAGGAAGAATTGATCCCGGTTTACTGCTTGCAGACGTCATTTCATCAGACGAAAGTAAAGATTCGTCATTAATATATTTTTTTGTTTTCCCGTCTTCATATTTAATATTGATACTTTTTATTTCTATATTTAAATTTTCTTTGTTTATTTCGGTTCCGAAAGAAGTTTTTCCCGCAATAATAATGAATTTTATGTGTTCCAAATCCATAAGATAATATTTTAGTTCTTCCTGAGTCATTTCCAAAGCTTTATTTCCCATCTGAGATGTCAAAAATTTATCCATAGAAATTTTAAGAATCATATTCCCGTCACTGTCAAAAGAGAAGTCTTCCATATTATAACCGAATACTGTCCCTTCTAAATTTTGAGATCCCTTTGTTACGGGCAACAGTTGATATCTTATTTTTGGATTTTCATAATTACCTATAAGCTTGAGTTTAACTTCAATTTCTTTCGAATATCTTAAATCAAGCAAAATATTGCTTGCATAAGTCTTCCAATTGCTTCCGTAATATTCAATAAAGTGAATAGATTCATATTCTCCCGATGATTCAGAGTACTCAATACCTTTTATTTTAGATATAGGAAAGAAAAAACTTCCGAATTCTATTTGCATTGTCTGACCGACAGTCGTACACAATGCAGGGACAACGAAAACATCCCACCCGTAATCTGAATAATTCTTTGTATTGTTTACATTGCTGTAAGGAATACTGTCATTAAAGCCTAAAGCTTTTGAATAGGCTTTTACATCCGCCAAGATTGCATTTGCCTTATCCGTATTCCCCAACAAATTATACGTTACAGCCATTTGCATAGTCCATTCAAAACTGACAGGGCTTGTAGTTTCATTACTCCATCTGTACAAATTATTATATGTAACTCCGTTATGCTCAACTTTCAAGCTGAAATTATTTTCAGCATATTCCAATAATTTATCCAAATCAATATTTTTAAGTTCCGTATTTTTATAAAGGTCGGGATGCATGCTTTTTACTGCAGTTAAAACCTGAATTCCCCATGAGCAAGTGTCTAAAACAGAGAAATTATCATCTCTTCCTCTTTTAAACCTCCCCTCTTCTTTTATATATAAATTATTATAAAGAAACGACGATGCATCCGTCAATTTCGTCTTAGCTTTTTCATCAGAAGCATCAAATTGCAGTTTTAAATTATAGTAGGCAATGATATCCAATGCATGTTCGGTAGAGAGCCAACTTTCCTTTGGCGTTCCCGAATATGCCCCTTTATCTCCCTCTACAAAAATAAGCTGGAGTTCTACTTTTTCCAATAAATCATCAAACCTGTCGCTGCCTGTAAGCAACTTATACTGCATTATCGCAATACCTACCCAAACGATTTCGCCTGTTACTTGTTTCTGTTCTAAATTTGACTTGTACATATTCACGCCATTTCTTATTGAGCACAAAATACTTTCTGCTTTCGCTATTTCACCCATCTGCATATAACTTAATGCGGCTAGTGACTGGTCATATAAGTTTTGTAAATTTTGCAGGGCAGTAATCTGGTCTTTAGTTAAACCGGACTTATTCGATTCACTCATATTTTCATAAAGGAACGACTTGAAAGAGCCGTTGCCTGCATAATATTTATCAAGCTGCTGTTCTATGTTTTCCTGAAACTGTTTCTCTGACGATGTAAGATCTATTACCTGCTCTATCTGCACAGGAGGAGTAGGAGTATTATTGCTGTTATTAAAAATACTGCATCCTGTGGAAGACAACATAACTATTACAAGCAATATCGGCAAAATTACTGTTCTTATTGCATTGCTTATCGTTTTTCCTAAAGACTGTTTTGGTTTTTTTGAAGCGCCAGGATTATTATTGTTTTCTTTATTTAAAAGAGCATTTTGCATAACTTCAGGCATATACTCATATATCACTGGATCAACCCCGTCAAGAGTTTGTCCCGAATAACCGGAATTTGCTATATCCCATACGGCACCGTTGCCGAGATACCATTTGTTTTCCACCATAAAAACACAGACTTCTTTACTTATTTTATATATCTGAGGCGCAAAAATTTCTTGTCCCATATTAAATGTAGTTTTTAAAACCAAATTTGCTATTTCATTTAATTTATCGCCTGTTACCTGAGCTAAAACCGAAGACGGCATTTCTTTTAAATTTTGCTCGTTGATAATTCTTGAAACATTTTCGTTAACGTCTATTTTGAAAGAATTCCCGTCAGGCATGGCAAATTCAAGTTTATTTTCATCAATTAAATTTGTTACTTTTATTTTCTGTCCGAACAACTGATTTAACTGTTCGACTAAAATAGAAATATTAACACCGTCTAAATTTTGACCTAAAAACAAAGCCCCGACTATCTGCCGGATTTGTTCCCTTTGAGTTGCATTTGACAAAAGTCCGAGCGCTATAGTCTGATTTTGTATAGTCTGCTGTTTTGCTATAAATTCATAATTCTGCTTTGTTAAAACAGATGACGCGCTCAACACATTAGGTGTTATCGTAATATTGCTGATATTTTTATCGTTCAATATTTTATTAACCCCTGAAGTATGGTAACCTCCGGCGACAAGTATTACAATATTTTTTGCATTTTTTAACATTTCCGCAGGAGTGCTCTTCTGCTCAGCAGCAACATAAATAGCGCCGTTCCCCAAACCCATATTATCCACAAATATATTATTTCTATCAGTATTAACTTCATAGAATTTATTAAGCTGTTCAAACTCTTTATCAAGTTTTGCTACATCGTTTGATATTGAATATTTCGCATATAATTCTTTAAATTTATCAATACCTGTTTTAAAATATTCCCATTGCGCTGCCGTTAAACTAGATGTTAAATATCCTGAAAAATATTTTTGGAAATCACTTAAGTACGCAATTTCCAAATCTGTTTGGTCTTCAGAGAGATAAGTTCTTACAACATCCGTAAGATTTCTTTCTTCCTTAACCAATTCCAAAGGATTAAAACTTACTGCTTTGTTTTTTAACGACAGGAATTTATATAAATCAGGATATTTATCGTTTAACGAAATATTCTCAGACTGACAAAACAGCTCTATATTTTTTTTCAGAGATAACACATCGGTCAAATTATCAGTCGCGTTTAGAAAGCTGTTATATTCTTCATACGAAACAGAATTTTTTATAATTTGCACAACTCTTTCCAACTGCGCAGTTACTTTATCAAAATCTAAATTTTTACCGTTCTGAGACAGTCCTAAATAAATGGACAAATTTGGATATTTTGACATATTTATCCGGTTTTTATTTAAATAAGACGACAAATAACTGAAGTACTTATCCTGGCGTATTTCCCCGTTTTCATATTTTGATATTATTTCATTGAATTCTTTATTGTTTGAACTAAGATATTTAGCTTTTAAAAAATCTATTTCTCTGTTAATATTTGACAAGTATTTTAGATTTGTATTTCTGTCATTTAATATATTGACGAGCCTTGCAATGTTCTCTTCGTGCAGTTCTTTATTTTCTATCCCTTTTAAAAATCCTGTTTTGCCGCTTATTACAGAATAATATTCAGCTCCGGTAAGATTTCCGGACTTTAAAAGATTCTCCAGAACTTTATTTCTATAATTTTTATCCAAATTCGAGAAAAAAGACGTATCTATATTCCCAAAACCGCCTTCAACATATATATTTTTAATATTGTTTTGCTGTTTATCAAGCTCTTTTATTAAAGAAGCTATATTTTTCTGTACGCCGTAATCACAATGTAAATCCTGTATATTAATAACAACTGTATCGCTGTTTAAATCGTTATAAGAAGTAACCTTGCCGTACTTCTCTGAAATTATGCTTTTATATGATGCAAAATATTTATTGCCGTTTGTACCGGTTCCATATTCGGCAACGGCAAATATGTTATTGCTCAGTATAGTAACAGAAAAGCATGCCGCAGTTATTATTGAACACAGTTTACTTAATTGTTTTTTATTAATTTTTAGCAAGGTGATTACCGCCTAATGAAAGATTTTATAAACTGCAGCGTTTTGGCGGAACCGTGTTTGTAAGATTCCGCCAAAACGCATAGAATATTTTATGCCGCGCTTAATATTCCTTTTACTCCGTCAACAGATACAGACAAGCTCTTGTTCAAAGCATTAACATCAAGCAATCTGTCGGTAGATGCAAGAATCGTATCTATATTCTCCAAAGTTTTTGCCGTCTGCGCTTTATCTAACGGTTCGATTATTACATCAGACTCGTTGAGAGCATTCAATATTCTTGTTATGTCTGATTTTAATGCATCTTTTATCTCCGTTAAAGACAATGTTTTGCTGTGCTCTATATTTCCCAACCTTTCTATTATATCTTTCGCGGATATACCGGAAATCAATAGCTGAGTAGTCAAATATCTTACATATTTTCTGTCTGATGTATTCATTTCGCCGATATTAATTTCTCTTTCGCTTAACAATTTTGAGAAAACTTCTCTTTCGGCATAAGAACTTATCATACCGCTCAGCAGTTGTCTTACCATTGATACTTTTTCAATTTTTTGTTCATCGGTTAAAGCTTCCCCTGCAAGTATGGACGATACCGCATTTCTTCCGATATCTGTCAATTGTTGTTTGATTTCACTGTCATAGATTTCTTTTAACTTATCATAAGACAATGATTTATCTCCCAATATTTTTGCGTATGAAGAAAACTTAACGTTTGAATTAAACGCATCGTATAACTCAACCGACATTCCTCTGTTATAACTTTGTTTTATTTTATTGCCGTAAATTATCTGTTTTGTTATATCAGAAGATTTTGCTATTGATTTTTCAACCGCAACGGCAATTATGTTCTTGCCCTGCAGGAATCTCTGAGCAATAGCATTGTTCTTAATTGCGTCATCTGAACTGAATTTAGGGATAAATTTACCGTTTTCTATAAGTTCCGTAATTCCCAATTCGTTCATAAATGTCTCAATATTTTTTACATTTCTCATAACTTCCGAAGGCAATGTGTCCAAATTGAGAACAAGTTCATAACCTTTTGCCTTTACAAACTCTACTTCCTTGGATGTAATCTTCTGTCCAAAATCAACGGAAATATTAGGTACTAACGCAAAGTTAAATTCAGGAACCATCTGTTCTATTTGAGATGTAGATCCGTCTGAAATAAACCTTACGCCCGTTAAACCTTTCATCGTATTGATTTTTTCCGCTTCAGCATTAACATCAGTGATATCTTTAAGATTTACTACAATATTTACATCTAAACCGTAGTCTCTTATAACTCTTATTGCAGTTACGGTGTCTGCCTGAGACAATCCTTCAGCATCAAGATTGATTGCGGTTACGCCGGAATTTCTTGAATGTTCAAGGGTCTTCATCAGATTAGACAACTTTGTCATTTTAACATCTACTTCTTTCCTTCCTGCAGGTATTACAGATTGATTAATTTCTGTTTCTATAAATTCCTTAAATAAAGCATCATTAGAATACTTGCCGATATTTTCGATTGATTCTCTGTATGCTTTTTCTATATCTGCTTTAAATTTAGCTATATCGGTAGTATTGAAGAAAGCAAACGTAAATTTGCCGTTCAGAGTATATTTTAAGAATTTCTGTCTTGCAAAACCGTCTGAATTCAATCTGCCGTAATAAGCCGCAGTATACATATCAGTCAATTCCTGAGTAATTTTTTGAATTTCTTCGGCAGATTTTCCTTCCAACATTCTGTCAAACATTTCTTTTGACTTACCGTTAAGGGAGAACAATACCGATATTTCACCGTTTTCAGAAACTGCCATATTTGCATTAACTTTAAGTATCTTGCCTGAAATTCTTATAGGTATAGCAAATAATTTTCTATATCCGTTTAAATTTCCTTCGGAAACAAGCTGCGGAGTAATTTTCAACGTATTAGGCAATGTTTTTGCTCCGAGAGAAACATTTGCTATTTCCTGGGATATGCCTGTAGCCAATGCATAAGGTTTTACTGTTGCCGTTGCCGCGTCTTCGGTAGATTTTTTAGCTGCATTAACCGCCGACGGCTTATCTCCTTCAGGAAGCAGCAGAATATTATATGATGATACTGCTTCTTCATACTGTTTCTGAGCTATCTTATAAAGAGATATTGCGTAAGGATAATTATTTACCTCTTTTTCAGCCAAATCAAACACATAATTTGCTCTGTAAACCAAATCATCGCCTTTTTTATTATTTGAAGATTTAAATATAACCTGCTCTTTCCAAGCTTTTATCTGAGCCTGCTCGGCCAAGAATCTTGCCTGTCTTAATTCACCCATAAGTCTTTCCTGTCCTGATCTTACGGCATCTTCAACAATTTTCTTGGTTTCTTCTTTTATTCTTTCAATTTCTTTCATAAGCCTCTTTTCATATTCCTGAGGAGAAAGAGTTATGTCAAGATTGAAATCTGCCTTTTCAAGAGCCGATAATTTATTCAACGCATCTTGATAAGTTCCACCGTCGGATACAGAAGAATGCTCTATCTTACTGCCTGATAATTCTTCAACTTTGGCAATCAAAACATTAAGATTGTTGCCTTTTCTCAAATCTATTTCGCCTTTGTTCTCAATTATCATTTCCTGCATGCATTCATTGGCAAGTCTCAATTCTTTGGAAGTTTTGAAAGTCTTGTTTATCATTTCGCTGTTGTTTGCTCTTATCTCTATCTGACTGTCCGTGAAAGGGCTTATAAAGATGTAACTGCCTTCAGGATGTTTATCCATTGCAACCAATGCCCAGCCTAAGCCGCCTTCAAGAGCACTTAATTTATCAGTGCCGTAAAGAGCTCCGAGTCCTTTCACTTCTTGTTTGCCGGTCTGAACACCTTTTATTTTGCCTTTTTCATAATCGACATCATATACAGGAACTTCTGCTTTTTCTCCCAAAACCGCACCTTGAACCTGACCATTTACCAAAACTACAATTATGTTCTGGTCTACAGATGCTAATTCTTTTAATACGTCAGCGTCAAAGAAAACATACTTTTCGCCTTGCTTTTCTCCAGGTCTCAAATCTCTTGTATGCAATATTTTCATCTTTGCATTAGGATCAAGAAGTCTGCCGACTACTCCTGTTTCCTTGCCTAATATTCTGCCGGCCAATTCGTCTTTACCTGTTCCAGGAGCTGCAGAGTAAATCAACGCTTTTTTATCAAAGTTTGTAAATATGCCCAAACCTTTTATTCCTATTAATCCGCTGATAAGCTTGCCTATAGTATCAGTTTCTGATACAACATTTTCTCTTGTAACAGTCTTATTTGCGCCTAAATATTGTTTAATCTTATTAACAGCTTCGTTTATATCTTTTATTTCTTTTGCTGTTAATCCTTTTGTATCAACTGTAGCTTTTGTCATTTCCTGGGCCATACCGATAAAATATTGATATGCCATATCGTAAGCTGTAATATTCAGCTCTTTTTCAAAATCTCCCTGATATACCCATTCATTGACTATCACTTTATTATATAAGCTTCTTGTCAATACCTGAACTACGCCTTCTTTAACTCTGTTATACCTTTCTATTCCTTTATCGCCTTCATTAAATTGGAAATATCCGTCTCTGCTTGCCAATCTTCTGTTCACTTCTTTTGCCATAGCTCTTGCCAAAAATTCAGTCTGAGCATTTATAAAACCGGTAACTTTTCCGTTTTTATCAGCTATTAGACCCATTCTTCTTGCCTTATCAGGATCTACGCTGAACATTTTTGTTAAGACGCTGAATGTATTTATCCACTCAATCATATCCTGGATAAATGCCTGGGATTCTATCTTTGCAATATTCGCATTCTGAGCCTTAATGCTGTTTTGTATTTCTTTTTCATATTGCAGATACAATTCCAATTTTGATTTTTGTTTTTTATCAAAAGCATATTTATTAGACTTCAATGCATTTTCTATATTTTTCTTCAATGTTTTATACTGCCCTGATTCTTTTAATGCATTGAAAGAATTTAATGCTCTTTCATTCATTCCGTCATTTAACAACTTTTCCGTTTGTTTTATTACGCTTCTTAATTCATCAAATTTTCTTTCAGTTTCAACCGTTACTTTAGCAAGTCTCTTGCCTAATAAGTCTTCAACTTTTGATATCAGTTTGCTCAGGTTACCGTCTTTAGCTAAATCGACTTCACCTTTGTTTTCTGTTATCATTTCCTGTAAACATTCATTAGCGAGTCTTAACTCCTGCTCTCCCTGGAATGTTTCTGAAATAAACTGATTATTTTTACCTCTTACAAATATCTCTTCATCGGTAAACGGACTTATAAATATAAAGCTTCCCTGAGGATGAGCTTTCTTTGCGACCAATGCCCAGCCGAAACCGCCTTCCAAGGTACTTAATTTATTCGTTCCGTATAATGCGCCTATTCCTTTTACTTCTTGTTTCTTTATTTGGGCATTACCGACTTTACCTTTATCGTTTGTTTCAAATACAGGGACTTCTGCCTTTTCTCCTAATACGGCTCCCTGCAGTTGTCCGTTTACCAATACAGTTATTACATTAGAATCTGCTTTTGACAGATCTGACAACTGTTCAGGTTTATAAAATACATACTTTTCGCCTTGTACTTCGCCAGGTCTTAAATCTCTTGTGTGCAAAATCTTCATTTTTGCAGCAGGATCTACTAACCTTCCTACAATACCTTTTCCTAATATTCTGCCGGCTAATTCATCTTTACCTGTTCCAGGAGCCGCAGAATAAATCAAGGCTTTCTTATCAAATTTACCTAATACTTCCAAACCTTTGCCGCTTGCATTTATCAAACTGGATACTAAATATCCTGTTTCTTCCGCTTCGTTTATTACATTATTTCTTGTGACATTTTTCTCTTCATACGATTTTATTTCTTTTACGGCTTTTTCTACCGCCGTCTTTTCACTTTCAGATAAACCAGACAAATCGAGCTTTTCTGTTGTTTTTACCTGTCTTATTATTCCGGCAAAATAGTCATATGCTATTTCGTAAGCAGTGATATTTAATTCTTTCTCGAAATCACCTTCATATACCCATTCATTGACTACAACTTTATCATATATAGCTCTTGTAATTACCTGAACTACACCTTCTTTGACTCTGTTGTATCTTTCATACCCTTTTGCATCTGCAGGATCTGTCGAGAATTGTAAATATCCGTCTCTGCTTGCCAATCTCCTGTTTACTTCTTTTGCCATTGACCTTGATATAGCTTCATATTTGGAATCTGTAAATCCTGTTATATCGCCTTTTTTGTTTATCTTTAATCCCATCTCGGAAGCTAATGAAGGCTTAGCCGCCAACATTTCTTTCAATATATCAAACGTATTTATCCACTGTAATATATCCGCTATAAATGCAGGACTTTCTATAACAGATATATTATGTTTCTGGAATTTTATACTGTCTAATATAACTTGTTCATATTTTTTGTATAAATCTAATTTCTTTTTCTGGCTGTCTGAGAATGAATAATCCGCATTATCCAGAGCAAGTCCTATATTTTGCTGCAGTTTTTCATATTCGCCGGCTTTTTTCCAATCATTAAAAGCATTTAATGCTCTTTCATTCATTCCGTCATTCAACAACTTTTCTATTGCTTTTATGCTGTTTCTGATTTCGTTAAATTTAGCATTTGCAGCCGCAGCTTTTTGTTCATCTACATTAATCGCTTGCGATGCCTGAGGAGCAGCAGTTTCTTGAGAGAATGTATCCTCATCTGAAGAGACATCCGCAGGTGTTTCCTCTGTCGTAGGAGTCTTTAATATCTGTGCATTATATTTTTCGTTATATCTTTTTAATTTTGCATTAAATATCAGAGATTTTATTCTTGCATCGGCGGCAATCCATATCTTGCTGAACAAGAAAAATGTTAATTTCAAAATTCCGCTTTCTTCATCTATTTTAAACTTATTGATAAATCTCATTTTCTCAGCAGAATACATAACGCTGAAAGGAATATTATCACCGACAATATTACCGTCGAATGAACGTTTCATCATTTTATCGACTTCGCTGACGAAATTTTTACTCATTTCCGTCGTCATTTTAGAAGTAAAAGCCTCTGCATCGCCATAAGTATAAGGAGTATAACTTATTATATTTCCTTTCCATTCAGGCAAGTTCTTAGGCAACTGTTTTTTAACAGTAGCTTTTGCTCTTCTTTGCAGATAAGGTTCCTGCATTACAAGCAAATCATTCAATGATGCATCTTTATTATTTGCAGTATATTCTTTCATTAATTCCGAACCAAAAAGAATATTTTCAACAGTTGTTGTAGACTGTGCATCGACTTTTATGTCTTTTTCATCAACGCCCATAACAAGCAATATCGCATAGTATAAGAATGCTTCCGGTATAAGGACTTTATCTCTTATAGCGTTATCAAACAATTTCTCCATCGCTATTTCTTCTATAGTTTTTTCTTTATTTGATATTTTCTGTAAGTCCTCAGATGTTAAATTACCGTTTTTAAAATAGAATTGCGTCCATGTCTTTTCTTCATCGCCTTGGTCTACAGTTTCCTTTTCCAATATCGCAAATATTTCACTGTCGGATTTGTTTTCTTTCTTTAAATCCAATATTCTTCCGGCGATATACGCATCCTTTTCCTGTTTTCTGCCTTTGACAATACCGAATTTTTCTTTCATCTCTTGCCAGAAACTTTCTTCATTATTATTTTTTCTCATTTCTGACAATTTCGAAGATAATTCATTCAATATATCGTCTATTTTTGTAAGAGCTTTGTTGTAAGCAGCAAATTCGTCTTTATTTTTCTTTTTATCAATTCTTGTATCTTTGCTTGCTTTCAAATAAGCTAATGTTCCTGTTTCTCTTCCTACGCCGGCTAAAATAAATATAGGCTTTTTATTTTTCTTATATTCATTTGCAGCACCTATTGCAACTCTAGGATATTTTGAACCTAATACCAATATTGCATTTGCACTTTCAACTTTACCGGCATCTTTTTCTCTTTCACATAACCAATTTAAGCCGTTATTTAATATTGAAGCATTTTTAGGATTTATAACCGACCAGAAAATTGCTTTAACACCGTCTTGGAATGCTCTTACATAAGAACTTCCTCTCGGCGATTTTTTGTGAATTATGCCCAGCGCAATTGCGGCAACCGCTATAGTTGAATATCCTAATATCTGGATTATAGGAGCAACAACAGGCAAAGCCAACAGAACAACAGCCTCTGCGGCAAGAGAGCCTAAAGCTATTTTCAAAACATTCTTTTCGGCTTTCGTATGATCCGCATTAAAAGTGAAAGGACCGAATATAAACACAAATGCCATCATGTAAACAAAGAACTGTCCTATAAAACCGAACGGACTTACAGGTGACAATAATGCTATAACAAGCAATCCTATTCCGAATTTAATGCTTGCCGAATACGAACTGTATAATTCCTTAAATTTCATCTGCGGATATACTATATCTTTGATTCCGCTTGTAAACACGCCGGCTTTTCCTTCAAATGAGCCTAAAACTTTCTCTACATGCAAAGGCAAAAGACTGACAAAAGTTGAAACCAACGCCCACATAATTCCCATATATTCTTTTATGCCTTTTACTTTTCCGAACCTTTCAACGTATAAAGCGACTGTCCCTGAAGATATTGCCTGTGACAGCAGGAACCCTGTCGCCATAAACATTACTCCGAATGCTAAAGGAGCAAAAGGACTGAAGCTCAACAACAGCGATCCTACAAACATCAAAGCGTTAAAGAATATCGCTATAGGTTTATTAAAGTAGAAATTAAAATTATTGAAAAGAGTTAATTTCTGCGTCCAATGAACTTTATCGCTCTTCAACAACTGCTGGAACGGAACAGATCTTGCATAATCTACAACAAGTCCTCCGAATCTTGTTTGGAAAGCAGTTATTGAATCCATCAACATCTCTCTAGGTCTGCCGTTGACTATATACGGAGCATATCCGCCGTGGTAACCGTCTTTTAACGCTTCTCCTGCCGCTCCGGTATCTTCAATATTTGACATATAGTATCCCCATCTTCCAAGGACACTGTATCTCATAAAACCAGGACCGTAGAAAGCAAAACTTCCAACTTGTTCATACATAGGCTTTGCTTTATAAGCCTCTGCATTTTTCAAATATTCCGCTGCCAATTCTTCAGCAGTCCATTTGCTTCTGTCTGACAAGCTGTAATTGCCGTCAGATGTTTTTTGCATATTGAAAATAATACTTTCTATATCAATTTTTGATATATCAATTCCCTGTTTTGAAAGTTTTGCAGCTAATTCGCTTCTCAACGTTTCAAGTTTACTTACAGTTTCTGATGTTTCATTAACATATCTTGCCGCCAGTTCCGAAGCCGGCCAGTCCAATCTGTTTGCCAAACGTATATTACCGTTTGAATCGACAAATTTAGGGAATATCAAAGCCATATAGTTAATATCATCTAATTTTTTAACGCCTTTCTTTGCAAGCTCAGCTTTTAAATTTCTTATCAATATATTAGTCGCCGATTCCTGCTGTGCAGACAATGTCAAATTATTCCATACATCTTCGGCAGCAGCATGTGATGCTGCAACAGGAGAAACTCCAGCAGTTTTCATATCCAGCTGAGCTAAAGCCCAGCCCATATTAGGATCGTCGGCAAACTGGCTTGACAATATAGGCAGGAAGAAGAAATGTGACGGGAAGAAGAAATGATCTCTGTCAAGGTTAACTATCATCGCATCGTCTTTACCGTTTTCAGATAAGAATTTTGACATATTCTCATAAGTAATAGACCATTTGTCCGTCTTTACAGTCCACTTTGAAGCGGCATCTTTTGCATATTCATCATTCTTATTTCCTTTTGTTGACATAAGAATTCTGATAACTCCGTCATCAGCGCCTGCTCCGTATTTATTTAGCAAATATCCTCTCTTACCTAATTCTTCGACAATCGTCTGTGCTTCACCGCTGCCGTAATTGCTGCTTGCCTTATCAGGATCTATATCTTCATGTACGTGAACAAACATCAACAAAGATTTCAATTCCTCGGCAACTTTCTTATCCAATTCTTCACCTGAATATTTAGAGCTCAATTTATATTTTAAGAAACTTCTTAATGCGACTTCGGCAGATTTCTCAGCGTAAAGAAGAGTCTTTAAATATCCGTCGCTTCTGTATATTACCCAGTTATAAAGGACGTCATGTTCAACAGATTTAACGTCTCTTCCTGTTTTTTCGGCGATTGTATTGATAGTATTTTTCAGTGTTGTATCTAATTCATTTAAATTATTTTCTTTAATAAAAGAATCAACGTCAACTACATTGTATTCTTTCAATAATTTATGCATGAAGATAGACCAACTGTCAGGATAAGTTTCTTTCATTGTTCTGAAACCTGATTTAATAATAGCTTTAACAGTTTCTTCTTTCGCGGTCGCTTCTCCGTCCAAGAAAGCGACATCAGGAATAATTCTCTTTTTACCTGTTCCTTTTACTATCACAGGGAGCAATTGGTCAACCATCAAAGAATCAACTTTATACTGGAAGCCTTTTTCCCCGCCGTACTGTTGTAATAAAGATTCTATAAGATTAAAGAATCTTATTATTTCTTCCTGAGCCTGACTGTTCAAACCTTCAGGCATTTTGTTAATAGTTTTATCATCTATAAGCTTATTCAATTCTTTTGCCTGCTCATCGGTAATCAAATCAAAGTCAAGCAAGGTATTTTTTACCAACGCATCTTTAAAGCCTGCAAGCAGGTATCCGTTATTTCTTACAACATTTAATTTCTTAGCATCTATCTGCTTCATTGATGTGATAGTAGATACTTTGCCTTCCTGATGATACGCAGTGCCTTTTGCAGCCATCATAAAATTCCATACAGTATTCCATAACATTAAAACGGTAAGGAATAAAATAGGACCTGCAACCAACCAAGCTATTGCCGGAAGCACAGGTATTGCAAAAAATAATGTAGGAACAACTATTAATACGCTCAGAGTACCGTATACTGCAAAGAACTTTTTATACATTGATATATTTTCTTTCAATATAGGATCTTTAATATCCCCTTTATATTCTTTTGCAGATTTTATTATATCGGCAAACATTTTAGGTATTTCAATAAACCTGAACTTTAAGAAAGGAGCAAGCCTTAGCAGCCAATGTCCTATCATATACCATCCGCTGGCCAACACAACAGGAGCAAAGAAACTGCTCAAAATAACTCCTACAGTCAATGTCCCTGACGCTGTAATAACTCCCAATGCCCCGAAAGCAACAGCAGCAACAAAAGTAACAACCATCGTTATTTTATTTACAATATCGGCCAAACGCTTTGTATTTTCATCTTTCTTTATTTGTGCGTCATCTTTTTTCTTTGAAGTTTCTTTCTGCGCAATTTTAGCCTGGGCAGATATCCAATGATTAAATACAAAAAGAGAACTCAACAAAGCTCCTATCCCGAATGAAGCCAAGAAAGGCAAAGCAGGCAATGATACTGCCAATATTCCTGCAAAAATAAAGGCTCCTGAAATTACCCATACGCCTCTTATAACCTTATCTAAAACAGGAGTTACAACCGGATATCTTGGCTGTTCTATTCCTCTTCTTTCATACTCTTCTGCAAGCCATTTCCTCATCGGAGTAAGAATTTCCTCGGCCTTTTTCATTATAGCCTGAGATTTCTTTAATTTTTCGTCTGCATTATTTTCTGATATGATTTTTGATACTTCATTGAAATATTTAGTCAAATTATTTTCAACCATAGGATCATGAGCATTCTTATACGCAAGCATCTCTTGAGCTCTTTCTTCCTGTGTGAGAGAAGTATTTTTATTCAATTCTTCTTTTTTCTTTGCTACGCCTTCCAAATAATATTTAAAGACAGTTTTGAGGTCTATATCAGACATTGTATAATCTGCTTTATCTTTTATATCTCTCAAAATACCTTCGCCTTTCATATCTTTATCCCATTTAGTTTGCTGATCTGTTATGCAGAGATGAATAAGATATACAATATTCTTTAAAATATAATTTTCAATAAAATCAAATTTTACATCAAGATTATTTGAAGCCGAAGCCTGCAAAGCTTTTTCTCTTATTTCTTTATAGTTATCAACATCTTTCAAATATCTGTCTGCGAGAACCGTAGGATCTTCATAAAAAAGAGAAGTCAGATAATCATTATAATCTCCAAGCAACCTCATATGTTTATTGATTCTTGAGATTCTAAGATTTATATTATCTTTTTTGCTGTTTATTAAAGATTCTTCTTTTGTTACTTCTTCGGTTTTCTCCTCTTGTACAATAGGTTCTTGAGGAGGAACTCCTTCTTTTTCTGCTATTTTTACCTTTGCCTGTTTTCTGAATTTTCTAGGTTTAAATACAGTGCTTGCCAAGCCTTTTGCGGTTAAATATAAAGCTATCGGCAAAACAACCGTAAAGACAAGAAGGAATCCTGATACCGTACCCAAAAACGGAACTAAATTCTGTCTCTTTTGCGTATCAAATATATTCGCAAGTAAAGTGTTGCCTGAATGATATTTCAACAAAACTTTAACATATTCTACGACAGACGTTGAAAATGAAGAGAAGTTATAATCGACATATACTATAGGAGCAAATTTGCTTTCAACATTATACTTATGAACTCCGTTTTCAAAATACATGCCCGATCTTTCCGCTAAACCTGCCGCTTCATCCATTGTATCGACAACAATTATCCCGTCGCCGTCTTCATCCAACGAAGCATCTATCTGTTTGCCGTAAATCATATTATCTACTGCTTCGGTTACCGTGTTATCCTGATCTACTGAATAAATGAAATAACATCCAGGATGATCATTTATTAAAACGGTATAATGTTTCTGATACAAAACTTCAGTTCCGTCATCTTTAATTAAATATGTTTCTGATGGGAAGCCTTTTGAATCATAGTATAATTTTGTAGCATTTTCCCAAAGCTGTCCTTTCAAAATTTTACCTTTAAACGGAAGTCCTTTAAAAATCTGGTAATTATACGTTCCGTTGTAATTATATCCGCTTTCTGCTACGGATCTTGTATTCCATTTTTCGCTGTTTACGTTATAAACCAATATATTCTTTCCATTGGAAGTCGAAGTAAAATTACTGCTCATAACTGATTCTTCAAGTTTAGAAACTCCGCTTTTTACAGTAATGCTTCCGTCACTGTTTAATCCCAAATATTTAGTAACGTCATATCCGAATTTTTCATTATATACACATGTTACCGTATTTGTGGCATAACCCAATAATTCGCTAACATTCAAGAAGCTTACAGATGTATCTGAGTTATAAAAACTGAAAGTCACATATCTAGGCTCTCCTGACAAGTTTCCTTTCTGATCCAAAGAATATCCGTCAAAAGAAAGAACTCTTCTTCCGTATCCGTCCGTAGCTGTTACGCTAACCTGTTTTATATTTCTGCCTGTTAAATCCAATTTTTCTATTGAAGAAATATTCTCGGATAAATTTGTAGTATTCAAATCAATCTTAACCGTATCAGCCAATTCTATAGTTTTAAATCTGAATACTGCAGATTCGGTTATGTTTTTATCGTTGTAAGTAGGAACAACAGCTCTGTCAATATAATCAGATTCTCTTAGAACGACCCAGCTGTCGCCGTCTTTAACCAACGATATGGAACGTTTAGCAATACCGAATTCATTATAATCAAAGTAGAAATCCGCAGTGATAGGCTTTCCGTCTTTATCCAACTCATAAGATGCCATTGTCTGTCCCTGCAAGTTTCTGTAAATTTTAACATTCTTTTCAAAATTTATATCTTTATCATATACTTTTACCGTATATTCAACTATTTGTTTTTCTAAGCTTAAAGAATCTAATTTACTTTCGCTGACTACTTTTGAAGTACCGTCAACAGAATACGCCGTAGTTAAAGTATAGCTCGGTATTTCCAAAAATTTATGCAATGTATCAGTATAAGTAAACTCCTCAGTTCTTGTTAATCTGTACAAACTGCTGCCGTTTACTTTAAGATTCAATAATTCTTCAACAGTCGTAGGTTTTTGTTCCTTAATAACTTTAAGCAGAGCTTCCTGAGAAAAAACTTCCGTACCGTTAGGAGAAAGATAATATCTCTTCAACAATGCATTTTCATCATTAGGATCTCTCTCTTCAATAAATGCAGAACGTTCATAGTAATCAACAACCAAAGTCTTGTTGTCTGATATTGCAACCAAGCTGACAGGGTCTTCATTTATATCCGACATTGTGTATCTTATACCTGTTTTAATGCCGTCTGTTTCCAGAGAAAAATCGACAAATCCGTCAGGCGTTATTTTAATTACAGGCTGTTCTATACCTTTGTAATAAATACTCCAGCCTGTCAAAATGACATTACCGTTTTCATCAACAGTCTGTTCTTTCGCATATGTTAAATTTTCAAGAAGCGTTTGTATTTTATCGGTTCTTATTTTTCCGTCAGCATCTAAAATAGATTCCCCGTTTTCATCAACCACTTGGCCTGCGAAGTTGGAAGCAAATGAATATTCTGAAATAGCTTTCTTTACCAACTCAGTAAGCACGGATGATTGTAAATCAGTATCCTGTACAGCTTGGGCGTAACTCATACCGTCAAATGTTTTTATAACTTCGCTGCTGGTTTCGTAATAGAAGCTGTCTGTTGCTTTATTATAAACTGCTTTTCCGGTAAAGACAGAACCGTTTGTGTATGTTATTCCGTTGTCTTTATTTTTATATGAATATGTAGCCGTTATCATTCCTTCATTATTAACTTCAGAAGTAATTCTGACATTTCTGGAATACCATTTATTTCCTTCCTTTATTATTTCGGTATCTTTAAAAGTTGAAACAACAGAATCCGATTCTTCGCTTGTTAATGATGTACTCGTTTGACTTATAATTTTGCCATCGGCATCATAAGTATAAATCACTCCGTTCAATGCAGTCTTTTGACCTTTTGAATAAGCATATAAATCTTCCGTAGCTATTCTTACTTCTATTTCCTGTCCGTTTCTAATTATATGGCAAACAGTATTTTTTGGAATAAACAATCTTGAAGGAGCTATTATTCCTCCCTTGTCCAAAGAAAAAGCCTCGGCTTCAGCATCTTTCATATTATAATAATCGCCGTAAATTATTTCCGTCTTTTTGCCGTCATAAGTGTAATAAACCGATCCGTCTGAAGCAATATGCATTTCAAACTTAGCGTCTTTTTCTATAGCTTCGTCATATTTTATTTCAAAGCTCTTATAATATTCATTATCCGATTTTGTTTCTGCGTTTGAGAAAATGCTTTCATAATCAGTAGTAGATATTGTTCCGTATACATTTGATATTCTTATCGATTTCATCTCTCCGATTTTTTCGCCTTCGTTTGTTATAATATCGCCTGAATAAGTTCCGTCTGAATTCATAGAAACATTATTCATATAGGCTTTTGTATCTATACCGTTAAATTTGATATTTGTTATAAATATCATATCCGCATCTTTGCCGTTTGTGCCTGCATGAAGTATACGTCCGCTTGCCTCAAAATCATTTTCTCTCAAAGATTTTTCGGCTAATTCCGAGCAAAGGCTGTCTGTTAAAGCCTGAGAATTACCGTCAGAATCAACGGATAAGATTCCGTCAACGGTAACATCAGCTACAGTATCAACAGAATCTTCACCCTGTGTTGCAGTCTTTGTATAGAATTCATCTTTATAACTTACAAATTCTTCTACTCCCAAATAATTACCGTCTTTATCATAAAATACTTTCACATAAACTTCGGCTTGTTCTCCGTCGATATCGAAAGTATCTTTCAATTTGACTTCTACTTTAGCGCCATTTTCCTGATATGTGTAAACGCTGTTAGAAATTGCATCTTCTTTTGCTGTTGTCGTAGTCTTGGTTGTTGAAGGAGTAGTCGTCGTAACTGTAGCAGGCTCTTTCAATTTCAGAGGTTTTAATCCGAACAAAGAGCGCACCCAATTCCAAATGCTTACAAAGAAATTCGAAACCTTATCCCAAAATGTCAGTTCCGTAGTCGTAGTTGTGGTAGTTCCATCTTCCGTCTGAACGGTTGTTTCAGTACCGGAAGTTTGTTCCCTTAACTGATCAAAATATGCCTTAGCTTCTTTTAATCTGACATCCAATCTCTTCTGCATAAATCCGCTGTTGTCAGAAACAAAGTTATCTTCTCCGATTTTATTATACATATACACATCAACTATATCTTGTACGGAATATACAGAATCATTATCAAATATTTCAAGGAAATTCCCGTTTGAATCAAAAGGATAAATTTGCACCTCAACGCCGTTTTTAACAACCTTTATGTAAAGATATCCGTTTGCGTCTGTTTCTATTGAAACATTGTAAACAGAACTTAACTGATTGAACTTATTATAAATTTCGACTATTTTCTTCGTCTTTTCAATATCAAAATTAAATTTACCGGATTTATCAAAAGGATAAACTTTCATAGTGCCGACTGAGAGTTTAACTTCAAAATACCAGTATCCGTTTGCATCTGCCCTGTATGTTACTTTATCTGATATTGTTTTTAACTTTTCATAAGTATCAAATATTTGGTTTATAGACTCTACGCTTGTAAAATCTTCCAAATATACTTTTAGAACAAGATCGCTTCCTTTCTTTGAAACAGTAAAATATATATTGTCTGTTCCTGACCTCTTTACAGTATATCCTGCATCTTTTAATTTCTGTTCTAATTCATTCAACTTATTATTATAAGGAGCATTATATGCATTAACCATTGCTTCCGCTTTAGCTATCAAGGCTTTATCTGAATCACTTAATAATGATTGATACTTTTTAGCTTCAGCTATCCAATAAGACATATGTGCATAATCTTTAGACGTCTTATTAGTTTTATTAACGAAATATTGCAGTGAACCGATTGCTTCTATTTTCTTTGCTTCGTCAGAGTTTTTATAAGTATTAACCATTGCTTCCGCTTTAGCTATCAAAGCTTTATCGGTTGAAGTCAACAATGAACCGTATGTTTTCAACTGAGATATCCAATAAGCTATATGACCGTAATCTTCAGCTGTCTTATTTGTTTTGTTAACAAAATATTCAAGCGACGCTGCCACATCTATTTTTTTAGCTTCATCCGAATTTTTGTAAGTATTAACCATTGCTTCTGCTCTGGCAATCAAAGCTTTATCGGATGATGTTAATAATGAATCGTATTTCTTCAATTCAGATATCCAATAGGATATATGACCGTAATCGTCGGATGTCTTATTCGTTTTGTTAACAAAAAACGCTAATGAACCCGCAGCTTCATTCTTTTTAGCTTCGTCAGAGTTTTTATAAGTATTAACCATTGCCTGTGCTTTAGCTATCAAAGCTTTATCGGATGATGTCAATAATGAACTGTATTTGTTCAGTTCATTTATCCAATAAGCTATGTTCCCGTAATCTTCGGCTGTCTTATTCGTTTTATTAACAAAATATTCAAGCGATGCTGCCGCGTCTATTTTTTTAGCTTCATCAGAATTTTTATAAGTATCAACCATTGCTTGCGCTTTGGCTATCAAAGCTTTATCGGATGATGTCAATAATGAACTGTATTTGTTCAGTTCATTTATCCAATAAGCTATGTTCCCGTAATCTTCGGCTGTCTTATTCGTTTTATTAACAAAATATTCAAGCGATCCTGCCGCGTCTATTTTTTTAGCTTCATCAGAATTTTTATAAGTATTAATCATTGCTTCCGCTTTGGCTATCAAAGCTTTATCGGATGATGTTAATAATGAACTATATTTATTAGCCTGAGATATCCAGTATGCCATATGTCCGTAATCTTCGGCTGTTTTATTTGTTTTATTAACAAAATACTGTAATGAGCCGATTGCATCGTTCTTCTTTCCTTCTTCAGTAGAACCTCCGGAATGAGAAGAGTCATATGCATTAACTAAAGACTGAGCCTGCGCTATCAAAGCTTTGTCTGCATCTGTTAATAACGAGCTGTATTTATTTGCTTCTGATATCCAGTATGCCATATGTCCGTAATCTTCGCCTGTCTTATTTGCTTTTTCTACAAAATATTTAAGAGAACCGATTGCATCATCTTTTTTAGCCTGTTCAGCCTGCGATGCGTTGTACGCATCAACTATAGACTGTGCTTGGGCTATCAAAGCTTTGTCTGCATCTGTTAATAACGAGCTGTATTTGTTTGCTTCTGATATCCAGTAAGCTATATCTCCGTAGTCTGATGCTGTTTTATTTGTTTTATCTACAAAATATTTAAGAGAACCGATTGCATCATTTTTCTTTCCTTCTTCAGCCTGCGATGCATTGTATGCGTCCAAAGCGGACTGAGCCTGCGCTATCAAAGCTTTGTCTGCATCTGTCAATAACGAGCTGTATTTGTTTGCTTCTGATATCCAATAAGCTATATTTCCGTAATCTTCGGCTGTCTTATTTGTTTTACTGAAGAAATACTGCAATGAACCGATTGCATCATTTTTCTTTCCTTCTTCAGCCTGCGATGCATTGTATGCGTCCAAAGCGGACTGAGCCTGCGCTATCAAAGCTTTGTCTGCATCTGTTAATAACGAACTGTATTTATTTGCTTCTAATATCCAGTAGGCGATATGTCCGTAATCTTCAGCCGTTTTATTTGTCTTGTTCAAGAATGCGCTCAATGAGCCGATTGCGTCGTTCTTCTTTCCCTCTTCATTCTGCGCGGCGTTGTATGCGTCCAAAGCGGACTGAGCCTGCGCTATCAAAGCTTTGTCTGCATCTGTTAATAACGAGCTGTATTTGTTTGCTTCTGATATCCAATAAGCCATATCTCCGTAATCTGACGCCGTTTTATTTTCTTTACTGAAGAAATACTGCAATGAGCCGATTGCATCGTTCTTCTTTCCTTCTTCAGTCTGAGATGCATTATATGCGTCCAAAGCGGACTGGGCTTGCGCTATCAAAGCTTTGTCTGCATCTGTCAATAACGAGCTGTATTTATTTGCTTCTGATATCCAATAAGCTATATCTCCATAATCCGCTGCCGTTTTATTCGTTTTATCTACAAAATACTGCAACGAACCAATAGCATCGTTCTTCTTTACTTCATCAGAACTGTTATATGCGTCCAAAGCAGACTGGGCTTGCGCTATCAAGGCTTTGTCTGCATCTGTCAATATCGAACTGTATTTGTTTGCTTCTGATATCCAATAGGCTATATGACCGTAATCTTCAGCCGTCTTATTTGTCTTGCTCAAAAATGCGCTCAATGAGCCGATTGCATCGTTCTTCTTTCCTTCTTCAGTCTGAGATGCATTATATGCGTCCAAAGCGGACTGGGCTTGCGCTATCAAAGTCCTGTCTGCATCTGTTAATAACGAGCTGTATTTGTTAACTTCCGATATCCAATAAGCTATATTTCCGTAATCTTCGGCTGTCTTATTTGTTTTATTGAAGAAATACTGCAATGAACCAACAGCATCGTTCTTCTTTACTTCATCAGAACTGTTATATGCGTCCAAAGCAGACTGGGCTTGGGCTATAAGCGCCCTGTCTGATGCGGTAAACAGAGAACTGTATTTATTTGCTTCTGATATCCAGTAGGCGATATGTCCATAATCTTCAGCCGTTTTATTTGTCTTGCTCAAGAATGCGCTCAATGAGCCGATTGCATCGTTCTTCTTTCCTTCTTCATTCTGTGCAGCGTTGTATGCGTCCAAAGCGGACTGGGCTTGGGCTATCAAAGCTTTGTCTGCATCTGTCAATATTGAGCTGTATTTGCTTGTTTCTGATATCCAATAAGCTATATTTCCGTAATCTTCGGCTGTCTTATTTGTTTTATTGAAGAAATACTGCAATGAACCAACAGCATCGTTCTTCTTTACTTCATCAGAACTGTTATATGTATCCAAAGCAGACTGGGCTTGCGCTATCAAAGCTTTGTCTGCATCTGTCAATAACGAGCTGTATTTGTTTGCTTCTGATATCCAGTAAGCGATATGTCCGTAATCTTCGGCTGTTTTATCTGCCTTATTCAGGAATGCGCTTAACGATCCGATTGCATCGTTCTTCTTTCCTTCTTCAGTCTGAGATGCATTATATGCGTCCAAAGCAGACTGAGCTTGCGCTATCAAAGCTTTATCTGCATCTGTTAATAATGAACTGTATTTGTTTGCTTCTGATATCCAATAGGCTATATTTCCGTAATCTTCGGCTGTCTTATCTGTCTTGCTTAAGAATGAGCTCAATGAGCCGATTGCATCGTTCTTCTTTCCTTGTTCTATCTGCGATTCATCATACGCTTTCAACTCCGATTGGGCTTGCGCTATCAGAGCTTTGTCTGCATCTGTTAATAACGAGCTGTATTTATTTGACTCCGATATCCAATATGAAATATGTCCGTAATCTTCGGCTGTCTTATCTGTCTTGCTCAAGTATGCACTTAGTGAACCGATTGCATCGTTCTTCTTTCCTTCTTCAGTTTGTGATGCATTGTATGCATCTATTTCTGCCTGAACATCTGAAGAGACAAGTCCTGCAACTCTTGCAGCCCATGTAGATAAATCTTCTCCCTCCAAAACTTGCTGAGCTAAAATAGTGTCTGTTAAAGTCTGCGATAAAGAAAACCCCCCAGGCAAAGATAAACCCAAGGCTGAAACGACAGCATCTACGCTGCGTTCAAATTCCGTTTTACTTGCATTATATGCATTCAATACTTCCTGTGCCTGTGCTATCAAAGCTTTGTCAGCATCTGTTAATAACGAGCTGTATTTATTTGACTCTGATATCCAGTATGAAATATCTCCATAGTCAGAAGATGATTTATTTTCTTTACTCAAAAATGCACTCAATGAACCGATTGCATCGTTCTTCTTTCCTTCCTGTTCCTGTGCAGTATTATAAGACGATAAAGAATCCTGTGCTTGGGCTATCAAAGCTTTGTCAGCATCTGTTAATAACGAGCCGTATTTATTCGCTTCCGATATCCAATATGAAATATGTCCGTAATCTTCAGCAGTCTTATCTGCTTTACTCAAAAACACATTCAATGAACCTATTGCATCATTTTTTGCAGCTTCTTCAACAGTAGCTTTTTCAGCTGCAACTTCCTCTCTTGTTTTGCCTTCTGCATTCTTGCCGTTTATATCATATCCTTCGGTATCATATAATGTGCCTGTATCTTTATTCAATCCGGTAGCAGGATCAAAACCGTTTGCATCATATGTAATCTCTTCTGTTTTTGCAGATTCGGCTGCAACTTCTTCTCTTGTCTTTCCGTCTGCATTCTTGCCGTTTATATCATATCCTTCGTTGTCATATAAAGTACCTGTATCTTTATTTAAACCGGTAGCAGGATCAAAACCGTTTGCATCATATGTAATCTCTTCAGTAGTTGTTGTAACTCCTGCAGCGGCATCTGTAAGCTCTTCAACCGGTGCAGTCGTAACAGGAACAACTGTTGATATAACATCAACTGCCGCTTCAGCAGGCGTTGTTGAAGGTTCAACAGGATTTTCAGTTTCAGAAACGACAGGTTCTTGAGTCGTTGTTTCAGCAGTTGTCTGACCTTCTGCTTTTGTTTCTCTGGCAACAGGCTCTTCCTCATCTTCCGTTTTTGTAACATTTTGTTCTTCTGCTTTTGTTTCCGTTACAACAGGTTCCTCTGCTTTTGTTTCCGTTACAGCAGGTTCCTCTGCTTTTGTTTCCGTTACAGCAGGTTCCTCTGCTTTTGTTTCCGTTACAGCAGGTTCTTCTGCTTTTGTTTCCGTTACAGCAGGTTCTTCTGCTTTTGTCTCCGTTACAGCAGGTTCCTCTGCTTTTGTTTCCGTTGCAGCAGGTTCTTCTGCTTTTGTCTCTGTTGCTATTACATCTTCGGTGGCAGCATAAGCTACTTGTCCTACAAACATCTCTTTTACTGCATCCTGAACTTTTGATACGGTTGCAGTATCAGGATTTACATTCGCTCTTGACGTCATCATTATACCTGCAAACATTGAAAGAGCCGTAGCCAACGTTTCAGATATGTTTCTTATATTTTTATTTCCGCTTCTTCCTGCAAAAATTAAAGCCGCAACACCGGCTGCAAGAATCCCTCCGACAACTATATTGCCGCATATAAAACCTATTGCGCTAAAAGCAAACATCAATATCGTAGGTGCTATAAAAGCCGTACTGAATGCTGTTCTTGCAACTTTTTTTGCTGTTCCTGTTTTTTCTATACCGTCATAAAAACTTGCCGCTTTTGTTTTTGCAGAAATATATTTTATTCCAAAAAACAAAGCTAACATTCCTATTCCGGCAAATAAGACAGCTGCCGGAGCCAATAAACCTATTGATATTCCCAATACTGCCGGTAAAGCACCGATTAAAGAGAATACTCCGAATATTGCATATGCCAACCCTCCGGCAGCAATCAAACCTGTCAGAGGCGCTATCATTTCTTTTATTTTTAAATTTGAGAATATATTTTTTGTATTTACTTTATATGTCAATTCAACATCAACATTTTTCTTTGCAGGCATCAAATACTGCGTATAAAAATATATGCCAGCTACTACCGGAAGAGCTACTGCAGGTATAATCAAACTTCCTGCAAAAGAACCGATTAACAAAGTAATCGCACCAACAGCCAATCCGCCGAAAAATCTTTCAACTCTCACAACGGCAGGAGTTTTATTTGATGATACTGAAATATTTTTATCGTTTATTTTGCTGATTATATTTTTATTTTTACTCTTCAATATCATTGAAGATATTACGCTTCCCGCGGCGAATACTACACCGGTCAAGACGACAAATGCTCCTGCAGGAACTGCAGCTATAGCCATAACAGAGCCTATTAAAAGAGCACCTATAGATGCATATAAGCCAAAATTATTGAGACTCCCTGCTATTTGATATAACAAACCGGTCACTGCTTTCTTACCGTATTTTGCATAATCTCCGGTAGCCAATAAATCCTGTTCTGCTACAGAGTACCTGCCTTGATCATTAACAGATGCTAAAATAGCATCTGAATATGTTATTTTCTGATAACCTGCATATATTAACAAACCGACTAAAGCAACTCCGCCGACCGCAAACAAAATGCCGGTTGAAACGCCTAAAAATGTTAATAATGTCGCTGCTACGCTTCCTATTCCTATTAAAGCCAAAGGAACATAAACAGGTGCCAATTTCGAAAATACATGTTGAATTTTTGCTAATACTTTTCTTGTCTTTACTGATTTTGATTCAGAAATTTTAGCGCCTAAAATTTCTTTATCGGAAGAAATTTTAGATTCAGCTACAGTATGTTTGAAAAACTTGTTTATTTCATTTCTTACAGATTCTTCAACACCTGAGAAAACTCTGTAGAATTCTTTTCTCATATCAGCCTGAGAATCTATAGGTTTATAGTTATTGCCTACAACGTTATCATCTTCAATCTGCAAATAATTTGTTGCATTCTCAAAAGCAGTTGTTCTGACAGCCAAGTCATCCGTAATAATTTTTGAAACTTCTGATTGTATAAATTTTTTCGCATATTCTATATCAGAAATTTTGGCAATATTTTCTTTATAACCGTTTAAGGTTTTTATTTCCTTGCTCAAAGAATCATTTTTCTCGGCATCTTTACTTTCTGTTAAAACTTTTTGTATTTCTGCAATTTTACTGTCTATTCTCTTTATTATTGATTCTTTCTGAATTTTGCCTATTTCAGCAAATTCAGCATCAGTAATTTTTCTGCCTAAAAGCGTTTCAAAAGCAGAAACAGCATCGCTGTATTCTTTTAATAAAGGTTCATACTGATTTACAGGGTTTGCTTCAAGATTATTTTTATCCAAAGACAACTGGGCTGACATTTCCTGATCGGCTATTTTTGTTCTTATTAAATCATAAAGTCTTAAGTATGCATTTTCAGCTCTGTTGAGTCTTAACATACCTAAACCTTTTTCATTTACGGAAATATTCTGGTTTAATAAATTATTTCCTTTTCTCAAGTCCTCTTTCATCGATAATATTATTTGTTCAGGAACAGTACCTTTAAAATGACTTGTTCTTTGTTTTACAATCTGATCTATTTCTTCTTCAGACAATATTGTTTTTTTATCTGAGGATTTAAGAGCCTTAGCCAATTGTTCTTTATACAAATCAATATTATCATCGGTCATATCGCTTAAAATATCTTCATTGGAACAATATAATCTTACCGTACCGATTTTATCTCCCGAAGACATAATATGTCTTGCGCTTCTTGAAGCTTTTTGATGTTCATGAGCATATGCTTTTGAATAACTGGCAATAAAAACATCAACCCATCCAACGGTTGAACCGTTAGGCTTTATTTCAGTTCCTGTTCCGGCAATATCAGTACATACAACTATCGAAGGTGTTTCTCCTGCCTGACTTAAAATTTCTCCGATCTTTAAGCTGTCTGCAAGGTCTCCATCAGACAACGAAAGCGTAGGTAAGTATGTTTTTACCGTTTTTACTGTTTTTGACATTGAAGGATTAGTCGCTCTTACAAAATCAAACAAATCTTGTGCTTTAGACATCATCTCTTCAGGTTTTGCCTGTTTTAAAGCTTTTACTTTTTCTCTGAAATCTTTATTTGAAACGTAAATTTGTTTATTATTAATCATCTCAACAATTATCAATGATGTTAAAAGCTTAATATCATTGATGTTTGAAACGAAAATTTCTGACGATGCTGCAGGAGTATTTTTATTTGTAAAAAATACTCTGACAACGTCTTTGGCAACTTCGCTATACTTTTCAATATTATTTTCAAAAGCAAAAGCGCTCGTGAATAAAGGATCTGCTCCCTTTGTAGCATCTGACAGCTGATAGTTATATCCTCTTTTGTCAAACCAGCTTAATGCCGCAAGCAAAGTACCTGTTCCGCCGGCAATATCCGCAAAATTTTTATTTAAAAACTCAGTCAAAACATTAGTGCTTAAAGACATAGTCGCCGGAGAATATTTTCCGTTAAAATCATACTGTTTTGTATTTTCAAGATACATTTCAACAGCAGCAGACAAATACCCTGACCATTGTTTACCTTTTTGTATCTTATTTTCAGAATCTCTGCCGCTTATTGACTTTTCTTTATTTTCTTCAAGTATAATTACCTGCCCGTCTTCTATTATGAAGTCTTTTCCAATTTCCAAATATTTGGCTCTAAGAGCATCTTTGAGCATCATATTCCACTGAGGTTTTGTCAATTGGCTGTACTGGCTCTGGGCATTTTTATAAGCCTGGTTATATTCTTTTGAAATCTCTAAGTTTAACAAATGCAGTATTATATTTTTACCGTCTTTGCTATAGTGGCTTCCTGCTTTTAATACATCAGCCAATGCTAATGCTTCTTTTTGAGCTTGATGTATTTCTCTCCAATTATGTACAGGCTCTCCGGAAATTGCAAAACGGTTATTTTGAATTATCTGGTCTATTTCATCGCCCATAAAATGTCTGTTTGCAACAGATTTCTGCGATATAGTATTTGAAAGCCCCAAAGCATCTCTCATTGAATCCCATGCAAAAGCTTCTATTTTTCCGCCTATAATTGATGCCTGTCTGTATATTTCGGCTTTATCCTGCAATTGTCCTTTTACAGCTTTGTCTGATTTTGAGTCCTTACCCTTTTCGAATGTATACAAATAACCGTTATTGTTAGAATCTACATATCCTATTTTTACAGGATTTGTGCTGTCTCTGCCCAAAAGTTTAAGTATGTCATCATAATTAAAAAATTTAACAGTCTCTGATAATCCCTCATCTACCAGTTTTTCTGTTAGAGTAGTAAACATGATTGAATGATTATCTATTGAATCAAAACTTGACATTTTAAGTAAATATGAAAAAGCATATCCAAGAGTTTTTCCCAACCCTGCGTTTGCTTCCTGCATCTTAGAAGCAGGAACATTTGCCAACGGAGATGCTTTAGGATTTGCGATGCTTGACGCAAACTGCAAAGTTTCTATAAGTCTTCCTTCGTCAAGACTTTCTCCGAATCTATACTTCATAAAGTGATATATTGCTACTATCATTTTATCCGTAAACTGCAAATTATAGCCTTCAGCCTTTTCACTCAAAGCAGCTTGAGCTTTATTTAAAAATGATTTTTCTGCCGTTGTAAGATTATTTCTTTCAGCTTCTGTAAACTTAGGCAATACTCTTCTCGCGGCATCCATGTCTCTTTGTTTTACTTCCTGTGCTGCAACGATATTTCTTGAATCTATTGACAGATAATCAGCGTGATCGCCGCTTGAAACGATTATTTCTTCAAGCCAAGGAAATGCTTTATGTATAGATTGATGTCTTTGTGCAAAATCAGCATGTCTCAATTCATGTCTTATTAAAGTTTCCAAAAATTGCGCTTTACCTTCTTTTATTCCTTTTGAATCAAATAACTTTGAAAGAACATTTACGTTTAAATGAATAAACTTACCGTCAAAACTTGCTGCTGTACTCTTATCAAGAGATTTGTCTTCGCGTGCAACTGAAACAAATTTCTCGGCAAGATCTTTAGGCAAAACATTCGATATTCTTTCTATAAGATTTTCTATATTATTTTCATCGGATTCCAAAATTAAATTTTCAAGCAATTTATCTGCGAAATCTTTTTGTTCTTTAGTTTGTGCAATTTTTGACTTGATCGCAGACTGAATCTTTTTATTTACCATGATTCCTGTTGTTATCATAATAACCATAGGAATCATCCCTGCCATTCCCGTAGCAAGCAAAACAGTCGCTCCTGAAGCGATAAGTACTACAGGTGTAATAAATTTGCTTATCTGTAAAGAAATTTTAAGAACATTCATCGCTCTTATAAATAAATTTGTGCTTTTTACCGATTTTTCAGCTGTTTTATCAGTAGTTGATGCCGAAGAAACTATGCCTTTGGAATCAACATCAAATTTAAATGTTTTATTTATGCTCTTTACGGAAAATAAAATTTCCGAGTTTGCCTCATTATACTGAAGAGTTGCTTCATCTGAAATACCTTCAAATATAGCGTTTATATCGGAAACTTTCTTATTTTCACTTAACAGCGCTGTCACTATATCCTGCAAAACAGGCTGTAACGTGTTAACATCTCCCTGTCCTATAGCCAATGAAGGAATTAAAGTCGCCAAAGCCTGAAAAGCTATTTTGCTTTGTTCCTGAGCTATCTTATAATATGTTTCTTCGGCTAATTTTGTATCACCCGTAACGTTAGGAGTTATTACTATATTTGTTATGCCGTGTTCGCTCAAAAGGTTTGATATTCCCTGTGTATGGAAACCTCCGGTTACCGTTATATAAACTTCTTTTGCATCTGCAAAAGAATTCATAGTCTTTTCTAATTCAGAGTTTCCCTTGACTTCTGCAGTTATCTTCTGAGAATTTAAAACATCACTCATATTCTGCAGAAAATAGTTGTTTCTGGCAAAGTTGATTTCATAAAACTTGTCTGAAACGGTTTCATAACCCGCCATCGCAGATATTTGTTTATTATCTATGTACTTAACCCACAGATATTTAAATTTATCTATGTTATCTTTATAATACGTACAGTCATCAGCTGTTATTTTGCCGGTAAGATAATCTTTATAATATCTCACAAAACTGCTTAAAAAAACAACTTCTTCTTCGGCTTTATTTACCGCAAATTTATCGTTAATTTCATCTTTAAAATTCTGTTCTTCTTTAATCAATTCCAAAGGATTAATTTTCTGGCTTAATTCTATATAAGCAAAGAATTTTTCCAAAGCAGGAAAATTTGCGGAAAGATTTAAATTGTATTGTCTGGACAATTTTATGATATATCCGTACAATTTATCCATTTGAGAGAAATTCTTTGTACCGTCCAACAACATTTTATAAGCATTGTAAGGTAAAACTTCTTTAAGTTTTACTACAAACATCTGTAATTCCTGCGTTGTTCTTCTGTAATCAATGTCTTTTTGAGCATCCATTAATGCCATATAAGCCGCTAAATTAGGGTATGTGTTTATTTCTACGCCTAATTTTTCAGCATGTTTTTTCATTAAAGAAAAATACTTATTAGCTTCTGTAGAACCTGAAACATATCCTGCAGACAATTCTTCTATCTTTTTCTGTTGTCTGTTATAATAGTTTGCCTGTAAAGACTTTATAGTCTGATTAATTGCATTAAAAGAAGCATCTATTTCAGACTGAGAATCTATCAATGTTCCGAATCTTTTTAAATTGTCAAAATATTGTTCTTTATTTTCAAGTCCTTTGATTATATCGGTTTTGCCTTTTGATGCCGAGAAATATTCCGCACCGGTCAATCTTCCGGACTGCAGCAATTTATTCATTACCGAGTTTTTAACAACTTCATCTTTTGAAGAAGCAAGCCATTTTGTACTTACCTGTCCGTATGCACCTTCAAGATAAACCGCTTTAACTCCATACTTGCTGTCAAATAAATCTATAATATTATTAATATTTTTCTGAACTTCAGGATGACTGTGTAAATCTTGAATATTAATAACTATTTTATCGCTGCCTTCATAGTTGGCTGATGTTATTTTCCCGTAACTGTAAGGAAGATTGAAATCTTCAAAAACTTGTTTAAATTGGGCAGTAGCTCTGGTATTATCTATAACCATAGCAACAGCCTGTCCGTATACGGCTGTTAACAGGAAACAGTTAACAACGATAATCGCTGTCGCTTTCAGAAATGTCATGGACATTACCCATTGCTCAACATGCCCGGCCGCAATAGTGAGTTTTTTCCTTGTTATCAAGCCTTTTAAGTTTTTAAATATGTTCATTTCTTCCCCCTGTTTTTGCGTTAATAACGCAAAAACAGCTCGGCTTTATAAAAGCCGAGCTATTATTTTTTTATTATCTATTATATTTGTAATAATGTTGTCATCGGATATTTTTCTCCTGCTTAATAAAATAGCCAATAACAACAACATTATTATATTCATTTCTATGATTAGACCTAGACTTTGTAAGTTTAAAGATCGCAAAATACCGTAATCAAATAAAACAAATCTGTCATTATACCCGATATATTTATTTGCTTTTGTTACTTTTGCTTTACTAATCTGTAAGTTATTGATACTGCCTGGTAAAATAGAATATCCGAAAGATGCTTTTGCACTGCTTCCTTCATCATTATTATTATTTTTATTTTTTTCAGAAGCTTTTGAGTTAACCTGTGAATTTTCAACAAACATTTTGGATATAATATCAACAGGTAATGATGAAATATAGAAAAAATGCGATATTAAAGTATCCGCAGAAACCTTTGCAGATTCTAGAATTGAAATATTATTATTAATTTTTACTATCCCTAAGGAACTAAGAATGATACAGAACAATATCCCGCAAGCTAAAAACTTGCGGAATACAATCGATTCCATTCTGATTAGAGATTTTATCATATCCATAAAATATTCCTGATAAAAGTATAAATCATATTATTTATTATGTCAACAACTTTACAATACGCCTTGTTCAGCTATCATGTCCGACAATAATTTATTAACGTCAACATCGCTTAAATCTGAATTTTTTTCCGCTATTTTTTGCTCAACAAAAGAAGCAAGCGAAATTATCTTAGTTATCTTATTAGCCGTAGGTTCTTCATCTGCAGTTATAGTTATCCACTGTCTTTCATTTATTAAAATAGTAACCGTCTTATCCTGAGCATTCCATGTAGCGACCAATTGCCCGTTATTGTAAATATTTTTTGTTATTATTCTCTCGTTAAAAGTTTCATAAACAACTTCTTTATCGGCATTATACCACTGAGTTGTCTGAGTTGTTCTGTCAAAAACATAAATTAAGGTATTGCCGTTCCAATTATAATCTTTTATTATAGTTCCGTCTTTATCTTTTGTTACGGTTTGCCTGCCCTCGTTATCGTAATATGTTTTAGAACTGTCTTGTAAATTCTCAACATAATCAATGATTTTCTTGCCTTCGGAATCTTCTTTGTAATAATACTGTTCCCAAACTTCATTATCATTGCCCATAACTTTATCTATTGTGCCGTCACTGTTGTATGTAACATTCTTAAATGTAGTATAAAGTTCAGTCCCGTCTATATCATATACAGTAGTTGAAGAAGTACTTCCGTCTGCCGCTAAGTTTGTCGTATATAACAGTTTTGAACCCTGCCAATAATATTTTTTTATCACTTCATCTTGATCATTTTTTGTAACAGTCTCTTTACCGTTTTCATAATATGTTTTTTCTTTTGTCAAAACATTCAATACAGAAGTTAAAACTTTATTTCCCTGATTATCTTGGTCATAATTGTACTTCACAATAGTTGTACCTTCGCTGTTATTAATATGAGTAGCCAAGCCCTGCTTGTCAAAGAATGTTGTAGTATTTATAATTTCGCCTTTTGTATTTAACTGATAATCTTTCTTGGTTACAAGCAACCCCTGCCCTGAAGTTGAGCTTGTATTTTTAACTACGGCAAGATTTTTGCCGTCTCCATACTCATAACTTACATCTTCATACTGATATGTCGCCAATATATATCCGTCAGCATCGTATGTGGCCATTTCTCTGCCGTATTGGTCATATGTTGTTTTTTCCTTTGTCATTTCATTAACAACATAACTTATTGTTTTACCAAACAAACCATAGTTATATGTCTTTGTTTTGTTCATATCCTTGTCATATTCTATCGCGGTATTCCCTTCGCCGTCCAAAGCTTTGTATCCGATTACTTCATTAAACTCATTTTTTATTTCATACAAATTACCGCTGCCTTTTATAGCAGTTGTCGTTTTGGTTAAGTTGCCAAGAGAATCTTTTTGTTTTGTAACGCCTCCCAATGAAAAAGTCATTGTTCCGTCTTTTGCAACGCTCAGAGTCATTTTCCCGTCAGGCGTATAATAGACTCTCGTTCCGTTAGAATCAGTTGCAGCAACCGGTCTGTTAGGTAATATGCTTGCCATTTGTTTAGGCTTTGCAAAGTCTCTCAGATCGGCAATAGTTCTGCCTTCAGGCCCGAAAGAATACGGCTGAGGAGATTCAAAAAAGGATGCCTGTGAATTAGTTGCAACAAATAAAATTGATATTATCAAGACTTGTATTTTTTTCATAAACACCTCCAATCCCTCTACTGTAATTATACATACTATATATAAAATTTAGTAGAAAAAATTGTGAAAAAATTGTAAATTTTTACATTAACTTATTATATTTTGAGTCATACATTTCATAAATTTCAAAAGTTACTTCGTCAACAACCAAAGGCATATTTGCGGCAGGAAGAACTTCTCTTCCAAGGCAAACGACATTGACTCCGTCTATATTTTTCAGCCTCATTTTTTTATCAAACAATACATATCTGTCACCAAATTCATCCGTCAAAACAAATACGCTTACTTCTTTACCGTCTAAAGTTTTTCTGTTTTCTGCAGAAACCTTGCCTTTTGCAACATCAAACAATATAGGCTTATTCAGTATTGCGTTAACTTCAACTCTTATTTTATTTTTCTTCAGAGATTTTTCTTTTATTTTTTCGCTCATATCTTTCGAGATACCCTGGTTTTCAATCATTGAATCAGGAGAACCGATTTTATCCACTCCTATAAACAATCTTACAGGATTACCGTCGATAGTTTCGCCTTCTTTAGGTATTCTCATTTTGCCGAAAACGCTGCAATTTTTGTTAGTATTGTTTTTTATATCTTCAGGTTTTAAATTTTCTAAAACATAGAAAAGACCGTTTTTGCCCGCCAAATAAGGAACATTATCTTTAGATATTTGCAATTTACCGTCTATCTTCATCATTAAGTTTGTAATTTTATATTTAGGAGTATTTTGCCATTTTGCTCTCATATATTTTGTTACCAAAACTGGACCAACCGCTATCAATCCTGCAATAACAAGAACGATACTTCCAAAAATAATTCTTTTTGTACTTTTTTTTGGCGTTGAATCCATAATGATAATTCTCCTTTTTATAAATCAAAAATATCTAAAGATAAGCATATATATTATAACATTATCATTATATTTTTTCAATAAAAAAAGGTGGGCAAAAACTTGCCCACCTTTTTCTTTAAACTCTAACTTTAGAATAACGCTTCCACATTGCCTGAAGCATCTGTTCTTTCTCTTAAAACCTGCTGTTTCCCGGTCAACATATTCCAACCTGACTGCCATTGAACTCTGATGCCGTTGTTATTAAATATGGCTGTATTGGCTGCCGTATTCTCTTTAACCCAGCCTAACTCTTCATTCTGTATAGCTGTTTTTAAATCTGCAATTTCAGATCCGCTTGCAAAGCCTCCGCTGTAATTTGTATTTACAGCCATCGTCAAATGCCCGTTTACATCGGCTTTAACATCGCCCATAAACATGACATCCGTCTCACCTTTGTTAAGCATTGCTTTTAATGTTTCTGCCATTTCGGCATCTACCTGAACCATTACAGTTTCCCCGTCTGCTGCCTGGAAACCTGTTCCGTCCATTATGTTTACATTAGCGGCTGAAACTACAGCGTAAGTTACTCCGTCTATAGTTTGTACTCCGACCAAAGTTCCTTCAACTACAGGATCTTTAACCGTTGTTACTTTTACAACAGCGTCTACAGCTGCTCTGAGAGTATGCGTTGCTCCGTTAAACTGATAGCTTGCTCCGCCTCTATCCATCACAGTAACTTTACAAGACAACTGTTCACCTTCCGAACCCTCGCTTGTTACTTCTGAAGTTGTATATGCCGCGAATGAACCGCCCTGTACTTTAGTACCGCCGTCAACCGTTGTTGTACCAGGTTCAATAGCGTCTATTGTAAATGCAACACTGGCAACTGCAGAATAACCGTTGCTCATAGCCAACATTTTATTCTTGGTAGCAGTATCTATTCCCAAGAAATTCATCAACGCACTTGCATTTGCTCCGGTTAAATCGCTTTCATAAATGCTGATGCTTGTAATATTTGAATATTTACTTGAATTAGTTCCTCCGCTTGATGCGCCTGATTTCAAGCTGGCAAGAGCTGCATTAGGGTTTGCCTTTATTTCTGCAACAGCTGTTCTCAATTCATCATAAGTCTGAACTCCAGTTCCTGAAGACAAATCGGCAGTACCTACAGATCTGCCCCATTTGTATGCTTCTATAGTGGTTTTTGTCAATGCAGAAGTATCAGAATCATAATTGAATGATGTAATACCGTTTAAGCTGCCGTTTGCATGATAATCATACTTTGTCGTTATAGCACCCTGATCATTCATTACATAAGAAGCTTTTCCGCCTGAATAATAAGTTGTTGATTTGTTTTCTGTGCTGTAAGAACTTACCAAAGAACCGTTTGAAGAATAAGTGTATGTTGCGACCTTATCTCCTGATGCGTTAACAGCATAGCTTTGTCTTCCGTAAGCATCCAAATAAACGGTATTTGTTGTTTTCTCAAATTCAACTCCGTCTGTAAGAGATCCCTCTTTTACTTTATAAGTGTTCTGTGTTATTGACTCTAAGAAACCGGCGGCATTATAATTGTATGTTTCCAATACCTGTCCGTCATAGCCGATTGTTTCCTGAGCTTTTCCGTTAACAGACCATGTCATGCTTGCTCCGTAGCTGGCTGTCAAATTGATAGCTACTGAGTAGTTTATACCTTTCTTCAATGCTGTTATAGCATCATCAAGCCATTCTACAAATTCCTGAACGAAAGAAGTTGTATTTGCTCCGTTTTCAACATTTCCGTTTGCGTCAGTTCCTGTCTTTTTCAAAGCAGATTCATCGACTCCGAGAGCCAATAAAAAGTTTTTCAACTTTTCAGTATCAGTGCTTCCGGACATTTTTTCTATCGTGCTCCAATCGGAACCTGACAGATAAAAATTCGTAACCGTGAATGTACCGTCATCATTGTAACCTAGAGTAGCTCTTGGTTTTCCCGCATCATAAATCGTTACGTTTCTGTCCTGATCCATAACGCTTAACAATACGCCTGATTTGTAATTAAAAACTGCGCATATTTTACTTTCAGTATTGCCTATAACGGCGCTTTCTTCAGGCGTCGGCGTTACAGTGTAAGAAGATCCTGAAGTCGAAGATAACTGATTGTTATTCACACCGCCTGTTTTTGCATAAGGATCTGCCCCGTAAGATAAACTTCCTGAACCAAGACTGATACTCAAAATTGTCGCCAAGACAAAAGACCAAATTTTTTTGTTCATGGCCTCCACCTCCATAATAAATTTAACTCCTTTTCTGCAACATATTATAGCTTTTTATTTCAAAAAATATCAAAACATTTTGTGAAATTTTTGTAAAATCAAAAACATGTTTTTTCATATAAAAAACAATCAAAAAACTTCTCAAATATATATTAGCCGATACATATGCCGGTTGTCAATAATTTTGCAACATTTTGAAAAAAATATTAAAATTAATAAAAATAATCGGCAAAACGGAGCAAAAGATGAACAAACTTGACATAAGAATCTCTTACAGAGACACCGATCAAATGGGTATGGTATATTATGCCAATTATCTGGTTTTTTTTGAAAGAGGCAGAACAGAACTATTAAGGGATTTAGGATTCACATATAGAGAAATGGAAGAAAAAGGGCTGTATTTCCCTGTTATTAACGCACAATGCAATTATCATATGCCGGCAAAATATGATGATTTAATAACAGTTGAAACCAGAATATCAGAACTCAGAAATGCAAGCATAGTATTCTATTACGAAATAAAAGCTCAAAACAAACTTTTAGCTTCAGGCACTACAAAGCATCCCCTTGTAAACAAATCTTTTAAACCGACAAGAATTCCACAGGATTTAAAAGAACTTTTGGAAAAGCACGTAGAACATTTATGATACATATCGATATGTTTTTTATGCAGCAAGCGTTAAAATGCGCAAAAAAAGCTTATGACTCGGAAGAAGTTCCTGTCGGCGCCGTAATAGTAAAAAACAACAAAATCATAGCAAGAGGCTATAACAAAAGCATTTCGCTTAAAGATTCAACGGCTCATGCAGAAATTATAGCAATACGCAAAGCCTGTAAAAAATTAAATAACTACAGACTCAACGATTGTTCAATATACGTTACCATAGAACCATGTTCAATGTGCGCCGGAGCTCTAATACTGGCCAGGGTTAAAAAAATATATTTCGGAGCCAAAGACATAAAGGCCGGCGCCTGCGGCAGCGTTTTTAATATAGTCTCAGATAACAAACTAAACCATAAAATAGAAATATCAAGTGGACTTATGGAAGAAGAATGTGCTACAATAATCAAACAGTTCTTTCAAAGCAGAAGATAATTTAACCGTTAATTCGGTTTATTTATTTGCGGGGGTGAGTTGGGTTCGACGGGAATGAAAGAGGTACAGATAGCAAGCCCGAGTTGGCCGATGGCTCGGTAAAAATCGGCTAAACAATAAACGATAAACAAATCGTTCCTAACAGCATGTTCAAACCTTTTATGGGTTTTGGAGCAATGCCAATAGCTGCTTAGTCAGCTACATTTTACCTTTGACACCTACTATTAGGATAAAATGACAAGAGTAGGTTAGTATTAATTTGCTTGTTCCGTCAAATTAATATGAAATTAAAACGGTGCTGGTTTATAAGATAGTCCCGTCCGGTGATAGTCTTATAAACGAGAACAAAATTCCGGACTAAGCTTGTAGCGATCTTACTGAAACATTTTCGGACGCGGGTTCAATTCCCGCCACCTCCACCAAAACATTATCTTTCACTTTATAAGGTTAATATGGAAATAACACTCTATTCTAAAAGCGATGAAACAAATCTGTTTAATATGCTTCGCAGCGAAGGCTCCGAATGGGAATGTTATTTCGGAAAAAAATCAGAAGATTCATACAAACATACTTTAAAAAATTCTATTACTTTTGTAGCTTACGAAAATAACGTTCTGTGCGGATATATACGCTGCAGAAATGATGACGGTTTCGGCATATATATTTATGATTTGCTCGTAAAAAAAGAATTCCGCGGGAACAATATCGCTAAAAAGTTAATTGAAAAAATTTGCACGGAATATGAAGGAAGCACCGTATACGTAATGAGCGATGCGGACGGATATTATAAAAAACAAGGATATTTGAATATAGGTTCGGTTTTTCAAATTAATTAATTAATTGAAGATTATTATGAAACATACTTTTTTCTTATCAGGGATGAAATGGGAAGCCGAAGGAATATATTATGACGAAAAAGAAAATACTTTTAATCTGCGCGGCGAATCAAATGCCGTCCGTACGGACAAAGAATGGTCTTTAGACGGATTTATTGAAGTTCTTTCAGATAAACCGGTACGTTTTTATAATAAATACAAAATTTTTGAAACAAATAAAAAAAATACTCTTAAATGGGAATCATTAAACCCCGCCATAGGAATTCTTAAAGGATCTTTTGAAATAATAGGTTCTAAAATCATATCTGTTTATGCCTCCGAACAAGGAGACTACACCGGTACTGAAACATTAATTCAGAAAGATGAAAAAACATACGACAATGCAGGCGTATTCTTTTATAAAGGCCAAAAAATTTCTTCTTGGACGACTATCCTCAAAGCAAAAAACAGCATACTATAAAATAAATTAATACAGAAATAATATTGACTGTTTTATTTTTTTATATTACAATTCACATTCAATAAACAATTACATTTCGGGGAGAATTTCATGTTAAAAGACGCAGTTAAAACAATCGGCAATCTTATAGATAAACAAGGCGTTTCTTTTATAAGTTCTGTAGGGAACGACGGATTTCCTTATACAAAAGCAATGCTGCCTCCGAGAAAGCGCGAAGGGATTAAAACTTTTTATTTTACGACAAACACGTCATCTATGCGCGTTTCTCATTACCGCAAAAACAATAAAGCCTGCATCTACTTTTGCGATAAACGTTTTTTCCGAGGAGTTATGCTTAAAGGGATTATGGAACCGCTTGAAGATACAAAAAGTAAAAAAATGATTTGGCAGGAAGGCGATACTTTGTATTATCCTAAAGGGGTTACGGACCCTGATTATTGTGTTTTAAAATTCACTGCAGAGTCCGGAAGATATTATGCAAATTTCCATTCAGAAGATTTTATTATAGAATAGCTTTACTAAAACAATCTGTCATCAAGCATTCTATCGGTAATATGATTTTTAAGAAATAAGTTCAAAAAGTAAAATTGTTACTTTTTCGCCTTTTTCCAAAATTGCTTTATGTTTATCTTTTTCACCTGCGGAAATAAATATAACGTCGCCGGGATTATAACGTTCTTTTTTTCCTGAATAGTCTATGGAAAAAGTACCGTTAATAACATATCCTGCATGCCCTTTCAAACACCAATCAGGCTCGACTAACCCGTATGAAAATTCTGTAAGTCTTATTCTCTGGTTATCTTTTATTATAGATTTAAAACGTACTCCGTCAGCAGGTTCAATCCAAGGCAAAGAAGCAAAATCAACTAAATGATTCATAAATTTATCTCCATTAAAACGATATCATTAACTTCTGTAAGAACCGTTAACTTTGACATAATCATATGAAAAATCACATGTGTAATATCTTGCCCATTGTTTCCCTGATTTTAAATCAATTGTTATTTTACATTCTTTTTTATCAAGCAAAGCTTTTGCTTTTTTTTCGTTAAATTCTACGGCCATGCCGTCTTTGGCGGTAATTATATTGCCTATGTAAATATCAACTTTATCAGGATTTATGTTAATTCCAGATCTGCCTATTGCCGCCAATATCCTGCCCCAGTTCGCATCGGAGCCGAAAAAAGCAGTCTTTACCAAAGGCGAAGTAGCTATTGTGGCGGCTATTTTTTCGGCATCTTCATGCTTCTTAGCGTTCACAACGGATATTTCTATCATCTTAGTAGCGCCTTCACCGTCTTTGGCAATCATTTTTGCAAGCTTCAAAGTAACTTCATTTATCGCTTCTTGAAATTTTTCGGTATCTTTTTTATCCAATTTCCCTGTTTTGCTTTCTCCGTTAGCCATAACCAAAACAGTATCATTTGTTGACGTATCGCCGTCAACAGATATGCAGTTGAAAGACTGCTGTATAGCAGTGTCTGTTATTTTTTGCAGCTGCTTTTGTTCTATCTGCGCATCTGTAAGTATGAAAGACAACATTGTCGCATGCAAACCTTTTAAATCAGGATGAATCATTCCTGCTCCTTTTGCGCAGCCCCAGACAACTATTTCACCTTTTGTAACTTTTATCTTTTTATATGCAATCTTTGCAAAAGAATCCGTAGTCATTATGGAAGACACGGCTGATTTTTCATCTTTCTTAGAAATAAGTTTTACAAGAGAAGGCAAAGCTTTAACAATTTTATCTACAGGCAAAAAATTACCGATTACGCCGGTAGACGCAACCAAAACGGCATTTGATGAGATATTAAGATTATTTGCCGTTTCTCTGCTTATGTATTCGGCATCTTTTTTACCTCTCTGCCCTGTACAAGCATTGGCGCATCCTGAATTGGCGATTACAGCCTGAAAACTTTTATACTTTTTTAATCTTGCAATATCCGTTAAAACAGGCGCCGCTTTCACAAGGCTTCCGGTAAACATACCGGCGACGACTGCCGGAACTGATGAAAAAAACAACGCTAAATCTTTCTTATTTTTATCCTTTGCTATTCCGCTGTGCATTCCGTTACAGCTAAACCCTTTAGGTAACATTATTTTATCTCCTTTAAGCCTTCCGTTTCTTCAAAACCGAACATCAAATTCATATTTTGAACAGCTTGTCCGGATGCTCCCTTAACCAAATTGTCAATTGCCGAAACAACTATCAGTTTGTTTGTTCTGGCGTCAACCGACAACCCGATTTCGCAGAAATTTGTATCTGTAACATTTCTAATTGAAGGCAATATTCCTTCGTCAAGAACTCTGACAAATTTTTTACCTTTATAAAAATTTTTATAAACATCTATAACCTGCGATGTCGTAACGGCATTTTTTAAATTTAGATAAATCGTAGACAACATTCCCCTTTCAAGAGGGATAATCTGAGGAGTGAAAGTTACCGTAATTTTTTTATTAAACAAAACTGAGAGTTCCTGTTCTATTTCAGGTATATGTCTGTGCTTTCCGGCAATATTATAAGCCCTCAAAGTCGGATGTTCAGTTTCATAATACTTTACTACATTTTTTCTTCCGGAACCGGAAACTCCGCTTTTTGAATCAACAATAATATCTTCAGACTTAACAAGACCGTTCTTAACGGCAGGAGCCGTTCCCAAAAGAACTGTAGTAGGATAACATCCCGGATTTGCAATAAGTTTCGCTTCTTTTATCTTATCTTCATTCAATTCAACAAGCCCGTAAACGGCATCTTTTATAAAATCTTTGCCTGTATGGTTAACTTTATACCATTTTTCATAAGTAGGGGCATCTTTTAATCTGAAATCAGCTGATAAATCAATGACTTTTTTGCCTGCCTTTAATAATAAAGGAACTACTTCAAAAGCCACTGCATGCGGAAGCGCCAGAAAAACGACATCCGTTTCATTTTTAATTCTGTCAATATTTAAAGGTTCGCATTTCAAATTTAAATATTCATATTTTGGATAAATATCTTTCAAATCCCTGAGTTCTGAAGTTGCTCTTCCCGCAAGAACAGTTAATTTTACGCCCGGATGTTTAGATAAAATTCTTATTAATTCTTCTCCGGTATATCCTGTAATTCCGACAATTCCAACTTTAATCATCTTTCCCTCTTTTTATGACTTATTTCAATTATTTTTTAAATTTACTGCAATTCATTCTCATCATATGCTCCCGAAAAACCGTCACTTTCTTTATTCACGGGAGATATAATTATAACAAATTCGCCTTTAATTTCTCTAGTTTTCAGTTTATTAATAACTTCATCAATGGAACCTCTGATGAATTCTTCAAATTTCTTTGTAAGTTCCCTTGCAAGAACAATATTTGTTCCGGCGCCGAAAACTTCTTTACAAACTTCAACTGTTTTTACGACTCTGTGCGGAGATTCATAAAACACTATTGTTTTTCCGGTGCCTGCCGCTGACAACAATTCTTTTTTCATTTTTCCTGTCTTTTTCCTTAAAAAACCAAGAAAAATAAAAGAATCGGTAGGAAGCCCAGAACCGACCAATCCCGTAATCAATGCGCAAGAACCGGGCAAAGGAATAACATTTATCCCGCAGTTCAACGCTTCTTTTACTAAATAATATCCGGGATCAGAGATTGCCGGCGTCCCGCAGTCAGAAACTAAAGAGACATTTTTACCCGTTTCAAGTAAAGATATTACCTGAGGAATCCTTTTCAGCTGGTTCTGCGTATAAAAGCTTATAAGTTGTTTTGATATTTTCAGATGTGATAATAATTTTAAAGTTTGTCTTGTATCTTCGCATACGATGACATCGGATTCCTGTAAAATCCTCACGGCACGCAAAGTTATGTCTTCAAGATTTCCTATGGGAGTTGGAACTACAAATAAAGTGCCTTTATCCATTCTAATCGTTTGTTTCTTGACTTAAAATATTTATAAAAATATCTACTATTTTAGGGTCAAACTGTTTTCCGGAACCTTTTTTCAATTCGTTTATTGCCGCTTCCTGCGTCAGTGCTTTTCTGTAAGGTCTGTTGGAAGTAATAGCGTCATAAGCATCTATAACGGCGACTATTCTTGCTCCTAAAGGAATTTCTTCTCCTGAGAGTCCTTCCGGATAACCGCTTCCGTCAAACCATTCCTGATGATATAGAACCATCGGAGCAACAGGCATTAAAAATTGTACTGGAGCAATAATTCTGTGTCCTATGGAAGGATGCTTTCTTATTACTTCCTGTTCTTCATCACTTAGTTTGCCCGGTTTTGACAAAATATTATCGGCTATACCTATTTTGCCTATATCATGCATCAGCGCGGCATACTCGACATGTCTGACTATTGTATACGGAAGATTCATTTTTTTTGCAATTGCTTTTGCATATTTCCCGGCTCTGTCGGCATGGTCGTAAGTATATGAATCTTTTGCATCTATCGCCCTTGCAAGAGTCTGGACCATTTCAAAATAAAATGACTGCAGATTATTAAACAGCTCCATATTGTCCAGAGTCATTGCGGCTTGATCGGCTAAAATTGTAAGCAGTTTTACGTCCCTGTCGTCAAACTGTTTCTTCGTTTTAGGAGAATTAATATTCAATACGCCTATAACTTTATTTTTCACTCTCAAAGGAACGGATATAAATGATTTTGAAATATATCTTTCGGCGTCATTAGGTCTTAAAAATCTTATGTCAGTTTCTATATTTTCTACAAAAATATGTTTGCCTGTGCTTATTACTCTTCCGGCTATTCCTTCTCCTATTTTAATTTTAGTGGATTCCACTACTTTCGGAGACAAGCCTCTTGAAGAAATAATATTAAGTTCATTATTCGCATTCAACAGCATTAACGAAGCTAAATCAGAATGAATCAAACTGCATGCGGTATCGACAACAGCCTGAGTAAGTTCTTCTTTTGAAACAAGCCCGGTTGCCGTCAAGCCGAATTCATGAATGCTTGCCAGCATCATTATTAAGTTATCAATATCCATAGTATGAAACTGCAGTTTGCCCTCAACAACTTTTATTTGCTGATGCAGTTTGCCGGTAGTTTGCCTGTATTTCTTATTCTGTAAAAACATGATTATTAAAAGAATAAAAACTATTACAATTAACACCGCACAAAATATACTGACCATTGACATTGTCATTTTAATCCTCGGTTATCTGATAAAAACAGTGTAATCTACGTCAGGGAAAATATTATTAACATATTCAAGATTAGCAAGAAAACTCTCGTTAATATTATTGTTTTTTATTTGCTCGTACAACGTGGTAAAATTATATATATGTTCTTTTGTTCTTTTTTCCGCATATTCAACCATAGTACCCGTAGTCATTATAAAAGCCCAGTCCGAAGACTGTGCCAAAAGCAATTCTCTGGTCGCCTGTTTCAAAGCTCTCAGCGTTAAACCGGAAGCATTTTTATTTTCAGTTGCAACTTCAGACATTCTGTTTGCGGCTGTATGCAAATGCTTGTATATCCAGTCATTTTTAGGATTCAGCCACACTTCATAATAGCCTTTATCTCCCCATGAAGAAGGACTCGGCGTTAAAACCTGATTTGTAGGAAATTTTTCAAGATATTGTATAGGAGTAATCGGTTTAAAAACATCCTGTCCGCTATGAATATGTCTGAATAAATAATTAATAAAATCAGGACCTTCAAACCACCAGTGTCCGAAAAGTTCGGCATCATACATTGATACTACTATAGGTTCTTTGCCTAAAATTCCTGATAAATGATTTATTTGATTACATCTGTTAAAGACAAAATTTTCAGCATGCATTTTTGCTTTATTTGCAGCCCATTGAGGATTATACGGCTGCTTTTCATTTAAACCTACTTTCCCGGTTATTCTGTGATATTTAATACCGATGTTTCTTCTTATACCGTCCGAATGCAAATACGGCTTTATATAATCATAGTCCAGATCGTAAGCCAAATCTCTGTAAAATTCTCTGTAATCAGGGTCGCCAGGATAACCGCTTTCAGCGCTCCAAACCTGGTGAGCGGTCTCCATATCTCTGCTGAATGCCGCTACTCCGCTTGGGCAATACACAGGCGCAAAAACGCCGTATTTAGGCCTAGGCGTACCGTATAAAATACCGTGCGCTTCAAGGAAAAAGAATCTTATTCCTTCTTCTTTTAATATTTTATCAACGCCGTAAGCATACGCACATTCTGCAAGCCATATTCCTCTTGGTTCTCTTCCGAAATGTCTTTTATAATCCTGACATGCAATACGTATCTGCGCTCTCATCGCAGTCTCATCATTTAAAAGAGGCAGAAAACCGTGCGTAGCGCAGCAGGTTATTATTTCTATTTTCCCCAAATCCTGCAAATTTTTAAAACCGGTCAAAATATTACCGTGATATTTTTCCCAAATATGTTTACAAGTTTTAAGTTTTTGTTCATACATTAGCGCCGCAGGGTGAAATTCAGGCAGATTTTTTGTACGGACAACTTCTTTTTCGGAAAGTTCTATAAGTTTGTTTAACTTAGCATAATATCTTGACTGCAGCAAAGAGTCTGCCAGCATATTGGCAAGTGAAGGGGTAATTGTCATTGTTAAAGCAAAATCAATATTATCTTTAACAAAGTTTTCAAATATATTTAAAAGAGGTATATACGTTTCCGTTATAGCTTCGTACAACCAATCTTCTTCTAAAAAATCCGGATAATCTGGATGTCTGACAAACGGCAAATGTGCATGCAATTGCAGGCACCAATAACCTTTATGATTCATTTAAATTCCTGATTTTATTTAGTACTCTTTTTTATTTCAAAAGTTATTGATTTCTTCATTGTTCCGTCATGAGAAACAGCTTCTATGGAATAATCTTTATCTCCGTTCGGAAGATAAAATCTTAATGAAAAAGAACCGTCTGCCGACAATTTTACGGACTGTCCGTCCAATGTCAATTTCGCATCAGGTTCCGTTGCTCCGTAAATTATTATTTCCGTATCTGCTTTTAACCAAAAACTTTTTAAAGAGTCTTTACCGTGCGAAGACATCTGTTCTTGATTTTTAGGATGAGTTTTAAATGAACTTGTTACAGAATGAGAACTAGGCAACGAAATAGAAACTATTTCTTCCCATCTTTCTCTCATAAGTTTTGCTATGTCGAAAGAACTCATTCCTATCTGGTTGACGCCCGAAATTCTTAAAAGCTTTTCAAATTCAACCTGCAGCATCGCCCATTGTTCGTCAGTAATATTAGAAACGCCGTACCTAGGCATATCCACCTTGTTTGATCTGGCAACAGGGATAAACTTTCCATCCTTTGTCAAATAACCTATATCTACGCACCAACAACGATTAAATTCACCTACATTAATATACCAACTGTCAGAATCAGGCGTAACAAATATATCAAAATATCTGTTTGCGTTAGTACCGTCAAAACTGACATCTGTCGTATCATAAACTCTTATTATTAATTTAGAACCTTCAAAAATTTCTTTGCCGAATTGATTTTCTATTTTTTTTGATATCTGTTTAGAAATTGACCAATATGCGAAAAGACATATAGGGTCTCTCGGCAGAACGGTAATTTTTGTGTCGCCGTAATCTAAAGGTAACCCTGTTTTATTTACGACCTTTTCCTGTTTGTTTTCTAATTTAGAACTTAAATTTTCTGCCATAAAGATACCTTTAATCTAAATTTTCACGGAATTGGTTAACACAAATATACTCAGATACATATGATTATATAATTAAGTAAAAAAATAGTCAACTTTAAATTATTTGAAAAAATAATAATAATTTTGTATATTTAGCGGACAGATACAACGGAGGTATTTTAAAATGTCTTACAAATGTTACGTATGCGGCAAAGGATCTTCTTCTGGAAATACAGTCAGTCATTCAAATAGGGCAACCAAAAGATTGTTCAGACCAAATCTTCAGCAACTAAGAATTATTGTCGACGGTAAAAAAACGAAAGAATATGTCTGTACATCATGTATTCGCGCCGGAAAAATACAGAAAGCAATATAACAATTTATCAAAATAAGAGGCGGATGCAGTAAACCCGCCTCTTATTTTTTTGTATGTTCTCTTAGATATTTTCTTATTCTGCTTCTTGCCTGTGCGGTTATTACGATTGAAAGCCAGTGTTCCGTAGGTCTTATATTGTTCCTTACCAAAACTTCGCAGATTTGTCCGCTCTTAAGTTTATAATCAAGCTGAACCATTTTGCCGTTAACTTTAACGCCCATACATCTGTCGCCTATATCGCTGTGAACTGCATAAGCAAAATCCAAAGCGGTAGCTCCCTCGGGAAGTTTTATTGCATCGCCCTTTGGAGTCGATATATATATTTGGTCAAAATTACATTCAGTTTTAATAGCCGTTAAAAACTCATCCGAATCATTGACGTCTTTTTGTGATTCGAGAATATGTTTGATAAATTCCAAATGATTTTCCATATTTGTCTGTTTTGTATTTTTTTGGCAGTTTTTTTCAAAACTTTCCTTATATCTCCAATGAGCGGCAATACCGTATTCGGCCCTTCTGTGCATATCTTCGGTTCTTATTTGAATTTCGACAATAACTCCTTTGTCTGAAACCAAAGTCGTATGCAGGGACTGATACATATTAGCTTTTGGAACAACAATATAATCAGTGAAAGAATTTTCAAGCATTTTAAATTCAGATTGTATAATACTTAAAATAGCATAGCAGTGTTCTTCTGTATCTGTAATAATTCTCATACCGAACAGATCCTGAATGGCGGAAAAAGGTTTTTCCTGCCTCTGCATTTTTTTATATATCCCGTATAGATTTTTTGGCCTTGATGAAACTCTGAAAGCAATATTAAGCGGAGCAAGTTTTTCTTCTATTTGTTTTTTTACGGCTTCAAGGTTTTTTAAATTATTTTCCGTTCTTGCTTCCCACTTTGATTTTATCTCATAATACTTCGCTGGCTGCAATACCTCAAAAATTAAATCCTCAAGTTCACTTTTCCATTTATATATTCCCAGTCTGTGAGCAAAAGGCGTGTACAGCGTCAAAGTTTCCATCGATATCTCTTTTTGCTTGTCAGGAGGGAGAAATTTTATTGTTCTCATATTATGAAGTCTGTCGGCAAGTTTTATAATTATAACTCTGGTATCTTTTACTACGGCAAGAAGCATTTTCCGCCAATTTTCAGCCTGCGCGGTAATATGGTCTCTGAATCTGTATGAATTAATTTTTGTGACGCCTTCGACAAGAGCTGTGATTTCCGGCCCGAATTCTTCTCTTAATTCTTCCGAAACTACAAGAGTGTCTTCAAGAACGTCATGAAGTAAAGCTCCGCATAATGTAGGAACGTCCAATTTAAGTTCCGTAAGTATCTTTGCGGTGTTATAACAATGAGTGATATAAGGTTCTCCGCTTGCCCTCACCTGGCAATAATGCGCGCTTGAAGCAAAATTATACGCTTTTTCAAGCAATGCAAAATCAGCGTCAGGAGAATATTCTTTAACTAGTGATTTCAATTCTTCAATCATGTTTAAATTAAAACCTTCAGCGATACTAAATATTTTGAAATATTTTCATCGTCAAGTTTATATTTTTCGCCTGAAACAGACAACATAAAAGTCGATATGTTTAATCCTATTCCGTACGTATATTTCAGTTTGTCATTATCAGACAAAGAACTGCCCTGAGCGCCAAGTCTGACGCAAAGATAACTGGTAATATATTGTTCCAATCCTACACCGACAAGATTTTCGTTCACGTCTCCGAACCTGTAAAATTTTTTATCAAAATCAAGCAGTAAGCTGAAACTTTGCGTATTATATCCGAAACCTGTTCTTATGCCGAAAGGCAGCTGGTCAAAATCATAATTTTCCCACCACATAAAGCCTATTACGTTTTCTAAATTTAATCCGAAGTTTATTCCGGGAGCAACAGGAGCCATAAAACCTACGTCTACAGAAACTCCGTTGCCTGAAGAAGTCTGCGCAAACGGAATCCCTGAAATATATGAACTTTCCGCCAGAGTTCCGTACAAATACGATATGTTTAAACCGACAGCCGATCCGTTATCGCTTTTATTACCGGCGGAAATTGTAACAGCTTTTATGCTTTCCTGTTTATTATACCAATCGCTGCCGTCTGAAAAATTAACCTTGTTGGACGACAAAGTTCTCCATGACAAAGCCCCTTGTCTCTGCGCCGCCGCGAAAGAATCAAATCCTATATCTATAGGATCCGTCATATTTATACTGTCTTTTAAGTCTCCGGAATCTCTCGAAACCGTAAACAGCATTTCTGCCTGAATTTTTTCTTCCTGAATATATGCGATTGCCGCCGGATTATAGAAAATACCTTCCAAATTACCGGGAACGGCAACGCCAGCCTGTCCCATGGCAAAGCTTCTTGCGCTTACTGACACGGCATTATAACTGTTAGGTAAAGTCGGAGGCTTTTTTGCAAAAACAAGAGATGTAAAAAGCATGAGACACCAAACTGACAACAAGCTCTTTTTCAGCATTTTTCACCCTCATTGCATATTATATAATTTTGCGTATATGCTGTTTTGTGCCAATAATTCCTGATGTGTTCCTATTTCGGCTACGTTGCCTTTATCTATAACAACTATTTTATCCGCTTTTTTTACAGTAGCCAGTCTGTGGGCGATCAAAATAACGGTTCTGTTTTTCATCAAATTTTCAATAGCTTCCTGTACTAATTTTTCGGATTCGCTGTCAAGGGCAGAAGTGGCTTCATCGAGAATCAATATAGGAGGATTTTTTAACATTGCTCTGGCAATGGCAATTCTCTGTTTTTCTCCGCCTGAAACTTTCATTCCTCTTTCGCCTACGACAGTGTTGTATTTGTCATGCATTTTAGATATAAAATCGTGAGCATTCGCCGCTTTTGCCACAGACTCTATTTCCTCATCGGTCGCATCAAGCTTCGCATACGATATATTGTATTTTACCGTATCGTTAAACAATAAAACATCCTGAGACACAACGCCTATTTGAGATCTCAGTGAATTAATTTTAAAATCCTGTATATTTTTACCGTCAATAAGTATTTCTCCTGATTTAACGTCGTAAAATCTTAACAACAAATTGGCAATTGTAGTTTTCCCTGAACCTGAAGAACCTACAAACGCCACTGTCTGACCGAAAGGAATCGTTATGTTTACTTTATTTAAAATTTGTTTCCCGGAACCGTAATCAAAAGAAACGTCTTTATAAACTATACTTTGAGAGAACCTCGGCATTTCAACTGCGGATGCAGAATCGACAATAGTAGGTTCCTGATCCAAAATTTCAAATATTCTCTCTGAAGCTGTAACAGCCTGCTGTATGCTTGAGTTCACCTGCGAAAAATTTTTCAACGGCTGATACATGGAAAAAACAGCGCCTAAAAACGCAACAAAAGAACCTGAAGACCAAACGCCGTTAACAACATCTTTTCCTCCGAACCACAAAACTATTGCTACTCCGAAAGCGCCGAGAGTTTCCATAATAGGGCTTGATCTTGCGTCAACCCTGACAAGTCTTTGCTGTATACCGTAATATTTTTCATTGTCTTTCTGAAATCTAGACTTTTCATGATCTTCCTGGCAAAATGCTTTTATAACGGAAAAACCGCTCAACATTTCCTGTAAAGAAGAATATATTTCCGCCATCTGAACCTGGCCTTCTTTTGAAGCTTTCCTCATCTTTCTTGCAAATTGTATCAGCGGAAGGCTGACTAAAGGCATTACTACAACGGTAATAAACGCAAATTTCCAGTGCAGATAAAACAAAACCCCTATCATAACTATTACGGTGAGCCCGTCTCTTATTATGCTTGGAGGAACTTTTAAAAGCGCAGTCTGAAGAGCATTTATGTCGTTTGTAACTCTGGACATAATTTTCGAAGAAGAGTTTTTCACATAGAAATCGTGCGATAAAGAAATAAGTTTAGTATATAATTCGTTTCTTATAGTTTTAACTACGTTTTGCGCAATATAATTTAAAAGATAGCTTCTGCCGTAATCAACAATCCCTTTTAAAGCAAAAAAGACCGGTATCAAAATAGCTACCAAATTCAACATATGCATATCTTTTGCTATAAATATTTTATCGAATAAATTTTTCACAAGCCACATAGTTCCGCCGGTTAAAGCGGAAAATATACCCATACAAACCATTGAAAGAATAAATCTTGATTTATAAGGTTTTATATAATTTATAAGTCTTTTATAATCCATTTATTTCTCCGTGTGCCAAAATTTTTTGAGCAACCCTGCCGCTGACGCCTTTTTCTCCCAATTGATGTCTGAATTTCAGCAGTTCTTCCCTTGTTCTGTTATAATTTTCGGATTTAAGCAGTTCCATTAAAGCATTCGATATTTTTTCAGGCGTTGCGTTATGCTGTATATATTCGGGAACTATTTCTTTGCCGCTTAAAATATTGGCAAGAGTAATGTATTTTATTTTTACTATAAGCCTGGCCAACAAATAGTTTGCCCATGACAATTTGTACATTACTATCATAGGGATCCCCATTAACGCATTTTCGAGGCTTACTGTCCCCGACGGACATATTGCGGCATCAATATTTTTTCTTCTGTTAAAATCACTGCCGTATTCTACAGATATAAAGTTCGGTATGCATGCATCTATTTTTTCCAAAGAAAACAAAATAAATTCGGCATCTATTTTTTCTTTTAAAATTTTTACGGTATCGATTATTACAGGCAAATGCCTTTTTATCGTATTTTTTCTGCTACCGGCAAATAATCCTATGACTACTTTTCCGCCGATTTTCTTATCAGAAACCGTTTCCGGAACTATGTCAATCAAAGGATTTCCTTCGAAAGAAGCTTTGATCCCCTCTTTTGAATATATTTCCTGTTCAAAAGGAAGTATAGGAAATACCATTGAAACATATTTTGCAATTTTTTTTATTCTTGATTTTCTCGACGCCCATATCTGCGGCGTTACATAATAATACACAGGAATTTTTAAACTGTGCGCAAGTTCGGCGATGTAAATATTAAATCCGTAATAATCGACTAAAACGACTTTACAAATTTTATTATCAACCAAACATTTCTTTATTTCTTGAAAAACTTTTTTCAAGAAAAAATACTGTTTTACAGGGAAAAAACCGAAAGCGTTTACGTTAACAATATCTTCCAAAAAAATATCGGAAACTTTTTTGAGTTCACTGCCCCCGACTGAAAAGATTTTCGTTTTATCGGAAATGCTTTTAATTGAACGGGCAAGATTTCCGGCATGAATATCGCCTGAAATATCGCCTGCTGATATGAAAACTGATTCATTGTTATTCATCAATATATTTCCCGTTATCGTATATCAGAGAATTATATTGAAAAATGAAAGAAATATCAACAAAAAAAAGTCGTATTCTCTTATTGCGGCATGCTTACGGAAATAAGATTTTCTATCTTTTTCAATTCAAATTCCAGTTGTTTTGATTGTCCCATTTTTTTGAATAATTCATCTCTTAAATAACAGTAAGTGCCTTTTTTTTCAAGTTCAACGGCTTTTATATAATCACTTAAAGCCCCGTCATTATCTCCGATTAATTCTCTCGCCTGCCCTCTCAAAGCATATACAAACGCATGTTCCTGAATATCAAGCGATTTTGAATAGTCTTCTATAGCGCCTTTGTAATTTTCCAATATAAATCTTATATTGCCTCTGTCGGCTTCTGCCAAATCGTTTCTCATTGTCTTTTCGTATAAATTTGATCTTACAAAGTAATATGCTCTTTTTTTATCAAGATTGACGGCTTCCGTATAATCAGACAAAGCTCCGTCGTCATCATTCATTATCTCTTTGGTTTGACCGCGCAAGACATAAACTGCCGGATTTCTTGACAATTCCAAAGATCTTGTCAGGTTATTTAAAGATTCGTAATAATTCCCTGTGAAAAAGTATGCCTGTCCAAGGCCGGCATAAGCATCTGCGGATTCTTTAATCGTCAAAGCTTTTTTAAAATCATCTGCAGCTCCGTCATAAGCCTGAATTTTAAGTTTTGAATTGCCTCTGCTGACATAAATGTCTGCATTTTCCTTTATATTTAAAGACCTTGTAAAATCAGCAATGGCGCTTTCGTTCAAGTATTCTCCGGTAACAATTTTTAAATATCCTTTATCGGCTTCGGCAAGATCGTTTATTCCTGTTTTCGAATATAAATTTCCTCTTTTTTCATAAAGAATTTTTAAGTTAGTTTTAGCCCTAAAATCATTTACTTTTTTTTCCAATTCTATGGATTTCGTATAATCATCAAGCGCCTGTTCATTATTGTTAAGAATCTCGTTTAAGATACCCCTTTTCAAAAAAGCAGATGCTTTTTCCTGCATAACCAATGACTTCGAATAACTGTTCAGAGCATCTTTATAATTTTTCAATTCCTGTTCTGCTTCTCCGGCTAATTCGTACAACTCCGCTGTTTCTTTATTTTTTATAAGTTCCAATATAAACTTTCTGGCTTCCTCATACTGCTTAATTTTAAACATTACATTAATTTTTTTAACCGCAACGGCATCGTCTCTTTTAATCTCTAAAGCCTCTGTATAATCTTCTATTGCGCCGTAATAATCTTTCAGTTTATATTTTACATCGCCTCTTTTAACATAAACTTCCGCACTTTTCTTAACTTTCAGAGCCATTGAAAAATCTTCTAAAGCTCCTTTTGTATTTTGCATTTGCATTTTGGCTTCCGCCGATTTAACATAAACATCCGAATTTTTTTTAATCGACAACGATTTTGCATAGTCTTCCGCCGCTTCTTTAAAATCTTTCATTATAAATTTTGCATTGCCTCTCAGCTCGTAGAGTTTGCCGTCTTCCTTGCCTGATAAAGCTTTTGTAAAATTTATAACAGCTTCATTATATTCGGAATTAAACAAATTGATATATCCGTTGTCTGCCGCCGCCAAATTCGGCTCTTCCATGAGAGTATAAAGTTTGGAGCGCAGCTGGCGGTAAAAATCATTATCTTCAATTTCTATTGCTTTTGTATAATCTGCAATAGCATCTTTATATTTTTCAAGTATTTGATATGTCTGTCCTCTGAGAGCGTAAATATAAGCCGTATCCGTAATTTTCAGAGCTTTTGAAAAATCATTTACCGCAGAATTATAATCTTCAATTTCAAAAAAAACTTCCCCTCTTAGAGCGTAAGCGTAAGACGTCTTTTCAATTTTCAAAGCGGAAGCAAAATCGTTTAAGGCATATTCATATTTTTTCAGCAACAGCCAGGCTTTTCCTCTTTCTAAATATGCGTCTGCCGTTTCTTTTACATCAAGAGAACCGGTAAAATCATCCACTGCGCCTTTGTAATTGCCGAGTTCAAATTTAGCTTTTCCTCTTCCTGTATAATTATCGGATGTTTTTTCAATTTTCAGAGCTTTGGTATATTCCATAAGAGATTTATAGTAATCTGCCGTTGCAAAATACTGTTTTGCATTTTGCGAATACTGCATTTCTTCGCTTGCAAGTTCTTCCGCTGAAGATACAGAAACAAAAGAAAAAACAGCGGTTGTCGTCAGACAAAGCAGAAAAATAAATTTAACGAATATTTTCATTTTATTTAATCCTTTATTTTTAATATAAAAGGTTATATAAAAATTATATTGAATATTATATTATTTTTCAATATAAAATTGGAAAATTTTTGTAAAATTTCAGCACTTGCGGGTTTATATAAAAAAACGGCAAACCGTATATTGTTTTTTACGGTTTGCCGTTTTAAATTATTTTGCCGGCGCTAAAACTTGATTTCTATACCGCTGTAGCCTGTAATTCCCGACATCGGATATCCGTAACTCAACTGGTATTTTTCATTTGTTAAATTATCGCATTTCGCCCAGACAGAGATATTTTCAGTTATTCTGTAATCAGCTTTTACGTCAACTAAGCAATAATCGTTCATATAATTTCTGTATTCATTCATAATTGTCGTAACATAAGAAACACCGGCTGTCACTTTCAATGCTTTTACAGGAACAACCGTAAGCGTATAATTGATATTATGCATCGGTCTGTAAGTCAAATCTCTTTTCAGTTTCGTGTCTTCCGCTCTTAAATACGTATAGTTCAATTTGTGCTTAATTTCTTTTGACATATCATAAGCGCACTCAATTTCATAACCGTATTGTCTTGACTCATCAACATTTTGAGCCTGATATATCCATCCGCCTGTATCTATATTCTGGATTAAATCCTCTGTCGTAATGTAAAATCCGGTTAATGCGGCGGAAAATTTATCTTTTGAATATTCTACCCCGATATCGCTTGATACTCCTTTTTCAGGTTTAAGATCAGGATTTGCGATGTAATAAGTATTATCTCCGTAAATCTGCCCGAAGGACGGAGCATTCCATACTTTGCTGGTATTTGCAGAAATTTTTATTTCATCAGTCGCCTTGAAAATAGCCGATAATGCCGAAGTGGAAACGTCTTCATAATCTGTATTTTGGTCTGCTCTTACTACAGGAATAAGAGTCAGTTTCCCGATATTAAAAACAGCCTGAAGATAACATGCCGTATTTTCTCTGTTTCTGTTAATTTGTTCCGTTCCTGAAATAATATTTTCCTGTTTATAAGTTGTTTTGTCCCATTCAACACCGGCTGAAACTAAATGTTTATATGTGAATACGGATTTTATTCCGGTATTTAAAGTATTGTATTTTGTTCCGTAATCATTCCAAGGATTGCCGGTAATATCATAAGCCTTTCTGCTGTTATCGGCGCTATAACCTGATATCTGAATATCAAAATCTTCGGCTTTGGTAAAATAATCTATTTTCAGATAGTTATTATTTTCAAACTGCTTCGCGGTAAGAGATGAAAATGAAACCGAACCCGGATTTCCCAAATCGGCATTATATGCCTGACCGGAAAGAACAATTTCTGATTTTTCGTCAGGATTTACCGAAAACTTTGCAAAAATATTTTTCGAATCATAAAAAGAATTTTTCCTGTATCCGTCCGATGAAAGAAGTGAAGGGGCTGCCAGCAAAGAAAAAATATCGTTTGCATAGGCGCCGGTAATGCCTGCGTTTAAAGTATTAAACGTCCCGAAAGAAAAATACGGATTAATCTTAGGAGTTGAAGGTGAAGCTTTTTTTGTAATTACGTTTATAACTCCTCCGAAAGCGCCCGTCCCGTACATTGCGGAACCCGAACCCCTGATAATTTCAACTTTCTCTATTATATTTGCCGGTATTGCCGTAAAATCTGCTCCGCCGCCGGTTCCGATATCATTTACGCGTCTGCCGTCAACGAGAACCAATACCTGTCCGGCAGTTGAACCTCTCATAAAAACAGACTGCGTCTGTCCCAAAGGTCCGTAACTCTTATACGATATGCCTGCTTCGCCGTCTATAACTTCTCCGAGAGTTTTGGCATTTTTTTCGCGTATTTCCTGCTCTGTTATAACGGTTAAATTAGTTCCCAAATCTTTTAAAGGCTCGGCCGTTTTGGTTAAAGAAAGAAAAACGATTTCGTCATCTTCGTTTTGATTACCGCTGCAAATATCCGCTGCGGCAATACTTGTAAATAAAAACATTATTAATAAAAAACTTATCTTTTTCATTTTTGTCTTTTCTCCTGTTAAATTAAATTTACATAAAAAATACTTTTATATTTATTTTCGGCATGTCTCTTCTGATTCGATATAAAAATCATAATGGTATTTAAAATCAAATCATGAAAATTATCAGATGCTTTTAAGTTTTACGAATCAAAACCATAATATTCCTCCGTGGGGGTTTAGACTTAACGATCGGTCTCCTGACTTAGAGCTGAATCTTAAATATTTCCTTCCCAGTTATGCAACCAGTGAAAATATTTTTCTTTGTCTGCTCATCACAGTAGCCGGACTGTATCTGATTTTCACAGATTTCCCGTACATCGTTATAAATATTTAAATCTACTTCTCTTTACTGTCAGTATATATAGGTATTACAACAGGTTTTTGCGATACCGGATTTGTTTTAACGACAACTTTAGCGTCATAAACTTTTTCTATATCCCTGTAATTTAATACTTCGTCGCATGTACCGTTGCTAAATACTTTCCCGCCGTCAATTAAAATCAAATGAGAACAAAATTCTCCGGCAAGATTTAAATCGTGAATAGTAGTAATAATCGTTTTATTATATTTTTGATTCAGCATTCTTAAAATTTTAAATATTGAAGACTGGCTGCCGATATCAAGATGAGCCGTAGGTTCATCAAGAGCTATTATGTCGGTCCCTTGAGAAAGTGTCTGAGCCATAAGAACTTTCTGTTTTTCGCCTCCGGAAAGCTCGCTTATGTTTCTTTCGGCAAATTCCGTCACGCCTGTAAAATCCATTGTTTCCCGGACTATATTAAAATCTTTTCCTGAAGCGTGCTTAAAAATATTCATATACGGATACCTGCCGAACATAATAAAATCTTTAACGGTAAAAGGAAAATCAAACTGCATTGTTTGAGGCATAAAAGCAATTTTTTTTGCCAAAACAGATTTTTTGATTTTATAAATATCAATATCGTCTATAAAAATATTTCCTGAAAACGGTTTAATAAGTCCGGACAATGACTTCAGAAACGTTGTTTTCCCAACGCCGTTTTTGCCTATTATTCCGACAAAATCTCCGTTTTTTATGTTTAAAGAAATACCCTTTATAACTTCATGTCCGGCATATCCGCAAGACAAATTATGCGCTTTTATCATAATGTTATCTTCCCGGAAGGCTTCAAAAGTAAAACCATAAAAAATATGCCGCCCACTATGCTGGTTATTACTCCTATAGGAATTTCTACGGGAGCAAACAAAATTCTGCTTAACGCATCGCATAAAGGTAAAAATATAGCGCCTGCCAAAACAGACATCGGTATCAGAACTCTGTGATCATTGCCTACAAATTTTCTTGTAATATGAGGGATCATAAGTCCTACAAAACCTATAACGCCGCAACAGCTGACTATCAGAGCGGTCATCAATGAACTAAGCAGAAAAATATATTTGACTGTTTTTGTAGTATTTACTCCCAAAGACGAAGCCTTTTCATGACCGAGAGTTATTATATTTATAACATTACCGAACAAACACAGTATAATAATTCCTGCGACGATAACAGCCGTTATTACAGGAAGCAGCCTTTCGTCAAAAGAAGACAAGTTCCCCATAAGCCACATAAAAGCCGAATAAAGCTGGTCGGATGACAATATCGCAAAAATCAGCAATACCGCCGATGAAAAAATATAACTTGCGACGACGCCTGAAAGAATCATTCCGTTTGAATCAAACTCTTTCTTAACATTCAAAGAATATACAAGACAAATAGACATCATTGCGCCTATAAACGCAAATAAAGGCAAAAATATCCAGCTTACGGAAGCCATTCCCAAAACAAAGCCGACTGAAGCTCCGAAAGCAGCGCCTCCGGAAATACCCAAAGTAAACGGATCCGCCAAAGGATTTCTTAAAATTCCCTGAAAGACGCATCCGCTTGCCGAAAGACCGGCTCCGGCAATAACAGCCAGAAAAACTCTCGGAAACCTTATCTTGTTTATAATTGTATATGTATTATCATCGACTTTCGAAAAGAACGATTTCAAAGTCATAACAAACGAAATATCGCTTATTCCTGAAGTCATTGAATAAAAAAAAGTTATGATAAGCAGCAACACAGCCAACGAAAATTTAAAACAGTTTTTACTCATTATGCCGTCCTTGTGATAAAACTTTTTTTGTTACTTTAACGGCATTTAAAAAAGTCATCGGAGTTAAAGCAAAAATATCATTTGCGTCCAAGATATACAGTTTATTGTTTTTTACGGCACTTATTGAAACGTATTTTTTCCATTTTCTTACTTCTTCATTGCCGATATTTCCCATGCTTACAACCAAAATAACGTCCGGATTTTTTTCTATCACTTTCTCAAGGGTAATATTAGGATATCTCATATCAATATATTGGAATATATTCTTTCCTCCGGCATATTTATTGTAATCGTTTACAAAACTTTTTTTACCGACGGTAACTAAAGGATTTGCCCCTATCTCCCAAAAAACGAGTTCTCTCTTTTCTTTTTCTGTTTCTTCGTATATTGCTTTTATTTCTCTTGTTGTTTCAGAGATTATTTTTTCTGCTTCAGTCCCTTTTTGGAGAAAATCCGCCAGATTACGGAAATTTTCGCATATATCCGAGAAAGAAGAAGACGTCCCCATAACATAAACTTTTAATCCGAGCCTTTTCATTTTTTCTACGGCAGCCTTATTATTCCCTTCTTTTGTTGAAATGATTAAATCCGGCTTTAAATTAATAATTTTTTCTATATTAGGCTCGGTCAATGTACCTATAATTTCTTTTTTTAAAATTCCTTTCGGGCAATATGTCGTATTTGCGATTACTTCTTTTTCCATTCCGAGTTCGTAAAGACTCTGCGTAACAGACGGCGCCAAAGAAATAATCCTGTTATAGTCAGCATACAAATTAAAACTGATAAGCAAAACTGCAAGCGCTGAAAAAATTTTGTTCATTTTTTAAAATTCTATTCCTTCTTTAGCCGAGACGCCTTCATTATACGGATGTTTTATTTCTTTTACTTCGCTTACCAAATCAGCGGCGGCTATTAAATCCTCATGCGCCTGTCTGCCTGTTATAAAAACAGTTGACTTTTCAGACAATTTTTTCGCGGCTTCAAGCAAAGATGATATATTTATGTACCCGTCTCTTACGGCAATATTAAATTCTTCCAAAACTATTAAATCGTATTTATTGTCCGCAATAATTTTTTTTATTTTATCTAAAGCCCGTTCGCATTCCGATGATATCTGCTCTTTTGTTACATCTTTGCAGCAAAAAGGATGTTTTTTTGCATAAGAGAAAAAGTCGAGGTTGTCAAGCGATGATAAAATTTTTTGTTCACCGTAAAAATTTTCGCCTTTGAAAAGCTGTATCAGGCATACTTTTTGATTATGTCCGAGAGCTCTGACAATCTGTCCGATTGATGATGTCGTTTTACCTTTTCCGTTTCCGGTTAAAACTATTATCATAAAAACTCCTGTTTTACGATACTGTATGATTTGCAAAATAAAAAAGCCCACTTCCTAAAAAAAAGAAAATGGACTCGATAAAAACAAAATCTCTTCCCTAGAAAAGCGAACAAAAGTTCATAATAAAAATAAATAATAGACCGGACTAACAGTTTTTACTGATTACCGTTGCTGGGCAGTGTCCGAATTGCGTTTAAGCTTACGGAACTTCCTTTACTTATTTTTTTGAAAAGAACAAATTTAATTGGGCCTGGTAGGACTTGAACCTACGACCATTCGATTATGAGTCGAGTGCTCTAACCAACTGAGCTACAGGCCCGTTTAATTAATAAAGTTTGAATATTATACTTAAAAGTTTGTTTCAAGTCAAATATTATGCAATTTTTATAAAAAACTTGAAATTTTGCTCAATAATATGGTATATATTCTGCTAGTTGTTTTTAATTTTAAATAGTTTTTACGCATTTTGATGCGCCATTAGCTCAATTGGTAGAGCAAACGGCTCTTAACCGTTAGGTTATAGGTTCGATTCCTATATGGCGCATTTTTTATTTGCCGGTTTATGCGTCAATATTAAGCCGATTAATTTTAAATTATGTCGGAAGTATATTTAACGAATTTTTCTTGACATTTAAAAATAAATTGATTAAAATACTCATAGTTGTAAGTTGTAATAGAAAATTATAAACTTTCATAAAAAGGAGACGTAGAATGAGAAAGACAAAAGGTTTTACACTTGTTGAGTTGGTTATCGTAATCGTCATCGTCGGTATCTTGTCAATCGTAGCAGTTCCTATTTACAGAGGATATACAAGAAAAGCAATGGCAACTGAAGGAAAAGCTCTTTTAGGCGCAATTCAGACTGCACAAAAGATTTATTTTGCAGAATACGCCTCTTTTGCGACACAAACTGCAACATCTTTTTCAAGCAGCTTGGACGTAGATGCAAGATCAAACAAGTATTTTACAGCTTTCACAGTAACTCCGACAAACGGCGGAACATCTCCATCATTTACAGCTTCAACAACCGGAGTAAACGGAGCTTCAGGAATTTCTCTTACAATGACAGCAAGCAAGACAGCTTCTCCTGTAATGACAGATGTTGGATTGAGCGACTAATTTTAGTTTTTATTCAAAAAAGACAGTGGTTAACAGCCACTGTCTTTTTTTATTTGTAAAAACTCCAAAAAACAAACTCCTTTTATGCTTTTTAACTGACAAAACCGCTGTTGCCGGATTATTTGCGTTTTTATTTTGATTTTTCATATAAAAAAATGTTATTATCTTTAGATAAATTCAAATATAAAGGATGATTTAAAAATGCAAGAAAACGAACAGCAAAAAAATGAAGTTTCAACCGCAACAATAGATACAATAATATCCCAAAGAAAAGATAAAGCAGATAAAATGAGAGCGGAGGGAATAGACCCTTATCCTGCAAGAATCAAAATTGAACATAAAATAGAACAGGTAAGGACAAATTTTGACGCTCTTCAGAAAGAAGAATTTGCAAAAGAAACAGTTACCGTCGCAGGAAGAATGATGTCAAGAAGAGATATGGGCAAAGCTTCTTTTATCGACATTGCCGACGGGACAGGAAGAATACAAGTCTATGTAAGAACAGATCAAGTCGGAGCTGATGCTTTTAAAATTTTCAAAGAAATGTCTGATTTATCTGATTTTGTTTTAATATCCGGAATTCCGTTCAGGACAAGAACCGGAGAGCTGAGTTTAAAAGCTGAAAAATTTCAAATTATCTGTAAAGCGTTCAGACCTCTTCCTGAAAAATGGCACGGATTAAAAGATACGGAAACAAGATACAGACAAAGATATTTGGATTTAATCGCAAATTTGGAAGTAAAAGAAGTTTTCATAAAAAGAAGCCTTATTATATCTGCAATCAGAAAGAAACTTGAAGAACTCGGCTTTATTGAAGTTGAAACTCCTATTTTGCAATCTCTTGCCGGAGGAGCAAACGCAAGACCGTTTACGACGCATCATAACGCTCTTGATATAGACTTGTTTATGAGGATAGCGCCGGAATTATTTTTAAAAAGAATTGTAGTCGGCGGAATTGAAAGAGTTTTTGAAATAGGACGAAATTTCAGAAATGAAGGCATTGACAGAAATCATAACCCTGAATTTACAATGATGGAATTATATCAGGCTTACGCTGATTACAATGACATGATGGACTTAACGGAATTGCTTATAAAAACGGCGGCGGAAAAAATAGGATCCAAAGTTAATTTGAATTTCAGAAGAGCCAAGCTGTTTGATTTGATAAAAGAATATACCGGTCTTGAACTTCTGCAGTATGTTGAAACAGGGAAAATGTATGACCAGGTAAAACATTTGAATCTTGATCTTCCGAAAGATGCAAGCGATCAGAAAATATTAGACCAGGTTTTCGACGAAAAAGTTGTTCCGCATCTTCAGGAACCGACTTTTGTAATGGATTATCCAGCTATATATTCTCCTCTTACAAAAATTAAATTTGACCAGCCTGAAATAGCGGAAAGATTTGAACTTTATATAAACGGAATGGAAATATGCAACGCTTATTCAGAGTTAAATGATCCTTATTTACAAAAGATAAGATTTAAACAGCAGGTTGAAGCGAAGAAAAAAGGCGATGATGAAGCACAGCCTTATGATGAAGATTTTATAAATGCTCTTGAACAGGGATTGCCTCCTACCGGAGGTCTCGGAATAGGAATAGACAGGCTCGTTATGATTCTGACTGAAGTAGAATCCATAAGAGAAGTCATTTTATTTCCTGCCATGAGGCCTGAATGTTAAAAACTCCTGAGTTATTTATTGCCTGCAGATATCTGAAAGCAAGGAAAAAAGGTTTTTTTGCTTTCCTTACTACGCTTATAGCCATAGGCGGAACAACTTTGGGAGTCTGCGCTCTTGTTATAACTCTTGCCGTCATGAGCGGTTTCCAGCGAGATATAAGATCAAAAATTCTCGGCATACAGCCGCATATTTATCTTTCAAGGGTTGACGGAGCAGTTTTTGACAATTATAAAGAAATTATAAACGAATTGCGTGGAGTCCAATATATAAAATCAATGTCTCCTTACATATTCGGACAGTCTATAATAAAAAAACAGGGCTATACAACAGGAACCGGAGCCCTTATAAAAGGAATTGATTATAAAGCAGAAGATTCAATGATAGATATTAAAGACAAACTTCTGCCTGATTCTTTGATTGAGAAAAATACTATAAGCAAAAACGGAATTATACTCGGAAGCGAAATTGCAAAATCTATAAACGTTAATGTAGGCGAATACGTAATCACTATGTTTCCGAGCCAGCTATCTTCCATACCAAAAATGAAAAAATTTCAGGTTGAAGCAATTTTCCATTCAGGGATGTACGAATATGACACCTCTTTGGCATATGTAGATATAAAAACTGCCGACGATATGTTTTCATTTGAAGGAGGAGTAAGCGGAATAGCGGTAATGACTTCCGATTTTGAAAAAGCCGTTGATTACGCAAGAGATTTACAGATAAAGCTGTCTTATCCTTATAAAACAAAGTCTTGGATTGAAATGAACAACAATTTGTTTTCGGCGTTAAAATTAGAAAAAATTATGATGTTCATTATTCTGGCATTAATTATAATAGTGGCTTCTTTTAACATAATATCAAACACGCTTTTGCTGAGCGTTGAAAAATCAAAGGAAGTCGGAATACTTTCTGCAATGGGCTTTTCTAAGTTTTCAATATCGAAAATATTCTTTTACGAAGGTGTTATTGTCAGCAGCGTAGGAACTGTATTCGGGCTTATTACAGGCCTGTTAATAAGCTACGGTTTAAAAAACTTTGAAATATTCAAACTGCCGAAAGGCGTATATTATGTTGATAAATTGCCTGTTATGATTATTCCGTCGGATATTATTTATGTGTGTTTGTGCGCTTTTGTAATAACAATACTTTCAGGTCTCTACCCTGCATATCAGGTTGCTAAACTGGAGCCTTTGGAAGCTATAAAATTCGGATAAAAAATGAAAATAGAAACTAAAAATTTGATTAAAAACTATTCCAAGCCAAAAAGTCCGGAAGTCTGTGTATTAAAAGGTATTGATTTAAACATAAAATCCGGAGAAAAGGTTGCTTTAATGGGTCCGTCAGGCGCAGGAAAAAGCACCCTGATTCACATATTAGGACTGATGGATGCTCCTACTTCAGGCGAAGTTTTTATTGATGATAAAAAGATTGATTATCGAGATAACAACAAATTATCGGTTATGAGGAAAGATAATATCGGTTTTGTTTTCCAGTTTCATTATCTGCTTGCAGATTTTAATGTTATTGAGAATATTCTGATACCTGTATGGAAAGACAAAAATAAAATAATTACAAGAGCCGAAGAACTCCTTGGAATCATGGGATTAACATCCAGACAAAAGCATATGCCTCATGAATTGTCGGGAGGAGAGCAGCAGCGAGTGGCCCTAGCAAGGGCATTAATTAATAATCCGAAAATACTTTTTGCCGATGAACCGACAGGCAATTTGGACAGAAAAACGGGCGAAAAAATTGAAAAATTGATGTTTGATATATGTACACAGCTGAAAACGACTTTGGTTGTTGTCACCCACAGCGAAGAACTTGCTAAATCTGCAGACAGACAACTGAAGATGATTGACGGTAAATTAATTTAATATATCATTTTAAGGAGAAAAAAAGATGAAAATTTATCTTAACGGAAAATTTGTTAACAAAGAAGATGCGATGGTATCTGTTTTCGACCATGGTCTGTTATACGGAGACGGAATTTTTGAAGGAATAAGAGCCTACAACGGCAGAGTTTTCAGATTAAGAGAACATATTGACCGACTTTGGGACTCGGGAAAAGCCATTGCGTTAAATATACCGATGACAAAAGCGGAAATGGAAAAAGCTCTTTTGCAAACTCTGGCAATAAATAAATTGTCAGACGCTTATATAAGGCTTGTAGTCACAAGAGGAGCCGGTGATTTGGGTTTGGATCCTGCAAATTGTTCAGAACCTACAATTTTCATAATTGCGGACAAAATAACTCTTTACCCTGAAAAACTTTATACCGAAGGTCTTGAAGTTATAACTGTTGCTACAAGAAGAAATATGCCTGATGCATTAAGCCCTAATATAAAATCTTTAAATTATCTTAACAACATCATGGCAAAGCTTGAAGCAAAAAGAGCAGGAGTACCTGAAGCTATAATGTTAAACGCCCAGGGATATGTTGTAGAATGCAGCGGAGACAATATTTTTGTAATTAAAAACGGTATTGTTTCAACGCCGCCTGCTTCAGCGGGAGCACTGAAAGGGGTTACCAGAAATGCGGCAATCGAACTTATTAAAAATAAGCTGAAATTGGAACTTAAAGAAGAACTTATTACGACTTACGACCTTTATTGCGCCGACGAATGTTTCCTTACGGGAACGGCCGCAGAAACAATCCCTGTTGTAAAAATAGACGGAAGAGTAATAGGCGAAGGCAAACCTGGAAAAGTAACGCTGAAACTTTTTAAAGAATTCAGAAGTCTAACAAGATCAACAGGAGTCCCTATAAATAAGAAGTAATTTTGTTGATATAATTTAATGTGGAAAAAGATAAGATATGTTTTATATTTTACGGTTTTAATAACGGTATTTGCTGTCACTTACAGTGTCAGAGAATATTATTATGTTCCAGTTATACAAAAATATCTTAACAAAGCAACAGGCTCAAAAGTAAAATTCAGAAATTTTTCAATTTCTCTGCCTTTTGAGTTATCCGTACGGGACATAGAGTTTGATAAAAAACTTTCAATAGATACGGCAACTTTGAGATTTGACCCTTTAATGTTTTTTAAAAACATTAATAAACCGGTCAAATCTCTTGTTGCGGTTACCGTAAACAAAGCGGTATATATTGATTCTGCCGAGAATGAATTTCAACAAAAGACCAATCCTTTTTCTCTGCAGGATGTTAAATTTTTAAAAAATATTCTTAAAAATTTAAAACTAAAAATCTTTATAAAAAATACCGATATTTTATACAACGGAAATTTAATAAAAGCAACTAACACTGATATTAAAATAAATAAAAACATCAATCTTGCTACATTCTTAAAGTATAAAGAACACTCTGTTAATTTAACAGGTAATTTTGATTTGACAGACAAGTCATTAATATCTGCTTTTCATATTGATTTATTCGGGAATATAAAAGCGTTATCTTCCCTCAACGGTCAATATAATTTTAACGACAATTCTTTCGAATACAGGCTTCAGACAAAAAACTTGTCCGTAAGCAAATTGCTGTTCGGCAAATCAAGCACTTTAATAAAAAAAGATTACACCGGGCTTACAATAAATTCGTCCGGAGATTTCGGCAGCATTTTTTATAAGTCCGATGCATCAAATTTCGATATATGGAATTCAAGCGGGAGTATTATATTAAGAGACTCTAACGATCTGCTGCATACTGCCGTAGACTATACAGCGGCTATGAATAATAAAATTCTTGATCTTTCAATAAAAGCAAACGATACGAGGTTATTCGGGAATGATTTCGGGACATTCGATATAAAAGCAAACAACAGTTCAGACACCATCAATTTAAACTGCTACCATAATTCGAAAAACGCTTTTAACGCAGTAATAGACAAAGACGGCACATACGCTGTTGATATATTCATGAAAAACAGCAAAACAGGCAACATTACGGGAAATTATAAGACCGGAGAAATATCGGTCGATATAAGAAAAATACCTGTATCAAGACTGCCTTTTCTTTCATCTCTAAAAAAAGCCAAAGGATATGTTTCTATATACGGCAACATAGAAAAAACAAGCGGAAGTCTCTCCCTCGAAGCAAACAACATATCCTCCAGCAAACTGAAACAATTTGATACTGCCGGAAAGATATCAAAAGAAAATTCTAAATGGATTTTCGACATTGAAACAAAAGATAAAAAATTAATAATGAAAGGCTTTTACGAAACAAAAAAAAGCCATAACATCGAATTTTATTATTCCGGCGTTGATATTAACAATTTGCTTCAAATACTTGGTTTCAAACCAAGTCTTTCAGGTTTAGCGACAGGGTATATAAAATATGATTCGAATAAATTCACCCAGATAGACGCCAATTTAAAAAACGGAGCCTTGTTTGGAAACAATTTCGACGACTGGACTGTCGCAGGCAGCATTTCGCCTGCAACAATCAACATATCCACATTTACTTTTAAAGGCAAAAAAACGTCTGTTGATTTAAAAGTTCTGCTTGATTTTACAAAGAACGCCGCAGATTCACATCTTAACTGCAATATCAGCAATTTTGAATTTAACGGAATAAAAATAAACTCCGATATATTGTTTAAAGGTAAAATTTCCGAAGATCAAGATAAAATAACAGGAAAACTTAATATTCCTAAACTGCAATTAAACGACTATTACTTCAATGATTTCTCCTCCGATGTCAATTTATCCACAACATCTGTCTATATAAAAAATATGGAAAATAAAAACGGTCTGTCAGGAGAAGCGGCATATAATTTTAAAACCAAAGACATTTCATCCGACATACAAATATCGAAAGCAGACTTATCCGGTCATTTTAAGAATATTGAAGGCTTCTTGGATTCTTCAATTACGGCAAGCGGCACACTGCCAAATCCAGATTTTGAAATAACAGCAAGCATAAAAAGAGGCGTTATCTCTTTTTTAAAATATACTTTGAACGCTAAAATATCAGGAAAAGAAGGCAAAACTGTTTTACAAGATTTAAATATATCTTCCGATAAAGCAGTCTTAAACGGTTCAGGCTTAATCGGCAGAAACAAAAACAACATAAAAATCAATTTTAAAAATATAACAGAAGAAATACTTAACAAATATCTTAATACGACAACGCCTGTTTCAGGAACATTCTACGGTAACGGAACAATATACGGAAAAATATCAGATTTAAAAAGTTATATTAACTTATTCAGCGACACCGTATATGTGAAATCTGCAAAATTTAATTCTCTTAATTCCCAAATATTAATTGACAAAAAATCAGTCGTAGTAAAACAGGCAGCTGTAAAAACATCAGATACTGAAGTAAAAGTATTATCCGGAACTTTCGATATACAAAGCGGAGCATTTTCTTCAACACTTAACATTGTAAACTTACATTTAGGGCCTTTTGATATTTTCGGAAATATAAAAATAGACGGAATCAAAAACAACTATTCCTACAAAGGAAACATTGAACTTGATAACGTCTGGCTTAACAGAGCAAAAATTAATACGTTACAATTGAATTACTTATTTTCCAACAAAAAAATACGCATTGATACGCCGGTTCAGCAGGATATGAAAATTTCCGGCATAATGAATTTTCTTAATTATCCTAAAATACAGTTCGAAAAATTTGCAGTATGTTACGGAAGCCAGATTTGTAATTTTACCGGAAATTCAACTTCCAGCAATCTTAACGTAGATTTAGAAGGCAAAGCTCTTGATTCCTCAGTTCTGACCGATATCTTTGACTTGCCTTTTGACATGTCCGGCAATATAGACATCAAACTGAAAGCTTCGGGAGAGATATCAAAACCTTATATAACTTGCAGCCTTAATTCAAAAAACGGAGAGATTCACGGCATCCCTTATGACAATTTTAATGTCAATCTGAACGCAAAAAACAACACATTAAATATAAATGAATTTAAAATACAGAAAAAAGACGAATATACGGCCAAGATAACTGGATTCTTTCCTTTTTGGATAGACCCTGAACTCAAAAACCAAATGATGAATAAAAAAGTCGACGTCCGTTATGAATTGATTGATACAAAATTAACAACATTAAAAAGTCTTACAAAAGATATAATTGAGACGAAAAAAGGCAATCTTAAACTTGAAGGAATTCTTTCAGGAACCAGAAAAAATATTTCAAATACAGGCAATTTAACCGTTACAGCGGCAAATCTTGTTACAGATTCATACATACATAAAATTAAAAATTTAAATGTAGACATCGCATGGAAAAAAAGCATTTTTGAAATTAAAAAGTTTTCGTTAAAATCAGGGTCCGGAGTACTGGACGTTGAAGGCAAAGTTAAATTCAACGGCTTTACTCCTTCTTTCTATGACTTATCCGTTTTTACGTCCAAAAAAGGCATCCCTCTTATATTTCACGAACTTCCTATTCCGACATCAGGACTTTTAAAAATAGAAAAAACACAGGTTCTCACAAATTTTTCAAAAGGAAATCCCAGATTTAATTTTAAGCTTCACGGCAATCCGAATGATTTGACTTTGACAGGATGGGCTGAGTTAAAGAATACGAGATTTTGTTATCCGTCTCCGATAGACAATCCAAAAACATCTTCCGTCGACATGGAAGACTTATTCAAAAACTTAAAAATAGATATAGATCTTATAGCCGATACGGATACAAGATATGAAAATACTTTTGCAAATGTCTTTTTGAAAGGAAAAATAAATCTAAAGGGAAAAATAGACGACATCAATGCAAACGGCATTATCGAATCAAACAACGGGATACTTTCTTATATGGGTAATGAATTTGACATTATAAATACAAAAATTGAAATCATAAACAATGAGATGTTTATTTCCGGAGAAGCAGATACCCAAGTCTTCTCATCAGGCGCAAGCGAAGCCGAAGTTATTAAAGTCCAAGTTGACAGATCAAGCATGAAAGATATAAAAACAAGATTTATATCCAAGGATGATCCTACAATGGAATCAAATAAAGTTCTTGCGCGTTTAACAAAAACAGACCCGAGCAAAGCAAATTTAATGGACACAAGCACTGATTTCTTAGTAAAACAGCAAATTGTAAGGCTGTTTGGTTCTAACATAGCTACTCCTTTGGCAAATACCGTACTAAAAAAGACAGGCATTGTGGATAACGTAAGATTAGGATATATCAATCAGGATAATCTTCAGATAAGTTCAAAAGAAGAACCTACTATCGCAGAACTGCTCTATGGGATGAAATATTCCGTTGAAAAAAATATTAACAGACTGTTGCTTGTAGGATATTCGGTAACCTTTGACCAGATAGAAAGAGAAATCGATTTAAAACATGCCGTTGAAATGTCATTCAGACTGAACAAAGATTTATTTTTAAAGGGCACCTATGGATTACAGTCAAACAATCCTTTATATGAACCTGAAAAAAAATTAATGATAGAACAAAGAATAAAATTCGGCGGTTCTTCAAAAAAATAAAAAAATGACAGGCTTATACATTCATATTCCATTCTGTAAAAGAAAATGCTTTTATTGCGATTTCGTATCCGTACAATATGATGCCGCCTTGGCTGACAAATATATTTCAGCGCTCATAAAAGAAGCTCTCACATACAAAGAAATTGCGATTTCAACAGTATATATAGGCGGAGGAACTCCTTCCGTATTGTCCTGCGAACAACTGAAAAAACTTATTGAGAATATTAAAAATATTTTTGATGTTTCTAAATTGCAGGAATTTACAGTAGAATTAAATCCGGAGTCAGCCGAAAACGACAAACTGCATCTGTTGTACAACGAAAATGTTTCAAGACTCAGTTTCGGATTACAAACCGCAAATGACAAACTTTTGGAAAATATTGGAAGACTTCATAATTTTGACAAATTTAAACAAGCATACGGAAGCGCGCTCAAAAAAGGATTTACCGACATCAACATAGATCTTATGTACGGAATACAAGACCAAACATTAACAGACTGGGAAAAAACTCTTGATACTGTGTTGAATTTTAATTCAAGCCATATTTCACTATATCCTTTAACAATAGAAAAAGGAACAAAATTTTATCTGCAAAAAACAGAAACAAATCCTGAACTGCAAAGAGCAATGTATGAAACTGCCTGCATTAAATTTAAAAACAATAACTTATCCCATTATGAAATTTCAAATTGGGCAAGAGATAAAAAATACTCAAAACATAATAAAACATACTGGCAGAATAATGAATATGTGGGTCTTGGAGCCGCCGCAGCGTCATATTACAAAAGATATCGTTTTAAAAACAATATAAATGTTAACGAATATATCAATAGCATTCTTGGCGGGAAAGATGCTTGCATTGAGAAAGAATATATCAATGATGCGGTTTATAATACCGAAACTATAATGCTCGGATTAAGATTATCGGAAGGCGTACATATTAAATATTTTAACGACAAAAAGCATATTATTGATAAATATTTAAAAGAAGGTTTTCTCCACATAAAGAATGACAGAGTTTCTTTGACCGAAGAAGCTTTTTTTCTTTCTAACTCAATAATATCAGATTTGATATAATATAGCCGGTTAATTATTTATTCTCGGGATTTTTTATGCGTTTAAAAAACAAAATTATTGAAATTCTTGAAAAAAACAGAGACTGTTCAATATCAGGGCAGGAACTGGCGGACAAACTATCCGTTTCGAGAACAGCTGTTTGGAAAACAATCCAATCCCTCGAAAAAGACGGATATATCATTGATGCGTCAACTAATAAAGGATATAAATTAAACGAAAACAGCGATATAATATCATATGAAGGAATTAAAATTTTTTTATCCGAAAAGTATAAAAAATTCACTGTACAAATTTATAAAATTCTCGATTCGACAAACACATATGCAAAAAAAATCATTATTGACGGAGCAAAACACGGAACTATTATCATAGCAAACGAACAAAAAGCAGGAAGAGGAAGATTCGGAAGAACATTCTTTTCTCCCGCTGACACCGGCATATATTTAAGCATTATCTTAAAACCTCAAAAAAAAATATCCGATACATCTCTTATCACAATAGCCGCAGCCGTAGCCGTTTGCGATACGATCAAAAAAACAACATGCAGCGAACCAAAAATCAAATGGGTTAACGATATCTTTTTAAACGGGAAAAAAATATGCGGCATACTTACTGAAGCCGTAAGCGATTTTGAAAGCGGTATTGTTGAAAGCGCAGTCACAGGCATAGGTATAAATATTAAAACTGCCGAAGAGCGGTTCCCGGAAGATTTAAAAAGAACCGCAAGTTCTTTATTTCCTGAGAATATATCCAGAAACCAAATTATAGCGGAACTGATAAATAATTTTTTTGAATTATATGAAAATCTTTCAGATAAAAACCTTATTGAAAGATATAAAGAATATTCTCTTGTTTTAGGTAAAGAAATAACTTATTTTAAAGACGATAAAACACAGACAGGAACAGCCGTAGACATAAACGAAAACGGCAATCTAATCATAAAAGACAAGAACAAAAAAACAAGCGTACTGGAATCAGGCGAAGTAACTCTAAACAGTAAAAAAGATTAATTATTATTAAATGTTTAAACGAAGAAGGCGACCGGATTTATCCGGCCGCCTTCTTCTCTTTTTCTATTTGCTTTTACTTTTCTTTTCTCTAGTCAAACCTGAACGATAATCCCACAAAATGCGAACCCATCGTCTCTTCTACTTCCATCGGCAGTTCCAACGCATAATCTATTATCAGCTTCGTATTGTTCGCAAACGTAAATTCATAACCAAATCCTAAATCAAACGCCTCTTCCCTTCCTCCTGCCCTTATCGCAAGCTTCCCTTCTATCACATATGTCTCCAATCCTATCCTCGTACTCGTCTCTCCGTCCCTCATCAATATATCCATCGCTATCGTAAAATACGGTATCTTTAACACTGGCAGCTGCTCATTGTAATAACTCAAACCTATTACGTTGACATTGCTTACCTTATCCTCATATACAAATCCTATATCCGGACTCGTTATATACTTACTGCTGTATCCTACAGATATCCCGTTATTAAACTGCGCCAATAAACCTATATCCCCTGTAAATGCTCCTTTCGTATTCGCTAAATCACTGTCTTCTTCATCAAACTTCACTTCCTGCGTCAAATACTTTATGTTTACTCCTGCGCTTATGTTCACTACCTCTCTGTCTATCATCATTACGTCGTTTAAATATCTCGCATATCCCGCATTAAACGTATCTTCCCTTCTCAATCCGGGCGTGGATATCGATGACCATGCAAACGATATCGTTCCGTATTCTTCACTCATCGGATGTATATATCCAAAATAATTCGCTCCTATCTCCACTCCTTCCAATCCTGTAAACAACCTTGAACCCATCAGCGTCACTTCCTGCTGCGTTGCATTGGCTGTTCCTGCTATATTATACAACGGCGCATTCGAATCATTGGCTACGGCTGTAAATGCTCCTCCCATACCCAATGCTCTTACTCCCCAATACGTGTCCACAAAGGCTCCTTCCGCCTTTATTATCACCATTGTCATTATTACTGCCGTTATTATTATTATCTTCTTCATCTTTTACCTGTCCGGCTTGCTTCTTTATTTTACAAACGCTATCGTTCCGCTTATCAACTTCCCTTTATCTTTCACTTTTATCTGGTATATATACGTTCCGCTCTCTGCATAACTTCCGCTGTCTCTTCTCCCGTCCCACTTGAATCCTTCCGCATCTCCGCTCTTTATCTCTCTTATTCTCTTCCCGTTTACGTTATATATCTTTACGCTGTCTCCGTCGCTTAAATTGTTAAACTTGAATACGTCTCTCCCCTGTACAACTACTCTCTTGGCTGGCCTGTAGTCATTATCGCTTAAACTTCCGCTTACGTATATCGCATAATAGCCTGTCTTGGTTATATCCGCGCTTACTGTCTTATTTGTTAAATCCGTTGTTACGTTGCTTACTTTCTCCCACGTTATCTGGTCATCGCTCCTCATCAACTCAAACCTCGTAGCGCTTGTCTCTGTCCCGTAATAAAATGTCGCTCTCGCAGGCGCTCCAAGCGTTATCCCTAACGGCGTCACTGAATACAATGCCACCATCTGGCTTGTGCTGACTCCTCCGCTATATGACGGCGACATGCTCGGCAGCGTCAATTCCGTTATCGTTATCGTTTGGTCTGTCGCAAATGTCCCTGACGAAAATACTATCTCCGTATCCCCGTACTGCTGGTTCCCGGATTCGAACTTTACTGTCCCTCCTCCGCTTGCTGTTACTACATTAGAAGAACTGTTTACTATATTTACGCTCTGGTATGTACTGCTCGACGGCCAGTAGAGATAACTTGTTGAACCGCTGCTGTCCTGAAGCGTTATTTTCAACTGATAAGAAACGCTTGTATCGGAAGAGTTCAATTTAGGAGTAGCTATATAAAATTCTGTTCTGTGATTTATTGCGCCTTTCGATACGGTAGATATGTTAAGACTCTGCCCGTTAACATAATATCTTAAATCAGCCACGGCAGAAAGATTGTTGCTGCCGAAATCAACATATGCTTTAGCTTTTAAAATTCCGTTTATCGAAGAAACCGTTGTTATTGCACTGTGCGTTATTGAAGCGGGAGTAACACTTGAGAAAACAATTTCCGCTGAAAAAACTTTATAATCGGCAGCATATGAAAACACAGCTGCAAAGATTACTATAACTAATGATGATAATAAACATATTATTTTGTTATTCATTAAATAATTCCAACTTTACATTAGCCCTGTAAGTTAAACCGCCTAAAGCATTCGTAAAATCAGCCCCTAAATATACTTTAGGATATATCCCTTCTTTACTCATATCCATCATGCCCCAATAATTTTCATCCTTAGCGGCATGAAAGCCTTTATAACTCCAAGCTACATCGTAATCTCCGCTTTCATGTTCGGCAAAATCTACCATGTAAAACCACGGATAATAACTTGGATCGGTTGCAGATTTTCCTTTGTCATACAACGCGTAATTAGGCGCTCCGCTTTGAGCTATCTGCAAAGTATCGCCGTCTGAATTAGGCAGTGTGTTTTTTGAAATTCTCCAACACATAGGAATAATTTTAGTTTCGTCTGTCACTGCAACTAAACCGTTCTTTGAAGCAGAACCGTTATTTGTATAAATTTTAATTTTCCATGTATCAGATTCAAATTTATCAAGAGAAAGTTCAATATACTGATTAGCCGCCGTCCAAGATGAGCCCAATACGGTTTCATCCCATGTTATTTTAGTCGTTGAGGAACTGTCGGAAATATTTTTTAACGCCGCATCAAAACTGCCTGACGATGATCTTTTTAAAACTATCGAATCCAAATCAAACGTAGCCGTCAGATTGCTCGTAATGAAGAGAAAAGTATTTTTTATATTTATTAAATTCACAGAAGGTAAACCGGTTAGATTAATAGTACATTTCTGCCATGTATGGCTGCTGTTGTTAACGCCTAAAGAACTCAACGAAACTGTTCTGTCTGCAGAATCAGTAACGCCTACTTGTATATTGCTCACATCACCTGTTTTAGGTCTTATATAGAACTCCAGCGTTGAAAAAGCGCTGATATCTCTTCTCGTTTCGACATTTGAAGAACCGGTAACAAACGTATAACAAAATCCCGACCAACCGTTTGTTGTGCTCGAAATCGAACAACTGTAATATTTATTCCCTTCTTTTGCGGTAGAATCCGCAACGATATCAACTGCAGGCCTAGAATTACCGCCCCCGTTCCAAACGTTATACTTAATATTATCATATACCGTCCCTGCTTCCTGGGTGGCTCCGTTGAAATTTTCGTTGAACAGGCTGTATACATATTTATCCGCTAAATTATCGGCAAAAGAATTATCCGCAACAACAGCAAGCATAAATAAGTATACGACAGCTGATAATATTATCTTTGTTTTTTTATTCATTTAAAATTAAGTAAAGTTTTTATTTAGTTTTTTAAAAAGACGCTAATGATTCTTCTTTTATTTTACTCTGTAACTATTTCAAATTTAATGTTATTTGTACCGTAACTCGTACCGGCTATAATATTTTGAAATCCTGCGCCGAAATACATATAACCTGTAGTTTGCTTTGCAAGATGCTGTACATTTCCTGAACCGTCCACCGCATTGATATATCCCTGAGAATCTACAACCGTGCAATAACCGTCTTTTACAAAATTAGAATTATCCTGATCTATAAAATAACGTTTTCCGTATTCTGAAGTTACAGGATTTATATCAGGTGTCGCGACAGTAACAGTGGAAACCATAAAAGTCATAGGAGCGTAATTTCCGTCTCCGCCTCCTGAATTACCCTTTACAAGACCGCTGTAAATCTGGTTTGTTGTTTCATATCTAGGGGTTGTGGCTTGGTATTTTACCGCCGTGCTTGTGCTCTTGTTATTCTGATAAAGGTAAACTTTTCCTGAAGCTTTAGTTATTGTGGACGTAAGAACGGCATAAACGGTAGCTGCTTTCCATTCTACGGACGAAGAACCTATGCTTATATCGCCGGCATCCCATGTAATTGCCGTCGCAGAAGTATTGTCGGCTCTTTTTTTCAAAACGGCATCAAAAGAAACTTCTCCTCCTGATGTAAAGGATACTTCAGCCGTAAATTCAGTAGCTGCAAAAACAGAATTCGACATTAAAACTATGCACCCGAAAAGTAATAGCAGTGATAAAATCTTCTTCATACAGAAACTCCTTAAAACATTTTAGCTACTTCTAACTTTTTAAAGGCTATAAAAATAAAATGTGTAAGTCAATTTATTTTGTACTTTTTCACATATTTTTTACAAAATACAAAAAACAAAACACTATTTATTTACTGTCTGAGAAGTTTTCTTATCTTTAAACAATTCTGCAATACCGGCTATTGATGCAGTAACTCCCGACGTTTCCAACGGCAAAAATATTTTAGAAGCCTGCCCGTCGGCAACTTTAGCCATCATTTCCATATATTTCACGGCCAGCAAATCATTGGTAGGTTTTCCGTCATGAATTGCATTATAAACAGTATCAATTTCGTATTTTTGCGCATCGGCTACTCTTTTTATTGCTTCAGCCTGTCCTTCCGCTTCCAGAATAGACTGCTGTCTTTTAGCTTCAGCCTCCAGAATAACCGCTTGTCTTGCGCCTTCGGCTTTCAAAATAGCCGCTTGTCTGAAACCTTCTGCGTCTAAAATATTTGCTCTTTTTTCTCTTTCAGCCTTCATCTGTTTAGACATGGAATCGGTAATATCTTTAGGAGGATCTATTTTTTGTATTTCAACTCTTGTAATTTTGACGCCCCACTTATCGGTGGCTTCATCCATAACCGTTCTAAGCTGCGTATTTATTTTTTCTCTTGAAGTAAGAGTCGTATCAAGTTCCATATCACCTATAACGTTTCTTAAATTAGTCTGCGCAAGCTTCAATGCGGCCATCGCAAAATTGGCAACGTTATAAACGACTTTTACGGGATCCGTTATCTGAAAATAAATAATTGCATCTACGGTAACAGTAACATTGTCTTTTGTAATAACATTTTGGGGAGCAACGTCCATCACCTGTTCTCTCATATCGATTTTTCTTAAATTTTGGAATAAAGGAACTATAACATTAACGCCGGCGTCAGCCGTTCCGGAATACTTTCCCAAAGTTTCAACCAGTCCTTTTTCATACTGCTGGACTATTTTTACCGTATTTGCCACAAAAACTATAACAATAAGTATTGCCAAAATCCATAAAAACATTTTTCCTCCATGCGTCAGATATTTTTTTTCACGACAAGTTTTGTTCCGTCAATTGAAGCAATAATGACAGTTTCACCGGCATTAAACTCTTCTTCGCTTATCGCAAGCCATATTTCCCCTGCAACTTTAACTTTGCCTCTTTTATTCGTTTTTATATCTTCTAAGACAACTGCCGGAGCTCCTATCAAAGAATCTACATTTGTTTCTATTTTTTTCTTATCGATGTATTTTTTCATAACAGGTCTTATAAACAATACCGAGACCAGAGAAACGACGCAAAAAACTATTATAGAAACATAATCGGATGCGCCTACCAGAGAAACCATCATTGCAAACAATGAACCGAGCGAAAAGCACAAAAAGAAAAACACGCCAGTTGTAATAATTTCAATCCCTAAAAACGCTAAAAAAGCAAATAACCAAAAATACCAAAGCATTTTTTTCTCCTGATTAAGATATATATTTTATTCTGTTCAAAGGCCAATAAACAATAAGAGCGCGGCCTTTTAAATATTTATCCGGCAAAGGTCCCCAGTATCTTGAATCAAACGAATAATCCCTGTTGTCCCCAAAAACCATATAATGTCCTTTAGGAACTGTTACCGGACCGAAATTATCCCTTACAAACGCCGGAGGCAACGTCGTAAATTTACCTTCTTCCCAAGCTTTTTGATATTCTGCCTGAGACTCAAACAAATTGAAATTTACATAATTTTCCGGATCTGCAAACTGGACGTAAGGTTCGTCTATTTGTACGTCATTAACAAAAAGTTTCTTGTCTTTTATCTGCACTTTATCTCCGGCAAGAGCAATACATCTTTTTATATAGTCTTTTTTTATACCTTCAGATTTTTCGAACATGCTTAAAGCTTCCGGAGGACACTGAAAAATAACGATATCGCCTTTTTTTACATCCCTTATAGGCAATACTCTTTTACCGTCAGTGAAAGGAACTCTTAACCCGTAAATAAATTTTGTAGCAAAAAGATGATCGCCTTCAAGCAAAGTCATTCTCATACTGCCCGTAGGTATTTTAAAAGCCTGTATCACGAAATACATAAGTATTGACGCAATTATAAGAGCTGACCATCCTGTGTCGACCCATGAGTAAACATTTTCATAAACTTTTTGCGCTTTGGCATTTTTAACGAACTTCTTTTTCATAAGCTGCATTAAAATGGCAAACGCTAAAAAAATGCAACCTATAACAAACAATTTAATTTCCATTTTTTTCCCTTTCCTGCTCTAATCATCTATTTGCAATACGGCAACAAAAGCTTCCGGAGGAAGTTCTACTCTTCCGAATTGCCTCATTTTCTTTTTACCTTCTTTCTGTTTTTCAAGAAGTTTTCTTTTTCTTGTTATATCTCCGCCGTAACACTTTGCCAAAACGTCTTTTCTCATTGCTGATATAGTTTCTCTCGATATTATTTTATTGTTTACCCTTGCCTGAATTGGTATTTCAAACATATGCCTCGGAATAATCCCTTTAAGTTTTTCCGTCAAGAAATGAGCCGTAGTCTGCGCTTTGTCTTTATGCGTAATTACAGAAAAAGCATCAACGACTTCCGCATTAACCAAAATTTCAAGTTTGACCAAATCTCCGAGCCTAGGCGGAATGTGTTCATAATCAAAAGACGCATATCCTTTTGAAACGGATTTCAAAGCGTCATAAAAGCCTACTATTATTTCAGCCAAAGGTATTTCATATTTTAAAATGACGACTTTCATGTCAAGATACTTCATATCAAGCTGCTTCCCTCTTCTTTTTTGGCATAAATCCATAAGAGCGCCTAAATATTCGTCCGGACAAATGACTGTGGCCATAACATAAGGCTCCCAAATTTCCTGTATTTCCGCATTGTTAGGAAATTCTGCCGGGTTATCAATGACTATCATCTGGTTTTTAACTTTAATTTTATAAACAACGTTAGGAGCCGTAACAAGCAGATTCAGTCCGAATTCCCTTTCAAGCCTTTCTCTTACTATATCAAGGTGTAAATGACCTAAAAAACCGCATCTGTATCCGAAACCCAAGGCAACGGACGTTTCAGGAGTATAAACTAAAGAAGAATCCGAAAGCTGAAGTTTTTCAAGCGCCGTTTTTAAACTGTCATAATCTGAAGAACTGTACGGATACAGTCCGGCAAAAACAAAAGGATTTATTTCTTTATATCCGGCATGAGGATGTTTAGTCGGCCTTGACGTTTCCGTTATAGTGTCACCTATCTTAACGTCGCGTATAGTTTTTATGCCTGCGACAACGTAACCTACTTCTCCGGCTGAAATCGAATCCGACTCTATCATTTTCAATTTCATATATCCTACTTCCAAAACTTCATATTCTGCGTTTGAAGCCATAAAAGTCACTTTCATGCCTTTTTTTATTTTTCCGTCAAACACTCTGACAATAACAATTACTCCTCTGTAAGAATCATAAAAAGAATCAAAAATCAAAGCCGACAAAGGTTCATCGCTTGATCCTACCGGAGCAGGGATATTGTCAATTACGGAATCTATAATTTCCTGCATTCCTATTCCTTCTTTTGCGCTTGCAAGAATAGGTTCGGCGTCAACGCTTAAACCTTCTTTCATTTGTTCATAAGCCGAATCAACGTCTGCCGTAGGCAGATCTATTTTATTTATAACAGGAATTATTTTAAGATTCGCTTTTTTTGCAAGCATTGTATTTGCAAGAGTTTGAGCTTCAACTCCCTGGGAAGCGTCTATGATAAGCAGGGCGCCTTCACAGGCTTCCAAAGCTCTCGAAACTTCATATGTAAAATCAACATGGCCCGGAGTATCAACAAGGTTCAAGATATATTCTTTGCCGTCTTTATGTTTATAAAGCATTTTTATGGCTTTTGCCTTTATTGTAATGCCTCTTTCTCTTTCCAGTTCCATACCGTCAAGGATCTGATCTTTCATTTCTCTTTTTGGGATAGTTCCCGTAAATTCAAGAAGTCTGTCTGCCAGCGTGCTTTTGCCGTGGTCGATATGCGCTATTATGCAAAAATTTCTTATATTGTTCATTATCGTTTTACAACCCAACCTTATTAAATTTTATCTTATTAATTATACAAGAAGTGGTGCTTTTTATCAAATAAAAATTATATTTTTTTACGGTTAACATTTTGAGTTGAAATCAATGACATCATTCTGTTTTGAGAAGGCTCTCTTCTGTAAGAGTAAAAAACTTCCGATTCATGACACGTGCAGCGTCCGCTTATATAAATTCTTTTAACTCCCAAATTCTGCAGCTGCGCCGAAGCTTCTTTTGAAAGAGAAAGATTTTTGTCGTTTGCAGGCAGATTAAAAATTTCTTTTACTTCTTTGCCTACTTCGTAACAGCATTGCGAAATATGAGGTCCTATATATGAAAAAACGTCTCTCGGCGTTATTCCGAAATCATCTTTAAAACGCATAAGTGCATTATCAATTATTCCGCCTGCAAGGCCTCTCCAGCCGGCGTGTATCAAAGCAACGACAGAGTAATCCCTTGACGCCATAAAAACAGGCATACAGTCAGCCGTAAAAATACACAATATAACGTTTTTATCTTTTGTGATAAGGCCGTCGCATGATTCTATAAAGCTCCCGCAGTCATCAGCGGATACTTTTGAAACTACCGTTCCGTGAACCTGGTTTGCAAAAATTATTTTTTGATAATCAATCGAATTGTTTTTACAAAACAAATTTCTCTCGCCGGCATCTTTCATGTTGCCGCAGCGCTTTGTCGTCGTAAGATGAAAAGTGCAGAAATTTTTTTCAGAAACAAACATTTGCCGGTCAAATTCTTTTTTCATAAGCTGTTATTTTAATCTTTTTATTTTCCAATGCTCATATGCCGGTCTTGAAAAAGGATTATCCGAATCGTCGTCTTCCTGTTTGTTTTCAGTTTCAACCGCGGCTTTAATCTCTTCCTGCTGTTTATCATCGTCAAACAAATCTTCTTTAACATTTTCTTTTTTATTGAAAGAAGCTATTATGGACACTTTAACTTTCGTATCCAAAGTATCTTCAACCATATTTCCGGGCTTCAAAAATTGAAAACGCTTAAATTCTTTTTTTATAAAATCGTCAAGCCAGCCTCTGTCGCCTATTGTAAACGGGTTATTTTTTGAACAGGAAATATTTATAAGGATATTGTGGGCTTCTCTGATATCAGGCCCTTCGACAAAAACATTATTTAAAGCTTTATTAAACGCTTCTTCAAGGCTTTCGCCGTCTCCTAGACCTATTATCGCCGTGTCTGAATTTTGAAGAACTCTTTTAACATCGGCAAAGTCTATATTTACGGTGCCTATTTTCGTAATAGTGTCGGTAATAGATTCTATTGCGCGCCTTAAAACGTCGTCTATTATTTTATATCCGTCTTCGTAAGGAGTTTTTTCGTCCACGATTGAAAATATTCTGTCATTCGGTATAACTATTAAAGCATCCGTATATTTTTTTATATTTTCTATTCCCATATTTGCATAATCTATTCTTATCTTCCCTTCCACGGTAAAAGGTTTCGTAACAACTCCGACGGTCAGTATTCCTTTTTCTTTGGCAAATTTAGCTATAACGGGCGCTGCGCCTGTTCCTGTTCCTCCGCCCATACCGGTAGTGATAAAAACCATATCCGCGCCTTTTATCATATCTCTTAACTTTTCTTCGCTTTCTGCGGCAGATTCTTCTCCTTTGGAAGGATCTCCGCCTACGCCGAGACCGTCTCTGCCTATCTGGATTTTATTGTCTGCGCTGGACCTTCTCAAAGTAGGCAAATCCGTATTTACTACGTAAAATTCGACATTCGAAACATTTGCGGCAATCATTCTGTTGACTGCATTTGTTCCGCCGCCGCCGACGCCTATAATTTTTATGACTGCCGGCTGGTCTATATTGTTATTTGGTAATATTATGTTTACTGCCATTTTTTCTCCTACTTAACTATGTTAAGCAATTTTTTAAAACCGGATAAAAGAGACGACGAACCTGAATCATCGTTATTATGCATTAAAATCTGGTTTTTATATTCGCTGTATAAAGTAGCTATTGCCGTCGTATATGCCTGCGAGGATATTATTTTATTATCCGCAGTGACATTTTCTTCATTAAAATTTGCAATCTTTGTTACGCAGTTAAGCGCTTTCTCAAAAGCCTCGGCCATACCTTGCAGCATTGCGCCGGATCCTGTAAGAATAATGCCTCCCGCAAGCAAATCGATATCTATATTTTTTTTCTTTAAGCTGTTAAATATATAATCTATCTGCAAATCAACCTGAGGCTTAATGATATCGACAAGTTGTCTCCTCGTGCATTTCTGCTGTCTTGTACCGACGGTATATTCAAATTCGCTGTCTTGTTCTATAAGTTCTTCCAAAACAGAACCGTACTGTTCCTTAATATTTTTTGCTTCTTTCTGGCTTACTCTTAATTTTTTAACGATATCCCTTGTGATAAGATCTGCGCCCATAGGCAATTCAAAAACATATTTTATTTTCCCGTCTACATATACGACTATGCCGGTCGTCATGCCGCCTAAATCAATCAGCACGCATCCGAGTTCTTTGTCTTCTTTGGAAACAAGTATCTCTCCTATCGAATTATAACCGTAATATAAAAGAGGCGTTTCATCGCTTATCGCTTTTCTTATGTTTGTCATATTGGTTTTGGTTGCCACTACGACGAGAGCGTCCATTTCAAGATATTCGCCTTCCATTCCTATAGGATTTTGAACGCATTGTTCGTCTAAAATATATTCTTTCGGTATTATCTGGATTATTTCCTGTTTATCGCCGATTCTTTTTACGTCTTCTATTTTTTCTACGAGTTCCTGCAAAGTATCTTCCCTCACTTCTGCATCATTTTCTGAAATTCTTACTCCGGCATTTTCACTGGATACTTCTATCAAAGAGCCTCTGATGGCTATCACTTTTTTTGTTATTTCACCTTCCTGGTCTTTTTCAAGTCTTGAAAGCAGCTGTCCGATTGTCTTGGAAGCTTCCTGAATGGCAATAACCGCCCCGTCTTTTACTCCGTCAGAAAAAAGAGTGTCAGCGCCCAAAACTTCTATTTTATTGTTGTCTTCGTCATATTTTGCGATAACTCCGTGAATGGAACTGCTTCCTATATCCAGACTTATAACCAATTCGTCTTTTACCATATATGCTCCTAATTTAAAACCGGCTGGACAACGGCAGGTTTTACGATAATTTTATCTTTGTTTTCATCCAATAAAGTTAAATCTATATAATCTACTGCATTATATCTTTTTAAAGAATCTTCCAAAACTATTTCAAGTTTTTTAACTTTTTCTTTTATATCTTTTTCTTTTGGGATTCCCCAAAAAATCGAAATTTTATTATCGATCATAAAAATAACGTCGTCGGCTTCTCCGTACTTTATCTCTGTTATCCTCGGCATTAAATCTTTTGTATACGGCTTGAATACTTTTATAAAATTTAAAAGAGAAGCTCTTTCTTCCGGCGTGGAATAGCTGAGAACAGGTAATTTCATATCAAACATATTTCCGCGCAAAGCAAAAGATTTATTGTCAAAATCAAGCCCTATAATTTCGTTATCCTGCAAAATAAAAACTTCCGGTTTTCTTTCTTTAATCGCAATCACTACTTTTTTCGACATCCAATTTCTTGACATTGAAATGTCTTTCAGTTCAGGCTTACACTTCTGCATCTCTTTTTCGGCTCTTGTCAAATCTATTTTAAATAAACTATCGCCTATTTTAAAAGGAACCAGTTCTCTTATTTCCGTCTTAGTGACATTATTGCAACCCTTGACGTCGATATCTTCTATCAAAAATTTATTTGAAGCATATATGTAAGAAACTGAAAATCTGTAAGAATATACCGCCGCCGCAGACAAAGCGACAAATAAAATAATTTTAAAAACAACCTTAAAATTAAAAAGAGAAGGACTGCTTTTCCTGTCAAGATTTGTATATCTGACATATTTGCGGCGTTTTGACGGTTTAGTTCTTTTCAATCTAAACATAGTCTACCTTACAGCCGACTTTAAAATTTCAGATACCAAATCCTCAAAACTCATGCCGGCAGCTCTGGCCGCATCAGGGAACAAAGAAGTTTCCGTCATTCCGGGAAGAGTATTCAGCTCAAGAACCCATATGCCGTTATTTTTATCTACTATCATATCAACTCTGCATGTGCTCTTGCACTGAAACGCCTTATAAACTTTAACTGCAACCGCCTGAATTTCAGAAATTACTTTTTGCGGCAGCCTCGGAGGAATGATATGCTTTGATTTACCGACTGTGTATTTTGATTTGAAATCATAAAATTTACCTTCAGGAACTATTTCTATCACAGGTAAAGGATTGCCGTTTAAAACGCCGGCGGTGATTTCTGTTCCCTTAATATATTTCTCAACCAAAATTTTATCGTCATAAGAAAAAGCGTTCTTTACTGCCTTCGGGAACTCTTTGCCGTTTTTCACTATTGAAATGCCTATCGCTGATCCCTGTGAAGCCGGCTTTACGACAACCGGATATTTTACTTCGTCAACAGGTTTAAATTTCTCAATTATAAACCATTCCGGAGTAGGTATCTTAAAATATTCAAAAATTTGTTTGGAAACTATTTTATCCATACTCGCGGAACTCGAAAAAACTCCGCAGCCCGTGTAAGGAATGCCCATTATTTCAAGCATGCCCTGTATTGTTCCGTCTTCTCCCATCGGGCCGTGCAAAGTTATAAAAGCTATATCTATTTTTGCTTTTATAATCTTTTGCGCCACGTTTTTATCGGCATCTATCAAAACCGTTTTCAATCCCAGTTTCTTCAAAGAATTATAAACAGCTTTCCCTGATTTTAACGATATTTCTCTTTCGGAAGATGTTCCTCCGCACAATACGCCTACTCTTTGATTTTTTAAATTTTTCATTTTATTATCTTTATTTCCGTTTTAAGGTCTATATTAAATTTTTCTTTTACTTTATTTCTGACAAAAGTTATCATCGATTCCATATCTTTTGACGAACCTGAGCCGTTATTTATAAAAAAATTAGCGTGTACCCCTGAAATACTTATGCCGCCTATTGTGAATTTTTTCAATCCTAAAGAATCTATTAAACTTCCGGCGCTTACATCCTGAGGATTTTTAAAAACGCACCCTGCATTTTTTGTGCCGATCGGCTGAGATTTTTTCCTTCTTTCAATCTCTTTGGAAACAACATTTAAAATATCATTTTTATCTGCTTTTTTCAAGACGAACTTTACTTTGGTTATAATGCGGTTTTTCAAACTGCTGCTTCTGTATTTAAATTCAATTTCATTCCTTTGGAAAAGTTGTTTTTTGCCGTAATAATCGACTGTCTCAACACAATCAACGGCAGAATCCGCCCAAATGTCTTTTAATCCGGCATTGCCGTAAACCGCTGCGCCGACTGTCCCGGGAATGGCAATAAAATATTCCAGCCCGCTTAAAGAACATTCCATTGATTTCTTTACAACGGCGGCAAAAACAGCTCCGCCGCCGCAGACAACCGAATTGCCTTCAACATCTATTGTCTGAAAATCACCGGCAAGTTTAATTATAATTCCTCTAAAACCGTTGTCTCCGAATAATAAATTAGAACCGCCGCCGACAACATAGAACGGCATCTTATTTTCATTTACAAATTCAAGAAGCGACATCAATTGTTTCTCGTTTTGAACTTCAACAAAATAATCCGCAGGCCCGCCCAGACATAATGTCGTATGTTTTGACATCATTTCTTTTTCTCTCAAATTTACGCCTGTCGCAGAAACTAATTTTTGCCCTATATCTGTTTTAATAATTCTTCTCCCTGCTGCCATATATTTCCTGCGCCTATCGTAAGCAGTATATCTCCGCTTTTAAGTGTCTTTGCAACGCTTTCTATATTTGTAAACTTGTATACTTCGCACTTATTTTCGACGGCGCTGTTAATAATTAAATCCGATGTCACGCCGGCTATAGGTTTTTCTCCCGCGCTGTATATATCTGTAACATATACGATATCGGCTTTTTTCAACGCCTGTCCGAAATCTTTGTATAAATTGTTTGTTCTTGTATATCTGTGAGGCTGAAAAACAGCAACCAGCCTCCTTTTAGGCCAGTTGTATTTTATAGCGGATAACGTTGCGTTTATTTCAGTAGGATGATGTCCGTAATCGTCAATTACGGTAATACCGTTTTTTTCGCCTTTAATTTCCATTCTTCTTCCTACTCCGGCATAATTGTTTAAGGCGTTCTTAATGCTTGCAAAAGCAATATTGAACTGCAGTCCCACGCCTATTGCCGCCAAAGCGTTAAGTATATTATGCCTGCCTAAAACTTTTAGATTTATTTTACCCAGTTTTTTACCTTTGTAAACCACCTGAAATTCTATACTCCCGTCATTAGCCGAAATATCAACAGCCGTAATGTCAGGGTTGCCGTTAAAGCCGTATGTTATATATTTTCTTGTCAGCTTAGGCAGAATTTCTTTAATAAGAGGATTATCAGTACATATTATCGCACAACCGTAAAAAGGAACGCTGTTTATATGTTTAACGAAAGCTTCTTTCAAATTTTCCATGTTGCCGTAATAATCAAGATGATCGTTATCAATATTCGTAACAATCGTAATAACGGGTGAAAGTTTTAGAAACGATCCGTCTGATTCGTCGGCTTCGGCTACTATATAATCTCCCTTGCCTAAACGGGCGCTGCTCTTTAAATTTTTTAATTTGCCGCCTATAACAATAGTCGGGTCAAGTCCTCCTGCATCCAAAACCATAGACGTAAGAGAAGTTGTGGTCGTTTTTCCGTGAGTTCCGGCAACGGTAACTGCATATTTCATTCTTGCCAGTTCGGCAAGCATTTCTATTCTTGGAATTATAGGTATTTTATTCTTTGCAGCCTGTATAACCTCGGGATTATCCTTTGATATTGCTGTCGAAGTGACCACTACGTCAACGTTTTTTATATTGTCAGCGCTGTGTCCTATATAAATTTTTGCGCCCAAATCTTTTAAATGCTGTGTAATTTCCGTTTTCTTAATATCCGATCCGGAAACTTTATGCCTTAGATTGAGCAACACTTCCGCAATACCGGACATACCTGAGCCGCCGATGCCGACAAAATGAATTTTCTGTTCTTTATCAAACACTTTTTTCCTCTTTTGCTTATTTATTCAATTATATTGTCATACTGATGCGTACAAATTTTTTGTCTGCATACTTCAGGAGATTTGTATAATTTTATATCTCCGTCAAATATATTTCCTAAAAAATCCATATCCAAAGTACACTTTCTTATATTACCGTTTGGAAATATCTGGATATATTTATAACCTGCCAGACACTTTTTACCGAACGGAGATTCGTCGGCGCTTTCATAATCTGAAACATTAATTTTCTGTTCTTGCCTGATAGATTTAACAATTTCTTTTTCTTCGTCTGAATTTAATATGTCGAGACTGCCACATTTTTGACCGTCTTGCATATCCTTGTCCTGCTGTCCCATATATTTCAGGCACAAAGGATTAACTTTTATTCCGAACGCATTAATTTTGCTGACCATTTCCTTTTGTTTTTTTAGATTGTCATTATCAGCGACAAACATAACTGATTCTTCTTTCATATATTTTTTTAAAGGCATAAGATTATTGATAAAATTTTCTATATTCATGCAGGAGCTGTGATAAGTAGCGCTGATATTTACTTTATCTTCCGTGAAATTCATTTTCAAAAATTCTTTAACATCAAAAGATAAATTTGAGCAGATGCATATTCTGTCAGTCTTGCCGAGCAAATATTCAACTATTTTATAAATATCAGGATAGATAGTCGGTTCTCCGCCTGTAATCACAAAATCAATAAAATCATCTTTCGCTTTATACTCGTATATTTTATCAAAGAATCTGTCAAAAACTTCCTTAATAATATTAAAAGGCTGAAATTCCAATCCGTTTGTATTTCTCCAGCCTTGACAATAAACGCATTTAAAATTACATTTCCACAACGGGATCCAAATAATATTAAATTTATTATCTCTGCCGATATTTTTTTTCATAAATTTATCTATTTTCTGACATAAATCAAATTTGCGACGGCACTGTCCAATGCTATTTGCGTCTCGTTAACTTTTACGATATAAGTCGGAAATTTCTGATGTAAAATAAGTTTTGCTCCCGGAACCATTCCAAGAGAAAGCAGCTTATGCAAATAATCGTGGTTTGTCGTAACAATATACGACAGCTTTACTTCTTCAGCAACATCTAAATGAGACAACGGAACTACTATCGATTCTATTTTATCTTCTGATTTCCTGCAGCATTCGCCTTCCGGAATAGGAGCTCCGTGAGGACATTCTTTAGGATGTCCAAGCAAAGTGCATATTGAATCCGCCAAATCAGTGGATATATTATGTTCTAAATCACAAGCTATTTTTTCTATTTCTTCTCTGTCAAACTCCAAAACATCGGCAAGAAGTCTTTCCGTCAGTCTGTGTCTTCTTGTAAGTTCCTTGCCTAAATGCTCGCCTTTTTCCGTAAGTGTTATTTTTAAATTTTCTTTTGTCACATAATTTTCTTTTATCAATTCATCCATGATACTTTCACTTACGCCTTTTTTTATAACGGCGGCAACTTCGTCAAAATCGCTGTTTCCCCTTTGAATCGAAGTCCATATTATCCCCAAAGATTCCTCAACGTCAATTTTTTCTTTTGTTTTCATTTTAGCCTCTACAAACCTACTATTTTTGGAACTGTTAATCTCAATATGCCGCCGAATAAAACAGCGTATGCTGTAATTGCGCAGAAAATAAGCGCTGCAGCTTTTATGCCGTGCTCTTTGACAACCATTAAGCTTTGGGCAAGACAAGGAACAAACAACGTTATCACAACCGAACTGACCAAAATCTGAGAAGGAGATAACAACCCCTGCTGCGCAAGATCATATATGCCCGAAGCGCCGTAATCCCTTCTTAAAAAACCCATAATAAAAGTACTTGTAGTTTCCAGCGGAAGCCCTAAAAATCCGACGACAACCGGAGCAAACAATTTTTCCAGTTTTGCCAAGAGATGTATCTTGTCTATAAAGAAAAGACCGGCCGTAGCCAAAATAAACAAAGGAACAACCTCTTTCATATACCATTCAAGCCTCATTTTGACCTTGGAAAGAATATTAATAACAGACGGAAGCCTCATTTTAGGAATTTCTATTATAAAAGGCGTTGATTCTCCTTTGATGCGGTATTCCAATATTTTACCAATCAAAAGAAAAGAGAATAATATGCATGACAGCCATATTACCGTAACTTTATATGAAACTGCCGACAGCATTGCAAGAATAATACCCAACTGGGCAGAACACGGTATGGCAAGAGAAAGCAGAATTAAAACTATCATTCTTTCTTTTTTCGTTTCAAGTATTCTGCTGCTCAAAACAGCCATTGTCCCGCATCCAAGTCCTAAAACCATCGGTAAAACGGCCTTCCCGTTTAGCCCGACCAAAGAAAATAATTTATTTAGGATTACTGAAAGTCTCGGCAGATATCCGGAATCTTCCAATATCCCGAAAAACAAAAAGAAAGCTATAACTATAGGAAAAATAATTGCAAAAGCATAAGGTATCGCCATAGTAAAAAAGCCGTATTTTCCTACAAAGAAATCTTTAACGATAAAATTAACGTTATAGTAATCGAAAATACCCGCAATAAAAGGATTTACTGTGTCCGCAAATACTTTTGTCTGAATATAATCGACTACAGATCCTGCGACAAAAACGCCTATAAACTCATACATCAAAAATATTACGGCAAGCATTATAAGAGATCCTGCAAAAGGATTTACGCAAAGATTCCCCAAAAATTCCAAAAAATTCTTCTGGGCTATCGGCTTGACGCTTTTTACTTCGCCGGCTATTTCAAGAACAGCATTGTTGTTATCGTTAAAAACCTGCGCTGCAAACATTTTGAATTCATTTTTAACGGTTTTTACGCAAAAATCGGATATAAAAGATTTCATTCCTTCAGGTATGTAGTTATATATTCCTTTATCACCCGACAGAAGATATAATGATACGGCTTTTGAAAAATTTACTTTTTCTTTCAAATAATCGTTAACGGTATCCATATCTTTTTGGTATTTATATGTTATGTCTATTCCGCTTATTTTAGCCGACGGAATATTTTTAATTATTTCTTTGATGCCGCTTCCGGCAGTTGCCGTACATACCACAACAGGAACCTGCAATATCTGTTCAAGCTTCTGTGTGTTTATTTTAATTCCCGCCTGCGCGGCTTCATCCTGCATATTTAATACAAAAACCATCGGTATCTTAAACAAAGAAAGTTCAAAAAACAAGTGAAGAGACCTCTCGATATTTTTCATATCGCAAACCTGCACTATCGTATTAGGTTTTTCTCTGATAATTAAATCTCTGGTAACCTGTTCGTCTTCAGACAAAGGCATTAATGAATAGATGCCGGGAGTATCAACAACCTGATACTGTTCTCCCGAGATAAAAACAGTTCCTCTGGTCACGTCTACCGTCGTACCTGAATAATTCGACACTACGGCATATTGACCGGTAAGCTTATTGAATATAACTGATTTGCCTACGTTGGGATTGCCGACAAACGCAATCAATTTTTGCATTTACATGTTCCTTCCTTAAACGTACTCGCAGAAACCGTCGTAGTTATTCCGCCTCTTATTTTAAATTCAAGCTCGACTGATATTTCTTTGGCTTTCAAAATTTCCGATAAATCTTTCATTATACTGTTAACTACGCTTTCGTGCACCATACCTACCATTCTGTAAGACTGCAAATACATTTTAAAAGATTTCAATTCGACTACAACTTTGTTAGGAACGTAATTTACTGACAAATAGGCGAAATCAGGCAGACCGGTCCAAGGACACAGGCATGTAAATTCTTCGGTCTCGATACGCACGTTTATATTTTTACCTGCATATTCATAAGGCATAACCTGAAGCAGTTCTTTTGAAACTTTATTAAATTGTGGCATATTTTTCATATTTAACCTCTTTATAAATTTAGTTATTAATTATACAAAATGCACATTCAAAATACTATAATTTCTCTTTATTTATCGGAAATTATTTAAAAAAAAACGGCGCTCCGGTGTTTCATGAAGGCGGCGTTTTGTTTTCTGACAATTTTTTATTTTATATATGGCACGAATCTTCGGGTTCCTGATGGATATGGACGGAACATCTTTTGATATTTGAACAAATACGGCATTCTATATTTTCAGTAATGGCATGAACTTTGCTTATATGCAGATTTGGATTAAAATGAATGCAGAGTTCGACGAACGTATCTGCTCCGGACTGTCTGACTTTGATACTGTGATAAGATAAAACTTCAGGAAATTCTTTTAATATATTTTCTATTTTCGGAATAATTTCGTACGGAGCTTTGTCTAACAAAGTATCTATTGATTTTTTTCCGAGTCTATAAGAAACGCCTATTACTATAATTGCAACGGCAAGCGCTGCAAAGGAGTCTGCTTTATACCAGCCGAATTGGGCGCATATAAGACCGACCAGAACAACCGCCGAGCTCCATATATCCGTAGAAAAATGCAAAGCGTCAGCTTCAAGAGCCTGGCTTTGATGTTTTTTTGCCGCTTTCATAAGCGCGCGAGACCTGTAAAAATCAATAAAAATCGCTAAAATAACGACCGCATAACTCCAAAAAGTAACCTCAACATGAACTTTCCCGGTCATCAACCTGCTGATTGCTTCGTAAATAATCCATGCGCATGTTATCACCAGAAGCAATGTCTCGACAAGCGCAGATAAACTCTCAACTTTGCCGTGACCGTAATGATGAGAACTGTCTGCCGGCTGGTCTGCAAAATGAACGGCAAAATAAGTGATAATGGCTGCAATAAGGTCCAATGCGGAATGTAAGGCTTCGGAAAGTATTCCAAGGCTTCCTGTAAGTACGCCTACAATAATTTTAGCAGCCGTAAGAAAAACTGCGGCGATTATTGATGATAACGCCACATTCTTTTTTTCACAATCATTAAAATATTCTGCATTATTTTTATTCATAAATTTTACGGATATTACAGTTTAATCTTAATTGACATTATACAGGCTTTTATATTGGAATAAAATTTTTTAAATGTATTGAGAATGAACGATATATATTGAAAGATAATACAAGATATATCCAAAAAACTGGAAAATAAATAAAAAAAACGGAGAGGGAGGGATTCGAACCCTCGGTACAGGTTTTCACCTGTACACCGGTTTAGCAAACCGGCGCACTAGACCAGCTATGCGACCTCTCCAAACTTCAGTTTATGATTATACAATAATTTAAATTTTTCTACAATAAAAAAACTAACGAACCGCCGATATTTGTTTTACATAAGGGTCTTCAGGATATAGTTTTTTCAGCAATTTGACGGTTTCATTGTATTTTTGTTTATTATTCTTTTTTAAATAAATGGCTGATAAATTTTTAAGAGCTTCGGCATTATCAGGCTGAAGTTCAAGAGACTTTAAAAAATCCTGTTCTGATAAATCTATGTTGTTCATAACATAATCCAAATTACCTAAATTGATATAAGTCTGGGAATATTCGCTCTTTCTTCTATCCTGCCAGTTTTCCACATAAAGATTATACGGTTTTTCCTGCAGCATTTTAGGAAAATTAATATGCTGTTCATACTCTTGCCTTGCTTTCTTTAAATCGCCTGATTCGGCATATAACCATGCAAGGCGATAATATGTTAAAGGAAAAATAGGATCTATTTCTTTATACTGGTTAAAATATTTTACGGCTTCCTTAAAGGCTGCATCTCTTTTTTTCATTTCCTCTTCAATATCGCTTTTATCGTTATTCCGTGAATACTGTTGGATTTTTCTGTTGCTTTCTTCCCAAAGTCTTGTATAAACAAGACCCATTAGAAATTTTGACTGAACATAATTAGGAGCTATTTTCCAAATATTATGATATTCATCAATTGCTCTTTGAGGGTCGTCATTTTTCCATCTGTCGTTAAAATTATTAGCTCTGAAATATCTAGGCATTATAAAAGATTTATTTTTATTTATAACTTCTCCGTATAATTCTATGGCTCTGTCCCAGTCGTTCATTTTAGAGTATTGTATAGCCTGAGCATGTATTTTGTCAGCTTCAAAAAAACCGTAAAAAACAAATATCAAATAGCCGGACATCAACAATAAAATCATCTGAATGAATCTTTTTACGTATAAAGGCAAAATTAAAGGTTTTAAACCTGAATTTTTACCGTTATTTGCAAAATTAACCGATATAGCGATTATAAGCCCCAATAACATCCACAACATTATGCCCGACGACACAAACCTTAACGAGACACATACGCAGTTATGAAAAATTTGTGCAATCAAAGAGGTAATAAAACCAAGCTGCAGATACGCCAAAGTATTTTTTTGCGTATTTGCACCCCTGAAATATGATAAATTTTTAAATCCTACCGTTAAAAATGTCGCCAACAGCAATAAAAATATGCCGAGACCTATCATTCCTTCATCGTAAAATATTTCCAAATATTCATTTTCGGGGTGATCTGTTTCAGTGTTATGCAGGCCTTCTATAAAAAATATCTGGGGTCTTCTGTATGACGGGTATGTAACGTAGAATGTCCCTATGCCTGTACCGATAACGGGATGAGTATTAATCATTTCCCAGCAAGACATCCAAGTAAACAATCTGAAAGATGAGCTGTCCGGTCTTGACTTTAACTGTATAACAATACCGCTTGCTACTATCGATATGGTAAAAAAAGACATCAGAGCTATTAAAGCGATTTTTTTTCGTCTTTCTATATTTAAAATAAAACTTACAAATAAAAACGCAAAGGTTATAAATCCTGCGCCAAAAGCGAGCCATGCTCCTTTTGAATATGAGAAAATAGTGGAAAATACTATCAATACCCATAAAAACAACAAATAAAATCTTCTTTTTTTCAAAAACAAAGCTAAAACTATAGGTCCCATAACAACTAAAAAATCGCCGAAAAAGTTAGGATTTCCGAAAGTGGAAAAAATTCTGTTCCCGAAAGCGCAGCGCCATACAAAAGGGTCAAAGCCCGGCTCAGGAGGAGCAGGGAAAAATCTTGTATCTATAAACTGCACGACCGCATATATGCAAACTATATATGTCGCAACTATCAATACATTTACCAAACGGTATATTTCTTCTTTATCCGTAAATCTGTCTATGATAATAAGAGACAGCATACAGTATATGAATCTTCTTAAAAATTCATTTAGAGAAGCCAGCTGGAAAGAGGAATGAAAAAAAGAAAACAACCCTGAAAGCAAAAATAGAATTATAGGCAGAATTACAATAATATTTTTCTGCAGCATCGCAAAAAAATCATCTTCAATTTTTAGAATAAGCCATGAAAAGATTAAAGCTATGCCGCCGATTTGAACCAGTGTGATTTTGATTTGGGCTGAATCATACGTGCCTAAATAGAAACTTACCGCAACAAGGAAATAAAATACAGGCAGTCCGTATGAAATAATTTTAGAAAAAACATTTTTAATAATGTTTGACATAATTAAAAGCTTTGCCTTTAAAATAAAAAAGCCGACAAGAGGATTTGAACCTCCGACCCATCGCTTACGAAGCGATTGCTCTACCAACTGAGCTATGTCGGCATTTTACTGATTATACTTCCGCAAATAGTTTGATATTTCCGCCCTTTTGCATGATACTGCTATATCAAAAGCTTTTTGCCCGTACTTATTGCTTTCATTTACGGAAACACCTACTGTTTCAACCAAATATTTAACGATGCTTAGACTCTTGCCTTTCACCGCATAGACAAGAACGGTATCCCCGTTATTATCCTTTTGGTTTTCATCAAGCCCCAAATCATTAAGCAAATACTTAACGGCACTGATATTGCCGGAACCTGCAGCAGACATAAGCAGTGTTTCTCCGCTGCCGGATGTCTGTGACACGTCAAACTTTTGAACGCCCGCAAGGTACTGCAAAATGCGGATATCCGGATTTTTTAACGCCAAAAGAAGATACTTCATCCGGTTGTCAATGAGTTTTTGAATATCAGAAGAATGTTCTTCAAACAGATAAGACAGCATTTCCAAATTGCCTTTTTCAACCGCATATGTTAATACAGTATATCCGTTTTTATCCTTTAAAAATAAATCGGCGTCATTATCAAGAAGATATTCTACGATTTCGGTATTTTTGCCGCAAACGGCTTTCATCAACAATGTCATTCCGTTTTGCGAATATTCGTTAATATTAACTTTTTTTTGTTCAACCAAAAATTTGATTGTTGCAAAATCGCCTTTTTTTACGGCATTGAAAGCTAAAAGAACATTACTGTTATCTTTAATTTTTTGTTCTTTACCATGGTATTGTTTAACGCCGTGCTCTGCATTAACACTTCCGTTATACGCAGAAAACATTTGTACTCTGCATAAAATCACAATAACAAGACAAACAGCAAAAAACAAAAAACTTTTTTTCATATTTTAAAACCATGCTGCAATTATTTGTATATTATAGCAAAAAAATTTAATATATAGTACTTTTTTTACAATAAAAAAAGCCTTACAAATTTATTGTAAGACTAAAATAAGACCGACATCCGAGATTAAGAAGTGCTGAGGGACAGGATTGAACTGTCGACACCAGGTTTTTCAGACCTGTGCTCTACCGACTGAGCTACCTCAGCACAAATATTTTTATTCTACGATATCTTCTTGAATAATGTCAGGATTCTGTCTTGTATGCTTGGCAAAAGAAGGCTTATTCTTTTCTATAACTTCTGAAATTTTATTTTTGCCTTCTTTAACAAATTCTTTACCTTTTTCCGCAAGATCTTCACCCAAATTTTTCAACTGAGCTCTGGTTTCTTTACCTGATTTAGGAGCATACAAAATGCCGACTGCAAGACCTACTGTCGCTCCCAATAAAAAAGCAATCAATGTATCTTTGCTGTCCATAGAAAATACCTCTCTACTTTTTATTTTTAAAGAACAATGACATCACTGATGCCGCAATATTTATTAATGAACCCGGGATAAAATTAAAAATCTTAGTGACTGCACCCGACATCATTACCACTTTATCCATTTCGGAATTCATTTTTGACAAAACTTCTTCCGCCTGCTTAGCGGTTTTTGCAATCTGAATCATAGTTATAATGAAATAAACTGCCGCCGCTACAACAGACACCGTCAACAGCACTATACATATTATAATTATTTCATTCATAGAGGTACTATTTTAACAAATTTTTATTTTTTTTTCAACTTTGCACGCAATTTTTATATTATTGTTGCGCCGCTTTCAACTTCAAACAAATGTATCTTCTTCAAATCGAAAATAACTTCTATTACCTGATTTGATTTTGCTTTGTTGTTCGCGTCAACTTTTGCAACCATTATATTTTTACCTGTTGTAAAATGCAAATATATTTCGCTTCCCAAAGGCTCTACTATTTCAACGGTTGCGCTGAAGCTGCAAACGTCTTTATGCGTTAAATTTGCAAACAATTTATCATAAATATCTTCAGGTCTTACACCCATAACTATTTTTTGGTTATTATACTGTTTTACTTTTTCTTTCATAAAATCAGGAACTTTAATATCAAAAGAGCCTTCCCTTAATATAACGTCTTCTCCTGAAACGGTAACGTCGACGTCAAAAAAGTTCATAGGCGGATTTCCTATAAAACCTGCTACGAATTTATTTGCAGGTCTGTCATAAAGATCGAGAGGTCCTGCAACCTGCTGAATAATTCCGTCTTTCATAACGCAAATTCTGTCGCCCATAGTCATAGCTTCGGTCTGGTCATGCGTTACATATATCATTGTACTTTGAAGTCTTTCGTGGAGTTTCTTAAGTTCGGCTCTCATCTGAACTCTTAATTTAGCGTCCAAATTTGAAAGAGGTTCGTCAAACAAAAATACTTTAGGCTTTCTTACAATAGCTCTTCCGACGGCAACTCTCTGTCTCTGCCCTCCGCTGAGCTGTTTAGGTTTTCTGTCAAAAAGATGTCCTATCCCTAAAATTTCAGCCGCTTCTTTTACTCTTTTTTCTATTTCTTTCTTATCATATCCTTTAAGCTTAAGAGCAAACGCCATATTTTCATAAACAGTCATATGAGGATATAAAGCGTAATTTTGGAAGACCATGGCTATATCTCTGTCTTTAGGAGGAGTGTCGTTTACTTTAACGCCGTCTATAAAAATTTCTCCGTCTGTTATGTCTTCAAGTCCTGCGACCATTCTCAGCGTAGTGGTTTTTCCGCAACCCGAAGGACCGACTAAAATACAAAATTCTTTATCAGGTATTTCCAAATTAAAATTTTTTACGATTTTAATATCGCCAAAACTCTTATAAACGTTTTTTAAAACTATGTCAGCCATTACTCCTCCAAAGGAAAAACACTAAATCTTAAATAAACCTAAAGTATGATTATAATAATTTTAAGCGTTTTAAGTCAAATTAAAGCAAGCTTGAAAAAAATTCATTTTATTCCTATCATATTAATATGAACTTTCAATATACATTTTCAAAATTGTATAAAAACCTTTATGAAAAAAGATTCAATTTTATCACTGCTTGTTTTTGCGTGTTGTTAAACTGGGCGGGACACAGCTTTGTATATGAAAGCAGTTACAGATTTCTGACATTTGACATGGTTGGTACTTTTGTTATAGCGATGACCCTTGGCAGCATATGGGCAATACTTGTGGCAATTACTACACCGATCGTACTTTCAAACATAACGTCCCCTCATTTTATTTATGTCGCTCTGATACATATGACAGGAGCATTCTTTTGGGGATGGCTGGCAGAATCCGGAAATTTAAAAATATTTAACACAAAATCAAAGTCAAAAAACGATTTAAAAAACACTGTTTTAACCGTGAGCAGATTTATATTGTTTGCCGGCATAGCCACTGGTTTGGTGGTTTCGTTTTCGTCATCCGTTATAAAAAACGTCATATTCCAGGACGCGATATTCAAACAGCCTTATTCTATATATTTTACTGAACTTTTCAGAAATATATTCGGAATAGATAATTCCGGCATTTACGCTCTTATGGCAAATTATATAGCCGAAACTTTTATCGAAATACCGAATATGATACTTACGGTATTTATCGGAAGCGTAATATGTTTGACAATATTGAAATACAACACAACAATGTTAACCGAGCATTACGAACAAAATCTCAGAAAAAAGCAAATCACGTGGTTCAATATATTTATGAGCAATATATCAAGGATTGAGTTTTTTTTATTCATAATTCTCGGATATCTTTATATCACAACCGTAAAATCCGTTTCAAATAATGTCTTAAGCAATATAATATCCCAAATGTCAACAAGAACTTTCCAGGATTTTTTATTTCTTGAAATGATAACGATTCCTCTTATCGTAATTATTCTTATTTTATTTTTAAAAATAATTTTACCCGCCCAGAAAGTTGAAATGATGAACAATCTTCTATATTTAAAAAGAAGCATTTTAAACAAAAAAGAATATGAATCCGACATAACAAGATTTATATTAACATTATTTATACTCTCTATTGCCGTAGTAACCGTATATATCGCTTTTATCGTGCAGATTACAGGAATCAATCCTATAAGATATTACAGAATGATGTCTGAAATGCCGGCAAATATCAGCAACTTTTTATGGCTTATTATCCTGTTAATCACGTTTATTTTAATTGATAAATATAACAACAATTTAACCCGTACCATAACTATGGAAAACGAGTTAATAAAAAAAGAAACGATATCCGAAATTTCCGATTCTTTTGACACGCAAAGGCAAAAACTTCAGATACTTGAATTAAACTGGTCGCAGGATACTGTGGAACTTTTAAAAAGCAGCAGACACGATTTGGTGAACCAGCTGGAGAAAACAAAAACAGGATTTGACGGACTGCTGTATGAAATATACGAAAAGATAGTAAAACCTTACAAAGAAGCTATCTTGGAAAATCAAAAAAACACCAGAGAGCATATTGAAGAATTGAGCGAAGGAAAACTCAATAAAACGAATTTGCAATATATTGACGACAACTTAAAAGAGCAGGTTACATTTTACAACGATAAGTTAAAACCTTATATAAATATTTCAATGAAATCTTTAAAAGAGCCGAAAGAATATCTTTACTGCTATACAAACAGATTGATTTTTGTAGCCGTAAAAAACATTATAGACAATTCCATTTTTGCTTTACAGAAACTCTTAATTAACGATAACTTTAAAGCAAAACTAAATATAGATTTAGATATAAACGCCTCTGAGAAAAACCTTATTATCACTATAACGGATAACGCAGGCGGAATTGAAGACAGCGTTTTATCTAAGATTTACAAACAGCAGATTCAAAGTTCAAAAGGACAGAGACTCGGCGAAGGAACGATACACAGCGCTTATTTCATAGGGATTTCAAACGGATTCATAAAAGCTAAAAACATAAATGCCGGCGGTGAACGCGGACTCCAAACTTGTATAATTCTGCCTGTATACAAAAATGCGCATAAGGAGAAAATATGAACCCTGAGACAAAAAATAAAAAAGTCATTGCGTTGACAGACGATGACGGAAGCATCAGAAATGCGCTGGAAAGAACAATTTTAAAACATTTCGATAATATTGAAATAAAACAATTTGCAAATACCATTGAATTAAAAAAATTCATTTTAAACAATCCGAATATACTGGATTTATTAATACTTGATATTCACTTCGGGATAGGCGAAACAGGAATAGACATTCTTCCTTACATAAAAAATACGGCTCCCTTGCTTCAGGTAATTCTTTTAACGGCTATGGAAAAGACATACGGACAGTCGGTAACAGATTTGGCAGGAGATTTAATTTTCGACTTTATGTCTAAACCTGTTACAGAAACCGAACTCATAATAAAAATTAAAAAAGCTTTAAACAACAAAGACGTTTTAGTTGAAAAGATGAAAGAACTGCAATCGCAAAATACAGTATTGACTGCAATGCTTGATGAAGAAAGCAGCGCCGGACGCCAAGGCGCCGGAAAAACGTTTGAACATGAAATATGCAGTAAGCTGACTATGATGAACAAAACAGTGGCTCAGGGAATATATGCTCCTAAACAGAACATTATAATAAACGGACAGGAAATAGATATTATAGCTTTCACTTGTCCTCCGCTGCCGTTTTCAGTGCTCGTCTTTGAAACAAAATACTTCCCAAACGCGATTTTATCGGGAAGCGTAAACGAATCGATGAAAATAACCGTTAACGGAAAAGAAACTTTATCTGAAAAGAGGAGAAATCTGTTTGAACAGGCAGATAATCAGTTTAAGCAGGTAAGCAAAAGAATAGAGAAAATTTTAAAAGATAATAATTTTACGGAACGGAATGAAAAATTCAGACCTTTCATACAAACATTTGTAGTTTTTACGGATTCAACTGATATTACGCAGTTAAACACGTCAAACGCAAACAAATACACAAAGCTCATAAAAGCCAAAGAATTAACGGACGATCTTTTAATTAAAACTGTTTTTTCTCTTCCTAAAAGAACCGTATCTGAAAAAGTAAAAGAATTAATATTGGAAAATCTGACAAAATAAAAATTTCGGCTTAACTACCATAAGAACTTTAAAGGGTCGACATTTACTCCGTTCTTTTTGATTGTAAAATGCAAATGAGGTCCCGTTGACCTTCCTGTCGAACCGCTTTTTGCTATAAGCTGTCCGGCTCTCACTTTTTGGCCTACTCTCACATTTATTTTTGACAAGTGCCCGTAATGAGTTATATATCCGTTCTGATGGTCAATAAATACCGCTGTTCCGTAATGACCTACGTCTGTTGATGCAACAATTACGACTCCGTCTGCGGCAGCTCCGACCCATGTGCCTGTTTTTACCGCAATATCTATTCCGCCGTGCTTGCTTACCTTGCCTGTAACCGGATGTCTTCTTGTGCCGAAAAAGCTCGTAAGTCTTCCGGCAAGAGGAGATACAAAAAGTTCTCTTAACGCATATTTTTCCTGCATATCTTTATTCAAAAGATCTATTGCCGGTTTTTTCCCGGGAATAAAAATAAAATCGTCTTTGGAAAAATTCTGAGCTTGGCAGTTCGTATTCTTCAGCAAAGATTCTTCGATATTATATCTTTCGGAAATTGTCTGCCATGTATCTGAAGGCTGAACAGGATGCAGGCTTCCGCCGATACTCGGAAGCAAAAGCTTTTGGTTTGCATCGACATTATATGTCTTCATCTGAGGATTGCATCCTATGATAGTATGAACGGAATATCCGTATTTCTTGGCAATCGTCCATAAATTTTCTTTAGGTTTTACTTTATAAACGAAAAATTTAACATTTTTAACTCTTGATAAAAGGTACTGAAGTCTCGCCTCAACGTTAATCACAAGTTCATCCCTCGTATAAGCAGGAAGCTTAACAATTACGGCCGACTGTAAATTTGCCTGAGCTATAGCATGAACTTTTGAATTTATAAAAAAATATACGCCGCCTAAACAAATAAAGAATACCGTCCATCTTATAACTATTTTATGCATTTTATTTACCTACCTTTCTATTGCAATTTTTCCTTTAATTTTCGGACCGTCGTTTGAAGTTATATA